>Ga0326728_10000698_pt1 | contig 128139 bp, 105 predicted proteins | sample MB3enrmetagenome_FD_207602 | JGI IMG/M metagenome (GOLD analysis project Ga0326728, IMG submission 207602) | Lab enriched peat soil microbial communities from McLean, Ithaca, NY, United States - MB31MN | ecosystem: Environmental > Terrestrial > Soil > Wetlands > Peat | place: USA: New York...
CGACCCTCTGCAGAAGCCCGTTTTTCTCGACAAAAACATGATCCTTGTCGTTGACCAGAATATCCGAAATCTTTGCATCTCGCAGCAGAGGTTCCAGCGGGCCAAGGCCGAAGACTTCGTCGAGCAGGTCCGCCTGAATTCTTTCCTGTTCGTCGAAGTTGAGGGGCACCCGCTGATCGGCAATGATCTCCTTGACGATGCCGGCAACCGCCTGGCGCGCCTGACTTGTATTGACGCGCGATAGTTTCTCCAGATCCAGCTTGGAGATCAGCGTCCGGTGTATCTCCGCTTTGTACTTCTCCAGATTCAGCAGTTCCACGTTCGACCTTCCACCCGGACAGGATATTCGTCCGCTACGATCATTTCATGCTAAGAAAAGCACTCTTCTAAAAATGCGGCTTCAAGCCTGAGACTCGTCACCCGCCCAAAGAGAAATTCACGCTCACCGTGGTATCCACGTCCACCGGCTGACCATCCAGCAGGTAGGGCTTGTAACGCCAGGTCTTGACGGCATCCAGCGCGGCCTGCCGCAACATGGTCGGTCCGCTGACCGCGCGGAGATTTTGGAGTTCTCCGGTCCTGGAAATGGTGGCTTGAATCACCACCGTGCCCGAGACGCGGGCTTCCCTGGCAATCTGCGGATAAACCGGCGAGGTTTTCTGAATCAGCAATCCGCCGGCGACGCCTGCCGAGATGGTGATTTTCGTGGGAGCCGCAATCTTCACCCGGGGCCCGTTTTGCCCGCTGAAAACGTTTCCCGCCGTGGCGCTGCCACCCAGGCCATCTAAACCGGAGGTGGAAAAGCCCGAAGAGGGCGGTGGTTCCTTCCCAGCCAGCATTTTAAGGTCATTCGGAATCCGTGACGGCGCATTCAGCTGGCGGTTCATCTGATCCGGTTGTGCGTGCTGGCGATCTGCATCGGTGGTTTCTGGCGTCTTCGCTGGCGTGGCCACCGGCTGATTCGTGATTACCGGCTGCGGTGTATTAATCACCGTTTGCGGCACTGCCACGGGCTTCGGCACAGCCGTCCCGGACTTCATTTTGAAATAGCTCACCCCGCCAACAACGAGCAGAAGCGTAATCGAGCCAACGGCTACAAGCGGCACCAGTCCCTTTTTATTGCCCTTGTCCTCGTCCTTGTGTTTCTCGCTTGCCGCCCTCACGACTTTTGCCGGCTGAGGATGAAAAACCTGCTCAACTTCCGAATGGGCCGGCGCCGGCGCGCGCGTTGCGGCGTGCGGTATCCGTTCCACCGCGGGTGGCACGGTAACGCGCGCGGCCGCGGGTTTCGCAGGCTGTGTTGCGGGAACATCCGCGCTATCCCATTCACCGAAATCCGCGGGAAGCGTTGTGGGTGCGTTCAATTCTTCTATTTCTTCTGGAGGTACCATTGTCCATCGGCTCCCTTCACATACGTTGCGCCTTTGTAATTGCGCGTCTCAAGTTTACTCTGCTGATCGATAACACTGTCATTTGGTTGCTCACCGTGCTTTGCTCCGGCCCTGTCAGCGTGACTCGCGTCCGCGTTCATTGTTTCCGGCAGGAGCACGGCGATATTAGCCAGGCCTTCCACCACCAGCGACACCGTGGCTTGCGCGGAGGTGTAATTCGAGGCATCCGCGGGGGTGAAGGTTACGGATAATGTGTGTGTCCCCGTTGCAATCACGTTGCCCGCAGCGGGAGTGTAGACGAAGGTGCCCGGGATCAACGCCATGGCATTGAGTTGAGCGGCGCTGAGCGGTGTGCCATAGGAGATGGCGGCAGGAGTTTGCCAGGTGATGATGGGCGTTGCCTTGGTGACAGTGAGCTGAACCGTCGCCTGCGCCTGCGCCTCGTCCGAGCTGTCCTTGGGTGTGAACACCGCCGTAATCGTATGTGTACCTGCCTCGAGCAACTCGCCATCCCGGGGAGTGTAGCTGAAGTCGCCTTGAACCGATGCCGTGGCATTCAGTTGAGCGGCGCTCAGCGCGGTGCCAAAGGAAATGGCAGCCGGGGTTGGCCAGGTAATGACCGGCATTGCCTTGGTGACAGTAAGTGGCACCGTGGCTTGCACCTCGGGGAAGTTGGCGTCCGCTGGTGTAAAGGTCACCGAGAGCGTATGCGTCCCCCTCGCAAGCACCTCGCCCGCGGCGGGTGTGTAAACAAAGGTTCCTGGAATCGATGCCGTGGCATTGAGCTGAGCAGCGCTGATCGCGGTGCCGAACGAAATGGGGGCCGGCTCCGGCCACGTGATTGTGGTTGGTTTGGCCTTGCCGACAGTGAGCGGCACGCTGGCCTGCACCGCGCCATAGTTGGTAATGTCGGTGGGAGTAAAGATAACCGAGAGCGTATGCGTTCCCGCTGGCAGCGCCTCGCCCGCGGCGGGAGTGTAGACAAATTTACCCGGGACCGAGGCGGTGGCTTTGAGCTGCATGGCGCTTAATGCAGTGCCATAGGGAATGGAAGCGGGCGCCTCCCATGTCACGGACGGCGTCGCCTTGGTGACAGTTAACGACACGGCAGCCTGCGCCATGATGTAGTTCGAGCTGTCCGCCGGAGTGAAGGTTACCGAAGGCGTATGCGTACCCGCAGCAAGCACGGCGCCAGCGGCGGGAATATAAACGAACTTTCCCGGAACAGCTGCCATGGCATTGAGCTGTGCGGCGCCCAGCGCGGTGCCATAGGAGATAGCCGCCGGAGCCGGCCAGGTGATGGCCGGTGTGGCCTTGGTAACATTCAGCGTCACTTCGCTTTGGGCCGGCGAGTAGTCTCTGGCGTTCGCCGGAGTGAAGGTCGCCGATAGCGTTTGCGCGCCTGCCGGCAATACAGTACCCGCGGCCGGGGAATAGACGAAGGTTCCTGGAACGGATGCCGTGGCATTCAATTGAGCGTCGCCCAGCGCGGTGCCGTGGACAATCGAGCCCGGCGCCGGCCAGGTGATGAATGTCTTGGCCTTGGCGACTGTGAACGACACCTCAGCCTGCACCGTGGCGTAGTCGGAAGAGGACGGAGTAAAAGTAGCGGTCAGCGTCTGCGCTCCGGCGGTAAGCACCTCGCCCTCGGCGGGAGTGTAAACGAATTTACCCGGAATCGAGGCCGTGGCATTCAACTGAGCAGAGCTGAGTGCGTCGCCGTAGGTGATTGAAGCAGGCGTGGGCCAGGTAATGACCGGTGTTGCCTTGGTCACAACCAACGATTCGGATGCCTCCGCCGTGGTGTAGCCCGAGGTGTCCGCTGGCGTGAAAGTTGCCGTAATCGTATGCACTCCCGCCTCGAGCATCTCGCCGGCGCCAGGGCTGTAAGTGAATTTACCCGGAACCGAGGCCGTGGCATTCAACTGAGCAGAGCTGAGTGCGACGCCGTAGGCAACTGGAGCAGGCGCGGACCAGCTAATAACCGGCGTTGCCTTGGCCACAATCAACGACACGGTAGCCTGCGCCGTGGTGTAACCCGAGGCGTCCGCAGGCGTGAAAGCTGCCGTAATCGTATGCATTCCCGCCGCCAGCATATCGCCGGCGCCAGGACTGTAACTGAATTTACCCGGAACCGAGGCCGTGGCATTCAACTGAGCGGAGCCGAGTGCGACGCCGTAGGCAATCGGAGCAGGCTCCGGCCATGTGATGACTGGCTTCTCCGGGTGCCCTTTTGCGGCCGGAGTATGTGCTGCCGGCGTATGCGCTGCCGGAGTATGTGCGGCTGGCGTTTGCAAGTGCCATTGGCCATCCGCACCCTTTACATAGGTCGCGCCCTTGTATGTTCGTGTTTCAATTCCACCTTGCTGATGGGAGGCAACGACGCTCGGAGATTTCTGCAGGTGCCATTCGCCATCTGCGCCCTTCACATAGGTCGCGCCTTTGTATGTCCGCGTTTCCGGCTCTGCCTGCTGAGGAGGCGCGCTGGGACTGGGTTGGGCCGCCCGTTTAGCACTTTCATAATCCGCGCGATCCGCTCTTTCCGCAGGCGCTACCGCTCTTTCCTCTGGTGGCGCAACCGCTCTTTCCGCAGGCGCTACCGCTCTGTCCTCTGGCGCTGCCGGTTTGTCTGCTGGCGCGAGCGGCCTCTGTGTTTCTGCCGCCGGCAAAGAGGCTGCGGGGCGAGGGTGGGCGGGCTTGGCCGGGATCTTGGCCGGGGCTTCTGGCTTGGCCTGGGCTTCTGGCTTGGATGGGGCTTCTGGCTTGGCGGCAACGGTCGACGGTCCAGATCCTAACCCCAGTTGTGTAAGGGTACGCGATTCCGCTTCGGAAGAAGTCCTCTCGGAAAAACTACGCCTAAAGCTCTTGAGACTAAAGCCGCCCTTCTTCTCCTGGACCGCGGGCAAGCCACATGCGGTTCGGGCCATCTGCCGGATCAGGCGGGAAATCGGCGAATCTTCCAGCGCCAGCGGACTCGCGGTGGTCTGCATGCGCCGCACGGCGTTGTAATCGTTGGGGATTTTCCATTGCGCCGGACGGGTAAGCGCCTTCGTGATCTGCTCTTCGGAAACGCCCATGGAGCGAGGTTCAAACCGGTTGAGCACAATCTCCAGTTTGGGAACCGGGGTGGAAAAGTACTGCGAAATCAGACGATTTGAGTTGCGCAGTCCGGCGATGCCGGCCTCGAGAACCAGGTAGACCGTGGATCCATCTTTGAACAGGCTTGTCCCCATCAAATCAAGCCTGGACCCCATATCGACGACCACGTTGTCAAAGTCCTGCCGCGCGACTGTAATCAGCCTGTCAATGGCTTCTTTTGAGGCGTCGTACTGGGGAAACTTGCCGGGAGCCGCTAATACCGAGACTCCCGAGCTATGCTTGACCAGCAGCCTGGACAAAAAACTCGAATCCAGCCGGCTGGAGTTCTGAAGGGCATTGATGGTGGAGTATTCAGCCACCACGCCGAGATTCAATGCCGCGTCTCCCAGTGGGAGGTCAAGATCGATTAAAAGTGTTTTTTGACCTGACTCCTGGGCCAGGGCTACGGCCAGATTACAGGACAGCGTGGTAACGCCATCGCCTCCCTTGGCGCCTAGAAACACCAGAAGCCTGCCGCCGGTCTTCTTCGGAATGCGCGTTGCCGGTCGCCGGGCAGAGGCCCGCACCAGCGCTTCGGCCATGGTGCCTTGCGCGAAGGGCAAGGTGAGAAATTCGCGAGCGCCCGCGCGCATGCAGCGAACCAGCAGTTCCGGATCTGCCTTCATGGAATAGACCATGACCGTCGCCACGCCATTGGCGCAGATGCTCTCCACCAGTTCCAGGGCGTATTCGGGATTGCTGTCCAGGTCGATGATGATGACGTCGTAATGCTGCTCCAGCAGCCTGGGCACATCGTCCAGGCTGGGAGGATAGGAAGAAAATTCCCGGATTTCGCCGCCCTGGCTGCCGGTAAGAGCGTTCACCGCCGCCTTGCGTCGATCCCCGTCCGGGCCAATCAGCGCAATCGTCAGCACGTCGCCGCCGAGTGAGTCCGGATACTGATCATCGAGATATGAAGAACTCTCTGAATTCACGAGATTGCTTCCCCCTGTCGCTTGCGACTTGCCTTGCGGGTCAGCCGAAAACTGATACGATGATTGCCAATTGGACATGATACTAACTCCATATCTCAACGAGCAAAGAAGGACACCAAAGTTCCCAAGGTGATGGCTGGAGCGTAGGGCATCTTGCGCTTCAGTAAATCATCGAGTGAATTCTCCGCATCGCTATCAACTTTGCTCCGCGTCCTGCCTAAAACCAGATTGCCAGCGTACCTAAACAGCTTCCTGAATATCTTGTGATAGGCGATCCAACACATAGCCATGATTCCCCCGGCTAAGGCGGTATAAAACACAGCCCAGAAGGTTTGTTCCGGGCCAATCCAGGCACCGATAGCGGCGCATAACTTCACGTCCCCGCTGCCCATTCCGCCCAACCAGAAAAGAATACCGTAGACCAACAAACCGAGCCCCAGGCCTGCAAAGCTTTGCCCTAGGCCATGCCATCCAAAGGAGCGGCTGCTGCCACTCCAGTCTGGACGCCAGGGAGAAATCACAACACCAGCCAGCAGAAAAGGAAACACCAGCCAGTTGGGGATGCGGCGAGTGCGCAGATCGGTGAACGTAGCCACTGCGAGTACAACCAATGTTGGCCACCATGCAAGCGAACGCATACCCAAAATTCCTTTCTCCCGGCGTAAAGGGAAACTACAATCTTACAGTTGCCTGATACTTATTGCAATTATCTTACCAAACTTTAGAAGCCGCAAACTGTCCTGAATCAGACAGTTGCCGACACGCACTCCATACTGGTGTACACGGATGTTTACGTAGGAGTGTCTCAGAGTGAAGCAGGTGGTATACACACTCCGGGCACAAACTGCCATGGCCGCCCGCACGGCATCGCAATACAGTAGATGCACAAACAGTGTGGAATCAGAACGATCCAGCGGCTTTTTATACGGGGGTGTCTACTTAGTCAATACCCGGCTATTTCAAACAAAAAAGGTCTGAATTTCCAAAAACAGTGCGTGGTAAAGCACGCGGCGGACCGGCGATTCGGGGAGGGCATGATGGATACTTTGCCCTCTGTCTCAACGTGCCGCGATCTATATATTGTTGTAAATAAACACTTTGCTTATTTCGAGCCCCGCCATTAGGCCCCAGTCCTGCATTGAATCAAATTCTCAATTGAAAAATGTTACCAAAGTAAGCTCGACATGCTCAGGATTCGTCGATACTATCTGTAGCCGGGATCAATTGTTGTTTATTGAGGCCACGGGGCATTGTTTCCGAGATGGCTGTGATACCTGTTGACATCAATATGGTAGCTGGTGTCTCATGGTTTTCACACCGTTGATTCGATGCAATGGTTGTATTCCGCCGCTTCATCCCCAGAGGCGAGTTGAAGTGTTTTCCAGATCGTGAGTCCAGCAATGATCAAGATTGGACTGTATTCGGAAGACCGGACGCTTCATACGCTGCTTTCCTCCGCTCTGGGGAAAGAATACGAGATTACTCTTGAGCCGGATGAGGATGGAATCAATGTGCTCCGGGCTGCCGGAGATTGCGATGTCCTGATTCTGGATTTGCATTCGAATCATGTATCTCTGCAAGAGCGGATTGAGTGCACCCACCGCCTGATTGCATCACGAGTTCCATCCGTAGTGATGGCCGACGATGCCCTCCGCTCCACCGCGTTTGAACTGGTCCGCAACGGCGCCTTCGGCTACTGCCGCCGGCCGCCTTCGATTCGCGATCTCAAAACCATGCTCAGCCGGGCGTTTGAGAACACCACGCTCCGGCAGCAACTGCAGACTGTGCAGCAACAACTTGAGGTGCCCGGCGGTTGCGACCGGCTGATCGGATCGAGTCCGCAAATGCAGCGGGTTTATCAACTGATCCATCGCGTAACCAACCTCAACGCCGCGGTGCTGGTGACCGGCGAAAGCGGAACAGGAAAAGAACTGATTGCCCGCGCCATTCACAATCTGGGCTCCCGCGTCGACCGTCCGTTTGTGGCCGTCTCTTGTGGCGCCATCCCTGAGACATTGATTGAGGCCGAGTTGTTTGGCCATGAAAAGGGAGCTTATACCGGCACCGTAGGGTCTCATGAAGGCTACTTCGAGCAGGCCGCCGACGGCACGTTGTTCCTGGACGAGATCGGCGACTTGAGCCTGTTCACGCAGGTTAAACTGCTGCGCGTTCTGCAGGAGATGACATTCAGCCGCCTGGGCAGCACTAAACTCATCCCCCTGCGGGCACGGCTGATCTTCGCCACACACCAGGACCTGGCAAAATTGGTAGCCAGCGGAAAATTCCGCCAGGACCTCTTCTACCGCATCAACGTCATGCGGATTGAATCGCCGCCGCTCCAGGAACATCCAGAGGATATCCCGCGGATTGCCCGCCATTTCCTGCATCATTATGGGGAAGTGTTTCAAAAGCCGATGGAGGATATTGAGCGCGATGCGCTGGCCTTGCTCCAGAGTTATACGTGGCCCGGCAATGTGCGCGAGCTGGAAAACGTAATGCAGAGGGCCATCATCCTCGCGCCGGGAAAAACTGTTCGCGCTGAAGATTTGAATTTGACTGTCGAGGAAACCGATGTTGACCTCGGCGACGGCGACATCGACGACGTTGTCGATATCGGCGATTACCATCCCGAGGGCTCTTTTGAAAGGCAGCTTCGCGATTATAAGGTCAAGCTGGCCGTGGCCGCTGTTCGAGAGAACAACGGGAATAAGACGCTGGCCGCTCGCAGCCTGCACATTTCCCGGGCTTATCTGCATCGCCTGATCAGGCTTGCCGATCCCGACCCGATCTTCGATCAGGATCTCCGTGACGCCGCGAATGGTTAAACGCAGCGTTTCCGGCTGACCTGGTTCTTGCTAAATTCAAGCCTCGGCTCTTGAACCGCTATTATTCGGCTCCAGCGCAAAAATCCAGTTTTCCGCAATCAGACTTCTCATTAGGTGTGCGTGTTGTACTCCGGCGTCCCGGCAATGACCAAGCCGCTGTTCTGCCGTCCGTGTATATACCAGCAGCACCAGTTCGATTCATGAGCTTCACTGTCGACCGGCGCGGTCAAATCCTTATAGATAACCTTTCCGTAGATAAATATCTTTTCTTCCCAGGTTTCGATGCGCTTGAATCTTTCCTCGGAGTCGCAAAGGCCTTTGGCGTCATTCCGGCAGAAAGGCTTGATTGCCGTTGATTCTCCCGGCAGCAGAATGAGGGGAACAAACGGAACGCTGCGTTTCTCTTGCGAATACTCGGGGGGGCTGGGAAGACGCTCCTGGTCGATGGCAATCCTGGTTTGTTCGGCAATCTCCATGATCCGGGCCGGAGTGCGGCCCCGGTTCGTGGCCACGACGGTAAAACTGTTCTCCGCGCTCGGTGAAGGCTCTACCGAAATCAGAATCCAGGCCCTTTCCGCCTGGAGAATAGCCTGGGCATTGATGAGCGCGGCATGAGAACTGGCAGCGGCTGCCTCGGCAGCGATTTCGGCGTATTTCGTTTGGCGTTCAATCTTATTCAGCAGGGAAACGGCCATCATGATGCCGGCGTATGCCAAAATGACCAGCACCAGATTGGCTGCCCATGTGATCTGCTCGCGCACGCTCCAGGCCAGCAAGGGCTTGGGGGCGGAAGCGGGATTGGCAACGCTCATATGCGACGGCAGAATATCCCGCACGCCGCCCTCGGTCTTTGGCGCCTGGTTGGCAGTCTCTTGCGGAGCGCCGGCAGAAGACGCTGAAACGGGCGGAGCCTGCCGGTTCGCGCTAGTTGGCGCGCTGGTTTGAACTCCCAGTGCCGCTGACGCCTGCGTGAGGGCCAGCAGCATTGCGAATAGCGCAAAACCTTTCAACCTCATGGGGAAAATGTATCACACGCCTTTCTCCGCGTCTGCGCCATAAAGCAGCTTGCGAGGCTATTGAAGCAGCCTATTATGGCACCACGTCCACGCCCCGCCAGAAAGCCACGTATCCCTTGAGCTTGCGCGCCGCCGGCTTGGGGTCGGGGTAGTACCAGGCCGCGTCCGGGTTATCCTCCCCGTCAATCAGCAGCGTCATGTAGCGCGCCTGCCCCTTGGCCGGGTCCAGGGAGGTGGTCGTGCTGGGGCGAAAATATTCGCGTTTCAGGCTGGATTCGGGAAAGTAGACGTTCCCCTCCACCGTCATCGTACTCTCGCTTTCGGCAATCACCTTGCCGTTCCAGATTGCTCGTGCCATAGGCTCTTCCGCTATCCCGCAATATCCTCTATCGGCCCATAATCGGATTCAATGAGGAGGCCGCATATGACATTAACAGAGATTCTCAGGAATTGCGAATTCTTTTCAAGCTACAGGGGGATTAGAACTCCTGCCAAGCGTTTATTTACGGCCGGGCAGGCTCTTGCGCCGGGCTTCCACATACTTGAGCGTCGCCTCGTACTTTTGCGCCGCGCTGGAAAAACGGGTCACCAGATCGGACGTCTTCATCAGGAAGGCCGGATTCTTTTCCCGGATGCCGTCCAGAATGGCCGAAAACTTGGCCAGCAGGAAAAACCCCTCGCCGTTACAATCCACAAACAGCTCCGCCGAAACCGCCCCGTGCAGCACCATCGCCGCGGCCATCTCCCAATAGCTGAGCACCTGCCGCATCCATGCGTTGTGCGGGTCGGCGGGGTTCTCCGCCACGGCAAAAAACTCCTCCGCCGTCGCCGGCCAGAACTCGCCGATCATCCACGCGCGCGCCTGGCGCATCAACGTCTCGGTGCGCAGTTCATACAATCTGAGAATGATTTCAGCATCCGCCGGGGTTGCAAGCATCCGTTCCATAATTGAGTATCTCCGTTGCAATATTACAGGAACCAGCCGGAGATTGCTGCATAACCGCTCAAGCGGCGTTGGCCTTGACCGGCTTGGCAGGAGTGCGTTTCCCGCCCGTCGCTGCGCCTGCCGCCAGTTCCTCATCCGTGTAATACCGCCCTGACCCATCCAGCTCCCCGGAGGCCAGCCGGCGGGAGACTTCGGCCAGGGCTTGATCGACCGCATTTAGCTTTTGCCGCGATGTCATTTCGCCAACTGACTTTTCGCTCATCACTACCCTACACCCGCTGCAACGCCTTCTTGCCGCCCTTCTTCGCGGCTTTTTTTGCCGCTGGCTTGGCCGCCGCCTTCTCAGCCGCCTTGGCGGGTTCCTTGGCGGATTCAGTTTCTGGCACCGGCCCATGCGTCTCGGCTGTCGGCAGCGGCGGAGCGTCGCCAATTCGCTTCGAATAGCTGCACGCCACGGCGCTCTCCGCCGGCGCGACTCCCTTCCCTGCCTTCTTCTTCGGCGCGATTTCTTCCTCGGCCGCCCGTTTCTTGTTCGGGCATTCCAGATAAATCCCCGAGCGCAGTGTTTTCTCCACCAGGTACGGGCTGCCGCACTCCGGGCACTTCTCGGCCACCGGCTTGTTGTTCGAGGTAAAGTCACATTTCGGATAATTGGTGCAGCCCCAGAAGATGTTCCCCCTGCGCGCCTTTCTCTCGGCTATGTCGCCCGTGCCGCACTTGGGGCACTTCAAGCCTTCAATCAGGTTCTGCTTCACATATTTGCACTTGGGATACCCGGAGCAGGAGACAAACTCCCCATAACTTCCCTGGCGCAGCACCAGCGGCTTGCCGCATTGCGGGCAATCTTCGCCCGTCGGCTGCGGCGCGGCAACTTTCTGTTGCTGCTTCGAGCTCAGCTTGCGGAAGGTCTTGCAGGGCGGGTCCTCGTTGAATCCCGGGCACGACATGAACATCCCGAAGGGCCCGCGCCTCAGCACCATCACCCGCCCGCAGTTGTCGCAGTACTCCTCCTGCTCGCCCGCTTCCTGCGCCTCCGGCGTGTTCATATCCGGCTTGCCCGCCGTATTCTCCTTGGTAAACGTGCAGCTCGATTTGTCTTTCTTGTTGTAGGCCGAACAGGCAAAGAAGCTGCCGAACTTTCCCCACTTCAGCAGCAGCGGCGACCCGCACAGATCGCATTTTTCGTTCGTCTTGCGCTCCATGCGCTTGATGTTTTCCATCTTCGCGCCGGCGTCCTTCAGCTCCTCTTCAAAGTAGCCGTAAAAGCCTTTCAGCAAGTCAGTCCACTTTTCGTGACCCTCTTCAATCTCGTCCAGCTCCTCTTCCAGCCTGGCCGTGTACGCCACGTCGAAGATATACGGAAAATTCTTGACCAGCAGGTCGCAAACCACCATCCCGATCTCGGTGGGATAGAACCTGCCGCTGTGTTTGGTCACATATTCGCGGTCCTGGATGGTGTTGATAATCGACGCATAGGTCGAAGGCCGCCCGATGCCCCGCTCTTCCAACTCCTTCACCAGCGAAGCCTCGTTGTAGCGCGGCGGCGGAGAGGTAAAGTGCTGCTCCGGATCCAACTGATCCAGCTCCAGCCGCTTCACGTTGTCCAGGTTGGGCAGCTTGTTGGCCGCCTCATCCTCGTCGTCTTTTTTATCTTCCAAAACCTCGTAGACCTTCAGGAAACCGTCAAAGCGCACCACCGAGCCGCTTAGCCTGAAATCATACGTTTTGCCCGTCTTCGCGCTCACCGCTCCAATCTTCGCCGTGGTCACGTCAAAGATAGCCGGTGTCATCTGCGAGGCCACAAACCGCTGCCAGATCAGCCGATAGAGCTTTAATTGTTCCTCGGTCAAATAGTGCGCAATCGATTCCGGCGTTCGCGAAGCATCGGTGGGCCGGATCGCTTCATGCGCGTCCTGCGCGGCCTTCTTGCCCTTGTACACATTCGGCGTCGCGGGCAGATACTGCGCGCCCAATTGCTTTCCAATCCACTCCCGCGCCCCTTCAATCGCCTCCGGCGCAACGCGCGGTGAATCCGTTCGCATATAAGTAATCAGGCCTACCGGGCCCTCGGCGCCAATCGCCACGCCCTCATAAAGCCTTTGCGCCACGCCCATCGTCCGCCGCACATTGAAGCCCAGCTTGCTGGCTGCGTCGCGCTGCAACTGGCTGGTAATAAAAGGCGCCGACGGCCGCCTCTGCTTCTCCGTCGCCTGCACTGAAACCAGCGACCACTGCGCTTTTTCCAGCGCATCCGTCACTGCTTTCATCGATCTCTCATCCGGCAGGGCGTTGGCGATGAACTGCTCTTTTCCATCCTTGTCCTGGCCGTTCGCAACCCGCGCCGGTTCCCCGTCAATGCCTACAAATCGCGCTTTGAGTTTGCTCTTTGCCTGTTTCTCCGGGTGTAGCTCGGCGTCCAGAGTCCAGTATTCCACCGGGCCAAAAGCGCCAATCTCCCGCTCCCTCTCCACGATCAGCCGAACCGCCACCGTCTGCACGCGCCCCGCCGACAATCCCCGCCGGACTTTCTCCCATAGCAAGGGCGAAATCTGGTAGCCGACTAATCGATCCAATATGCGCCGCGTCTGTTGCGAGTCCACCAGATTTTGATCCAGGTCCCGCGCGTGCTGAAAAGCATCCTGAACGGCCTTCTTCGTGATCTCGTTGAAGGTCACGCGGCGAATTTTCTTCCGCTCCTTGGCCGAAGTTCCCAGTTGCAGCGCCAGATGGTAGGCAATCGCCTCGCCCTCGCGGTCCGGGTCAGGAGCCAGATAGATTTCGTCCGACCGGGCCGCGGCCTTCTTCAACTGCGCCACAACCTTTTCCTTGCCCGGCGACACAATCAGCGTCGGCTCGAAGGTGCGATTCTCCAGTTCCACGCCCAGATCGTTCTTCGGCAGGTCCATGATGTGACCCACCGACGCCAAAACCTCAAAGCCCGTTCCCAGATACTTCTCGATTGTCTTGGCCTTGGCGGGAGACTCGACGATCACCAGTGATTTGCTCATTGCCATCCTTGTACACTCTACCCTGTCCGGCTCATTCAGTCTGCTGGACTCTGTCCAGTTTCATTCCGTTAACTTCGCAGACTGTCCAGATCCGGCCACTACGTCCGGCCGCTTTCCCCCTCCGGGAAAATGATCCGCAAAGAATGGACCCTACCACGAAACACCACTCCGTTTCCACTGTTAGAGCGGTTCTCCAATTCACGTGCTCCAGCAAGTCTTGTGAAAGGTGGCTTTTTCTTGAGAAAAAAGCCACTCCGCATCGCGTTTCCAGAATATAGCTATTGGAGAACCGCTATAGCCGGTTTCATCATCTCCGTAATCTCATGTTTGCATGCTCAAAGTTACCTTCGTGTGTGACGATTCAACCCATAATCCTATCAATAGTTTGCCCTTTCACGCAGTAAGCAGAAAATCTCGCTTGCGCAATGCTGGCCGATAAAGAAGATGTGGCGCGTGCTGCAACGCGCAGACAAGCAAGAATGTTCTTCCATGATCCGGATCAGAAACATATCGAGCCAGGGTGCGCAAGGCGGCAATCGCCTTCCGCCCGATCATCGCATCTATCTCTATGCCGGCGATGTAGCCACCAGCATCCGGCCGGTTGTGCTGTACACGCTTCTTGGCTCCTGTGTCGCCGTCTGCCTCTATGATCCGGTCTTGCGCGGCGGCGGCATGAATCATATTCTTCTTCCGGGCAGCAGCCTGGACTTGGACAGCTCGCGCTATGGGGTCAACGCAATGGAGCTGCTGATCAACGATCTGATGAAGAAAGGCGGAGACCGGCGCCGGTTTATCGCCAAAGCATTCGGCGGAGCCAATGTATTGCCGGGTCTGACAACCGCCTTGATCGGTGATATGAATGCCGACTTCGTCCGCGGGTTTCTTGAGGTCGAAGGCATTCCATTGGTGGCCGAACGAATGGGAGGAACATCCGGAATCAACGTGCACTTCAGCACCGGCACCGGCGAAGTGCTTATTCGCGCGGTCGACGGTTCGCGGCTGCCGAAGATCGTCCGCGCGGAAAGCTCCTATTGGCGCTCGCACATCAATGATGCTCACCGCAGCGGTGAAATCACATTGTTCTGAAAGCGCAACCACGCGCATCCGCCGGCCGATATGGGTGGCCGCTGCATGTTCCCTGTTCCCGACCACTTGATTTTTGTGTATATTTACACACATGAACAGCGCGGAGGGCAGGTTTGAATCGGAGGGGTGGCGCAAGGCGCATCAAGCCGGCAGTCATATTAAGTTCAAGCATCCGGAGAAGCCTGGTGCTGTAACCGTTCCGCATCCCAAAAAAGATCACGCTGCGCAGCATCTATCCTCAGGCCGGCTGGCAACGGAGGTGAAAAATGCTCTATCCCGTTTATGTTCAGGTTGGCGACAAGAAGCACGCGCACGGAATCGAATTTCCGGATTTCCCCGGCTGTTTTTCCGCCGCCGACGATTGGCAGGAGATTAACCGCATGGCGCAAGAGGCCGTGGAGTGCCACATGGCCGGTGAGAATCAGCCCATCCCCGTGCCCACCCCTCTGGAAAAACTGGCCGACGACCCGCGCTACAAGGGCGGCGTCTGGATGCTGGTCGATCTCGATTTAACGCGTATCGATCCCGCGCCCAAACGCGTCAACATCTCCCTGCCCGGTTCTTTACTTTCGCAGATCGATTCTTACGCAGAAGCCCAACATCTGACCCGCTCCGGCTTCCTCGCCAAAGCCGCGCAAGAGGCCATGAGCGGCCAGTAAGAATTTGCCTATTTACATGATTCTCACGTAATTTTTCCCCGGCATGGACCGAATCCGCCCTGTAACCTCCAGCTCAAAGAGCGCCGTAAACACCTCCGACGAGGTCAATTGTGTCTCCAGCAATTCGAGAATCTCGTCGATCTGCAAGGCTTCGTCGACGCGCAAAACCTCCAGCACCAGTGCCTCCTCGGGCCGCAGAACCTGTTCGGGTAATAGAGATGCCGTCGCCGGCGATTTGGATTCAGCCGGCGCTTCAGCCTCCAGTTCCAGCCGCACCTGCGATGGCAGATCCTCCCACACATCCTCCCAGGTGGCCACCAGCTTGGCTCCCTGCTTGATCAGCGTGTTGGGCGTCCACGATCCTTTATTGGTCACGTTGCCCGGCACCGCGTACAGGTCGCGATTCTGCTCGGCGGCGCAGCGCGCGGTCACGCGTGTGCCGGAATTCTCGCCCGCCTCCACCACCAGCACGGCCACGCTCAGCCCGCTCAAAATGCGGTTGCGGCGGGGAAAATTCTGCGGCGCGGGAAACGTCCCCATGGGCAGTTCGCTCACAATTGCTCCGCCGGTCGCCAGAATCTCCTCGGCCAGTTTCTTGTTTTCCTTGGGATAAACCACGTCGATGCCCGTGCCCCACACGGCCAAGGTAGGCATGCGCGCCGCCAGAGCACCACGGTGCGCGCAGGAATCGATGCCCCGCGCCATGCCGCTGATAATCAGCAGCCGCCGTACCGCCAAATCCCGCGCCAGCATCTCCGCCACGCCCGAGCCGTACGGAGTCGGATGCCGCGTGCCCACAATCGCAATCCCCGGCCTGCTCAGCAATCTCGTCGCGCCACGCACCCACAGAACCGGCGGCGGATCATAAATCTCCTTAAGCCGTTCCGGATACTCCGGGCAACTGTACGTCACCAGCGTTGCCCCCTGCGCCGCCACCCGCGCCCACTCCTCCTCGGCCGCCTGGCGCGCTTTGCCGTCAAAGATGAACTGCGCTGCCTCTGCGGGAAACCGCAACCCCTCCAAAGCCGTCAGCGGCAAAGTAAAAATCTGGCTCGCCGTCTCTAATTGCTTCACCGCGTCCAGAATCCGCTTCGGGCCCAGCCCCGGCGCCAGCACCAGCCCGAGCCACGCCAGCCGCTCCTCATCTAAAGTAGCCGCCGTTGCAATCGCTTCCAGCGCGAGTGTGCTCATCGCTTCCCTCTCCGAATCTCCGTCCGGCAATCCACCTAAGCGCACACTTGCAGCGGCTCAGGATATAGGCCGACCAAGCCTGCTCAAAGGCCACACCAAGGCCTTCGCCATGCCGTCGACTGAAAAACCGTAACCTGTTCTTTCGGATCTGAGGAAGGGCCAGTCATCGCAGCATTGCTGCCGGAATTTGCTGGCCAGAGGCTTACAACTGCTGGTTCAATGTCCTGAAAATGGACAGATATTTTCTTTACAAGAAACCATTCCGCCATTTTTGACGGTTTTGCCCACCTTATTCTTGTAAAACTCTAATGTCAAGCGCCAACAGTGATCAGCCGGGTACGCCGTACGCATCCCCCGCTCTCGATTGGTATTCTAAAAGTCGTGATTGAAACTCCCCGTCTGCGCGTAGCCGCCATCGGCTTTCTTAACCCCGCGCCCCTGATGTGGGACTTCGAGCACCCGCCCCTCGAAGCCTCGCTCACCCTCCGCTATCAAATTGATCGCATGTCGCCCACCGAGTGCGCCGCCCGTCTGGCCTCGGGCGCGGCCGACATCGGTCTCATCCCCATCGCCGCCCTGGCCACCACCCCCGGCCTGCGCATCCTGCCCGGCTGCACCATCGCCTCCAAAGGCCGTGTGCGTTCCCTGATTCTCGTGCGCCGCGCCTCGCAGCGCCTCCATGCCTTGCGCTCGGTGGCCGCCGACATGGCCAGCCGAACCACCCTGGTCCACGCCCGCATTCTTTTTCGCCACTGGAATAATCCGAATGTCCCTTTCTTGCCCGCCCGGGCCGATATCGACTCCATGCTCCAGCGGGCCGACGCCGCCATCCTCATCGGCGACCCCGCACTGCTGGCTCTTGAGGAGCGCGCCAACCGATTCGCGCGCACCGGCGAGGAGCTCGTCTACCACGATCTAGCCGAGGAGTGGCGCACCCTCACCGGCCGGCCCTTCGTCTCCGCCGTCTGGTGCTGCGCGCACGGCGAAGGTTCTTATAAGGATGTATCGGAAGACTTCATCCAATCCCGCGACCACGGCCTTCAGAACATCGACGCCCTCGTCGCCGAGTGGTCCAGCCGCATCGCCATTCCCGAGCAGACCATCCGCGCTTACCTGACCACCAACATCCACTACATCCTCGACGATGAATGTCTCGAGGCCATGAAAGTCTTCTTCCGCATGGCCGCCCAGACCGGCGCCCTGCCGGAATACAGCTTTTCTCTTGGTGAGTTGCGCTAAAAGGGTGCCCCATTTCGGAAATGGGTGCCCCACCTTCGGCGCGTCTTTGTTTTTGCGCCTATGGCGGGATATCTACAACTACAGCTTTTCCGCGAAGCTTTCAGTGTGAGTAGCAAAAAGGCCGATCCCCGAAGGAACCGGCCCCTCTCATCTCACATTTCGCTGGATGGGAACGCATAGCTGTTCCCTATTCCCTATTCCCTATTCCCTATTCCCTATTCCCTGTTCCCTGTTCCCTATTGCCTATTCCCTGTTCCCTATTGCCTATTGCCTATTGCCTGCCGTTCACATCTCCCACCGCAGCAGCACCGCGCCCGTCGTAAATCCCGCGCCGGCCGCGGCCAGCATCACCAGGTCGCCCTTCTTCAGCTTGCCTTCTTCCAGGGCTGTTCCCATGGCCAGCGGAATACTTCCCCCCGAAGTGTTGCCGTACCTTTCAATGTTGATAATCACCCGCGACCGGTCCATGCCCAGCCGGTCGGCCGTAGCCGTGATAATCCGCATATTGGCCTGGTGTGGAATAAAGCAGCCCAGCTCCGCGCCGGTCACGCCGTTGCGTTCCAGAACCTTGCTCGTCGCCTCCAGCATCTTGCGCACGGCGAATTTGTACACCGTCTGCCCATCCTGGTGGATGTAGTGCATCTTCTTGTCCACCGTCTCGTGGGTCGCGGGATTCAGGCTGCCGCCGCCCGGCATATTCAGCGCCACGCCGCCTGATCCGTCGATCTCATGCCAAAAATCGATAAAACCCGTCTCGCCCTCCGCGCAAGGCTCCAGCAGCACCGCGCCGCCTCCGTCGCCAAATAATACGCAGGTCGTCCGGTCGGTGTAGTCCGTCATGCGCGTGTTGGCGTCCGCGCCGCACACCAGAACTTTTTTATGCGCCCCGCTCTCAATCATCTTCACGCCCGCCTGCAAGGCAAACACAAACCCCGAGCAGCCCGCCAAAACGTCAAAACCCCACGCTCCCTTGGCCCCAATCTTGTCCTGCACCAGGCAGGCCGTCGACGGGTACATCATGTCCGGCGTCACCGTGCCCACGATGATGACCTCAACCTCGCTGGCCGCAATGCCGCGCATCGCCAGGCATTTTTTGGCCGCCTCCGTGCACATATCGCTCACGCCCAGCCCCTTGGCCAGCACGTGCCGTTCGCGGATGCCGGTGCGCTCCATAATCCACTGGTCGCTGGTCTCCACCATCTTTTCCAGGTCTTTGTTGGTCAACACTTGCGGCGGGACGTAGGTTCCCAGCGCCGTTATCTTCGCGCGGCAGCCCACGATTGGGCGAACTTGAAGCGTCAATGCATTTCTCCTTAAAATTGGCAACTCAAACAGCGGGAACTGGGTGTCCTACCCTCGCGGGAACTGGGTGCCCCACCCTCGCCGCGTTTTTGTTTTTGCGGCTAGGTGGGAGACTCTGATCTCTGATCTCTGATCTCTGATCTCTGCAATAAAAGCGCCGGGTTACCCACTGCGCCCGTACGAGCCCGTTACCGTTGCTTCCTTCCGGACCTGGCGGGGTTGGCGGGATTACGTCGCGTAGGACCCGGCACTTGTTGATTTTAGCACTACGAGGCCGACGGTTCAGGGAACAGTTGTCGCGTTCGTGACCATCCGGATGAACGTGTGAACATTATATGCAGTCAAATTTGAAGCAAATGCATGTCTGGTCAAGAATTCGAAGACGGATATTCAGATTTTTTCGCATTCATAGGCGCAGGCGATCCCTGAGACTATCTACAATTCCCTTTGTTCTAGGACCGGGGTCAATAGCAATTATGAAAAGCATGATCACGCTGAAAATAGTGAGTAGAATGGCAAGAGTTTTGCCAATATTAAATCCAAACTTCGTAAATGTGATAGCTGCAATTGCTAAACATGGAACTAATAGACGTTGAACCCATTCATTTATCCGGTGTCCCATTTCAGAATCCTTTCTACTGAAACATGAGAAGGCCGTCTTGATCTGTCATACGCATCGATGTCATTTTAACGTAGCTTCTCTGGTAAGGCATGATAGTTCGATAGTGGCTGATGATTGACGGAATATAACCTTATCATGGATGACATACAGGCAGATGGCTCGCTCATCAATCACGAATAATCATTGTGATCTACGAGAAGCGTGCCCCGTTCATCGCTATCTTATCGCAATGAGCGGGTAGATACCCGGGATACCACGAACTACATGGCGCGCAAGCGCCGTCTGCCGCACCGCAGGTGCTTGCAGATTATTTCCCACTTCCGGAGCACAATCAAAGCAATCAGAAGGCAATGCCGCTCCCGATCTTTGACAATTGATTCACCGACTCGCTGATCCCTGTCCACTGTTCACTGTTCACTGTTCACTGTTCATTGACCATTGACAGCCTCCGTCGCTTCCGCAACCAACTCAAAAACCACGAGTTAGCTTCACCGCAGGCACAAAAATGCAACAAAAGTTTACCCCATTTTCGCCTTTTCAGCCGCAAACCAAATTCTCTAACAAACATGGGATCAATAACATAACCAATCTACAAGGGCGAACAAGTGACAAACGGAAGGCGAAACCAATGCGCGGGAATTCTCGCCGGATGGGCCGGGTGACGCTCGATAAGAATGAAGCAATCCATCCTGAAATCAACAATATAACCAATTCGCAAGGGCAAACATATGGCGAAACCAAAACGCGGCAATTCCGGGAATATCCAGCGATCTTTCCATCTCAGTACAATGAGAAGGTGACCAAACCACCCCCACCCACGGCGCCCACCGTGGGATTTATTTCCCTGGGCTGCCCGAAAAACCTCGTGGACTCCGAGGTGATGATGGGCCTGCTCGACCGCGCCGGCGCGCGGCTGACCTCTCATCCCGAGGAGGCCGAAATCCTCGTCGTCAACACCTGCAGCTTCATCGACACCGCCAAGCAGGAGTCCATCGACACCATTCTGGAGATGGCCCGCTACAAAATTTCCGGACGGGCAAAAAAACTCATCGTCGCCGGCTGCCTGGTCGAGCGTTACCGCGACGAAATCCGCCGGAGCATTCCCGAAGTGGACGCCGTAGTCGGCACCGGCGAACTGGAAGCAATTTTGGAATCGGCGGGTTTGCAAGCTCCCGCCGCGCCCTCGCACTTCAACATTCTCACCGGCAGCCATGTCGCCGAAATTCATCATGGCAAGGAATCGCTCTCAGGTACACATAATTTCGAATCCAAGGCATCAAGACCCGAAGGCGCACACCGCGAACAACAAGGCCGCTTTCGCCGCGACGATTGGCAGGGCGCAACTCATCTCCTGCCTACGTATCTCTACGACGAAACCACCCCGCGCCTCTTGACCACGCCCAAATCCTCGGCCTACATCAAAATCGCCGAGGGCTGCGACCACCCCTGCTCCTTCTGCGTCATCCCCAACCTGCGCGGAAAATTTCGTTCGCGCCGCTTCGAGTCCGTCGTCGCCGAAGCCGAGCAACTCGTCGCTCGCGGCGTCCGTGAGATTACGCTCATTGGCCAGGACACCACCTGCTACGGCGAGGACCTGGGCCTCAAGGACGGCCTGGCGCAACTCCTCGACTCGCTCGCCGCAATCCCCAACCTCCGCTGGCTCCGCTTCCTCTACGCTTATCCCAACCGAATCACATCGCGCCTCCTCGACACCATCACCCGCCACGAGAACATCTGCAAATACATCGACCTGCCCTTGCAGCACGCTTCGCCCACAGTCCTCAAGCGCATGAAGCGCGGCGGCAGCGCCGATATCTTCCTCAAGACTCTGGAAAAAGTCCGCGCCACCATCCCCGGCGTCGCCCTCCGCACATCTTTCATCGTCGGTTTTCCCGGCGAGTCCTCCTCGGACTTCGCCCTTTTGGAGGAGTTCATCGGAGAGGCAAGATTCGACTGGCTCGGCGTCTTCAACTATTCCGATGAAGAAGGCTCGGGCGCATTCTCGCTCGACGGCAAGATTCCGAAACGCACCATTGAAGCCCGCAAGCGCCGCCTGATGAAGCTGCAGCAATCCATCAGCAAACGCGCCAAGCAGAATTGGGTAGGCTGCAAGCTGGTCGTGCTCGCCGAAGGAGAAAGCGAAGAGACGCCGCTCCTCTGGGAGGGACGGACCCAGTTCCACGCTCCGGAGATCGACGGCAAACTCTACATCAACGACTTCGGTTCATTGCCTGCTCTCGAGCCCAGCCGCTTCTACCTCGCCCAGATCACCGAAGCTTACGACTACGACGTAGTCGCACGCATCCTCTCGGGGCCGCTGTAAAGTGGAATAGAAGATGGCTGCCAGAAAAAAATCCGCCAAACTTCTTCACTGCCCCACCTGCGGCATGCTCGTCCGTCCCGCGGACGAGGACTTTCCCTTCTGCAGCGACCGCTGCCGCAAGATCGACCTCGGCAAATGGGCCATGGGCGTCTACAAGATCAGCTCGCCCGTCCTTGATCCCGAAGTCCTCGAAGACCTGGGTCGCGGCCAGAAGGAAGACTCCTATGAAAACTAGCTTTACGCCCAACACCGCCAGCCAAGCTCCCGCCGCCCGAAAAACCCTCTGGGCCTGGACCATCTCCACCTTCTTTGGCGCGGGCTTAGGTAAGCCCGGACCCGGCACCTGGGGCTCTGTGGCCGCTGTTCTCCTCTGGGCCGCTTACGCGTGGCTCGTTCACCCCACGCCACAAATCCTTCTTGCCGCCCTGCTTGCCGGCATTGCCCTCTCGTTGATTCTCGGCATCCCCGCCTCCACCATCGTCGCCCGCGAATCCGGCCGCCACGATCCGCAATTTGTCGTCATCGACGAGGTCGCCGGCCAGTGGATCGCCCTGCTCTTCAGCCCCTTCGACTGGCGTCATGCCCTGATCGCGCTCATCCTCTTCCGCCTCTTTGACATCACCAAGCCTTTTCCTGTCCGCCAGCTTGAAAAACTCCCAGAGGGCTGGGGCATCGTCCTCGATGATGCCGGCGCCGGGTTGTATGCTTTGGGTGTAGCATCGCTATTACGCATTTGGATTTAGGCCATGCCCCCAGCCATCATCCAATCCGCTGCTGAATTCACCCCGCGCATCGACGACATTCTGCCTGCCGCCGCGCTACCCGGAGGAGAAATCGAACTGAGCGGCGCAAATCTAGGCCCGTTTGGCTCTTCCCTGCCATCCGTTCTGGTCGATGGCCTTCCCGCCCATCTGCTGATGAGCCGTCCCGGTTCCCTGGCCTTCCGCGTTCCCGAACAAGCCACCACCGGCCTTATTGAGGTTCGCAATCCCGCCGGCTCCAGCAACACCGCTCCCCTGCGCGTGGCCCGCCAGATTCTCGAGGGCCTGCACCCGGTCACCAACCCGGCAGTCAGCCGCTCCGGCATGATCTACGCCACCATCAGCGGCCAGCGCGGCAAGCAGACCCCGGTGTCTATTGTCAGAGTGAGCCCCGACGGCCGCGGAACCCCCTTCGTCACCGGCATCCTCAACGCCACCGGCCTGGCCTTCTCGCCCGGAGGCGATCTTTTCGTTACCTCCCGCGCCGAGGGCAACGTCTACCGCATCGACGATGGTGGCGAACCCTCCCTCTACGCCGAGGGCATGGGCGTGGCCACTGGCGCGGTCTTCGACGCCCAGGGCAACCTCTTTGTCGGCGACCGCAGCGGAACCATCTTCAAAATCAACCCCGAGCGGCAGATCTTCGTCTACGCCACGCTTGAGCCCAGTGTCGCGGCCTATCACATGGCCGTCGACGCCGCCGGAACCCTCTACGTCACCGGCCCCACGCTCTCCTCCAACGACGCCATCTGGGCCATCGACACTCACGGCGACGCCCGACCCTGGTATCGCGGACTGGGACGTCCCCAGGGCCTAGCACTCTCCAAAGAGGGCGACGTCTATCTCGCCGCCTGCCTCCATGGCCGCCGCGGCATCGTGCGCGTCACCCCGCAAGGCGAGGCCACCCTCGTGCTCTCCGGCGCAAACCTCGTCGGACTGGCCTTCTCCCCCCTGGGAACCGCCATCCTCGCCACCAGCGAAGCCGTTTATGATGTGGACTTAGGAGTGGAAGGACTGAATCTCTTCTAAAGCAGCAGTCAGCCATCAGCAATCAGCAGTCAATTTTTGACTCTAGCTGATTACTGAAAGCTGATAGCTGAAGGCTGAAAGCTGTATTTATGAAATCCGAAATCATCGCCGTCGGCTCCGAGATGCTCACCCCCTTCCGCCAGGACACTAACTCCCTCTACCTGACGGAAAAACTCAACGAGCTGGGCGTCACCATAGCCTTCAAAACCATTGTCGGCGACCGCCAGCGGGACTTGGTCAACGCTATCACCGCCGCCCTCAGCCGCGTGGACATCGTCGTCCTCATGGGCGGCCTCGGACCCACCGAAGACGACCTCACACGCGAGGCCGTCGCGGAAACCCTTTCCCTCACCTTGCGCCGCAACGCCGTCCAGGTCGCTGCGCTGGCCGCCCGCGCCGCCACATGGCGCATCCCCATGCCGGAAAACAACCTCAAGCAGGCCGACCTCCTCGACGGCGCAATCCTGCTGCCCAACCCCAACGGCAGCGCTCCCGGCCAGTGGCTCGACACCACCTGGCAGGGCTATCGCAAGCTGCTCATCCTCGTCCCCGGTCCGCCCAACGAGTGCCGCCCGCTCTTCGACGCCGAGTGCCTGCCCCGCCTGCGCGAGATTCTCCCCCCGTGCCACATCGCCAAACGCACCTTGCGCGCCGCCATGATTCCCGAGTCGCAGGCCGACAAGCTGCTTGCGCCCATCTATACCGAATACAAGGACGTGGAAACCACCATCCTGGCCCACGCTGGAGACATCCAGCTCACCCTGCTCTGCTCCAAATCCGATGCCGCCGCCGCGCAGCAACGCGTCGACGAGCTGGCCGGACGCATGGAGGAAGTTCTCGAAGACTGGCTCTACTCCACCGGCGCCGAGTCCTCCGAATCTCTGGAGCAGATCGTCCTCTACTTTCTCGGCCTGCGCCAATCCACCCTCGCCGTCGCTGAGAGCTGCACCGGCGGCATGATCGCCGAGCGCATCACCAGAGTTCCCGGTAGTTCGCGCTCTTTCCTCGGCGGCGCCGTCGTCTACTCCAACGAACTCAAGACCGCCTACGCCGGCATCCCTCCCAACCTCATCGCCGAGTGCGGCGCTGTCTCCCGCGAGGTTGCCGAAGCCATGGCCTACGGCATTCGTCGCTACACTGGCGCAACTCTGGGTCTGGGCGTCACCGGCATCGCTGGCCCCGATGGCGGCACCGAACTCAAGCCCGTCGGCTTTGTCCACATCGCCCTCAGCGACGCCCAGAAAACCGACTCCATTGAGCGCACCTTCCGCGGCGACCGTGAGCGCATCCGCGAATGGACCACCCAGCAAGCCCTGGATTTGATACGGAGAAGGCTGAGGTAGGCATTCACGCTTTTATCAGTCTGCCCTGCGCTTTCGGCTGTTGCCGTTTGCCCAAAAACTATTCCATTTCCGCCCCTCATCCCCTCAATTCACTTCCAACCCCATTTTTAACCACCAATATGTGATGTACATCACCAATAATAGGGCCTTCGCAATGACACTATAGCCTTGCTGGCCGTCAGATTCATTGTTTGCCCATTCATATCCCGCATTCATTCATGGAGGCCCGTACGTGAAGCTAGACCCTTCTGCATTTGTCGCCGACCCGGAGTTGATCCAGGCTCTCGAGAAACATTCCACCGCCATCACCTGCGACGCTGATCGCGTCCTCTTCAACCAAGGCGATCACCCGCAGGGCCTTTACATTCTGGACCAAGGCGCGACCTCTCTCACCATGGAATCGCCCAGTGGCAAGCAGTTGATGTCCATCCAGGCTACAGCCGGCTCACTGCTGGGCCTGCCGGGGCTCATCAGCAACGAGCCGTACACGCTCACGGCGATTGCCCGCAGCGGCGCGCGACTCAGCTTTGTTCCCCGCGACGAGTTCAACAGCCTCATGCGCGCCGACCCGCTGTTGGCGCTCAAGATGCTGCAAGTGATGGCCGCCGAGCTGCGTTCCGCTCGCCAGGCCTTAGCCAATCTGTAGGGAATCTCTGTACGAGATTCAGCTTTTGAAGTTATTGGCTTGCAGTTCGCTCACGTGGAGTGGGTGGCCGCCGCCAGCGCCTCTTCCGGCTCCGGCCGCACGCGAAAATCCGCATGTGCCTCGGCGAAGAGGACGCGTCCAGCGGGACTTATTACATAGATAGCGGGGAGGGGTAGCCGCCAACTTGCCTCGCCGTTCACAAACGGCACGTTGATCAAAATGGAAAGGTAGTACTCTCTCAGGTACTCGGGCACGGTGTAGGCCACGCCGAACTTTTCCGCCAGCGCGCAGCCGGGGTCGCGCAGCACGGCGAAGGGCAGCGCATGCTGGCTCACCATAAAGTCATTCTGCTGCTCGGTCTGCGGACTGATGGCCACCATCAACACGCCGCGCTCGCGGAGTGTGCCGTGGAGCTCGCGCCACGCCTCCAACTCCGTCACGCAATAAGGGCACCACCTGCCGCGAAAGAACTTGACGATCAGCGGACCCAGCGCCAGCATATCCGCACTACGCACCAGCCGACCCCTGGAGTCGTTCAGAGCAAACTCCGGAGCCAGGGAGCCCACCGGCAGAATCCGCTCCTCGATTCCGCTGGCAAACAACTCCTCAACAGCTCGCTCGCCGACGGCCAACCGCTCCGCCTGCACCAGCTCCCGCGTGCGTGCCGTGATCTCGTCGAGTTGGTCCTGAAGAGTGGACAAGGGAAGCAAGCCTACTTTTTGAAAAATGATGCAATAGCAATCAACGCTTGAACTGCGGTGAAGGTCACTAATACCCAAGTTGCCCAATTCAGTGAGCGAGTTGATTTCGCCAACTGTTCAGTCGCTTTGTACATCAATTCTGCATTTGTTTTGCTATCTTTACTGGCTTGCTCGTTACTTAATAGAAGTTTTTCGGTAAGTTCGTTTGTTCTGATACTAACTTTGATTTGTTCTTCTGTTAGTTCCTGTGTGCGTTTTGTGAGTTGATTGTTTTCTATGCCTAACTTAGAGTTCGCCATTCCAATGTATTTTGGGACTTCTTTAAAAGGATCAGTAATATCTATATCTACCGCTTTTTGAAGCAGCTCAACAGCCGAAAGATTGTAGTCATCCCTTGTCATGGTATACCTCCATCCGATGATTCTACCTTCCAAACCGCTGCTTTCCGCCCATCCCCATTGCGCCCATGCCGCCGCGCATCATGTTCCGCGCCAGCCCGCCTTTGCCCATCTGCTTGAACATCTTGGCCATCTGCGCGTATTGGCGCAGCAGTTGGTTCACGTCCTGTACCGATGTCCCCGAGCCCGCCGCGATGCGCTTGCGACGTGTGCCCGAAATGATCTCGTGATTGCGCCGCTCCTTTGGCGTCATCGAGTTGATGATGGCCTCGAGGCGCACAAACTGCCTTTCGTCCACGCTCTTCGAAGCCTGCTGCAATCCGGCAAACGGGCCCACCGAGGGCAGCATCTTCAAAATGCTCTCCATCGACCCCATCTTCTTAATCTGCCGCAACTGCTCGCGGAAATCCTCCAGCGAGAAGCCGTCGCCCAGCAGCGCCTTCTTGGCCAGTTCCTCGCCCTTCTTGCGGTCCAGTGTCGATTCGGCCTTTTCGATCAGCGACATCATGTCGCCCATGCCCAGGATGCGGCCCACGATTCGATCCGGATGAAATGGCTCGAAGGCCTCCGGCTTTTCGCCCGTGCCGATGAACTTGATTGGCTGGCCGGTTACGTGGCGGATCGAAAGCGCCGCGCCACCGCGTGCGTCGCCATCCATTTTGGTGAGCACCACGCCGGTCAGGCCGAGCCGTTGATGAAACTCCGCCGCCGAGTTGACCGCGTCCTGGCCGGTCATGGCGTCGGCGATGAACAAAATCTCGCTAGGGTTGAGCAGTTTTTTGAGCCGCTCCATCTCCGTCATCAGCTCTTCGTCAATGTGCAACCGTCCGGCGGTGTCCACGATGAGCGTGTCGCAGCCCATGTTGCGCGCCTCGCGCCGTGCCTCGCCGGCTAGCCGCTCAACCAGCGCCGACACAGCAGCCTCGCCTTTTTGATCGCCCTCGTAGAGGCGGACTTCAACGGATTTCGCCACCACCTTGAGCTGCTCGCGCGCGGCCGGGCGGTAAACGTCCACTGAGACGAGCATGGGCCGATGTCCGCCCTTCTTGAGCCATCCGGCGAGCTTGCCCGCCGTGGTGGTCTTGCCGGAGCCTTGCAATCCGGCCATCAAAATCACGCTCGGCGGTTGCGAGGCGAACTTGAATCGCGCCGTGTCCTTGCCCAGCAGCGCAATCAGCTCGTCGCGCACAATCTTGATCACCTGCTCGGAGGGCGAAAGCGCGGTGAGCACCTCTGTGCCCACGGCCTTCACGCGGATCTGCTCAATCAGGTCGCGAACCACGTTAAGGTTGACGTCGGCCTCGAGCAGCGCCACGCGAATCAGGCCCAGCGCTTCGGTGATGTTCTCTTCGGTGAGCGTGCCCTGGCCGCGAAGAACCTTGAAGGCGCGCTGCAATTTGTCAGTAAGGGTTTCAAACATAGGTCTGCTTTAAGTTTACCTTGCCACCTGCGGTGGGGCAGACGGCGCTTGCGCGCCATGGGGTTCATCATCTCCCACCCTTTCGCCAGAAAAAACGCAAAAGGATGGGGCACGCAATATTCTTGAGGAACAGGTAGACCCTACTCCGCCGGCGCAATCAAATACTGCTCCAGCTTGCCGTCGGGATAGGTGTAGGTGGTCAGCCTCAACCGCTTGCTGTGATAGACAATCAGGAAGCTGCGGAATGTCATGCCCCCGCGCAGGCCGTCGCTGCTCTCGCGGAAGGTGAGCGGCTCGCCTAGCGGAGCCAGGCTCTCGCGGAAGTCGGCCAGCGCCTCGGCGGTAAAGTAATCGCTTAAATTCGGCGCCAATAGGCTCCGGTCAATGCGTCCCTGTTGCAGATCGTGGAAGATCGCAATCGCTTGCTTTTCGGCGTCGGTGGGTGGAAACTCGGCCACTACCGGCACGGCCAACCGCGCAATCGTCGCGGCCGCGCCTACGGCGTCCTGGTTGGTCAGCACAGCCACGGCCACGCCATCATCCACTAGCACGATATTGTCCGAAACAAATCCCGAGACCTCTCCGCCATGCTCAATCGAGCGATGGCCGTCGCGGTCCTTCACATCCACACCCAAGCCGTACTGCGTTCCCTTGCCGTCCCTTAGCTTCACCTCGGTGAACATCTGCTTGTAACTCTCCGGCTTAAGCACCGTTTGCGCAATCAGGCTCTCATCCCACAACGCCAGGTCGTGCGCCGTCATGGCCAGCTCGCCGGCCGCGAACATCCAGCCGCGGCCCTCCTTGGGCGCCGGGCGCAGCGGACCCAGAGCATTGCGATAGTAGGGCGTAGCGTCGGCCTGGGTCAGCTCCACCTCGTCCGAGTTCCACACCGACTGCATACCCAGCGGGTGGAAAACTCGATGAGTTAGAAAGTCCATAAGGGAGGAGCCGGTGACGGCCTCCACGATTCGCCCGGCAATGACGAAGTTGGTGTTCGAATACTGCCACTGCGTTCCCGGCTCAAAGTCCAACGGTTTCTTGGCCCAGGTGTCGATGATTTGCTGCACCGTCTCGTCGAGTTTCATGGTGGTCATCACGTAATCCTCGGGCCAGTAATCCTGGTAGCCGGAGGTATGCGAGAGAATTTCGCGGATGGTCACCTCGTCGCCGCGCGTGAGGCCGGGAACGTACTTGCCCACTGCGTCGTCCAGCGAGAGCTTGCTTTCCTCTTGCAGCAGCAGAATCGCCGCGGCAGTAAATTGCTTGGAGATCGATCCGATGGAATAGCGCATCTCCGGCGTGGCGGCGATAGCGGGAGACTTACTCGTAGCCAGCCGCGCCTTGCCGTAAGCGTGCGTATACACCAGCTTGCCGCCCTTCACCACGGCCACCGAGGCCGAGGGCACGCCGGTCTGCTCCAGCACCTGGGCGGCAATCCGGTCAACTCTGTGTTGGAGCGTGGGATCCAGCGCTGCAATCGTTTGCGCACGCGTCTCTATCGCAGCCAACGCCAGCACTGATAAACCCATGCAAACCAGCATTATCTTTATCTTTCTCATTATCTTCAATCTCCTTCGCATCCTTGCGCGCTCACAACACCGACACCGATTAAGGTATCAGGCCGGCCTCGAGTGGCGTTTTCTGATACCTGTGAGGTTTGTTTTCAGGATTTTGTACGAAATTTTGGTGGAATTGGACAGAGCATCGAATCAACTAGTTTGTAAACTAGTTGATTCGATGATAAGATAAGATTGGAGAAATCAATCATGCCGGCAGCTGAGACCACATATACCGAAATCGGCGCCTTTGACGCCAAAACAAAGCTCTCTGAGATTCTGCGCAAAGTCGAGCAGGGAGAACGATTTACGATTACCAGGCGGGGGCGAGCTGTGGCCGATATTGTGCCCAGCCAACTCAAGAATCGAGAGCGCGCGGCTGAAGCAGTACGGCGGCTACTGGCCATGCCTCGAATCGAAGGCATCCCGCCAGAAACCGTCAAGGCTTGGATTGAGGAAGGAAGACATTGAGCCTGGTTCTGGATGCTTCGATGACCCTGGCGTGGCAATTCAAGCGCGTCGATCCCGCTGAGATACAGCTGGCTGAGGAGACGCTTACGGAGCTTGCCTCGGTCCAGGTATTCGTCCCTGCGATTTGGTACGCGGAGGTTGCCAACGGCCTTTTACGCGGTGAGCGCCAGGGAATGATTCCGCCCTCGCAAACCGCATCATTCCTCAACGATCTCTCTCAGGCAGATATCGAAGCCGACACGGAATCTCCCCGATCGCGGCAAGCAAGAGTGCTCGCCCTGGCGCGAATGTATCGGTTAACTGCTTACGATGCCACATACCTGGAACTGGCGATGCGCCGCACCGCCATTCTGGCCACCTTCGACGGCAAATTAGCTGCCGCAGCAAGAGCCGCCGGCGTGCGTGTCTATGACGATCCTGTGTAATTGATTGATCAGTGCTTTGGCATGATGTCGCGGCCCGTGCAACGCGGATCAGGTTTGTCTAAGGCAGAGAGCATCGTGAAGGAGTTCTTGCCTTCCTGAATCTGGAAATATGTGGGTTTGTCTGGACGCCAATCTTTCTGCGCCTCTACCCACCATCCTTGATCGAGTTCAACCTGAAAGTGCGATGGTGAATCGGAGCAGTCCCGCACCGGGCCATAAGTGAAGTTCGGATTTTCATTGGTATTAATATCACTATTGCGAATGTTTTTGATTTTCTTATAAGCCGCCTCTAACTCGATTAGCCCTGAAGATGAGCTCCAGTTCTTCGATTCACTCCACTCTGATTGCAGCCATTCATCGACGAAGTCGCGGCCGTTCATGGCAATGGGTTGAACACGATCTATCTGATTCCCAGAGACGCGGTAGCGATAGATCGCAGGACGTGTCATTAAACTCATATCAAGACTGCCAGTCTCGACACGTATTTGAATTCCGTCAGGAATTGCCTTCATTACCGGATCTGTATCTCGGACATATCCGACGTGTTTGTGAAAAATAACCTGCGGCAGTCCTGTTTCACGAAGTGGTTCGATCAGATCCAAATCAAATGCGCTCCAACGGGATGTACACCAAGGATGGCCGTGAGCAACGGCAAGATTCCAGTTTTTCGAACCCGATTGTTGCACTAGTTGGTAGGCGAAAAAGTCTCCGAATGCACCGTTTATTAAATCATAGTTACCACTTTGCCAGCGCAATACTTGTTGCCAGTGGCTGCTTTGGAGTTCGTAGACCAATAGCATCGAGTCATAACCGCATTCGATGCCAAAGTGAATGTCGACCAAGAGCACTTTCGGCGCAATGGCCGACGCAGTCACCTTCACATCGATTCCATCGCCGTAAATCTGGTCAAACTGGGGCGGCTTCTTGGGGTCGTATCCCTCAATTGTTGCAGGTTTGTTGGCATCGAGCAGTTTTGTGAGCGTTGATTCAATCAGTTTCGGATTTGTATCTTCCTTCGCACATGACAGTGCGGCGTCTGCCAATGCGGCGAGCGATTCTTTGAATATGCGAATCTGCGCTTGCAGCGGGGCAGGCACACCCTCGTCAATTTCATCTTGAATCTTGTAGGCAAGGAGTTGCGACTGGATGGCTTTCACACGCTGTATCGCCGTCTGCAAATCTGTTTGTGAGCAAAGCTGCTCACTCCGCGCGAACGGTGTAAGGAGCAATACGATAAAACCGAAAGTTACAATGCTGCGCATCGCCAACCAGTATAGCGCCATGCCTCAGTGCATCCCCGGCGGCAGCGGCTCATGCTTAACCGGCTTCTTGAAGAGCCAGGCCGCCGCAGCGCAAAAGAACGCCAGTAAAGCTGTCCATCGAAAGACATCTACATAGGCCATCAGCGCTGATTGCTGCTCCATCAGCATGTAAACCAGTCCCATCGAGCCGGGCCGCGCCGCGCCGGAGCCGAGCTGGTGGCCCAGATACATGGCGATAAGTCTCGACTTCTGCTGAAAGACGGGGTTTGAGGGATCGAGATGCGCGCCAATTTCCGTCTGGTGGAGGGCGGCGCGGCGAATTAACGCCGTGGTGGCCATGGAGATCCCGATTGAGCCGCCGATGTTGCGCAGCATGTTGCCCAAGCCGGTAGCGGCGCCCATATCCTTATTGGGAATGGTGGCCATCATCATGGTGGACATGGGCACAAAGACAAAGCTCAAGGCAAAGCCGGTGAGGGTGATGGGAATCAGCAGCGTGTAGGGGCCGATGTCCAGGTTGACCGAGCCGAAGATCAGCGCGCAGGCGGCAAAGCCCAGAAATCCCGCGCAGAGCAGCTTTCGATTGTCGATGCGCGAGCCGAGAATGCCGATGATAGGCGAGCCAATGAACGAGCCGATGCCCCGCGGCCCCACCACCAGGCCGGCCGTAAATGCCGTATAACCAAGCACTTCCTGGTAGTAGAGGGGCAGAATGGCGATGGTGATGTAGATGCACATGCCCAGCAGCGCCACCAGGAAGCAGCCGGTGCGGAAGTTGCGGTCGCGCAGGACATGCAGATCGACCAGGCTGTGGGGATGGGTCCAGGAGTGCCAGATCCAGAGCACCAGCGAGACTACCAGCGCGGCCACCGCCCATCGCACCCATGTGGCGCCGAACCAGTCGTCCTCTTGTCCTTTATCTAGAACAATTTGCAGGCAGCCGGTCCAGACGACGAGCAAGCCGAAGCCGATGTTGTCGAATGCGCCCACTTTGGCGTTTTTGATGTAGGGCGGATCGTGGACGAAACGGCTGATGAGGATGAAGGCCAGAATTCCTACCGGGATGTTGATGTAGAAGGCGTAACGCCAACTGAAGGTATCGGTGAGCCAGCCGCCCAGGGTGGGGCCGATGACCGGGGCCATGACAATGCCTAACCCGTATGCCGCCATAGACATAGAGCGCTTCTGGACGGGAAAGCTTTCGAGGAGAATGGACTGCGAGAGGGGTTGCAGAGCGCCGCCGCCGGCTCCCTGCACGACGCGGGCGAGCAGAATCATGGCCAGCGAGGGCGCCGCGCCGCAGAAAAACGAGGCCACGGTGAAGATGGCTACGCATATGAGAAGAAAGCGCTTACGGCCCCAGCGGCGGGCAAACCAGTTGGAGGCGGGCAAAACCACGGCGTTGGCGACGAGATAGCTGGTGAGAACCCATGTTGCTTCGGAGTTTGATGCCGATAAGCTCCCTGCGATGTAGGGGAGGGCGACGGAGGCGATGGCCGTGTCCAGCACCTCCATGAAGGTGGGCAGCATGACCGAAAGCGTGACCAGCCAGGGGTTTACGCCCTGGGTAAGCGGGTAGCGGGCATGGTCGTCGGCAATAGTCATGCGGAAGCTTTGAGATTACAGGAAGAGGCGTCTTACCGCCAATACGGGGTCGCGGGGCGGCTGTGGGACGCTCTGTGGGACGTGTGAGACATCCCTGCTTGCCGTAAGACATTTGTGGGACATCCCACTCTCGATCACCCCAACGACGAAGACCTGTCGTTGGGGACCCCGATGCCGCAGCGTACGCGGCTCGGTGGGATGTCAAAGAGAAATGTTGCCTTGGGGGCGGACTTTATTTACGAAATTGATGATTTTTTGCGGGATAAAGGTGTACTTAGAAGTACACCTACATCTGCCGAAATCGGGTACAAGGTAGATTTTCAGTAGAATTTTTCGTTTTTCCTTCGCCTAAGATGATCTATCCTGTTTTATTTGAAGATGTTAAGGCAAATCATGAGACAATTTTTAGAGCTGGACCTAGTCAGATCAGGGAATCGGGAATAGGGAGTAGGAAACCGTGCCAGGCCGCGAGCTGGGTATGCCGGCCCACATTCTCCAGCTTGCTGAATGGGAAGGCGGGTTTGTCGGGGGATATGGCGCTGCGGATTGAAAAGGCATTCGGGATGAAGATGGATACGCTGATGCGGATGCAGTCTGCTTATGAGATTGCACAACGTGGCGGCAGGAGAAGCTGATTCGCGTACAACCGGTGGGGCAGGCGGCGTGATGCGCTCTCGACCTATTCCTCCCTTGGGAAGCGAATGGAAAAGGTAGTCTCATAGCCAAATCTAGTTTTCAGAGAATCTTGATGTACCACAATCTCGGAGCCTATCGATTTGGCCACAAATTGTGCTAGATGCAATCCGAAACCAGCACCCTCTTCCTGCTCCTTCAAGGCGTTTCTTCCACGATAGAACAATTCAAAGATTTTTTCCTTCTCATCCGCTTCTATTTTTGGACCATACGAGGTAACGGCAAGAATAATGAAATCCTTATATTCCTTAAATTCGACGGTCACCTTTGATTCGCGTGGTGCATACTTAAGTGCGTTATCAAGAAATGTTTGTGGGATGACACCGAGAGCCGAGGAGTCAGCCCGAATTTCCGCAAATGATTCACCTGTTACTTCTAGCCTGATGCCCTTCTCCACGAAGCTCGCATTGTATATTTTTACATACTTCAGCACCATCCCATGCAGACGGAATACTGTCTTATTTGGTGATAGTAGCTTCTCTGGATGAATAAGCAGAAATGCGGTATTAAGCTTTTCCGTCATAAGCAAACTCGCCCAATAAATTGCAACCTCCGCTGGGTAAGCTTTGGCCAGCAACGACTCAATTTCTCCGCTCCCATATCGGGTTTGGAGAACAACATTGATGTTTTGTTTTACTCTTGAGACAAATTGCTTATAGTCGTGAAGAAATGCTAGATTCTGTTGAATTTCAGGCTTTAATAGCTCAAGAAGATCCTTTTTGAATGCATTTGTATCCTTGTATTCTTGGATGATCTCCTTCTTTTTGCGCTCAATATCATCGATAAAGCTTATACGCGTCTCGTTGAGTACAGTTATAACGCGCTGTAATTCAGTAGATGAGATTTTATTATGCGGGTTTAACCTAAAAGCTTTCTTTTGAGCCGCACTAGCGGTTGCACCTTGTACGAGAAAGCCAAACAAAAGCTGATTCTTGTTAATCCGTTGAAAGTTCACACCATACGAGCAGACAGAAATGCCAGAAGCATTTGATAATTCACATTGCTTGTCACAACGATCGCATTGACTTGCCCAATCAAATCTATAACCAGGCAAACGCTTTTGACCAATTATTCGCGGTAATGGAAAAAATGGTGAATCTAAGATTTCCATACTGATGCTACCTTTATAGCAATCTCGATTATACCAACTGCAAGATCCAATGTCTTTGGATCGAAAACTTTATCGGCGAGGTACTTCTTCAGATTTCCCGGCTTTTTTCGCAGGATGGCCTTCCGAGTTTCTTTCTCTAACCTCTCAGGGTCATCAACTGCTCCGCCGATTACGAATGAAACCTTCGCAACGTAGAAACCAAGTGAAAATCGCTGAAGAAGAAGTTGATCGACGGTTCGTTTAAATTCTACATAATCAGCGCCCTTGCTCAAGGTTGCATCTGCCAACTTGAAAAAATCCTGATACCTAAGCGAGTAGTCTGCGTTAGAGAAAGCAATGACTATTTGCGCAGGTGTCGTTTTACGAATATGTTGCAGGATCCCTAATCCCTGTTCCGCTGATAGTTGTTTCCCAACACCTTGTACATCAAGAAGGATCACATCATAATAATTCTCTTCCAGCTTAGGTAAATCTTCCACATCATCCCATTTGTCAATCACATACCCATCACGCGTGAACAGATCCTTATAAATAAAGTTCTCATCATCAATGACGAGTAGACGCGCCCGCTTTCTGATTTCTTCGAGTGGCTTGGTTGGCCAATCATTTCGCTTGAAAAAATCAAACATAAACTCAACCTGCTTTGTCTTAGAAAATACTCTACCACCGTAAAGATATAGATTGGTGGAAGCTGATTGCATCAATCGTAACACGGAAAGGGGGTGAAATGGAAAGAAATTGCGTTGTTCTATGCACGTAATGCCTACCTGAGCCTTCGACGAATGAAGTCAAGGGCTTTTTGGGTGGTATATTCACGGATGCGCGCGGCTCACGCCGCGTGGATGGTTTAAAAAAATAGTTATACGGGATTATCTCGGGATTAAAACTCCGACCTGCTTCCATCAAAAACCCGAGCCTAAAGGCCCTTCCTATTGATATGCTCTTTCATGGGCCTGAAGGCCCCTGTTCCCTCCAGTAACATCCCTCAGGGGCTAAAGCCCGCATTGATTTTGTAGCATTTGCGTCACGACTGAAGTCGTGCCCTGATACAAAGCAAAAACAGAAGCAGGTCCTTCGACTCCCTTCGCTGCACTACGGTCGCTCAGGATGACAAGCAAAAACAAACGGCAAGAGTAGGTCTTCATTCCCAGGTCTCAAAATCGAGACCTGGGGCACCCGGCGCTACAGTAACCGCTCTGGAGACCGGCGTTACAGATCGGCCATTCCATGATCACACGGTCTCAGTACCAAGGAGTAGGGAGTAGGAAATAGGAAATAGGAAATGGAAACTGGTAGACAACGGGGTTGATTGGTTGGCGGGCGGTTGATTCGATTGCGGTGGTGAGGAATAATAGAAGACTTGGGTTGAGAGGGAGGTCGATATGAAAGGGATCAAGAAGGTTGGGTTGGCGATGCTGGCGCTGGGAGTGGCGTTGATGCTGGGGTGCGAGGGCAGGCACTCGCAGAAGGAGATTTTCTACCTGATATCGGCGAATACGGCGCTGCCTTACTGGCAGACGGCGGCGGCGGGCTTCAAGGCGGCGGGAGCGCAGTACAAGGTGACGACGCGGGTGGCGGGGCCGGATGGTTACGATGCGCAGGCCGAGCTGGACGCGCTGCAGAAGGCGGTGGCGGCGCATCCGGCGGGGATACTGATCTCCGTGGCCGACGCCAAGGTGCTGGAGCCGGCTATTAATGCAGCGATTGACGCGGGGATTCCGGTGATCACCATGGATTCCGACGCGGTGGGCAGCCATAGGCTGTACTTTATCGGGACCAACAACCTGGAGGCGGGACGGCTGGGCGGCAGGCGGGTGGCGGAGAAGCTGGGCGGCAAAGGGCGGGTGGTTTTTTTCACGCTGACGGGGCAGCCCAACACGGAGGAGCGGCTGAAGGGCTTCAAGGACGCGTTCAGCAGCCGGCCGGAGATAAAGATTGCGGAAGTGGTGGACATCAAGGACGATTTGCGCGCGGCGTTTGACAAGACAATGGAGCTGGCGGCGCAGACCGGAGAGAAGAAGATTGACGCGTTTGTGTGCCTGGATTCCGCGTCGGGCAAGGTGGTGGCCGACGCTGTTGTGCGGTCGGGGGTAAAGAACCGGGAACTGGTGGCATGGGACGTGAGCCAGGATACGCTGGATGCGATCAAGGCGGGCACGATTGACGCGACGATTGCGCAAAAGCCTTACACCATGGCCTACATCGGGCTGAAGGGGCTGGACGAGATTTTCCACGCGCCGCCCAAGCAACTGAACAAGAATTATGCGACCGACACGTTCTCGCCATTCCCGGTGTTTGTGGATACGGGAACGACGCTGGTGGACAAGAGCAACGCGGATCTCTACATAACTCCAGCGGCGAATGAAATGAAGTAGGCGGGCGCGGGAGACGGTTCGTTGCCGAGGAAGGCTAATCCGCGTCTACTTGCCAATGTATCCTTTGCGAAAAGTCTTTGCGTAATTTTTTCGCAAAGTCTTTATCACCCGAGCTCTTGATGATGCTGATGTAATTTTTCCGGTCGAGCCACATTGCCGCCCAGCGCACAAGCGCGTAAACCGGGTAATACGCAATGTAGACCGAGATAGCGAAGACCAGGATCAAAGCCAGGAAATATGCTACGCTTTCGACGGCAGGCGCAAACTGGAAGTTGCCGTAGCCAAAGAAGGCGACGACGCGGCCGAGGATGGCGACAAGATAGCCGGGCACGATGCCGTCCAGGATGGATTTCACAATAGACGCCACGAACTCGACGACAGGGCGCAAGGGCGCGGAGAAGCGCCACGCCAATGAAGAGAATGCCGCGATGCCCGCGAGATGGACAATGGAAGTCAGCCAAATGTGCTTCTTCAAGCAGCGCAGCATGTAGATGTTCTGACTTCCGGCTTCCAGATCCTTGCGGATGGGGTCGCGGAAATTTTTGTTTTTCTGCATTTGCTCGAGGTTCTTCTCCTGAATGCACTTTTTGAAGAGCGGCGGCGTCATGAGTTTCTGCCGGGAATCGAAATTCGGGGAGATCCTTTGCAGGAAATCACAGCAATAATGCTTTAGCTGGGCGTCGATGAGTGCGTAGCCGTGATACATGAGGGCTTCACATTCGATTGGGCTGAACTGGTCGAGATCGGTTCTGATGCGTCCCAGGGCGGGCAGGATGCTGGTGGAGACTCTGGGCGGACGGCCCTCCCTGCTCTTTAGATTGATCAACAGGTGCACGAAGGCGAAACGCCGATGATCCTTGTCTTCATTGTGTACTTTGACTTCTATATTTTTTTTGCCAACTTTTTCATTATTATCTTTAGGCGCCCAAGCAAGCAAAAGCTTGAGGAGCTTGTTGCGAATCTGAAACTGGAAGATTTCATTCATGCGGCCATAGACGGATAGATCCGAGGACGGCATGGTATGTTGCACCTGCAACTGTCCGGATGCGTCGCTGACCAGGATGACGTTGCATCGATCCTCCGGCTCGAGCAGACCCTCAATACCCTGATTATCGGAGATACCGCCGTCCACCAGGAGGTCGCCGAGGATGGCCGTTGGCGGAAACAGCACGGGCACACCGGACGATGCGCCCACGACACGAGAAAGCGGAATCACATTGCGGTCGGGTGTGTTGAGGTCGTTGATACCGGAGGAGGCGTCGCGGGAGAAGGAGACGCGCTCCCCGGAGAGCAGCGATGTAGCGTTGAGCAGCAGCCGGGGCCCATAAAAAGGCTCTTTGGGCTGCACGCACGAGCGGTGGTCAGGACCGGGCGGGGCCACCTCCGGGCGCTCCACGGGAAGCTGATCCATGGTATCGCCAAAGAAGAAGAATTTATCGAATTCCGCCTGTATCAACTCCGCGCGCACACCCTTGCGGAAGGCCCGCAGCGCGAGTGTCTTGAAAAAGAGTTTGGGATGGTAAAACGGAGTAAAAATCAAGGCACGGGTGCGCAGGTTATGATCCACGGCTTTGAGAAATTTTTCAGCGATGTTCTCGAAGAGCTGGACACGGTCCGGAGGCGTGGAGATATTCTTTACCCTGTGTTCGCGAAGCTGCTTTTCCATCTCGCAAAGATAGAAAGCGGCAACGATGGAACCGCCGGAGACGGCGGAGACTATGGATACTTTCTCCATGATTCCGAGCTCTTCCAGGCGGCGGATTACACCCAGATGAAAGAGCGAAGCACGGAATCCCCCGCCGGAAAGCGCCAGGCCGATACGATCCTTTTGATGTGCGGCTGAAACGGAGCTCATAGAATCTCCTCTCTGGATTCAGATAACCATGGAAATAACCGGGAAATTGCAGGCAGGACCTACCTAATATGCAACATTATAGGTCTAACTTCTTTGGAGTGAACCTTTGATTTAAAAATATTTTAGAAGCAGACACTTACCTGCAAGGACGCGCGTGAAGCTCAGGACCGCGAAATTTTCAGTTGCGCACATATTCCATTTGCTCTGCCCGGGAATCCGCGTATATCTTGTTGAGGGGGGTAAGGGATGCGATTTGAGGAATTGATGCTGGCACGGCGAAGCGTGAGGAAGTATCAGGCGAAGGCGGTGGAGGCGGAGAAACTGCGGGCGCTGATTGAGGCGGTGCGGATGGCGCCGTCGGCCGGCAATACGCAGCCATGGAAGCTGATCATGGTGAACGATCCCGCGATCAAGGAGCAGGTGGCGCGGGCGACCTTCAGCAAAGTCTTCTCGTTTAATCAGTACACGATGGAAGCGCCGGTGATTGCCGTGCTGACGGTGGAAAAACATTCGATGCTGACGCAGGTGGTGGGATGGATGGCGAAGCGGCCGTTTTACCTGGTGGATATCGGGATTGCCGCGGCGCAGTTTTGCCTGCAGGCCACGGATCTGGGTCTGGGAACGTGCATGCTGGGGTGGTTTGACGAGGCCGAGGTGAAGAAGATTTTGAAGATTCCGCGGACGATTAAAGTCGCGCTGCTGATTACGGTGGGGTACGAGGCGGAGAACCAGCAGCCGCGCGTCAAGACACGGAAGGCGGCGGAAGTGATGAGCAGCTGGAATGAGTACTAGGGAATAGGAAGTAGGGAGTAGGGAGTAAGAATTTGAATTTATCTACCCAGCGAGCAGAAATCGCTTCCCACACCCCGACAAGTAAAAAATCAATTGCTGGGGCCCCCGAGTCGCTGGGGGCCCCAAGTCGTTGCCGACGCACCGTTGATTCAGAAATTGTATTTGAAGCTCATCTGAATCTGCCGGGGCGGTTTATTGCCGTAGGAATTCACGGAGAGAATTGCGCCGAAATTATCTGCCGGGCAGCTAAGGTTATAGCTCGGCCCACAATTGATCAAATTCAGCACGTGATAGGGAGTGTCGAAGCTGGGATGGTTGAGCAGATTGAAGACTTCAGCACGAAATAGCACATGCTGAGAGTCGACGTGGAGCGGGAAGCTCTTTGAAAGCGAGAAATCGAGATCTGCAAAGGCAGGACCAATGAGAGCATTGCGGCCCTCGGTACCGTACTCGTAAACGGAAATGGGATTTCCCAGCGCATCCGTGAATTGGTTCTGAGCCGGCGTTTCGAAGGCGCACTGGTTGAACCAGTTCTGAGTAGTGCGAATCTGCGCGGGAGCCTGGCATGTGGCGTTGGCGGCGACGGTCCCAGCTTTATCAGGATTGCCAACCAGATTGGGCCGCTCCGGATTTCCAAAGGCGGCGGCTGCGGCGGAAGGCGCGCCCGCCAGAACGACGGTAAAGGGCGATCCCGACTGCGCGGAGAAGATGCCGCCGGCCTGCCAGTTAGCGAGCAGAGCCTTGCTCCAAGTTGAATTTTTCACCATGAAACGGTCGAAGGGCAGGCTGTAGACGGCGCTGAGTGAGAGGCGATGGGTGGCGTTGAAGTCCGATGGACCGTTATCACCCTGGAGGTTCTGCGAGTTCTGCGGCTGACCCGAGCCTACGCTGCCGCCAAAGATGTTGGAGAGATCGTCGATGGAGCGGGACCAGGTGTAAGCGCCCAGGAAGGCCAGGCCGCGGGAGACGCGGCGCTCGGTGCGGAATTGCATGGAGTGGTAGGAGCTGGCGGAGGCGGATTCGATGTAGAAGATCGAGGAAAACTGGGCGAACGGATAACCGGTAAATGGATTCTGCTGATTGCGATCAATGAAGGTGGTCAGGTGAGTGCCCTTTGAGCCAACATAGGCCAGGTCGATCATCCAGTTGGGCATAAGTTCGTACTGAAGGTCGAGGTTCCACTGCTGCATGTAGCCGTCGCGGAAGTGGGGATCGATCATTTCGCTTTGAGAGGTAGAGCCCGGCTGGCTGAGAATGTCCTGAATGGGGCAGAGGGAAAACGCGAGACCATCCATGCAGGCGCCTGTTTGTGGATGGTAGGCCACATTGTAATAAGGCGGGTTGGCGCGGGAAAAGACATTGATCTGTCCAATGGCCTCATCGTAGAAAATGCCATAAGCGGAGCGGACCACCCATCGCTCGGAGTTCATGGGCCGCCAGGCGAAGCCGATGCGGGGAGCAATGTCGCGGCGAGTTGAGTCGTAAGTGGCGCGGGGGATTCCGTCCGTCCCGGCCTGCGTATAGGACGCAGTGACAGTGGAATCGGGATAAGGAAAGGGAATGCAAGTGGTTTCCGGGCAGGGCGTGAGCACGGGAACGCTGAATTGGTTGTGCGCTTCGACCGGCGGGCTGTTGAATTCATAGCGCAGGCCAACATTGAGCAGGAAGCGCGGGATGACGTGGATGTCGTCCTGAACATAGGCGCTAACGCCGTGGCTCAAGAGGTCGCTGTTGGTGGTTCCGCTGGGAGCAATTGCATAATCGGGAACGCCGAGAAGCAACTGGGCAAGGACACATGCGCCGGCGTCAATGTTGGGACCGCCAGGATAGAGGGAATAACCATTACAGGGAGGCAGACCGAAATTGTTCACAATACCGAACATGGTTTGTGCCTCGAAGAACCAATCGCCGCGGGCCTCGTAGTCAATGTAGTTGCCGAGCTGGACGCGGCGGAAATCGGCTCCGATTTTGAATTGGTTCTGGCGTACCGTCCAGGCCAGATTGTCGGAGACCTGGTAGGTGTTGTCGCGGCGGTTCTCAGGATACTGAATGGGCGCGCCGATGCCGTTGAAGGTGATGGAGCAGCCATTCGGGTTACCGCACTGCTGGGATGTGAGATTCGCGCTCAGGTTGATATTGGGCGCGCCCAGATCGATGGGATTGGTGAGAGCGTCGGGAAAACCGAGCTGGGATTCGATGTTAACGCCATGGTTCTGCTGGAGGAAGGTGGCGCCCATACGCGTAAAGCCGAGGCGGAACTCGTTGACCAGAGTGGAGCGGAAGACGCGGGTCCAGTCGACGCCCGCGTTCTGGCCGAAGACGGAAGTGTCGCTGCCGTATCCGGGCAGAGAGGTGAAGGAATTGACCGGATCGAAGGGATCAAAGCGGTTTTCGCCGGTCAGAGAATAGTGCATGGAGATGCGATCGTTGGGGTTTGCCTGCTCGTCAAACTTGACGGAGATCAGATTGAGCGATTCGTCAATGACTGGAGCGGAAAGATAGGTGTTGGATGCAGATAAATCAGAGCCGACATTGGCGGCGGGGTAAAGATTCATCACACTCTGGCCGCTGGCCATGCCGTTCACGCAGGGACCGGTTGGAGCCGGACAGGGCAGATACGTGGTAATGATTCCCGCCAATGCTTCAGCCGCCTGCCATTGCATCTGCGAGGGAATGGTTGCTTCGCGCGTAGTGGCCTGGCGCAGGCGGAGCTGCTCGTCGGAGAAGAAGAAGAAGGTCTTGTCCTTGCGCAGGGGCCCTCCGAGCGTGCCGCCGAACTGGTTGCGGTCGAAACGCGGAATGGGGGCACAGGCGGTACCTGATTCCAGAAGGCTGGTGGTGCAGCCGGGGAGATCGAAGTAGTTCTTGGCGTCCATGGTCCGGTTGCGCAGGAACTCAAAGAGGCCGCCATGGAAGGCGTTTGTGCCGCTCCTGAGCACCATGTTGATCTGGGCTCCGCTGGCGTGGCCGAACTCGGCCGAGTAATCGCCGGACTGCACTTTGAACTCCTGAATGGCATCGATGGAGGGCAGGGCGACGTATTGGTTCAGGTAGGGATCGTTGTTGTCGACGCCGTCGAGCATGAAGTTGTTGGACTGGTCGCGAGCGCCGTTCACGTTGAAGGAGCCTCCCTGGGTGGAGTTCTCGGAGCCCTGAGTGGGCAACTGCGCGCCGGGCACCAGCAAGGCAAAGGAGAGGAAGTTGCGCTGATTGAGAGGCAGATCTTCGACGAGGCGTTCGTTGACGACCTGGCCGAGCGTGGAGGTATCGGTTTGCACAATGGGCGGCGTCTCTGTGACGCGCACTTCTTCAGTGATTGCGCCCACATGCAGCGCGAAATCGACGCGCACCGTCTGATCCACGTCCACGATGACGCTGCGGAGGACGCTCCTGCGGAAGCCGGCGCACTCGACGGCGACGCGATAGCGGCCAATAGGCAGAAGCGCAACGGTATAGTCGCCGCCGTCATTGGTCTCGGCAGTGCGGGCGGAGTTGGTTTCCTCGTTGGTGACGATCACGCGCGCCTTGGGAATGATGGCGCCGGATGGATCTTTGATTGTGCCGGTGACGGTCCCGGTGGGACCGCTGGCAAATAGAGAGGAGACAGACAGAAACAATAACAGAGAAATACAAATTAACCATCGACTAGCCATGTGGTTCTCCTTCAGACCTAAACCCACAGATTGAGCAGACAGTTAAGTACAGGAAACAAACAAAGTATAGACATGAAAATGAACAATATGCCACAAATAAAACAATCCGCTGCAAGTACCTGAATTTGCTGATGATGGCCTGACTTTATTTGCCCTGGCAACGATTACGGCCTGACTTTGATGGATTGGGCATGGACGAGAGCGGAGGGCGGGTGACGCGGAAGGGGCGAGGGACCGGGGATAAACCCCGGCCCCTTACTGAATCGAGCGGAGAAAAGTCACAAGCTGCCAGCGTTGCGCCTGGGGAAGGCTCGACCATGAGGGCATTCCATGGTGCAGGTCGCCCTGGCGGAGGAACCACTCGAGGTCGCCGTCGCTGAGCGAGCGAATTCCTTCGCTGCGCAGAGAGGGACGCTTGTGGCCGTCGCCCCGCGCGTTGGCCTGATGGCATTGCTGGCAATGGCCGCGATAGACGAGCGCTCCGGCGGCGACGGCTTCGGGCTGGCCGCTGAATGGGTTGGTGCGGGCATGATCTTTGGGCGGAATGTTTCTCCAGTGCGAAGCGGAAGTTGTTGCGCATGCAAGTACCGCGCAGAGCGCAACGAGCAGAAGTGCAAGGCTGGGCCGGATCATAAGGCGCCTCCATTTGAGGAGTGAAACCACTTTCCTATTTGTTCAAATTCAAAGGCCAGGCCTACGCGATAGATTCTGGCGAGACTTGTATCCGTAAGGCCGAAACCGGGCGAGAAGCTGAAGCGGAGGCCCTTGGGCAATTGCCAGCCGATGAGCGGAGCGACATAGTGGGAGGTGTCGCGCATGGTCAACGCAAAGGTGTCCCCCAGGCCGCCATAGGCCTCCGCGCCGGCGATAAACATCTCAGCGCAAAAGGTACATTCCCGGCTGCTGGCCGCGCTACGCAACGGGCGTGTGACCCCCACCGCGTAGCCGAACTCCCAGGGGGCGTGGCCGAGATCTTTTTCCGAGATAAAGTTTTCACTGATATTCCAATCCTTGACGTTGGAGGAGAGGATCAACTTCAGCTCGGCTTCATGCTGATGATCGCGGCGCAGAATGGCGTTGGGTGGCGCAAGATCGAATTGGCCGTCGTGGCCGACAACTTCAAGGATGGTTTTATCGGCGCCGGAGGTGTTCTCGTATTCGATATAAAGGACCGGATTGACGGCGTGATCGCGCATCAGGGGACGGATGCGGTTCTCCAGCCGCCAGCCGGTGAAGACAGTGGAGTCGCTGCCGGTGGCCTGGCCATCGAGATAAAGTTCGGTTGTCCACCAGGCGCGGGTTCCGTACTCCAGCTCCATAGCCGTGGCTCCGAATTGATTGCCGCCGCCGGGCTGTGCAAGGGCTGTCTTGGTTTCGATTTCAAGGTTGCCGGGCTCTTCCAGATCGTGGGAGTAGGTGACGAAATAAGGCTTATCCTGTGCCTTGCCAATGGGATGGAGGAAGATTGCAAGGCAGATAGCCAGCCAGAGGTTACGCCAAAACGAACGTGTGCGGGGGTTTAAAAGCAAAATTGAAGCCTCCTGGAATGTACGACTAAAATAGTCGCATATTTAAATAAGACTAAATAAGTCCGATATAAATTGCAAGCAGAAACTATATCGCCGTGAAATCGACATGGCATTTATAGAGTCTTCATCACATTAACTTGACAACATCTCACTCAATGTGACATGCTGAAAAGGTCGGAAAATCTCTCAAAACAGGCAGGTAAACCATGGCAAAGATTATTGGCATCGATCTGGGAACCACGAATTCATGCGTTGCGGTGCTGGAGGGCGGCGAGCCCAAGGTGATCCCCAACGAGGAGGGGGCGCGGACGACTCCATCGGTGGTGGGCTTCGCGAAGAACGGGGAGCGGCTGGTGGGCCAAGTGGCCAAGCGGCAGGCGATTACCAACCCGGAGAACACGATCTATTCGATCAAGCGCTTCATGGGCCGGCGCTACAACGAAGTGAGCGACGAGATGAAGATGGTGCCCTTCAAGGTGATTGCGCAGGGTGACCATGTGGGCGTGATGGCGCAGGGCAAGGAGTACACGCCACCAGAGATTTCAGCGATGATCTTGCAGAAGCTGAAGGCGTCGGCCGAAGCCTACCTGGGCGAGACGGTGAAAGAGGCGGTGATCACGGTGCCGGCTTACTTTAACGACGCGCAGCGGCAGGCGACCAAGGATGCGGGCAAGATTGCCGGGCTGGACGTGAAGCGCATTGTGAACGAGCCGACGGCGGCGGCGCTGGCCTACGGGCTGGATAAAAAGAAGGACGAAACGATCGCCGTGTACGACTTTGGCGGCGGGACCTTTGACATTTCGATTCTGGAAGTGGGCGAAGGGGTTATCGAGGTCAAGAGCACCAACGGCGACACGCACCTGGGCGGCGACAACCTGGACCAACGGATTGTGGATTGGCTGATTGCCGAGTTCAAACAGGAGCAGGGGTTGGACCTGAGCTCGAAGGGCAACGAGATGGCGCTGCAGCGGCTGAGAGACGCCGCGGAGAAGGCCAAGATCGAGCTTTCGACAACGATTGAGACGGAGATCAACCTGCCGTTTGTGACGGCGGACGCGACGGGGCCGAAGCACCTGGTGCGCAAGCTGACACGGGCCAAGCTGGAGCAGTTGGTGGAGGATTTGATTGAGCGCTCGGTGGAACCGTGCAAGAAAGCGATTGCCGACGCGGGCGTCACTATCAAGGACATCGACGAGGTGGTACTGGTGGGCGGGCAGACGCGCATGCCGCGGATTCAGGAGCTGGTGAAGAAGCTCTTTGGGCGCGAGCCGCATCGCGGTGTGAACCCCGACGAGGTGGTGGCGGTGGGCGCGGCGGTGCAGGCGGGCGTGCTGGCGGGCGAGGTGAAGGACCTGCTGCTGCTGGACGTGACGCCGCTGACGCTGGCCATTGAGACGCTGGGCGGCGTGGCCACGCCGATGATTCCGCGCAACACGACGATTCCGACGAAGAAGACGGAGACGTTTTCCACGGCGGCGGATTCGCAGACCGAGGTCGAGGTTCACGTGTTGCAGGGCGAGCGGCCCATGGCGGCGCAGAACCGCACGCTGGGCAAGTTCAAGCTGGGCGGGATTCCGCCAGCGCCGCGGGGGATTCCGCAGATCGAGGTGACGTTTGACATTGACGCCAACGGAATTCTGAACGTGACGGCGAAGGACAACGCGACGGGCAAGGATACACGCATCACGATTACCTCGAGCTCTGGGCTGAGCAAGGAAGAAGTGGAGAAGATGGCCAAGGAGGCCGAGGCGCACGCCAGCGAGGACAAGGAAAAACGCGAGGAGATCGACGCGCGCAACTCGCTCGACGGGCTGGTGTACAACATCGAGAAGATGCTGAAGGAGTCCGGCGAAAAGGTGCAGGCGGCCGACAAGACCGAGGTGGAAGCGGCGCTGGCCGAGTCGAAAAAGACGCTGGAAGGCACGCCGAGCGTGAAGGAGTTGAAGGACGCGCACGAGAAGCTGACGCACGCCAGCCACAAGCTGGCGGAGGTTCTCTACAAGGCCAATGCGGCGAGCGCGGCGGCGGGGCCTGCGGCCGGAGGAGAAGCGGCTGGCGCACCCCACGCAGAGACTAAGAAGGATGAGGGCGTGATCGACGCGGAGTACGTGGATGTGGAAGACAAGAAAAGCTAATCAGCGAGTCAGCGAGTCAGCGAGTTAGCAAGTTAGCGGGGTGGGCGACGATTGTCGCTCACCCTAACTTATTCTACCGCTACATACACGAGGCGAGGAAGATAATGGGACAATTTGAGAGTGAGACTGATGCTGCGTTGACGCAGTTGAAATACGAAACATTATCAGAAACTCCCGGTATGGAATTCGTCGAAATCATCGGCGATCTCATCAAGCTAATCGGGACTGGTGGAATAATTGGTCTCACAGGCGGGATTTCGAGTCTAGCACTAAAGGTACGGAAACTTGCCGGCGCGAGCTACGGAAGTAACCTAATTTATGCGATTACTGCAGTGCGAAACGATCTGACAACTCTCTTTGAGAGCCACAAGGAACTTCACGAACATATAGAAGCTCTTCCAACCAACCCAATATTTGCTGAAGCAATTTCAGGACTGGCTCTTCGCGCTATGCACACTTCGGCGAAGGACCGGCTTAAAAGGCTTGCACATATCGTCGTGAACGGCGTGAAAGAAAATGATCTTGAACCTGAGAGTCTTGACGATATGATGAGGGCTGCGGTCGAGCTAACTGAGCATGATATTAGTGTTCTGAGTTCAATCTACAAGATGCAGAACCATCTATTCTCACACCAAGAGATACATAAGGAATATCGTTGGCGGGTATACGCGATACGGTCGCTATGGGAGGAGTTTTGGAAGAATCAAGCATTTTCTAACTATCAAGGGATTAACGGCTTGGCCTTTAATAGTTCATGCGCTCGACTGCAATCGGCTGGACTAATCGCTTCAATTGGTACAAAGTCAATTCTTGAGGGACCAACAATGCACGATTATGAACTACTTCCGGAAGGCAAAAAGTTCTTCGAACGATTGCAGGAAATCGCAGTTCAACAATGAACAATGAGCCGAAATCATGACATTCGTGTTAGTATAGAAAACCTAAGTAGGAGTGGAGTTTTTCACCCTTCGATGGAACGTTCCCCATGAACTTTTCCTTGAGTTACTCATGAATCTTTACCTGATGCGCCACGCCAATGCGGGAATAGCCCGCGAGAATCCGCTGCTGGACGACAAGCGCGCCCTTGTAAAAGAGGGCAAGGAGCAGTGCATCCTGATGGCGCGGACGATGAACGCGCTGAAGGTGCAGGTGGACGTGATTGTCTCCAGTCCGCTGAAGCGCGCGCGGCAAACGGCACAACTGGTGGGCACGGAGATGGGCTACGACGCGCGGGTGGAGGTTTCGCAGGCGCTGGGGCCCGAGGCGAGCTACGCGGATTTTCAGGAGATGCTCTCGCGCTATTCCGCATACGAGAATGTGCTGGCGGTGGGACACAATCCCAATATCTTTCAGTTTTTAGGACGGCTGATTACGGGCAACGGCGGGGCGGCGATCCGCATGAGAAAAGGCTCGGTGGCGCGCATCAAGATGGACCGCCATCCGGCGCTGCTGCAGTGGCTCATCGATCCGCGCACGGCGCGAGCCATCTACGCCAGCGTGCAGAAGAGCTCGCGGCCAAAGACTTCCAAGAAATAATCCGCTTCCTTGCGCAAAGACCAGAGCTCAAGTTCGGCGCCGGTGCGCCCAGGGTGCAACTCCAGATAGACCCGTTTGGGATAGACCTTGATGGCGACGCGGAGCACGTCGGAGGCGCGATCCTGATTGAGCGCGAGGGCCAGGCGCAGCAGCACTACGGCCCGCTGCACGCGCTGGTGCTCGGCGGCGGGAATGTTGCGCAAGGCGCGGTCTCCGGGCTGGGGGCGGCTCTTGCCCAGATAGCGGGCGATGGCCGAAACCAGCGTGCGCTGCACGGGCGTGTAGCCGTAGATTTCGGAACTCGAAATGACGTACTGCGTGTGGCGATGGTGGCCCTGGTAGTTGATGAACTTGCCGGTGTTGCAGAGCATGGCGGCGGCGGCCAGCCAGGTTTCGTACTCGGGCGGCAACTGGTGGAGCGCGTGCAGGGCGCGGTAGAGCTGCATGGCATGGGAACGCACCGGCTCGGCGTGGCGCAGATCGACACCATAGCGGCGCGCGGTGGCCAGCACGCTCTCCCAGCGCTGCTGCTCAAACTCTCGGTGCGCGATGGCGCGGGCGTCCTGCTCGGCCAGCATCTGGGCGAGAATGCCGTCGCGCAGGCCGAGAGGCGAATAGGTAAAGCCTTCCAGGCCAAAGCTCTCAAGAAACTCGGCGAAGGCCATCGCGCCGGCCACGATAATCTCCGCGCGGCGCGGCCCGATGCCCTGGACGGCAGTGCGCTCGGCCAGCGTCATGGGAACCAGTTTGTCGGCAATCTTGCGCACTTCGAGCGTGGGAACAAGCCCGGCAGTAGCCACGGGCACAGGAGCCTGGGAAACGGCAAGGGCCTGGACTGCCTTGTTGATTTTTTTACCCGCGGATTTCTTTTTGGATTTGCCCGGCGTCTTGGCAGCTTTGTGGTTTTCGGCGATCTCCGCGGCCGTCACAATTGCATCGCTGAGCGCCGCGGCGGTGCCCGAGGTGCCGATGACCTGGGTGATCTTGTCCGGGCGAATTCTGTCTCGCGCCTTGCGCAGCTCGCGGACAATCAACTGCTTCATGCGGGCCAAGCCGTCGGCGGGCGCGGGGTCGGAGGGCAAAAACTCCTGCGTGAGGCGCACCGCGCCCAGCGGCATGCTCACCGTCTCGCGGATGCGCTTGTGCTCGGAGAGGGTAATCTCGCAGCTTCCGCCACCAAGGTCAATCAGCAGCACGCGGTTGGCCGCTGCCGGCTCGAATTCAAGCTCGGGCTGATCTTCGCCGCTGCCCATGACCCCCAGATGAATGAGACGAGCTTCTTCCAGACCGGAGATGACCTCCATCTCCCAGCCGGTTTCGGCCTTGACCAGTTCCCGAAAGGCCTGGCCGTTGCGGGCGTCGCGCATGGCCGAGGTGGCCACGACGCGAATGCGGTCAACGCCGCGCGACTGCACGGCTCGCTGAAAGCGCTTGAGCGCCTGCAATGTGGCGGCCATGGCCTCGGGAGAAAGCAGCCCGCACTCAAAGACGCTGGCTCCCATCCGCGTGACCTCGCGGTCTTCGTGCAAGGTTTTCAAGTGGTGAGCCGCGACGCGGGCAATCTTCAATCTGCATGAGTTGGAACCAATATCGATGGCGGCAAAGGTGAGCATGAGGGCGTGGCTCCGGAAAAATGGCTCTGCGGACAAGATACACGAGCGGGGCCAACTATCCGCAGCAGCCCCTGACGCAACCGGAAACTCACGGTCTCCTTCTCCATCTTAAAATAAATTTCCGTCCCATATTGCGAAACCGCCTCCAAGCTGTCATTCTGAGTTGAGAACCAAATGAATTCAATCTCATTCTGAACGGCCCTACGCGGAGTCGAGGAAGATTTGCGACTTTTTTCCGACACTCTTTCCGGCCGTTTCCGCAGCAGAAAAAACTGAAGGAGAAGTATTTTGTTCAGCATTTTTCATCATTCGTCCTCCGCAAAGACCAGCACGCACATCGGATATAGCCTGATGGCCTGCCTTCTGACCGCGCTGCTGATCAGCGCCGCCGCGCGCGCAACCGAGAATGGCGGAAGCGTCTATCCGATCGGCGCGGAGACCGTACTGCAAGGGATGATGCCCGGACCCCATGAAACCGGGCTATATACCTTCCACCTCGTTTACACCGCAAACGAACTGGACGAAGGCAACGGCAAACCCTACCCGTTTGATTTCAAGCTGAGGGTCTTCGCCAATGCGGCGAAGTTCGAGCACAACTGGGGCATTCCGGTTTTTGGCGGAAAGTGGGCCAGCACCATTGGAATCCCATTTCTTTATGAGCAATTGCGCGTCCCAACAGGGCCAACAACGACAGAAAAATACACAAAGTTTGGCCTTGGCAACGTCGAAGTGATCCCTTTTGGAGTGACCTATAACAAGGGAAACTGGCACTGGTTTTACCAGGGCGACTTCTTCCCTCCCGGCGCACCTTACACCCGCGGCGACACGCTCAACATCGGCCAGCATCACCTTGCCGCCGGTCCGACAGGAGCTTTCACCTACCTTGCCCCGAAGGCCGCGTATGAGGTCAGCTCCAAAGTTGACTACATTTTTAACTTCAAGGATGGAGCCACGGAATATCGCGGCGGCAACGAATTGACCTGGGAGTACACCGCGATGCACGCTGTCTCCAAGAAAGCGGCCGCCGGCATCAATGGCTACCTATATCAGCAGACCACGAAAGACCAGTTGAATGGAATAACCGTCATGAACGTGGATGGAATCGCAACCAACGGCTTTCGCGGACGCGATCTGGCCGTTGGCCCCGAGTTTCGCTATTTTTTCGGGGAACACAAAGCCTTCGCGTTCAAGTACACCCGTGACACTTTGGTTCAGAACAAGCCGCGCGGCAATTCCTTCTGGTTCCAGTTGGGCATTCCGCTGAACTTTGGGAAGCGCGAGCAGGCTTTATCTCATCCTCAACCTGACCAATAGGGACGGCAGTACACTCAAGGCCGTTCCGTGGTCTGAGTTGGCGCGTTATGGCTTGCGAACCAGCCGATCACGCGGCGCTCGTATTAAAGATGAGACAATCCTGAGAATCGCACCCTTCTCGCGGCTGATATTCTTGATATGAGCGCCGAGAGCGCAGACCTTGCTATGACAAACCAGACCAACACCTTCACTCGCCCGCAATTTGCACTTTCGACTCGGAGTGTGTGGCTACTTTTTGCAGCAATCTTTGCCGCTGTGTACTTTGCCTCGCTTTTTACGCCTCCGCTGATGGACGACGTGGATTCCACACATGCCCAGGCGGCGCAGTACTTCAGTGAACAGGGCGATTGGATCTCGGCCAAGATCAACGGCATTCGCTACATTGAGAAGCCGCCGCTGCCTTACTGGACGGTGGCCGTTCTCTTCCACGTTTTTGGCCAGAATGTGTTCTCCGCTCATCTGCCAAACACACTGGCCATGCTGGGACTGGCGTGGATGGCGTGGCTGTGGGCGCGACGGGGATGGGGCGAGCGCGCCGGGCTCTATGCCGGCCTGGGGGTGCTGACCTCGGTGGGGCCATTTCTCTTTACACGCTTCATCATTCCCGAGGCGCAACTGAGCCTCTTCCTGCTGATGGCCTTGTACTGCCTGCTCACCGGCTTTGAGCCGGGGCGCGGGTCGCGCTTTTACTGGATGTGGGCGCTTGCCTCCCTGGCCCTGATGACCAAGGGGCTGATCGCTCCCACGTTTTTCTTCGGTGCGGCGATTCCTTACCTGCTGATCACCGGCCTTTGGCGGCGGTGGCGAGAGATGAAGCCGGTTATTGGCCCGCTGATCTTCCTGGCCATCTCCGCGCCCTGGCACATTCTCTGCGGGTTGGCCAATCCCGACCAAGGAAACGCCGTCGGCAACCACCCCACATTCGGCAACGTGCACGGCTTCTTTTACTTCTATTTCATCAACGAGCACTACCTGCGCTTTTTTAACGAGCGCTATCCGCACGACTACAACAAGCTGCCCGGCTTAGCCTATTGGCTGCTGCACCTGGTGTGGATTTTTCCCTGGAGCCTGTTTTTGCCGGCCCTGGCGGCCGTGGCGTGGAAAACGCGGCGCAAATGGATGCAGTACCTCGGCAGCGGCAACGAAGTAACCGAGGATGCCTCATCGAATGAGGGCTTTGTCTTCCAGCTCAGGTTCCGGGCGCGCTCGATCTGGCTGCTGAGCCTTTTTTCAGCCTGGACGCTGCTGTTTTTTTCGATTTCAACCAACCAGGAGTACTACACCTTTCCGGTTTGGCCGCCGCTGGTGATTCTTATCGCCGCCGTGATGGCCGGCATTGAGGAACAGCGCGCGCCTGCCGGCGGCAAGCCGCTGCTTTCCACCGCCTGGCTCACGGGCACACAGGGGTTCTTCGCCGTGATCGGCGTGCTCTCCGCCGCAGTTCTCGGATGGGGATTATGGGAATCGCGCCATCTGCCCTTTGTGGACGACGTGGGCACATTGCTGGCGCACCGCGCGGTGGGCGATTACACCCTCTCCATGTCCCACTTGTTCGACCTGACCTTTGCCGCATTTGCCGCGCTGCGATTGCCCGCGATTCTGGCCGCGATTGCATTGCTCATCGGACCGGCGCTGGGCTGGCTGCTGCGCTTGAAGGGCAAACACCTGGCCGCCACCATCAGCGTGGCTCTGACCATGGCGGTCTTTCTGATCGCCGCGCACATCGCCTTTGCCCGCTTCGATCCCATGCTCGGCTCCAAGCGGATGGCCGACACCATCCTCGCCAAAGCCTCGCCCGCCGACAGCATCATTATTTACGGCGAGCAGTCGGAAGGCTCGTCGATCATTTTTTATACGCACAAGTTCTTCCACGGCAAACCGGCGAATTTTGTGTATCCGCGCTGCGGCCAGCACGGAGAAGGCACGCCGCTGCTTTGGGGCTCCTGCTACCCGGACGCGCCGGACATTTTTCTGAGCCCGGAAAAGCTGTCGAGCATCTGGGGCACGGGCGAGCGCAAATGGCTTTTCGCGCAGGTTCCGAATCAGCTTAAAGCGGAGCATGTGCTGGCCGGGCGGTTGATTCTGGTGCAGACCGTGGCTGACAAGGCGCTGTGGACGGACCGGCCGCTGAAATAGATTTACGGACAGGAACTACTTCGCGGCCCGCATCCTGCCTCCGGGCAGCAATTGGTAAACCTGCCCGCGCCAAAAAACGCGGTTGCTGAGATAGCTGGCCGCCCAGAATCCAAAGCCCGTCAGGTCGCGCAGCGGGTAGAGCGCCAACAAGCCGAACCAACTGCGGTCGCGCACCACCAGCCGGCCAACGGCAATGGAGAGCGCCAGCCGCGTGGCCACGCTCCAGCCGAGCAGCGCCAGACCAAAGATTGGATGGCCGAGCGCCGACGCCGCGCCCCACGCGAGCAGCCCATAGGGAATGCTGAAGGTGAGCGCCGTTCCAAAGTGCCCCATGGGCCGCGAAAAACGCGTGGAGCGCATCCACCGCGCCTGATGCTTCATCGACGCCACGAAGCTGGAGTTGATGACCATGTGGTCGATGGCATGGTGACTGAGCACCACCTTTTCGCCCAGCTTGTAGGTTTCGTAGCCGTAAATAAAATCGTCGGCGCAGTAATCGGCGGCCACGCCGAAGCCGCCCATCCGCCGGATCGTTGCACGGCGAAAGGCCATGGTCGGACCCAGCACGAAGCGCATCCCCTCCATGGCCCGCGCGGCCAGAACCCCGGAGGTCATCTCCACACTCATGCCCACGGCCTCGAGGCGCGCCCATAGACCTGGACCGGAGTCGCCCCACGGGATTGCGACGCCGCGATAGGGGCAGCACATGGCGCCTACACGCTCGTTGGCAAAGGGCAGCGCCACAGCACGCAGATATTCGGGCGTGACGCGCACATCGCTATCGCTGATGACCAGAATATCGTGCGCTGCCGCGGCCTCCATCATTTCCAGCGAAGCCACTTTGGCGTTGATGTAATCGGGCTGGCCGCCGGTTGTAAGGAACCGCGCGGGAATCCGCGGATAGCGCGCGGCCACGCGGCGGGCAATGGCAAGACCGGCGTCCTGCTCCGACCGCGCGCAAAAGAGAATTTCGTACTGGGGGTAATCCTGCTCGAAAAACGTGGCCAAATGCGCTTCCAGGCCCGGCTCGCCGCCATGCACCGGCTTCAGCAGGGAAAGCGGAGGCGTAAATCCCGGGCGTTTTAGCTCTTCGGCAAGCGCTCTGCGCCGCTCGCGCAGATAGCCGGGCACCGCGGCCAACACCATGCCGGCAAAGACCGTAGACGAAAACAGGCCGGCGACAGCCAGTCCAAGAAGTACATGCAACATACAGCTTCCAGAATACGCGGCTTGGGCGCTTTGAGGGGTGAGGAAGAAGCTTTATCCGCGCCCAGGGCGCAAACTCTCCAGATGGCTGGTGTCGATTGGCTCGGGGTCCTCGAATTCAGGAAATACCGGCAGCCCGGCCCGCAGGCCGCTCCACTCCTCGGAGACCACGATACTGTTCTGGGGATTACCCGGCTGGTAGCGCGCCGAACAAGGAAATCCAGCCCGCACGTGGACCGCATCCACCTTGTCGAGCAAGTCGGTAATGTCCTGAGAGGACTCGTAGTCCACGCCGCCGATGCGGTAATTGTAAAGCAGCATGGTGTGATTGCTCGCCGGCTCGTTTTTGGATTTGGCGGCTACCTCGATCTCGCAGATGTCGAGAAACATGCCGTCCACCACACGTCCAACGCGGGAGAGGAAATGACGGCGGGCGCGCTCCCGCTCTTCCGGCGAGGGGCCCTTGCGCAGCAGCAGCCAGAGGCCTAGAGCAAGGAGCGCTACAAAGACGGCTCCGGCAGCGATAATCTCCCAAGTGGTGGAGTTGATTTGAGTCATTCGAGGCGAACGTTACCCTTTCGGTCCTAAACTAGAGGATACCGCAGCGGGGCGGTGTGCATCTGATGGGTTGTGGAAGAGGTTCCGGCTTCAGGCCGTCACAACTTTAAGCTCCCGCGCTGCGCTATACTCTTGACTGCTGCCTGAAGAGATTTTGAACCGCAAAACGCTCTGTTTTCAGAGGTTTTTATATGGCTAATCGCAAAAATCCCGCGGCGACACACGATTCCCAAAATCGCGACCAGTCTCGCAACCGGACTGGCGACAGGATGCATTCCACCACCGTGATCTGCGTGCGGCGCAATGGCCAGGTGGTGATGGCCGCCGATGGGCAGGTCACGCTGGGCGACCACGTGCTGAAACATTCGGCCAAAAAGATAAGGCGACTCTTTCAGGACAAGATTCTGGCCGGATTTGCCGGCTCGACGGCCGACGCCTTCTCGCTTTTTGCGCGCTTCGAGTCGAAGCTGGAGCAGTATGCCGGCAACCTGAACCGCTCGGCCGTGGAGCTGGCCAAGGACTGGCGCACAGACAAGATGCTGCGCAACCTGGAGGCTCTGCTGGTGGTGGCCGATGCGAGCCAGACGTTTTTGATCTCCGGTTCCGGCGACGTGATCGATCCCGATGAACCGCTGGCCGCTATAGGCTCCGGCGGACCTTATGCCACCGCAGCCGCCCGCGCGCTGATGGAAAACACCGAGTTGAGCGCGAGAGAGATTGCGGAAAAGGCGATGCAGATTGCCGGCGAGATCTGCATTTACACCAACGACAAGATTACGATTGAGGAGTTGAAGAGCTAGCAGCAATGACCATTCACATCCAACTCCGTGCCGCGGAGTCAGCCGACAGCGATACTGTCTTCCGGCTGGCACAGAGTTTTGCCACCAGCTTTAACGTGGATGCAGAGAGCTTTGAACGTGTTTTCAATGAGCTTTTGCAGTCGCCTGACGCACGTCTGCTTGTTGCTATGGTTGACAATGATGTGGTGGGGTATTTGCTGGGCTTCGATCATTTGGCGTTTTTCGCCAACGGCCGCGTGGCCTGGGTGGAAGAGATCATGGTGGAACCTGACCAGCGCCGCCGCGGCATCGGCCGGATCTTAATGGCGGAATTTGAACATTGGGCTGCCAGCCGTAACGCACGACTCATTGCATTGGCGACGCGCCGCGCCGGCGATTTTTATCGCAGCCTCGGATACGAAGAATCGGCTACTTATTACCGCAGGATATTGGAAACCGAATACGCCGCCTGCAACTTACCTTGAGGATCAACTGACAGAAAAATGGCCATATATTTGCCCGCATCCGCCGAAGAACAGGAGCTCTCGCTGGACGAGTTGACGCCGCGCGAGATTGTCGCCGAGCTGGACAAGCACGTTGTCGGCCAGAAGGCCGCCAAGCGCGCCGTGGCGATTGCCTTGAGGAATCGCCAGCGCCGACAGAAGCTGCCGCCGGAGATGGCCGACGACATCATGCCCAAGAACATCATCATGATTGGGCCGACGGGCGTGGGCAAGACGGAGATTGCGCGGCGGCTGGCCAAGCTGACCGGGTCGCCGTTTCTGAAGGTGGAGGCCTCGAAGTTTACCGAGGTGGGCTACGTGGGCCGCGATGTGGAGTCGATGATTCGCGACCTGGTGGAGATCGCCATCGATATGGTGAGAGAAGAGCGCCTGGAAGAGGTGGAAGACCGCGCGGAGATGAACGCGGAGGAGCGGCTGCTGGATGTGCTGCTGCCGCCTCCGCCGCCCACGCCGCCCGCGCAGGAGGGGCAACTGACTCTGCCCGGCACGGAGAGCTATCAGCGATCGCGCGAAAAGATGCGCCAGCAGTTCCGCGAGGGCAAGCTGGACGAGCGCATGGTAGAGCTGGACGTGCGGGAGCGCGGAATGCCGCAGTTCGGCATCATCAGCAACCAGAGCCTTGAGGATATGGAGATGAACCTCAGGGATATGCTGCCGAATATCTTTGGAGGCGGGACGAAGAAGCGCAAGATGAAGGTGGGCGACGCCTTTGATTACCTGGTCGATGAGGAAGAGGGCCGGCTGATCGACATGGATTCAGTGAACCGGGCGGCGGTGGAGCGCGTTGAATCGAGCGGCATTGTTTTTCTGGATGAGATCGATAAGATTGCGGGGCGCGAGAGCGGGCACGGGCCCGATGTTTCGCGCGAGGGCGTGCAGCGCGACATTCTGCCGATTGTGGAGGGAACCACGATTAACACGCGCTACGGCATGGTTCGCACCGACCACATTTTATTCATTGCCGCCGGAGCGTTTCATGTATCGAAGCCCAGCGATCTGATTCCTGAATTGCAAGGGCGCTTTCCTATCCGCGTGGAGTTGAAGTCGCTAACCGTCGATGATTTTCTGCGCATCCTGACCGAGCCCAAGGCCTCGCTGACCAAGCAATACTCGGCGCTGCTGGAGACCGAGGGCGTGAAGCTGGAATATTCTCCCGACGCCCTGCGCGAGATGGCCGAGTTTGCCTTCAAGGTGAACGAGCAAACCGAAAACATTGGCGCGCGGAGGCTGCACACAATTATGGAGCGGGTGCTGGAGGATGTGAGCTTTCTGGCGCCCGACGTAACGCGACACGTGCCGGATGAAGCGGCTGCCGCGGCGCTCAAGGAGGCCATCAAGAGCGAATCTACAACTCCCCTGCCCTACGAAGAGCGAACGACTCCGGCAGGCGTTGAGAAGGTTTTTCTCATCGACGCCGAGTACGTGAAACAGATGGTGGCGTCGATTGTGAAGGACCAGGATTTGTCGCGCTATATTCTGTAAAACTGCCACAAGCTGCTCAGCAGCCTATGGTGAAGATAGAAAATGCCGAAAAAGCGTTCCTCAGGGGCTAAAGCCCATGTTAATTTTGCATAACTTACGGCACGACTAAAGTCGTGCCCTTTCAAATCCTTATTTTCACCACAGGATGTTAGACGGAACGATTAGAGACAGACAGTGCAGTTGGCGGAGCTATTCAACGAGAGCGGAGGAGAGGATGAGCCGGAAGTTGCGGATGGGGATGGTGGGCGGCGGGCCGGGCGCGTTCATCGGGCCGGTGCACCGGATGGCGGCCGAACTGGATGGGCGGATTGAGATGGTGGCCGGAGCATTTTCGCAGTCGGCGGAGAAATCGCGGGCGGCGGGCGAGAGTTTCGGCATCGATGCGGGACGGGCCTATGCGGATTACAAGGAGATGATCGCAGCCGAAAGCAAGCGCGAAGATGGAATCGATTTTGTGGCGATTGTAACACCCAATCATCTGCACCTGCCGGTAGCCATGGCCGCATTGGAGGCGGGAATTGCGGTGATGAGCGACAAGCCGGCTACAGCCACCTATGAAGAGGCGCTGAAGCTGGAGGCGGTCGTGGCGAAAGCCGTGCTGCCGTATGGATTGACCCATACATACGCCGGCTATGGAATGGTGCGGGAGGCGCGGGCGATCTGCGCGAGCGGGAAGCTGGGAAAGATTCGCAAGGTGGCCGTGGAATATCTGCAAGGCTGGCTGAGCGAGCCGCTGGAAAGGAAAGGGAATAAACAGGCGGCGTGGCGCAGCGATCCGGCGCTGAACGGACCGGGAGGCTGCATCGGGGACATTGGGACACATGCTTTTCACATGCTGGAGTATGTGACCGGGCTGGAGGTGACGGGGATCAACGCCACGCTACACTCGGTGGTGGAAGGGCGGCAACTGGATGACGATTGCAACGCGTTTGTGCGGATGGAGAACGGCGCAACGGGCACGCTGATGGCGTCGCAGGTGGCGGCGGGGGAGTTGAACGATCTGCGCCTGCGCGTGTACGGCGAAAAGGGCTCGGTAGACTGGCGGCAACAGGATCCGAACCGGCTGATAGTGAAGCTGCTTGATGGGCCGGAAGAGATTCATCATGCGGCCACGGGCTACCTGGGGCAGGATGCGAAGGCCGTTATGCGCACTCCCGCGGGGCATCCGGAGGGATATATTGAGGCCTTCGCGGTGCTGTACAGGGAGTTTGCCGATGGCCTGACGGCATGGCGCGCGGGCAAACCAAACCCGCTGCCGGAGACTTTGCCGGGGATTCGAGCCGGAGTGCGCGGAATGCGATTCATTGAGCGGGCCATGGAGAGCAACAAGCGGCAAGCCTGGGTTGAATTTTAGAATTGAGTGAATTCGGAGCGTGAAGCGATGAAGACAATCAAGGGACCGGGAATTTTTCTGGCGCAGTACGCAAGCGATGAGAAGCCGTTCAATTCACTGGGCGGGATGGTGGATTGGGCCGCGGAGGTGGGATTTACGGGCGTGCAGATTCCCACCTGGGACCGGCGGCTCTTCGACCTGAAGCTGGCAGCAGAGAGCCAGAGCTACTGCGACGAAGTGCTCGGAGTGGTAGGAAAAGCTGGACTTCAAGTGACTGAGCTAGCCACACACCTGCAGGGTCAACTGATGGCTACGCACCCGGCGTACGAGGCGATGTTCGCGGATTTTGCTCCGCGCGAGCTGGCGCAGAACCCGAGCGGCCGACAGGCGTGGGCGGTTCAGCAGATGCTGTGGGCGGCAAAGGCCAGCCAGAGACTTGGTCTTAAGGCGCACGCGACTTTTTCAGGGGCGCTCGCCTGGCCGTTCGTTTATCCGTGGCCGCAGCGGCCGGCAGGCCTGATTGACGAAGCTTTCGCGGAGCTGGGACGGCGCTGGCTGCCGATTCTGGATGCTTTCGATGAAGCGGGCGTGGATGTTTGTTACGAGTTGCATCCCTGCGAGGATTTGCACGATGGCGCGACCTTCGAGAGATTTCTCAAAGCCGTGGGCGAACACCGGCGGGCAAACATTCTCTACGATCCAAGCCACATGATTCTTCAGCAGATGGATTATCTGGAATTTCTGGACCTGTATCACGAGCGCGTACGTGCCTTCCATGTGAAGGACGCGGAATTCCTGCCGAGCGGACGGAGCGGCGTGTATGGCGGCTACCAGGATTGGATCAACAGGCCGGGGAGGTTTCGCTCGCTGGGAGACGGCCAAGTCGATTTTCGTTCCATCTTCAGCAAGATGGCGCAGTATGATTACCCTGGCTGGGCAGTCCTGGAGTGGGAGTGCTGCCTGAAGCATCCGGAGGCAGGGGCAACGGAAGGGGCAAAGTACATCCGCGAACACATCATCCGCGTGACCGATCGCGCTTTTGACGATTTTGCCGACGGAGGCTCGGATGAAAAGAAGAATCGCCGGATTCTAGGCTTGAGTTAGGAGCCGCGCGCAAGCCAAGAACTACTGAACGCAGTCATGATGTAAACTCAAGCAACGAGTATGGCATTCTCCGCTGCGAAGCCGGCTGCAAGCTGAAGTGCCGGCGCATGACGCAAATTTCCCCATGTGTCTGAGGTTGCAATGCAATTGATAAGAGTACTGCGCAGGTCAGCCTGCATCCTGATGGCAGCCTGCGCAAGCGCGGTCTTGGCGCAGGCACCGCCAGTTGCTCCGCCCGCCAAGCTTCCGCATCCCACCGAGAGCATGGTGGTTCTTGGCACGGCGGTTCCCGTGCCGCTGGCGGAGTCTTCCGCTTCGGTTGTGGTGCTGCCGGTGGAAGGCAAGACTCTCACCATGGAGTCGCCGCAGGAGCTGCTGCGCCAGGACTCGTCGGTATTTCTCGAAGAGCGTGGCGCGGGCGGCGGACAAGCGGACCTGGTGTTGCGCGGAGGATCTTTCGAGCAGGCCCTGGTGCTGCTGAACGGCTTCCGCATCGACGACAGCCAGACCGCGCATCATAATCTGGACCTGCCGATTCCACTGGATGCGATGGACTCGATTCAAGTGCTACACGGGGCAGGCTCCACGCTGCATGGAGCGGATGCATTGAGCGGTGCTGTCGACTTTATTAGCGCAGCGCCGGCCGCGGACTCGCTTCGCCTTCGCTCGGGATTCGGCAGCTTCGTCGAGAACGAAGAGTCGCTGCTGGGGGCTCTGGCGCGCAGTCGATGGAGCAGCCGGCTGACCGCAAACCGCAACTTTTCCACCGGCTTCATGCCCGACCGCGATTACCGCAACGAAGATGCTTCGTCGGAGAGCTGGGTAAGTTCGCGGCTCGGAATTTCTGATCTTCTTTTTGCCACGAGCGATCGCTCCTTTGGCGCAAATCAGTTTTATGGACCTTATAACTCATGGGAGCGAACCAAAGGATGGTTTGCTTCCGCACGCCAGGAGTTAGGCAGCCGCACCGTGGCGGCCTTTGGTTATCGCCGCCACACGGATGAGTTTGTGCTGCTTCGCAATGCGCCATCGGTCTATGAAAACAATCACATCGACGGCTCATGGCAGGCTTCACTGCGACATACTCTTCCAGTTACTAACTCCTCCGTATTATTAATGGGATTAGAGTCGGACGGGGACAGCATTCATAGCAACAATCTCGGCATTCATGCGCGCAATCGCGGCGCGGGCTATATGGATCTGGATCTTAGGCCTTCTAAGTCGCGCTGGAAGTTATCCGCAGGAGTGCGCGAGGAGTTATTCTCCGGCGGACTGCAATCGACGCTGGCGCCGCACCTGGCCGGCAGCGTGCGACTCAGTGATCAGTTAAAGCTGCGCGCGAGCGGGGGTTACGGATTCAGGCTGCCGACTTATACGGACCTTTATTACTCCGACCCGGCAACCATCGGCAATCCGAACCTTAAGCCCGAGTCGGCCTGGAGCGGCGAAGCCGGCGGAGACTGGACCGCGTCCAGCCGCTTGTCGCTTTCCATGACGGGTTTTTACAATCGCCAGCACGAAACCATCGACTATCTCCGCGCCGCTTCCCTGCCTAACTCACTACTACCCTCCTGGTGCATAGTCAACACCTGGTGCGCGGTAAACTTGAGCGGCCTGCGCTTTGCCGGAGTTGAGTCTTTTGCTACCTGGGTTCCCGCCAAAGGACAAAAGGTGCAACTGGCATGGACCGAAGTTATCGGCGCGCAGCCGACTTTGAGCGGCGTGCAATCGGAGTATGCATTAAACTATCCGGTTGATAATCTTCGCTGCTTCTGGATGGTCACGCTGAAACATGCATTGATTATTACTAACTCGATCGCAGTGACTAAGCCCTATCAGCAGCCGGGCAATTCTCCCTGGAACGCGCAACCTTATCCTGTGTGGAACGTTGCTATGACGCGCGACGCTGGGAAGCTGCGCCCCTATCTCCGCCTGGCAAACCTGAGTAATACCGGCTATCAAGAGATCAACGGCGTGGCTATGCAGGGCCGTTCGATTACCGGCGGCGTTTCGCTATGGCTGGGGCGGTGATTATATTTACAAATTCATATGTGGAATTCACAAAATTCTGATAGCCTGTACTCATACCTCGCGAGTCCGCACGTCCGAATGTTTGAGCGGATTCTACCTGCACTCTCCAGCTCTTGAGGGAATGTGGATGGGGGCGCAACAAAGCGGTTCTCCAATATACTTGCCTTCGTTTGCTTTTTACGAGGTGGCTTTTTCTTGAGGAAAAAGCCACTCAGCGGAATCGCTTCAAGTAGTGAGTATTGGAGAACCGCTTGAGCACACCGGGAAGGGTGTGCGTGCGCCTCGCATCCGCGCCACCTTTCCCTCGACTCCACGCGATACAACACAAAAGGAGAGAAATCATGAGCAATCCAGCACTTCACCACAAGATCAGCTACATCGAGTTCACCACCACCGAAATCGAGCGGACCAAGAAGTTTTACTCGACTGTTTTCGGGTGGAGCTTCAAGGATTGGGGCCCGGATTACATTGACTGCAATGCAGCTGTTTCCGGCGTAGCCATTGGCTTCCGCAAGGGAGCGGAGCATCAGGAGCAGCCTGAGCATGCGCCTTTAATCGTGCTCTATTCGGCTAATTTGAAGGCCACCGAAGCGGCGATCGTGGCCGCGGGCGGCAGAATCGTCGTGCCCACCTTCGAGTTTCCGGGCGGGCGGCGCTTTCATTTTTCCGATGTCGCGGGCAACCTGATGGGCGTGTGGTCGGAGTAAGCGCTCTCTCAGGCAGGATTTGCAGCTTCCAACACGGCCAGGCGCTGGGCGAGCAGCGTTTCCAGCTTGACCAGCGCCGCCGAGAAGCCTTCGATGCCTTCCTTCAGCTTGTCAGTAGCCATGCGGTCGGCGGCATGCATTTTGTTAAACGCCGCCTTGTCCACGACTATCTTTTCTATGGGCAAGGCGCGGGCCGCATCGGGCGAAAGCTTACGCGGCAACACAGCTTGAGACGCTTCCAACTCGGAGAGCAGTTGCGGCGAGATGGTCAGCAGGTCGCAACCGGCTAACTCAATAATCTCGCCTATGTTACGGAAGCTGGCGCCCATGACCTGAGTTCTATAGCCAAACTTTTTGAAGTAGTTATAAACCGTAGTTACCGACCTTACGCCGGGATCGTCGGCGCCGTGAAAATCCTTGCCGGTATCTTTCTTGTACCAATCGAGGATGCGGCCTACGAAAGGCGAGATGAGCGTGACACCGGCTTCGGCGCAGGCAATGGCCTGGTGCAGTCCGAAGAGCAAGGTCAGATTGCAATGAATTCCCTCGCGCTCCAGCACCTCGGCGGCGCAGATGCCCTCCCAGGTGGAGGCAATCTTAATCAGTACGCGCTCGCGGCCAATGCCCTCGGCGTCGTACTGCGCGATGATGCCGCGCGCCTGCGCGATGGTGGCCTGCGTGTCGAAGGAGAGGCGGGCGTCGACTTCGGTGGATACGCGGCCCGGAATGATAGTCAAAATCCTTTTACCGAAGGCGATGGCCAGCCGCTGAAAGGCGAGGTTGGCTATGGCCGCATCGGTTGCGGTAGCGCCCAGATCCTTGCGCGCGGCCAACAACACACCGTCCACGATGGGCTGGTACTGCGGCAACTGCGCAGCCGCGGTAATCAGCGAGGGGTTGGTGGTCGAGTCCTGGGGGCGAAACTTTCCGATTGCTTCAATATCGCCGGTGTCGGCAACGACAACGGTATAACTGCGCAATTGTTCCAGTAGATTCTGCGGCATATTTCCTCCGGGGGAATGGGGAGTTCACGGCTACAAGCGCGTTAGGCTTCAGTGTACCGCAATTTAATATGAATCCGACAATCCTGCCGGAGAATCCCACGTCGCGGATTCGAAAAAACGCGCGCCTTATTCGTACAAATCGTACAGTTCGGCCGCGTTATGTAACTGTGAAATGGGGGTTATCTTGAATTTCAACGGAATGCGCAGCATGGCGATTCGATTTCCGATTCGAATGGTAATGTCCCGGTTGTTGTCGACAATGCGCTGTATCACCGAGGTGATAATCGCCTCGGAGACCGGGCTTTGGAGAATGGCCATCAGCGAGGAATCGCTCCAATAGAAAACAGTGTCTTCGCTGCGAAGGCTACGCGTAAGGAAGGCGGAGGTGGCCATCATGCAATCCTGGACGGCACCCACGCCGAACTTTTCTTTGATCCCGCTCAGGCAACACATCTCAAAATGAACAGCGAATCCACTGTCGCCTTGTTCGATGATGTTTCTAACCTGCGCGACCGCGGCGCCGCCGCCGAGCAGTCCTGCCGCATTGTCATTGGTCGTAGAATGGTCTACGGCGTTTTTATGTGCAGCCCGGCCCACTGGACGTTTGACGCTATTGAGCCGGAGAAAATCGTCCAGCAGAACGAGAAAGGCGTGTATCTCCTCGCCGCGCAGAAGAGTGCTGATCCTTTGCATCAGCGGTGCGGCATCCTCCGAGGCCGGATCGATGCCCATCCTGGACAGCAAACAAATGAACAACTTTGCCACCAGCTCGCGCCAACCGGCAACCCCCTCCCGGATCGTGTTCATCGAACAATTATGGTAGCGCGTGAATTCGCTCTGTATCTCCCGGATCACCTCCAGATTGCTGGCATCGAGAGGCATATCAGGAAGCTGCGGCGCCAGCCTGCTGACGTTAGTGCGAAATGTCTTGTAGGCCAAAGGGTCGAACTCAGGCACGTTCTGCGCAGCTTGCAACAGAGCTGCGGACAAGCCTTTTTCCATATTCGCGATTTCCTGTTCCTTTTTGTCCGGCGGAGTGCACTCGCACACTTCAAGCACATTGATCTGGCTCATCCCGCATATCCTCACATGAAACATCGGCGCATTCGCTCTACTTCAACAGCCATGATCAAGCTGAGGAAAAACTTTGGGCATGGACTACCTGCGAATTTGCTCAAACATGCATGATTCCGGCGGCGCAATCGGAGAAGATTTCATATTCTAAATGAATTCCAATTTGAAAGATCGCTGTCGCATGGCGGGATACGAATGATAAATCGATGCAGCTCATGCACATGGTTCATCCGGCTGAAAGGTGTTAGCCAGCACGCCGAGGCCGGGGATGGATACTTCCACAGAATCCCCAGCCTTGAGCGGACCCACGCCGGAGGGGGTTCCGGTGAGAACAATGTCGCCAGGGAGCAGAGTCATTACGCTCGAGATAAAGGCCAGCAGCCGTGGAATGGGAAAGATGAAGTCCAGAGTTGAGCCTTGCTGACGTAACTCGCCGTTGACGCGCGTCTCCAAAGTGAGGCCGGAGCCGGGGTCCAGTTCGTCGCTGACGATGGGGCCGATGGGGCAAAAGGTGTCGAAGCCCTTGGCGCGAGTCCACTGGCCATCCTTGCTTTGCAGATCGCGGGCGGTCACATCGTTGGCCAGCGAGAAGCCGCGCACGGCGGAGAGCCAGGCTTGTTCGTTCAGATGGCGCACGCGGCGGCCGATGACGACAACCAGTTCGCCCTCATAGTCCACGCGCGCCGAAAGGGCGGGCATGCGCACCACGCCTCCGGGCGAATGCAGCGCTGAAGGCGGCTTGAGAAAGATCAGCGGCTCGGCAGGCAGCTCGTGGCCCAACTCCTTTACGTGCTCGCGATAGTTGCGGCCTACGCAGACGATTTTGGAGGGAGTGACCGGCGCCAGCAGATCGGCGGCGGCGAGCGGCATAAGCTCGAAGCCGAAGCTCCACGAAGTCTCCCGGCCATGCTCCAGACGGAAGGCACGGTCTTCTTCGGGAGCGGCGATCAGGCGCGTGATCCACGGCTCGCCCTCGCGATCTTGCACCTCGCCATAGTGGGTTTGTTTTTCGAAGAGAAAGCGGCAATATTTCATGAAATCCTCCAGACGCGGCAAAGGCCGTCAGGGATTGGGCACGGATTCTTCGGTCTCGGCGGAGCGGGCGCTTTCATATCCGCCCTGGGAGATGGCGCTGACGGCGTATATGTAGCTGTGGCCGGGTTGGACCTGAGAGTCGCGGAAGGCCGGAGGAACCAGCGGCGCGGCAGGCGAGATACGCTGCCAGGCGGAGTCGCCCTCGCGGCGATAGACAATGTAACCGGCCAGATCGGGATCGGTGACGGGCTGCCAGCTCAGGTCGATTGCGTACTGGGGCGCATTGCTCACGGCGTTTTCGCTGGTGGCAGCCACGGCGGCCAGGCCGGTGGGCACGGCGGGAGAAAAGATGTTCTGAGCCTCGACGCGCACGGGGGCGGAAAGTTCACCGGCCAACTCCAGCGTTTTGCCTTCCACATTGACGCGGGCTACGCGCTGGGCGCGGTACTCGTAAACCTGACCGAAACGGATGCTGCTATCCAGAGCGCGACAGCTTCCGTTGACGGCATCCGGCGCGCAGGAGTCAACCAGAAGGTTTAGCTCCAACGGCTCGGGCTGGGGCGTGAGCAATCCCGGTTGGGACTTGGGGGCTGGCGGCGGATTCAGCAGCTTGCGATGCAGGCGGATGACGGAGGATTCCTGCGCGGCGGTTTGCAAGGGCGACCAGCGCAGAACCACGCCGGATTTGCGCACTTCGGCACTGAGATTGGCCACCGGCGCGGGCGCAACGCCAGCCAGCACGACGGCAGCGTTTGACAACCCCGCCGAGCGGCCGTTGTGGTTTTTGAGCTCGACAAAGTAGCTGAGCGGTCGCGGCGCTCCGGTAGTCAGCTCGGTGGGCAGCGTCTCGGTGAACGAACCTTGCGCGCCGGGAGCGAACGGCAGCGCGGCACCCGCCGCGACGCAGTTGCCTGCCCCCTCTTTGCGGCAGAGATTCGCAGGCACGCTGCCCTTGAGCAGCAGTTTGTCGGTGTTCTTATGGGGCATGGTCCAGGTCAGCGTTACCTGGTTGCCCGTGCGGATGGCGGCCAGATCATCTACCGGGACCGGCAAATTGAGCGAGGGCGGTTGCGGCGCGGCCGGCGTTCCGCAGCCGGTTAAAAGCAGCGCGGCAGCCAGGGAAGCGAGTGCGGCAACTTGAGCTATATGTGTGATACGCATTGCCCTACTAGTCTACCGGAACGGCGCGGGAGCGGAAACGTAAAAACCATTACAGCTTTCGCAGCCGCGCACAGGCGTCGTCCAACTCATGGTCTTTTTTGGCGAAGCAGAAGCGCAGCAGGTTTTCGCCGTGGCCGGGGCGGAAGAAGGCGGAACCGGCGACAGCGGCTACTCCGGTTGCGGCGAGCAGGGAGCGGGCTTTTTCGGCGGCGGTTTTGCCGGGGATGCGAGCAGCGCTGGCGAGCACGTAGTAAGAGCCGGCGGGGACGCCGGGCTCAAATCCTGCAGCGCGCAAGGCTGTGAGGATGCGGGTGCGCTTGGATTGGTGGTCGGCGGCTAACTGCGCGTAAAAGCTGTGCGGGAGCTGCTCCAGTCCGGCAGCGGCGCCGTGCTGCAGGGCTGAGGGAGCGCAGATGTATGTGAGGTCGTGAAAATAGCTCATTGCGCTGATCCATTTGGCGCTGGCGCAGACATAGCCGATCCGCCAACCGGTCACTGAGAAGGTTTTGCTGAAACCGGAGATGACGATGGTGCGCTCCTTCATTCCGGGCAGCGCGGCGGGAGCGATGTGCCGCGCTCCGTCGTAGACAAAGTACTCGTAGATTTCATCGGTGATGAGGAAGAGGTCGTGCTGCTGGCAGAGAGCCGCAATGGCTTCCGTTTCGGCGCGGGAGAAGACCTTGCCGGTGGGGTTGGCCGGAGTGTTCAAAAGAATCGCGCGGGTGCGCGGGGTGACGGCGGCGCGAAGAGCGGCAGGATCAAGCGCCCAGTCCGGTTCGGAGAGCGGGACCAGGACCGGCACGACGCGCATGGACTTGAGAATGGCGACGTGGTATCCGTAGAACGGCTCGAAGATCAGCACCTCGTCGCCGGGGTTGAGAAGAGCCATGACGGCGGCGTGGAAGCCTCCGCTGGCGCCGGAGGAGACCAGGATTTCGCTTTCCGGGTCGTAGTCGAGGGCGTAGTCGCGCTTCTGCTTGACGGCGATGGCCGCGCGCAGGCGAGCGATGCCGTCGAGGCGGGTGTAGATGTTGTAGCCGTCGTGGATGGCCTGGATAGCCGCTTCCTGAACCGGCACGGGGACCGGCGTGTCGCAGATGCCCTGGGAGAGATTGATGCCGCCGATACGGTCGCACTCGATGCTCATGGCGCGAATCTCCGACTGCACGACGGCGGGGGCGAGCTGGCTGAGGGCGAGACGAGTGGCGGGCGGGTTGGGCATGGATTTTATCCTTGTGCTTTTATCTTACAGATTGGAGCAATTACGCGAGGTAGAAGCACTACAGCGTAAACTTTAACTTGAATGCATGAACTTTCCATTGTGACCAGCATTGTGGAGACGGTGACCGAGACGCTGGCGGCTTTGCCTGATGCGTCCAAGGGCGCACGGGTGCTTGAGGTAAGGCTGCGCGTGGGGGCGCTGGCCTCGGTGATTCCCGAGTCGCTGGAGTTTTGCTATGGCATTGCCATCGAGGGAACGCCGCTGGAGGGCTCGCGGCTGGTGGTCAATGTGCTGCCGGTGGTGATGCACTGCGCGGCGTGCGGCGAGGATGTGACGCTCGAAGGAGTGCAGAGCTTCCGCTGCCCGAAGTGCGGCGAGCCGTCGAGCGATATGCGGCAGGGACGCGAGCTGGAGATTGATTCGATCGAGATTGACGACGGCGAGGTGAAGACATGACGACCAGGATTGTGGAGCTGCGGCGGGGAATTTTAAAGAAGAACGATGAGCTGGCAGCGGGGCTGCGAGCCATTTATGCGGCGGCCGGCGTGCTGGTACTGAATCTGGTGTCCAGCCCAGGGACGGGCAAGACGAGTTTTTTGGAGCGGACGCTGAGGGAGTTGAAGACGCGGGGAGCGCGGGTGGCCGCGTTGGTGGGAGATTTAGAGACTGACAACGACGCGCGGAGGCTGGCTGCGAGCGGGGCTCCGGTGCGGCAGATCAATACGCATGGAATTTGCCACCTAGACGCGGAGATGATCGGCAAGCACCTGGAAGGCTGGACTGAAGTGACGCTGGGCGGGCTGGACTATTTGTTTATTGAGAATGTGGGCAACCTGGTTTGCCCGTCGAGCTACGACCTGGGCGAGCGGATTCGCGTGGCGCTGCTGAGCGTGACCGAGGGCGAGGATAAGCCGCTGAAGTACCCCACACTGTTCAACTCCGCCGACGCGGCGGTGATTACCAAGATGGACATCGCCGAGGCATGCAGCTTTGACCGCGCGCTGGCGCTGAGGAATATCAACGAGATACGACCGGGGATACGGATTTTTGAGACATCCGCGAAGACCGGCGCGGGGATGGAGGAGTGGCTGGGGTACCTGGCGGAGGCGAGGGCGGGACGGAGCTGAGAGTGCCGATTTTAGTGATTTAAATCACCCCAAATACGCCCGAAACCGGCATAATAGAGAGACTATGTGTCTAGCGATACCGGGAAAAGTCGAGGAAATCACTACCGAGGGCGATCTTCGCATTGGGCGGGTGAACTTTGGCGGCATTGTGAAGCGAGTCTGCCTGGATTACGTGCCCGAGGTACAGGTGGGCGACTATACCATTGTGCATGTTGGGTTTGCGCTCTCCAAGATCGATGAGGAGACAGCCTTGCAGACGCTGGAGGACTTCAGGGCGATGGGCGCGCTGGATGCGGAGTTGGCCAGCGAAGAAGAGGCCTTTGCGCGGGCGGCGGCGGCGCCGCAGTCGGCTTGCCCGGATGGAAGTTGCGACAGCAAGCCGGCAAGTCTGCAAGCCGGCAAGTCTGCGTGAGGCCGGGAAACTTATCAGCATTGGCTTCCGTCAAGTTGTACTGTGCGGCGGCTTGCATTTGACCACCGTTCGACCGCATAAATTCACAGCGAGGTTTTACGATGAAAAAGTTTTTTTCTCTCTGCGCGGCTCTGATCCTGATGTTGACCGCCGCAAGCGCCCTGGCAGCCGATGTGACGGGCACATGGACCGGCAAGATGGCGGGCCCGAATGGCGATGACATGCAAATCAGCTTTACCTTCAAGCAAGACGGCGCGGTGCTGACGGGCACGGTCAACGGGCCGATGGGCGATCCGATGGCGATCAGCGCCGGCAAGGTCGATGGCGACAAGATCTTCTTCGACGTCAGCTTCAACGGCATGATAATCCATCATGAAGGCGTTATCACGGGTGACACCATCAAGCTGACCACCAAGTCCGACAGCGGTGACTTTCCCGGCATGGAGATGACGCTGACACGGAACAAATGAGTGAATGAAGTACCTGACCGAGTTCCGCAATGGCGAGATCGCGCAGAGGATGGCGCGGGAGATTCACGCTGTTGCCACGCGGCCGTGGAAGATCATGGAGGTCTGCGGCGGGCAGACACACTCCATCATCAAAAACGGAATCGACCAGATGCTGCCGGCGGGAATCGAGATGATTCACGGGCCGGGCTGCCCGGTGTGCGTCACTCCTCTTGAACTGATCGACAAGGCGCTGGCGATTGCACGGCAGCCGGGAGTGATCTTCTGCTCCTTTGGAGATATGCTGCGCGTGCCGGGGACCGAGGGCGATTTATTCCAGGTGAAGGGCGCGGGCGGCGACGTGCGCGTGGTGTATTCGCCGCTGGATGCCGTCGAGCTGGCCGTGAAAAATCCCGACAAGCAGGTGGTCTTTTTCGGCGTAGGCTTTGAGACGACCGCTCCGGCCAACGCCATGAGCGTGCACGTGGCCAAGCGGCGGGAGCTGAAGAATTATTCACTGCTGGTGTCGCATGTGCTGGTGCCGCCAGCGATTGAAGCGATTTTGAGCGCGCCGGACCGGAGCCACCCCAACGGCGAAGACCTGCCGTTGGGAACCCCGGAAAAACAAATCGACGGCTTTCTGCTGGCCGGGCACGTGTGCAGCGTGATGGGCTACTGGGAATATCCGCCACTGGCAGAAAAATATAAGGTGCCGATGGTGGTGACGGGCTTTGAGCCGCTCGATCTGCTGGATGGAATCCGGCGCTGTGTGATTCAGTTGGAAGCGGGACGGCACGAGGTGGAGAACGCCTACGAGCGCATAGTCAGCTTCGAGGGCAACCAGGGCGCGCAGAAGTTGCTGGCGGAAGTTTTTACGGTGACCGACAGGGCGTGGCGGGGGATTGGCGTGATTCCCAAGAGCGGCTGGCGGCTGAGCGAGCCATACCGGGAGTTTGACGCCGAGGAGCGCTTTCAGATTGCGGGGATTCGGACACAGGAGTCGCCGCTGTGCCGCTCTGGTGATGTGCTACGCGGCGCGATCAAGCCCGCCGAGTGCGCGGCCTTCGGCAAGCAATGCACGCCGCGGCATCCTTTGGGCGCGACGATGGTTTCGAGCGAGGGCGCCTGCGCGGCGTATTACAACTATGGAAGATTTTTGTCGGCGGAGGAGTTGGCGGGGGCAGGAAGAACAGGATTAGCGAGTCAGCAAGTCAGCGAGTCAGCAAGCCGGCAGGGTTCAAAATGAAGGAAATGATGCAAGACGCAAAACCGGATTTTGCGAACTGGAGTTGCCCGCTGCCGCTGGCCGACTACCCGACGATTGTGATGGGCCACGGCGGCGGCGGCAAGCTGGGCAACGAGCTGGTGGAGCATCTGTTTCTGCCCGCCTTCCGCAATCCGGAGCTGGAGAATCTGGGCGATGCGGCGGTGCTGGAGCTGGGCGGCGGCAAGCTGGCGATGAGCACCGATTCGTATGTTGTGCAGCCGCTGTTTTTTCCCGGCGGATCGATTGGCGAGCTGGCGGTGAATGGAACGGTGAACGATCTGGCTGTCAGTGGCGCCGATCCGAAGTTTCTGAGCGCGAGCTTCATTCTGGAAGAGGGATTTGCGCTGGCGCAGTTGGCGGCGATTGTGGAGGCGATGGCGCGGGCGGCAGCGACGGCGGGCGTGAAGATTGTGACTGGTGATACGAAGGTTGTGGAACGCGGCCACGGCGACGGCTGCTACATCAACACGGCGGGCGTGGGACTGGTGCGGCCGGGAATTTCGGTTGGCCCGCGGGGCGCGAGGCCGGGGGACGCGATACTTGTCTCCGGAACCATTGGCGACCACGGCATGGCGATCATGAGCGTGAGGGAGGGGTTGGAGTTCGAGAGTCAGATCCGCACCGATTGCGCGGCACTGAACGGGATGATCGCGGAGGTGCTATCGGCGGCGGGCGCGGCGGTGCATGCGATGCGCGACCCGACGCGAGGCGGGCTGGCCTCCACACTGAATGAAATTGCCGCGGCCTCCGGAGTGGGCATCGAGATCGATGAGCCGAGTTTGCCGGTGCGGGCGGAAGTGCAGTCGGCCTGCGAGCTGCTGGGGCTCGATCCGGTTTACGTGGCCAACGAGGGCAAGGCGGTGTTTTTTGTTGCGCCGGAGGCGGCTGATAAGATTCTGGCGATTTTGCGGGCGCATCCGCTCGGACGCGACGCTACGCGCATCGGCACGGTGACCGCCGAGCATAAGCGGATGCTGGTGGCGCGAACAGCGATGGGCGCGAATCGCGTGATTCCGATTCAGATTGGCGAACAGTTGCCGCGGATTTGCTAGAGCAACGGAGTTAGCGAGGTTAGTGTTCCTTAAAAAGTAGATCTATACCTTTAAGAGGCTCAGAAGAAGCCCTACACTTTTCGCGCCGAAATCAGTTCAGCAACTCGAAGGCTTGGCGAATGCGCTCTGGCAGTTCTGCCGGCGCGGCGGGAAGATTGGAGCTAAGTTCCAGCACGATGGCGGGCGGAGCGGCGAGGGCGTTGAGGGATGCGGCGGCAGAGGGCCAGTCAATGGCGCCGTCGCCGGGCCATAGATGCTCGTCCTTTGTGCCGTGGTTGTCGTGGGCGTGGACCTGGACGATGCGATTGCCGAGCGTGGCGATGGCCGCAGGCACACCGACCGTCATGTGAGCGTGGCCCAGATCGAGGCAGACGCCGATGGAATCCAGGTGGCCGGTTTCGAGAATCTCCACCAGATGCTCGGGGGTAGTGGGCTCGTTGAGCAGGTTCTCGACGAGCGGACGCATGCCCAGTGGACGGGCGAAGGCGCCCAGGTGTTCGAGAGCGGTTTGGGCGTACTCGATGGTGTGCGGCGACCAATCGTCGTTCTTATCGCCCAGGTGAACGACCAGGTTGCGGAAGGGGATGTGCTCGGCGGATTCAAGAGCCCTTTTGATCTCGTCCATGGCCTCGATGCGGCGCGACTTCTCATGGTGCAGCAGGTTGAGAGCGGGCAGGCCGGAGCGGCCCATCTCCCGGCCGGCGAAGATGGGCGCGTGCATTGACCAGGCAGTGAGCGCGCTGGAGCGGAACCAGGAGGCCAACTCCATTACATGCTCGCGGCTGGTGTAGTCGAAATGCTGGCGCGCGGCAAAGATTTCCACTGCCTCTGCTCCCCACTGGGAGGCTGACTCCAACAGCCCGGAGTGCAGGCGCTGGTTCAGGAACAGGTGGGTCGACAGAACGCGCATCTTGGCCACAGAATCTCCCCGCGCCGAAAATATGGCATCTACCAATGCGGCGCTGCTTCCATTGTCGCATCTTTGCAACAACTTACGGAAAGCCAGGTGTTACGAAAGAGGGCGGCTGAAGGAGCGGCGCGACTGAATTCATCTGCTTGAATTATCACGAAATCAAAATATTTTTCTTTCTTTTGAAAACGAACCGCTATAAACTGAGCAAAATTGAACAGACCTATCTGCTATACCCATTGAAATCATAGAGATAATAGTGTGTATTTGCTCGAATACTAGGATAAAAAAGGGGGTGTGCTTCGGTTTCACTACGGAAAGACCCCGGGCCAAATCGCAGAAGGGGACAGGACGATCCAATGGCGGGGCAGAATCAGGTAGGTTTTGATCCGGCTATATTCCTGGCGCAAGCCGGGCTGGGACGGAAGATTGTCCGTCTCAATCCAAAGGAGGCTTTTTTCTCCCAGGGCGATGCGGCCGATTGCGTATTTTATCTACAGAACGGCCGGGCTAAACTCACAGTAATCTCCAGAGAGGGCAAAGAAGCGACCATCGCGCTGCTGGCAGCAGGCGAATTTGTGGGCGAGGATTCGATGGCGGGAACGCCGGGGTTGCGCATGGCGACAGCCACGGCCACCACCCCGTGTACGGCGCTCAAGATTGAGCGTGCGGAGATGATACGCGTGATGCACGAGGAGCACGCCTTCAGCGATATGTTTTTGAAGTTTCTTCTGGAGCGCAGCATGAGAACCCAGGCGGACCTGGTGGATCAACTGTTCAACTCCAGCGAGAAACGACTGGCGCGGATCCTGCTGTTGATGGCGGATTTCGGCCAGCCCGGCGAACCCGAGTCCCTGATTCCCAAAATTAGCCAGGAGACGCTGGCGGAGATGATTGGGACGACGCGGTCGCGGGTGAGCTTCTTCATGAATCGCTTTCGCAAGCTGGGATTTATCGACTACAACGGCGGCATCAAAGTCCACAAATCTTTATTAAATGTAGTTCTTCACGACTAAAAATTTTCACCGGACAGGAAACTGTCTCAACCTTAAAATGCAATCCTGCGGCACTCCGGGAGAGCCGCAGGATCACTGAGAGAAACAAATTGTCGCAAGACTGGGGATTTATGGGACGTAGAGCAGCCAACACGCCAGAAAAATCGTACGCATACATCGCGCAGACTCCGGCGAGGAAATAAACCCAAACGTCCTTATGCGGCCTATGAGCCCACTTCCATTTTGTTCCCGGTGGGTTTACTTGCCGAAGATGCACCCAGCACGGTACGTATTAGAGTGTAGGCTCGATTTCCGGACGTGTCTGAGCTATATTGCACACTTTTCTTCTGGTATGTCTGAGCAGTATTGCACACTTTTCGGATAAATTGATACCCCATGTAAGACCTGCCTTACCCTGCCATGACGAGAATCGCTGCCCTGCGTGTTACTCTTCCCGGTGGAGCAGTAAAGGAGAGACTTGTGCGCCTATCTTTACCGCAACTGGTCACTCTCGGATAATGTCTCAACGTGCATCCTGAAATTGACGCCGTATATCACTTTTGATTGGTAGTTGATTTAGACAGCTCGTCAAGCCGCTTGTTTATCCAGTTGACCGGCTCTGACTGAGCCGATGGGTCCATCGAATACGCAATGGCCAATGCCTGGTTGTAGTGGATGGCAGCTTCAGCATTTCTTCCCTGGTCCTGTAGCATTCGCCCCAGCACGCGTTGCGCATCGATGAATTGGGGATCGATGCTTACGGCGGTCTCGGCTTCCTGGATCGCTCCCGCAAGATCTTTGCTCCTGCGCAGTCGCCAGGCTTTGCGAACGTGACTGATCGCCTGAGCCATGGGGATGGAATAATCGCCGTTATAGACGGCGACGCCATTCTGGATCACAGCATCCGGCTTACGCGCAATAAAGTCCAAATAAGGGTTTAGTTTCTCAGTTCCAAACTCATAACTGTTGAGATCCGAGTAGCTGATGAATACCGGGCCATGAACGACGGGTGGAACCTCAATCTCCATCCCTCCGGTATCGGCGGTTGGCAGCAGCTTGCACGGAATTCCGTAGTCGCTGGGCAGAATAAAGGGCGCGACAAAGTAGGCGAACCAGCAATCGTGAATCTGGTGCTCATCCACGTAAGCCTTGACGGCGATCAGCTGCTGTCCCCAGTCGGTATTTGAATCGGTCAGGTAGCGGTACGTCTGGCTTGATCCGCCCCATGCTTCATTGGCGTAGGCCATGTAGACCGGAAAGGCCATGAGAGAGCTCAGGCAGTGAGCAGCGACGAACGCCGCGACGGCGTAGCGCCATCCTTTGCTGTTGTGCGCCATGGCGCAGGCGCCACCCGCCGCCAGGAGGATGAGAAAGGTCATTGCCGGCAGAACATGTCGTATGCCGATGTTGAGCGGCGATACGATCACAACAGCAAGGTAGAGCGCCGCCGGCAAGATCAGAAAATATACTTCACGAGTGAGACGTAGCCGACCCGAAAAGAGAGCTGCCGCTGCAATCCCGAGCAGTCCAATCATGCCCAATGTAAATTTAATGGCCATTGCCACCGGGAAATAGAACCAGACGCCATGACCATAGACCTTGCCGAAGATATAGGAGGGCATATCGTTGCCCATCTGTCTTACGTCGGCGAGACCGTAGAGATAACTCTCCGGGAGCAGGTGATACCGGGCAAAGAAAAGGATGCCTTGCGCTTCGAATGATTTGAGGCCATGAACGGATGTGGCAAGATCTGGATCAAGATGCAGACCAGCGGGGCGCGCGGCGTAACGAAATCCATAAAACGCCCACAATACAAGGATGGCAAGCGCCGAAATTGCCGCCAGCCCGCCAAAGAGCTTCAACGCCTGGAGGCAGCAGGCTCGCAACAAGGCGGCGCCCGACATCGAGCGCCTGAGCGAAACACCATAAACAACCAACTCTCCGGCGAGGAGGGCGATCATCATGGGCAGCAGCAGAATTGCGGAATGCTTTGCGGCCAGCGCCAATCCGCAAGTCAAGCCAACACACAGCAGATGCAACACGCTGGGTGCTTTAACCCAGCGATACAAACAATAGATGCCGGCCAGAAACATGCACGATACGGTTGCGTCGGTCGTTACGAAGGGACCGTTGGTAAGGATGGTCGGCTCAAAGACGACCAGAGTCATGGCAACCAACCCCGCGACCGTTCCGAACATCTCTCTGCCGGCCAGAAACGTGAGCAGAGCAAGCAACAGGACGAAGACTATTACGCCCATACGGGCACGGAAGATGATGGAGTCTGCCGAGTAGCGGCCACCGTCGGCAGGGCCATTGTGGAAGATCATCTCCCGGCCATCCAAGTAGGCTTCTGACTTGAAATAGCGTCCCTGTAGAGGCGGCACACGAAGAGCCAGGGGGAGCAGCGGAAGCGCCGCAACCATCTTGACCAATGGAGGATGCTCTGGATTGAGGCCGTAATCGTGGGTTTTGAGCGACATATAGCCGGCAAAGATGTGGTCGCCTTCATCCCAGCTCAGCGACTCTCCCCGAACGGAGAAAACAATCTCGGCCGCCATAATCAGCAGCAGCGAAAGAACCGCAGCAATCGTCCACACTCTGGCTTTCAACCGGAATCTCCTATTTCTCTATATTGGTTTCAGGAAATTGTATCGCACATGAAGCGAATTGTGAGTCCAAAAGAACGTCTACGAAAAAAAGCCAGCGTTTGCGGCATAAAAGACGGAGTATTTGATGCCGTCCTTTAGGGACGCGGCGCTTGCGTTTGATCTCCGCGCGCCGCATCACCCTGGCCTGCACTGAGCAGGTTGGCCAGCAAACGGTATGCTCCCGGCACTAACTCCGGAAGCTGGCGATGGAGCGCGTAGGCGACATAAATATACGTTCCTTTGCCGGGATGCGCCACCAGCAGGCCGCCGCGTTGCGCGTCCTGGCCGGGGTCGGCGGTTTCGGTGAGCGGCGTGTAATGCTCGTCCCAGCTATCGAGAAAAGAGTGGCCGCGCTCCTCGGCCCAACCATCGAAGTCGGTATCAGTGATGACGTTGGGCCAGTTAAGCAAGGATTGCGAGGGGTCGAGCAGCTTGACCGGTGCAGTCTCATCCACTACGCGCTCGGCCATGCGCGACATGGATAGCGGAAAGGGCGCGGGGAAATTGCCGGTCTGGTACTGGACAATGAGCGTACCGCCGCGGCGTACAAACTCATCGAGGCGCGGCTGGGCCGCGGCTAACTCGGGGCGCGCGGAGTATGCGCGAATGCCGATGACGATGACGTTCCATGCGGAGAGATCGGCCGAGGCCAGCTCCGAGGCCGTGAGCAAATGCACCGACGAGCCCAGTCCTTCAATCGCTTCGGGAACCAGGTCGCCGGCGCCCATGACGTAGCCGATGCGCAAACCGGCGGCGAGCTTTACATCCACTTTGCGCGTTTTCAACTGCGCGGGTTTGTATTGGTTATAGGGGAGCAGGCCGGGATAGCCCACGCTCCGCCAACCGGTGTGGTAATCGCGCCCGACGGAGCGGGCGATGGCGTTGATGGCATACGCGCCGGATTCCGCGCTGGCGGGCGTGACGGAAAAGAGCAGAGGCTCGGAGTCGCCGGCGCTGTCTCGATGAAAGTGCGCCTCTGCCGGTTGAGATGTCCATCCGGCGGGAAGTTCCAGAGAGAGTGTTCCGTCAGCCGCAGCTTGCGTATGGACGGTGACGCGGACGGGCAGCGCCGAGCCGTCGAGCGGCAGAATGCGCGCCTCCGGCTCCATGCGAAGACCGATCGCGGGCGTGACCACCAGCGGCTCATAGACGCCGCCCACGCCGGGAAGGCGTTGCAACGTCTGGACGATCTGGCTGATGCGAATCGGCAGGCCGTCAAAGGTGAACTCCGCCCAGGCCGACAACGGATAAGGCGCAAAGGAGCGCAGGCGGTACTCGGGCTGGGTCAGGTCATAGTACGGCTGCTCGATGGAGGGGCGCGTAAAGTAGGCCTCGGTGGGCTCGGCGTTGTCGGCGGCATGAACCCGGAAGATGGAGTCAGATACCGGAGCTGCCGGGTCGATTCTTCCGGTCGCGTTCTCAGTCTTCCAGGTATCGCCGGCGCGGCTCTCGATCCAAACCTTCTCAAGCCGGGATTCGGGATTGGCCTGCGCGGCGTGGACGCGGACGCGAAACTCCTCGCCGGGCGTCACGCTGCGCGGGGTCTCGTCGGCTGAGCCTCCACGGGCATTGCTGCCGCCAGGCACGCTGTCGACGTTAGTGGTGAAAGCGAGGAGGTCGAGGCCGAGCAGTTCCTTGAGCGCAGATTGGAATTGCTGTTGTTTGAGTCTCAGCTCGTACTCAATCCTCCAGTGGTCCATATTACTGTCGAGAAGGAGGGAATCTTTAATCTGAATTGTTTTGCGATAGAGTGCGGCCAGCCGGTGCGCCGCTTCAGGTGAGCTGATCCCGTAGCGATCCTTTTCTAGTTGGGCCAAGCCATCATCGATCTCACGCCAGCCCTCGACAATCCATGAAGGCGGAAGGTGGGGAACCAGATGCGCAATACCGGCAACGCTGGTATCAATGTTGACCTTGCTGTTGTGGAAGAGATCATCGTTCGTAGTGATCGATCCCGGTTTTGCAGCCGCTTCCGGCGCAACAGCCCACAAATGATAACTCGTCGTCGCCGGGCCGCTCAGCGCGGGATTCGCGCCGCCATTCTGCGACTTCTGCTGACCCCAGCCTTCGCGCGCAATCTGCACATAGCTGCGCCCCAACACCGGGTCCAGCCCTCCGACCTGAATCGTCACGTCAATCGAAGGCGCGCCCTCGATCCATTCGCCGGTCACGTAATTTTTGAAGCGAGCTGGAGCCCACTTGCCGGTGGCATAGTCGAACATCTTTCCGTCTTTGATGGGCGCAAAGGGAACCATGGAGTAGACGGCCAGCGGCTGCCAGGGCTGCACATGGTACTCCTTGAGTTGATCGGGAAAAACCGTTGGGTCGCCGGCGGTCTTGAAGACCTCCTGCGCAATCTCGCCGGAGACCTGGTGGTGGCCGTGGCCGTCGCTCACGCCGCCGACGAAGGTGGAGACGATGATCTGCGGCCGCTCGCGGCGAACGGCCAGGACGGCGTCGTAGAGCACGCGATCGTGGCCCCACTTGGCGAAGGACTCCTCCTGCGTTTTAGAAAAACCGAAGTCGGCCTCCGTGCCCCAGAGCTGGTTTGCGCCGTAATACTCATCAGCGCGCAGTAATTCATTCGTGCGGATCAGACCCAGTGCATCGTCGGCGTCGGCGCTCATCGCGTTCTGTCCGCCTTCACCGCGGGTCAGCGTCAGCAGCGAGACGCGCGCACCCAGACCGCGGCTGAGGTAGGTCAGCAGCGCGCCGTCCTCGTCGTCCGGATGGGCGACAATGATCATCAAGCTGGCGGTGGTTCCGAGGCGCTTCAGCGATTGCTCCAGAGCCGCGGCGCCGCGATCCTCGGGCAGAGGGAGGGCGATCTCGCTGGGCTCGGGCAAGGGAACGGATGCAAGTGTGAGCGCAGCGGGCACGGGTTGCCGGGCAGGCTGTTGGACAGGCTGCTGACAGGTCAGGCGAACGGAGAGAACGCCCGCCAGAATCAGGCCGGCAAAGGCCGCGCCCGCTGTTGCTTGATTAGACTTATCGGCAAAGAACATACTTCCGTCAGTGTACAATCCGGGGAGTGTAAGAGCCTCATGCAGCTTGCCTCCTCCAGCTCCGCCGCCACCCTCCAGCGCCGCATCGGGCTGCGCTCCGCCGTGGCTTTCAACATGCTGGAGATGATCGGGGTCGGGCCGTTTATCACGCTGCCGCTGGTGATTGCCGCGGCGGGCTACCGGCTCTCGGTGTGGGCCTGGGTGCTGGGCGCAATGATCGCCGTGGCCGACGGGCTGGTGTGGGCGGAACTGGGCGCGGCCCTTCCGCGCGCCGGCGGGTCGTATGCCTTTCTGCGCGAGATCTACGGCCCGGAGCGCGCCGGCAACTGGCTCAGTTTTCTCTACGTGTGGCAGTTGAGCTTTACCGCGCCGCTGGCCATCGCTTCGGGCTGCATCGGACTATCGAGTTTTCTGGCTTGGTTCTGGCCGGGGATGGACCACGCACCACTCGCCACACTGCCCGCGCTGCACTATACCAACTTCGCCGCCGCAGGAGCCTGTTTGCTGGTGACGGCGCTGCTTTATCGCAACCTGAGCTCCATTACACGATTGGCCTGGGTACTCTTTGCCGGAGTGCTGGCGGCAATAGCCGGGGTTATCGTTTCCGGTTTCGTACCTGTTGCGGGAAGGGGCGGCTGGCAGATGCCCGCATCGACAGCGTTTACACTTCCCGCCGCCCTGGGCGGACTGGCGCAGGCCACACTGCTGACCACCTATTGTTACTGGGGCTACTACAACATCTGCTTCCTGGGCGCAGAGGTGCGGCGTCCGGAGCGGACGATTCCGCGCGCCATTTTGCTGTCGGTCCTGTTCGTGGCGGCTTTTTACATTGCCATGAACCTGGCCGCACTGCCATCCATGCACGATGCCGCCGCTCACGTCTCCACGGGCGAGGCCGTGCGCCTGCAACTGGTGGCTGACATTGCACAGTCCGCATTTGGCGGCCTTGCCGGACGGCTGATGGCCGCGCTGATTATCTGGACGGCCTTCGCTTCGGTCTTCTCGCTGCTGCTGGGTTACTCGCGAGTGCCCTACGCCGCCGCCCGCGACGGCAACTACTTCCGAGCTCTCGCCGCACTCCACCCGCGCCACAACATTCCTCACCGCTCGCTGGTGGCCCTGGGAGTAGTCGCAACCGCCTTCTGCTTTTTTTCCCTGGCGCAGGTGATTACGATGCTGGTGATTACCCGCATCCTGCTGCAATTCTTTCTGCAACACGTGGGCGTGATCCTGCTGCGCATTCAGCGGCCTGATCTGGCGCGGCCCTTCAAGATGCCGCTTTATCCGTTGCCGCCGCTGATGGCCATCGCTGGATTTCTTTTCATGCTTGTCAACCGCAGCCATGCCATCGGAGGGCTGGCTGTTGCCGCCGCCATCGCTCTCTCTGGAAGCTGCATTTATCTAATCCGCGCCCGCCGTTCAGGCCAATGGCCCTTCGCCTCATCCCCAACCAGGCCATCCTCCTGAGCGTCTCAGGTTATACAGAGCGAAGGACGATCAGCGACCGTGTCGAAGGTCTACCATTGATTCTGTTCAGAGCGTCATTGTGCCGTTCCGAAGAACTCAGCGGTGTTGCTCTCATGGACCGGCCGCGAAGGAAACGCCAGAACGCGCGTCGAGAAACCGGGAACGACGGGGGTATCGGGCGCCGGCTTCAGACAGGCAAGAAACGTGTCGCCGATCAAACGCATATCGCTCCAGAAGGTAGCCCGGCACATGTAGCGCGCGTCGATGCGCGCCTTGAGCAGCCGGATGTGCCGGTTGTAGAAATCATCCAGTTGGTCAACGGGAACGCGGCTCAGGATTTCCTCTTCGCGCCGAAAGGCGAGCGAAGCCGTACCGGTGATGCCGGGACGATAGGGCATATTGGCAATGCACAGATACTTCGGCAGCTTGGGCCGCGGCCCGACCAGGCTCATGTCTCCGCGCAAAACGTTGTAAAACTGGGGAAACTCATCGAGCTTGAACTTGCGCAGCCATCGTCCCAAGGCGGTGATGCGGCTATCTCCCTCCCTGGTCAGGCCGGGACCATTGTTTTCAGAGCCGGAAACCATGGTGCGGAACTTGTAGATGCGAAAGAGACGCCCAGCCCGGCCCACGCGATACTGTGCGAAGAAGGCAGGACCCGGCGACGTAAGGCGCACGCAGAGCGCAATGGCCAGCATGGGAAGCCCAAGAAGGATAAGAACCAGCAGAGCAACCGACAGATCAATCATCCGCCTGGATGAGGAGAGAGCCCAGGCGCTGGCGGAAGGGTTCACCAGGCACAACTGAGGATCAGACGTGCTGTGAAGGCGAGGAGGCAGCATGGCAATGGGGAAAGGCGGAACGGCAACAGCGCTCAACTCAAATGAACGACCGAAAAGCTGCATGGAGCAAACCTCGAAAGCAGAATGTAGATCAGAGCGTTGGCAAAACCCGGCCGCGCGTGAAAGCCATGATGGCCGAAGCCCCGGTTGTACAACCAGGCCGCTTGTACTTTTCACTGCAATTGCGGCCACTTATGCTTTGTCGGCTGCATGGGCTGTGAATATGAGGGTGAAGCGGAAGAAATCACAGGATTGGAGAAGTGGGATCGGGAAGAATCCCGCAACCATCGTTCGATGAGACATATCTCATGAGATTGTTTATATGAGCACGGCGACACGATGCCGCGCGCACGGCCCGAGCCGTCGTAACGAAACCGCGCAAGTTGCAGAAATACAGAAGAGACGCAGCAAAGCCCGCTACTTGAGCGAGTTGACCGAGGCCGCACTCAGAGCAGTCTGGGAGAACAACTGAGACCACGCCATAAACGAACTGAGGGCACCGGGCTTGATGCGCTTCTCGGGAACAATAATGCTATCGCCGGGATGCAGACGCTCATTTTCAAATCCGGAAGCGAAGATCGACTGTCCCGCGCGCTGGCCTATCACCGACCCATCCGCGCGCAGGATGAAGATCTGTCCTCGATCTGCATCACGGTTTGGGCCACCAGCCATGTGAAGATAGTTGCTTGCCCGGCCGCCGCGATAGAGGAAAGCATTCTGGTTGAGAACCGCGCCGATCACCTGAACGGTGGCCGGGATAGCAGGAACATAAAGCGTGTCGCCATCCTCCAGGGGCATCTCCGGCAGATCATTCTCTCCCGCGCTGCGGGGGTGAAGGTTGAGTACGATTCTTCCCGAGGGCTGCAACTGGCGCAGCCGCGCAATAAGTTCCTGATTAGCTGACGTGAACCTGGCCGCCGGGACATCATCCAGAGAAGCGCTGGCCGAGGAAGCTGAACCGCGCGTCATCTGGTGCTGGAGCTTCTCTATGTACTCGTTATAACTTTTTTGTTGCAGAGCCAGAGTGCTTTTACGGGTGAACTCCGCGCCGTAAAGATATGCCTTGGCGGTGAGCCCGCCAGCGCGCGTAACCAACGAACGGAGTGTTTCGCCCGGAGCCACGCTGTAGACTCCAGCGTGCATAAACTCTCCCTCCAGCTGCACATACTTTGTCTGCTCATCGATGGGGGGATGAATGTCATCCTGTGAGAAGACGGTGATTACGTCGCTGGGCTGAAGCTCGAGATCCTGCGATGCATCGTGGTCGAGCACCAGTTTGCCGAGGTTGAACGGCAGCAGCGAGGTGGTCATGGTGGCCGGATTCAGCCGCTCGATGACGGCAAAGTTCCAATCGGTTTGTTCGTCTGGAGCGGAGATAGCGGTTTGTGCGCCGGGATTCGAGAATGCGGATTGTGCATCGGGACTGGTGAACGCGGTTTGCGCGCGGGGATTAGAGAATGCGGTTTGCGCGCCGGGATTAGAGAATGCGTTTTGCGCGCTAGGATTAGAGAACACTGTTTGCGCGCCGGGGTTAGAGAACGCGTTTTGCGCGCGGGAAGAAAAGACTGTGGTTTGCACGTCGGATGTGGAAGCCGCGTTTGTCCTGTCCGGCAATTCCCGTTTCAGTGTTCCATAACCGTCGGGTAAGACCAGCTCCGGCGCTGGAAGTCCAAGCTGGGTGCGGCGCCACCAATAGTCGCGCGAGATCAAAGAGTCGCGATCGGGGAGGAGATCGCTGAGGCGCATACCCTGATGCCAGAGAAAGCGCCCCGGGTTGGCCAGCGATCCGCGCAATGTAACCGTCTCACGATAGCTGGAGATGATGGGATCGATGCGCACAATGTCGCCGTCTTCGAGCAAGGCCGCCAGACCGGCCGCATCGGAATTCAGCTCGAAGGCGCGTCGCCGCTCATGATCCACGATGCGCTCCACCGAGATGCGTCCTCCGGATGCAATCGCGGTTCTGCCGCCGGCGGTGTTCAGCAACTCATCGAGTGACTCCTGGCCACGCAGCTCGTAGATGGCGGCCATCCGCACGCTGCCCAGCAGCGCCACCTGGGGACCGGCGGCGGGAATGAACAGCACATCGCCCGGCTGCAGTTGCGCATCGCCCGACTTGTCTCCCTTCACCAGCAGCGCATAGAGATCGAAGTCCGTCAGCACCTTGCCCTGGCGCCTCAATTCGACATGGCGCATGGAACCGGCTTTGGATGGGCCGCCGCACAAAAATACCGCATTCACCAGCGTGCTGAGCGCGCTTACCGTGTACTCTCCCGGCTGCCGCGCCTGCCCGGTTACATACACCTGGATGGAGTGAATCTCGCCCATATCGACACTCAGCTCGAAGTTGCGGTAGACGCGCTCGAGCGCGGTGCGCAGATGTCCGGCGACGGCGGAAAAAGCGAGACCGGCAACATGAACGGCGCCCGCCTTGGGAAGATAGATCTCTCCCTCGCGGCTGACGATCAGACTGGCGCTGAAGTTGATCTGTCCCCAGATGCGGATGCGCAATTCGTCCCCGGCGCCTACCGTCATATCCTGTGGCGCGGGCCCCTGCTCAAGGGGGCCGAAGGCTTCCGGCCGAATGGCGAAAAAGCGGGCACCGTAAATGGGCAGCATGCGGCCCGTGGAGGCCGCAACAAAGCGCTGAAACTCGGTGGGAGGCTCGGGGGGAAGCATGGTCTGCATGCGCCTGAGCGTGCTCAACCGATTGCGCGGCGGCTGCTCGGTGTAATTGGCGCCGCCGGAGAGGCTGTCGTTGGCCGAAGCCTCCGTGGACAGGTCCGCCCGGGGCGTTCTCTGTTGTGGAGTTTCCTGCATCGACAGCACGGTAGGCGAGGACGACGATTGGATGGAGGAAGACGGCGGCGGAGTTTGCTGCATCTGGCAGGCGTACGAATCGGGATCATCGGCAGAGCACTGAGCGAGCAATACGGGCGCGCAAAAGGAGAGAAACGCTGCGCCAACAAGGCCATGCAGCAGCCAGCGACGAAGGAGTGAGCGGACAGATAAATAGTTTCTCATAGACGACTTCATGGTCGCCTATACGAGCCGAGAGGTGGAGATAAAAATGCAGAGTAAGACGAAATATGTTCCGAAATTGGGCAGGCCTATAAAGGTCTTCCCATAATCGATTTCATCCTTCCAGTTTTCACTTCTTTCCCGTTCTCCCTCATCCATTCGCGGTTAATCTGAGCGCAGATTCCGGTGGCGGAGCAGCACTCCGCACAGGGAGCGCGCCTGCGACATAAGTAAGAGCGATGATCCACCCGAACAAGGAAGCCCTGCGTGCCTATAACAGAAGATCAGGAACCGGCCACTTACGCACCACACCCCTCCGCCAGCACTCTGCCGCCAATAATCCGCGTGGCGATCAAACGCAGGAAGCTGATTGGCATCGCCGCGCTGGCCATTTTCATTCTGGGTACGGCGGTTGCCGTGCTGCTGCCCCGCCGTTACATGGCCACCACCGTCATCATGCCGCCTCAGCAGGGCGGCTCCGCGGGAGCGGCCATGCTGGCGCAACTGAGCAGCCTGAGCGCCATGGCCGGGGCGGGCGCGAGCGCCCTGGGCATTAAAAATCCCAACGACATGCAGGTGGCCCTGCTGAAGAGCCGCACGGTGGAAGAAGCGATGGTGGCGCACTTTCACCTGGAGGAGCTTTACCACACAAAGTACCTGTCGACGGCGCGCAAACGGCTTGAAAAGCGGGCATATTTTGACAACGGATTGAAGGATGGATTGATCCGCCTATCGGTGGTCGACTCAGATCCGCGCCGGGCCGCGGAGATGGCCAACGGCTGGGTGGAGGAATACCGGCGCTTTTCGGCAACCCTGGCGATGAACGAGGCATCCGGGCGAAGACTCTTCTTTGAAGGTCAAGTGGCCGACGCACGCAAGAATCTGACACGAGCCGAAGAGGAGATGAAACAGACCGAGCAGCGCACCGGCGTGATGGAGATAGACAGCCAGGCCCACGCCATGATTGCCGCGGCGGCCATGTTGCGCGCCCAGGTAGCAGCCAAGCAGGTCGAGATCCAGGCGATGCGCCAATTCGCCGCCGACGAAAACCCGGACCTGGAGCGCGCGCAGCAGGAGTTGTCGAGCCTGGAGGCACAATTGGCCGCCATGGACGTGGATCATGATCGCCGTGGCGGCGATCTGATAGCGCCCAGGGGCAAGGTGACCCAGGCGGGCCTGGAGTATGAGCGAGCCCTGCGCGAGGTGAAGTATCGCGAGACGATCCTGGGCCTGATGATGCGCCTTTACGAGATGGCGCGTGTCGACGAGGCGCGGCAGGGCGCACAGGCGCAGGTGATCGACGTTGCGTCTGTACCCGACCGCCCGGTTTACTTATACAGAATCTGGATTGTGCTGGGAACAATGCTGCTGTCACTGCCGCTGGCTCTGGCGCTGGCACTGGCCACCGAGGCGGTCGCGTTTCTGCGCGCCCTCCGCCGCCGCGCAGGCTCGTGGACACTGGCGCTCGAAGAGGTTTGGAGCGGGGGGCCTCGATGAGCATTCGTAGGGCGCTGGGCGTGGATGGAGCTGTCGCATTTACCTCTCTGGCGAGGGCGGTGAGTATTGCGGGCAGCACCGTGACCGTGTTGCTGGTCGTCCGTTTTCTGTCTCCCATCGAGCAGGGTTACTACTACACGCTGCTCAGCCTGGTCGCGCTGCAGATGATCTTCGAGCTGGGCTTCTCGTTTGTAGTTCAGCAGCTGGCCGCGCATGAGTGCGTTCATCTGGAGTTGCACGGAGACGGCCGGGTAAGCGGCGATGCGGCGGCCCACGCGCGGCTGGCCTCCACGCTGCAACTCAGCGTGCTGTGGTACAGCGTGGCAGCCGTGGCCATGGGCATGATACTGGCGCCGCTCGGGGCGCTCTTCTTTGCGCGCCACGCCGCGCATGCAACGGCGCAAGTGGCCTGGCGAGGGCCGTGGCTAATGGCCGTAGGCGCTTCGATGATTGGTTTGTGGTGTGCTCCCTTCTACTCCATCCTGGATGGATGCGGGCAGGTGCGCGCAGTGGCCGCGCTGCGGCTGCGGCAGTCGGTGACCGGCATGGCGCTGGCCTGGATAGCCATGCTGCTGCATCATGGGCTGTATTCGCCGGCGCTGGCCATCGCCGCCCAAGTTGCAACCGGAGTTTTCTTTCTGGCCGCGCGGCGTCGCCTGCTGACCGGCTTGCTACGGCATCAGGCCCGCGAAGCCTCCATCTGCTGGAGCCGCGAAGTCTGGCCATTTCAATGGCGCATCGCTGTTTCTTGCCTGTGCTCTTACTTCACGATGCAAGTCTTCATCCCCATCCTTTTCGCTCTACGCGGGCCGGTAGAAGCGGGACAGATGGGCATGTCACTCAGCATTACCGGCTACATGGCCAGCCTGGTGATGCCCTGGATTACAACCAAAGCGACGCCCTTCGGGCGCCTGATTGCTCAGCGCCAGTTTGAGGGCCTCGACCGGCTGTTTCTGCGCACGCTGGGCCAGGCCATGGCGGTATTTGCTGTAATCGCAGTGGCCGCCGACGGCGGGGCGGCGCTTTTGAGTGTCGCCGCTCCACGGCTTGCGGCGCGCATGGTGACCCCACAACTATTCGCGGTGCTAGTGCTGGCCGCCGGGGCGAGTTGCGTCGTGCAAAGCCTGGCCACGCTTTTGCGTGCTTTCAAGCGAGAGCCGTTTCTGTGGCAGTCGCTGGCGGTAGCCTCCCTCACCCTGCTGCTGGCCGCGCTTACGGCGCGCCGCTGGGGCAATATCGGCATCACTCTTGGCTATCTGGCCGCCACGGCGGGCATCGGCTTGCCATCCGCAATCACCATCTTTGCACGCGCCCGCAGAAGATATCTGGCCATGAGCCCGTTGGCCGTGAGCGGAAGCGAGGCGGCATGAAACATCTATCTCCAGGTAATGAATTGATCCACAGTTACATGCCTTCCGGAAACGGATGGCCGCCTGATTGCGCGGCAGCCCTGAAACGCGCCTTCGCTTGCGCCCGGGCTTCCTACGCGGTGTTCAACCGCGCGCAAACACGAACGTGGAGGCTTGACGATGGCTTCTAATTCTATTGATTTCGCGCTTCAGCCACAGCCTATCGTACTCCCCAGCTCCCTGTCCGAATCGCTCAAGCTCTTTACCCTTTGCGCGATTCTTATCTTCTCCTTCGTGCCGGTTGTTATTTATATCAACCTCTCGCAGATATTTCTTCTCGTGCTTTGCGTGGCCGCAATGTGCTGCTATCTGGTTCGCATCGAAGCCGACATATTTGCCTCGCTCTTACTGATTGCATTGATCTCTTTGTCGCAGGCGATCGGCATCCTGCACAGCCCGGCAGCGGACAAAAACTATCTGACACCTTTTCTCTTTCTTACCTCAATGTTAATCGGGCCTACGGTGATGCTTCTGGCCAGGTCTTTCCCGCCTGCCCGCATCAGCCGTCTGATTCCTCGTCTGATCAGCTGGGTCCTTTTATTTCTAGTCATCGAATGCGTCACACGGCTGATTTTTTCGCCCTATTTGCCCTCAAGCGCGCTCAGGGATGTTACCGACAGCTTCTATCTCTACAAAGCCAGCCTCTTCTTTTTTGATTCCAATTTTGCAGGCATTGAGATTCTCTGCCTGCTGGCGCTTATGTTTACCTTTCGAGATGCAATTGGACGAAAGAAGTGGCTGCTGGCATATATGCTTCTGTTCGCCACCTTCTCCAGGGCATCCATTGCCGCCGGTATCTGCCAGCTTATCGTGTACAAACTTTGGCGCTGGCGAGCCTGGACTTTCTTCGGCCTGCTCACCGCGCAAGCGATCATCGTCGTCAAGCTTTTTACCAACTACATCACCAAAGGACAAGAGGCGACGCAGTCTATAGACGGAAGCCTTTCCTCCAAGTTCTTCATTTTGTCGCTGATGACAAGAATCTATAGCCAGGCGGATACGACGCAAAGGTTATTCGGCATCGGCGTTAGCAACTTATTCAACCTGGCTGGAATATTCGCTCATAACATAGTGGCAACCTTTGTTCTGGAACTGGGCATAGCCGGTTCGCTGCTGTTCGCCGTCTACATATGGGTTCTGGCAAGAAAGTGCCCGGTCTCCATCTATCTTCTCGTTCTCCCCGTTATAGTCCTCGGATTTTCCCTGGTGAGCACCTCCATGCCGTTCTTCTTCGCCGCGCTCGGACTGCTTGGAGCGTTGCGCGGCTCGGCGCGCGATGGAAGCAGAACGTTCGACGATGAAGCCGCGCACCATGCAATTCCGAGCGGTTACGCAAGGAGCACGCAATGAATTCACGAAAGCCGAAGTTACAGCTGAATTTGGAAGATAAGCAGATCTACCAATGTCAAATCGACGCGATACGAGGTCATGCACAGCGGCTTGGCCGCCCTCTGTCGATTCTGGAGGCCGGCTGCGGAACACACTGGCCACTTGATCTGACGGGCGTTGACTTTACACTTACTGGCGTTGACCTCGACCCGGTTGCAGTGGAATTGCGCAAGACGAAACAGCGCGATCTCGATGTTGCAATCTGCGGCGATCTTTGCACGGTCGAGTTGCCCACGGAATCCTACGATGTAATTTGCAGCGCCTTTGTTCTCGAGCACGTTCCCCGCGCCGATCTCGCACTGGAGAACATGGTGAAATGGCTTAAGCCTGGAGGGCTATTGGTCCTGCATCTTCCAGAGCGGGAGTCGGTGCCTGGTTTCTACGCGCGCATACTCCCATTCTGGACCCATGTATGGGTCTATCGCCATCTTTACAACAAGCCGTTCGCAGGCCATCCAGGTTACGCGCCCTATCCCACTTCCTATCATCCGGTCATCGGACGCAAGCGGCTTTATGACTTCCTTGAAGCGCGCGGCATGAAGATTCTGAACTGCAGCGGCCACTCATTCAAGAGTCCCATCAAGGGTTTGCTGGGAGCCCTGCATTACTGGGGTTTTCGGCTCACTGAATTGCTCTCCTTCGGTAATCTGACGTGGAAGTACGAAGACATTGTCTATATCGCCGCCAAGGATTTCCCGAATAAACGAGAAACTGCAACTGTGCCGAGCAACGTTGATGACTTATTAAGAAGAAACATGGCCAGAATCAGCGTACTTATGCCTGTTTACAATGTCAGGGATTATGTCGCCGAGGCGTTGGCAAGCATACAGTCGCAAACCTTTGCCGACCTCGAGATTGTAGTTGTCGATGACGGTTCGACAGATGGAACCTTGCAGATTGTCGAGCAGATCGCTTCCTCCGATCCGCGCATCAAGGTCGTCCAGGCGCCCAGAAATCTAGGTTTGTCGCTCGCTCTCAATCTGGGGCTTTTATCCTGCCATGCTCCCTTTATCGCGCGCATGGACGGAGACGATATAGCTTTACCAACCAGGCTGGAAAAGCAATACCGGTTTCTCGAAGATAATCTCGATATTTCTCTGGTAGGCTGCGCCACCACGGCAATCGATCAATATGGACATCCAATTCCCGGACTGAGTATCTCGCGAAAGCCAGTTACTCAGGAAGAGATAGCCCGCACGATGTTACTAGCTTCCCCATGCAGTCATAGCTGGCTGGCGCGCCGTGAAGTATACGACAAGTTATCGGGCTATCGCGAGATGACGTATTCAGAAGATTACGATTTTTTGCTGCGAGCGGCGACTGCCGGATTCAAAGTTAGCAACCTTCCGGATGCCCTGATGAAAATGCGCATTCGGCCTGGCAACATGACTTCGCGCCTGGAACTGAGAAAGTCGCACTACTACATCGTTAACTTATACCGCGATCGCGTAAGTCGCGGTAAAGACAGCTTCAGCGTAAGCGAGTTTCAGCAGGCCATCAAAACAGGCAAAGTGGAAAACTTCGCCTTTTATCTGGCGACTAAGTGCGTACAGAAAGGGCTACAGGCGCGCAACCGCGCATTGCGGTTCTTTCTCGCGGGGTTGTCAGCCATTTTGTCTCCGTGGCAGGCACGTTACTTTTTTGATCGTATCCGGTTTAAAGCGGCTTTACGCGCATCCATGCACGCGTGCTGATTGATGTTAAGCACGCAACCTAGGGGGTTGGCAATGAAGATATGTTTCATCATTCACAATGTCACGGCGCGCGCAGGCTCGGAGCGAGCGCAAGCTAATCTTGTCAACGCGCTTGCTGCCCGCGGAGAGTCGATTTCGGTCTGGTCGATGTATGGCGCCGGAATACCGCCTGGATTTTCCCTGACCAGCGGTGTCAAGGTGAGTTATGGCCTTAAGAAACCGTGGCCTTTCTTTCTGGACTATCCCTGGCTGGCATGTGTCTTCGCTTTCTACATCTTGCGGCTGCGGCCGGAATGGATTATATGCACAGGGGCCAACCGTTTGATCGTCGCTTTGCCGGCAGCTTTTGTGCCCGGCGTCAAGGTGACTATCTGGGAGAAATTCCCGGTTTCCAACAATGTTACAAGGCCGCGAGGCCGTCTAGCCCGATGGCTAGGATCTGTTGTGGCATCGCAAATTGTAACTCTGACAGAGCGCGACAAGGAGCTATACCGGACACTCTACGCGCCAGCCGGAGGTGTTTCCCGTATTCCCAATATTATTCACTCGCCAGGCCCCAGCGGCGCGGTACGCCGCAACGAAGTTCTGGCCATGGGGAGGCTTTCGCAAGAAAAGGGATTCGATCTTCTGCTTGCAGCCTGGTCGATTGCCTGCCAGAAGCTGCCTGATTGGACACTGCGCATTGTAGGCGATGGACAGATGCGCGAGCAGTTAGTTCATCTTGCGAGCGCGCTGGGAATTGAAACTCGCGTAATCTTCGCGCCGTTTTCCAGCGATCCATTTTCTTTGTATTCGCAATGTGGAATCTTTGTTCTTAGTTCGCGATTTGAAGGTTTGCCTTTCGTGTTGATCGAGGCGATGACCTGCGGCGCGCCTTGCATCAGTTTCGATTGTCCGAACGGACCGCGTGAAGTAATACGAAACGGCGAGAATGGGCTGCTGGTTCCCGCCGAGCAGGTGGATGCGCTGGCAAGCGCGATGGTGAAGCTTGGCGAAGATCCGCTGTTGCGCCACAGGCTTGGCAACGCGGCAAGGGGCGTCTCCAAGCCATTTTCAGAGCAACGCGTTGCGGCACGCTGGCATGAAGTCCTTTACGGCAAGATTCCTATTGCCCGCAAACCCGTTGTTTCCGATACTCCCAGCCGAGCCGATAGCCGCAGGAATGCGGGAAGTCCCATGACGTAAAACCCGGCCGGCGGTTATGGTTTTGGACGCCTTCAACCTTCAATACATATGCAGCGTATAATCGGCCTATGAAGGCGTATGCGCAACCGAATCCACTTCATGCCGCAGCAGCGAAAAGCGAGCTGGAGAGCGCGACCGGCAGCGATGATGTGATGGCCTTGAAGCTGCGCACGCTGGAAGAGCGCCTGGCGCAGTTAGACAGCGCAATGGTGGCGTATTCCGGCGGCGTGGACTCCGCGTTCCTGGCGGCTACGGCGCATCGCGTTCTCGGCAATCGCATGATCGCCGTGCTGGCCGATTCCGCCAGCCTGGCCCGCCGTGACTTTGAGCAGGCTTGCGATTTTGCGCGCACGCAGGGAATTCCGCTGCACATTATCGCAACCGAGGAGTTGAGCAGGCCGGAGTATCAACGCAACGACGTCAATCGCTGCTTTCACTGCAAGGACGAGCTCTTTCAGGCTATGAAAGCGTTGGGCGCAAGCATGGGGTTCAAGTACATTGCCTATGGCATGAACGCCGACGACACCAGGGATTATCGTCCCGGACAACGGGCGGCCGCGGAGCACGCTGTACTTGCGCCGCTGGCCGATGTGGGATTGACCAAGCTGGAGGTGCGTGCGCTGGCCCGTGCTGCCGGCTATTCGCTGTGGGATCGCCCCGCAGCGCCCTGCCTGTCTTCGCGCGTGGAATATGGGCTTGCCGTGACTCGCGAGGTGCTTGAACAGGTGGAAAAAGCGGAGGAGAGCCTGCGGCAATTGGGTTTTCGCGAGTTGCGCGTGCGCCATCATGGAGCGCTGGCCCGCGTGGAGCTGGCTCGCGCCGAGATGCCGCGCGCCCTCACGCTGGAGATGCTGGGCGCGATCACCGCCGCTCTCAAGCTGGCCGGCTTTCAATATGTCACACTCGATTGCCAGGGATTCCGCTCCGGAGCAATGAACGAAATACTGGGGAATGCAATTTTATCCGTGGAAGCGCTGGCGCGGCGCGGAGCATAGCCGACGATTTAGAATCACAGTGCGATGAGAATTGGTTATCTGGAGTGCTTTTCCGGCATAAGCGGCGACATGCTGCTGGGCGCCCTGGTGGATGCGGGCGTTCCCTTTGCCTGCCTTGAGGAAACGACGGCCGCGCTGAAGGTGGGCGCGCGCCTGGAGATGCGCAAGGTGAGCCGCGGCGGGGTAGCCGCAATCAAGGTGGACGTTTTTACGCCCGACACACAGCCGATCGAACCTTCACACTCTCACCACAATTCTCCGTCACACACACAGGCAGCGCATGGCCATGAGCACGGCGCCCACACCGAGCACTCCCATGCGCCGCACCGTTCGTTGTCTGCGATTCTGGAAATCATACGTACTGCACCGCTCACGGAGAGCGTGAAGCAGCGTGCCACGCGCGCCTTTCAACTGCTGGGCGAGGCCGAGGCCGCGATTCATTCCATCCCCGTTGAAAAGGTGCATTTCCACGAAGTGGGCGCGGTGGACACGATTATCGATATTGTCTGCGCCGCCGTGGGCGCTGAAGCGCTGGGCGTTAATCGCTGGATATCGTCGCAGCTCAATGTGGGCAGCGGAACCGTTGAATGCCAGCACGGCACGCTTCCCGTTCCCGCGCCAGCCACGCTGGCCTTGCTGGGAGATGCTCTGGTTTATGCGGCAGGCGAACCAATGGAACGCGTGACGCCGACCGGCGCGGCGCTGTTGCGGATGCTCGATGCGCAATACGCGGCGCTTCCGCCGATGCGCGTCGTGAAAACCGGCTACGGCGCGGGAGGGCGCGAGACGCCGGGCCAGCCCAACCTGCTGCGATTGCTGGTGGGCGAGGAAGAGGCTGCCGCGAGTGGCGCGGCCGAAGCGATTGCAGTAATCGAAACAGTGATTGACGATTGCAATCCGCAGTTACTGAGTTACGTGAGCGAGTTATTGCTGGCCGCCGGCGCGTGGGATGTTTATCGAGCCACGGTACAGATGAAGAAAGGACGCGCGGGTGTGCAGATGACTGTACTCTGCCGGCCCGATCTTGTGCCGGCGCTGCAGGAACTGCTCTTCCGCGAGACCACAACTATCGGCCTGCGCTGGAGGCTGGAAAACAAGGTTGCGCTGGCGCGCGAGTTTGTTGAAGTAGATCTACGCGGCGGCAAGGTGAGGATCAAGGTTGCCCGCCTGAACTCCGGAAAGATCGCCAACGCATTACCGGAGTATGAGGATTGCCGCAAGATTGCCGCGGAACATTCGCTTCCTCTCAAGCAAGTGATGGAGGAGGCCATGCAGGCCTATGCGGCCATGAAGGAGAAGCGCTGATGGATCGCGCTCTTATCGAGTCTCTGCTCAACGAAGTTCGCGAGGGCCGCACCACGGTCAACGACGCGGTGGATCGCTTGAAGAATCTGCCCTTTGAGGACATTGGCTTCGCCAAGCTCGACCACCACCGCTCGTTGCGCACCGGAATGCCGGAGGTGATATTTGCCGCGGGTAAAACCGCCGCACAGGTTGCCGCGATCTTTGCCCGAATGGCCAAGGCAGGAGGCAACGTGCTGGCCACACGCGCGACGCGCGAAATGTTTGAAGCCATTCACGCTGTCGAGCCGCGCGCCGAGTTCCACGAGACTGCCCGCGCCATTACGCTCACGCAGGCTCCGGCCACTCCGGGCAAAGGAACCATCGCCGTGGTCTGCGCCGGCACCAGCGACCTGCCGATTGCCGAAGAGGCCGTGGTGACCGCGCGGCTGATGGGCAATACCGTCGAACTGATTGCCGACGTGGGCGTGGCCGGCATTCATCGCCTGCTGGCGCAAAAGCAGGGCCTGCAGTCGGCACGCGTACTTATCGTCTGCGCCGGCATGGAGGGCGCACTGCCCACGGTGGTCGGCGGGCTGGTGAATGCACCGGTGATCGCTGTGCCCACCAGCGTGGGTTACGGCGCATCCTTTGGCGGCATTGCCGCGCTGCTGGGAATGTTGAACTCCTGCTCGCCCAACGTTTCGGTCGTCAACATCGACAACGGCTTCGGCGCAGCCTGCATCGCCTCGCTCATCAACCGGCTGTGAGGCAACTTCAAAAAGCCACGAAAGGATGGGACAGCCTGCTGGACCATGGGGTACCCCCACCTATATTTTGGGCACAAATTCCTTGTTTTCTAGAGGTTACAGACAGGGTTGCGCTGTAAAATCTTCAAAACAAAGGAGTTCCATGCAAAATATTCCAGGATAAGGAGTTACGGGACATTTCGGCATCCTCCAGACGAAATCCCGCGCCTGGGTTTCGCCCTTCGTTTGTCTTTTGTTCGCCCTTGTTGATTGGCTATATTGTTGATACCATGATTGTTATCAGATTCTCATTTTTAGTTCGAAAGGCGAAAATGGGGAAAACTTTTGTTGCATTTTAGTGCCTTCTGATGAGTTAACTCATGGTTTATGAGTGGTTTGCGGAAGTAGCGGAGGCGAAAAGATGCTGTTTTCAGCTGTCAGCGAGACCTTGTCAGATGTCAAAGATCTGGAGCGGTGTTGCCTGTTGATTGCTTCCATTATGCGCCGGGAGAGAGAAATAATCTGCACCACCTGCGGTGGGGCAGCCGCTCGCTATTCGCTCGCATGGGATTCGTGGTTTTCCAAGTCCCCAAATTCGAGTGACCCATAGTACTCAGCCCAATTCTTGACAGTTGCCGTAAAACTTCTCATAATATGACCATAGTCTATGACTATAGACGAGGTGTCCGCAATGGCGTCGATGGGAGCGGGTGAATTTAAAGCGAAATGTTTGCAGTTGCTAGACGAGGTCGCCGCCAAGCGCGAGCCGCTGGTGATTACCAAATTCGGCAAACCGGTTGCCCAGGTTATGCCCATGCCGCCGGCGGTCAAACTGCGCGGAGCCTTGAAGGGCAGCATCCTTTTTGAAGGGGACATCGTCTCGCCGCTGGAGAACGAGTGGGAAGCGGCGCAGGAATGAAAATTCTGCTCGACACGCATGTACTGGTTTGGCTGCTGGAGGATTCCGAGCGCATCGGTGAGCCGGTCCACGCACAAATCCAGCAGGCCGCCGACGAAGACTCCCTCTTTGTTTCGGCAATCACTCCGTGGGAGATCGCCATGCTGGCGGCCAGGGGAAGGCTGCGGCTGGGCCAGGATGTGGCGGAGTGGCTGGAAGCCGCATTGAGTTTGCCGGGAATCCGGCTAGAAGCGCTCTCGCCCACCATCGCCGTGGCCAGCACGCGGCTGCCCTGGGAGGTTCACCCCGACCCAGCAGATCGCATCCTGCTGGCAACAGCGCGTCATTTGGACGCTACGCTGATTACCGCTGATGGAAAGATGCTGGAGTATGGAGCGAAAGGGTTTGTGAAGTGCGTTGCGACCAGATGAGTGTGCAGATCATGTGGATCGCTTGACAGTCCGCATAGCTGCTGCCAGACTTTAACTATGGAAGTTCAGTTCACTCCCGAGCATGAAATCCAAGGGAAGTTTATCGATGAGGCTGAGATCGCCCGGATGCTGAGCAACTGAAGGATGGATGGCAAATGATTTTGAGTGCTGAGGCGTTATCGCCGGCGCAAAAATCGGTGATCGAACAAATCCTGGGACGGCAGATACTGGAGGCCGAAGCCATCAGTCTTCGTGCGTTTGCGCCGCCGCCGGTTTCCATACCGGAGCGGCAGGCCGCCGCTGAGAAGTTGCGCGCGTTTCTGGAGGGTGATCGCCCGAGCGGAGGCGTCTCCGACGAGGAATGTGAGACCGCGCTCATGGAAGCCCTTCGCAGTGAGCGTCCAACCTTCGCGCAAGTGTTCTAAGAATCACGGATGGTCGAAGTTCGTGATCTCCCACTCTTTATGGAGGATCATAGATGGGCTACATACCTATCGAAGCTTTTCATTGATTCCCAACGCACTCCATAGCATCTTTAATACCACAAATGTTGTATTCGGACGAATGTCGATTTTCTCATTCAACGCGCGATCAAGACATAAGTGAATACGATGTGAAACATTGTCCTTCATCCCAATCAAGCCGACAATATACCATACACTGATCAATCCATTTCTAACAAGTGTTAATCCTTCAATACCTCCTGTGAATTGTTCAGACAAGTCCTTAAGCCAGGGGCATTCGAAAGCTCTATCATCCATAAAGATACCTATTATATCTTCTTCAACTATCTCCGATGGAGTGAAACGGGAACCTAATTTAGTTAACAACGGCAATGTTGCTCTTAAGCCATAATAACTCTTATCCCATTCATCGACGATGGCTTTTAGTCGTGCTTCTGAATACCCTACCTCGGCTGACCTTAGGTTAGCCAAACTTAGCCTCGAAACTTCTGATGTCTCATCAAGGCATCGATTTATAAAATCAATCACATCGCGAGGCCGCAATAGTGTACGATCCATTAGATAATCGATAGGTTCATCTTCTTCTGGCCTTTTTCTTTTTTGTGGAAGAAGATCTATTAATCTAGGAGCAGTTTGTGTATACTCCCCACGAAAGACCTCAGCAAGGCGATTATCAACCATTTGAATTAGTTGCTCTTTGCTCCATCTAACTCTTATTTGAACATCGGACCATTTCTCTCGCTGAGGTTCATGAGGCGATCTCAATTGAAAAACCCTGTGGGAGATATCCTCGCGCAAGGCAACAATTATCTTCGCATTCTGAAGTCTGTAATTTAGTTCCCTTACTGTGAATAATAGAGATTTGACCAAATCGAGGTATAATGAATCATCTGGCATCCAATTCTTATCGAGGTCATCAATCACAATTAGATAAGGATTTTGTGGATCAGTAAATCCGTACTTACCTATAGCATCGACAACGCGGTTTAGATCAGCAATCTGGAAGTCAGAAACAATTTGTTGTGTACGTTCAATAACCTCTGTTTCGACATGGTCCAATGTACGAGATTCTTTCCCTCTTGAAGCTTTCGCGCCAATCGATCCAGATGCGAATTGTAACGAAGTCGATACCCCTATATCGTTCTTAATCTTGTTTTCTAACTCCGATGTTATCGACTTCACACGTGAATCTGTCTTGACCCAATACGATTCACCATAGTCTTGAAGATATGAGCGTGATAGATCACGTGTTTTTTGGCTCTCCTTAATGTTGGGATCAATGAATGAAAGGAAACCGCTCAATGTGTTTGGCACATCGTTTGTATCACCATAGCGCATCCTTATCAGTTCAAGAATGCAGATATGGCGCCATAAATATTTGTAGAAAATTTCAAGATTAACTCCCCAACCAGCAACTGTTCTTAATACAGAATTCTGTAAATACTGCATTGATAGTTCTTCTGGATCGAGCTGTATTACATGGCTATTCTGCTCTTTTAGCTTTCGAATTAACGCGGTTTTCCCACTACCCGTCCTTCCTAGAATAAGGAATGCCCCCTCATTTGGATCCGACAGACGTTCTATATATCCAGCATCAACAAACACACTACTCAGCATCACGTCATTCTCTGCAGCGAGGCTTCCTATCGCTACTCCTTTGCGAAGCTTATACCGTGCCATTGATCCTCCGATTACATACTGCGTGCCCCAGGTCTCGATTTTGAGACCTGGGACTCGTTCGCTGGTCAAAGATTACTCCTCCTCTTCCTCCACGGGGCGTTTGGCGTTGGCGAGGATTTTGTCGGCGACCAATTGCGGGACGATGTCGTAGCGGTCCATCTCCATGCGGTAGCTGCCCTTGCCTTGGGTCATGGAAGTTAGCAGCGTGCCGTAAGTGAGCATCTCAGCCATGGGAACTTGCGCGTTGATGATGGTGGTGCGGCCCTTGGAGTTGGTGCCCTGGACGCGGCCGCGGCGGCTGCTGAGGTCGCCCATGAGGGTTCCGGCGAACTCGTCGGGAGCCTCGATCTCGACCTTCATGATGGGTTCGAGCAGGCAGGGCTTGGCTGTTTCCATGCCCTTTCTAAACGCGATTCGCCCGGCCATCTTGAAAGAGAGCTCGTTGGAGTCCACGTCGTGGTAACTGCCGTCGTAGACGACAGCGCGGAAGTCGACGACCGGGTAGCCGGCGAGATAGCCGCGGGCGGCGGACTCAACAATTCCTTTCTCGATGGCGGGGATGAAGTTGCGCGGAATGGCTCCGCCAAAAACTTCGCTGGCAAACTCGAAGCCTGCGCCGCGGGGCAATGGCTCCAGGCGGATTTTGCAGTCGCCGAACTGGCCGTGGCCGCCGGTCTGCTTTTTGTGGCGTCCCGGCGCCTCGACCTTGGCGCGGATGGTTTCGCGATAGGGGACCTTGGGCGCTTTGAGGGTGACCTCGGCGTGGTAGCGCTTTTTGAGGCGGCTGACGATGGCCTCGATGTGCGGCTGGCCCGCGCCGGCGATGAGGAACTCGTTGGTCTGCGGGTCGCGGAAGAAGCGGATGAGCAGGTCCTCCTCCATGAGCTTGTGGATAGCGGGAGCGAGCTTGTCCTCGTCGGCGCGGGATTTGGGCTCGATGGCGTAGGTCATGGCCGGCTCGGGGAGCTTGTGGAGATCGACCTGAATGTCGGAGCCCTTGACGCCGAGGGTGTCGCCGGTGAGGGTGTCGCGCAGCTTGGCCACGGCGCCGATGTCGCCGGCGCGCAGTTCGGGAATTTCGACGGCCTTGCGGCCCTGCATGACGCTGAGATGAGAGAAGCGCTCCGAGCCGCGGCGGGTGTAGTTCTCCACCGATCCATCGTTCTTGACGATGCCGCTGATGACCTTGAAGAAGCTGATGCGGCCGGCGAAGGGATCGGTCATGGTTTTGAAGACAAACATGCCCAGCGGCTCGTTGTCGTCGATTTTGCGCGTGGATTTGCCGGCATCGGGGTCGCCAGAATCGGCAGCGGGATTGCGGACGGGCATGGCAGCGCGCTCGACAGGCGAGGGCGTGTAGGCCTTGATGAAGTCGAGCAGGTGGTCCAGAGCCATGTTGGCGAGGCCGCTGGAAAAGAGCACGGGGAAGATGCGGCGCTCGCGTACGGCGTCATGGAGAGCGGCGATGAGATGCTCCTTGGTGAGCGTGCCGGAGTCGAAGTACTCCTCCATCAGCTCGTCTTTGACCTCGGCCACCAGCTCGACGAGAGCTTCGTGGCGGGTCTTGGCTTCGGCGGCCAGGCTGGCGGGAATTTCGGCGGAGGACTTGCCGCGGCCATCGCCGCCGGAGGTGTACTGCCAGGCTTCCATGGTGACGAGATCGACGACGCCGTGAAATCCCTCGGCGCCGGAGATGGGCAACTGGACGGGCACGCAGTTGCGGCCCCAGCGCTCCTGCAGGTCGTCGATGAGGGCGCTGAGACCCTCGCCGCCGCCGGCCTTGGGGTGGTCCATTTGATTGACGAGAACGATGCGGGGAACCTGGGCTTCGTCGGCATAGCGCCAGACGCGCTCGGTGACCGGCTCAACGCCATTCTGGGCGTTGACCACCACGAGGGCGGATTCGGCGGGCAACAGGGCCGCGCGCGCCTCGTGGGTGAACATATGAAATCCGGGAGTATCGATTAAATTGATTTTTACGCCCTGCCACTCGACAAAGGCCACCGCGTTCTGCATGGTTGCGCCGCGGGCTACTTCCTCTTCGTCATACGCGGTTACAGCCGAGCCGTCTTCGACGCGGCCCTGGGTGGGGGTCATCTTGGCGGCATGCAGCAGAGCGGCGATCAGAGTGGTTTTGCCACTGTGCGCATGCCCGACTACAGCCACGTTGCGGATCTCACTTCCCTGGTACGTTTTCATGGTGTTCTCCTCTGGAATTTAGGTGTGATTTCAGGATTTTGGGGATTGGACGAGAGAGGCAGGGAAACCAGCGGGATGCCCGGAGGGGCGTCCATGTGGCCGGATTGGAGGGCCACGTGTCCCGGTCTGCCGTCTACCTCATCCATATAGGTTTGGGCCGACGCCCTGCGGAGGAGGGCTGGATGAATCCGCGGGCGTCACATGCTACGAAAAAGGATGCTATCACACGCGGAGTATGAACGTCCTGTGACTGAAGGCACCATGGCGGCGGCAGCCCGTGGTTGTACGTCCCCCTCCGGCAACGCGGCAGGTTGAATGAAACGGCTGGGGATCAGCGAGGTCATGGCGAATAATATGGAATTAGGGCCGAGGCGGAGAACCTCGCGCCGGGCACAATTTTCCGAGAGAAAGGCTGTTTCCGTGCTGATTCGTTCTGAGAGTACTTTTCTTGCTGCTGGCTTATTGCTGGCATTGGCCTGCGGAACACTGGCGCAGGCTCCGGCGCCGGCGGCTACTAACGCGGCTGCACCGGCGGCTGCTCCGGCGGCTGCACCGGCTTTCACCATGCCGCCGCGCCATGTGAACGCTCCGCTGGGTGAGATTAAACGATGGCCGGGGGACGGGAATGGGGCTTACAAGACGCACCAGTATCGCGACCTGTTTGCCGAGCAGGGGCACACAGCGGCTGAAAGCCGGGCAAAGATCGAGAAGGCGTTTCAGCAGCTTTTTCATGGCGACGGACAGGAGGAGCGGGTCTACTTTGAGACCGGGGCGAACGAAAACGGGCCGCTGGCTTACATCACGGACTGGGCAAACAACGATGTACGCACGGAAGGCATGAGTTACGGCATGATGATTGCCGTGCAACTGGACAAGAAACGCGAGTTTGACGCGCTGTGGAACTGGTCGAAGACGTACATGCTAGTCACCGATCCGAAGAATCCATCCGTGGGTTACTTTGCCTGGTCAATGAGCACGGATGGCACGCCGCGCTCGACTGGGGCCGCGCCGGACGGCGAAGAGTACTACGTGATGGCGCTTTACTTTGCCGCGCATCGCTGGGGCAACGGGAAAGGCATTTATAACTACCAGGCCGAGGCGGACAAGATTCTGCGCGGGATGCGGCACCACCCGGTGATGACGGGAACAAGCCCCTTCCGGATTCACCCCGAGGATGCGCCGTTCGCCATGCCGGACCATCCCTGGCCGAGCCCCAACAATAAGGCTCGGGAGCGCGAACGGGAGGCGGCCGTGGCCGCCGGCAAGGCCACGCCTGCGCCGCCAAGGTTCTGGTTCGGGCGCGGGCCGCGCACCGAGACGATCGGGCCGATGGTGGACGAGGATCATTTCATGATCCGGTTTGTGCCGAATGTGGAGGACGTTTCGACAGATGCGAGCTATCATCTGCCGGCATTCTATGAGTTGTGGTCGCGCTGGGGACCGGTAGAGGACCGCGCGTTCTGGGCCAAGGCGGCGGATGTGAGCCGTGAGTTTTTCAACCAGGTCACCGGACCGGAGACAGGACTTACACCGGACCGGAGCAACTTTGACGGGACGGCGTTGATGGGCTGGGATAGAAAGCCGGTGCCGTTCGCTTACGACTCGTGGCGGAGCGTGAGCAACTGGAGCGTGGATTACTCGTGGTGGCGAAAGGACTCGCGGGAGACGCAGCTTAGCGACCGGCTGCAGAAGTTTCTTTACGGAGAGGGAATCGACAAGCTAGCCAGCCGCTACACGCTGGATGGAAAGCCGCTGTCAACGGAGCACTCGACGGGGATGGCAGCGGAGGCCGCGGTAGGCGGCCTTGCGGCGACGCAGGGACCAACGGCAAAGGCGTTTGCAGAAACACTCTGGAATATGCAGGTTCCATCCGGCGATGGCCGCTACTACGACGGAATGCTCTACCTGATGAGCCTGATGCACTGCAGCGGGAACTTCAGGATTATCGAATAGAGTGAGGGGCGGCGCGCCTTCCCAGGACTCGGCATCAGGAGCTGTCCGCCAGATTTTCGCGGGTCAAGTTCCTTCCAAGCGGCGACGGTTTGAGGGATTGGCTGGCGGAAAAGGCCGGATAAGCCTTCGGGAAGCTTTGCCACTGGCGCGGCTCAGGCCCCATCGGCGACAATCTTTTTGCCATGAAAAAACTTACTCGCCGCAATTTCTTGCTCTCCGCCTCGGCTGTGACGCTAGCCGCGACGGCTTCGCCATCACTTTTTGCATCGACGCGCCGCCAGCGCGTTTTGGTGGGTTGCGACACATCCGACGGCATTCTGGCCTACGACTGGGATCCGGCAACCGCAGAGCTGTTTCCTGCCGGAATCGCCGCGAAATTTGCCCACGCGCACTGGCTCGCCTTCTCAGAGGGCCACAAATACCTGTACGCCGCCGCGAGTTTGGAGAGCTATAACGGCAAGCATACCGGCGCGGTGGCCAGCTTCCGCGTGACGGAGGGCAAACTTGAGCAGCTCTCCGCGCAGAACTCGGCCGGCACGGGCACCTGCCACGTGGCCCTGGACCAGACGGGGCGCGTGCTGCTGGCGGCTGACTACAACGGCGGCTCGGCGGCAAGTTTTCTGGTGACGGAGGGCAAGCTGAGCCCTGCCGTGTGGAACGAGCACTATATTGGCCGAGGGCCTAACAAAGACCGGCAGGAGAAAGCCCACGCGCACTTTGCCTCCTATTCGCCAGACAACCGCTTCGCGTACATCAACGACCTGGGCATGGATTGCATTCACATCTACACGTTGAACTCCGAGACAGCGATGCTGAAGCCGGCGGGAACGTACCGCGCCAGACCGGGCGCGGGGCCGCGCACGCTGCACTTCCACCCCAACGGGCACACGGCCTACTCGGTGAACGAGCTGGATTCCACGGTGGACGTGATGGAGTGGAACAAGGCAGACGGCAGCCTGAAATTTGTTACGCGCATCGAATTGCTGCCGGAGGATTACCACGGCCCCACGCGCGCCTGCGACACGGTAATCACCAGGGATGGACTGAGCGTGTACTTTGTCAATCGCGACAACAATTTTCTCTATAGCTTCCGCGCCGAGTTTGCGAGCGGCAAGCTGACGCCCATTGGCCGCAGCAATTGCGGCGGCAAGTGTCCGCGCAACGTCACGCTGGACCCCACGGAGCGCTGGATGCTGGTGGCCAACCAGGATTCGGACCTGATCAGCGTCTTCCGGCGCAATCCGCGGACCGGCGAACTGGCCAATGAAGGCAAGAGCTTCCCGGCCCCCACGCCGATGAGAATTGTGTTTGTTTAGGGCGGTTCCCTGCTCTCTATTTCGCGGCTTTGCCCAGGGGATCGTTGTCGCGGTCGGTGGCTTCGGCGAGAGCGGCGAGGCGTGCGGCCAACTCGGGGGTCCAGCTTGACTCCGGGGCGCGCCAGATCCAGTTGCCCGTGGCCACGGCGGGGGTATTCATGCGGGCTTCCGCGCCTAGTTCAAGCAGATCCTGGGCGGGAATTACGGCGATCTGCGCCACGCTGGCCTCGATGGCCCAGATGAGCGGCCAGACAGGCTTTTTACCTACCGGCCCCACATAAGCCTCAATGGCGTCGCGCTCCTGCTTGCCGGCAGCCTGCCACCATCCCAGGGTGGTGTTGTTGTCGTGGGTGCCGGTGTAGGCCACGGTATCGGGGGTGTAGCGATGGGGCAGGTGGATGTGCGCGCCTACATCGCCGAAACCGAATTGCACGACCTTCATTCCCGGCAGGCCGAGTTCCTTTCTGAGGGCGTTTACTTCGGGGGTGATGCTTCCCAGGTCCTCGGCCACCAGCGGCAGCGATCCCAGCGCCGATTCCAGCGCACGGAAGAACGCGAGACCGGGGGCCTTGACCCACTCGCCATGAACGGCGGTCTCTTCGGAGGCGGGAATAGCCCAATAAGACTCGAAGCCGCGGAAGTGGTCGAGGCGGACGATGTCGTAGAGCGAGCAGGCGTGGCGGATGCGCTCCACCCACCAGTCGAATCCGCGCGCGGCGAGCACATCCCAGCGATAAAGCGGGTTGCCCCAGTGCTGGCCGGTGGGGGAAAAGTAGTCGGGGGGCACGCCGGCGACGCGCAGGGGCTTGAGGTTCTCGTCCAGCTCGAAGATCTCGGGGTGAACCCAGACATCGGCTGAATCCATGTTGACGAAGATGGCCACGTCGCCCAGAATTCTGATTGCGCTGCGCGCCGCAGTCTCACGGAGATGATTCCACTGGACAGAAAAGGCAAACTGGAGGGCTTTTTCCTGGGCGATGGCGCGGCCGTGCTGTTGGGTTGCCTGGGCCAGAGCCTCCGGCTGGCGGCGGCGCAGCGGCTCAGGCCACTCGGTCCACGCGCCGGTGTTGAACTGCCGTCGCAGCTCGGCGTAGAGAGCGTAGTCGTCCAGCCAGCCCGCCTCAACCCGGCAAAACTCCTCAAACTGCCGCCACTGATCGGCCAGCCGCGGATCGGACGGGCCGCGATCGAGAAAATTGCCCGCTACTTCAAAGAGCAGGGGGAGCTTGCGCGCCTCCACCTCATGAAAATCGACTGGCCCGCCGCGTCCGTAGAGGTCCGCGATGCGGGAGCCCTCGATCCAGCCCCGGTCGGAGAGATATTCCAGGCTGATGAGAAACGGATTGCCGGCAAATGCCGAGGTGGCCGCATAGGGCGAGTTGCCGAAGCCGGTTGGACCGAGGGGGAGAACCTGCCAGACGTGCTGCCGCGCGCGGGCGAGAAAGTCGACAAACTCGTGGGCGGCAGGGCCCAGGTCGCCGATGCCCCCATAGGAGGGCAAAGAAGTAATGTGCAGCAGGACGCCGGAGGAGCGGTAAAAAGCCATAATTTGATTATCGGCGGAAGCGGGGCCGGGCGTGATGACCATAAGGCTGAAAAAAAGGCCCGCGTCCTGAGCGGATGCGGGCCTTTGTGTTTCTTTCTGCGTGATTAGAGCTCAGGAGACCCTTTGCGGGCCTTTTGCCTTGGGAATCAGGATGCGCTTGTGCTTCTTGTAGTCGTCCATGATGACGTTCATGAAGATGTTGAATGCCTCCGCGCGGCGCTGGTTGAGAATCTGATCCTTGGTCTGGTCAAAGTTCTGAGCGATCTCAGCGGCAGTGGGCTCCTGCTTGTCTACAAGTTTGGCTACAACGCCGGTTCTGCCAGCGCTGATGGGCCCGCTTAATTCGCCGGGTTTCATGTCAAAGAGCTGCGGAGCCACCTGGCCAACCTGGCCGAAATCGGGCACCTGGCCGGTCAGACCCACCAGATCGCTGGTCTTGACAACTGCGCCCATCTCTTTGGCAGCCTTGGACAGATCGTTGAGGTTTTTGGCCTTCTGCGCCAGTTCCTGGGTCTTCTGGCTGAGCAGGACAGGAAGTTGCTCGTTGCGGTAATCGTCAGCCACGTGGCTCTTCCAGTCGGCAAAGGCGGGCGCGTGGGCCGCGACGACGGCAGTAACCTGAAAGACCGCGTAGCCTTCGCCGGTGGTGGCAAACTGCGGCGGGTCGCCCTGCTTGGACTGGAAGGCCTTGCCGATCATCTGCGAGGAATCGGGCAGCGCGGAGATCACGTCCCTGGCGCCGACCAGGGGCGAAGTAACCACAGCCAGATGGTGAGCGGCGGCGGTCTTCTCCAGGCCGTTCTTGATGGCATCGGAGGTAAGCGAGCGCGCGTAGGTCTCTTCGGCGGCGGCCTCTTTCTGGCGAATCAGCGTGGCCTGGATGACGGGCCGGACTTCATCGAGAGACTGGGTGTGCGCCGTCTGCCGCTCCTCCACCTGCACTATGTGATAGCCGAACTGGCTCTTCACGATTTCGGCATCGCCGATCTTCTGGGTGAAGATGGCGTTGTCAAACTCTGGAACCATCATGCCGCGCTTGGCAAAGCCCAGTTCGCCGCCTTTCATCTTGCTGCCGGGGTCATCGGAGTTCTTGCTGGCCAGCTCGGCAAAGTTTGCGCCGCCCTTGATCTGCTTGAGGATTGCCTCGGCCTTGGCTTTGGCCGCGGCGTCTGTCTTGGCGTCGGCTCCGGGCGCCACCTTGATGAGGATGTGGCGCGAACGGGCTTGCTCGGGAACTGTGTACACGGACTGGTGCCCGTTGTAGTACTGCTGAATCTCCTGCGGGGTGGGCTGCGGAACGCCTCCGGGCATCTCGCCGGGAGTAAAGGCAAAGTAGGTGATCCGGCGCTGTTCAGGCACGGCAGAGGCGTAGCGCGCGGCATTCTTCTTGAAGAAAGCCTCCAGGTCGCTGTCTGACGGGTTGATGGTCTTGCGCAGGTCGTCGGCGGAGATCACCGCGTAGTCGAATTTGATCTTGACGTTCTCTTTGAGGTAGGCGCTGCGTACATCCGCATCGCTGACCATGACTCCGGCGGTAATGAGCGCCTGCAGCCGGCGAAGGATGATATCCTGCTGGATCTCCAGCTCGAACTCGGCGACCGACATGTTGAACTGGCCGGTGACGAAGGCGGTGTAGCGATCGGTGCCGATGAACTGGCCGTTCGGGAAGAGATACTCGCCAAACTGCCCCTGATGGAGGAACTGAACCACATCGTTGTCCGAGGCGGTGATGCCCAGCTTTTCAGCCTCGGCGAGCAGGATCTGCTGTTGCACCAGTTGCTGGCCAACCTGCTGCTCGAAGATGCGCAGAATTGCCGGGTTGTCGGCATACTGCGGGTTGCGCTGCTGCACCTGACGGCGGGTAATCTGGCTAACCCGCTCCTGGCTCACCGCGATGCCCGAGGAGAAGAAGCGGCTGTACCAGTGGGGGTAGATGATGGCGTAGGTGTCGGCGGCGGAGACGCTCATGCCGGTCAGGCCGGGAATCAGGTAAACCACCATGCCCACCGAAGCGGCGGCGATGACGACGATAAAAAATGCCTTGGTAAAGCGATTGTCTCTCTGCAGGAAACGGATCATGGACGGATCAGGACCTTCTACTCTCTATGCGCAAACAGGCTGAACCCCTGCGCCAGCACGGATTTGGCTGGCAGCCGGAGATCGGCTGGATGCGCAATTATCGCTGAATGCGATTCATAGCCATTATAGACGAGCGGAGATGCGGGCGCTGGCAAAGCCGCAACGCAAAGCGGGCACCCCGGCTTCCGGGATGCCCGCGTTCCGTGCGGATTGACTGGCGTTTAGCGCCAGTAGTAGTAGCCGCCCGAAAAGACGTAGGGGTGAACGTAGATTGGCGGCGGATAGCCATAGGGATACGGCTGGCCGTAGGGGCCATAGCCGCGCCGGTAGAGTTCTGGGCCGCCTTGATAAAGCCCCTCCGCCATCCGGGCCGCTTCCTTGGCGCTTACCGGATTAACCGTCAGCGGAGCATTCAGGTGGAATTCCACCAGCGCCTCGGCGGGAATCCAGACATGCGGTCCGGGAGTAGCCGCGGAAGCCGCCGTTCCCGCTGCCAGGCCCACCCCTGCGCCGACTGCGCAGCCAACGCCGCGTCCCGCGATGCAGCCGATGACGGTGCCCATCATGGTGCCGCCAACCATATTGCTGGCCGACCGCTCACCTTTACCCGGGCCCTTGACCTTGAACAGGCCGGATTCCAGAGGGTAGTTCTGGCCGCCCAGGTCGAGCGAGGTGAGCTTGAGCGCCAGTTCGGGGCTTCCCTTGAGCGCTCCTGACTGCTTGACCTCAGAGACCACTCCATGAACGACGGCGCCACGCGGAATCGCCACGACGCCTTCAACTCTTACATCACGAATCACCATGAACTGGAGAGGCTGGCCGTCCCTGGCTCTCTTGTTGCTGACCGATTGCATGGTCCGCAGCCGCAGAAGAGTGCCCTGGGGGATGGTCACCGGGCCCTTGGGCGTCTCCACGGCTGGCGGCGCATTGGGGCCTTGACCCTGGGCATGTCTTTGAGCCTGAATCTGCGACTGAACCTCCGCGCGGATTGCATCACGGACCTGAGCATCAGAGGAGGCAGCCGCGGGATTGTCTCCCGCATCGCCCGGCGTGCTTTCCGCCGATTCCGGCGCGGCAGGCGGATTTTGCTGATTGCCGGCCTTGAGGTAGTTGTGTACCTTGGTTACGCCCGCCACATGGCTGACAATCGACTCCGCCAGATCACGGTTGGACGCACTTGCAACGGACCCTGAGAGCGTGACCTCGCCCTGAATAGTGGCCGCGGTGATCAGGTCGTTCTTCAGTTCCGGCGACGCGTCCAGGACATGCACCACGTCCATCTCAATCTGGCCGTCGGTGCGGACCGCGTCCTGATGGGAAGTGGGAGCAGCCGTGCCCTGGGCGATCGCCAACACGCTGCACAAGACCACTAACCCAGCCCACGCCAAGGCCTGTGGAATCAATCTCTTGAACATTGGCCGATTCATTGTGTCTATCTCCTGCGCCTGAAATCTTGCTTCCGGTTCATCCTGATTAGACGGGGAACTACGGAAGCCGTCATTGGATTGAACCCCAACGCCAGGAAAAAGTTCCGGGGCTCGCTGACCGCTGCATCTTATTCTATGCAAGCGCCTTATCCACCGCCGCGGCCAGCTCCGCCAACCCGGTGGCCAGATCGGCTCCCAGGTGAACGCGCACGGCGCGGCGGCCGCGCGACTCGAGCACGGCCAGGTCCCCGGCAGCCTGGGCGTCGATGACCACGCCAAAAGTGAGCTTCTGGCCTGGAATCTCGACATTCACGGCGTGGTCCGCGGTGATCTGCAAAAAGACGCCGGTGTTGGGGCCGCCTTTGTAATCCTGCCCGGTAGAGTGCAGGAAGCGCGGGCCAAAGCCCAGGCAGGTGGCCACCCGCTTTACGTCGCGCACTTTGTGGCGGAGGCGCTGAATCGCTGCTTCATGTTCGGGAAACATGGGCAGGTAAGCCAGCGCGGCAAAGTAATCGCCGGGGTGAATCTGGTTGAGATGCGCGCGCAGATAGCCGGCGAGAGTTTCAGCGGGCGCGGCAGCCTTGAGCGTGGCGGCGCAGGCCGCGGTGGCATAGAGCCCGATGCCGTTGTCCACCAACACCGGCTCACGCACGGGCAGCTCGCCGGATTGCTCGTAGGCCGCGGTGAGGGCGCGGGTTTCGATCTTGGCCGACTCCACATCCGGCTGGTTGAAGGGGTTGATGCCCATCACCGAGCCGGCCACGGAGGTGGCGACCTCCCAGGTGAAGAACTGCCCGAAGATCTCGTAGAGATCGGCGATTTCGATGAAGATGACCGGATGGCCAGCCGCTGCCAGCGCTGCGACTTTGGCGTCCTGAGTTGTATCGGCCGTGCCCGCAAAACGAATGTAAACGAAAATACGATCCTGGCCATAGGTTTCCGGTGCGGCCAGCACCTCGCGGTCAACCGGCGTAATGCCCTTGCCCTGCTTGCCGGTGGATTCGGCGACCAGTTGCTCCATCCATGCGCCCAGGTCGTAGATCTCCGGCGAGGTGAAGATGGTGAGCTTGTCGCGACCGGCGTTGGCCGCTACGCCCAGCGTCAGGCCCAGTTGGACGGCGGGGTTCTCCTCAGGAGCCAGTTTGGCTGCTGCCACGGCTTTGGCCGCTTCGGCCAAAAGCTTCTCCGGATTCAGTCCGGCGAGCGTGGCGGGAACTACGCCAAAGTTCGACAGCGCCGAAAAGCGCCCGCCAATCTCCGGATCGCCGTAGAAAACGTAACGGAAGCCATCGTCTTTGGCCACCTGCTCCATCTTCGAGCCGGGATCGGTGATGGCGATAAAGTGGCTGCCCGCCTGATCCGCGCCCACGGCTTCCTTCATTTCGTTGAAGAAATACTGTTTAAGGACATTCGGCTCCAGCGTGGAGCCGGATTTGCTGGCTACGACGATCAGCGTATCGGCCAGGTTGACTTCGTTGCGGGCGGTCCACACCTGCTCCGGATCAGTGGAATCGACAATGCGCAACTCGGGAAAGCCGGTCTGCTGGCCAAAGGTCACGGCCAGCACCTCCGGGCAAAGGCTGGAGCCGCCCATGCCAACCAGAAGAACCGTATGGAAGTCGGCGGTCTCGATCTCCGCGCCTAGTTCGGCATAGGAGGCAAGCTCTTTCTGCTGGCGTTCAACAATGTCCAGCCAGCCCAGCCACTTCTCCTCGCCGGTTTGGGTCCACAGGCCGGGATCCTTCTGCCAGAAGCGGGCGACTTTGTTGTTGCTGGTCCAATCAGCGGCGGCCGCGTTCACGGCAGCGCGTAGTTCTTGGTTGATCTCAAATCGGAAACTCATAATGTTATTGATTGTGCACCTAACGGCCAGGTTTCGGGAAGAAGCGGCCTGCATAGAAAAATTCCGGCGTCCTTAAATCAGGAATTTCCCTGTTTGCGGAAAGAGAAAACGCCTCGGGGTTCAAACGTCGCCGGGACGTGTAAAAAATGATCACTTCGAGACTGCTCCGGCGAGCATTTCTTTTTCGATCCAGGCCATGGTTTTTTCCATGCCGTCGCGCAGGCGGATGGAGGGCTCCCAGCCGAGCAGCTTTTTAATCATCGTGTTGTCGCTGTTGCGGCCGTTGACCCCCTTGGGAGCGCTCAGGTTGTACTTCCGTTTGAGCTTTACGCCGGCAATCTCTTCGGCAATGTCCACCAGCTGGTTGATGGTGACCAGCTCGCTGGAACCGAGGTTGATGGGGTCCAGGATATCGCTCTTGAAGATATCGACAACGCCCCTGGTGCAGTCGTCGATGTACATGAAGCTGCGGGCCTGGTGGCCGTCGCCCCAGATTTCGATCTCGTGCTTGCCGGAGTGCCTGGCCTGGAGCACCTTGCGGCTGATGGCGGCCGGCGCCTTCTCGCGGCCCCCATCCCAGGTGCCGAACGGTCCATAGACGTTGTGAAAGCGGGCGATGCGGGTCTCCAGGCCGAAATCCTCGTGGAAGTGGCGGCACATGCGCTCGGTAAACAGCTTCTCCCATCCATAGCCGTCTTCGGGCAAGGCTGGGTAGGCGTCCTCTTCCTTCAGTGGAATTACATCGTATTCCTTCTGCTTGTCGCCGTTGTAAACGCAGGCCGAGGAAGAGTAAAACAGGCGCTTCACGCCGCAATCGCGCGCGGCCACCAGCATGTGAGTGCTGGTGAGCACGGTAAGCATGCACAGCGCCTTGTTGTTTTCAATAAAGCCCATGCCGCCCATGTCGGCCGCAAGCTGGAAGATCCCGTCCATGCCCTTGGCCGCCTGCAGGCAGGAGTCGCGCAGTTGCAGGTTCAGAACCCGGTTATCGGCGGCGGGATTCTTCTGATACCACTCGTTGAACGGCTTGATGTCGACCGCGCGAACGCTGGCCGCGCCCTCGGCAAAAAGCGAGTTCACTAGGTGGCCGCCAATAAAGCCGCCGGCGCCGCAGACCAGAACATGTGAGCCACGAATAGCCATTGATTACACCTCTATGGATGGTTGAAAAATGAAACGTTCAAGGAAACAATTGCGATAAAAAAGCAAACACGCCGCAGCCAGGCACACATGAAAAGAATGCTGAGAAAGTTCGCATGGCCTGGAGCGCCAGTACAGTATTTCATATTTGAGGGCGGCAGAAATCCATGAGACGGATCATGCCCGGTACTTTCGTGCGCCCGTCACGGAGGTCTCTCAGGCTCGCCGGGTCAGCAATTGCCGGAGAAACTTGAGGACGAAACACGGGTTGTGCTTGAGATAGCGAATGGCTAGACGCCGCGGCTCGATTGCCAGGCGAAATAACCATTCCAACCCGCAGCGCTGCATCCAGCGCGGAGCCCTGCGCTTGCTGCCGGCGATGAAATCGAAGGCGGCTCCAACAGCGCACATTACGGCGTTAACCCTGCCCAGATGTTCAATGATCCAGGACTCCTGCTTGGGGCAGCCGAGGCCAACGAAGAGCAGTTGCACGCCGGACGTGGCGATTCGCTCAACGCTGGCCTCATCTTCTTCGGGGGTAAGCGCCCGGAATGGCGGACTTTCTGCGTAGGCCACGTTGAGATTGGGATGCCGCAGACGGACCTCGCTGATCAGAGCATCCAGAGCGTCAGGGCTCCCGCCATAGAAGCCGACGGATATCCCGGCTTTTTCTGCTGCCGCCAGCAATTTAACCATGGCATCGGCGCCGCAGACCCGCAGGGCGCGCCTCTCTCCCAGCATGCGAAGCGCCCATACAAGTGGCATTCCATCGGGAAAGATTGTGATGGCGTCATTCAGCCGGGCAAGGGCAACCGGCTCCTGAATGAATTCCATGACCATGTGGACAGCGGCGAAGAAGAGTGCGCGGGAGTGCCTCTGTCTGGCCCAGGGAATACTCTTTTGAATCAACTCATCGTAGCTGCTGACGGCGACATGAACCCCAAGAACAGACCGGGAGATAAAGGGATTCTCCGTCACGGCAGTCGCAATCACTGTGGGGGATCTGCTCATCGATAATGTGTGCGCCTACGAAAACGGCGGCGCCAGACACCACTGTACCGCCGGCGTGGCTGTTTACGCCGGCTCTCAATACTAATGGCGGTGGTTAAAGTGATACATCACACCCACGGATAATCCCTGCGGAGTAAGCGACGGACCGTGAATGTGCGTGATGGGTTGTTTCCAGAAATTGGGCCAGAACTGGTATTCATACTCGGCCCTCGCCCAGAGATTCTGGGAGATTCGATAATCCACGCCTCCGCCCACGCTGGTAATGGTGCGGGTTTCTTGGAAAGGGTGCGAAGTAATGGGATTCGGCGTCTTTCCGTAGTCTACGTTGCCGAATCCCATCATGTACTTGCCGTAAGGGTGGAATTTGACGTAGTGGTTCAAGTGATAAGTCATGCCTCCCGAGGCAGTATCCATGCGCAGATTTGTCGATATTGCAGAAAAACGGCCGTAGTTAAGGTCGCGAGCTTCGGCTTCCAAGCCAAGGCCGCTCAAAAAGCCCGGCATAAAGGGCAACTTATAGTCGATCCACAGAGTGCCGCCCAGCAGAAATCCCTGGAGGTAATCGCTCTTGTCGTCGAGATCGTAGCCGGAGACGCCAACGCCCGCGGCAAAATGATTACTACTCTGCGTGGCTGCCGGCGCGATTTGAGCGAGAGTGGAGTACGCAGCACAAACAAAAAGTACGACCATGGCTGGCACATGATACAGTTTCAAGCGCATACCGCGTCTCCTTCTTTGGTTGCAGGCCCTCAATCACAGGGAGCTCTCGCCCGAGGCGTTCCCTTTCGATAGAGTGTACATCCACGCTGAGAAAATGCAAGTTAAAGGTCCAGCGTGTTTCTGGCCATGGCAACCAGTTTTAGGTTGGCACATCCATCTCCCTAAAAAAGGAATGGTTTATGGATGCCTCCATCCTTGGTTTGGCGCCGTCCAACAAGGCGTGATGCGAATCAAGTTTAACCCACGTATGCCTTCCACCACAAACTCCGGCGAAGCCGCCGGAACGGCCACGATGCCTCCCATGGGCAACTCCAGTGTCTCAAAGCGCGCCCCGGTAATCCTTGCCGTCCCCGCGGCCACAAACAGGTACTGGAGCCCCGGTTTTGGCTCGGCTTGACCTGGCAGAGCCGGTTCGGGGATGCTGGCGCTTGCCCTGTTACCTGCTACCTGGATACGCTCAATACGAAAGTAATCCCCCTCCAACAGCAGGGTTCTGCCAGGCAGCATTCTGGGTGGAATCTTACCGGAGCGGGTCTTGAGGCGCGTGGCTTCGAGAGATTTCTGAATGTGCAGCTCGCGCCCTCGCCCGTAGTCATACATCCGGTAAGTCAGGTCGCAGTTCTGCTGGGTCTCCAGCAAAATCGATCCAGGCCAGATGGAGTGAACCGTACCGGCATCCACCAAAATCATCTCTCCGCAAGCCACCGGGAGCAGATTCAAGCTGTTTTCCAGTGTGCCCGCCTCGATCGCGGCCTTAACCTGGTCCATCGTGACACCCGGCTTGAGCCCGCAGGCCACCTGCGCGCCCGGCTCGGCATCCAACACATACCAGCACTCTGTCTTGCCGCGCGGCTCGCCATACTTTTGCGCCATTTTATCGTCCGGATGCACCTGGACGCTGAGTTTTTCTTTGGCAAAGATAACCTTGATCAGCAGCGGCGAGGCACCACTGCGTGAGGCTGCCGGACCCAGAAGCTCTTCGGGAGCCTCCGCAAAGAGCGCGCCCAGCGTCTGGCCGGCGTGAGCGCCGCTGGCCACAACACATTGGTCCCCGGTAAGCCAGGCCTCGCCGGTAGGTTCATCCCCCTCTCCGGCTACGCGGTCATACCAGGGATGAAGATCCCGGCTGCCCCACACCCGCCCGGCAAACCAGGGCGCAATGCGAAAGGGAGCCCAGGCGGAATTGGCGGATTGGGTGATGATTTCCATGAGGGTCTTCCCATTTTCTCCCGGAAAACAAAACTCGTGTCAGGCCATCTGGCTGCAATTTCACTCTACCAGATGGACAAACCTGCCCAAAACAACAGCCGGAAATGCGCGAAGAGCGTACTGCGCTTTGTAGATTTACCCGAGGGCGATCATCGGCCGCCGCACCATCGGGGATGCCAATCGAGCGCAAGCGCGTCTTTGCGAGTAAAAGATTCACTCCATCAAGTCAAGCTCACGCGAATTCTCTCATTACGCTCTGGATCGGTTGTATATGTATAATTGAGGCAGCTTAACTTCCAGAGGGATGAGCAAATGAAACGATTCGGATGGATTCTCGTATTACTGATGCTGGTCTCGCCCGCGTGGGCGGCCAACAAAGCCGATAAGTCCAATAAGGCCAATAATAAGATCACGGTGCAACAACTCAAGGATCTGCTGGTTTCCGCGCAGCAGGCCAAGAAGACCGACCAACAGGTAGCTGACCAGATTAAAGGGCTTGAACTAAGCGAGGAACTGACCTCCGCGGAAAAGTCAAAGCTGCTGTTTGCGTCCCCCGGCCCACTCACCAGCGAGCAGATCAGCGTCCTTGAGGCGCGCAGCTGCATGCTGGCGCCGCCACCCTCCGACTTGCCCGATCTGCCCACTCCGGATGCTGCGGCGCAAAAAGCCATCCTGGACAAAGCCCTTGAATTCGCCGCCAAAAACGATCAGCAGATTCACCACCTGACCGCGTTGAAAGTGATCTCTCACTATGGGCACGTCAACGACTCCAGCATTTCGAATGCCTTCGGGGCAGAGGGCCTTACGAGAGATCAGGGCAATGTGAAGATCATGAACCTGACGAGCAGGTACACGGAGACTGTGGAAAACGACCAGGGGAATGAGAAGATTACCGCTTCTACAGCAGATCCAAAACTAATGCGCGTGAGCCCATTGCCCGAGAATACAATGAGGCCGGCCCTGAGCGTGTTTCTTCATAAGGCCGAAGAAGGCGGCAAGATCAACTGGCTGCGATGGGAGACGATTTCCGGCGCCAAGATCGCTGTCTTTTCTTTCGATGTGGACAAGAAGAGCGCGATATACAACGTTGACTACTGTTGCTTCCCGACCAATACGAGTGGCGGATACAGTTCGAAGCCTTTCAAGAAGAACGTGGGGTTGCATGGCGAGTTCTTCATCGATCCCGACACAGGAAACATATTGCGGCTCTTGATGCAGGCGCAACTTTCTACTTCAGACTTCGTCGATCAGGAAGATGTGCGCATCGATTTTGGTACAACCACGATTGACAACAGCGCATACATACTCCCGGTGAGTTCCGTCACATACAGTGAGTTGAATGTTGCCGGTGACCACCCTCAGGCAGCCATACTGCGCCGGACTTTTCTGGTTGCCGGCTACGCAAACTACCAACTGGCCGGGGCCGCGCAGAAATAGCCTCAGCTTTGCTGCCGGAGGCCGGGTTCAATGGACCAACAGCTCGGCTGATTTAACCCTTGCCCGAGGGACATGCAACTTAGGCGGTTTAAATGGTTTCTCTGACCGGCAAGATGTTCATCTTGCCGGTCAGAACATTTTCGGATTTGGTGTGACCGGAAGCGAAGCGGCATAGCAAATTATTTTCCCGCGCCAGCCTCTGTTTTGCTACTCTTGCCCTATCATGAAGCGCGCGTTCTTTCTGCTCCTGTCCGTCTTTGTTCTCGCGTCCAGCCAGTCTGCCGCCGAGCAGAAGTTTCAGCCCAGGACCATCCAGTTCCAGGGCGCCCCGGAATACACCGGCGATGAGTTGATGGCCGCGGCCGGATTAAAAATGGGCGCGGTGCTTACCTCCTCCGAGATGAAAAGCCATGGCCATAATCTGTTGGACACCGGCCTCTTTGAATCGTTCAACTTTTCGTTCAACGGAGTGGACCTGGTTTATATGCTGGTTCCCGCCAGCAATCTCTATCCGGTGCGCCTGGAGAATCTGCCGCTCACGCCGGGCAAGGAGCTGGAAGCCGCGCTGCGCAGCCGCGTACCGCTCTATCGCGGCAAGGTGCCCTTAGAGGCCGGTCTGACTGAACAAGTGCGCCAGGCACTCGAAGAGATGCTTGCGGCCAGGGGCATTCAAGCCACCGTCGTAGCCTCGCCCTACACCGACCAAGAGCTGGTTCAAGTCACGGCCATCAGCTACGCCATCACCAATTTGCAGGTTCATGTGGGCGAGATACACGTGGAAGGCGTTTCGCCGGAGATGCAGGCCAAAGTCAGATCACTTGCGGATCGCGCAGCGAAGACCGATTACAACACGGAAAATACCGCGGGCAACATCGAACGCGCATTCGCTTTGCTCTACGCCGATGAAGGCTATCCTTCCACCAAAGTTCATGCTGAGCAATCGGGCAATCCGGTTGCATTCGGCAAGACCATCGACATTCCCTTTAAAGTAACCGTCGAGGAGGGGCGGCATTACAAACTGGGCTCCATCTTTCTGCCCTCCGGCGAGCCGCTGACCCTGGAGATGATCAACAAGAGCGCCGGAGTTGTGACGAATTCAGGCGAGAAACAGTTTGTCAATGGAGAAGTCAATCTCCGAACAGCCGTGCTCTATGTCACGAGAGAGTACAAATCCAAAGGCAACCTGGACTGCGTCGTCACGCCGCATCCTCAGTACGATGACGCATCCGGCGTCGTCAATTACAAGCTGGAGGTTCAGCCGGGACCGGTTTATACCATGGGCAAGCTGACCATTCTGAACGGCGCTGAAGACCTGCGCGCCGCAATGCTGGCTGCCTGGAAGCTGCCCACCGGCGCGGTCTTCAGTGAAAAAGCGATTGCCGACTACTATTCCACGCAGGGAAATACTCCGCTGGGACGCACCTTTGCCTCCGTCAACTTCAAATACAAGCTGACAAAAAATGTCGATACCCACACCGTTGATGTAACGCTGCTGCTGGAAAAGAAGCAGTGAGAACGCTTTGACAGGACTCATGACTGCTGTGGTATAGTCGCTGGCAACTCAACCATCCAGAGGAAAAAGCGAATGAAACGTCTGACATGGGTTCTTGTACTGCTGCTGACGGCTGCCCCGGCCTGGGCTGCCAACAAGAGTATCTCTGTCCAACAACTCAAAGATCTGCTGGGCTCGCTGCAGCAACAAAAGAAAACCGATGCACAGGTAGATGATCAGCTTAAAGAGATTGAACTGAACGAAGAGTTGACCGGCAGCGTAGCGAACAGTCTGATAAGTTACCTTCCCGGTCCACTCTCCATTGTGCGAATTGAAATATTGAAGGAACAAAGCGCATATCTTGCGCCTCCGGCTGCGGATCTCCCCGCTACTCCCTCGCCTGACGAAGTTGCACAAAAAGCCATCCTGGATAAAGCCACGAACTTCGCGTCCAAGGTTTATATGCAGAATCCTCATCTATCGGCCACCAAAACCACGATCCGCTTTGAGGACAGGGTCATAACCACAAACAGTGTCGGACTTCGCAATTTCAATATGCTTCTCACTCCAATCAAGATGATTGGAACGCAAGTTGACGAAGTGGAAACCGATAAAGGCGCCGAGGCGGCCGCGGCTTCCAGGGCAAAGACGAAATGGGGACTGAACGGAGAGATTTCAGAAGGTGAACCGGGGACCAATCTGGGCGCTATCTTTCTTGAAGCCTCGTCCTCGGGTAAAATCAGATGGCTGCGCTGGCAGATGATTGATGGCAGGAAGACCGCGGTATTTTCTTTCGTAGTAGAGCAGAATAATTCCCGCTTCGATGTGAATTACTGCTGTTTTCCAAAGACCGAGATAGAAGATAAGATCACATTGTCGTTGAGGGCCGGATCCATTCAGTCAGTCAGCACATGGAAAACATTTAACAAGGTCGTCGGATACCACGGCGAATTTTTTATCATTCCGAATACCGGCATTGTGGTTCGTGTCATCACCCATGCTGAGATGAAGCCAACGGACTTCGTTACCAGGGAAGATAGGCGGATCGATTATGGCCCCGTAGTCATCGCCGGCAAGGCGTATCTGCTTCCCCTTGTCAGCTTAACGGCTTTGGAGACAGTTCCCAATGCCGATGACTCAACTCAAACCCACACCATTCGTCACACTTTGTTCGATGTTTCATATCAGAATTACAAGTTGGCCGGAGCGAGGTGAGCGCCTGCGGGCTTGCGGTGCCGTCGATTCAAAACCATAAATCTTTCTGGCGCATGATTAGGCTTTTAAGGATTGCCGGCTTCATAAAAAATGTTGCATGTCCTTCGTGAGGCCGACTATCCTCGTTCATTTCCCTACTCGTCAAGAAGGCCTCAACGGAGCATTTTGAGCTTCACACCCGCAGGCATCTGCGCCCAAATCTTGTCCGTCGTCCAGGCCGTCGCGTCGAGAAAACTCGCTAATGCAAGACAGGCACGGTCACCGAGTGACAGTGCGCCACAGCTCTTGGTCAGCTGCGCAGTTCTTTCCGCTTCGGCCTGACCAAACGGCACAACCACAACACCGGGCAGAATTGCCGCCAGCTTCTCTGCCGTCATAATCGGGCTCTTTTGGCTAAGTTTCGTCAATACCTCGCACCAATTGATCGCGCTGATAGAAACCGAATACAGCGGCGAAACAATCGCCGCGCGAACCTTGCTTCCTCCCGGTTCGTTGTATGCCATGGCCAGGACCGCCGACGAATCGAGCACGATGTTAGTCATTCTCTACCTGCTCAAGTCTGGCTTCCTCGTGCCGTTCCTCTAGAAACTCGTCCAGAAGCCCCTCCAGGCTGCCGCGTTGTTCAATAATCGAGGCTCTGATTTCATTGAGCGCCATATCCATGCTCAGAATTTCGATCCTGTTGCCATGTACCGCAACAGTCAGGCGATCACCAGTTTTTAGTCCAAATGCATTTCGGATCGCGGCGGGAAGGACAATCCTGCCACTTTCCCCCAAAACTACCGTTTCGGTCATAATCTGCCACCTTTCATAAAGTATGGCAGATATTAAGAAATATGGCAAAGAATGACGTGAATTTTTTAAGAAATTTGATGCATTGAATCGAGAATATACTGATACAGGTTAGGAGAACGGCTGCATGATCCGGCTTTGGAAGATCCCGCTTTTCGTCTTAGTTATTTGTTCGTGCGTCATTGCTTGCGCGGCGCAATGCGGTTTTGAAGTTGAACCGGCCAAGTTTATATCTTGGTATAGAAATGGAGGATGGCCGCTGCCAGGATTGACAGATGCGAAAACGATTCGGCCATTTCACATTACTGTCAATGGAAGTCAACAACCTTGGCCCGATGGGATCACCGTCTCACTCATCGAACATGACAAGGATTACCAGGTCAAATTTCCCACAATGATTTTTAACGATAATGGAAGCCGTAAGAGACTACAGCATCAGAATTTCTATCTCGAACAACTGCTGCGTTGGAAGTATCGCGGCAGAACCTATGCGTATTCCTATTATCTTTATCCGCCAAACTGGGCTTGCGATTCCATGATCGAAATCATCGATGATCGCGGTGACGGAAAATTCCGTTCACTGATTCCGACCATGCTCTCGATCATGTCCGGTAATCCCGAGCCGCCTCCCGTCCCGGAATGGCTGAACAGACCGAAGTATTGATCGGTTATCCAATTTTCCCGGAGAGTAATAGCTGCAGAGATCATTCGATATCCTGCGCCGAAGGCGCATACGCCTGGACGGCCAGCACTCATTCCCACTCAATGGTGCCGGGGGGTTTGCTGGTGATGTCGTAGACCACGCGGTTGATGCCGCGCACCTCGTTGACGATACGGCTGCTGATGCGCTTGAGCACATCGTAGGGCAGAGGGGTCCAGTCGGCGGTCATGCCGTCTTCCGAATGTACGGCGCGGATGGCGGTGGTATAAGCGTAGGTGCGCTGGTCGCCCATCACGCCCACGCTCATCACCGGCAGCAGCACCGCAAAGCTCTGCCAGATGGACGAATAGAGGCCGGCGGCCTTGATCTCGGCGACCACGATCTCGTCAGCTTCCTGCAAGAGCGCCACACGCTCCGGCGTGACCTCGCCCAGGATGCGCACGGCGAGGCCGGGGCCGGGAAAGGGCTGGCGGCCGAGAATTTCTTCCGGCATCGCGAGGTCGCGGCCGATGCGCCGGACTTCATCTTTGAAGAGATCGCGCAATGGCTCGATCAACTTGAGCTTCATTCCAAGCGGCAACCCGCCCACGTTGTGGTGGCTCTTGATGGTCTGGCTGGGGCCCTTCACGCTGCTGGACTCGATGACGTCGGGATAGAGCGTGCCCTGTACGAGCCAGTCCACTCCGCCTGTTTCTTTGGCGATGCGCGCGGCTTCATCGTCGAAGACGGCAATGAACTCCGCACCGATGATTTTTCGTTTTTTCTCAGGCTCCGTCACTCCTGCGAGTTTGCTCAGAAATCGCTCGCTGGCGTCCACGGCGACAATATTCAGGCCCAGACGCTCGCGCAGATTCTTCTGCACATTTTGAAATTCGTTTTTGCGCAGGACGCCGTTGTTGACGAAGATGCAGGTGAGCTGGCTGCCGATGGCCCGGTGCACCAGCACCGCCGCCACCGATGAGTCCACGCCGCCGGAGAGGCCGCAGATGACGTGCCCCTTGCCGACCTTCTCGCTGATCGCGGCTACCGTGGTCTCGATGAAGCGCGCCGGGGTCCAGTCGCCGCGCGCGCCGCAGATTTGGAAGAGAAAATTTTTGATGAGCTGCGGACCCAGCGGCGTGTGATGCACCTCGGGGTGAAATTGCACGGCCCAGATGCGGCGCTCGGCATTTTCGATTCCCGCCAGAGCATTTGCGGAGATGGCGATGCGATGGAAGCCCGAGGGAAGTTCGAGCGCCTCGTCGCCGTGGCTCATCCAGACGGCGAGCGTGGCGGGCAACTCGGCAAATAACGGCGACGCGCTGCTCTCAATCGTCACTTCCGCGTGACCGTATTCGCGCTTGACGCCTGAGCGCACCTTGCCGCCCAGGTGGTGCACGATAAAGTGCAGGCCGTAGCAGATGCCCAACATGGGCACGCCCAGTTCGAGCAGTTTGGGGTCGGCTGCCGGAGCGTCGGAATCGTAGACCGACGACGGCCCGCCGGAAAGGACGAGGCCCAGCGGCTGGAGCGCCTTAATCTCGCTGAGAGGCGCGGTGCAGGGCAGCACCACGGAAAAAACATTCTGTTCGCGGATGCGCCGCGCAATCAGTTGCGTATACTGCGAACCGAAATCGAGGATGACGATAGTTTGGGTAGCCACGTCTTAAGTGTGGCAGGGCACGGGGCGGGATGTAAAGACGGCACCATACAAATCCGAAAATGAGCTATGATAGAGCTGAGTTCGAGGAGAACAGTCATGAATGGTGCGAAAACAAATCAGAAATTGGAAGGACCCATAACGCGCACGTTGCGGGAAAAAGTGGCAGCACACAGGGCGGTTTCGAAGGAATCGGATACGGTAGACATGAAGGGCGCGGTACAGGCTGCTTTCGCTTTTACCAAGGATATGTTCCCTCAAGCGAAAGACATCCGGCTTGAAGAGGTCGAGCCGGGTTCGGTCGGCTGGACGGTAGTTATTTCTTTTTCAACAGGAGAACCCGGAACACTCGCTCAGGTAATGGGCGGAGGGGCACCTCGACTATTCAAGACAATCACTGTGGATTCAACGAGTGGTAAGGCGCAGTCTTTGAAGGTTTGGAAGCAATGAGTTCTCATCAAGAACGTCTGGTCGAAAAGTATAAGTCCAAGGGCATACTTATTGATGCAAATCTGGCACTTCTTTATCTGGTTGGCGGCTACGATTTGCGATTAGTAGGAGATGGAAAATACAAGAAGCTGTCCAAATATAATGAAGAAGATTATCGCATACTGCTTAGACTCAAGAATGTATTCAAGAAGGCCGTAACCACGCCCCATGTTCTGACAGAGGTAAGCAATCTCACAAACGACCTGCCGGAAAACACGAAGTCTGCGTGTTTGAAGAAATTTTATGAGACCTTCGTTAAGATTGACGAGCTAACCATACCAAGCATGGATGTGGCACAAAGAGCAGATTTCCATTTTCTAGGTTTAACCGATAGCGCTCTTGCACTCGTCTCCAAACAATTTCTCATTGTCACCGATGATGCGCGGCTTGTACAAAAGATGAGCGAGTCCAGGCTTGAAGCTCTCAACTTTAGCCACTTACGAGGACATCTCCTTTCTGCATAAATTCTGGATGAATTTCCAATACATCACTCGTAGTGATACCGCGCTTGCACATACTCGACCCTATCCGCGATCACGCGGTAGACAAGGCGATGCTCCTGTGTGATGCGTCGGATCCAGCAGCCAGCGAGTTTATGCTTGAGCGGCTCCGGCCTGCCGATGCCCTCGAAAGAATCGGTGAGAATAGCGGCCACCAAGTCAAGGATACGCAATGCAATTTTCCGGTCCGTCTCGATCCAGTACCTCAAATCGTCTCGAAACTGACTTGAGATTACCGCGACGCGATCAGTTGGCTTACTCATGGGATTCGATCAGCTTGCCTTGTCCAAACCTACCGATTGACGAAGTTCTTCCACAGTCATTACTTCTCCACGGCCCTGCTCCAATTCGCGCAGAGACTCAAACAACCTCTGCGCATTCTTGGGAGAGCGCAGCAGGTGCGCGGTTTCCATCAGGCTCGACAGTTCATCGGCGGCTACTATGGCTACGTCGCGCGCGCCGCGGCGGCGTACGAAGACAACTTCGCGGTCGTCTGTCACCTGATCGAGAAATCCGGCGAGCCCTGCGCGCAGAGCGGTATAGGTGGTTTCGACAGCCATGACGACAACCCTCCAAAGTCAAGCGTACAGCTTTCATGTACGTGTGTCAAACGCATCAGTTTAGAGCCTTATTTCGCGTCGTTCTTGTAGAACACCCATGCCTTCATCACTCTCAGCCGGAAGTGATAGGCTGTTTTGCGGCGCAGTCTGCGCGAAGTGACTGCTGAGAATTTGATCCTGGCCTAAACCCACAGGCGTTTTCCGCTCCGATTGGTCTGGCCGGTTGACCGTATCACCAAAGGATATACATGAATTGCTTTCGATTTGCACCGATTCTGATTCTGCTGGGCGGAAGCGCCCTGGCACAAACCACTCCTCCCGCCGACGCCTCGAAGCCCGCGCCGCCCATCGCCGTTAAAAGCTTCGATCTGACGGCCATCGACAAGACCGCCGATCCATGCACGGATTTTTACCAGTACGCCTGCGGCAACTGGGTCAATAGCAATCCCATTCCCGGCGACCAGGTGCGCTGGTCGCGTTCCTTATCGCTTCTGCAAGAGCGCAACCGTTACCTGCTATGGCAGGAACTGGACGCGGCCGCGGCCAATCCCACAACCCCGCTGGAAAAGCAGTACGGCGGCTACTATGCCGCCTGCATGAACACCGATCTGGTGGAGCAGAAGGGAATTGAGCCGCTCAAACCTGCGCTGAAGCGCATCGCCGCTCTCAAGGACACTCACACGCTTGCCACACTGATGGGCGAGCTGCAGGCCGAGGGCAATGCGGCGCCGATCTTCCGCTTCCGCGTGGAACAGGACGACAAGGACTCCTCGAAGCAGATTGCATCCATCGATCAGGGCGGCCTGTCGCTGCCCGACCGCGACTACTACATAGTGGACAATAAGCGTTTCCAGGAGATTCGCAAGCAGTACGTCGAACATGTGACAAAGATGTTCACCTTGGCCGGGGATACACCCGAGCAGGCCGCCAAGGAAGCCATGGCGGTGATGGAGATCGAAACCGCGCTGGCGCAGGCTTCAATGAGCCGCGTCGACCGCCGCACCCCGGAGAACGTATACCACATTTACACTCTCGCGGACTTTCAGAAGCTCACTCCGGACTTCGACTACTCGGTCTACTTCAAGGATGTGAAGATTCGCCCCTTCGAGACACTGAACGTGGCCACGCCTGATTTTTTCAAAGGGCTGAACGAATTGATAGCCAAGGAGCCGATTGAGTCCTGGAAGTCGTACTTCCGGTGGCACACTTTGCATAGCGCGGCAAGCAACCTGCCCAAGGCCTACTTCGACGAGAACTTCGCCTTTTTCGGCAAGACCCTCAACGGGCAGAAAGAACCGATGCCGCGCTGGAAGCAGTGCGCCATCATGACCGACCGCGCGCTGGGCGAGGCAGTGGGCCAGGACTGGGTGAAGAAGAACTTTCCGCCGGCAGCCAAGGCCAGCATGGACCAGTTGGTAGCCGCCCTGGAAAAGAGCCTGGGCGACGACATCAAGACCCTGCCCTGGATGAGCGACGCCACCAAGAAAGCTGCTGAAGAAAAGCTGGCGATGATCCGCAACAAGATCGGCTACCCGGAGAAGTGGCGCGACTACTCGGCACTGAAGGTGGAGCGCGACGACCTGTTGGGCAACGTGCGCCGCAGCGCGGTCTTCGAGCGCAACTGGAACCTGGACCACCTTGGCAAGCCGGTGGACGAGAAGGAGTGGGGCATGACGCCGCCCACGGTCAACGCCTACTATGATCCGTCCTTCAACGACATCAACTTCCCGGCCGGAATCTTACAGCCGCCATTCTTTGACTTCACCGTCGACCCGGCGGTCAACTTCGGCGGCATCGGCGTAGTGATCGGCCATGAGATGACGCACGGATTTGACGACCAGGGCTCGAAGTACGACGGCTTGGGCAATCTGCGTGAGTGGCAGACGGCCGAGGATCGCAAAGCATTTACCGAGCGGACCGATTGTGTGGCCAACGAGTACTCGGGCTTTGAGGCCGCCCCGGCGCATGACGACGTGGCCGCGCAGAAGCTGAACGGCAAGCTCACCCTGGGCGAGAACACGGCCGACAACGGCGGCCTGCGCATTGCATACATGGCCCTGCTGGACACGCTGGCTGCGCAGGGCAAGAGCATCAACGACAAGATCGACGGCTACAGCGAGGCGCAGCGTTTCTTTTTGGGGTTTGCGCAGGTGTGGTGCGAGAACTCGACAGAGCAGTCGGCCCGCCAGGCGGCGCTGGTGGATCCCCACTCGCCCGGCCGCTGGCGCACCAACGGCTCGGTGCAGAATTTTGAGGAATTCGGCAAGGCCTTTGGCTGCACCAAGGGTCAGCCCATGTACCCGGCAAAATCCTGCCGGGTCTGGTAGCTATTTGTCCCTGGTCCGGAATTGTGGCGCGTTCAGGCTGCAATCGAGGGCCAGGGGCCGAACACCTCCAGCCGGAAGCCCCAGGACCGGGTAAATAAACCGCGAAGATCTCTTTCCCGTACTTAGGCGGTGACGTTTCCAGCCGTCCAGGAGTCAAAATCGAAGTCCAGAGGCATAAAACCGGACCGGCCAGGCCGGGAGAAGGGGGTTTCATCCGCTTCCGAGGTGGCATGGCCAGGGAAAATATGTTGTTTTGGCCTGTCTTTAGCTAAAACTAGGCATAACCCACCCTGGGCTTTTACAATGCAACAGGGACCCGTCCCAACCCAGCTCTGCTGTGGAACTAGCAAACTTGGCGGCGTACGCCTGACCAGGATGAAGGAATCGCATGAAGTTCACGAAATTCGGCAAGGCCCTTCTGATGAGCGCCCTTTCTGCTGGCGTCGTTTTCAGCGTTACG
>Ga0326728_10000699_pt1 | contig 128034 bp, 104 predicted proteins | sample MB3enrmetagenome_FD_207602 | JGI IMG/M metagenome (GOLD analysis project Ga0326728, IMG submission 207602) | Lab enriched peat soil microbial communities from McLean, Ithaca, NY, United States - MB31MN | ecosystem: Environmental > Terrestrial > Soil > Wetlands > Peat | place: USA: New York...
TCCCCCTGCATCAACTCCGGCGACAACGCTTATGTCGTCGGCAGCACCGACCTGGACGGCAATCCCCGCATCGTCGGCGGCACGGTGGACATCGGCGCTTACGAATATCAAACACCGGTCAGTATGATTTCCTATGCGTGGCTCCAGCACTATGGCCTGCCCATTAACACAAACACTGACACCGTCGACCTGGACGGCACCGGCATGAACGTCTATCAGGATTGGATTGCTGGCTTGAATCCCACCAATGCCCTGTCGGTTTTGCAGATGACATCGGCCGCTCCGACCAATAATGCGGCGGGGTTGGTTGTGACTTGGCAAAGCGTCAGTGGCATCATGTATTTCCTGCAAAGCAGCACCAATCTGGCGGCGCAACCGGCGTTCACGACCATCCAAAGCAACATCGCCGGCCAAGCCGGCACGACCAGTTACACGGACACCACCGCCACCAACGCCGGCCCGTATTTCTATCGGGTGGGCGTTGGAAACTGAGGCGGCGCGATGAGCTCTGAAGTGAGAGGGCGATAGAGGACGCGACGGCGACAAGGCCGATCCCAGCCAGCGGCCAGACGCTGATCGGGCCGGCAGTCGCCACAGAACCGTTCCTGTGCCATCGGGCGGTGTCGGTACCCGGAAAAGGACCCAAGCTGAGCATGAGTCGCAGAGAGCGACTTCGCTTTTACAGGATGGATTGGACTTGACCGAGGAATAAGACTGCGTTCTTCTTCCCATTCCTCTGCCGTTCATTCCTCTGCCCAATCTTCGCGAAAATGAATGACCTTGAAGGGCGCAACGCACCGTCCTGGCCGATCCATGCGCTTTCGATTTCCGCCAGGCGATGCGCCGGAATTTGCCTTTTTTCGGTTTCTTGGCCCTCGCCACGAAATGAAAGCATTTGACACTCAGCACCTTGCAAATTCCGCCGCTCAAAATCCGCCCGCTTTTGCAGATAATGCGGCGTCGGACGACAAAAAAATGACACTTTTGCAGACACTTTTTCGGTCTTGGAATTCGCATCCGCTTGAGACGGTGGCGCTTGCATCGGAAAAACAGCCCAAAAAAAATCGTGCCTAAAACACTACTTAGGGTTTAATGGTTCTTCCCGGATGTGCCATAATCGCCGCGTGAATGAACGAATGTTCAATCCGCCGCCGTCAGGCCATGACGCGGCCATGGTGGCAGAGCCGTCCCGGCTCTGCTCCACTGCGCTTCAATCCACGTTCGCCGGGATAACCGCGCGGCCAGTCGCCGGGGCGTCATTATCGTCTTTTCCGTCCTTTGCGTCCTTCGCCGGACCGTCCGCCTTCGCCAAAGCGCCTGCGTTTCAGCCCCTGCCAGTACAAGCCAGTACAAGTCAGTACAAGTGAATATAAGTGAATATAACCAAAAAAAATTGGGGGGGGGAGGTCATCTGCGGTTCCCGTTTTTTTCATAAAATCCAACCGCCGGATTCACGATCAAACCCAATCAAACCTAATCAAAGCTAATCAAACCCAATCAAAGTCAATCAAAGTGAAAAAATGTCTTCACCAACCTGCGATCAAAGCCGGACCGGCGGCCGGCCGGGCATGGTTTTCCGTTCTCCTGCTGCTTATTCCCCTCGTGGCGGGCGCGGCGCCACTCCGCACGCTGCACGGTCATCTGCCCGTGCTGGCCGCCGACGCGCGCCGTCTGGGCGAACCGCCGCCCGCACAGGAACTGACCCTGGCCCTGGGCCTGCCGCTGCGCAACCGGGACGAATTGGCCACTATGCTCAACCGCCTTTACGACCCGGCCAGCCCGCAATACCGCCAGTTCCTCACCGCCAAGGAATTCGCCGACAGCTTCGGGCCAACCGAGGCGCAGTACGCTTCGGTCCGGCGTTTCGCGCAGGCCAATGGCTTCCGGGTGATTGGCTCGCATCCGAATCGCACGCTGCTGGATGTCACCGCCTCCGTGCGGCAGGTCGAGCAGGCCTTTCATCTGCGCATGGCGCTCTACGAGCATCCGACCGAGAACCGCTCCTTCTACGCCCCCGACCGGGAGCCGTCGGTGGAAGCGGACGTTCCGCTGCTTTCGATCAGCGGGCTGGAAAATTCCACGCTGCCGCGCCCGGCGGGACTGGCCGGGAGCCTGCCCGGCCGCGCCACCCCGGACGGAGGCAGCGCGCCGGCCGGCTATTATTGGGGGTACGATTTTCGCAAGGCTTACGCGCCGGGCGTTTCACAGGATGGTTCGGGCCAGGCGGTCGGCCTTTTTGAACTGGCCAGTTATTTCACCAACGACATCAGGGCTTACGAACTCTCCAACGGCCTCCCTAACGTGCCCGTGACCAATGTGTTGGTGGATGATTACACCAACGCCCCGGGTTACGGCGGCGTGGAAGTGTCGCTGGATATTGAAATGGCCATCGCCATGGCGCCGGGATTGTCCCAGGTCCTCGTCTATGAGGGCGCCACGCCCAACGACGTGCTCAACCAGATGGCCACCGACAACCTGGCCAAACAACTCAGTTCCTCCTGGAACTTCTCCCCCGTTGACGCCAACACCGAACAGGTCTATGAGCAATTTGCCGCCCAAGGGCAGGCCATGTTCCAAGCCTCCGGCGACCTTGGGGCCTCCACCAACGGCCTGCCCTCGCCCACCGACGACCCGTGGGTCACTTCCGTCGGCGGCACGACCTTGAGCACCGGCGCGGGCGGGTCCTGGGCGGGGGAAACGGTTTGGAACGGCAACAGCGAGCGCGCGGGCAACCACGCCAGCTCCGGCGGCGTCAGCACCACCTGGACCATCCCCATCTGGCAGCAGGGCATTGACATGTCGCTAAACCAAGGCTCGACGAACTGGCGCAACGTGCCCGACGTGGCCATGGTGGCGGACAAAATTTGGACCATCGCCTCTAACAACACGCAGTTTCCGATCAGCGGCACGAGCGCGTCGGCGCCGTTGTGGGCCGGCTTCATGGCGCTGGCCAACCAGCAGGCGGCCGCCGGCGGCCAGCCGCCCATTGGGTTTGCCAACCCGGCCCTTTACGCCCTGGCGCGCGGGCCGCAGTACGCGGCCGTGTTTCATGACATCACGGCCGGGAACAACACCAATCTGGCCGTGTCCTTCGAATTCTTCGCCCAGCCGGGCTACGATCTCTGCACCGGCTGGGGCACTCCCAACGGGAGCAACATGATCAACGCCCTGGCGCAAGGCCCGAACTTCAACTTGACACTGCTCAACGGCGGCTTCGAGACGGGCGGCTTCACCAACTGGATGCTCAACGCGGCGGCTTCCGTGGCCGTGGTCAGTTCGCAAAGCTCCAATGACGCTCCTTACGTGCATGGGGGAACGTACGCCGCCTGTTTGCGCCAGCCCGGCCAATTGGGTTATCTGTCGCAATCCTTTGCCACCCTGCCCGGCCAGCCTTATCTCATTTCCCTCTGGCTGGACAATCCCGTCGGCGGGTCGCCCGCCGAATTCCAGGTTTGGTGGAACGGGACCGAGTTGTTCGACCAGCTCAATCCGCCCGCCTTCGCCTGGACCAACATCCAACTGGCCGCCACCGCCGCGGCGGCCCGCACGACGCTGCAGTTCGCCTTCCGGCAGGACGCGGACGCCTTCGGGCTGGACGACATCGGGGTCATGGCCGTGCCGGCGCCAGTGTTCCAGACGATCTCCACTGTCAATACTAATGTAACCCTCGCTTGGTCCGCCTTCCAGGGCCTCCTTTATCAAGTCCAATCCGCCCCCGCCTTGAGCCCCGCCTCCTGGCGCAACCTGGGGCCGCCCCTGCGGGCCACCAACGCCGCCATGACTTTTTCCGGCGCCCTCCCCGCGGACTCGCAACGCTTTTACCGCCTCATTTTGCTGCCCTGAAACGCGAAGGGGCCTGGGCGACATCGGGTCTTCTCACGGCGGAGAACCCGTAACTGTGTTTGATTCAATGAGTTAAAGAACGGGTTAAACAAGTTGCAACCGGGCGCGGATTCTGCTACAACTATGGCGTCCTACATTGAGTACTGCCGAACAACAAACGAGATCGAAACAGACGGCGACTGAACGGGCCGCGGCGCTCTTTCGCGCCCTCAAAGAGACGGGCTACAAGCAAACCGACCGGATGTTTGCGTGGTTGATCGCCTTTGAATGGGTCGCGGCCATGGCCGCGGCGTCATGGACCGCCTTCACCGTCTCGCCCACCGACCGTCCGATGCGATTGGTCTGGATCGCCGCGGCCACCGCCGGGATGCTTTACCTCTTCCCGCTCTACCTGTCGTTGCGCTATCCCGGCCAGGCGGTGACCCGTCACTTCATCGCCGTGGGCCAGATGATCACGCCGGCGCTGTTCATCCACTTGACAGGCGGCGGCTTCGAAACGAATTTTTTCATCTTTGGCGCGCTGGCCTCGCTGGCCGCCTACCGGGATGCCTGGGTTCTCGTCTCGGCTGTGGTGGTGGTGGCGGGCAATCATTTCTTGAGCCAGTGGGTGCTCCAGGCCTTCGAAGGGGTGCCCGCCGCCCGCTGGAACTGGGTTGGCTTCACCTGCGGGGTCTTGTTTGAGGTCACCCTCCTCTCGGCCTGGATTTCCGAGAGCCTGCGGCTGATGAAACGCGTCGCCTTGCACCAGGCCGAACAGCAGGTCCTGCACGAGGCCATCGAGTCCGAAGTGGCCGACCACCTGGAGGCGCTGCACCAGGAAAACGTCAAGTACAAGCAATCCCAGGCCCTCCTCCAAAAAAGCGAAGCCAAGTTCCGCACCCTGGGCGAATCGGCCCCCGACTGCATCTTCCTGGCCGACAGCGTCGGCCAATGGGTCTATTGCAATTCACCCTGGACCAAGATGACCGGGCTGACGACCGCCGAAAGTCTGGGCCACGGCTGGATCAACGGCCTCCACCCGGTGGACAAGGAGAAGGTTCTCCAGCAATGGGGCCAGGCCGTGCGCGAGCGCAAGGCCTTCTCCCAGGAATTCCGTCTGGCCACCCCGTCCGGCGAAGTCCGCTGGGTTTCCTGCCGCACAGCCCCCATCCAATATGAACCCGGCGACACCGGCGAGAGCGGCGGTTACGCCGGCTCGATCAAAGACGTCAGCCAGTACAAAGAGGTCGAAGAAGCGCTCCGCCGCGCCAAGACCGATGCGGAAGCCGCCGTCAAGGCCAAAGGCGAATTCCTGGCCAAGATGAGCCATGAAATCCGCACCCCCATGAATGGCGTCATCGGCATGACCAGCCTCCTGGCCGATACCCAGATGACCACCCAGCAGCGGGAATACACCGACACCATCCGGCGCAGCGCCGAATCGCTTCTCTTGCTCATCAACGACGTGCTGGATTTCTCGAAGGTCGAAGCGCGCAAGATCATCTTCGAGACCATAGACTTCAACCTCCAGGAAACCATCGAAGGTTCGCTGGAATTGCTGGCCGAAACCGCCCAGGCCAAAAACATCGAACTGGCCGGCTTCGTCCTGGCCGACGTGCCCACCCAGTTGCGCGGCGATCCGGGCCGCCTGCGCCAGATCTGTGTCAACCTGATCAGCAACGCCGTCAAGTTCACCGAATACGGCGAGGTCGTCGTCTCCGTCGCCAACCTGGCCGAGACGGAGACGCACGTGGACTTGCGCTTTGAAGTGCGCGACACCGGCATCGGCATCCCCCCGGAAATCCAGCCGCGCCTCTTCCAGGTCTTCAGCCAGGCCGACAGTTCGACCACGCGCAAGTACGGCGGCACCGGCCTGGGCCTGGCCATCTCCAAGCAATTGATTGAATTGATGGGCGGCCAGATCGGTTTCAACAGCACGCCGGGACAGGGCTCGACCTTCTGGTTCACCGCCCGCTTTGAAAAGCAGCCCACCCCCTCCAAAGCCGTCCCGGAGCCGATCAATCTGAGCAACCTCCACGTCTTGATCGTGGACGACAACGACACCAATCGCCGCATCCTGGAGGACCAGATGCAGGCCTGGGGCATCCGCGCCACTTGCGCCGCCAGCGCGCAGGAAGCGCTGGAGACACTCCAATCGCCCGACGAACTCCGCTTCGACATCGTATTGCTGGACATGCACATGCCGGGGATGAACGGCATCTCCCTGGCCGAAGTGATCAAGGCCGATCCCCGCCTGGCCCATGCCCGCGTCATTATTTTAACTTCCCTGGGCCACATGATGAGCGACGAGCAACTGGAGCGCATCGGCATCGAGGCCTGCCTGGTCAAGCCGGTCAAACAAGCCCGCCTCTATGAATGCTTGACGGGAATGCACATGCTGCCTCCCAAGCCCGCCGCCGCCCAGCCGGAGAGCGGCGCCCCGCCCCCTGAAACCCTGCGCGTTCTCTTGGCCGAAGACAACGTCATCAATCAGAAGGTCGCCGTCGCCCAATTGCGCAAGCTGGGCTACAGCCCCGATGTCGCCGCAAACGGCATGGAGGCGCTGGAAGCCGCCAAACGCACCCGCTACGACGTCATCCTGATGGATTGCCAGATGCCCCACATGGACGGCTATGAGGCCGCGCGCCAGATTCGCCTCCACGAGCAGATCGAAGGGGCCAAGCCCGTCTATATCATCGCCATGACGGCCAACGCCATGCAGGGGGACCGCGAGAAATGCCTGGAAGCCTCCATGAACGACTATCTCTCCAAGCCAGTCAGAAACTCCGATTTGATGGCCGCCCTGGCCCGCTCCCAAGCCGCGGCCCTGGCCGGCAACGCGGACGAGGACACCGAGTTGTTGCCGGCGGAGGAGACCGCCGACGGAAGCCTTCTGGATGTCGAGCGGCTGGAGGCGGCGGCCAATGACGATCCCAAGATCGTGCAGGAACTGGTGGACCTTTATTTCGCCCAGGCCAGGGACCTCATGAACGGTCTGCGCGCCGCCATCAATTCCGGCTCGGCCAAGGACGTTGATCATTTCGCCCACAAACTCGTCGGCGCCAGCCTGGCCTGCGGCATGTCCGCCATGGTCCTGCCCTTGCGCGAACTGGAAAAGCGCGGCAAGGAGGGCAAACTGGACGACGCCGAGCAGTTATTCGACCGCGCCAGCCGCCATCTGGAATTGACCCGGGACAAAGTGGGAACTTACATTCGCCAACAGCAAAGCTCTTGAAAGAACCTGAACCACACGGCGCCGGCGCCAACCCCGTGGTGGACTTGGAGCAACTCCAATCCGCCTGCGACGGCAACATCGAATTGTTACGCGAGTTGGTGCGCCTTTATTTCGACCAGGCCGCGGAAATCATGGCGGGCCTGGAAAAGGCCATTCAGGCCGGTGACGTGCCGGAGGTGGATCATCTTTCCCATAAGCTGGCCGGCTCCAGCCTGGCTTGCGGCATGTCCTGCATTGTCCCCTCTCTCCGGCAACTGGAGCACAACGCCAAACTGGGCCACTTGCAAGGCGCCCCGGATTGGCTCGCCCAGGCCGCCGCCCAATTGGAGATCATTCGCCGTTTCATTGACGACTATCTCCAGCGAAATTCCGCGCGGTAAGGTCATCCGATGAAAAAAATTTTGATTCTCGAGGACGATCTGGTCGTTCGCTCCATTTACCGCCGCAAATTTGAAATGTCCGGCTATCAGGTCGAAACGGCCGAGGAAGGCGCCGCCGCCCTGAACCTGCTGCCCGTTTTCAAGCCCGATATCATCCAGGTGGACATCATGCTGCCCGGCATTGACGGGGTCGAAGTCATCCGCCAGATCCGCGCCTGGCCGGAATTCCGCCTGGTGCCCATTCTGGTCATCTCCAGCTTCTACCGCCCCGACCTGGCCAAGGAGGCTTGGAAAGCCGGGGCCACCAAGTGCGTTTCCAAAATGGACTGCACTCCCAACCTGGCCCTGGAGTTGGTCGAGCAGATTCTCAGCGGCGAAAACACCGGCTTCACTCCCAAGTTCGGCACCATCCCCCTGCCCAAAGGGGCCTTGGACGCGCCCGACCCCTGCGCTCCCGGCGCGACCAACCTGTCCATTAAATTGGATTTGCCCTCTCCTAAATCAGCCGGCCCGACCCAGCCCGCCCTCTCCGAATCGCCGCCGCAGCAACCGCACGACGATTCCACCGCCGCCGCGCCCAAGCTCAAGGTCAGCCTGGATTTGCCGCCGTCAAAGGGAACCAGCCCGACCCGGCCGTCGTTTTCCCAGGAAAGGGAGGAGACCGCGCCAGCCCAACCGCCCAAACCGGCCTTTTTTGGCAAGACCGCCCCGCCGCCCTTCCGTCCAACCTCCCGAATCAGCGATCGGCAGCGGTCTGAAGAGTCACACCGCACCGGACTCCCTCCATCCGAGCCTGCGGCCCCGCCGGCGCCCGCCGCCCCGGCAGTCAGCCAACCGGAGGAAGCGCCCGCCGACGCCGGGCCGAGCTTCCGCATTGAAATCCGCCAGGAATTCCTCAAACGGGTTCCGCAAATCCAGGCCGAACTGCGCGACCGCGTTGGCGCGCTCATCAGAAGCAAGAGCACGACCGATCAATTGAACCTTTTGCACGATCTGGCCTGTTCGGTTTCTTCACTCGCCAGCCTGGCGGGTGTCACCGGCTTCAGCCGCGTTTCCCATATTTCGGGTGCCTTGGACGCCCTGATCAAGGACCTGCACAAGAAGCCCAGCCAGATGACCAACTCCGTCTTGCGCACCATCGCCCATGCCTCCGACTGCTTGAACCTTTTGCTGCGCGATCTCACCCACTTGCCGCAGGAAATCCCACAGTCCGTCTTGATCCTCGCCGTGGACGACGAACCCATTTCCCGCCGCACCATCTCCGTCGCCTTGGGCAAGGCCAATCTGCGCTGCATTTCCATGGAGGACTCAAGAATGGCCCTGGCCCTTCTCAAGGACAACCCGTTCGATTTGATTTTTCTCGACGCTGAAATGCCCGGCTTGAACGGCTTCCAGCTTTGCGCCGAATTGCGCAAACTCTCCACCAACAAGAACACCCCCGTCATCTTTGTCACCAGCCTGACCAAATTTGAAACCCGCACCCGCTCCTCCCTCTCCGGCGGCAACGACCTCATCGCCAAGCCCTTCCTCATGATGGAATTGGCCGTCAAGGCCCTGACTTACCTATTGAAGCCGCTTCCCACTGCCGAATCAAAACCCCTCCCGGACCAGCCCGCAACATAGAAAAGCCGCGGAACGGTCCGCGGTTCAATTTCACCCCCCAGCCCCTCGCCCTTAACGGCGATGCCAATACCGCCCGTCGTAACAATGGCGCGGCCCCCACCCGAAACCCACCCGGACATACGGATAGCCGTACCCATGCGGATACGCCCCCGCATAAACTACTCGCGGCGCATAATAGTAGGCCGGCGCAGGCGCCACAGCGACCACCGTCGCCGCCGGGGCCGGCGCGTAACTGACGACCGGGGCTGGCGCGTAGCCGACGGCTGGGGCCGGCGCGTAATACGTCGGCGTCGTATAAACGGGCGCCGGATAACTGTAATAAACGGGCGCCGCCGCGCTGGCCACGCTCGCGCCAACGACTGTTCCGACAGCCAACCCGCCCAAAACGCCTCCCGCCACGGCCCAACCACCCGCGCGCGCCTGCATGGCGCCGAACGTCGCCAGCGCCAGCGTCAGCGCGGCCACCGAGGAAATCTTCACAAACCTTTTCATATCAAGCCTTTATGTTGATTGCTCATCTCTTCTTCAATTGCTCATCTCTTCTTCAATTAGACTCTGACGTGTCGTCTTTCATTCAATCCCCGGCTTCCAGCCCTCCTTGGCGTCCTTCGCTTCGAAGCCGGTTCCTGCCACATTTGCTTTACGGCGCACCCCTACCCATCTTGCAAAGCGCATTCTCTTCTCTCCGGGAGCGCGACCGTTTTATCGCGCCGCAGCAGCGCGGAGGCGGACCCGTTCGCCGTGCGGTGCGTCTCGCGCCGCACTTCCCCTCTCTTCTCTTCAAAAGCCGTCTTGCCAAGGGCGGCGATTTCGCATGTGATTGCGCCAGCTTGTGGCATAATGCCATCCATCTTATGCCTTTTGGCAAGACTGAGCAACGTCGCGAACCGGCCGACCAACCCGGACGGTTCGGCCGCTTTTACCTCCAGGAGTTGATCAACAGCGGCGGGGTGGCCGAAATCTGGCTGGCGACCGATCCCCAAGGCCAGCACTTCGCCCTCCGGCGCATGATTGACACTTCGCTCTTCAAGTTCGCCGACCGCCGCCGCTTCTTCCACGGCTGCAAGATTCTCTCCCGCATTCACCACAACGAAAACGTCATCGGCTACATCGAGCACGGCAAAATCGAAGGCCGCCCTTATCTCCTCATGGAATACGTCGAAGCCTCCAACCTCAAACTCCTCATCACGCGCACCGACGAACTGCTGGCGGAGAACGTGGCCCAAATTCTAATTGACATGGCCCTGGGCCTGGAACAGGTCCATGACAGCGGCTTCATTCACCTGGACTTCAAGCCCGAAAACATCCTCGTCACGCGCAACGCCCACGTCCGGCTCATAGACTTCGACCTGGCCCAACCCAAGCCGGAGCAGCCGCGCAAGATGGCCGACAATCCGGGAACTCCCGCCTACATGGCCCCCGAGCACCTGCAACACCACCCCCTGGACCAGCGGGCCGACATCTTCGCCTTTGGCGTCACCGCTTACGAAGTCCTCACCTTCGCCAAGCCCTTTCCCGGCGACACCCCCGATGAGATTCTGCGCAAACAACTTGACCACGAACTGACGCCCCCGCGCGAACTGAACGCCGACATCCCCCCCGCCGTCGAGCAGATCATTCTCAAATGCCTCCAGTGCGACATGTCGGAGCGTTACCCCTACATGAGCGTCGTCGTGCGCGACCTCCAATCGGCCCTCTACGTCTGACCGGCGAGTGTCGGGAGCGCAAGCATTTCACCTCTTTTGGCGCTTTTGCGCCCTGGGAAAGGTTTCAACGATTGAAAGGATTGAAAACAACGGCTGGGAGGGGGGTCTGAATGCCTCGACCTGGCTCTTTTTTGCCATGCACATGTTTTTTTAGGTGCTAATAGGTGCTAATAGGTGCTAAATGGTGCTAATGGAGTGTAGAGTGGCGCTGGGTTCAAGGTTCAATCCGCCTTCGCTGAAGCTACGGCGGACAGGGGATCAAGGTTCAAGGTCCAGGCCGGAACCGGAAGAGGCAAAAATTGCCGGTTGGGGCCGCCGGGCGGCCCGATGAAACCTTGATGGAAGCATATTTTCAAGTTGATTGACTTTGATTAGCTTTGATTAGGTTTGATCTGGCGTTATTTGGCTTTCTCCCTCTCCTCGAAGGTACCGGCGGGGAGAGCATTTCCCGTACGCCTCCTTGTCCCGCCAAAGCGACGCGACGGCGGAAGCCTGACGCCGCGCGTTTCCGTCTCCCGTCACTTTTGGGCGGCAAATACGATCCGATGGGGTGTGTCCCCACCGTAATTTACCGTAATTTACCGTAACTTACCGTAACTCGGCGCCTGGCACGGCCCGTGAGGGACCATCTGGAAGGCCGGTTGGACGCCTTTCCGTAAAAGACGCCAACTTGCCGTTAGCTGCTCTTAACTGCTCCTAGCTGCGTTTTTGCGCCTTTCGACGGCCTTGGCGGCGGGCTTCCTGGCAGGGTGTTGGTGGCGTGAAATTCACGCGCGTTCCAAAGGCCCCCGCCACTGGCCACCAGACACCAGCCCCTGGCCACTCTTTCCGGCCCCCTCTCCCCATTCCCGCTGCAAAATGTCAAAGAACAGGCGCGCGAGCGCCGCACAGTTTCCATATTACCACAGTTTTATGGGAATGCAACATTTATTTTTTCTGAGTTCACCGCAGAACACGCCGACTACGCAGAAATGGAACGGGGCAGAATTTCCGTCCAAAAAGGGAAGGGAAATGGCAGGGGAATGAACGGCAGGGGAATGAAGACGGCCCAACGCCTCCCCAAAGGATTTTTTAACCGCGAAATACTCAGAATACGCGAAAGGTTTCAGGGAGAGAGGTTTTGATTTTTCGCGTGGTTCGGGTAGTTCGCGGTTGACTGGATTTTCCCGGTGGCACGGGTTTTGAGGCGCCGCATTCCGCAATCAGAGCGAGTTTAGAGTTCTCCTTTGAAGGCGCGGTCGAGGATGGCGGGGAGCAAGGCATCCAGTTCGGCGGCGGTTTCGGCTTGCAGGCGTTTGAGCGCGTCCACCTCCGCCTGCAATGCGTCCAACTCGGACACGATCCGGCGCTGCTCGGCGAGGGGAGGTACTGGAACAACAAATGATTTCGCATCGCCTCCGCTGATCCCGATGTTGCCTGCCGTCGTCTTGCCCAACTCTTCAATCTGCGTTCGGACGCCGCGAGAACTCAGGGCAAACACCAAAAAGTCAGGAGTCATTTTAGTTGAGCCGGGACGAAGGCGAATGAGTTTGTCGGGATATACGACACGAGATTTGTTCGCTCCCTTGTAGATGGCTGGCTTTGCGACCCGGTTGATGTCGCCGTTGTAGCGAACTATGAAAACGTCATCGCTCTTAAGAACGAACGGCTCCGCTACATCATCTGCCACTTCAACCTGTTTCTCTGCGCCCATATCGACAAAGCGTGTGGTCGAGCTTGAGACGGCGTTGATGCGCAGCATCGACCGGCCGCCAGACTCGACTTCTTGCTGTGGACCAAGCCCGTTGCGCGGTTTCTCCGCGAGGATTTCTCCAAGCGGCGAGGTTCCCCAGCCAGCATCGTCCAAAAGCGATGCGGTGGCACGCGGAACGAGCGCCTCGGCTTCTTCGGCGGCTTGGTGGCGGAGGTTGCGGGCCTCTTGGATTTGGGCGGCCAGTTCTTCAATCCGGGCCACCAGCCGCCTCTGCTCCGGCAACGGCGGCAGGGGGATTTCGAGCGCGACAAAAAAATTCTGTTTGAACCGATTCCGCGTCAACGGCGTGCTGCCGGCGCAATCCTCGTCCACTGCCGCGATCACGGTCGGCAGCCGAAACCAATATTTCAAGAACTCGACGTCAACTTTTCCCGGGGCCGGAACAAAGGTCGGAAATTCTCCGGAGACGTAGCAGCCATCCAGTTCCTTGTGGATGACACCAAAGGCGCCGCGACAAGCAAACAGGCGGCTGTAAATGAAGTCGCCTTCGGCCACGCGGAATAATCTGGTTGCTGAAGTTTGCGTGCCCGTGACGGTTTCGCGCAAGAATGGCCCTTGACCTTCGAGACGGATCCCTAACAAACGATACTCTTTCAAGGCGTCAACGGATTCGCCGCGTTCTGTTGGCGTGAGCACCTCCCCCAGTTTTACGGTTGGCCAGGGTTTGGTCATGCGCCTCTTTTTTGTGATTCAGGATTTGACGTCACAGGAGCCGTTATGCGATATTGCCAATGCAGGTAAGCGCAGGGTTTGTAGAGGTCGCCGGCGACGGTGGCAGCCCGCAAGGGTGGGATCCTCGAACCTGGGACCTGCAAAAAAGAGCGTCATGAGTGTCACGATTCAACTGGATTTGCCCGACGCCCTCGTCAATGAGGCGCGAAAAAGCGGGTTGTTTGAATCTCAGCGGTTGGGGGAAATGCTCAACGAAGAGCTTCGCCGCGAGCGCGCCCGGAAGGATTTTGGCCGGATGCTGAAGGAACTGCATTCCCTCCCCGGGGAGCCCATGACGTACGAGGAAATTCAGGCGGAAATTGACGCGGTGAGGGCCGAGCGACGCCAGCGTGAGAGCAGTCGTTGACAACAACCTGTTCGTCTCAGGACTGCTTTGGGGCGACAAGCCCGGACGCTTATTTGGCGCGGCGGCGGCTGGACGCCTCCAGATCTTCTTGAGTGAAGCGCTTCTGGCCGAACTGCGCGAGGTTTTGCAGCGGAGAAAATTTGCCGCCAGACTTGCGCTCAAAGGATTGACCCCGGAAACCGGCCTGGCCCAGGTGCAGGCAGCCGCCAGGGTGATCCCCGCTCCACCCGTTCCCTTGCCGACTTTGCTCCGCGATGCGGATGATCTTCCTGTCTTGGCCTGCGCGGTGGCTGCGGAAGTGGACGTCATCATCACCGGCGACAAGGATTTGCTGGCGCTCAATCGCTTCAAGGGGATTCCAATCATCACGGTCAACGAAGCGCTGGAGCGTCTGAAGCTTTCCTGATTCATGTTTCGTGTTTCGCGAGGAGCCTGCCGATATTGCCCATGATCTCCGCAATCCGCTCCTCTTTCTTGAGGATGTCGGCGGCAAGCTGCGCCGGCGGCAGGTGGGTGATGTCTTCCTTGGCACGCGGGTTCTTGCGGTCGAGGTTGCAGCCGTTGGCCAGCAATTCGGCGGCGGGGATGCGCCAGGCGCGCTCGTTTTCTTCCCGGTTGTTCCACCACTGGACCAAAGGCGCGAATTCATCGAACTGGATGGGGGCGGTTTTGGTGTAGTTCTTCCGGCCTTGGGGCAGCGGTTGTTCGTATTACCAGACCTCGCGGGTCGGGCCGGAGCGGTCGAAGAACAGGAGGTTCGTCGGGATGCCGGTGTAGCCTGCCGCCAGGAGCTTCGGCACGACGAATTTCCGGCAGGTGTCAGCTTCGTTGGACATAAGCCGTCTTGATTGTGCGGGAAATGAGAGGGCGGTTCAAGCGGATTCGGAGCAGAAGAGAACCGCGGATGAACGCTGATGGACACGGATTCTACGGCGCAGAACAATGGGTGCGCCCCTGGCGTAGGCCGCTGAAAATTTGCGCTTTGCAGTTTGGGCGGGGGGTTTTAGAGTCTCAGCCATGTTGCTTTTGCGGGTGACGGCCAAGTGGGCCGGCTGGGTCGCGCTGGCCGGTTGCCTGGCGGGTTGCATTCCAGGGGACAGCCACGTGGACGAGGAAAAGGACCCCCACTTCCAGCGGGGGCGCAACCTGGTCAACAGCCAGGATTTCAAGGGGGCGGTGGAGGAATTCGAGAAGGCGCTGGAGACCCATCCGCGCTCGGCGGCGGCCCATTTTGAATTGGGCTGGCTCTACGACACCAAGATCAACGACTACGCCGCCGCCATCTATCATTACCAACGGCATCTGCAATTGGACCCCAATTCCGACCGCGCCCAAAGGGTCCAGGAGCGCATCCGCGGTTGCAAACAGGAACTGGCCAACACGGTCTTCCCGCTGCCCGACGGCCGGAATCTCCAGCGGGAGGTGGACCGGTTGACGGCGGAGAACCTGGCGCTCCGGCAGCAGATGGAGGTTTTGCGGCGGCAACCGGCGGCCAGCACCAACCTGGCCCAACCCGGCGCGGAACCCGCGCGCCTGCCGGCCAATCCCCTTCCGCGCGCCCAAACCGCCGCCCCAGCCGCCGCCGCATCGCATCCTCGCGTTCATATCGTCAGGGAACGGGAGACCATCTCCTCCATTGCCGCGCAGAACGGGCTCAAGGTTGGCGCCATCCTGGCGGCCAATCCGGGCGTGGAACCCCGGCGCTTGCGCATCGGCCAGAGCCTGAATCTGCCTTGAATCCATGCGCGCGCGCCTTTTGTTTTTGGCGATTGTCGCCTTCTGGCTGGGGATGAACTATCTGCTCTGGCGCTCGCAATGGGGCGCGCACAGCCGCATCGGCAGCGCGGTGCGGCCGGAAGTGGTCTGGGAAAAAATCCTCGCCGCCCCGGACACCTCGTCCCTGGACATTTACGACCACGAGAAGAAGATCGGGCTGTGCCATTGGATGGCCAACGTGGGCAATTCACCCCTGGCCTCCGAAAAAATCCTGGCCAACGATTACGCCCCCGACGGCCTGGACCAACAGGTCACCGGCTACACCTTGACCTTCGAGGGCAGCGCCACTCTCGCGGACAGCAACCGGCTCCGCTTTGCAGCCAGTCTGAGCTTGTCCACCAACCGGAGCTGGCAGGATTTTCATTTGCGCGTCAGCGTCCGCCCGCGGACCTGGGACCTTCACGCGGTGGCGGCGACGGAGAAGCTGGTGGTGACAATGGAGGACAACCAGGGCCGTTGGCAGAAAACCTTGAACTTCTCCGACGCGCGCGAGCCGGAGGCGACGTGGGCCGACTTTGGCGGGACGGCGGCCCTGAGCCTGCTGGCCGGCGCCGGATTGACGCCGCCCAAGGAAGGCATCGGCCGGTTGGCCGGCGCGGTGGAGTGGCAGGCGCACGAGGACTGGATGCAGCTCGGCCATTCCAAGGCGCGGGTGTATCGGGTGGAGACGGCGTTTTTTGGCCGGCGCATTGGCCTGTTCACCAGCCGGGTTGGGGAAATCCTCTGGGTCGAGCTTCCCAACAAAATCACGTTGCGCAACGAGGCCTTTGAACATTTCTAATTTGCCCCCGCCGGCATGATTGAACTGAATCATCTCACCAAGAAATTCGGCGACCTCCTGGCAGTGGATGACGTCAGCCTCAAGGTCGGGCGCGGGGAGTTCTTTGCCGTGCTCGGCCCCAACGCCGCCGGCAAAACCACCCTCCTCCGCGTCCTGGCCGGACTGCTCAAGCCCAGCGCCGGCACGGCGCGGGTGGCCGGCTTTGACGTGCAGAGCGATCCGCTGGAGGCCCGGCGCCGGCTGGCCTACGTGCCGGATTTCCCGTTCCTCTACGACAAGCTGACGCCCTGGGAGTTTCTGCGTTTCACGGGCCATGTTTTTCAAATGAGCGAAAGCCGGATACAGGAGGCCAGCCGCGCGCTGGTGGCCCGTTTTCATCTCGATTCGTTCATCGGCCAGCCCATCGAGGGGCTTTCGCACGGCACCCGGCAGCGCGTGGCCATTGTTTCGGCCCTGCTGCACGAGCCGGAAGTCGTTATTATTGACGAACCGATGGTCGGCCTGGACCCGCGGCACGTCCGCCTGGTCAAGGACGTCTTGAAGGAGCGCGCCCGCGCCGGCGCCACCGTCTTCCTTTCCACCCATCAACTCAGCGTGGCGGAGGAAATGGCTGACCGCATCGGCATCATGCACCGCGGCCGCCTCATCGCCATCGGCACCCGCGAAGAACTGCGCCAGCAAGCCGGCGCCAAAGGCGCCCTGGAGGACGTCTTTCTGGCCCTGACGGCGGAAGGAAATGGCGGCCCGCCGGCCGGGGAGTGAATGACACCGTGTTCATTCATAATCCTAATCTTAATCTTAATCCTAATCTCCTCCCTGTGACGGATAATCAGATTGGATTAAGATTAGGATTAAGATTAGGATTAGGAGCAAGAGGCGCGAAGACGCGCCCTATATGACACCGTCGGAAACATTCGCCGCGCTGTTGCGCCAGCCGGATCCGTGGCTGGCCCTGGCCCCCATGCAGGACGTGACCGATGTGGCGTTTTGGCGCGTCATCGCCCCGTACGGCGGGGCCGATGTCTATTGGACGGAGTACTTCCGCGTGCATGGCGACTCGCGCCCCGAAAAATGGATTCTGGACTCGATCGTGCAAAACCCGACCGGCCGGCCCGTTGTCGCGCAGATGATCGGCCATGACATCCCCTCCTTGGCGCGCACCGCCCGGCAACTGCAGCGTCATCCCGTCGCCGCCATTGATTTCAACCTGGGCTGCCCCGCGCCGGTGGTGTGCCGGAAAAGCGCCGGCGGCGCCTTGCTGCGCGAACAAAACAGAATTGACTCCATCCTGGGGGCGCTGCGCGATGCCGTCACCATCCCTTTCACGGTCAAGACGCGCATCGGCTTTGATTCCCCGGCCGGCTTTGACGAACTGCTGGCGCTGTTCTCCAAACACGCCATTGATTTATTGACCGTGCATGGGCGGACGGTGGCGCAAATGTACCGCCCCGGCGTGCGCTACGATTTGATCGCGCAGGCGGCGCGCTCGCTCCGCTGCCCGGTGCTGGCCAACGGCAACATTTATTCGGCGGAGCAGGCCCTGGCCGTGCTGGCCGGGACCGGGGCGCGCGGCTTGATGATTGGCCGGGGCGCGATCCGCAATCCGTGGTTGTTCGGGCAGATTCGCCAGCGTCACCGCGGCCAGAGGGCCGCCCTTCCCACCGGGCGCCAGGTGCTGGCCTACATCCGCTGCTTGTGGGAGGCCCAAGCGACGCCGGAGGCAAAGGAAAGCGCCCAGGTGCAGCGGCTGAAAAAATTCATGAATTTCATCGGCGAGGGAATTCCGCCGGCGGAGCGGTTCCTGCATGAAATCCGCCGCGTCGCCACCCGGCACGATTTCTTCCGCGTGTGCGAAGAGTACCTCGACCACGAGCGCCCCCTATCGTTGGAGCCTGGGGAGGTCGAATTGCCTACGGCGCCACCCACGGCCAGCCGGGATTGATCTGGCTGAAGGTCATTTCCGACTCCCTGAAGTTCTTGTAACCTTTCACGTGCCAGTCGGCGAACAAGACGTTGACCCGGTTATTGTGGGTGGGAGAGGGAAGGCTGAAGAGCACGTTGACCTCATTGTCGTTGATATCGGCGTTGTTGGTCGAGGACGGATAATTGCAGTCGCCAGAGAGCACATACATCGAGGGGAACATGATGCTGCGCAGACTCACACTGGCCGGCGACCATCCCGGCGGCGGCGCGTTCGGATCCGTATTAAAGGCAAAAGCGGAAGACCCCATGAAGTAGCTGTAGCCGGAATGCTTGTAAAAGGCGTTGAAGCCCGGACAACGAAGCACGTTGGTATTAGCGCCGTAATAGGGAGCCAAAGCCCTCGTCCAAGGCGTGAAATTGTTCGTCCAGTTGCCTGCGTTCGGATCGCCGATGGAGGCGTAAGAAACGGGCAACCGGTCCTCGCTGTCATCCCCGTACATCTGCATGGCCAGGCCGATCTGGTGGAGGTTCCCGACGCAATAAATGGCGACCCCCTTCTCCTTGGCTTTGCCCAAGGCCGGCAGCAGCATGCTGGCCAGGATGGAAATGATGGCGATGACCACCAGCAGTTCGATCAGGGTGAATCCTCCTCTCAGTCTTTTCAAATCCTCACCTCGCTCTCTTGTTCCAATATAGCCTCTCCATCTGAAAATGGCCAGAAAATAAATGGATCGAGGCTCATTTTTGTTTCGCCGCCTTGGCTTCCACCTTGGCGATGGTGTCCAACAAAATGACCCTTTGGTTCTTGTCCATTTTCACCTTGAAGGCCAGCACTTTCAGCGGCCGGTCAGCCGCGACGTAATTGCTGCGATCAATCGCCCTCAACGCTTGTTCCAAGGTGTCCTTGGAGTCGCCGGACAGCGATTGAAAGGCCGCCCGGACTTTGGCGGTGTCAATATTCTTGTTGGAACAGCCCATGGCCGCGAGCCACGCCAGGCCGGTCATGGCGAATAGAAGAATCAGCCGTTTTTTCATCGCATCCGTCAATGTAGCATATCCTTTCGCTTTGTCTGTTTTTTTGTTTGCCAAGACGTAATGCGTCACGGCGGGCCGGGGAAGGCTAGGGTCGCCTCGCCGAGGCGGCCGTTCCGCCAAGAACCACTCCCGACAAGTCGGGACTCGGCGAGCCGTCCCTACCTTCCGTGACTGACGCATTACGTTTTATGTCATTTTTCCCTTGTTTTAAGCCGAAAACATTGTATTGCTATTGAAAGTGCGATGAATTCCGCCACCTTGTGTCATGCCGGGAGCAGCGCGGCCGCCGCCTGTTTCGCCGCCGCCCTCGCGGCGGCGGCGCAGGACGCCCCGCCGCCGCTCGCCGGCACCAATGCCGCGCCAGGAGAGCAGTTCTGGAATTGGCACGTCCAGAACACCGATATCGCGCAGGGCGATCCCGGATTTCGCGCCCAGTACTGCGGCCCAGCCAGCTTGAACAGCGAGGGCGAGGTTCAGGAAACGGTGACGCTGGACTTGTATGCCGGCGTGCGGTTATGGCGCGGCGCCGAGGCGCACATGGACGGACTGATGTGGCAGGGCTTCGGCCTGAGCCGCACGCATGGCGTGGAAGGATTTCCCAACGGCGACGCCTACAAAGCCGGCTCCGAGACTCCCTACTTTATGTTTGCCCGCTTGTTTGTTCGTCAAACCATCGGCTTGGGCGGCCAACAGGAGGACGTGCCCGACGGCCCGCTCACGCTCGCTGGCAAACAGGACGTTTCGCGGCTGACGTTGACCCTCGGCCGCTTCAGCCCGCTGGACATTTGCGACAACAACAGCTACGCGCAAGATCCACACACGCAGTTTATGAATTGGGCGATGATGGGCAACCTCACCTGGGATTACGGGCAGGATACCGTCGGATTCACCACCGGGTTTGCCGCGGAATTAAATCAGCCGAAATGGGCTTTGCGCTACGGGTTCTTCCAAATGCCAGCCGGCAAGAATGGTTTCTCAGCGGAGGACCAGGTTCTTATGTGGCCCTCCAGAGGAGCCGATGGCCCGTTTTTGCGCGCTTGGGCCATGATGGCGGAATTTGAGCGCCGTTACAGCGTCCACGCTCATCCCGGGGCGATCCGGTTTCTGGCCTGGCTCAACGAAGCTGACATGGCCAGTTACCTGGCGGCGATTCCCATTCTGGAGGCGAACGGTGTGGGAGCGGACATCTCAGCCGCGCGCGCCTACCGCTTCAAATACGGCCTTGGGTTGAACTGGGAACAGGAAATTGCGCGGAACGTCGGCCTGTTCTCGCGCCTGGGCTGGAATGACGGCCACGAAGAGACGTGGACTTTCACCGATGCGAATTGGTCGGCGTCACTGGGCGTGAGCGTCCAAGGCCAGGCCTGGCGCCGGCCCGACGACACCTTCGGCCTTGCCGGCGTCGTGAGCGGCGCATCGCGCGATAACCAGAAATTCCTGGAGGCAGGCGGCTTGGACATGCTCGACGGCGACGGCGCGCTGAATTACGGCTGCGAGAAAATTCTGGAAACGTACTACGATTTTCAAGTCTGCAAACATCTCCACAGCACCCTGGATTATCAATTCATCACCAACCCCGCCTTCAATCGCGCCCGCGGCCCCGTCTCGGTCCTGGGCGGACGGGTTCACTGGGATTTCTGAATGGAACATTGAAGTCGGCATTTACAGGCCCCTTCAATTCGTGTAGGCTGGGGCCGTGAAAAAGAAACTTGCATGGTCCTTGCTCCTGCTGGTGGTCTTTGTTGTCCTGAGCCGCTGGCCCGGCTTGATGCCGGCCAACTTCAGCGCCGTGTATGCGGTTCTTTTCTGCGCCGGCCTCTATGTGCCGGGTGTCGCGGGCTGGGTCGTCCCCCTGGTCGTGCTGGCTGCCACCGACCTGGTCATCAACCTGATCTTTTATCCGCAATACGTCTCCTGGAGGTGCTTTTTGCTCAATCAAGCGCCCAATTACGTGGCTTACGCCGGCCTCATCGCCCTGGGCCGTTCCCTGGGCGGCAAGAGGCCCTGGTGGCTGCTGCTGGCCGGCGGCATCATTGGCGCGATGCTTTTCTACCTGGTGACCAACACCTTCGCCTGGCTGATGAGTTATCCCAAAACATGGGCCGACTGGATCAGGGCGCTGACCGTAGGGCAGCCTGGCTATCCGCAAACCTGGGAGTTCTTTCGCAATACTCTTTCCAGCGGCGGCCTCTTCACCGGCCTGTTTGTCGGCGCGATGAAACTGACTGAGGCGGCCGAAGAGGAGAAGGAAGAGAAGGAAGAAACCGAAAAGGAGCCTGAGCCATCCGCCGAGGAACCCAAACCCGCCGAGGCGGATCCGTAAGCGCGGAAGATCACAGCCCTTGATGGTATTCCTGGAGGGTCTTGGTCGTGTAGCCGCTTTTCTTGAGGGCGCCAATGCCCAACGCCGCGGCGCGCGCCCCGCTCAACGTCGTCATGATCGGCGTGCCTGTATAGACGGCCGTGGTGCGGATTTTGACTTCGTCCGCGCGCGGGGTCTGGCCGGCCGGGGTGTTGATGACCAGTTGAATCTCCCGGTTCTTGAGCAAGTCCAGGCTGTTGGGACGACCCTCGGAGAGTTTGCACACGCGCGATACTTTCAAGCCCGCCTCCGCCAGAACCCGCGCCGTGCCGTCGGTGGACACGATCTCAAAGCCCAGCCCGGCGAATTGCCGGGCGATGCCCGCCACTTCCTTTTTGTCGGCGTCGCTCACGCTGATAAAGACGCACCCCTGCAAGGGCAACGGCGCGTTGGCCGCCATTTGCGATTTGGCGTAGGCGATGCCCAGGTCGGCATCCAACCCCATGACCTCGCCGGTGGAACGCATCTCCGGGGAGAGCAAGATGTCCTGGCCCAGGAAGCGGCTGAAGGGAAAGACCGATTCCTTGACGGCCCAGTACGGGGGCCAAATTTCCCGCGTCAGCCCCACTTCGGACAGCGTCCGGCCGGTCATCACTTTGGCGGCCAGCTTGGCCAGGGGCACGCCAATGGCCTTGCTGACAAAGGGCACCGTGCGCGAGGCGCGCGGATTGACCTCCAGCACGCACACCTTCTCGCCCTTGACGGCGTATTGGACGTTCATCAGGCCGATGACGCGCAACTCCCGCGCCAGGGCATGGGTGTATTGGCGCATCGTCTCGATCACCCCGCCCGACAGAGTGTGCGGCGGCAGGACCATCGCCGCGTCGCCCGAATGCACCCCCGCAAATTCAATGTGCTCCATAAAACCGCCGATGACGATGGCCCCTTGCCCGCCGCCGGAAAAATGGCCCACGTCGGCGATGCAATCCACGTCCACTTCGGTGGCGTCCTCCAGGAATTTGTCCACCAGGACGGGCCGTTCGGGCGAGGCTTCGACGGCAAAGCGCATGTAATGGCACAGTTCGGCGTCCGAATAAACGATCTGCATGGCCCGGCCCCCCAACACGAATGACGGGCGCACCAGCACCGGGTAGCCCAAGCCCCGCGCGGCCTCCAGCGCCTCGCTTTCGTTGGTCGCCAGGCCGTTGGGCGGCTGCGGGATGCCCAGCTTGGTGAGCATGGCCGCGAAGAGCTTGCGGTCCTCGGCGATCTCGATGCTTTGCGGCGAAGTGCCGATGATGTTGACGCCGTTCTTCTGCAAACCCAGCGCCAGATTCAAGGGCGTCTGCCCGCCGAACTGCGCGATGGCGCCCCAGCATTTCTCCCGCTCGTAAATGTGCAGCACGTCCTCCAGCGTCAGCGGCTCGAAGAACAGTTTGTCGCTCGTGTCGTAATCGGTGGAGACGGTTTCCGGATTGGAATTGACCATCAAGGTTTCAAAGCCGTCCTCTTTGAGGGCGAAGGCGGCGTGGACGCAGCAGTAATCGAACTCGATGCCCTGCCCGATGCGATTGGGGCCGCCGCCCAGGATCATGACCTTGCGTTTGTCGCCCGGTTTGGTTTCGTCGTCCGCGCAATCGTAGGTGGAGTAATAATAAGGGGTATAGGCCTCAAACTCCGCCGCGCAGGTGTCCACCAGGCGGTAGCTGGGGATCAGGCCCCATTGCCGGCGCAAGGCGCGCACCTCGTCCTCCGTCGAGCCGGTCAGGTGCGCGATTTGGCGGTCGGAAAAACCGAGGGATTTCGCTTTGGCCAGCAGTTCACGATTCATTCTCGAAATAAAAATCTGGCCAAGTAAGCCTCAACGAAGCGGGCCTGGCAAGGACGGAGTTTTTCGGCAAAATTGAACTCTGCAACTTCTCCAGCCCCCTCAAGCTCGACATCTTTTCCAAGCTGCGCATGGCCTTTGAAAAGCGCGGCCTGCGCGTGCCCGTCAGCCGCGTCATCCGCGAAGACCTCCATTCCCTCAACCGCGTCAGCACTCCCTCCGGCCAGATCACCTACCGCGCCCCATACAGCCCCGACGGCCACGCTGACCGTTGCACCGCCTTGGCCCTGGCCCTGCGCGCCGCCGACGCCGCCCCGGTCCTGCGCATCAGCAGCGTCTCGTTCAAAATCCATCCGCCCATCGGCGACTTCGGCGTGGGCAAATTCCGCGCCCAAGACTGGCCGATGTGAGTGTCAGAAGGATAAAACCGGAAACTCTTCTTCCCATTCCTCCCCCGAACTACTTTCGGGGTTCCTCTGACACCTGCGGTCCTCCCTGCTTCCCACCCGTGGCTGCACGCAAGAATCGAACCAGATTCGTCGTGTCGGCATCACCGATCTCCTTGGCCAGTCGCGCCAGGGCGCCGGCGACAGCCCCGGGATGGCTTGGCTTCACCGTGTTTTCGTCGCCAAAAATGACGCCGGAATGCGGCCGTTGTTCCGCCGCCCAGCAGCGCAGCACATCAGGAATCGTTCTTTGATCGAAGGTCACGAAGGCCCGCCGCTCTCGATGGCAGGCGGCCAAAATATCCTCATCGCTGGCGCGCAGAAACGCGCCGGAGCGCCAACCCGCCAAGTGCTCCGCGTCGAGCGTGGCAAGGCTCTTCCGCAGAGCCTGCGCCGTTGCCTTTGAAATATGGCAATCCAGCAGCAGCTTCACCCGGCGACCTTGTGTTTGCGTTCTCTGCCCCCGGTTTGTCTCCGGGGTTTTCGCAGGGCAAAGTCGGCCGCCTCTTGGCTCTCCAGCCAGGTCCGGTTGGCCTCCGCGTGCGCCATGTCCCCTTCGATCTCCTCCGGAAACGCCGCCGCGTAGGCCAGCGCGGCTCGGACCCGTTCCACGGGCAGTTCATATTCTCTGGCAAACTCTTCCGCCGTCAACCCGCCCCGCACCGCTCGCGCCACCCAATAAACCGCCAGGCGCGTTCCAGCCAGATAGCCAACCCGCCCCGCCACCGTGTCCCGAAGTTCGATTTGCGGAAAATCCCGCCGCCGCAATCCTTCCTCCACCAACCGCGCCCCCACTTGGGATGGTCGGTGTCCGAACCGCCGCGCCAGAAGCTCGACACCCCGCGCCACTTCGGGCCTCAGACGCAGTGTCATGACCGATGTTTTGCTCATGCGCCCCACTATCGCCCATCATTTTGCTCCACGCAAGCTCCTTTTGCAGCGATTGAAACGTTTGTATCTATTGCAACTCATTGACGGCGGGGAAAGGTAGGGCGAGACTCTGTCGAGCCGTGACTTTTTCCCAGAAATCGAGTTTCGGCCTTCCTGCGGCCACCGCCAAACCGTCCCTGCGGCCTTTTTCCGATGGCGAAAAGAAAATGACCAAGCCAATATTACGGTGACCCCTATGACCAGTGCAAGATGCTGACTGTGAGTATCTTGCGATAAATATAACCGGTAACTAGGCTCTTTTGAAAAATTCTAAGCCGAAACGACATTGACAAACGTTCCCATTATGTTACACTGTTTGCGTGGAATCAGAGCCGAAAGTAACCGACTCAGTGCCTCGCGCTTCGATCGATCAGACGCTCGAAGTCTTGGCTTATGTGGCGTCGAATGGTCAGAAATCGACCTTCGACCAGGTGAGGCTCTTCTTGGCGCAGCGATCAAAACGTTCAGCCCCAGGATCACGGACGTTCATGTGGACTGTCGCACGCGACGTCATTTCTGATTTGCAGCGGCTCGGGCTAATGCAGGCCGGTATCCTTCCGAGGAAACAGTCCGTGGCACACCGTTACGCGGACACACCCTGCCAGTCAACGGATTTGGGTCTCAATTTGGCCCAACTGCACAAAGAGAGTCCCGGGCGGGCGTTCGACAGGCTGCTGCTGCTGTGGGCGAATAAGCACCAATACTTCCGAGTGCTGATCGCGCGGCTGAGGGAAAGCCCGATTTTTGTTCCGGACGTCACTAGCGTCACGCAAGTTGGTGCTAGTCCGGTGGATTCATCTAAGCCAGCAGGCGTCGCCGAGCGGATCGCTGCCAACTGCTTGAACCGCCTAGGTACTGCTCGATTTGAAGAGAGGAAAAGGCAGGTTTTCACAAAGACCGTTCATGAGCGCATGCAACACGTGTGCAAAACGCTAGCTTTGGGCGAGCTCGATGCGAAGCGGTGGGTTGATAACGTGCAGGATAAAGTCGTTATTCCCGCCTTTTTGGCGGCAGAAGGACTCCCGTTCGATGCAGTAACCTTTCAAAATCTTCTGAAAGCGGCAAAGGATTTCTTGGCCGCGTCGTGGACGACGGCTCACCCGGATCACGCCTTGCGCGTGATCTTCTCGACTTGCGAGTTTGAGCCTGCGATCACAGCGGACCCTGCCGGCGAGGTGACCGAAATCATCCACCATGGACGATCGTATGCCAGCGAGAGATTCAGACCATCGCTGGTGAAGGCTTACGAACGATTGGCCGGTTCAGGCTCCTCGTATGTTAATGCGTATGTTGTCCGCGCCATCGTATGCGTTGACCTTCAGATTCACCCGCAGGTTTTTGCGGTTTGCCTTAAGCAGCTCATTGACGAGGGGCCAGCATCGCGTCTCGCCATCTACACGGAATTGCCTTTCGATCCTCCGCCACAGGGAGAAGATTATTTGCAGTTGGATCAAAACAGGATAGGACTCATAAAAATCACATCAAACACCGGAGCATAACATGCCTTTAAACTCGTATTTGGAAACTGAATACCGTCTTCGTAAAAACCCATTTTCAGGGCGAGCGACTTACGCCGAGGATAGTCAGTTGTTATACGTACCTGAGATGTTCGGCCCGCAGCGGGAGGAATTTTTGCGGAAATTCATCTTGGCTCCGCTGGAGAATGGCCAGCCTCTCATGGGTGCCGTCTGGTCCGTTGTTCCCGGAGACCCGATGGCTCGCGGATTCGGCAAATCGACACTTATGGGGGAGGAGGCTAAGCTAATCAATCGTGATTTTGGGCGTTCGACTCTAATGTTATTGGGAACATCTGAAGAAGACGCAAGGAAGAACCCGATCTTGGCGAGCTATGTCTCATTCAACGCTAAGGCGCACGAGGGAATTAACAACATAGATGCTGCAGCCTTTCATCTTGTGAGGTTCCTGCTCCGAGGGACGCCTGACGCTACGGCCAACACTCATCAGCGAATTCGAGAGCTTGCGATCGGCCGGCTGGTGCAACAGGGGAAGGCACCACCCGGACAGGAAACTGATGCAATCGTATCCGCCATCAAAGAAAAGTTTCGCGGCCTCGCCGTGACAATAGATGTTCGAAATCTGCTCGAGGATTATCTTTTCCATCTAGCCTCGCCAGACACGGACACTCTTGAGGCGTTTCTCTCAGATTCGGTGAGCGCTTGGCATCATAACCGCAACGGCATGAAGTACCTTCAGGTCTTTGTCGTTTTCGCGGAGATTGCTGGCATCGAGCATTCCACGTTTTTCATCGATCAGATTGAGGATTTCACCGCGCAGTCCGGAGCAGCTAAAATCCAGAAAAACGTTAAAATCATAAGGGACGCGCTCCTGGAAAGTGAGCCGTTTTGCTCAAGGGCTTCCTTCATCTTTCAGTTTCATCCGAGCGCATACCATCGCTTGCGCGATGCCTGGGCGCATGAGGACTTGCGGGACTTAAGCTACGACAAACCGCTAAATAGTCCGTTCGTTGTGGTGCTAAAGGGGCTCGAAAAGTTTGAGTCGGCTTTGCTCTTAGCCGAACGCTGTCTCAATCATCCGGCTGTAGTCATGCCGGATCGCCCGCAAAGTGTAAAACCGTTTACGAAGTCATCGTTAGAGAGAGTATGGCAGGCGACCAAGCCGCGACCGCGATGGTATCTCCGCGCGCTGCACGACCTGCTTTCGGTTGGAACCGCAGAGCGTGTGGCCGTGTTGGATGATGCGTTCGTTGAGCCTAAGCTGAAAGGTGTGCTTGAGGATGCTGTCAAAGAAACCGAAGCACAAGGCGGGGATGACGAGCGGTTGAGTTGATGGCATGGTCACATGGTGGAAACAACCGAGACAGCGGGGTTTTCTCCCGCTTCTTCCGGACAATGTTCTGGATGTTGTAACTCGGTCCTACGTCGTCACTGATGTCGGGGGCCTGGTCGGGTATGGGCCTGAAAAAGGCCGTCGTTTTGAAAAGCTCTTTTACGATGTCTGTGATCGACGCGGTGTTTTCCTCAGCGAGAAAGCCGGTTCGAGGTCCCTTGGTCTGCAAAAGACTGCTTCTGGATTTGGCCACGAGGTTGACGCCGCCACGCGATCCCCGGAACACGTGACGCATTGGGAGTTGAAGCATCTTACCGTTGAACTTCCGAAGAATGAGATGCTTATATTTAACGCCAAAGGGTTAGATTTCCTTTATGGCAGCGCCGCCATGTTCGCTCGCATTCCAAGCTCTCGTTATCTTCTCTCTGGCTCGAACGTCTCCGACGAGTGCCGGTTTTTCGGGATCTTGTGGGGTATCATGATTATTGAACCTGGTCTTTTACCACTGCCATTGATCTATGAGGCCGTTGCTCGCGGAGCCTCTCGCTGTCTTCGGGAATTCGAGGAGGAGGCCGTGATCAACCTTCTCCCTTGGGCGTGTCGGCCACTTCAGAAGGTGGTGAAGGATTTATCCGAGTGGTCGCATGAAAAAGGAGAAAGTGGCCGCTGCGGACCAGGATCGGTTCGTACTGCAAAGACAGTGATGGCACTTCAGGAGCAGATCGGCCCCGACGTGTTGGACTACTTGGACGAAGAGTATCCCGAGTGGGTTAGTGACCTCGCAAATGAAACTTGGTCGGAGGTTGGCGGTTGGTGAACGCACGAAATGCAACGCGGCGGAAATGAGGGCTTGGGTGTGGGCACCGGAAATGCGACAACTGAACCCGCGTTCCTCTACCGCCGTGCCCGGCGTGCGTATTGCAAACGGAGCAGCGCGCCATCACCAAATGGTGACGCTTCATTTCCTTTGCAAAGCCCATCTTCCATCCTGTCAAAATCCCCGCGTTTTGACGGCTTCGTTACGCCTTACCGCAAAGGGCCAGTCGGATTGGGCGGCTCCGGCAGCCGGGCGGGACACGGCTTTTTCTCAGGCTCTTCCGGCTTTTCCCCTCTCATCTCTTTCAAAAACTCCTCCGGCAGCGTCGCCCCCAGTTTGCCGCCGATGGACTTGATGTATTCCTCGTCCGCCAGCCAACAGTGCGCGTCATCCGCCAGCAGCTCGTCTATGGCGGCCTCCCTTTGCTCCTTGGTCATGAACAACCGTCTCCGCACCAGCTCTTTGTTGTCCGGATCGGCCGCCCAGAGGAAAAACTGTTTCTCCAGCTCCTTCTCGGGCAGGAGCAATCCCGCCTTCCGGGCCTGTTCCCGTTTCAGCCGCTCGCATTCGGCCTCTTCCCGCCGCAGGTAGATGATGCCCCACATGATGTCCCGCAGGCATTTGAACCGCGCCTCGTCGTTCTCCATGGACTCGATGCGGCGCAGTTCCACCGCCAGACGGCCGACCATGACAAGGGCCATGCTCTCCGTCAGGGATTTGACGGAGACTTCCTTGAGGGCCGCCGCTCGATTGGCCAGGGCGACAGCAGCCTCCCGCGTGCGTTCTTCCGCCAGCCACTCTTCGTAGCCGCCGTCGCGCCAGCGCGAAAGGTTGACCTCGCTCAACTGAGCGCCCGCAAAATGATCCCTCATCACTTGCTTCACCTCCGGCAGCCCGTTGAGCCACCTGAGGAGATCAACCCCCGCTTCACCGTCGCGCAACCTCTGGTTCAACTCTGTTCGCACGGCAAGGGGCAGCCGCGCGATCTTGCCCTTTCGGGCGTTCTGCGGGTTGGCGGCGGGTGGCGCGCTGGCCCCGGCCGCCCCGGTTTCCCGGGGGCCGGCCCCTTCTTGCTGATTCGAATCGCGTTCGCTCATGGCCTGACCATAGCACGCTTTCCCCGCCGCGCAAGAGAAAAATACATAAAATAATGTATTTTCTTCATTTTTTGCTTTTTTCGCTTGCGCCGCCCTTCATCCGTGGTATATTGGCGCCATTGTCCGTCAAGGACGTGTTCTTTGACATCTTGCGGAGTTCAAGACCGCCAGGGGCTGAAAAGGAATCGGGGAGAGCGCGCGCCCCCCGGCCTGCACGCCAGCCGGCGCCCTCGCCGGCTGGTCTTGCCCGTCCGGCTTCACTAAAAGGGTGGGGTGGCTTTGAGCGGTGGACTGTGGTTGGCGAGCCGCCAAGTTACGGTAACTTACGGTAACTTACGGTAACTTTCGGTGGGGGGGGGACACCACCCAACAGGCGCCTTTCACTGACACCCCCCTGCCTCAGCCGGGGCCGGGGGGCTTGGGTTTGATGCTGGCAGGGAGGTAGATGTTGAAGGAGGTGCCGTGGCCGGGTTGGGAATGGACGTGCAGACAGCCGCGGGCTTCTTTGAGCAGGCGATGAACGATGGCCAGACCCAAACCGGTGCCCTTGCCGGGAGGCTTGGTGGTGAAATAGGGCTGAAATATCTTCGGCAACACGTCGGGCGGTATGCCGGGGCCGTCGTCGCGCACGGAAAGTTGCAGCAAGGGCGGCGTGTTGGAGAAGCCCTGGCCGAAGAGTATCCGGTCCTGCGGCCCGTCGCGCACCTGGGTCAGGTCCACGCCGGTTTCCAGCACGATGCCGACCATGTCAACCAAGTGCGGTTCGGGGGTGCATTGCATGGCGTTGATGGCCAGGTTGAGCAGGATTTGGATGAGATCGGTGCCGTTGATTTGGAGTTCGATGTCCTGCACCAGGGTGTGAATCTTGAGGGTGTTCTGGCCCTTGGCGGGATGGACGTTCAAGAGTTCGCGCAAATCGTCCAGGATGAGGTTGACGTTGACGCGCACGGGGGCGGCTTGTTGCTGGCGCATAAAACTGAGGTAGCGGTGGGAAATCTCGATGCAGTTGCTGACCTGGCGGGTGATGCGGCGCAAGCGGTCCTTGACCATCTCCATGTCCTCACCCTCCAGGCTCTTGGATTCGCCCATGCGCTGGTTGATGATCTGGATGAAGCCGGAAATGATGGTCAGCGGCCCGTTGATGTCGTGGATGATGCTGGCGTAAATCTCGCCGCGGGTGCGGGTGATCTCCTCCTGGAGTTTCTGGTCGTGCAACTCCATTTGCAAGGCGGCGAGCTTCTCGTTGTTGGCCCGGATTTCGTCGGCGAAGGAATGCCGTTCCATGGCGGTGGCGACGGCTTTGCGGATGGTGGGGACGTCGAAGGGCTTGTTGAGGTAATCGCAGGCGCCCAGGCGCAGGGCCTGGCGGATGGTGTCCACCGTTTCGTAGGCGGTGAGCATGATGACTTCGGTGGCGGGCTGGATGGCCTTGAGTTTTTCCAGCACCTCTGTGCCGCTCATGCCGGTCATGCGGATGTCCAGGACGGCGGCGTTGATTTTGTGGCGGCGGGCCAGTTCCAGGGCGTCCGGACCGTTGGAGGCGAGCAAGAGGGAGTAATCGTCCTTGAAAACAACGCGCAAGGATTGCCGCGGCCCTTCCTCGTCATCCACGATGAGCAAAGTGCCGCGCGGCTTGTCGGCCGACGAGCTGCCGCCGTTAGAAGTGGTAGCCGAGGTTGATGGTAAGTGCATGGCTGAGGAATTGATATTTCCCGTTGGGAGCGCCAAAGGCGGTGGCGTCGCCGCTGATGGAGCGGGAAGGCCCCCAGGCCAGTTGATAGGCCGCGTCCCAACTGAATCGGCCGCATTTCTTGCCCACGCCGAGGCTGAAAAGATGGCGGTCCGAATCGGGCACCAGCGGATTGAAATGGGCGTCGGGCACGGAGTTGCCGCTGAACATGTAACCGCCGCTGAGGCGCCAGTCATTGCCCAAATATCGCGTCACGCCCAAATCGAGCATCCAACTGGGAGACCAATCGAAGGTCAGCGAGTCGGCGGGGGGCAAGGGAACGAGCGGCACATTTTTGAGGGTGCTCCAATCGGTCCAATTGACGTCGCCCTCGAAATTCCACTTGGGAGTGGGCCGGTAGGAGTAACCGACGGCCAATGTGGCCGGGAAATGAAAATCAGCCGACGCCGCCGTGGTCGCCGTGAACGGGAAAATGGGCACCGTTGCGTGTCCATTGTAATTCATCTCCGTGGCGCTGCGATAGGTAATGCCGAAATAGTGCTGCTGGGCAGGATGGAACAGCAGGCCGGCGGTGTACCCGGCCGCGGTGGCCCGGCCGTTAAATTGATTGGCGAAGCCCGGGAACTCCTTCAATTCCACCGCGGAGTAATTGAAGGTCGGCCCGGCGGCGAGGGAAAGAGTCGGCGCGATTTGCCAGGCGACCATTGCGGCGGTGGTCATGTAACTGATTTGCCCGGTCTGCCCGGCGGCGAGAAAGGGCGCGTTGTTGGGCCAATCATTCCGCAGTCCGTAAGGACAATAGGCGCCCAAGCCAAAGGTCAAATGGTAATTGGACAGGCTGAAAGTGGAGAAGAACTGCGGCAGCGCCGCCCATTGCGTTTTGCTGTCCAGCGACCCGGCGGGGCCGGTGTAGCGGTCGCCATAGACGAGGCCGTAAGCGCCGAGGGAGACGTTGGCGCCATCCAGTTGCGAGATGCCGGCGGGGTTGTAAAAGATGGCCGCCGGGTCATTGGCGGTGGCCACGAAGGCGTTGCCGCGCGCGGTGGCGAATGCGTCCTGGTCAGGCACGGCGATGCCCAAGCCGAAAACCGGGCTTGGTCCGGCCGCCACGCCCAGGAACAAGGCGGCGGCGAGGGCGGTGAGACGGATTTTGCGAGTCTTCATCGGTGTCAGTGTGTCTTTAATTGCCATACATCATGGAATTTGTGTCAAAGAAGCCGCCTGCCGACAAGGCAAATCTTTCGCTTTCGGCGTGACTGCCGTCGTTTCTGTGGCTGGGGGGCGGTCATTGCGCGCCGCTATTGCGGCACCAGCAAAACGCGATAAAAGCGTTGCGAGCCGGTGATGGAATCGTTGGTGGCGAGAGCGGCATTGGTCGCGGTGATAAGGCCGCCGAAATCCGTCCAATTGGCGGAGGCCAGAGAGGAGGCGAATTGCACCTGGTAAGCCACGCCCGGGGCGGCGGACCAACTGAAGGCAATGTTCGTGCCGCTTTGGGCAATCGTTTGGAACACCGGCGGGACGGGGGCAAGAACGATCAGGGTCACAAAGTTGGTCACGCTGTAATAGTCCGCCGCGTCATTGGGGGTGAAGACGGCGGATAAAGTATTGGCGCCCGCAGGCAAGAGCGTTCCAGCCGGCGGGTTGTAAACAAAAGCGCCGGGGACGCTGGCCGTGGCATCCAACTGGCCGGGGCCAAGGCTGGCGCCGTAAGGCACGGCCGCCGGATTGGACCAAGTGATCACTGGAGTGCCGACGAAAATGAAGCCATTGGTCAAAACGGCCACTTGGCCGTCGGCGTTGGTAATGGCAACGTTGACCGGCCCCACCGCGCCAGGCGGCGTGACGGCCGCAAGATTAGTGGTGGCATTGAAGACGACCGACGCGGCCGCCAGCGAGCCAAAAGCCACGGTGGCATGGCTTTGGAAGCCGGAGCCTGAAATCGCCACCGTCGTGCCGCCGGCGACCGGCCCGGAGGCGGGTGTGACGCTGCTGAGGGCCGGAGGAGCGGCCGTCACGCTAATGTCGTCCAAACCAAAGTAACTGCCGGTATTTTGAAACCCGATTTGGACGACGGTGGCCTCGTTGGTGGCGGCAAGGGCGAACTGAAGGTTTGTCCAACCCAGGCCGGGAAGGTTGGTTTCGTCAAAAACCACATCCCCTCCCCAGGAAAGCATGAACCAGTTGGTCGCATCCTGATTATCCAGCCAAAGCGAAAGCGAATACAACTGTCCCGGAGGGGTGGGGATCGTCTGCGACAGATAGCCGGGTTCGGCGGTTTGGAGGAGCGCACCGTAAGTGCCCGAATGAACGCAATTGGGATAGGTGCCGACAACAACATAGTTAGTAAATCCCGACAGGCTCCAGCCGGCCAGAGTGCCGGTTTCAAACCCGCCGTTTTGAATTAATTGGCCGGTCAGCAAGAGGGCCGGCAAGTTCTCTTGCGCGCCGTCACTCAGATTGGTGAATGATACGTTTCCCGAGTAAACTCCCGGCGGCAGGTTGGTGGCAGCGGCATTGAGGTTGCAACTGACAAGAGCCGTGCCATAAGGCCCCAAGACGCCGTTGGTGGGTGAAACATTGAGCCAGGGCGGATTGGCCGCCACGCTCCAGGTCACCGCCACTTGAGCGGCATTGGTTAAATTGCAAGTTTGCAAGTCCACGTTGAATGGGCCGCTCGGCGGGCCGGCAAACTCGAAGCCCGCGGCAGGGGAAACGGCCAGCGGATCCGAGATTTGCAAGGTGAAAGAGCGGTGGTGCAGGAGGCCATTGCTTAGATTGGTCAACGTCAGGTGCGCGGTATAGTCTCCCACAAAGAGATTCGACGCGGCGGCATTCAAATTCACCGCCACATTGGTCGTCGCGCCAGGGATGAGATTCCCGCTGGCGGGCCAGGCGGAAAGCCAGGGCGCGTCACACTGCAAAGACCAACTCAGCGAGACGGACCCTTCGTTCGTCAATAAGAAGCTCTCCGTGGTCACATTGAATGGGCCGCCGGCGGGGCCGGTGAAAGTGAAGCCCGGCACGGGCAGCATGACCAGGGTGTCGGGCGGCGCGAGGGTATTGATGAGATTGCTGCCGTTGGGCGTCCCCCAGCCGGTGCAAAGATCATATCCGGCAACCGCGAAGTAGTTGGTCGGACTGACGGTGTTGGTGTTGTTTCCGACCGTGACATCGTGAAAATTGGTCGCGTAGCCGGGGCCGGCGCCAATGGCGTAAAGTGCAGGATTAAGGAAGCCGACGGGGCTGTTGCCGGACAGGGCCGCCTGCTGGTTAACCAGCGCCGTATATCCGGCCCACAACGGAGCGCCGATACTAGTGCCGTCGAAAACCGCCTCCTGGCCGTTGTTGTAAGTCACCAGGACGTTGGCCGCGACGCAGGCCACGTCCGGTATGTTTCTGAAGGAGGCGGAGCCACCGTTGGAGGCCATGCTGACGCCCATTTGCCAAGTCGGAATGGGATAATTGGTGGTGTATCCTCCGCCACTAGCGCGTTGATAGCCTGGAAGATCGCTCCAAACCGTTTCCGACTGCCACGCGCCGGAGGCGCTGGTTGATAGCGCCGTGCCTCCGACCACAGTGATATATGGGCTGTCCATCGGATCCGTAATTTGGCCGGCGGGAAAAGCGCCGCTGTCTCCGGAGGCGGTGAAGAAAGATTGCCCCTGGGCGGCATACTGTTGGAAAATCTGGTCTGAAACAGCGTCAATCGCATACAGCCAGGAGGAACTGATCTGGCTGGCCAAATCATCGGTCGCTATCTGGTTGAGGATGTCATCGGTGGGATAATAATACTGCTCTTCATAAACAATGATCTGTGAGATTCCAGGGGCCATGGAATTCACCATTTCGATGTCCAATGAGACTTCGCCGGCCCCGTTTGGGTCTTCGACCATCCCGGAATAGCCGTCCACCAACACGTTGGTCAGGCTGATGGCGGGCAAACCAGCTAAATGGCGGTACTTGCTGATGTCGTTCGTATAATAACCGTCAAACTCAACCAACGCAACTCGCTGGCCGATGCCGGTCAGCGAAACACCCGGCACGTAGGCGGTCTGGAAATTCGTTCCAATGTAGCTGCCGTTGGTGCCGCTTCCGCCCAGCGGAGTCACCCTGCCGCCGGGATGCGGCCGGACAAAGTCGAGGCCGGCTGAAGCCGGGACTCCGTACTGCCTTGCCCGACCGCCGGGACGCGGCAGAACGAAGTCGTCCAGCCCCTTGATCGCGAGCACGGGCACGCCGATGTCAATGTATGGATCCCCGTCCGGAGCATAAAAATCCCGATTCTCGGTCGGATGCGGATAGACCTTGAGGCTCACCCCAAAGGCCCGGCGAATATCCGCCACCGTGCCGCGCACGTCAAGCAATGTGCGATTTGAGTGTGTCCGCCTCACCTCGAAACGATTGGCCCGGGCGAAGGCCGTCAGTTTCTCATAGTCGGGCCGGGTCGGGCCGAATTTATCCGCGAACTCCGATGGGCTTAGATAGTGCCGGTAGTCGGGGCTGGCCGGATTGTAAAGCTCCTGCAAAAGGCGCGCCAAGGCCTGCTGGTTGCGCAACGGCAGGACCAGGGCCAGATTCAGGCGCGTTGAATCCGGCAGAACACCCAGGGGCCGCAGACCAGCCACAACAGCCGGGATTTGAGCAGGCAGCAACTGCCTGTGGCTCGTCTGAGCTGAGACAGAAAAGCAGAGCAAGATGGAAAGCTGCAGAGATCGAGCCAGGAGCATTTTCATCGGCAACTGTGTTCTCTTCACCAGAAAAAGAAGAGGCGGAACTTGAAGTTCCGCCTCTCAATGCAATGTGAAACTCGACTTGATCGCCGGTTAAGCGCGCTTGGAGCCGCAACGGGAACGAATGGCGCCCAAGCAAGCCAGCGCCGAACCCAGCAGAACCATCGTCGTGCCACCGTCCGGCACTATCCTGGAGTTCGCATCAAAGGTGGTATTCTGAACAAAACCGGCCGCCGTCGTCCCACCTATTACAACGTCTTCGGTCAGCCAATACGGACCCGTCAGCCCTGTACTTCCAGTGGCAGTGCCGCTGAAGGAGGTTGGTACGCCAACCGCAGAAGCATAATAGGTACCTTGGCTGTTCAGGAGCGTCGTTAAGGCAAACGGTGTTGCTCCAAGCCACTGAGAATCCGTCACCGACGTAGTAGTCGTGCCGCCGATCGTACCTACAACTTCGCCCTCTGCGTTAAACAGACCCGCAGTGTACAGTACCGTAAGAGGGCTCAACGGCGGGGTGTAACCGAGGGCTGTGTCACCCGAATCCACGTCAATATCTACTCCACCGGGACCGCCCAAATTGGCAGCGCCGAAGGTGACAGTGATGTTCCACTGGCCAACGCTCTCGGAATACGGAACATAATCCGCCGCAGGGCTGACCAATACCACACTCGAGCCGGAGATAAGCTCCAACTCCGCGTTTGCTTTCACGGTAGTGGCGCCCGCGATCAGCGCGCCCGCCACTGCCACAGTTGTAATCAAGGTTTTTGTTTTCATCGTTTTATCCTGTTTTTGTTTTAGTTTCACATTGTTCTGCGTTTAGTGTCTCATGTTTCTGTGCTTCAATGCACATTATCTGTGAGGTTCAAGTGCAATCCTCGTGCCAACATTTAAAATATCGCTTTTAGCCCTCCAAAAACACGCATAACCTGTTTATATTAAAATGGTTGTGAAAATCACCGCTCACCAGGCTCGCACGGGTCAAAAAGGCCGGTTTTGTAAAGACTTCCGACAACGGATGCGATTCTGTGGGGTTTATTCCGCGTAACAGTCCTATAATCAACTGCTTACAAAACAAAGCCTGCATTTGTAAAGAGTTCCGACGCTTTGGCACCCGCCTACGCTGCCGCACGGCGCGGCAAGCGCGGCCAAGCCCACACGACCAATGCGGCCAGCAAGGGCAACAGGGCCAGGCCAAGGAGGAGCAGACAGAGGGCGTTGACCTGGGCATTGTGGCCGTAGTGGAGGAGGTTGAAAATGCGCAGGGACAGGCTCTCGCCGCCGGGGGGAACGATCAAGACCAGCGCCTCCACGTCCCACAGGCAGAGCAGGTAGGTCACATACCAGGCGGCGGCGACCTGGCCGGAAGCTTGGGGCCAATGAATGTGGCGCAACATTAGCCAAGCATTGGCCCCCTCCAATCGCGCCATCGCCACCAGGCTCGGGTCGCCCGACCGAATGGCGCGGGCGGCGGTGCTCCAGCCCAAGGCGGCGTAGCGAATGACGTAAGCCAGAATGACAATCGCGGCGCTCTCATAAACGCCGCTCAGGGCGCGGCGGTTGAAGACCCAAATCAGGGCGATGCCCAGCAAGACGCCGGGAATGAAGAAGGGCAGCCAGAGCGCCGAGTCCAGCCTCAGCCGCCAGGTCACCAACGCCAGCGCCACCACCACCGTGGCCGAGATGGCGGCGTATTCAATCGAATGCAGCATGGCCAGGCGACCCGCCGCCAGTGCCGGCAGGAATTGGCGCCAGGTATTGCCGCTGCCCGCCAATTGCCAGAGCGGCACACCCAGGGAAAAGCCCGCCAGCGCGGCCGCCGCCAGTCCGCCGCCGCGATGCCAAGCCGCGCCCAATTGCCGGCGCAGAGCCTGGGCGGAGGCGGGATTGGACTGCCACGACCAGGAATTGCCGCCGCCGCGGAAGCAGAGCAGCAGGAGCAACGGCGCCAGCACCAGCGGCCAGCTCAGTTCCATGGCGGCTTTGTAATCGAAGGTCGTGTTGAAACGGACCCAGACCTCCGCCGGGAAGACCTTGACCTGTAAAATGGCCGGGACGGCGAAATTGTTCAGGGCGAGCACGAAGGTCAAAATCGCGCTGCGGGCCAACGCCGGCCGGGCCATCGGCAGCAGCAGCCAGCGCAGCAGAAAACGGCCTTCCAAGCGCGGGTCAACCTCCAATTGGGCCGCCTGCAGGCGGCGCCAGGCGGCGGTGACAAAGAGAAAGGGGATGGGCCAATACAACAGCGCCAGGTTCCAAATTGTCCCGGCCAGAGAGTAAATGTTCAAAGGCAGCCAATGCCGCCAGGTCCCGTTTTCTCCCAGCAATTCGATCCAGCAGTTGACGACCAGGAAGGGAGGCAGCACCAGGCTGACAACGGCCGCGGCGAAAAACAACCGGCGCCGGCGGCTCTGGCAGCCGGCAAACCAGAGCGCGGCCAGAGCGCCGCCAGCCAGGGCCAGGACCGTGGCCGCGCCGCTGACGACCAGGCTGTTGCGGAGCAGCGGCCAGTTCAAACGGTCCTCCGGTGGTAATACCACCACTCGAACATCAAAACGGCCACCGCCACCGCCGCGATCCAGCGCCAAAACTCGACGCTCGCCTGCTTGACGGTCGTGGCGCCCACCTTGTCGAATTTGCCCAACTGCAATTCCTCGCGCGGCTTGGTGTTGCTCTCGGCCGCGTCCAACACGTTGACACAGAAGGTGATGTCGTTGCTGCCGGCGCGCAGGCGGTATATCCCCTGCCGGTCCGTGCCGCCAAAAACAATCTCCCGGTTTTCGGCTGCCGTGATCGTTTCCCTGGCCCCGCCGGGCAGGGTGACTTCAGCCGTCGGCGCCGCCTGGCTCAAGGAAAAGCGGAACGGCTCGCCCGCATGGAGCATCAATTGCCTGGACTTGGTCACGGCGGGATTGAGCCAGTCAACGGCGTTGGCGATGAACATGGGGAAGGAAATCCGCAGCGGCCAGGTGCTTTGCAGGGTGTCGAAGCCGATCCAGACGATTTTTTGATGCGACAACTCGCCCGCCAGGATCAAGGGCGTCTGCGGCGCATCCACCAGCGGCACCGCCCAGCCGGGGGTCTTGACTCCGAGCGTCTGGCCGACCTGCACGTTGTCCAGGTTGATGTAGCGCAAAAGCGGATGTGTGTTTTTCCAATCCACGATGGCGGGGGAGTCAATGTTGGTCCCGCCGCCGTCGAACCAATTGGTGTTGACGACGTGGACGGCCATGAGATTGGCCTTGGGCCAGGTCGAGGGCGTCACGTCATCCAGCACGACAACATCCTTGTCCGGGGCGCCGTCCAAGGTGTCGCGCGCGACGGTCAAATCCACGTTGGCGGTGGCGCGCAGGGCCTTTTCCATGAAGCGATTGCCGCGCGAGAGGAGCAGGACCTTGGCAGGCTGAGGCAGCAGACTGACCATCGAGGCCTGATTGTCGGCGGCCAAATCATCCTTGGCGTCAATGCGCACGGTGAAAATGCCGTCGCGTTCCTGGACGGTGGTAAAGACCTGCGGAGAGGCTTCGCCGGGCGGCAGATTCAAAAGCCGGGTGTCCACGACCTGGTTGTCAAAAAGCAATTCGAGCACCGTTTGGCGGGCGTTGGTGGAAAAATTGACCACGCTGGTGTAAAGGGCGCGCTCCTTGTGATTCTCCGGGTTTTCCCGGATGTCCAGGGTGGTGATGCCCACGTTGTCGCAACGCCGGCCGATGCAGTGGTAAATGACGCGCAGGCCTTTGTTGGCAAATTCGCTCAAGTCACCCGCCGCGCCGTCGCTGAAAAGGTGGATTTCCGGATCATGTTTGTCCCGCGTGAGCGTGTTGGCCAGCGCCAGCGCCTCCGTCAGGCGCGTGGAGGAATCGGTCACCCGGCAATTCTGGAGGGCGCGGCGCAGGGCCGATTTGTCGGCGGTGGCGGATTGTTTGACAGCGGTGTTGCCCGCCGCCAGCAAGACGAGCATCTGTTCCTGATCCTTCAAGCCGTCCACCAGTTGGAGCGCCCCGGCGCGCGCCTTCTCGAAGCGCGACGGCTCCTCGTCGGTGCTCTGCATGGAGGCGGAGGCGTCAAGGATGACCACGCGCAGGCCGGTGGCGGCGGCGTGGCCGGCGAAATAAGGGCGGCTCAAGGCCAGGATGGCCAGCAAGAGCAGGAGCAATTGGAGGATGAGGAGCCAGTTGTGGCGGAGCTTTTGAAAGGGGGCGTTGGCCTGGGTTTCGGCCAGGAATTTCCGCCACAGCATCGTGCTGGAGATCAACTTGACAACGCGGCGGCGTTTCAACAAATAGAAGAGCACCACCACCGGCAAAGTGGCGGCGAACCAAAACGCGGCTGGCGACAAGAACCTCACGGGCGGGGGAAGACTAAGGCGCAAAGTTCAAAGTTCAAGGTTCAAAGTTCGAAGTTCAGGGCCGGTTGATTTTTGGCTCGCATCCTGACATTCACCGTTTAGTAATGGATCAAGCTGCGGATCATGAGCGCGCCGAAGAAAGCCCATCCATTGTTAAATGACCGGACGCTCCACGACCAACCGCCGCGCAAGCCCTGAATGGAGTATTGTTCAGGCGCGAGGACCTTGCCTGGTTCGGCGCGTTGAAGGAAAACGATCCCGCGTTTGGACGCGGTGGCGCGCGGCAACAAGAGTTTTTCTTCCGCCCTCCGGCGCGGGGCGGGCAAGTTTGAAATCAACCTGCTTCTTGAACGTGTCCACTTTGCTGACTTGCACGGTGACGTTGTCGCCCAGGCGGATGAGGCGGCGGGTGCGGCGGCCGGCGAGGCGGTTGCGCGTTTCGTCAAATATAAAAAAATCATCCTCGATGGACGACAGATGCACCAGGCCGCCGAGGCCCAGGCCGGGGACGTCCACAAAAAAGCCGAAGTTCCGCACGTCAATGACCAGCGCCGGATAAGACTCGGGCCGGCCGGACTCCAGTTGGGCGCGCAGAAAGGCGAAGAGCTTGACGTCCTTGCTGTCGCGCTCGGCGTCGGCGGAATTGCGCTCGGTTTCGGAGACATGCCGCGCCAGCAGATGGAGCGGCTGCGGCGCGGGCTTCTGGTGGTCAAACAAGACGCGATGCACGACCAGATCGGAGTAGCGGCGGATGGGCGAGGTGAAGTGGGTGTAGCGGGCCTTGCTCAATCCGTAGTGGCCCAGCGGTTCGACGGCGTAGCGGGCGCGGCGGAGCGACCTGAGAAAACCGATTTTGAGGGCCGCGCCAATGGGCAGGCCGTCCAGGCGCTGGAGCAGCTTCTGCACCTCGGCGCGATGACGCAAATTGCCGCACGGGACGTTGTGGCTCAGGACGTCCTGGCGGTATTCTTGCAGGCGCGTGTCGCTGGGCGGCTCGTGGACGCGATAGACGGCCGGGCGGCGCAAAGTCATCAAACGGCCGGCCACCGCCTCGTTGGCCAGGAGCATGAATTCCTCCACCAACTGGTGCGAGATGTCGTTCTCGATTTTTTCCATCCGCAGCACGCGCCCGCGGTCATCGAGGCGGATTTTGGTTTCCGGGAAATCCAGCGCCAGCGAGCCGGCGCGAAACCGGGCGCGGCGGAGGCGCTGCGCCAGTTCATTGGCGTCGCGCAGCATCTGCCCGATGGGGTCGCCGGAGGGCGGCCCCTGCAAGAGGGCCAGGACTTCTTTGTAAGTGAAGCGCCGCCTGGAACGGATGACAGCCGGATAAAATTTCACGTGCAAGACACCCCCTTCGTTGGAGAGCAGGAACTCGACGCATTTGGTCAGCCGGTCCACGCCCGGCTTGAGGGAACAAATCTCGTTGCTCAGGGCCTCCGGGAGCATGGGGATGACGCGGTCCACCAGGTAGGTGGAATTGCCGCGGCGGCCGGCCTCTTCGTCCAGCGCGCCGCCGGGCCGTACGTAGTGGGAGACATCGGCAATGTGGACCCAGAGTTTCCACTGGCCGGCCCCGTCGCGCCGCAGGCAGATTGCGTCGTCAAAATCCTTGGCGTCGTCCGGGTCAATGGTCACGACGGGGTGTTGGCGGCAATCCACCCGTCCGGCAAAATCGGCGGCCGACGGCTGGCCGTGGGGATGCGTCCGGGCCAGCGTGGCGGCGTCGCGCAAAGCTGCTTTGGGGAAATGCAGGGGCAGGTTGTAGTGGCGCAGGACCGAAAGCATGTCCACCCCTTGGGCGTCGGGCGGGCCGAGGACTTCGATGATCTCGCCTTCGGGATTGGTATGGCGCGACTCCCAGGCGCGCAATTCGACCACCACTTTGTCCCCGATGTTGGCCGGACGGCCTGTGTCGCGCGCCGGCGGCACGTAGATGTCGTGGGGGATGCGCGGGTCGTCGGGGATGACGAACAGAAACTGTTTGCCGCGCCGCAGGGTGCCGACGATTTGGGAGCGGGCGCGTTCCAAGATGCGGACCACCGAGCCGGTGGCTTCGGGCGTCCGGCCCGCGCGGGGGCTGTCGGGCCGCACGAGGACGCGGTCGCCGTTCATGGCCGTGCCGGTGGAACTTTCGGCGACGATGATTTCGGGCAGGGCCGAATCGTCCGGTTCGAGGAAGCCTTTGCCCTGGCGGTTGACGCGGAGGCGGCCCGGGACCAGGCCGGCCTGGCGGGATTGAATGTAGCGTTGGCCCTTGGTGCGAAGGATCTGGCCGTTTTGTTCCAGGCGCCGGAGGACCTGTTGCAATTGGTGCTGCTGGCCGGAAGGCAAGCCCAGGCGCAGGAGCAATTGGCGGAAGTCGGAAGGAGTGTAATCCTTCCGGCTCAACAAGTGTAAGATTTGCGATTCCATGCCTAATTCCAAATCGCGTTCAAGATGAAACCAATTCGCTTGTCTTCCGGGCTGCTGGCTTCGTTGCTCGCTCGTTGCAGATCGCTGCGGATATGCGCCTCGCTCGCGTCTCGCCAGCAGCCCGGAATCCAGCGCGCCTTGGCCTCATCTTGAACTCTCATTGGAATAACCGCTCGTGGCGGCCAGTTGCTCCCGCCGTTCCATCAGGTATTCCAGGTAGAAGCAGAGCCGCGCCTTCATCTCGGAGCGGGGCACGATGGCGTCAATCAACCCGTGTTCGACGAGGAACTCGGCCGTTTGAAAACCGGGCGGCAATTCCGATTGCGTCGTGCTCTCGATGACGCGCGGCCCGGCAAAACCGATCATCGCCCCCGGCTCGGCCAGGATCAAATCGCCCACGGCGGCAAAGCTGGCCATGACGCCCGCCATGGTCGGATTAGTCAGGACGCTGATGTAGGGGAGCCTGGCTTTGGCGTAATAGGCCAGCGCCGCGCAGGTCTTGGCCAATTGCATCAGGCTGAACATCCCTTCGTACATCCGCGCGCCGCCGCTGGCGGCCACGAGAATGAGCGGCAGTGCCTTGTCCGTGGCCGCTTCGATCAAGCGGGTAAGCCGTTCGCCCACGACCGAGCCCATGGAGCCGCCCAAGAACCCGAAATCCATCACCCCCAGGGCCACCCGGTACTGGCCCATGCGCCCGATGCCGGTGCAAACGGCGTCTTTGAGATGAGTCAGTTTTTTGTATTGCTCCAGTTTGGCGGTATAAGAGGAGACGCCGGTAAACTTGAGGATGTCGGCGCTCTCCATCGAGGGGTCGCTTTCCTCGAAGGAGCAGGTCTCCACCAGGGCGTGGATGCGCTCGCGGGCGCCGATGGGGAAATGGTGCTGGCACTTGGGGCAGACTTTCAAATTGGCGTCCAGCTCCTTGTCGTAGATCATGGTGCCGCAGGTTTTGCACTTGGTCCAGAGGCCCTCTGGAATCTCCCGTTTGCGGGAGGGGACGCCGGTCATTTTGGGTTTCTTGAGGAAACTGGTTTGGGCGTCCGCCGGCGGGGGAGTCACGGCAGGTTCAACGGTCTCCAAGCCGAGGGTTTTCTTGGTAAATGAAGTTGTGGCCATTTGGAACGTCGTCATTTCATTGTTTTCTGCCAAAACTGCCTGCATTTAGCGGCGGCCCACGCGCGCCGTCAAGTCCCGCGCGCGACGGTCCAAACGCACACGTCGCCCGCCCCGGCTCGGCGCAAAGCCCGCGCGCAGGCGCTGGTCGTCGCCCCCGTGGTCATGACATCATCCACCAAGATCACCTTTTTTCCATTCAATTCCGCCCCTGGCCCCGGGGCGAAAGCGTCACCCACGTTGGCCGCGCGCTGCGGACGGGTCAGCTTTGTTTGCGTTTCGGTGAATTTGACACGGCGCACCAGTTTTCCGTTCACCGGCAGTCCCAAGGCGCGCCCCAGACGCCGCGCCAGCCGATCGGCCTGATTAAACTCCCGCAGCCGGGCCTTGCGCGGATGCAGCGGCACCGGGGCGATGAGGTCCCATCTTTCGGCGGCCAGAGCCGGCCCCGCTTGGCGGGCGAGCAAACCGGCCAGAAACGGCTCGAACCAGAGGGCGTGATGATATTTGTAACGATGAATGACATCAAGCATCAGCGCATTGGCCCTGACGGCCGAGCGGGCAAAGCGGAACCCGAACTCGACCTCGGCGCAATTGGCGCATTGGAACGGCTGCGTCATGTCCCCGTCGAAGGGCAAGCCGCACCGCTGGCAAAACGGCGGGTCAATAAAGCGCACGGCCGACCGGCATTTGCCTCCGACGTAGCCCTCCGCCGCGCCCGCGCGTTCCAGTCCGCAAAGCTGGCAGACGGGCGGATAAAAGAAATTCAACAGGGCGTCCAGCGCCGATTTCAACAAGGCGGCCCCGGCCGCGGCGGGCGCTTGCGCTCTGGCAGTCTGCATGGGCGGAGTCTAAGGCGCAAAATTTGAAGCGCAAGGTTCAACGAGATCAAATACGCTTTGACATCATCCGGCGTTTTTAGGTTAATTGGCCCCCATGTTGTCGAAATCACTGCTTTTCAGTCTGGTCTATGCTTGCGTTGTGTTGTCGGTCTCCGCCGCGCCGGGGGCGGCCGTTGATCCCAAATTGCTGCCGCCCCCCTCGGCCAAACAGGGGATGACTTACGCGGCGGACATTCAACCCATTTTCGCCCAGTCCTGTTACCCCTGCCACAGCCACAAAACGCAGAAGCCCAAAGGCAAGCTGTTCCTGGACTCGCTGGCGGCGGTCTTGAAGGGCGGCGAGGACGGCCCGGTCCTGGTCCCGGGCAAGAGCGCCAAGAGCGCGTTGGTGATCCAGGTCTCCCACCAAGGCGACCCGGACGGCTACATGCCGCCGCCCAAAAACAAAGCCAACGTCGGGCCGCTGACGAGGGAGCAAATCGGCCTCATCCGCGCCTGGATAGACCAGGGGGCCAAATAGGCGTTGCCTCCGCGGGGCGCTCAATAGTTTAGTTGGGCAATTGGGACCGGTAATCCACTTTCCCGCCGAGTCTTTGATAATTGGCGAAGGCGGCTTGAAATCGCATTTGGGCGGCGGCCAGGAGGCGTTGCTTCGCGTCCACCTGGTCTGCCGCGCCTTTTCGTTGCATCGGGTCACCTGATTGCAGCCTCAATTGCGTCCGTTGGGCCGAGGCCAGCAGCGCCCGGGCCACCGTCACCTCCTGAATCTCCGCTTTCACGGCTTCATCGGCCTTGGTCAATGCGGTCATTCTGTTCCAGGCGCCCGGCTCGGGTTGCACGACCAGCTCGGGCACCGGGGTGGCGGGGCTGCCGAAATTTTTCTTTACAAACACCGCCCCTACCAGCAGCGCGGCAACGATCAAAAAGGGCACCGCGCATTGGACCACGACGTTCCAGTGTTGGAAGTCGCGCAGATTATCACCCGTCCCTTTGGTGTTCCCCGACCCTGCCGGCCCCGCTTTTGCCGCCGGCTTCTGCCCCGGCTTCTGCCCCGGCTTCTGCCCCGGCGCCGGGGCGGTCGCCGGCGCCGCCGCGCCGTGCCCCGGGGGAATCGCGGGAAAAGTGATGGTATGGCCGCACGTCGGACAGAGCGTCTTTTTGCCGCAATAGGGCGCGGTGTACTCCATGTGCTGGCCACAACACGGACAGGAATGCTTGTAAGATTCCATAGCCGTCCCTTTTAAAGCTGTCCCTGGGAGCGGAAAAAATCAAGCGCGGCCTCAAAGTCCGGCGGCACGGGCGCCTCGAAGACCATGCGCTTTTCGGACCGCGGATGCCTCAGCGCCAGGCGCCGGGCGTGCAGCAGCAGCCGGGGTGCGCTGTAACCGCTGGATTCCTTCAAACGCGCGGTGGCGCGCCGGCCATAAACCCCGTCCCCCGCCACCGGGAATCCAAGATGGCGCAAATGCACGCGAATCTGATGGGTGCGCCCGGTGTGCGGCCGGGCCTCCACCAGTGTCGCCGCGCTCCAGCGTTCCAGCACCCGGTAGCTGGTGCGCGCCTGGCGCCCCTTTGGGCCGCTGACCGCCATCCGCTGGCGATGCGCCGGGTCGCGCGCCATCGGCGCCTCGATGTGGCCGCTCAACCGGGGCATCTGGCCGCAGACCAGCGCCAGGTAACTCTTCTCCACCGCCCGCCCCGCGAATTGGGCGGAGAGATGAACGTGGGCGGCGTCATTTTTGGCCGCCACCAGGCATCCGCTGGTCTCTTTGTCAAGACGATGGACGATGCCGGGGCGGCTGACGCCACCTATCCCGCTGAGTTGCCCGCCGCAATGGTGCAGCAGGGCATTGACCAAGGTGTGCTCGCGGTGGCCCGCCGCCGGATGCACCACCATTCCGGCTGCTTTGTTCACCACCACCAAATCGGCGTCCTCGTAAATGATCTCCAGCGCCATCGCCTGCGCTTGGGCGCCGGCCGGCCGGGCCTCGGGCGGCTGGATGGCGACCCTTTCCCCCGCCCGCGGGTGGTGGGTGGGCTTGACGGTCTTGCCGTCCACACGGATGTGTCCCGCAGCCAGGAGGCGTTGGATCGCGCCGCGCGAGAACGCCGGCCGTTTCCGGCGCAGATAGACGTCCAATCGCTGCCGGGGGAGCGATTCATCCACAATCAAGATGTCGGGAGCGTCGGTGCTCAGGGGATGGAGGCCGGTTTTGCGGCGGCGCGGCCGTTGGCGGTTTCATTGTCCTTTTTCCACGAAATCAGGATCAGCAGACCGACGCCCACGCAAATGGCGCTGTCGGCGATGTTAAAGGCCGGGAAACCGATTTCCTGGCCGCTGCGGCGGTTGAGATAGAAGCGCAGAAAGTCTATCACTTCATGGTAACGCAGCCGGTCCATGAGATTGCCGGCGATGCCCCCAAAGATCAGGCCCAGGGAAATCTGGCCCAGGGCGGTTTGAATCTCAAAATGCCGGCGCCAGAGGAACAAGCCCACCAAAGCCAGGATTGAAACCAGGGCCAAAAGGCCATTCCGGTCGGGGAACAGGCTCCAGGCGGCGCCCGTATTGCCCCAATGGACAAACTTGAAAACGCCCTCGATCACCACCCGCTCCTGCGTCGGCCCCAGGAGGCGCAGCACCAGGAGTTTGGACCCCTGGTCCAAACCCAGCACGGCCAGAGCGATCCATGCCATGCGGCGACTGGAGTGGGCGTTCATCGCTTGTAGATCACATTGGTTCCCGCCAGAAGATCGTGCAGCGCCCTTTTGTCCGGCCGCATCGCAATCAAGATGTATTCTGCCTCCATTCGTCGGGTCGCGCCAGAGCGCGTCAAGGGGCGATCTGCCGGGCGTAAGTCTCCGCCCCGAGCAAGCCCTCGGCTTCGGCCGGTCGCGCCAGTTTCAATTTAAAAAACCACCCGCCCTGATAGGGGTCGCTGTTGACCCGTTCCGGGTGGGCGGCCAGTTCGGCGTTGACCGCCACCACCTCCCCGCTCAGCGGCGAGTAGATGTCGCTGGCCGTCTTGACCGATTCGACCACCGCGCAGGCCTCCCCGGCGGCGATCTTGCGCCCGACGGCCGGCAACTCCACGAAGACCACGTCCGTCAACTCATGCTGCGCGTGGTCGCTGATGCCGATGGTGGCCGTCTCGCCTTCCAGGCGGACCCACTCGTGCGATTTGGTATATTTCAGTTCGGGCGGTACGTTTGCGCTCATAATTTATCGTCGTTTGAGTTTACGCGGACTGGGCCGCTTGGAAATCTTTTTCAACTCCGGCGGTATATGGGCCGCGCCACCGTCCGCGCCGGCAGGCGCCGCCCGCGAATCTCGATCTCAATGGCGGTGTTGGCCGCCGCAAACTCCGGGGCGACGAAGCCCAGGCCGATGCCAATGCCCAAGGAGGGGCTTTGCGTCCCGCTGGAGACCCGGCCAATGGCTTTGACGCCCCCGTCCGCGCTCCAGATGGAATAGCCCGGACGCGGCGGGGCGGAGCGTTCGGCCATTTTGAAGGCCGCCAGTTTGCGCGATAAACCTTGGGCCTTTTGCCGCGCCAGCACGGCCCGGCCCGTGAAATCGCCTTTGCCCAGCGCCACGAAATGGCCGAGGCCCGCTTCCAGCGGCGTGGTGTCCTCGTCCAGTTCATGCCCGTAAAGCGGGTAGCAAACCTCGGTGCGCAAGGTGTCGCGCGCCCCCAATCCGGCCGGTTTCAATCCCGCCCCGCGGCCCGTCTCCAGCAGCTTGTTCCACAACGCTTCGATGATGTCCGCATCGGCCACGATCTCAAAACCGTCCTCGCCCGTGTAGCCGGTGCGGGAGACCAAAACGGAGCGGTCGGCGAAACTGAAACGGCCGATGTCATTTTTTTTCAAGGCGGCCGCCTTCTGCGCGCCCGCCGGGAAGCATTGGTCAATGAATCCGGCCACTTTCGGGCCTTGCACCGCCACCGCCGCCAGATCGCCGGAACGGTTCTTCAATTCCACCGATCCGCCGCCCGGAAAGGCGGCCAGCCGGCTTTGCAGCCACGCAAAATCCGCCTCGATGCGCGAGGCGTTGACAATCATCAGGCACTCGCCCTGCTCCAGCCGGCAGAGATAAAGGTCGTCCACGGCTCCGCCCCGTTCATTGCAGAGAATGGTGTACTGCCCCTGGCCGGCCCGCAAGGCCCGCGCGTCGTTGGTCAGAGCGGAATTGAGGAATTCCAGCGCCCCCGGCCCGCGCGCGCAGATTTTGCCCATGTGCGAGATATCAAACAGGCCGGCGGCCCCGCGCACCGCCTGGTGTTCCTCGACGATGCCTGAATAGCAGAGCGGCATCTCCCAGCCGCCGAACTCGACCCAGTGCGCCCCGAGCCGCAGGTGGGCCGCATACAGTGGCGTTCGTTTCAACATCAGGCTCAAAGTTAAAGCGTTCTCCGCGGCGGTCAAAGAGTTTCTGCAACCGCCTTCTGCCGGGGTGGATTCTAAGTTAAGAGTTAAGAATTTAGAATGAAGAGTGGCGACGGTTCCCCCATCGAGGTGGCGGCACAAGGGCTGGGAGGCGGGTCCGAATGGCCCGAAGTGGCTCTTTTTTGCCATGCACAAATTTTTTTTGGTGCGATTTGGTGCGATTTGGTGCGATTTGGTGCTAATTCCGCTGTTTGCCCCGGACTGGCTCTTTTTTGCCATCCACACAATTTTTTAGGTGCTAATAGGTGCTAATGGGTGCTAAAAGGTGCTAAACTTTGGAGCAAGGCCGTTTGGGAACGCGGCAGAAGCTGCAAGCGTTGATTGGGAATTGGTCATTGCAAATTGGTCATTGGCAATGGAATTCCGCCTGCCCAACCGCTCCATGGCCTTCGAGCCGGCGCTTCCAGAGCGCCAGCCCGATCCTGTTTGGGCTGCGCCTGGAACATCCCGCCGCCGCTTCCCGGTCGCAGGCTCCGGGAAATCGCTTCCGCGAGGTCCGCGAATTTTCAAAGAACAGGCGCGTGAGCGCCGCACAGGTTCCATGTTACCACAGTTTAGTGGGAATGCAACATTTATTTTCACATTTATTTTTCACCTGAATTTTCGGGGGATTTTTACCACGGATTTCACTGATTTCACGGATGGAAGACGGTGCGTTTTGAGCGGCGGAATTTGCAAGTTGCCGGCCGGAATCGGCCGCGAGAAGGCGCCCGCCGCCGCCAGGCTTCCGCCTTTGCCGGGGCTTCCGCCGTCGTTAAAACTTCCGCCGTCGTTAAAACGATGGCGGACAGGATGGCGGACAAGCCGGCGGGACAAATTGGCGGGGCAGGCAAGAAGCGCCGCGCGGCCAGCCGCAAGCGAAACAGCGTCATCACGGATTTCAGGTCTGAATTGAAAATTGGAAATTGAAAATTTTAAATTTGCAATTGTGACGGAAGGAGGCGCGCTACGGGGAAAGACCCGGCGTGAAATCAATGGCCAACGGTTCAAAGCCCGCGCGTTCATCAGCAATCGGACGAAACACTGGTGACGCTTCTCTCTGTTTTGACCGCAGAATGTGTCAATAGTGAGGACCGACGCCGGCACCGTTTGATTATCTGAAAGATTTGTTCACGCGTTTGCCGGCAGCCAAAGTCACTCAGATCAGAGAGTTCACACCAGCAGTGTGGCGTTTGCGCTGGCTGCCGTCACCACCAGCCGCAGCGTCATCGCGTGAAGCGAATTGAATTTGGTTTTCTTAAACGCGCGGATTACGGCCAGCAAACGCGGTAGAAACGCGCGGGATAATTCGTCCACTGCGGATCACAGAAATAGATGGCGCCGTTGGTCACGGTGCAGGTTTGGAGCGGAGTCCACGCGGGGCAGGCCAGATTGGTGCAGGCCTCCACGACGACGGGAATGTTGGAGGTGCCGGTGATGATGAAGCCGAACTGGTTCGTCTTCACCCCAAAGCTGGCGTTGCCGGCCGGCACCTGCGCGTTCCACAGCACGGCCGGACCCAAACCGCTGTTCGCATCAAAGGTGGCCCAGCCCGTCGTCCCTGGCAGGTAATAGACCGTCGCATTATCATCAGAGGCAAACACACCCGAACCAAGGCTTGGGGCGTTACCCCGGAAGTAAACTCCCGTCAGGATGAAGCAGTTTGCGAACGCCTCCTCCCCGATGCTGGAGACGCTGTCCGGGATCGTGACATTGGCCAGGCTGGTGCAACTGGCGAACGCGAACTCCCCGATGCTAGTGACGCCGTTCGGGATCGTGACACTCGTCAGGTTGTAGCAGTTAAGGAACTCGCAGTATCCGATGCTGGTGACGCTATCGGGGATGGTGAGACTGGTCAGGCTGTAGCAGCCACTGAACGCCAAGTCCCCGATACTGGTGACGCTGATGGGGATCGTAATGCTGGTCAGGCTGGGGCATCCCCAGAACGCATTTTCGCCGATACTGGTGACACCGTCAGGGACGGTGTAGTTTCCGGCTCTGCCGCCCGGACATTCGATGAGCGTCGTCTGGCTCTTGTCGAACAAGACCCCATCCACACTGCTGTAGGCGGGATTGTTTGTGTCCACCGTGATTGACATCAGGCTGAAGCAGTCCACGAACGCATCGCTCACAATGCTGGTGACGCTGTCGGGGATGGCGACGCTGGTCAGGCCCGTGCAGTAATAGAACGCGTCGTCCCCGATGTTGGTGACGCTGTCGGGGATGGTGATGCCGGTCAGGCTGGTGCATTCAAAGAACGCGTCGTCCCCGATGCTGGTGACGGGCGGGCCATTGATCGCGCTGGGAATGGTCACGGCACCGCCGGGGCCGGTGTAGCCCGTGATGGTGATGGTGCCGTTATTGGTCGTGTAGATGAATGGGATGGGCACGGTGGAAACGACCCACGTCGGGCCATTGACGAGGGTGCCGTCGTGGTGGTTGGTGGTGGCGTCGTAGGTTGTAGTGCCGCTGCCTTCGTCAAACTTCCAATACGCGACCAGGGCGGCTGGCGGATTGGTCAACGGCTGCGCCAGGTCAGCCTGGATTTCCGCCGCGCTGCGAACCACGTCCCAAACGCGGATTTCGTCAATCGTTCCCTCTAAGGCGCCGCCAACTGCGGAGCCGTTGGTGATGGCGCCAAACAAACTCAACGGCAGTGCGATGGTATTTGCATTAGTGTCCTGCGCGACACCATTGACGTAGAGGTAAGTGTTAGTCGTGTCGCTGAGGAAGGCCAGATGCACCCAGGTGTTGGTTGGGGCGGTGTAGTTAAACGTGTAATCAGCCGCGCCATACTTGGTAAATCCCACGAGCTTGGTCTCGTTATACTGTTCGAGCCTCAAAGAGGTGATCCCGTCGTCCAGCAGCGTGGCCGCGGTGTTGGGCGAGTCCTGGCGGTTCACCCAGAACTCGGCGGTCCAGGAGTTGGACAAGGGCGGCACCGCGCCAAAGGACACATAGCTGTTTGTGCCATTGAACGACAGGGCGTAACCCCAGTAGGTTTGCGCGCGCGCCGGCAGGGCGGCCAGGCACACGGTTGCCAAAAGAACGAATGGCAAATGCCGAAGGGTGAAGGGTGAGGGATGGTTGGTTTTCATGATGGTCCTTTCAATGCAACGGGAGGCGGCTCGCGCGCGGAAGCGCGAACCTTGGGTTAACCGGATGGGTGTGTCTTCGGACGAGGCGAGAGAATGGTCCTCCGCTTGAGCCGTTTCGCCACGCGCCAAGGCCCGACGAAATTGCAGTTGGCAGGCGAGGTGGGGAACAACAATAGAAGCACATGCGCCGGCCTTTCGTTGCAATGATTTACCGAACTTGCTGAATCTATTATGCTTATACTCCCAGGTCGCCGCGGGAACGAGGTTAAACACACGCCCAAAGCACGATTTCAGTCCTGTTACTTTTGAAGATTAACCGTCGATTGGCGGTCTCACGGCGGGGATCTGGTGGGGACGAACGTGAAGTTCCTCCAGAAAGGCATTGACGTCGGCACAACAAATGTCGGGGGACCAGCCTGTCCCAACAGCGTCACGAGCGACTTTGGCACCACGGCTGGCGGCGTTGGCAACACCGCTGAACGCAACGGATCAGACACCTGGATGTGCTTTGTCAGACGGATACCCTCAAGCAGATCACCGCCAGCGGGCTGATGTACATGAACGAGACGGGGTATCCGCGACAAATCACACGTGGATTCAGAGGTGTAACCCTTGCGCAGGCGATTAGGAGGATACCATTATGAACCAAGTGACCGTCGCGCCCCCCGCCAGCGGCAACGTCTTTTACCGTCTGGCCGGGCCGTGAAGGGCCGTGTGCGAGGGTGGGAAACCTCCTCTCCCCGACCCTCTCCTCCACAAGTGTGTAGAGGAGAGGGAGAAGACGCGGGACGATCTTCTTCATGAGCCAGCCGTGTTCTACCGTCTGGCCGGCCCGAGAGCCGGGTTGGGGTCAGGAGCCAGGAAAGGCGATCCAAAAAAACGGCATGAGAATGCTGCCGGCAGGCTGGTTACTTGAGGCGGAAGGTTCTCTGTTCGCCCTGGCAGGCCAGGACGACGGTGGAAGGCTCGATGGAGACGACTTCCGCGCCGTTGACACGCCCGCCGACATCCAGAGTTTTGCCATTGATGATGGCCACCGGATGCCCGGAATTAAAGACTATCCCCTGGATCTTGATCGAATCAAACGCCGTGGCGTTGGTGGAAACTGGCGCCGTATTGGTCTCTTCTCCCGTCGCAGAGGCTTCCACGGCGGCAGGGCCGCTCTGTCGGGCCGGGGGGGGATTGCGCCGCACGGCCGCCACCGCCACGACGATGGCCGCCATCGCCACGGCGAAAAGGAGTTTAGGAAAAGGACGCGCGCCGGGTTCCTCCCCCCTGGTTGCGGAGGGTGCGTGAGAGGAGGCGGAAGCCCGCGGGTTGGGCCTCTCCGGCGGGGCGGCGGCGAGGATCTTGCGCCAGGCTTCGGTCTTGGCGGGCAAATCCAGGGCCGCAAGGTAGGCGCCATCCAGCTTGGGCAAGGGCGGACCCTGGCCGCGGGAGTCATCCTCCTGTGCCAGGACCTTGGCGACATGGACGGCGGTCAGGATTGAGAATTCAACGGTCGTAGCCAGGGAGGGGGTGTCATGGAGAGCGGTGGCCTCCAGCAGAGGCAAAGGCAGCCCCCACAAACCGAGCAGATAGGCCCCGACCTGATTATTGGTCACGCCCAGTTGTTCCAACTCCACTTCGCGGAGCGGACGCTTTTGTTTGCGGGCCGCTTCGATGACGAGGGCGTATTGGGTGGAGAGACTGGCGGCGAGGACGATCTGGCCCACGTTGTGCAGCAGGCCGGCGGTGTAGGCCTCGCCGGCGAGATGCTCGTTGCCGTTGTGGCGCAGGACGATCTTGGCGGCCATTTTGGCCACCAGGAAACTCTGACGCCAAAGCCGCTCCAGCGACAGGCCGGCTGCCGGGGCGGGAGCGGACTGGGCGAAGACTTGCAAACAGAGAACCAGCGACTTGATGACGTCCAAACCGAGCATCGAAACCGCCTCGGCCGGGTTGGTGATCTTTTCGGCCAAGCCGCAGGCCGGGGAGTTGACCATCTGCAGGAGCCGGGCCGTCAGGGTGGGGTCGCGGGCGATGACTTCGGCCACGCTCTCGACGGTGGCATTGGGGGACTCGGTCTTTTTGAGCACTTCGAAATAGGTCGCCGGCAGGCCGGGGAGCTTTCCCAGGCGGGGCACGAAGGATCGCAAGTTGTCATTGGAAAGCCAGGCGTCCAGGGCCAGGCTCCGTTCGATGATGGAAATCAACTCCGGGGCCTTCCAGGGCCGCGAAATGAACTGATGGGCCGCGCCGATGCAATTGACCATCAGGTCCCGGTCCCCGACCTCGCCGAGGACAAAGCGCAGCATCCGCGGATGCTGGGTGGCGGCTTCCTGCAAAAGGGCCGAATCACAAATGCCGTCCGGGCGAAGGTTGACCACCGCGGCGTCGAAGGGCGCGGTCAAAAGGACGGCCCGCGCGGCGGCTGCATCGGGGGAAAAGACGCAAGTCCAGGCGCCGCCGAGGGCGGCCAGGGCGGGTTGCAAGGCGTCGAGTTCCCGTTCGGCAAATCCGGCGAAACAGATTTGTTTTTTCATTCGGCAAAGGCCCTCATCCTTCCATTCCCGGCGGCGCGAGAGCATCGCCGCTCCGTTCAGTATCGGCAGCCCGCCGGAGAACTTGAGCCTTTTGCCGTGTGTTACCCCCAAGCGTCCGCGCAAGAATAACCTCCGGTTTTGCCAGTGCCCATTCGGCCAAACCCGTTTGGAGACGCGAGAGAGTTCGATAGCGATGATTGACAATTGGTCATTGAAAATTTGTCATCTGCAATTGGGTCCCGCTTCCCCATCTGCTCGATTGCCAATGACAAATTGTCAATGGCCTTCGAGAACGGGCTTTCAGGCGCCACCTCGATTATGTTTGAATCGCGCCTCGTTATCGGAAGTTACTTTTGCGCGGAGGCTTATTTGCGCGGGGGAAGTTTTTGCGGGACGCGATGTTGTTGGAGGACGGCGAACTTGGGCAGGCCGCCTTCGGTGGGCACCAGCACTTCCCCCTGGATCAACGGGCGCGCGTAGCGGACGAACTTTTCGTTCGGCGCAAAGCCGTCCTGGCTGATCCAGTCCCGCGGCACCAGGTTTTCCACGTTGGCGATGTCGCCCAAGGGCTGCAGGCCGGTCGTCCAGGAATAGTCCGGGCCGCTGCCGCGGACGATCTTGACCATGCAGCCGCTCCGGCCCTCGGCGGCGGCGCGCACGGCGGCCTCGCCGCAGGCGACGGCCTCGGCGACGTCGGTGGCGCTGGCGTAATGGGCGGCGCAACGCTGGGCGTAGCCGAGTTTGACGGTCCGGGTCTTGGTGCGCAGCTTGCCAAAAACCAGTTCGCCCAAGCGCTCCGCCGCGCCCGAAAGCACCGGATGCCCGAAGGCGTCCAAGCGGGTCGCGTCGGCGCTGAATTCGGACCCGTCGGGTTTCTTCAAGCCTTCGCCGGCGACAACGATGCAATAGCCGGATTGGGCGACGACCTGTTTGACGCGGGCGAGGAAGCTATCCTCCTGGAAGGGAATTTCCGGCAGCAAGATGACGTGGGGCGGGTCGCCGGGCTGGCGTCTGGCCAGCACGGCACTGGCCGCGATCCATCCGGCGCTGCGGCCCATGACCTCGATGATGCAACAGGCGCCGTCATCGGTGGCCATGCTGCTGACGTCGGCGGAGATTTCCATGACGGTGCAGGCGTTGTATTTGGCGACGGAGCCGAAGCCGGGACAATGATCGGTGTGGGGCAAATCATTATCAATGGTTTTAGGCACGCCGATGACGCGCATGTCGAAGCCGCGGCGGAGGGCTTCGAGATGAATCTTGTGGGCGGTGTCCTGGGAATCGTTGCCGCCGACATAAAGGAAATAGCGGATGTTGTGGGCCTGGAAGACCTGAAAAAGGCGTTCCATCTCGCGGGCGGCGCGCTCCGGTTTGCGCTTGAAATCAATTTTATAGCGGCAGGTGCCCAGGGCGGCGGCCGGGGTGTGTTTGAGGTCCTGGATCGTTTCGGGCGTTTCGCGGTTCAGGTCAAGCAATTGCTCATTGAGGATGCCCAGAATGCCATTGAGGCCGCCGTAGATGCCTTGGATGAAGGGGTGCTGGCGGGCTTGCTGGAAGACGCCGGCGACACTGGCGTTGATGACGGCCGTTGGGCCGCCGGATTGGGCCACCAAAAGATTACCATTCAAGTCTGACATAAGCGGGTTGAGCAAACAACGGCGAGCGGCCCGTGTAAAGGGCAAAAGAAGCGCTGTTCCGCGGGCGGGCGCAAATCCGTTTTTGTGACGGGGTTGGTGAACGGTTTGTGACGGCACTTATGAGGCTTAAGTTGTTGATTTCCAACGGTTGTGACGGTGTGATGGGTAAACAGGAGATGGGGGGCGGGGGCGCAGATTAGTCGCCTTTGGCGACCGATTTGCTGATTTGCGCCCTCGGCAGGCTTGATGCCGGGGGGTGCGTCAAATGACAATTCGTAACACAAAAGGGCAAAAAGAGGGCTTGACAAGCTAAGCAATATGAACTGTAATAGCTGATACTACGGCAAATGCCGCTTGCAGATCAGGGCAATCAGGGTAGCCACTGAGAGCCAAAACTGCAGCATGCGGCGCGTTTAAGAACTATGTGTCAGGAGAGTCGAATTCTGGGGGATGATCGTCGCGCGGCGCTTGCGCCCGGTTGGATGGCCGAGGCCACCGGCCCAAGGCGGGTGAGCGGGGCGACTATGCGACGTTGACCGATTTATCGAATGCAAAATTGCAAACCAGCGTGGTATTGCGCGCGGACAAAGCCGAAGCACGAACATCTTGCGGCGGCCAACGTCAGCAAGAAGCTCGGATTGGAGGTTTTTCATCCCCGGCTACGGATGGAGAGGGTGACGCGACGCGGGATGATGCGGGTGGTAGAGCCGCTATTTCCGTGCTATATTTTTGTCCGTTGCATTCTTGAGAACCGGGTGGATGAAATCCGGCATATAACCGGGATCAGCAGTTTGGTGCATTTCGGGCACAAAATCCCCGCGGTGCCGGATGCGGCGATCGAGGAATTGAGGCAGTGTTTTGAGTCCGAAGAGCCTATGGCTGTTGGACATGGAGTCATACCGGGGGCGGAGGTGACGATAGCCGAGGGGGTGTTCATGGGTTTTTCAGGAATGGTGGTGCGGGCACTATCGGCGGGGCAACGGGTACAGATTCTGCTTGATTTCCTGGGTCGCATAACTTTAGCAGAAGTGGATAGAAAGTCGTTGAAAGTGGAGAACCGGCGGGTGGCAGATGTTTTGCCACTATTGGCCACACGGGGAACGCCGGATGCCGCGGTGGCCGGATAGGGCCGCAGGCAAGAGATGAGAAGTTTTTGGGGAAGCATGGCAGAGAGAAAGCTGGCCGGGTCAAGGGCCGCCAGCAAGTGCGGAGCTTTGCATTAAAGCCCCGCCCGCTCAGGAAGTGTTGTGGCCTTGGGCGTTAGTTTGGTTTGATACACGCGTTCCGTGAAGACTCCGGCTGTGCCTTTGAGCGGGCATCAGTCAGGGGGGTAATTTGTGTACAGATTTGACAGAAATCCAGTCCCAGGGCAGGCGGCGCAGTGCAACGTGGAGGAGTGTCATCCCGACATCCAGAGGCGCCGGGCGGCTGTGCCCATCCCCAGGTGGAAGCGGGTGCTGGATGTCACCGGCGTGCTGATGGCCCTTCCGGTTTTGATTCCGGCGGGGATACTGATCGCCGTTTTCATCAAGATCATGTCACCGGGGCCGGCCTTTTTCCGGCAGCAGCGGGTGGGCTATTATGGCCGGCGGTTCATGTGCCTGAAGTTTCGGACGATGAAGGTCAACGCCGACACGTCGGTCCACCAGGCGCATTTGAAGGATCTGATGAGGGGCAACGGGCCGACGCGCAAGCTGGAGTGCAGCGGGGACGCGCGGCTGATTCGTGGAGGGGTGCTGTTGCGCTCGATGGGGGTGGATGAATTGCCGCAATTGATCAACGTCCTGCGCGGGGAGATGAGTTTGGTCGGTCCGCGGCCCTGCACGCCCTACGAATTCGAGCTATTTTCGGCGCGGCAGAAGCGGCGGTGCGAGGCGCCGCCGGGATTGACCGGGTTATGGCAGGTCAGCGGCAAGAACAAGACGACCTTTGAGGAGATGATGAATCTGGACCTGGCCTACGTGGAGCGATCATCGCCGTGGCTGGACGTGAAGATCATATTACTGACGATTCCGGCCATCCTGGCGCTGGTGTGGGAGATGAAAGTCGTGCCGCGGATGGCGCGGCACCGGGCGGCGCGGGCCGCGGAGACACTCAAGCCGGCATTTGCGCGGGAGGCGGAGGGGCGGCTTGCTGGAACGGTTCCTGCTAGGAAATAGTTGTTCGCAACACAGAGAGAAGATTATGTCAAAACAAATTAAATTAGGAGTCGTGGGCTGCGGCTACTGGGGCCCCAATCTGGTGCGCAATTTCCGCTCCCTGCCCGATTGCCGCTTGAAAATGATGTGCGACATCAGCAAGGACCGGCTCAAGCACTTGAGCGCGCTTTATCCCGATGTCAAGGGCGAGTTGAGTTTTGATCACATGCTCAACGGGACGGGTTTGGACGCGGTGGTGGTGGCCACATCTGTCAAGCTGCATTACCCCATGGCCAAGGCGGCTTTGCTGGCGGGCAAACACACGATGATTGAAAAGCCGATGGCTTCCTCGTCGGCCCAATGCGAGGAGCTGGTGCAAATCGCCCGCGAAAAGGGCCTGGTGCTCATGGTCGGGCACACCTTCCTTTATTCCCCCGCCGTGCGGAAGATCAAGGAGATCGTGGAGCGGGGCGACCTGGGCGAGATCCGCTATATCTGCGCCCGGCGGCTCAACCTGGGGTTGTTTCAAAAGGACATCAACGTGGCGTGGGATTTGGCGCCGCATGATATTTCCATTATTCTTCATCTCCTGGAGCAATCGCCCGTGAGTGTCAACTGCCGCGGCAGCGCCCACGTGACGCCGGGGATCGAAGATGTCACCTCGATGAGTTTGACGTTTCAGAAGGGCCGCTCGGCCATCATCCACAGCAGTTGGCTGGATCCGCGAAAAGTGCGGGAGATGACCATTGTGGGCAGCAAGCGGATGATCGTGTATGATGACGTGGCGCAGCAGGAGAAGATCCGCATCTTTGACGCGCGGGTGGAGCGTCCGCCGCACTACGATACGTTCGCCGAATTTCACTATGCCTACCACTACGGGGACACCTACGCACCGTACATCAAACAAGAGGAACCGCTCAAATCCGAATGCCAGCACTTCCTGGACTGCGTGCAGCAGGGCCGCCAGCCGCTGACCGACGGCAACCAGGGGCTGGAGTTGGTCCGAATCCTGGAGGCCTCCTCCGAGTCGTTGCGTCAAGGCGGCAGCCCCGTGGTGCTGCGGCCGGAGCGGGAGCAGCTCATGGCGACCAACGGCGTGGCGGGCAACGGCCGGAACGGGCGGCGCAAAAGCGCCAAGATTCAGATTCCTGTGACGACGCTGCCCGAGCCGCGGATGGCTCTCTAGGACGTATGACACGCGCTGAACCTGAGACACAACCTTACCGGCAGATCGCGCCGGACGTCAAATTGGGCAAGGGCGTCCGCATCTACGGCTTTACCAACCTTTATGGGTGTGAGATTGGCGACGACGTCAAGATCGGGACGTTCGTGGAAATCCAAAAGGGCGCCCGCATCGGCGCCCGTTGCAAAATCTCCAGCCACACGTTCATCTGCGAAGGCGTCGAGTTGGAGGACGAGGTTTTTGTGGGCCACAACGTGACCTTCATCAATGACCTTTACCCCCGGGCGACCAACGCGGAGGGCCAATTGCAGTCGGAGGCCGACTGGCAATGCGTGCCCACGCGCGTCAAACGCGGGGCATCCATCGGTTCGGGCGCGACGCTGCTTTGTGGCATCACTGTTGGCCCCGGCGCGGTCATCGGCGCCGGCAGCGTAGTCACGCGCGACGTGCCGGCGGAGGCCATCGTGGCGGGCAATCCGGCGCGGGTATTGCGCCTGGTGGGCCAGAGCAAAAGCAAGCCAAAGACTTTATGAAAGTGCCATTCCTTGACCTGAGCGCGCATCATGAGCCTATTCGGGAGCAATTGGACGCGGCGATACGGGACGTGATAGACCGCAACGCCTTTGCCGGGGGGCCGTTTGTGGCGGCATTTGAACGGGAATTCGCGCAGTATTGCGGCGCGGGCCACGCCATCGGTGTGGGCACGGGCACGGATGCTCTGTGGCTGGCCCTGCTGGCTTTGGAGGTCGGTCCGGGGGACGAAGTGATCACCATTCCGAGCACGTTCATGGCCACCGCGGAGGCCATCAGCTATTGCGGGGCGCGTCCAAAATTCGTTGATATTGACGAACAGACCTACACGATGGATCCGGCGCTGCTGGAACGGGCCATCACTCCGCGCACCAAGGCAATCATCCCCGTCCACCTTTTCGGCCAGTGCGCCGACATGGACCCGATCGTGGAGATTGCCGCCAGACACGGCTTGCCGGTGGTGGAAGACGCCTGCCAGGCGCACGGCGCGCAATACAAAGGCCGCAAGGCGGGCACGATGGGGGCCCTGGGTTGTTTCAGCTTTTATCCGGGCAAGAACCTCGGGGCCTTGGGGGAAGCGGGCGCCGTGACGACGCAGGACAAGGATCTGGCGGGCAAAGTTCAGGTCCTGCGGGATCATGGCCAGCGCCAGAAGTACTATCATTCGCACGTTGGATGGAACGCCCGGATGGATGGCATCCAAGGGGCGGTTCTGAGCGTCAAACTCAAGCACCTGGATGTCTGCAACGTCCGGCGGCGGGCGCACGCCCTGCTCTACGACCAGCTTTTGGGCGAGGCGGAGCAAATCATCACGCCTTTTGAGGCGCCGCACAACCGGCACATCTATCACGTTTACGCCGTTCGCGTGCAGGAGCGGAATCAAGTGCTTCAGGCGCTGGCGGAGAGGGGGATTTGCTGCGCGATTCATTATCCCATTCCCGTTCACTTGCAGGAGGCCTACCGTTTTCTGGGCTACGAGGAAGGCTCCTTTCCCGTGGCCGAGCGTTGCGCGGAGGAATTTCTCTCCCTGCCGATGTTCCCGGAGTTGACCAAGGAACAAATACACGCCGTCGCCGCGGAGTTGAAGTCATGCATCAGCGGCCGCAAACCGCGCAGCGTTTGCCTGAGGCAATGACCATCGCCCTGGCAACACCCGCCGGCCTATCGGTCCAAGCGGCCACGGCCGAGGCGGGCGCGATGGCGATGGACCCGACTGAGCGTCCGGATTGGGATTCACTTCTGGGGGCGCATCCACAAAGCACTGTCTTCCACGGCTCCGCTTGGGCGCGCGTCTTGCGCGACACCTACGGCCACAGGCCGTTTTATATAGCCCGTTTCGATGGAGGGCGGTTGTCGGGCCTTTTGCCCCTGATGGAAGCATCCAGTTGGCTGACCGGCCGCCGGGGTATCTCGCTGCCCTTTAGCGATTGCTGTTCCGTGCTCTGGACCGGCGGCGACCGGGGGCGGGAACTGTTTCGGCGGGCCATGGATTGCGGCCGCCAGCGCCGCTGGAAATACCTCGAATGCCGGGGCGGTGTCAGTTCCTGGGAGGGAGCCGCGCCGTCGGTTTCCTTTTACAGTCACGCGATTGATCTCTCGATTGGGGAGGAAAAGCTCTTCAACGGACTGGAAAGCGCCGTGCGCCGGGGCGTGCGCAAGGCCGGGCAGGCGGGTGTGCGGATCAGTTTCGACACCGGGATGGAATCGGTGCGGACGTTCTTCGCGCTGCACTGCCGGACGCGGCGGCGGCACGGGCTGCCTCCGCAGCCGTTTGGATTTTTTCGGAACATTCAACGCCACCTCCTGGCCCCGGGGCAGGGGTTCATTGCCACGGCGCGGCTGGGAAACCAGCCCTTGGCGTCCTCGGTTTTCTTTTGTCACGGCCGCCAGGCTCTCTACAAGTTCGGGGCTTCGGACTACCGGTTCCAGCAGTTGCGGCCCAACAACCTGGTCATGTGGGAAGCCATGCGGCATGGCGCGCAACGCGGGCTGGCCACGTTGAACCTGGGACGGACTTCCCTGTCCAATCAGGGCCTGCGCCGCTTCAAGCTGGGGTTGGGAGCGGTGGAGGAAGAGATTGGTTACGCCCGATATGTATTTTCAACCAGGCAATTTGTGCAGACGCCGGATCGCGCCGAAGGATGGTTTAATGGACTGTTTGCCGCCATGCCGCTGCCGCTGCTGCGGCTTGCGGGGGCCATCTTGTATCCGCATTTATCTTAAGCCAATGCCCGTGAATTTTTGAAACTATGAACGCAAAGCAATCCACTTCACCGCCGCCGTCCGGGCCAGGGCTCACGTTGCGGGACATCTATTACATCCTCTTCCGGCACAAGTGGATGATCGCCATCCTCTCGCTCCTGGGTGTGGCCAGCAGCGCGGCCATTTTCTGTTTTTGGCCCTTCCCGTACACCTCGGAAGCCAGGCTCTATATCCGCTATGTCCAGGACACCCGGACGCCCAGCGACATTGAGGGCCAATCAAAGGTGCTGATGCCCGATAGCCGCGGCACCAGTATCGTGAATTCCGAACTGGAAATTCTGAGCAGCCGGGACCTGGCCCTGCAAGTGGCGACCAATCTCGGTCCCAAACGGGTGTTGGGAGCCGGGTCTCACAATACCAATATCGAGGCGGCGGCGGGATTCATTTGGACGCATCTGACCAACCAAGTGCCCAAGGATTGCGATGTGATCATCTTGCGGTTCACCGCCCCGGACCCTGAAGTAGTGCAACCGGTCCTGGCCGGTGTCATTGCCGCTTACAAGGCCCGGCACGCCCAAATCCACCTGCAAGCCGGGGCCGGCGAAGTCCTGCTGGACAAGCAGACCGACGAATCCGGGAACCGTCTCAAAGACACCATTGATTTGTTGCAGCAGGAAAAAATGAAATTGGGCATCACCTCGATTGAGGACGCCAAGAAAGCCGAGGGGGAATTGATGGCCAGAACCCAACAGGAAAAGATAGACGCCCAGGCGGAATTGGCGCAAGTGCAGGCCGTCATCGCGGCGCTCCGCGCCCGCCTTTCCCGGAATGAGACCAACGCGGCGGTGACCAACCTGGCGGTGACCAACCTGGCGGCGACCAACCTGGCGGCGGCCAACCTGGCGGCGGCCAATTCCAACCCGCTGCCGCCTTTGCCTCCCTCCACGGATATTCAAGCCAAATATCAGAATCTGACGACGATTCTCAACAACCAGCGCACGCGCGAAGCGGAACTGACCAGCCAGTTCACGACCAACAACCTCCTGGTGCAAAGCGCCCAGAAGCACCGGGCCGAGACGGAAGCCCAAATCAAGGCGCTGGAGGTTGAGAACCCCGGCCTGGTTGCGCTGAAAACAACCGACAACGGCAAGCCCGTTTTGGCCAGTCCAGCGGCCTTGGCGCAGGGTGCAGACCCGAATGCCGCATTGCAGGACATGACGACCAGGGAGACCGGACTTCAGGCCAAAATCCAGCAACTGACCAACCAACTGGCGCAGGTCCGCGCCGAAGCCGCGAGGGTGGATGAGGCCGAGGGCAGAATCATGGCATTGAAGAGCGATGAAGAGGTCAAGGAACAGGTTCACAAGTTCTTCCTCAACGCCTCCGCCCAGGCGCTGGTGGACGTGGTCAACGGGCCGTCGAGCGTTTCCAATATTGGCGACGTGGAAAGCCCGACGGTGCCCTATCAAGATATAGGCAAAGTCCTCAAAACGACCCTCACCGTCCTGGCCTTCTTCCTTGCCGCCGCCTTCGGCTTGCCGTTCGTCATTGAATTGTTTTTCGACCAAACGGTCAAGCGCCCGGCAGACATCCGGGCCAGGATTGACCTGCCCATTTTTATCAGCCTTCCCAGCCTCAAACGCAACGGCAAACTCCGCGTCCTCAGTCCCGCCAAGAACGTTCCCTTATTGTCCGAAAACAGCGCCCAAACAAACGGCCCCCAAGCGCCAGGGGAACCGGCCACTGAATCCGCTCTGGTGCCAACAGCGGCCAACGGCCACGTGGCCGCCTGGGATGAACGCCATGAATTGCGCCCCCACTTCGAAGCGATGCGTGACCGGCTGATGACGTACTTCGAGATGGTCAATTTGACGCACAAACCAAAACTGGTCGCCGTGACCAGTTGCGGCGCGGGCGCCGGAGTGACCACCACGGCTGTCGGCCTGGCCTCCTCGCTTTCGGAAACCGGCGACGGCAATGTTTTGCTCGTCAGCATGGACACGCAGGACGGCGAGGCGCATCACTTCTACAAGGGCAAACTGGCCTGCGGGATCGAAGACGCGCTCGAAAAGGAGAAGCGGGACGAGGCCCTGCTGCATGAGAATCTCTACCTGGCCAAGGAGTTGGGGGCCAATGACGCCCTGCCGCGCGTGCTGCCCAAGCGATTCAGCCACCTGGTGCCCAAGATGCGCGCCAGTGACTACGACTATATCATTTTCGACATGCCCCCCGTGAGCCAAATCAGCATCACCCCGCGTCTGGCGCGCTTCATGGACATGGTCCTGCTGGTGGTCGAATCCGAGAAGACAAATCGCGAGACGGCGACACGGGTCGCGACCATGCTCGGCGAATCCAAGACGCACGTGGGAATCGTGCTCAACAAGAGCCGCCAGTATCTGCCGCAGCGCCTGCAACAGGACATTTGAGGCGCCATACAAGGATGATCGAGGTGGCGCTCCGGGAGCGCATTCTCGAAGGCCATTGAGAATTGGTCATTGAAGATTTGTCATTGGCAATTGAGGAGATGGAGCAGGGGGGACGCAATTGCCGATGACAAATTTTCAATGACCAATTGTCAATAAACGGTTTGGAGCTCTCTCACGACACACGATGGAGTTCATTGATCTCAAGGAGCAGTACCGGCGTTACAAAGCCGGGATTGACGCGGGCATTCTTCGCGTGCTGGCTCACGGCCAATTCGTCCTGGGGCCGGAAGTCGCCGAAGTGGAACAAGCCCTGGCCGCGCGCGTCGGCGTCAAGCATTGCATTACGGCGGGCAGCGGAACCGCCAGCCTGGAAATTGCGTTGCGCGCGCTGGGCATCGGGCCCGGGGACGAAGTCATCACGGTGCCTTACACCTGGATCAGCACGGCCGAGGTCATCGCTTTGGTGGGCGCGCGGCCGGTCTTTGTTGATATCGAGGCGGCCACTTACAACATTGACGTTGAGTTGATCGAGGGGGCCATCACGCCACGGACCCGGGCCATCATGCCTGTGAGCCTCTTTGGCCAGATGCCCGATTATGAGCGCATCAATGGCATCGCCGCCCGGCATCACCTGCCGGTCATTGAGGACGGAGCGCAGAGCTTCGGCGCCCGCCAGCGGGGGCGGCACAGTTGCGGGGTGACGGCCATCGGCAGCACCAGCTTTTTTCCGGCCAAGCCGCTGGGCTGCTACGGCGAGGGCGGAGCGTTGTTCACCCAGGACGACGAAATGGCGGGGAAGATGAGGGCCATTCGCAACCACGGCGGCCTCCAACGGCACCACCACCCGTTGTTGGGCACCAACGGACGGTTCGACAGCGTGCAAGCGGCCGTTTTGCTGGCCAAGCTGCCGCATTTTGAGTGGGAAGTCGGGGAGCGGGAGAGAATCGGCGCCCGTTACTCGGCGGGGTTGGGCGGCCATTGCACCGTGCCGACGGTGGCGCCCGGCAACACGCACGTCTATGCGCAATACACCATTCGCGCCGGCGAACGCGACCGGCTGGCCGGGCGGTTGAAGGCGCAGGGGATTCCGACGGCGGTTTATTATCCAAAATGCCTGCATGAACAGCCAGTTTTTGCCAAGCTGGGTTACAAGCGGGGAGACTTTCCACAGTCCGAAAAGGCCTCGCGGGAGGTGCTGAGCCTGCCCATGCACCCGTTCCTGGCGGAAACAGACCAGGACCAGATCATCCATTGTATCCTGGCGTCCTGACCGAACAGGCCGATAACATCCTCTCCATGCTGGGCCGCAAATTTTATTACGGAATCAAGCCGGTGGTCCCGGTTTCGATCCGGCGCGGTGTGCGGCGCTGGTTTGCCCTGCGCAAGCGTTCCAAAGTCGGCGATGTCTGGCCTGTTCTCCCCGGCTCCGAACGGCCGCCCGCCGGCTGGCCCGGCTGGCCGGAGGGGAAGCGATTTGCTTTCGTCTTGACGCACGACGTGGAGAGCCAGGCCGGGGTGGACCGATGCCGCCAGTTGATGGAACTGGAGATGAAATGGGGCTTTCGTTCCTCGTTCAATTTCATACCCGAAGGCGATTATCGCGTCCCCAGGGAGCTGCGGGACGAGTTGACGGGAAACGGTTTTGAAGTGGGCGTCCATGATTTGCGCCACGATGGCCGGTTATTTCAAGGGCGGCGGCAATTTGCCCTCAACGCCACCCGCATCAACGGCTATCTCAAGGAATGGGGCGCGGCCGGATTTCGCGCCGGGTTCATGTTCCACAACCTGGACTGGCTGCACGATTTGGACATACAGTATGACGCCTCCACCTTTGACACCGACCCGTTCGAGCCGCAGCCCGACGGGGTCGGAACAATTTTTCCATTCTGGAAACAGGGTTCCAATGGCCGCGGCTACGTGGAACTGCCTTACACGCTGCCGCAGGATTCCACCCTCTTTCTGTTGTTCCGCGAAGCCGGCCCGGACATCTGGCTGCGGAAGCTCGACTGGGTCGCCAGCCACGGCGGCATGGCCTTGGTCACCGTCCATCCAGACTATGTGCGCTTTGAAGGCGAGGCGGCCAGACCCCAGACGTTCCCGGCGGATTTTTACAGCCGTTTGCTGCAATATGTGCGCGAAAAACACGGTTCATCGGTGTGGCCGGCCCTGCCCAGGGAGATGGCGGCGTTCGCGGCTCCTCTGAAAACGCCCCCGCCGCGCCGTCCCAAACGGGTTTGCATGGTCACTTACTCCTCCTACCTGAGCGATGCGCGCGTCACCCGCTACGCCGAGGCGCTGGCCCAACGCGGGGATCACGTGGATGTCCTTTCCTTGCGCCGCCACCCGAACACGCCGGACGTTGAAGTGGCCAACAAGGTCAACATCATCCACGTCCGTTCCCGCATCGGCAAAAAGGAGCAGGAGGTCACGGAGTACGTCACCCCTATTTTGTCGTTTCTGTTTTCCTGCGCGTGGTGGATTGCCCGCCGGCATTGGCGGCGGCCCTACGATCTGCTCCACATTCACAACATCCCCGATTTTCTGGTCTTTGCCGGGGCGTATCCACGAATGACGGGCGCGAAAGTCATTCTGGACATTCACGACATCGTGCCCGAATTCTACTCCAGCAAGTTTGGGGCGCACGAGGGTTCGACTGCCGTTGCCTTGTTGAAGCTGATCGAACGGGTTTCCTCCAAGCGGGCCGATCACATCATCATTTCCAACCATCTTTGGCTGGACAAATACGCGGCGCGAACCGGTTCCAATGGCCGCTGTTCGGTCTTCATCAACAACGTCAACACCGAAATCTTCCGCCCGCGTCCGCGCACGCGGCATGACGGCCGATTCCTGATTATTTTTCCGGGCGGCCTGCAGTGGCACCAAGGGCTGGACATCGCCCTGCGGGCGTTCCAGAAAGCCGGCGCGCAGGCGCCCCAAGCCGAGTTTCACATCTACGGCGAGGGCAACATGAAGGAGAAACTGAAAAGTCTGGCGGCCGAGCTTGGATTGAACGGGAAGGTGAAATTCTTTGAACCGCTTCCAGTGCGGCAGATCGCCGAAATCATGAGCAACGCCGATCTGGGCGTCGTGCCCAAGCGGGCCGACTCCTTCGGCAACGAGGCCTACAGCACCAAGATCATGGAGTTCATGTCGCTGGGCGTGCCGGTGGTGGTTTCCAGGACAAAAATTGATCAATACTATTTTAGCGATTCCATCGTCCGCTTTTTTGAATCCGGCAATGACGAGGCCCTGGCCGCCGCCATGATCGAGATGATCGGCAACCCGGAGATGCGGCGCCAACAGGCGGCCCGCGCCTCCGACTACGCGGCCAAAAACAGTTGGGACCACCGGAAAGACGAGTACTTGAATCTGGTGGACCAACTCTGCGCCCCTGGCCGGGAATCTACCTGAGAGACATCAGAAGCCGATGAAACGCGAATTGCAAGAGAGCATCCAATCGCTCACGCGCTGGCTCGAAGGGCACGGGTGCCAGGCGTATGATCCGGGCGACGGCAATTTGTCCTATCTTCACGCGCTGACTTTTAACAACATTCTGCTGGAGAGATTGCTGCAGCAGGCCGTCTATCGCGCGCCGTGCAATTTGCGCCCCATTCTTGGGATTCGTCCGCACAAGTCCACCAAGGGTGCGGGATACATTGCGTGGGGCTACCTGAAAATGCAGCGGCTCTTCCACGACCGTTCCAACGCGCAAAAGGCGGTCTCGCTGCTGCAATGGTTGATGGACAACAGATCGCCCGGCTTCTCCGAATACTGTTGGGGAAACCACTTCCTGTTTTCCTCGCGCGGCGGACGGATTCCGAAGCTCTCGCCGACCATCGTGTGGAGCAGCCTCATTGGCCAGGCGTTTCTTGAGGCCCACGATGTCCTGGGGGAGGCCAAATACCTCGAAGTCGCAGCCAGCGTCTGCCGGTGGATTCTGGGCCTTCCTCGCGAACAGACCTCTTTGGGGACCTGTCTGAGCTATGTTTCTTACGCTCAAAGCTCCATCCACAACTCCAACATGCTGGGGGCGGCCCTGCTGGCGCGCGTGGGCCAAAGGACCCACAACGGCCAGGCCCTGGCCCTGGCCCGGGAAGCGATGCTTTACAGTTGCTCGCGGCAGAACGCCGACGGGGCCTGGTATTATGGCGAAGCGCCCAAATACCATTGGATAGATAATTTCCACACCGGCTACAACTTGGACAGCCTGAAGCGGTACGGCGAGGCTTCCGGGGACCGCCAATTTGACGAATGTCTGGGTAAAGGCCTGGCCTATTTCAAGCGGACCTTTTTCGAGCCGGACGGCCGGCCCAAGTACTACCACAACGAAGCTTATCCGACCGACATTCAATGCGCCGCGCAGGCCATAGACACGCTGGCCTTTTTTTCGGACGAAGACCCCGACTGCCTGGCCCTGGCGCAGAAGGTGGCCCGCTGGACCATCAAGAACATGCAGGACCCGGACGGCCATTTTTACTATCGCGATCTAGGGTGGGCGGTCAACCGGACCCCCATGCTGCACTGGGGCCAGGGAACGATGTTCAAGGCCCTGGCCCACCTTCTAGGCAAAGTGCCCGATGAAACAGATGAAAAGAGTTCTTCTAATCTCAAACAAGGTGCCGCATTACAGGGTATCGGTCTATAATTACCTGTGGCGGCGCTTCCAGGAACAGGGGTGGGAATTCGCGGTTCTGAGCAATCGTCTGCAACCGGAGAGCCAACTGGCGGTCCAGTTTCAGTATCAGGAAGCGCCCTTTTCCTTCTGGCAATACCGCCGGCTGGTCAAGGCCTTCAAGCCGGAGGTCGTCATCTTTCATCTCCTGCTCAAGGAACCGATTTTTTGGCTGCTGGCGCATTGGTTGAAATTCCGGGGCATCCCCACGATATGTTGGACCAAGGGGGCGAACCTCGACCGGCCGGAGAGCAAAGCCCGTTACCACTTGTTCAATTACCTGCACAGCCTGAGCGCGGCGATGCTCCTTTATTCACCCAACGAGATCAAACATCTCACGCCGTCCAATCGCGCCAAAGTGTTCGTGGCCAACAACACGGTCAACTTCGAGGACTACCCGGAAGTCACCGAGACCAAGGAGCAGATCAAGGCGGAGTTTGGCCTGCCGTTCAAGAAGATCGTGCTTTTCGTGGGGACGATGGGCATTGATGGCGAACGCAAAAAAGTGGAGCACGTCATCAAGATTTTCGGGGAGCTGGACCGCGCGGACGTCGGGTTGATTCTGGTCGGCTCGGGCATGAGCGACGAACTCAAAGCCAGGATCAACCCCAGAAACTCGCGTTATCTGGGCCAGATCCATGACCCGAAGAACCTGCGCATCAGCAAACTTTTTCGGGCGGCCGACCTGTTCGTCGTGCCGGGACACGTGGGGCTGGGACTCAACCAGGCCTTCTACTGGGGATTGCCCGCTGTCACCGAGCAAGGCCGCCAGCCGCCGGAAATACAATATCTCAAACCGGGCCGCAATGGATTCATGGTGCCGGAGGACGATTTGGCGGAACTGAAGAACAAGATTCTTTATCTACTCGATAACGACGCCCTGCGGGAGGAATTTGGGCGCCACGCGCGGGAAGTCATTCTGAAGGAGGCTTCCATCGAGGCGATGTTCGGTTCTTTCCTCAAGGCCGTCGAGTTTGCCCGGGCCGGAAATGAGGCCCGGGGCGGTGAGCCGGGTCCAGGCCTGGGCCAACGTCTGAATTAGCGGAGCCATTATGCGAGTCCATGTTTTTGGGCTGGGTTATGTTGGATGTGTCACTTCCGCCTGTCTGGCCTCTTGCGGGCACGATGTGACCGGGGTGGATGTCAATTCGAATAAAGCGGGCCTCATCAATGAAGGCCGCAGTCCGCTGATCGAGCCTGGCCTGGACGAATTGTTGAAGCAAGGGGTCGCCTCCGGCCGTCTGCGCGCGGCCACTGACGCGGCCGATCTGGGCGACGTCTCCATCATCTGCGTCGGCACGCCGAGCAATCCCAACGGCAGTCTATGTCTGGACTACGTCACGCGCGTGGCCGCGCGGCTGGGCGAGTTGCTCCGCGCGCACCAAGGCTATCACGTGGTCAACGTGCGCAGCACGGTTCTGCCGGGAACGGTGGAGCAAACCGTCATTCCCATTCTGGCGGAGCGGTCCGGCAAGGCGCCGGGGCGGGATTTTGGGGTTTGCATGAACCCGGAATTTTTGCGCGAAACCACCGCCGTGAAGGATTTTCACGCCCCGCCCTTCACGGTCGTGGGCTGCCTGGACCCGCGCAGCGGCGCCACGGTGGCCAAACTCTATGAGGGGATTGACGCGCCGGTGGAACTGACCTCCATCCGCGTCGCCGAGATGATCAAGTACGCCTGCAACGCCTTCCACGCCTTGAAGGTCTGCTTCGGCAACGAGATCGGGCTGCTGAGCAAGAGTCTGGGCATTGACAGCCACTCGGTGATGGACGTTTTCTGCAAAGACGCCAAGCTCAACCTCTCGCCTTATTACTTGAAGCCGGGGTTCGCCTTTGGCGGCTCCTGCCTGCCCAAGGACCTCCGCGCCATCCTGCATAAGGCCAGACAACAAGACGTGGACCTGCCCGTGCTGGGGTCGCTTTTGGAAAGCAATCGCAAGCACCTGGATCATGCCTTCGAGCTGGTGCAACGAACCGGCAAGAAGCGGATCGGCATCCTGGGCTTGAGCTTCAAGGCGGGCACGGATGATTTGCGGGAAAGCCCGATCGTCATTCTCATCGAGCGGCTCCTGGGCAAAGGCTACAAGCTGGCCATCTATGACGAGGAGGTTTCCCTTTCGCAATTGATCGGCGCCAACCGCCGTTACATCGAGCAAACCATCCCGCATATTGCCTCGCTCATGAAGCCCACGCTGGCGGAGGTTTTTGCCGCCAGCGAAGTCGTGGTGGTGAGCAAGAAAAACCCGGAATATCAGGAGGCCATCGCCCAAATCGCCCGCGGCCAGATGGTCATTGATTTTGCGCGGATTTTGCGGCCCGGCCAACCGCCGCCGGGATACGAGGGGATTTGCTGGTAGGTTCCCCGTCCCGGATTTCAATCTTATGGAACGTCCGTTCTGCGAAGCCAATCTGGACGGAAGAATCGTTCGCGTGCCCGCGGTGGCCGTGGGCCGCAGAACAGTTATCATCCGGGGCAAATGGTTGAAAACGGCCTCGGTGAAAAGCGAAAGATGGGTGGAGGGAGAACCGGTTGATGATCCCGAACTTTTCATTTCCAAATTAAAGGAGTCAGGTTGGAAGCCGGATATTTTCACCTTCTCCCAAAGGCTTCCCGATGTCGCGCCCAAGCATCCTTATCCGATGGAGTGGGATAACGTGGCGGCCATTCCGCTGGCCGGAGGCTTTGCCGACTGGTGGGAGAATCGTCTGCCTCAGGAGGCGAGAAAAAACGCGCGGCGAGCCGTCAAGCGCGGGGTGGTGACCAAGGTGGTTGCATTGAATGACGATTTGCTCAGAGGCATTGTTGAAATCAACAATGAGACACCCATCCGGCAAGGACGCCCGTTTTACCATTACGGCAAGGATTTCGACCGGGTGAAGCAGGATTATTCCACCATGCTGGACCGCAGCGAATTTATTGGCGCTTATTTTCAAGATGAACTGATCGGTTTCATCCAACTGGTTGGTCTTGGCCCGACCGCGGGCATCCTCGCATTCCTCGTCAAGAACAAGCATTCCGACAAGAGGCCCGCCAACGCCCTGATTGTGAAAGCGGTTGAGCTATGTGCGTCCAAGGGCGTTTCTCACCTTGAGTTTGGAAAATTCATCTACGGCAAGAACACAGGAAGCCCGATGACCGAGTTCAAGCGCCGCATCGGCTTCGAGCAGGTTCCGGTGCCGCGGTATTTCGTCCCTCTGACCTGGAAAGGGAGAATGTGGGTTAAGTCGGGTCTGCCGAAGGGGATCAAACAACTGATCCCCGCGCGCGTCTTCTTTTTCCTTTCCAGCTTCCGCGCCAGACTCTACAAGAAGCAGAATTTGGGACGGACCGCGGCCAAGTCGGAAGTTTGATGGCCTGCGGGCCTCCCCTTGTCGTCACGCTGAATTTGTGAATCATGCCGGTGTAGCTCAACGTTAGAGCGGCTGACTTGTAGTCAGCAGATGGAGTGTTCAATTCCTCCCGCCGGCTCCAGTTTGACGCGTTTATCCTCATGCCGGGAATTGCCGGAATAATTGCCGCCCCTGCGGGGAACCATCGCCAAGCCGTCCTCAACAGCATGGTTTCATGCATGATGCACGAGCCTTTCTATTCCTCCGGCCAGTGCCTGCTTGAGGAGGCGGGAGTTTCAGCCGGCTGGGTTTGCCACCAAGGCTCTTACTCGGATTGCCTGCCCATCTGGAACAAGAGCCGGGACGTGTGCCTGCTCTTCTGGGGCGAACATTTCGACGGGCGCGAGGACACGGCCGCCGGCCTGGTTGACCTCTACGAGAAGGCCGGGGCCGGTTTCTTTGAGTTGTTGAACGGCACGTTTCATGGCTTGGTGACGGATTTGCGGGAGAATAAAGTTGTCCTTTTCAATGACCGCTACGGGCTGGCCCGGATTTATTATCACGAAGCTCCAGACGGGTTTTATTTCTCCGCGGAAGCCAAATCGCTCCTCAAGGTTCTCCCCCAACTGCGGCGGCTGGACATGCAGGGTTTGGGCGAGTTCTTTTCCTGCGGCTGCGCCCTGCAGGGCCGCACCCTTTTCCAGGGCGTATCGCTTCTGCCCCCCGGCTCGATCTGGACCTTTCGTCCGGGGCAGCCCGTCCACAAGGCGGCCTGCTTCAAGAAGGACGACTGGGAAGCTCAGGCCCCGTTGGCCGCCGAGGATTATTATCAGCGGCTCAAGGAAACTTTCAACCGCATCCTTCCGAAATACTTCGGCGGACGGCAGAAAGTGGGCCTGTCGCTCACCGGCGGCCTGGACAGCCGGATGATCATCGCCGGCGCCCCTTGCGCCCCCGGCCAATTGCCGTGTCACACCTTCGGTGGAATGTACCGTGATTGCGAGGACGTTAGAATCTCGCGGGAAGTGGCCAGACGCTGCGGGCAGCCGCACCGGGTCATCACGGTGGACCGGGATTTCTTCCCGCACTATTTCGAGCAGGCCAAACGTTGCGTTTATATCACCGACGGCGCGATGGACGTCAGCGGCTCCGTCGGCCTGTTCGTCAACCGCAGAGCCAGGGAATTGGCCCCGATTCGAATGACCGGCAACTATGGCAGCGAAATCCTTCGCGGGGCTGTGACGTTCAAACCGAATCACGTGGATGAGAGCCTGTTCGCCCCGGAATTCGCGCCCAACCTTCGAAACGCGGCCGCGACCTTTGCCGGGGAAAAGAAAGGCCATCCTCTCTCGTTCATCGCCTTCAAGCAGGTGCCGTGGCATCATTTCTGCCGGTTTGCCGAGGAGAACAGCCAGTTGACGATTCGTTCGCCTTACCTGGACAATGAACTGGTGCGCCTGGCATATCAGGCCCCGCCGGGCCTTCTGCTTAACAAACAACTGGCCTACCGCTACACCACCGAGACCAATCCGGCGCTGGTCGGCGCGCCCACCGACCGGGGAAACCTTGCGCGCCCGCCTCTTGTTCCCGTCAAGGCCTTTGTCTGGTGGAAGGAGTTTCTTCCCAAGGCCGAGTACTGCTACGACTATGGCATGCCGCAGTGGCTGGCCAAGGTGGACCGGGTCCTTTCGCCGCTGCACTTTGAGCGCCTGTTTCTAGGGCGGCAGAAATACTACCACTTTCGGATTTGGTACCGGCGCGAGCTGGCCGGGCCGCTGCGCGAGGTTTTGCTTGACCCCGGCGCCCTGCGGCGGCCGTATCTCCACGGCCCCCGTGTGGAACAGATCGTCCAGGCGCATACCAGCGGTTCGGGCAACTACACGTTGGAGTTGCACAAGCTACTTACGAGCGAGCTTATCCAGAGATCTTTGCTTGAAAAACCCTCACGTTAACCAACCTATCATCAAAAGCTATGGGAGCAGGACCTTTCGCCAACGAAATATCTGAGATCGCCAATGCGCACTTTAACGGGCGGAGCGACCTCAAATTGCTCGAGGCCGGCTGCGGTTCCGCGACCCACTTCAAAATCACCGGTATCGCCAAATCGGTGGGCATCGACATTTCGCAGCAGCAACTGGACAGAAACCCGGTGATTCAAGAAAAAATCCTCGGGGATATCCAAACTTATCCGTTGCCGGCCGATGAATTTGACGTCATCATCTGCTGGGATGTCATCGAGCACTTACCCAGGCCCCAGGAGGCCTTGGCCAACATGTGCAAGGCCGTGCGTCCGGGAGGTTTGATCCTCATGGTTTTTCCCCACGCCGCCTCCTTCAAAGGCATCGTCACAAAATCCACCCCGTACTGGTTCCACCGCGCCTTCTACCGTTATTTTCTCAAATACAAAGCCACCCCTTTTCCAACGTTTATGCGCCTGGCGATTCTCCCTCAGAGAGTCATTGATTTCACAAAAAGCCGCGGGTGTTCCGTCGTCTATTTCAAGCTTGCGGAGGGAGGCATCACGGCGAAATTCGTCAAGCGGGTTTGGGGTGCGGGACTGTTTTTTGCCATTATTGACAAACTATGGCGCTGCGTGGCGGGCGCAAAATCCCACTCGCTCCGGCTCGACAATTGCGCCTTGGTCCTGACAAAACCGGCCGGCGCGACGGCGGTTGCTGCGGCCCGTCCGGCAACTAAAGAACCATGAAGATCTCCGTCTGCATCTGCACCTATCAGAGGCCCGTCCTCTTAAAGAGACTGCTGGAGGCCTTGCCTGCGCTCCAAACCAACGGATTGTTTTCCTATGAGGTGGTCGTGACCGACAACGACGAGGGCGGGTCGGCACGAGAGGTGGTTGAAGAGTTTGCCAAAGGATCGCAACTCCATGTCACCTACTCTGTCGAGCCTCGGCAGAGCATTTCCTACGCGCGCAACCGATGTCTTGAGCGAGCGAAGGGCGAGTATATCGCCTTCATTGATGATGATGAGTTTCCTGCTGACGACTGGCTGTTGCGCCTCTTCGAGACCTGCTCCGGGCAGAAGGTGGCTGGCGTCCTTGGGCCGGTCAGGCCGCATTTTGACTCGGAGCCTCCCGCATGGTTGATCAAGGGGCGGTTCTGTGAGCGGCCGGAACATGAGACGGGATTTGTCATGCCCTGGCCGGAAACCAAAACGGGCAACGTGTTGTTCGATAAAGGGATTGTGAAGGGCATCGATCCCATTTTCCTCCCTGAATTCGGGGCGGGATCCGGTGATCAGGACTTTTTCCGCAGGATGATGGAAAAAGGGCACAAGTTTATCTGGTGCAAGGAGGCGGTGGCTTACGAGGTCGTGCCTCCCTCCCGCTGGACGCGTCAGTACTTGATCGAGCGCGCTTTGCTTCGTGGAGGGCTTTCTCTGAAGCTGCCGCCCCCGCGCGAGCGGCTTGTCATTGTTCTCAAGTCAATGGTGGCGCTGCCGGCTTACGCCCTGGCGCTGCCCTTTTTGCAGTTGAGCGGGCATCACCGCTTCATGAAATGCCTGGTCAAGCTTTGCGACCATGCAGGGAGACTTTCCGGCCTGTTGGGAATGAATCCGGTGCGCCGGCGGGGACGTCTCTGGTAACCCTTTTGCATCATCGGTAGAAATGCCTCGACAAATTCCACTTCTTCTGTGCATCGGTTTTATCATCTGGCTTTTACGGCAGGATGTGAGAACCCGGGCCTACGCTTCGCCGGCTTTGCTTGTCCCTGGCTTTTGGCTGGCCATGGTCGGTTCACGGCCCCTTGATTTTTGGCTGGGAATCAATGTTGGCGGCTCCAATGTTGAAGGAAATCCAATCAACATGGTGGGGTATGTGCTGCCCATTATCGGCGCCTTTATCATCCTGGCAAGGCGCGGATTCTGCTGGGGCACGTTCGTCGCCAGAAACTGGGCTGTTTTTCTCCTTTACCTGTTTTACTTCATCAGTCTGGTCTGGTCGCCATACCCGCTGGCCAGTTGCAAGCGGATTTTCAAAGATTTCGGCACTGTACTGATGGTGGCAGTCCTGCTCTCGGAGACGACTCCAACCGAAGCGGCCAAGCTCGTTTTCGTCAGGGTGGCCTATGTGCTCTTTCCTTTATCTGTCGTCTTCATCAAGTACTTTCCAGCCATTGGCCGCGTGGCCGCGCGAAACGGTGACGCGACCTTTAACGGGGTGGCTTGCCAGAAGAACTGCTTGGGGCAGTTGGTTTTTGTCATGGGTTTGTTTCTCGTGTGGGATTGGCTGGATATCCGCAACGGCCCTGACACGCCGGATCGGAAATTACAGGTTCGTATTCGCGCGGGCATGATGCTCATGGGCCTCTGGCTGCTTTGGATCTGCGATAGCAAGACCTCCCAAATCTGTTTAACCCTCGGCCTCCTGCTTTTTTGGGCGACGCGCCGGTTTTTGCAATGGCCGCATGGCCGGCGGTGGGTCACCATTGGGCTGGCGGGCGTGCTCTGCCTCTTTGCCTTGAATCAATCATTGGGCCTTACCGACAGTATGGCAAAGTTGGTCGGGCGCAACCCCAACCTTACTGGCCGAACCAACGTTTGGAAAGAGTTGTTGAAGATGGGGACTGATCCTGTCAAGGGCTGGGGATTTTATTCCTTTTGGGACACTCCAAAGGTCCAGGATTTTTATGACAGCGAAGATTTCAATCATATTACGGAGGCGCACAATGGCTACCTTGAAGCCTATTTTGACGGCGGGTTCGTCGCCGTTGGACTGCTGGCCCTGATGTTGTTGCTGGCCGGCAAGAAGGTCATGGACAAGCTCTTCATTGGAACCGCTTTCGGTCGTCTGGCCTTCATTTTTTGGTTCCTGGCTCTGATTTTCAACAACAGCGAGTCGAGCTTTTTCAGAATAGACCCTCTTTGGTTCACGTTCCTGCTCTTCACCATGGATTATCCTGCTCAAACGCTGGAGCCGGCCTCCATCGCGGAGGAAGAGTCTGAGGACGCGCTTTCCTCCGCGGCCTGAGGCGATTGGGAGCTTTTCATGAATTTTTCTGCGTTGAGACAACGGATTTCCAGTCGCTGCCGGCGCGATCTTTCCCGCCTGTTCGGGCGGCGGATGGTTCTTCTCCGATGGAAGCGGCCCGTGGTTTCATTTACGTTCGATGATTTTCCCAAAAGCGCGCTGGTCCGCGGAGGCGCGACTCTGCGCCAATTCGGCGCGGTGGGAACCTACTACGCGGCATTTGGCTTGATGGACAAGGATACTCCCGTCGGGCGGATCTTCTCGGCGGCGGATATTCACTTTCTGCTCTCCGAGGGTCATGAATTGGGATGTCACACTTTTGCCCATTGCCACGCTTGGAATACCAAGCCATCCATTTTTGAAGAGTCCATCCTCGAAAACCGGCGCGCTTTGCAGCAGGTGGCCCCGGGCGCTGTTTTTAAGACCCATTCCTATCCCAAATCCCTGCCGCGTCCGTCCATCAAACGCAGAGCCGGCCGGCGCTTTGCAGCTTGTCGAGGGGGCCGCCAGATTTTCAATCTGGGCGCCACTGATCTAAACGCCCTCTCGGCCTTCTTTTTGGAGCAGAGCAGAGACAATCCGGGATTTGTCCAGGAAATGATCGCCCGAAATCGCGACGCCTCCGGCTGGCTGATCTTCGCCACGCACGATGTTTGTGACCAGCCCACGCCGTTTGGGTGTACGCCTGATTTTCTTGAAAATGTTGTGCGGTGTGCCGCCAATTCCGGGGCGCGAATCCTCCCGGTTGGCCAGGCACTGGATTTGATTTTAAAATGAACCTCCAATGGATTATCGGAACCGATGCCCCCGTGCTCATTACAGGAGCGGGAGGGTTTATCGGCGCTAAAGTTGTCGAAACCCTGTTGTCTTATGGATTTCAGGATTTGCGCTGTCTGGTTCGGCCGTCCACTAACATCGGCGCTCTTTCCAAACTGCGCGGCAACGGGGCTGGAGAGCGAATCAAAATCGTCCAAGGCAATCTGCTTTCCCGGAGTGATTGCCAGGCCGTTTGTGAGGGCGTGGCGGTCGTCTATCATTTGGCCGCCGGCTCCGAAAAATCCTTTTCGGGCACGTATCTCAACACAGTCGTGACCACCCGGAACCTCCTTGAAGCGGTTGCTTCCCAACCCGGTTTCAAGCGATTTGTCAACGTCAGTTCCTTTGCCGTTTACTCCAATCTCGGTTTGGGAAGGTCTCAAATCCTCGATGAGGATTGCCCTCTGGAGACGGACCCGGTGGGGAGATTTGACGCTTACTGTTACGGCAAATTGCGCCAGGACCAGATGGTTTTCAAATACGGGCGGGAACGATCCGTGCCTTATGTCATTGTTCGCCCGGGCGCGGTTTATGGACCGAGGTCGCGCGCCCCCTTGCATGGCAGAATCGGCATAGACACCTTCGGCATCTTTTTGCACCTGGGCGGGAGCAACCGCATCGCCTTTACCTATGTTGATAATTGCGCCGAGGCCATCGTCCTGGCGGGATTGGTCAAGGGCATTGACGGGGAGGCTTTTAATATCCTGGATGACGAACTGCCAACCAGCCGGCAGTTTCTGAGGACTTTCAAACGCCACGCCCGCCCATTCAAGTCGCTGTGCATTCCCTATTGGCTCTTCTATGCCTTCTCGTGGATGTGGGAACGATACGCCAAAACCTCGCAAGGCCAGTTGCCGCCGGCGTTCAATCGCAAACGATGCATCACCTACTATCGCGCAACCTGCTACTCAAACGCGAAGGCCAGGCGATTGCTCGGATGGCAGCCAAAGGTCAGTCTCGAGGAGGGCCTTCGGCGCCACTGCGCTTTCTTCAAACCACAGGAGCCCAAAATATGATCAAGGTCGCCATTATCGGGTGCGGCAAGATCGCCGACGAGCACGCCGCCGCCATCGGTTTCATGCCGGACTGCCAAATCTGCGCGGTCTGCGACACGGAGGAGTTGATGGCCGGGCAACTGGCTGAACGGCTTGGCATCAAGGGTGTTTTCACCGATGCCGGAGAACTCCTCCGAGTGGCGCGACCGGATGTGGTTCACATCACCACGCCGCCACAGGGTCATTACAAACTGGCCAGACTTTGCGTGGAAGCCGGAAGCCATGTCATCATCGAGAAGCCCTTTACCGTGACGGCCGCGGAAGCGGAGGAATTGGTTCAAATCGCGCAGGAGAGGAAGGTCAAACTGACCGCCGGACACAACAATCAATTCAGCCCCGTGGCCGTGCGCATGAGGGAGTGCATCAACCGCGGCTTCCTCGGAGGCCCTCCCGTCCACATGGAGAGCACTTTTTGTTACGACCTGGGGGACGGCTATGCCAAGGCTTTGCTGGGCGACACCAAACATTGGGTCCGGGCGCTTCCAGGGCAGTTGCTGCACAACGTCATCAGCCACGGCGTCTGCAAAATTGCTGAATTCCTCCACGCCGACAAGCCCATCGTCAAAGTGCATGCCTTCCAGAGCAAGACGATCAAGGCGGCCGGGAAATCCGATATTATTGATGAACTCCGCGTCATCATCGCGGGCGATGGCGATGTCTCCGGCTACTTCACATTCTCCACCCTAATCAAGCCGAATCGGCACGAATTTCGCGTCTATGGGCCGAAGAATTTCCTGGTGGCGGACCACACTCACCAAATGCTCACGCGCAGCCTGCCCAAGGTTTACAAAAGCCATCTCAACGCCTTCATCCCTCCCTTCCTCTATGGCAGGCAGTGCCTCGCCAACGGCTGGAGAAACATCTCTGATTTCCGCCGCAAGCGATTCCACACGGACTCCGGCAGGCGAGTGCTCCTGAAGCTCTTTTACCAATCCATCAAAGAAGGGACGCCGCTGCCGATCAGTTGCCGGGAGATCGTGCTCACGGCGCGAATCATGGATTCCATCTTTGAACAATTGCCCCCGGCTGAATAATCACCCCTGCCGCTGGCATGGATTTTGCTTGCTATTCCTTGGACGATGCTGTATTGTAAAAAGGATGATATGATGAATACGACTTTTAAAACTATCGCGGCGCTCCTTCTGTCCTGTTCCGTGGCGGGAGCTGCCCAGTATTGGGTCGCCACCAACGGGCTTGACACCAATCCCGGCACCCAGGCCTCGCCCTGGCTTACGATTGGCCATGCGGCCTCGATTGCGAACACCAATGACACGGTGTTTGTCACTGCCGGCAATTATTACGAAAACGTAACCCCGGCTCATTCCGGCTCACAGGGCACAAACATCACTTTTGTCGGCCAAGGCGGGCCAATAACGTGCAGTTTCAACCTTGCGACTTTGAATAATTGGCGCATTATCGGGTTTCATTTTGCCATGACAAACGTGAGCCAAACTTACGTGAACGGCTGCATCAACATAAGGGGCAGCACCAATATTCAGATTCTGGACAACTGGTTTGACCATATTTATTCAAACCATGACACCATAAATGTGCAGACTTCTTTTACTGCGGTGTCGGGTGCTTATTCCATTGTCATCCGATCAAACTTCTTCGACCATCCGGGGTTGGCTCCCTGGCTGACAAACGGCAATTGGTTTCCTCACAACACATTTTTGGGTTATGGCGTCACAAATGTTTTATTTGAATACAATAAGGTGCAAACCGCAGTTAATATGATTTATCTAATCGGTCTGTCTAATGTGGTGCGGAATAACTATTTTTTCGATGTGCAGCAAAGTTATTTCGGAACAAACCTGCCACACATAGATACGGTACAAACTTCTGGTGATGGTATTGGCCCTGTCTGTGGAAGTAATACTTATGGAAGTTCTTATCATAATTTAATTGAGAACAACGTGACCATTTCAAACACCACCATAGGAGGCAGCAAATTTGTCATTGCTCAGGAACCTGCAACCAACGCATCTATTCAGGCAGTCAGCGACTACATCATCCGAAAGAACGTCACTTTTTACATCGGCAGCTATATTTATATGTTTGACGACGCGTTCAACATGAGGACTTACAACAACACTTTCGCGTATGCCACGGTTACTGCCACAAATTCGCCGGTGGGAACCGGACAGTATTGTATTGAGTGCAGCACGAATTATAAGGGGACGGGGGCCATAGTTCCCACCAACAATGTTGCCATCAACACCATTTTCTATTCAGTTGATGGCGCAACCGCAGGCACCATTATCTGCAAAGGCGGCGGTACCACCATTTCCAACGGGCCAGTTTGTTACGACATTTTTGCGAATAATCATAGTTATCTTAGTGGCCCTAGTATCTATCAAACACTTGGCGGTGACATCATTGGGCAAGACCCGCAGTTCGTGAACATTTCAGGCGGCTCTGATTTGCATTTGACCGGGACTTCACCGGGCGTAGCCGGCTCCCGCCCACAAACCACGACCACAGCGAGCGGTTCTTCAACTACTATTGTTCCCGTGGCGGATGCTGGATTCTTTACAGATGGATGGGGTATGCAGTGGGTTAATGGTGACGTGGTTGACGTCGGCACGAACGGCGGAGTGATGATTGCGGGCATTGATTACTCTTCGAACACGCTGACGCTGGGCAGTCCGATTACGTTCAACAATGGTGACGGGGTTTTTCTGGACGGCACGCAGGACATTGGCGCTTACAAGTATGACCCGGCCGGCTACAGCTACGGAATTACTCTTACTGCCCCGTTGAACCTTGCCTACACTCCGGGGACGACGGCGCTGACCGCCTCCGTCACCAATCCAAGCAAGGTGCGGATCGTCCGTTTTTACGTGGATGGCCTCGAAGTGGCCAATGCGCCCCCGGCGCCCGTCGTGAGCGTTAACGCGGTGATTTCCGGCACGAACAACGTGGTGCAGGCGCGGGCCTATGCCTTGTACGCCGACACCAATCTCGTGGCCATGGACTCGGTGACTGTAAACCCCCCTACCGTCGCTCCGCCGTCCAATCTCCGCTACGCGCAATGACCGGCCGGGTTTTCATGGATGCCAGCCGCTGCTCCGCCGGGCAATCTCCACGTCGCGTCTCCTCCATGAGTTCTACAGCGGGCCGCCGAGTCGATTTTACGAATCTGAAAGACTTATGATGAATAAATGGAAAGATCGTTTGCCAATCCAAACTCTCTCTGGCAGCACAGGAGGCATTCTATATTTAGTTTATAAAAAGTGAGAAATGTTCTGCAGCGGGGATTATTCAGTGCGGCTATCAAAAGAAGCCTGGGGGGCCAATTTCCCGGAATCGATTCGGAAAAATTGCTACTCAATAATCATCCATTAGCAAATAAGGCGCCATTCCGGAGACCGTGACTTCAGAACCAAATCAACAAGGAAAGGACTGTTCATAATGATAAATTTGTTCAGGCCCGCGATGGGCGAGGAAGAAATCAAAGCTGTCAGCGACGTATTGCGAAGCGGTTGGATAGGATTGGGGCCAAAGACGGCTGAATTCGAGAAACAGTTCGCTGCCTATTGCGGAGCTAGATTTGCTGTCGGCGTCAACTCGGCGACGGCGGCATTGGATTTGGCGATGAAGCTCCTTCATGTTTCACACCGCGATGAAGTCATCGTCCCGACAATGACATTCGTCTCCACCGCTCATGTAGTCGCGTATAACCTCGCGACGCCAATCTTCGCCGACGTCGACCCGAAGACCATGAATATCGACCTTGAAGATGTAAAACGCAAAATATGCTCCCGCACTAAAGCAATCATTCCAGTCCACTATGGGGGGCGTCCCGTCGCGATGGATGAACTAAAGAATATTTGTGGAGAAATTCCGATAGTCGAAGATTGCGCTCATGCTTGCGGGGCCAGGTTTAAGGGCAAACCGGTCGGGGGCCTTGGCACGATTGGGTGCTTTTCGTTTCACGCGGTTAAAAACCTCGCCATGGGAGATGGCGGCGCTCTGACACTTAATAACGACACATTGAACGCCCGTGCAAAGCGTCTGCGATGGCTTGGCATTGACAAAGGGACATGGGATCGAACTGAAGTGGACAAATCTTACTGGTGGCAATACCAAGTTGACGAAATCGGACTGAAATGTCACATGAATGACATTTCTGCTTCGATCGGCCTGGTCCAACTGGCAAAACTCGATCAAATGAATTCAAGGCGGCGCGAAATCGCTTCCCGTTATTTCGAGGGATTGACCGGAATTCCTGAAATCGAATTACCGCCGGATGACGACGCTTCTTTCCATTCCGCGTGGCATATTTTTCACATCAAGTGCGAGCGCCGCGATGAATTGAGCGTTTTTCTAGGCAATAAGGGCATTGCGACCGGAGTACATTATACTCCAATTCACACCTATCGCTGCTATGGTAACCGTGCGACGCTGAAAGTGGCCGAAGAACTACAACATCGGATTTTGTCGCTGCCAATGCACCCGGGTCTAAGCGATGACGATGTGTATAGCGTAATCAAAGCAACCCGCACATTTTACGGAGAATAATATGTTGCGCGGAAAGAACGTACTCTTGCGTCCGGTTGAACAGGCCGATCTTTCGCTGCTCGTCAGTTGGCGGAATGAACCAGAGACCTGGGCTTGTTTCTTCAACAAGGTTCCTTTATCCCAAAACGGACAGCAGAGTTGGTTCAAAGCTCTCTCCGAGGATCGGCAACGGATCCTCTTTATAATTGAGTCACTTAATTCCCACGAGGCGATCGGGACCATTGGATTCGACCGCCTTGATCATCCAAATCAGGTTGCAGAGCTTGGGAACGTGCTTATTGGTCCAGCGAGTTTTAAGCACAAAGGTTTTGCACGGGAAGCCACGATGTTGTTACTGTCCTATGGATTCGAGCGACTAAACTTAAACCGCATATTTTTGAACGTTCATGCGGGCAATAGCGCTGCCATCAAGCTTTACAAGTCCTGCGGCTTTCAGGAAGAGGGTTGCTTGCGTCAGGCATTCTTCGACGAAGGCGTTTTTAAGGATATTTTGGTCATGGCCAATCTAAGGACACATTTTCGTGAGCGAAAATTAACTATATGACCATTATCCCCTGCCCCATATCAGGTTTAGTTATTTTCGAACCAACCGTATACGAAGACAGTCGCGGTTTTTTTATGGAGACATGGAATCAACGGCGATATCGTGATGCAGGATTGGACGTCTCATTCGTGCAGGATAATATCTCATGCTCTTCAAAGAACGTGCTGCGCGGGCTTCACTATCAAATCCCGGTGGCGCAGGGCAAATTGGTTTCTGTTCTGGAAGGGGAAGTGTTCGATGTTGCAGTGGACATGAGGCGCAGTTCAGAGACCTTTCGCGCGTGGCACGGTGTGAACCTCTCCGACAAGAACAAGCGACAGTTTTTTATTCCGCCCGGGTTTGCCCACGGATTTGTCGTTCTCAGCGACAGAGCACTATTCCATTACAAGTGTACCGAATACTACTCGCCTGGAACCGAAGTAACTATTCGTTGGGATGAACCGGCCATTGGCATCGAGTGGCCGTGTCGATCCCCTATTATATCGAAACGCGATCTAAACGGGCTGCTTGTGAGTAACATTCCTGACGAAAAACTGTTCTCGTAGGCACTTCGGCGACGCTTGTACTGCAGTCCCTTTTGAATTTCGCTCAATCGTCATCGTTCCAGTATGAATAATCCGGGGCAAGCGTCCGCATCATCCTCCACCGAGCCCCAGGCTTCAGTGGAAGAAAAGCATTTCGCCACGGATCATCTTCTGGGCGATCTCCGCAGGCACACAGTGTCCGGAGGAGTCATTACTGTGTTGGCTCAGGCCAGCAAGTTGGGGTTGACGCTGATCTCCACGGTAGTGATGGCCAGGCTGCTGACGCCGGAGGATTTCGGACTGGTGGCGATGGTGGGCACGATTACCGGTTTTCTCCAAGTCTTCAAGGACGCGGGTCTTTCGACGGCGACCATCCAAAAGGCAGAGATCACGCACGCCCAGGTCTCGAACTTGTTCTGGATCAACTTGGGTGTGAGCGCCACACTCAGCCTGCTTGTGGCAGTTCTCGCGCCTGCGGTCGCCTGGTTCTACCGGGACGCGCGGTTAGTGAATGTCACGCTGGCATTGGCCTGCACTTTCGCGATTAGCGGCGGCGTCGTCCAGCACCAGGCGTTGCTCAACCGCCAAATGCGCTTCAAAGCCCTGGCTTTGATCGACATCAGTTCGACAACTCTTGGACTGCTGGTCGGCGTTGCGATGGCTTGCCTGAAATTTGGATATTGGTCCTTGGTCGGCATGCAGTTGTCCACTGGATTGGCCGAACTGGCCATGACACTCTGGATTTCGCGTTGGCGCCCGCAACGGCCGCTTCGTGGCGCCGGCACCCGGTCCTTGCTTCACTTCGGCGCCAGCCTTACCGTGGCCAGCATTTTTCGCCGTTTGGCCGGTGGGTGCGACAGCTTGCTCATCGGCCGGTGGTATGGCGCAGCCGCAGTAGGGTTATACACCCGAGCAATGAGTCTATTCATCCGCCCGATGGGGCCATTAACTGCCCCATTTGAGTCGGTTCTAACGCCGGTTTTATCGCATCTGCAAGGGGATCCTGGAAGGTATCGGCGGACATTTCTGAAGGCTTATGGCGCCGTGACGCTGGTTTGGCTCCCTATCACCGGAGTAATAATGGCCTTAAGCCGTCCGCTGGTCCTGGTGTTGCTGGGGGCGAAATGGGAAAAGGCGATCCCGATCTTTGGCTGGTTCTGCATTGCCGGGCTTTTCCTGCCGCTGTATTGCTTCGTCACATGCCTGCTGAATACCCAAGGCCGTGGGAGAGATATAATGACCACGGGACTGATTTTTTCCGCCACGACTGTGGGATCAATTGTTGCCGGCCTTCCCTTTGGCCCTGTCGGCGTTGCTCTTTCAACATCGTGCGTCGGCCTTTTGGTGCGCCTGCCAGTGCAGTTCTATATTGTCGGGAGGCGCGGCCCTGTCCGCACTGGCGATTTGTGGGCCGCGTCCTTAAAATATCTGCCGAATTGGGTCATCGTTGTCGGCGTCACCTATTTGACTCTCAAAGCACTGCCGCCAAATAGCGCTCCAATCGTGCAACTATGTCTCTGCGCGCCGGTCGGAGTGATTGCCGGGATCCTGATGGCGTTGGGAGTGCCTTCTCAGAAGCGGGAGACGCTCTACCTCTGGGAGTTGCTAAAGTCTTTTATTTTATGTCCGAGAGCTTAACACACATCATTCTGACCCCATTTAATTCCTATTGGGACAGTGATCATACACTGTCGCTGGATCCGTCATGGATCACAGACAGATGGGACCTGTTTACGAGATATACTGTTCCCAGCCTGCTGGCGCAATCTTGCCAACGGTTTCATTGGGTGGTCGAATTTCATCCCAAGTCGCCACCCTTTTTGAAATCTCTCGTTCAGGCGGCCGGCTGGCCCTCGCACTTTATTCCCTCTTTCGGAGAGCGCGAACGGATTTCCCAACTCCTGCGTTTTTCTGATTCCTCCGTGATATTGACAACCCGGATTGACTCCGATGATGCTTACCATAGAGACGCTGTTTATCGCATTCAGAATGCAGGTCTCGACTGCGACGTTCTGAACTTTGAGCACGGGTTTCAGTGTGACCACGTCACTGGCTGCGTCGCGCTGGTTCACCGGCACTGCTCGGCATTTTCCACAAAGGTCAATCGAAGCTCAAGAGGCGATGATCCTTTTGACGTCGGCGGTGATCATTCTTTCCTCTCCAAAAAATATTCATACACGGATATCTCAGGCGGCGATCCCATGTTCCTGCAGGTATTGCACGGAAAGAACGTGGGGAACAGTTGGTATGGTCATCCATTCAACAATCGCGCGCTCTCGGCGCTGATTTTGACGAAGTGTTTCAACGTTGAGCAGTCTCAGTTTCCTCTCGCGCAGCGTCTGATGCGGATGGCACGATTTGAGGTCCAACGCCTTCCGAGGCAGGCAAAAAAGGCCTTTGTGAGCTACTGTCTATCCAGGAAAAGCTGACTTCGTTTCCCATGATGGGACATAATAAATCAAGTAAGAAGTCCTGACCATTGCCATCAATTGGCCAAATGAGGCGGAGCTGTTTGAACCGAGGCAATCATGAGCGTGGACCGACGAATTACTCTGGGCGGCATTATCGAGCGCAAAGAGCGTTGGGGCTTGACTTGGCGCGGCTGGCTGCTGGCGCTGGTCCTTCTTCTCGGGTTGCTGGCCGCGGTGTTCGGCAACGCGCATCCGTTTTTGGCGGTGACGGACCGAACGCCGGCGGACTTGCTGGTCGTTGAGGGCTGGTCTCCGCCCCATACGATGCGGCAGGCGGCGTCCGAATTCCTGCACGGCGGTTATCAGCATGTCGTTCTGATTCGAGCGGTTCTGGACAAAGGCGATAAATACGAGTCGGGCCGTTACTCGGGCGATTTCATGAGCCAGATGCTGCTGTCGGACGGCGTGCCCAAGGACAAGCTCGTGACCCTTTTCCCCAATGTGGCCCGGAAAGACCGCACGTTTTACTCCGCCCTGGCCGTCAAGCAATGGCTGGGGCAGCAAAAGATGGACCTCAAGTCCCTGGACGTTGCCACAGAGGGGCCGCACGCGCGCCGATCACGGTTGATGTACCAGAAAGCGTTCGGGGATGGCGTCAGGGTTGGCGTCATTGCCTTGGACAGTCACGAATATGATCCGAGCCATTGGTGGCGCACCAGCGAAGGGGTGCGCGATGTTATCGGTGAGAGCATCGCCTACCTTTATGCCCGGTTTTTGTTTCGTCCGCCCGCCTCGTGATCACCGCCGTCTTGATCCTGATATGACTCAGAAGCATTTGGCCCCTTCGAGGGTCCGCAAATTACTCGACGCCGCCGCCGGCGCCCGCATCTTGGTGGTGGGCGACGTCATGCTCGACCACTTTCTTTGGGGAAAAGTGGGGCGCATCTCTCCCGAAGCGCCGGTCCCCGTGGTGGAGTTCGAGCGCGAAACCTTCATTCCGGGCGGCGCCGGCAATGTCGCCCGGAACCTGGCTGACTTGGACGTGGCCGTCGAATTGTTCGGTGTCATCGGGCGTGATGACGCCGCCGTTCGTCTCAAACGAGTTCTCAAGCACGATCACATCGGCTGCCTCGGACTGCTGGCTGACAAAACCCGCGGCACGAGCGTCAAAACTCGCGTCCTGGCCCAACGCCAGCAGGTCGTGCGCATTGACCGTGAAACCCGCTCCGACGCCGATGAGGCTCTGGGCCGGCGCCTGTGGCGGGCGGTGGAAGCGGCCATTGGGACCGCCAGCGCCGTGATCGTGGCCGATTATGCCAAAGGCGTCGTCACCCAGCCATTGCTCGAGGCCCTCAAGCGGCTGTGCCGCCGGCGCGGCGTCTGGTTGAGCCTGGACCCCAAGCCCGCCCACCCTCTGGATCTGACCGGATTGTCTTTGCTCACCCCCAATCGCAAGGAAGCCTTTGAACTGGCCGGCCTGCACGATCAGGGCCGGGGAGAATCGCCTTCCCAGGACGAGGCGCTGTTGCGGACGGCGGACAAATTACTGGAGTCACTCAGGCCCGCCTTGCTGCTCATCACGCTGGGCGATCAGGGGCTGCTCCTGTGCCAGCGCGGCCAGCCCCCGTTTCACGTTCCAACGGCGGCGCGGGAAGTCTTTGACGTGTCCGGCGCGGGCGACACCACCATTGCCTCCTTTACCTTGGCCATTGTCGCCGGCGCTTCCCCTGTCGAAGCGGCCATTTTTTCCAATTACGCGGCCGGCGTTGTCGTTGGCAAAATCGGCACGGCGACCGCCCGTCCGCATGAATTGCTGGAAAGTTCCCGCCGCAAAGGCTCGTCGTGACAACCCCCAACAGCGAAATTCCTCAGGCGCGCCCCATGCCGGATGCTCAAAGAAACTCTCGAAGAGGCTTGATTTTGCGCCCCGCCTCTCCTCTTATTGGATCGGCAAACGAATGAAAAACACCAGCTCAGGCCGGTTCTGTTGGCTTGTCCTGCCCGCCTTGTGGGTGTGTCACACCGTTGCGGTGGCGCAACAGAATGTTTACGGGAACGGACTGATCGGCAGTTTCCAGTCCCAATCGAACAATTTCCAGTCCCCATTCGGCAACTCGATCACCCCAGCCGCCAACCAGCCGCTGGCGCCCAATATGGGGACCAGCGCCCTGGCCGGTCCATCCGCGTTCAGATCGCTTTATGTTCCGACCGGCCCCGGCCTCGTGACCGTGGGGCCGCTGGCCGTTTATCCGCACCTGCTCGACACGACGACCTATGGCAACGGCATTGAAGCCCAGCCCGGCAGGAACTCAACCACCTGGGTCAACACGGTTGCCCCGGGCCTGCTTCTCACATTAGGCAGCCATTGGATCCTGGATTACACTCCCAGCCTGGCCTTTTATTCCAATCCGCTTTTTCACGATACAACGGGCCAGCACGTGGTGCTCAATGGCGTCACGACCAATGGCGACTGGTCGCTGAGTCTTTCGCAAAGCTATCTTGACACCACCTCGCCGCTGCTGGAGACGGGCACTCAGATCGAACAACAGGCCTATGTCACGGCGTTCAACGCGGCCTGGCAGATGAGCAGCAAATTGTCCCTGCAATTGGGATTGAATCAGAACTTCCGCTTTATCCCGGCGCTCGACAGTGTGCGCGAGTGGTCCAGCGCCGACTGGCTCAACTATCAGTTCGAGCCGCAGCTTGGCGCGGCGCTGGGCGTGACCGGCGGATATGACCTGGTCAGCGCAGGCTCGGACATGCCCTTCGAACAGGCCCTCGGCAGGGTGGTTTTTGCGCCGGGAACAAAATTGCTCCTGATTCTCATCGGCGGGGCCGAGGACAGACAGTTTGTCCATCCGTCCGAGACCTCGTTGATTAGTCCGATTTTTAACGCCTCGGCGCTCTATCAAATCCGCGATGGGACTTTGCTCACCGTCGCCGCCTCCCGCTCGGTGGTTCCATCCTTGTACGGCAACGAGATCAACACGATCACAACCTTCACCGGCAATCTCCGCCAGCAGATTGTCGGCCAGATGTACTTGGATCTCAGCGGCGGTTATACCTCCGAACCCTATACCAGCATCCAGCCCGCTCCATTGCCGGGCGGCTTCACCGGCCCCCGGCCGCTCAGCGCCCTGGCCGTCACTCGGACCGACACCAGAACTTTCGAACAAATCGGCCTCTCCACCGTTTTCCGCACCCGCCTGACGGCGACGATTTTTTACATGTTCAGCGACAATGCCTCCTCCCAATCCAACTTCAGCTACTGGGGCCACCAGGTTGGCCTCACGCTGAGTTACCGGTATTAAACGACGTTCATGCCCTCGCCTGCTCAAGCGGGCTGGAAACCAGAAAGCATCCTACCATGTGCGGGATAATCGGATATGTCGGACGCAAGGACTCCAGTCCGATCCTCATCGAAGGTCTGCGGCGGCTGGAATACCGCGGCTACGACAGCGCCGGACTGGCGGTGTTGAACGAGGGTGTGTTGCGCGTCCGCAAAAAACAGGGCCGGATTGACCACGGTTTGGCCCCCTTGTTGGCCGAGCAGCCGGTGCATGGCACCCTGGGCGTCGGCCATACCCGCTGGGCCACCCACGGGCCGCCTTCGGATGAAAACTCTCATCCGCATCTGGACTCATCCGGCCGCATCGCCGTGGTCCATAACGGCATTATCGAAAACAGCGATCGTCTGAGGGAAAAACTGGCCCGAGCCGGCCACGTGTTCCGCTCCGCCACGGACACGGAGGTCCTGGCGCATCTGATCGGGGTTCATTACGAACGGCGGCGCGTCCAGGATTCCGCCCGGCCGCAACTGGCCGAGGCGGTGTGCGACGCCTTGCGCGAGGTCATCGGGACCTACGGCCTGGCCGTCATATGCGCCCTGGAAGCCGATACCATCGTCGGAGCGCGGCGCGGCTCCCCGCTCATCATCGGCATCGGCGAGGACGGGAACTTTCTGGCCAGCGACGCCAATGCCATTGTGGCCCACACGACCCAGGTGGTTTATCTCAACGATTACGATGTCGCCACCGTGACCGGCTCGCGCTTTGAGGTGCAAAACCTGGGAACGGAAACGGCGCGGGTGCAAATCAGCAAGCTGGAATTCGCCTCCGAGGACGCCGAACGGGGCGCCTTTCCGCATTTCATGCTCAAGGAAATCTTCGAGCAGCCGCGGACGGTGGAAAACGCCTTGCGCGGCCGGGTGGATTTGGAGGGGGCGACGGCGAAATTCGGCGGATTAAACATGACGCCGGCGGAGTTGCGTGGGATCGAACGGCTTGTGATCTGCGCCACCGGAACCAGTTGGCACGCGGCGTTGGTGGGAGAGTATTTGATCGAAGAATTGGCGCATCTGCCGGTGGAGGTCGAGTACGCCCACGAGTTTTATCTGCGCAACGCCCCCCTGCAACGCGACACCGTCGTGCTGCTCATTTCCCAGTCGGGTGAAACGGCCGACACGCTGGGCGCCTTGCGCGAGGCCAAACGGCGCGGGCATCGCGCCATGGCCATCGTCAACGTGGTGGGCAGCACCATTGCGCGGGAAGCCGACGGCGGCATCTACATGCACGCCGGCCCGGAAATCGGCGTGGCCTCCACCAAGGCTTTCGTTTCGCAGTTGGTCATCTTGACGTTGCTGGCGGTGCATCTGGGCCGCATGCGCATGCTCTCGGTGCATCGGGCCTTGGAAATTTTGCGCGGCTTGGAAGCCGTTCCCCGACAAATTCAAACGATCCTCGATCAGGCCGAGGCGATCCGGCGCGTGGCGCTCAAATACATGCGGGCCAAGGACTTTTTCTTTCTCAGCCGCGGCTACACCTTTCCCATCGCTTTGGAAGGCGCGCTGAAATTGAAGGAAATTTCCTATATCCACGCCGAAGGCTATTCCGCCGCGGAGATGAAACACGGGCCCATTGCATTGATTGACGCCAACACACCCACGGTCATCCTGGCGCCCAAAGATTCGATGTACGAGAAGACCATGGCCAACCTGGCCATGATCCGCGCGCGCGGCGGGCCGGTCATCGCCCTGGCCACCGAAGGCGACGAACAAGCCCGGAATGCGGCCGACGACCTGATGTGCGTGCCGCCAACGGTGGAGCCGCTCTATCCGATCCTGGCCACCGTGCCCTTGCAGCTTTTTGCCTATGCCATGGCGGTGGCGCTGGGCCGCGACGTTGACAAACCGCGCAACCTTGCCAAGAGTGTGACGGTGGAATGAAACAGACGAAGTTTTGAAAACATGAAAATCGCCATTGTCGGTCTGGGATATGTCGGCCTACCCTTGTCCCTCCAGTTTGCCCGCTCCGATACCACCGTCCTGGGGTTGGACGTTGATCAAGCCAAGGTCAAGTCACTGATGGCCGGGCGCAGCTACATCAAACACATTCCATCCTCCGCCATTGCCGAGGCGGTCCAAGCCGGAAAATTCTCCGCCTCCACCGATTTCAGCCGCGTCAAGGAAGTCGCGGCGGTCATCATCTGCGTGCCGACGCCCTTGAACAAGAACCGCGAGCCGGATATTTCCTACATCATCGAAACGGGCAGGAGCATCGCCCCCCACATGCGCAAGGGTCTGCTGGTGGTGCTGGAATCAACCACTTATCCGGGAACGACCGACGAAGAGCTGCGCCGGGTGTTGGAGGAAGGCTCCGGCATGAAGGCCGGCGCCGGCTTTCACCTCGCCTTTTCGCCGGAACGCGAGGACCCGGGCAATCCCGAGAGCAAAGTGGCGGTGATTCCCAAAGTCATTGGCGGCCTGACCCCGGCCTGCCTGGAGAAGGCCAAGGCCGTCTATGGCCGCGCCATCAAAACGCTCGTTCCCGTCTCCTCCTGCCGCGTGGCCGAAGCGGCCAAGTTGACGGAGAATATTTTCCGCAGCGTCAACATCGCCCTGGTCAACGAATTGAAAGTGGTCTATTCGGCCATGGGCATTGACATTTGGGAAGTCATCAACGCCGCCAGGACAAAGCCCTTTGGTTTCATGCCCTTTTATCCAGGCCCCGGCCTGGGCGGCCATTGCATTCCCATTGACCCGTTCTACTTGACATGGAAGGCGCGCGAGTTCGCGCAGAACACCCGCTTCATCGAACTGGCCGGGGAAATCAACACCGCCATGCCCGAATACGTCGTCCGCCGGGCGGCCGAGGCGCTCAACGCCCGCCGCAAGCCGCTCAACGGTTCCAAGGTTTTAATCCTGGGCCTGGCTTACAAGGCCGACGTGGACGATGACCGGGAATCTCCCAGCTACGTCTTGCTGGACCTTTTCCATCAACGGGGCGCCAAAGTGGCCTACTACGACCCCTTCGTTCCGGTCATCCGGCCAACCCGCGAGCATTCGCATTGGGCCGGCCTGCGCTCCGTGGCCTGGAACCGCCGCGTCCTGGGCGGATTCGACGCGGTGGTGATCGCGACCCGGCACAGTTCGGTCAATTACAGCCACCTGGCGCAATGGGCTTCCTGCATTGTGGACACCCGCAACGCCATGGCCGGCCTGCTCACCAAGCCCGGCCAGGTGCAACAGGCCTGAGTCCCTTCGCCGCCTTGAAAATCATCGCCGTCCCGGAGTTCGTTCGCATGGATTATCTTTCCAGTTTGGAGAATCAGAGCATTTACATTTTGCGCGAGGCCTTCAACAAGTTTGAAAACCTGGCCATGTTGTGGAGCATCGGCAAGGACTCCACCGCCCTGCTCTGGCTGGCCCGCAAGGCCTTCCTCGGCCACGTCCCCTTTCCCCTGGTCCACGTGGACACCACCTACAAAATCCCCTCCATGATCGAGTTCCGCGACCGCCTGGTGCGCCAGTGGAACCTCAAGCTGCTGGTGGGCCGCAACCAAGCCGTCCTGCGCAGCGGCGTCACTTATCCCAACGGCCGCGCCACGCGCGTCGAGTGCTGCGGCACCTTGAAAAAGGACGCCCTCAAGGAGGTCCTGGAATTGCACCAGTTCACCGGCGTGATCGTGGGCGTGCGCCGTGACGAGGAACCCACCCGCGCTAAGGAGCGCTACTTCAGCCCGCGCGACAAGAACATGGAATGGAACGTGGAAGACCAGCCGCCGGAGTTGTGGGACCAGTTCAAGACCGATTACGAAAAGGGCGCGCACATCCGGATTCATCCCCTCTTGCATTGGACGGAGGTGAACATCTGGGAATACATCCAGCGGGAGAACATTCCCGTCATCCCGCTCTATTTTGCCAATGAAAAGGGCGAACGCTACCGCAGCATTGGTTGCGCTCCCTGCACTTTTCCCATCAAATCCACCGCCCGCTCCGTCGCCGAAATCATCGAAGAACTGCGCCAGACCCGGACCTCCGAGCGGGCCGGCCGCGCCCAGGACAAGGAGAGCGAGGACGCTTTTGAAAAGCTGCGGCGCGACGGCTACATGTAATCCCCGCCCGCCCGCCCGCCAGTCGTTTGACACGCATGGAAAAAATCGCCGCACCATTGGAACAGCTCAAAATTGTGATCGTCGGACACGTGGATCACGGCAAATCCACCTTTGTCGGACGCCTCTTCCACGACACCGGCTCGCTGCCGGAGGGCAAGCTGGAACAACTCCAGGCCGCCGCCCGCCGCCGTGGCGCCCCTTTCGAGTGGGCCAATCTCATGGACGCGCTCCAGGCCGAACGCGATCAGAATGTCACCATTGATACCGCCCAAATCTGGTTCCGCTGGGGCCGCCGCCAGTACGTGATCATTGACGCCCCGGGCCACAAGGAATTCCTCAAGAACATGATCACCGGCGCGGCCAGCGCCGAGGCCGCCTTGCTGCTCATTGACGCCAACGAGGGCGTTCAGGAACAATCCCGCCGTCACGGCTATCTTCTCCATCTCCTGGGCCTTCGGCAGATCGTCGTTCTGGTCAATAAAATGGACCTCCGCGACTATTCCCGGCAGCGGTTTGACGAGATCGAAAGCCAGTTCCGCTCCTTCCTCAATTCCGTCGGCCTTGCGCCCAAAGCCTTCCTTCCCATGGCCGCCAAGAGCGGCGACAACATCGCCTCCCCGAGTCCCAACATGCCTTGGTGGAAGGGGCCGACGGTCCTGGAATCCCTGGAGGATTTCCAAGTGGGGCGGCCGCCGACCAACCAGCCCTTGCGCTTCCCGATCCAGGATGTTTACCGCTTCGACGACCGCCGCATTTTGGCCGGGCGCGTCGAATCCGGCGCCTTGCGCGTGGGCGACCGTCTGGTCTTTTGCCCGACCAGCAAAGTCAGCGCCGTCAGGTCCATCGAACGCTGGAACGCGCCCGCTAGCGATGTCGCCCAGGCGGGCGAATCCATCGGCATCACGCTGACCGATCCGGTTTTTGTGGCCCGCGGGGCGGTGGCGGCCTTGGAGACCGATCCCCCCTACGAACTGGCCAAATTCAGCGCGCGGGTTTTCTGGCTCGGACGCAACCCCTTCGCCAAGGGCAGGCCCTACAAGCTCAAGCTGGCGACGCAGGAGGTTGAATGCGAAATCGAATCGGTCCACAAAGTGATTGATTCATCCACCTTGGAAGCCGTTTCCCGCCCCGAAGAGTTTGTCGGCCGCAATGAGGTCGCCGAATTATCCATCCGCACCCGGCGCCCCTTGGTCTTCGACGTTCACACGGAAATCCCCGCCACCGGCCGCTTTGTCATTGTGGATGGGTTGGAAGTCTGCGGGGGCGGCATCATTGCCCCGGACGCCTATCCCAGGCGAAGTTCTGACACGCAGCAGAGAAGCCACAATATTTACTGGACCCACGGCAAGGTCGCCGCCGCGCAACGGGCCGCGCGCAACGGCCACCAGGGCCGCGTCGTCTGGCTGACCGGCTTGTCCGCCTCCGGCAAGTCCACCATTTCCACCGAATTGGAGCGCGAACTCTTCAATCACGGCCGCCACGTCTATGTTCTGGATGGGGACAACATCCGACACGGATTGTGCTCCGACCTGGCTTTTTCCGCGCGCGACCGGAGGGAAAACATCCGCCGCATCGGCGAGGTGGCCAAGCTTTTCGCCGACGCCGGCATCATCTGCATCACGGCCTTCATCTCGCCCTATCGTTCGGATCGGGACTTGGTGCGCGAAATCATGCCGCCCGGCCAGTTTGTCGAGGTCTATGTCAACGCTCCCATCGAAGTGTGCGAGCAGCGGGACCCCAAGGGCCTTTACGCCAAGGCCCGCGCCCATCAGATCAAGGATTTCACCGGCGTTTCCGCCCCCTACGAATCACCGCTCCAGCCGGAACTGGAGGTCCGCACCGATCAACTTTCCGTGGCCGAATCGGTCGCCCGCATTTTCGACTATTTGGACCGAAGCTATAAAGGCGCGCCGGAAGGGAGTGATATTTAAGGCCATGACTCGATTCGACAATCTCACGAAGGCGTTGCGCGCTTCCCCCGCGACCTGGTTGGTGACAGGGGCGGCCGGCTTCATCGGCTCCAACCTGTTGGAAACGCTTCTGCGCCTCAACCAGCGGGTGGTCGGCGTGGATAACCTTTCGACGGGGCGGCGCCAGAACCTGGCCCAGGTCCGCGCCGCGCTCGGGCCGGGGCCGTGGGCCAACTTCACCTGGATCAAGGGGGACATCCAGGATGCCGCCCTCTGCCGGCGCGCCGTGCGGGGCGTGGACTACGTCCTGCACCAGGCGGCGCTCGGTTCGGTTCCCCGTTCCATTGAGGAACCCATCCTGACCAATGACAGCAATGTCAACGGCTTCGTTCAGCTTCTTTGGGCCGCGCGCCAAGGCGGCGTGAAACGATTTGTCTTCGCCTCCAGCAGTTCCGTCTATGGCGATGAGGCCCGGTTGCCGCAAACCGAGGATGAAATTGGCCATGGCCTCTCCCCTTATGCGGTCTCCAAACGGGTCAACGAGCTTTATGCCGCTGTCTTTGGCCGCTGTTACGGCTTCCAATCCATCGGCCTGCGTTACTTCAATGTCTTCGGCCCGCGCCAGGACCCCGCCGGCGCTTACGCGGCGGTCATCCCCAAATGGATTGCGGCCATGATCGCCCGTCAACCGGTGTTCATCAACGGAGACGGTTCGACCAGCCGCGACTTCTGCTACGTGGCCAACGTCGTCCAAGCCAACTTGCTGGCCGCGACCGTGCGGAATCCCGCCGCCCTCAACCAGATCTACAATATCGCGTTGGGCGCCGAGACCTCTTTGAACGAGCTTTTCGAGATGTTGCGCTGGCGTCTCGCGCCCTCCCGCCCCTATTTGCGCGATTTTAAACCGCGCCACGCGGATTTCCGCCCCGGGGACATCCTTCATTCCAGGGCCGACATCACCAAGGCGCGCCGCCTGCTGGGCTACCAGCCCGCCTACAATGTCGCCATGGGACTCGATGAAGCCCTCGATTGGTACACATGAAAGGCATCATTCTAGCCGGCGGAGCAGGCTCCCGCTTGTTCCCCTTGACCCTGGTGGCCAGCAAACAGTTGCAGCCGGTCTATGACAAGCCGATGGTCTATTATCCGCTGACGACCCTCATCGAGAACGGCGTGCGCGAATTGTGCCTCATCTCCACGCCGCAGGACCTGCCGCGTTTCCGCCGACTCTTGGGCGACGGTTCAGCCTGGGGACTCTCCATCGAGTACCGCCAGCAGTCGCGCCCCGGCGGCATTGCCCAGGCCTTCTTGATTGCCGAATCGTTCATTGGCTCCGACCCGGTCACGCTCATCCTCGGGGACAATGTTTTCTACGGCGCCGATGGCTTCAAACGGGCCTTCACGGATTTCCAGGCCGGCGCCGTCGTCTTTGCCTATCGCGTCCACGATCCCCAACGCTACGGCGTGGTGGAGTTTGACGGGGAGGGCCGCGCCCTTTCCATCGAGGAGAAGCCCAAGGCCCCTCGCGGCAACCACGCGGTGCCGGGTTTGTATCTTTACGACAATCAAGTGGTGGAAATCACCCGGAACCTTCGTCCCTCCTCGCGCGGCGAACTGGAAATCACCGATGTCAACATCGCCTATTTGCGGCGCGGCCAGTTGCGCGTCTATCCCTTGAGCCGGGGCTTTGCCTGGCTGGACGCCGGCACCAGCAGCAGCCTGCACGAGGCCTCGGCTTACGTCCAGACCATCGAGAAACGCCAGGGCATCAAGATCGGCTGCCCGGAGGAGGCGGCCTTCCGCCGCGGCTTCATCGGCGCGGACGCCTTGGCCAAACTGGCCGCCCAAATTCCCGATTGCGAGTACCGGGATTACCTCCATCGCGTCCTGGCGGAGGCCGCGCGCTGATATGATCGTTCTTTTAGGCGGCAGCGGTTACATCGGCCGGCAATTCGCCGCGTCGTTGCAGCGCCTGGGTTGGCCCTTTGTCGCCCCTTCCAGGTCAGACATGGATTACACCCGGTTCGAGACGCTGCTGGAATTCTTGCGCCAGACCAAGGCGGATTTTCTCATCAACGCCGCCGGTTATGTCGGCAAACCCAATGTGGACGCCTGCGAGGAGCACCGGGCCGAAACCCTGGAGGGCAACACCTTGTTTCCCGCCACCGTGGCCCACGCCTGCGCCGTGCTGGGTCTCCCGTGGGGCCATGTCTCCTCCGGTTGCGTCTATTCCGGGGCCAAGGTGCTTCTCCAGGGCCGCTGGCGCGTGGAGCCGGATTTGACCCAGCCCCATCTCAAATCGTTGTTGCGCCAGAATCCCGGCGCCGTTCAGGGTTTCACCGAAACGGACGAACCGAATTTCACCTTTCGCCGGCCCCCGTGCAGCTTCTACAGCGGCGCCAAGGCCCAGGGCGAGGACGCCATCCGGGGCCTCGGCCAAAATTATGTCTGGCGCTTGCGCATCCCTTTCGATCAATTCGACCACCCGCGCAATTATCTCAGCAAGCTGCAATACTACGCCAAGGTTTATGACAATTTCAACTCGCTCTCACACCGGGCCGACTTCGTCCAGGCCTGCCTGGAACTGTGGCGGCGGCGGGCTCCCTTTGGCCTTTACAACCTCACCAATCCCGGCTTTGTCTCCTCCAGCCAGGTCGTGGCGATGATTCAACGCTTTCTCAAGCCAAACCGCCCTTTCGCTTTTTGGACCGGCGACGCCGAGTTTTACCGCGAGGCCGCCAAAACGCCCCGCTCCAACTGCATCCTGGACGTTTCCAAGGCGCTCGCCGCCGGCCTGTCGTTGCGCCCGGTGGAAGAAGCCCTGGCCGATGCGCTGGAACGCTGGTGTCCGGCATCAACTTCAAACGCTTGATATGAACCTGCTCGTCACAGGCGGCGCCGGCTTCATCGGCTCCAACCTGATACATCATATTATTGACAATCCCATGATCCGGCGCCTGGTCAATCTTGACTGCCTGACCTACGCCGGGCACCTGGAAAACCTGGAAGCGGTGCAGCGCCACCCCAAATACGTCTTTGAAAAGGTGGACCTGCGCGACCAGCCCGCCCTCCGCGCCGTCGTCGTCCGGCACGCCGTCACCCACGTGCTCCATCTGGCGGCGGAGTCGCACGTGGACCGTTCCATCACCGGCCCCGACGATTTCATCCAGACCAATATCGTTGGCACCTTCCACCTTTTGGAGGCGGTGCGGGCCGCCTGGACGGGCAATATGACCGGGAAACGCTTCCATCATGTCTCGACGGACGAAGTCTATGGCAGCCTGGGAGCGGAGGGGTATTTTACGGAGACGACGCCCTACGCGCCCAATTCCCCCTACTCGGCCAGCAAGGCCGCCAGTGATTTCCTGGTGCGCTCCTATCACCACACCTACGGGCTGCCGGTGGTCACGACCAATTGCTCCAACAACTACGGCCCCTACCAGTTCCCCGAAAAGCTCATCCCGGTCGTCATTCAAAGCCTCTGTCTGCGGCGCCCGGTCCCCGTCTATGGCGACGGCCTCAACGTGCGCGACTGGCTCTATGTGCGCGACCACGCCGAGGCCCTCTGGCAGGCGCTGACGCGGGGCCGCGACGGGGAAACTTACAACATCGGCGGCCACAACCAGTGGCCCAACATCCGCATCGTCGAGTTGATCTGCGACTTGATGGACGAGCTGGCGCCGGAATTGGGCGGCTCCTCCCGGCGCCTGATCTCCTTTGTCAAGGACCGGCCCGGCCACGACCGCCGCTACGCCATTGACGCCGGCAAAATCCAGAAGGAACTGGGCTGGACCCCGGCCCACACGTTCCAAACCGGCCTGCGCGAAACCGTCCAGTGGTACTTGAGCCACCAGGACTGGGTCCGGCGCGTCAAAAAAATGTCATGATTGTTCTGCTTGGCGCCAGCGGCTTCATCGGCCGCGCTTTCGCCGGCGAATTGCGCCGGCGCGGGCGTTGCTTTATCCCGCTGACCCGGCACGCCTTCGACTACACCCGGTTCGACTTTTTGTTTGCCTACCTGCGCGCCATGAAGCCGGTTTTTCTGGTCAACGCCGCCGGTTATGAGGGCGGCGCCAATGCCCGCCCGCCGGCGGGGGAACGGGAGAGAATGATGGCCGCCAATGCCATTCTGCCCCAGATGATCGCCCGCGCCTGCCTGATGACCAAGACTCCCTGGGGACACGTTTCCTCCGGCTCCGTTTATTGCGGGGCCAAAGTCCTCTCCCATGGGAGGGCGGAAATCCAGACGCATCTCGGGCAGCCCGGCCTGCTGCGGCTTTTCGCGGCCCATCCCGAACGATTCCGGGGCTTCACCGAACTGGACGAGCCTAATTTTTCCTTCCGCCGACCGCCTTGCAGCTTCTTTAGCGGCGCCAAGGCCCTGGCGGAGGAGGCCATTCGGGACATCGGCCAATGTTTCATCTGGCGCCTCCGCCTGCCCTTCAACGAGCGGCCGGAGCCGTGCAACTGGCTTTGGCGCCTGCCCCGGCAGGGCCAGGTCAGGGACAGTATCAACTCCTTCTCCCATTTGGACGATTGCGTCAGGGCCTGCCTGGACTTGTGGGAGCGGCGGGCGGCCTTTGGCCTCTATAACGTCACCAATCCGGGCGCGATGGCCTGGGGCCGCGTCGCCGCGGAAATGCAACGCTCCTTGCGCGTCCGCCCGCGCGTTCCGGCCGGCGGCCCCGCCGGGGCGGATCGCGCCCCGCAATCCAACTGTATTCTTGACTCTGGCAAACTGCTCCGCGCCGGCGTCAAGCTGCGGCCGGTGGCCGAGGCCCTGGCCGAGAGTCTCGACCGCCTCCGTCTGGCCTCGCGCGCGCCCAAAACGCCGGGCGCCCTGCCGCCGGACTTTCCCGCGGCCGGGTTGTAAGACGTCGCGACAAGATAAGGCATCGCAAGAAAATAATGGAGCAACAATCCAAGATATGAATGATGTGCTTGACCATAAAAGCGGCCCCGAATCCGCGCCCGCCTTTGGGCGCCAGGTTCAACGGCTATGTGTGGCGACCGGCCTTTTGCTGGCCTGCTTCGGCTGGCCCCTGTTCCAATTGGCCTCCTTTGCCATCCAGAGCTCGTTGTTTTCCTATATCCTGCTGATTCCCCTCATCAGCGCGTATTTGATTTGGACCGGCCGAAGATCTCTGATCCTCTCGGCCCGCCCCTGCTGGCCGGGGGCGGCTGTGGGGTTCGCCGCCGGCGCTGGCATCCTCGCCGCCTACTGGATGGGCCGCGCAGCCGGCTGGATGCCGGCCATGCAGGACTACCTGGCCCTGATGATGCTCTCCTTTCTGTGCTGGTTCTGGGGCGCCTCCCTGGCCATCCTGGGATCCAAGCTCATGGGCCAGCTTGCCTTTCCCGCCGGTTTCCTCCTTTTCATCGTCCCATTGCCGGTGGATTGGCTGGCGAACATTGATATCTTCCTCCAGCACACCTCCGCCGCCACCGCCGCCGCCTTTTTCACCCTGGCTCGCGAGCCGCTGATGCGCAACGGGCTGGACCTGCATCTCTCGGGCTTCAGCTTGAGGGTGGCCCCCGAATGCAGCGGCATTCATTCGACGATGGTGTTGCTGATCACCAGCACGCTGGCGGCGCATCTGTTCTTGAGGCGGTTCTGGACGCGGGCCGCGCTGGTGCTGGCGGTCATTCCCCTGGCCATCCTCAGAAACGGGTTCCGTGTGTTCGTGGTGGGCTGGCTGTGCGTCCACATCAGCCCGGAAATGATTCACTCGCCGATTCATAAAAGAGGAGGACCAATCTTCTTTGCCTTGTCACTGATCCCGTTTTTCTTGTGGCTGTTTTTCCTGCGCAAACAGGATGCCATCGCCGCCAAGGTCCCAAAAGCCCGACTGGAAAGTTGAAATTATGAACCATACATTACACCGTCAATGGCCCAACCTCCTGGCTCTGGTCCTTTGCCTGGCCGTCACGACCGGCTGCACCAAGGGCGCCAAGGCCCGCCGCCTTTTGTCCGACGCCCAGCGCGACTTCGATGCCAAGCGCTATGACGCGGCGGAGTTGGAATACCAGTCCGTTCTGCGGGTGTCCCGGCTCAATCCGGTCGCCGTTCGCCAATTGGGCTTGCTCTATTACGAGGATGGCCGGCCGGAGGCCTTCGTCTATTTGAAAAAGGCCCTCGAACAAGACCCCAAAAATTCCCTGGTCCAACTCCGTCTCTCCGAGCTTTACGGGGCCTCCGGGAAATCCAGCAACGCCCTCGAGTTGCTGGAGCCGCTCGCGCGCCACGACCCCCCCAATGACGAGGCCTTGTTCCTGCTGGCGCAATTGACCCCCACCAACGACCTGCCGGCCTTGCGCCAACGCCTGCAAGCCCAAGCGGGCCAAGGCGGCAAAGCCGCCGCGCCTTCTTACTCCGCTTTGGCTCTCCTTGATCTCAAAGAGCAAAAGGTCAACGACGCGGAGGCCGATCTGCGAAAGGCCTTGGACCTGGACCCCAAGCTGGTCTCTCCCCACCTCGTCATGGCGGTCGTCTGCTCCGCGCGCAAAGACGCCAAAGGTCTCGAAGCCGCCCTCAAAGCCGCGGCAGACCTCTCGCCCATCCGTTCCTCCGCGCGGCTCAAATACATTGACTTCAAAATCCGATCCGGCGCCCCTGACCAAGGCGCTGCGATGTTGCGCGAGATGACCCGCCAGGCGCCCGATTACCTCCCGGCCTGGATCTACCTCATGCGTCTGACGTTCGCCGAACACAAATTCGACGAGTGCAAGAGCGTCATTGACGCCATTCTCGCCCGGGACTACCTCAACTTCGAGGCCCTTTTGCAGTCCGTTGAACTGGCTCTGACCCAGCGCGACCCGGCCAAGGCCCTGAGCGTTCTGGACCGGATGGAGGCCCGGTATCAAAACTCGCCGGCGGTCAAATACCAAATGGCCCTGGCCCTTCTGATGAAGCGGGAAACCGCCAAGGCCATCGCGCGTTTGAACGACGCACTCGCCTTGGACGCCAACTACTCCCCAGCCGCGCTCCTGCTGGCGGAATTGGACATCCGCACGGGCGATCCGAGAAGCGCCGTTACCCTCCTCTCGCAATTGATCAAGAACGACCCCTCAATCGCCCGGGCCTACTTGACTCTCGCGCAGGCCTATTTGGCCCAGCAAAAACCCCGGGACGCCATGGACGTCTATCGCAAGATGGCGCTGGTCTTTCCCAAAAACCCCGAAATCCCGCGCCTGATGGGCATGATTTTCCAGCAGGCCGGCGACAGCGCCCAGGCGCGCGCCGCGTTGGAAAAATCCCTGGAGTTGGCGCCCGATTACCTCCCCGCCTTGGAAAACACCATCGCCTTGGATGTCTCCCAGAAACTCTACGCCGAGGCTCACCGGCGCGTCGCCGCCGTCATGGAGAAGAACCCAAAGGCGGCCGTGCTTCTGATGCTGGACGGGAACATTTATTGGGACGAAGGAAAAACCAACCAGGCGGAGGCCGCCCTCACCAAAGCCATCCAACTCAACCCCGATCTGCCGGGTCCCTATCGGATGCTCGCCCGCTTCTATCTGGCTTCCCACCAGGGAGAGCAAGCTCTCCAACGCCTTTCCACCTTGGTCTCCAAAACCAACGACCTCACCGCCCTGCTGGAAATCGCGGAAATCCACCAACAGGCGGGCCGCTATGACGCCGCCCGCGACGCCTACGAAAAGGCGCTCGCTGTCAATCCGAATTCCGCCGAGACCTTGAATAACCTCGCCTATGTGTACTCCGAATTCCTCCACAACAACGACAAGGCCGTCCAATTAGCCGAGAAGGCCAGGACTCTGCGCCCCGATTACCCCAAGACCGCCGACACGCTGGGATGGATCCTCTTCAAAGAGCGCGATTACGTCCGCGCCCTCAGTTTGATCCAAGAGGGCGCGGAGAAGCTGCCCGACGACCCCGAGGTGCAGGTGCATCTGGGCATGGCCTACTACATGCTTCAGGAGGAGAACCCCGCCCGGCTGGCTCTGCAACAGGCCCTGGGCAGCCAGATGGACTTCCCCGCCAAAGACACGGCGCGCCAGTGTCTGACCAACTTGGAGGTCAATCCGGCCACAGCCACACCCGAGATGATCAACGAGCTGGACCAGCAGTTGCGCGCAAACCCTCGCGATCCGGTGGTCATGGACCGCCTGGCCGCCATTGAGGAGCACCGCGGCAACATCGAAAAAGCCGCCGCCTATTACAAGACGCTCCTGGATAACAATCCCCAGGACGCGACCGCCATGGTCCATTTGGCGGACCTCTATTACCACCGCCTCCATGATCCGCGCAAGGCGCTGGAGTGGGCCACCTCCGCCCACAAACTGGCCCCCCAAGACCCGCGCGCCGCCGCGTTGCTCGGGGAATTGATCTATCAAAGCGGCGACTATCCCTGGGCCTTAAGCCTCCTGGAGCAAGCGGCCAATCAGTTGCCCGACCAGCCCTCGATAAACTACCATCTCGCCTGGGCCTGCTACAGCCTCGGACGCCTGGCCGATGCCGATGCCGCCATGCAACGGGCCCTGCAGTCCGGCCAGCCCTTCCCCGACCTCGAGCAAGCCAGACAGTTCCTGGCCTTGCGCGCCGCCGCCAAGGATGCCGGCCAGGCCCGGGCCTCCAGCGCGCTGGTTGAGCAGATTCTGCAAAAGGACCCGAACTATCTCCCGGCCTTGATGGTGTCCGAACTTTTGGACGAGGACCGGGGCGCGTACAAGGAAGCCGGGCAGACTTGCGAGAAAGTGCTGGCCGCCTATCCTCTCTTTGTGCCTGCCATGCGCCAGTTGGCTGTTCTTTATTATCAACATTCCGGAGACCAGGCCAGGGCCTGCTCCCTGGCCCTCAAGGCCATGCCCTCGCTGCCAGACGATCTTGAACTGGCCAAAACCGCCGGCATTCTGGCCTACCGCCGCGCCGATTACAGCGCCTCCGTGCGGTGCCTGCGCCAAAATGCCGACAAATCCAGCGGCGATGGCGAACTGCTCGCTTACCTCGGCATGGATTACTTCCATCTCCATCAGCCTCAACAAAGCAAGCAGGTCTTGCAACGCGCCCTGGCCTTGACCAATATTCCCGCCCCGCTCGCCCTCGAAGCCCGGCGCGTCCTGGGGGAGCTGAAATGAGAGCCGATCTTTGTTGACATCAGCCATTAAATTGAAAATCATCTGCCAAGCGCCCAGACTGGCGCGGGAAGGACAAATATATGACGAACAAATTGCACCAGAAACTCAGCCGCGCCGCTTTCACTCTCCTCACTCTGGCCGTGTGGGCCGGTGTCGTGGAGTGTCAAAGCCCGCAGGCTGCCGCTCAATCCGCCTCCCCCACCCCTCTCCCTCCGGCGGCCCAGACCAACGAACTAACCGAACTGCGCGGCTTGCGTGATGCTTACGGCAACGCGCGACAGCCAGGCGCGCTGACCAATGCTGCCGCGGGCCAAACACCCGCCCCTGCCGCCTCCCTCGAGCTCCGCGAGGGGGACACCATCCACATTTCATTTCCAGGAGCACCCGCCCTGGACAGCACGCAAACCATCCGGCGCGACGGCAAAATTACGCTGGATTTAGTCGGAGAAATGACGGCGGCGGGCCTGACGCCGCACGATTTGGAAGTGCAACTTCTGGCCAAGTACGGCGACCAACTGGTGACCAAGCAGGTTTCGGTCACGGTCCAGGCCTCCGAATTTGCCGTTTACGTCACCGGTGCCGTGCTCCGTCCGGGCAAAATCATCTCCAACCGCCCTTTGACGCCTTTGGAGGCGGTGCTCGAAGCCGGCTTGGACCAGCAGAAGGCCAATTTGAAGAAGGTCGCCGTCATCCGCGAAAACAGCGATGGAAAGACCGAGAAGTTCCCCCTCAATCTCAAAGCTGTGATGGACGGCAAGAAGACCCAGCCCTTCACCCTCAAACCGCTGGACAAAATCTACGTGCCCGAAAAATTCTCCGCTTGGTAGCCACCCGGATTGTCCCGTCTAAATGACGAAATCCACGACCGGGGCGCCTGACTGCTCCAGCCGCCGGGCCTTTTCGCACAGATCGGCGACCGTCGTCCGGTCCATGATGCTCACCACCGCCTCCCTGACTTCCTTCATCACCTCCCGGATCGGGCACCGGGCTTCGTCCGGGCACGTGCAGGGTTCATAGAACCGGTCGCTGACACAACTGACCGGCGCCAGCGCACCCTCAATATGCCGCACCACCGAGGCCAGTGTGATATTCTGGGGGGGCCGCGCCAGCCGGTAGCCGCCGATGGCGCCCCGCCGGCTGGCCACCGCTCCCAGGGATTTCAAATCGTTCAAAATCTGTTCCAGGAATTTCTTGGGAATGTTTTGTTTCTCGGAAATGGTCTGAATGCGAACCACGCCTTTATCGTAATTCAGCCCCAGTACCAGCAAGGCCCTCAAGGCGTATTCGCCGCGCACCGAAAGTTTCATTTGTTGGAAAAGTATCATTCCTATAAAAACCGTCAAGATTCATAATTCGTTGGGCGTTCCCGGATACCGTAAAAAATATCTATAAACTCTATTGACAAAGTAGTGTAATGTGGCATTATCCCGCCATGAACATACTTTTAGTCAAAAAATCCAGCCGGCTGGCCGCGGTATTATTCGCGAGCCAGATTCTCACCACCGCCGCCCTGGCCGATCAAACCACCGACCAGATCGAGGCCTTAAAAAAACAAATCCAAGCGCTCTCGCTCAAAGTGGATGAACTGGAACAACAGCACGCCACGAACTCGGCCAAACAAACTAACGCCCCTTTCATCAAGGCGGGCGCGGAGGGCTTTTCCCTCCAATCGGCCGACACGAATTTCGTCCTGAACCTCAGCGGCTTTGCCCAAGTGGATGCCCGCGATTACCTCCGGTCCTCGCCAAACAAAGACACCTTCACCATTCGCCGCATGCGCGCCATTGCCAGCGGCTCGGTCTATCACGATTACGAGTATTATCTGCAGACCGATTTCGCCTCTGGCCTCACCAGCACGACGACCAACAACGCCCTTTTACAGGATGCTTACGTCAACTTTCATCATTGGGACGCCTTGCAAATCCAGGCCGGTAAATTCAAGGAACCCGTCAGCATGGAGGTTCTGCCCCTGGACCAATACCTCTGGTTCTTGGAACGCGGCTTCCCGACCGAGTTGGCCCCCAACCGCGACGTGGGCGTGGACGTTCACGGCAACCTCTGGAACGGGGCCTTGACCTACGCCGCCGGAGTCTTCAACGGCGTGCCCGACGGCGGCAGCGGCGACGTCGAAGTGGCGGATAGCGACAAGGACGCCGTCGTGCGCGTCATCGCGGCTCCCTTCAAGAACACCTCCCTCACGCCCCTGCAAAACTTCGCCTTCGGCCTGGGCAGCAGTTATGGCTTGCAACCGGGCACGGCCACGCCCACCTTCGCCACCGTCGCGCGGCAAACTTTCTTCGCCTACAGCAACACCGTCAGCGGAGCGGGCCAGCATCTGCGGCTGGACCCGCAAGGCTCCTACTACTGGGGGCCTCTGTGCCTCTACTGGGAGTACGCCATTTCCGATGAGAAGTTCAACCTGGCCTCCGGCAAGACCCCTCACAGCGCCTACTTCGAGAATTCGGGCTGGGATGTCGTCGGTTCCTGGTATTTGACCGGAGAATCCAACGTCTTCGGCATGCTGCCGACCGTCGAACGGCCCTTCCGCATCGGCAGCCCGGGCTGGGGCGCCTGGCAATTGGCCGCCCGCTTCGGCCAGATTTCCCTCGATCCTTCCGCCTTCCCTCTCTACGCCTCCAAGGGCTCCGCCCAAGGCGCGACCTCCTGGAGCCTCGCCCTGAACTGGTACTTGAACCACAATGTTAAATGCATCTTCGAGTATGATCAAACCGCCTTCACCGGCGGCAGCAGAGCCAAGGGCGCCGTGACGGCCAACGACGAAATGGCCCTTCAAGGACGGCTGCAGTTCGGTTTCTGACCGGCGCGCCCCATGAAACATTTCCTTCAGCTTTGTTGCCTGCTGCTCGTCGCGGCCGCGGTCCCCGCCGCGCCGGCCAAACCCGTCACGCTGCTCAATGTTTCCTACGACCCGACCCGCGAGTTCTACCAGGAGATCAACGCCGCCTTCGCCCGCTTTTGGAAGGACAAGACCGGCGACGACGTCACCATCAGCCAATCCAACGGCGGCTCCGGCAAACAGGCCCGCGCGGTCATTGATGGGTTGGAGGCCGACGTCGTCACGCTGGCCGTGGCCTCGGATATTGACGCCATGCACAGCCGGGCCGGATTGGTCCCCGCAAACTGGCAGCAACGGTTTCCCAGCAACAGTTGCCCTTACTTCTCGACCATTGTCTTCCTGGTGCGGCGCGGCAGCGGCCTCAAAGTCAAGAATTGGGACGACCTGGCGCGCCCGGGTCTGAGCGTCATCGCTCCCAACCCGAAAACCTCGGGCGGGGGGCGTTGGATTTACCTCGCCGCCTACGGCTGGGCCTTGAAGGAACACCAGGGCGACACTGCTGCGGCCCGGCGCTTTATCGAGCAGCTTTATCGCAACGTGCCGGTGATGGATGAAGGGGCGCGCGGCGCCACCACCACCTTTGCCCAGCGCGGCATCGGCGACGTCCTCGTCAGTTGGGAAAGCGACGCCATGCTGGTCGTCAACGGCTTCGGCCGCGACCGCTTTGACATTGTCTATCCCCCGGAGAGCATCCGGGCCGAGCCGCCGGTGGCGGTGGTGGACAAGTACGTTGACCGGCATGGCACCCGGGCGGTGGCGGAGGCTTATGTGCGCTTTCTTTACACCCCCGCTGCCCAGGAAATCGCCGCCCGCCACTACTTTCGCCCCAGCCTGGAGGAGGTGGCCCGCCGGCGCCAGGCCCTCTTTCCAGTTGTCAAAATGTTCACGGTCGCGGAACTTTTCGGAAGCTGGCAGCAAGCCCAAAAGACCCACTTCGATGAAGGAGGCATATTTGATCAGATCGCGCGAAACCGCCGCTGACCTCGCGCGGTCAACCAACCCCCTGCCCGGTTTCTCCATTACTCTGGGGTTCACCGTCGTTTATTTGACGGCCATCGTGCTCATCCCCATCGCCGTCTTGGCGCTTAAATCCCTGGAGCTTTCATGGAAGGAACTCTGGGAGCTGGCCACCAACCGGCGCGCCGTGGCCGCCTACGAACTGAGCCTGGGGGCTTCCCTGGCCGCCGCCGCGATCAACGCCCTCTTCGGCAGCCTCCTGGCCTGGGTCCTGGCCCGCTACCAGTTCCCGGGCCGCCGCCTCCTCGATGGTTTGATTGATTTCCCCTTCGCTCTGCCAACGGCGGTGGCGGGGCTGACCCTGGCCAGTTTGTTTTCCGTTCACGGCTGGCTGGGCCAATTCCTGACGCCTCTGGGCATCAAAGGCGCCTTCACCCCTTTGGGTGTCATCATCGCCTTGACCTTTGTCGGCCTGCCCTTTTCTGTCCGCACCCTCCAACCGGAGATACAGACGCTCGACGAATCGGTGCAGGAGGCCGCCTTATGCCTGGGGGCCGGCATTTGGCGCCGCTTTCTCACCGTGACGGCCCCGACCCTCCTGCCCACCGTCCTCACCGGTTTCGGCCTCTCCTTCGCCCGCGCGCTGGGGGAATACGGCTCGATTGTTTTCATCTCCGGCAACCTGCCCTTCCGCACCGAGATCGCCCCCACGCTCATCGTCATGCGGTTGGACCAGTACGATTACACCGGGGCCATCGCCGTCGCCCTGGTGCTGATGATCTTTTCCTTTGTCTTGCTGCTGACCCTGAACACTCTGCAAGGGTGGGCGGATAAATTCCATGAGCCATGAAACCGCTGGTTGGTTCCATCTCCCGTTCGCGCCGGTCCCCCGACCGGGGCGCCAGCCCCCCGGCGGCCCAATGGGCCTTGATCGCCGTGGCCATGCTCTTCGCGGCCCTTTTCCTGGTCCTCCCGCTGCTCAACGTTTTCGCGCAGGCCTTCGCCGCCGGCTTTGGGCCTTACTGGAGCGCCTTGCGCGACCCGGATACCGCTTCGGCCATTCGCCTCACCTTGCTCGTCGCCGCCATCAGCGTGCCATTGAACGCCGTCTTCGGCCTGGCAGCCTCCTGGGCCATCGCCAAGTTTGAATTCCGCGGCAAGGCCCTTTTGTTGACATTGATGGACCTCCCCTTTTCCATTTCGCCCGTCGTCGCCGGCTTGCTCTTCGTGCTGCTTTTTGGCGCCCATGGCCTGCTGGGCCGTTGGCTCGAGGTCCATCACGTCAAAATTCTTTTCGCCCTGCCCGGCATGGTCCTGGCCACCATCTTCGTCACCTTCCCCTATGTCGCCCGGGAATTGATCCCCATCATGCGCGCCCAGGGACGCGAGCAGGAGGAAGCGGCCTTGACCCTCGGCGCCGGCGGATGGACCACTTTCCGCCGCGTGACCCTCCCCTCGGTCAAATGGGGTCTCTTCTATGGCATTGTTCTCTGCAATGCCAGGGCCATGGGCGAATTCGGCGCCGTTTCCGTCGTCTCCGGCCATATCGCCGGCCAGACTGACACCCTCCCTTTGCGCGTGGAAAAGCTCTACAACGAATTTGATCCCGTCGCCCCGTTTGCGGTCGCCACTTTGCTCGCCTTGCTGGCCTTGGTCACCATCGCCATCAAGACTTTTCTTGAGTGGAGAAGCCGCCGTGAATCATGATACTCTTCGGCGCCGTTTCCTGGCCGGAGCATTCTCTTGAGCATCGAATTAAAGAATGTCAGCAAAAAATTCGGACCTGTCACGGCCGTGCAGGACATCAGCTTCGTTGTCAACGAAGGCGAACTGGTGGCCCTTCTCGGCCCCAGTGGCAGCGGCAAGACCACCATTCTGCGCCTGATCGCCGGGTTGGAGTCTCCCGCCGCCGGCGGCATCTCCGTCCGCGGCGCCCAGGTCAACGGCCTGCCCGCTCAACAGCGCAATATCGGCTTTATCTTTCAGAATTACGCCTTGTTCAAGCACATGACCGTCTTCGGCAACATCGCCTTTGGCCTCCGCGTCAAAAACTGGCCGGCCGACGCCATCCGGGCCAGGGTGGACGACCTGACAACCTTGCTCGATCTCCAGGGCCTTCTGCAGCGATTCCCCCATCAACTCTCCGGCGGCCAGCGCCAGCGCGTCGCCGTCGCTCGCGCCCTTGCCCCGGGGCCCGATGTCCTCCTCATGGACGAACCCTTCGCCGCCGTGGACGCGCAAATCCGGCAGGAACTGCGCCAATGGCTGGTGCGCCTGCACCAGGACCTCAAGTTGACCACTGTCTTCGTCACCCACGACCAGGAAGAAGCGATGGAAGTCGCCGACCGCATCGTCATCTTCTCCAAGGGACGCCTGGAACAAATCGGCACCCCGCAGGAGGTCTATGAGAGGCCGCGCAACGAATTCGTCGCCCGTTTTGTCGGTGTGTTGAACGTTCTGGAACTGGAAGTTTGCGCCGGCGTCGCCCGCCATCAGGAACTGGAGTTCCCGGCCCACGGCCTGGCCGACGGCCAGAAAATGCGCATCGGCTTCCGTCCTTACGCCGTGCAGGTCTCCCCCGACCCCTCGGCTCTCCGCTATCGCGCCGTCTTGCGCCGCACCTATTTCCTGGGTGTCATGCTGCGCCTGGAAATGGAATTGCCCGGCGGTCTGATCGTCCGCTCGCGCATCAGCAAGGAGGATTACGCCCGTCTCGGCCTGGCGGACGGCTGCGACCTGTCCTTCCAGATTCGATCCTATCGCATTCTTGCCAAAGAGGGGGAACCGCTTGGAGCCGAAGTCGCCACCGCTTACGACCCAACAAAACAACCGGCCGCAGGATCTTGATCCGGCGGCCGACTGCTCTTACACTTTTTGCTCTTACACTTTGCGCCGCAACCAGCCCATGCCTGCCAGTGCGACCGTCAAAAACATCGCCGTCGTCCCGCCATCGGGCACAAGCTTAGGATCAAGCGCGCCGAATGGGTTGCTGCCCAAACCGCCTATTTCGGTGCTGGCGAAGCCGGTGCCGGAATTGAATCGCCCGCCACCGGGCAAATTCCACGTGTTGCCCAAGTCCTCATAAGAGTTGCCGCCAGAAAGGCTGTTGCCTCCTCCGGGGTTCGATCCGCCCGTGCTCAACGCCATGATCGAATACTCTCCCGGACCCAGGACAAACGGCCTCACCGTCTCATAAAACGTATTGCCCACCTGCCTGCCGGATATTCCCGGCCCGAAAAGAACCTCGGGACCGACAAGATTGCCCGTAAGATCATTGAAGATGCCCACCGTTTCATCGCTGGTGAACCCGCTTCCCCCGTCATTTGCGCCTAGCGCCGATATGGTGGTTGGATGGGACACCGCGAAGTTCATCCCCAAAACATAGTCGCCCTTGGCGCTCTGCTGAATCATCAGAGCACCCGCGATTAGAATTATGACGCTTGTTTTTAACATTGTACCTCTCAATTTAGCTTCAATTTCTTAACGTGCCTTCATCCCGTCCTCCCATTTTTAGCAAATCGTATGCCAGCCCTCGGTTCCACCTCGAATACCCCCGGCCGATACACATATAACATTCTTGTTACAAGATACTTACATCCTTTTTACAGCCCTTATACCCCTCGCATCGAAAAGCTGTTTCCACAGCAGAAGTGTAAACCATTTCCCTGTTTTACCCCGATTTATCCCTTCCGCCGTCGCCTTTGTTTGTTGCAATACGTTGTAAATCAGCATGTTATATCAAAATGGCCCCGCTGAATCCAGTCGGTGTAAAGATATCCGACAAAATCGAGCCAATTAAGAGGGTTGCGATCGCCTCCCAGACCGCCCTCTTTGTGCCAAAACCAGCGGCTCACGCCCGGTCTTTCTGTCGCGCGGTTTCTCTTGCCTTTTGACTTTTTGTCTTCCCGGGGCAACGCTCATTGGGAATCGCGGAATTATTGACAACCGCATGAATATAGAATCACGCTCCGAATACACGCGCGGCGCATTGGACCGCGCCCATCTCAAGCCGGACCCGTTCGACCAGTTTGCCCTTTGGTTTCAGCAGGCGATGGACGCCAGGATCGTTGAGCCGAACGCCATGAGCCTGGCCACGGCGGGCGCTGATGCGCGCCCGCTGGTGCGCACGGTCCTGTTGAAGAGTTATGATCAGCGCGGTTTCGTCTTCTTCACCAATTTCGAGAGCCGCAAGGCCCGCCAGATCGCCGAGAATCCCAATGTCTCGCTCCTTTTTCCCTGGCTCGCTCTGGAACGCCAGGTCATCGTTTCCGGCTCGGCGCACAAGATTTCCACCGCCGAGTCCCTCGCTTACTTCATCACCCGCCCGCGCGGAAGCCAGCTCGGCGCCTGGGTCTCGGCCCAAAGCTCCATCATTACCACCCGTTCCCTTCTCGAGCAGAAGTGGGAGGAAATGAAGCGCAAATTCGCCGACGGCGAGGTCCCCCTTCCCTCCTTTTGGGGCGGCTACCGCGTCGTGCCCGGCGAAATCGAGTTCTGGCAAGGCCGGCCCAGCCGCTTGCACGACCGCTTTCTCTACACCCGCCAACCCGACGGCTCCTGGAACATCGCCCGCCTGGCCCCGTAATCATCCCCAATCTTAATCCTAAGCTTAATCCTAATCCGGTCTTAATCCTTCTCGATTCGGTAAAGGTGCGTTCGGGTTCTCAGAAAGAACGCCTTGCCCGCCGCCGCCGGCGAGGCCATGAACCCGTCGGCCAGCGTGTTGGTCGCCAGAACTTCGCACGTCCGGCCGGGCTTGAGCACCGTCGTCACGCCCTGTTGATTGAAGAAATACAATCGCCCGTCCGCATAAATCGGCGAGGCCTCGTAATCCCCGCCGATGCGTTCGGTCCAGACGATCTTGCCCGTCGCCGCCTCAAGGCAGGAGACGAAACTCTCCTCCGCCGCCGTGTAAATGAGGCCATCCACCAGTATCGGCGAGGCGTATTTGCCCACGTGTGTTTTGGCCTTCCACAGGACCTGCGTCTCCGTCACGTCCCCCTGGCCGTCGGCCTTGACGGCCCACAGTTCCGTTTTCGTCAGGCCGGTGACGAAGTAGGCCAGGCCGCCGTCAAAGAGCGGCCTCGGCGCGACGGAATAATCGTTATAGCGCACGCGCCACAGTTCCCGTCCGCTGCGGGGATCGTAGGAATAGGATGCCTTGGCCCCGGCGCTGAGCATCTGCACTTTATCTCCCACCCTGACGATCAGCGGCGTGCTGTGGGCCTTGCGCAGATCGCCCTCCCTTGCCATTTGGCCGGGCACATCCTGATCGTTCCACTCCACGGAGCGATCCGTTTTCCAAACCGTGCGCCCGCTGCCTTTGTCCAGCGCGACGATATACTGCAAATTGACCCCATCCATCGTCAGGATCAACAGGTTCTCAAAGAGGATCGGTGAAGAAGACGGCCCTCGATAATGCCGGCACGGCAGGTCCTCGCGTTTCCAAACTACTTTCCCCGTCGCCGTCTCCAGGCAGGCCGTGCCATAACTGCCGAAGTGGACATACACGTGGCCCGCTTCAATCACCGGCGAAGGCGTGGCGTAGCTGTTGGGCGGATTGCCCAGCGCCGCGTTGCCCAACGACTCCGGCGTCTCGCAGTGAAAAACCTTCTCATTGAAGCGAATCTTCCCCGTCTCAGCGTCCAGGCCCAGGACAAAAAAGTCATGGCCATCTTCCGTGGCCGTAGTCAGCCAGACCTGGCCCTCCATCATCACCGGCGTGGACCAGCCGCGATACGGAATTCCGGTTTTCCATTTGACATTCTCCGTTTCGCTCCAGTGAAGTGGATAACCGGCCAGTTTGGTCTCTCCGGGAGCCGACACATGGCCATCGCCGTAAGGCCCGCGGAACTCCGGCCAATCCGTTCCTGCGCTCGCCGGCCCGCCCGCCAGCGCCGCCAGCAAGGCCACGCCAACCGACACACTATATTTGACAATCTTGGCCGCCCTGTGGCGGGCGCCAGACAATCTCTCGACGCCATTCATCCCGGCAGCCTGTCACGGCCAATGAGCCAAGTCAAAGCAATGCACGCCCCTCAGATAATCGGGGCGCATGACAAAAATCTTCACCTTCCCGGTAGGGCAGAGCTGCTGCTTGCCCTGAAGTTTTAGAACCGATCGCGCGGATGTGCAAAAGACCGCCCGGTAATCAGTGGAAGAAATATTCGGCTGCGTTCCACGTATTCATTTGCCGTGAAATTCGACTACAGCGGATTGTGTGGCTCCCTTGCAGGGGATGATAGCGGATCGCTTGCGCTTAAAACGGGTTGGTTTGGAGGACGACGCGGATAAACATGCTGCCGGGGCTTTGAATTGGCACGGTCGTGCTTGTCTGTGAACCGGTTGTGGTCAGGGTGGAGATGGTGGTCCAGTGGACGAGGTCGGCGGAGGATTGGACTTTATAATTGAGGCCGCCAGGAGCCGTAACGACTATGTTGAGAGCGCCCCCAGAGACCGGAGTTGCGCCCAAACCGAGGGACAGGCTTGGCGGCGCGCCCACCACGATGGGAAGCGGGCTGGAGGTCGAGCCGCAGGGATTGGAAACCGTCACCAGGCCGGTGGCGGCGCCGGAGGGAACGACCACCGTGAGCTGGCTGTCGCTGTTGATGGTGACGCTGCCGGCGGAAACGCCGCCGGCAAAAGTGACGCCGGTTTCGGATGAAAGGCCGGAGCCGTTGATGCTGATTTGAGAGCCGGCGTTGATCTGGCTGCCGCCGCCGATGAGGGTGATGTTACTAATGACAGGCCCATAGCAAGAAGTGCCCAAACGGATTTCGTTGTTGATGTTGTCTGCGATGTAGATTCGGCCAAGGGAATCTTCCGCGATGCCGACGGGGCCGTTGAACAGGGCGGAAGCGCCGGGGCCGTTGGCATCGCCCTGGACTTGCGGAGTCCCGGCAAGGAGAACTTGAATTGGGTCTCCTTCAACCGCCACGACGTCCATTCCGCTGAAACATGTCACCAATATGGCAGCGGCTTGCTCGATGCCCGGCACCTTGGATGAAACCCAGTAAATGAGGCCATAGTTGTTATATATGTACTCTCCGAATGTTTTATCATTCACCACCGGGTCTCCCGTGATGATGCGAATGGCGTTGTTTCCGGTATCGGCGACATAGACGTTGTTGGAGGGGTCCACCGCCACCGCGGATGGATTGGCGAATTCAGCCTGGGTCAAGGCATCGCCATTGTTGGTGCCACGGGTGCCGGTGCCGGCGAAGGTGGAAACGAGGCCGGCCGGGGTGATGAAGCGTATCAGGTTGTTGAAGGAGTCGGCGACATAGATGTTGTTGGAAGCGTCCACGGCCAGTCCTGATGGTCCGCTAAACCGGGCGGCGCTGCCGACGCCGTTGTTGGTGCCGGAGGCGAAGGCCAGGCCCGCAAAAGTGGTCACGACCCCGGCGGGTGTGATTTTGCGAATTGTGTCGTTGAATAGCTCCGCGACGAAAACGTTGTTCGAGCTGTCGATGGCGATGCCCCTGGGAGCGAAGAATGTGGCGGGGCCGTTGGAGGTGTCGGCGTGGCCGAAGACTCCAGGCACGCCGGCGAAGGTGGTAACGTTGCCATTGGTGTCGATCTTGCGGATCGTGTTGTTGCCGGAGTCCGCGACAAATACATTGTTGGAACTGTCCACCGCCAGGCCCCAGGGACTGTTAAACCTGGCCGAAGCGCCGAGACCGTCGTTGGTGCCGGTGCTGGCAATGCCAGCCAGGGTGGTGACGGTGCCGACCGAGCCGCCGGTGGTCATCTGGCGGATGAGATTATTGCCGGTATCAGCGACAAACGCAGTGCCGGAACTGCTAACCGCAATACCCTCAGGGCCGTAGAAGCTGGCGGCCGAGCCGGTGCCGTCCGCATGGCCGGGGTTGGAGCGCCCCGGGCCGCTGGCGTAGGTGCTGACCTGGGCCGTGGCAATGACGATTTTGCGCAGGATGTTGTTTTCCGAGTCGGCCACAAAGAGGTTGCCGCCGCCGTCCCAGGTGACGCCGAATGGCTGGGCAAAACTGGCGTTGGTGCCGGTGCCGTCCTCGCTGCTGGCGACGCCTTTCATACCGGCGAAGGTGCTGACGACCCCGCCTTGGGTGATTTTGCGGATCGTATTGTTGTAGATATCGGCGACATAGACGTTGTAGGAGCCGTCCACAGTGATCCCGTAGGGAACGGAGAACGCGGCGTTGGTGCCGGTGCCGTCGGCGTCGCCGAAATTGCCTGGCGTGCCAGCCAGGGTGCTGACGACGCCGGCACTAGTCACGAAGCGAACGGTATTGTTGCCGGAGTCAGCCACGTAAATGTTGTTGGAACCATCGACGGCCACGCCGTCGGGATAGGAAAACTGAGGCGTGCCGGCGCTGCTGTCGGTGCTGCCAGCGCTGCCGGGGATGCCGACAAAGGTGCTGACGACGCCGGCGGGGGTGATTTTGCGGATGACGCAGTTGACGGTATCGGCGACATAAAGATTGTTGGAGCTGTCCAGCGCCACGCCGGAAGGGAAATTGAATTGCGCGGCAGTTCCGACGGCATTGGAAAAGCCGGCCACGCCCGCCGTCCCGGCAAAAGTGCTGACCACTCCAGTGGGGGAGATCTTGCGGATGAGGTTATTTTGGCTGTCGGCGACATAGACGTTATTGGAAGCGTCGGCGGCGATGCCCTGGGGAGTGTAGAAGGAGGCGTTGGTGCCTGGACCATTGACGCTGCCGTAGCCGGAATTGCCGGCCAAGGTGGTGAAAATGAAGGTCGGGAGATTCTGGGCGTGCAGCGCCGGGGCAAGCGAAAGGGATCCCGCCAGGAGGAGGGAGGTCAAACGGAAGGGTTTCAGGCCGCAACCGGTGAAATTGCACACACGTCGATGGCTTTTGAAGCGATTTTTCATACGGGCCCTGATTTTCCACGCTCCGGTGGAAAAGTCAAATGAAATCGTTAAGGTTTGTAGAAGTTTAACTTATGGTTGCCGGAGAGAACGCAGATGTCAATGGCTTTTGGAGCGATTTTTCATACGGGCCTTGATTCTCCATAGCCCGGTGGAAAACTCAAATGAAATCGTTAAGGTTTGTAGAAGTTTAACTTGTGGTTGCCGGAGAGAACGCAGATTTCGGATTTGAGATTTAAGAAGCCATCCAGTATCCCAGATCCGTTTATGGCGCTAAATTGGCGGTTGAGCCTTGTCAGTCGGTGGCTGCTGCTGTGCGCGGCCGTATTGGACGGCTTGCCGTGAATGCACAGCGCGCCCACGCCTTTCGGCGCGTTAAATTTGTGACCAGTGATTAAAAGATAATCCGCAGGCATCTTCGAAACATCGACCGAAACTGCCCTGCGTCTGCAAGGCAAACTCCAAACTGGCATGGCCCGGCAGTTCTGGAAGGATGGACGAAAGTAGCCGGCTTGCTACATGACCCGCGCGCAGAGGATTTCGTCTCCGCGCAAGACTTCCAGAGCGGAAGAGGGGACGGCGGTCACGGCGATGGTGTCACCGACGGCGTTGAAGACTTCGATGGAGTAGCCTTCCGTGCCGTCAGGGGCGACGTGACGTTCCACCAGTTTGACAATGTCGCCGCGCCGAAGCCGATGGTGCGGCAGGTCACACGTCAGCATCGCGTCGCTGTAAAGTTCCAATTTCATCATGTTTTCTGTTTGAATTGTAGCTTTCAGTTCCCCAATGACGTCCTTGCCGGCCCTCTCGCGATTTCGACCGCCGTCTTGAATTTGGACCCGAACGCGTACGTGCTCGACGGATTGCCCCATTCCGAAGTCAAATAAGGCATCATCGCCTCAAGCGCCTCCGGCGCAATCGGCGTTGTGGCGTTGTGGCCGAGATAAATCACATTCAGCTTTGCCGGCCAGAGGGGAAGGTCTCGCCCAACCGTTCTCAAGCCCGTTTCGTTCGGAGCCGAAGAACCTGTAAATCAGCAACTTGCAAATCATAAACCCTTCCAAAATACGATTGATGATGGGCCGTGGCTGGGGTTGAGTGGTTGGCGTCAAATTCAGTCTGGCCACTAATCACTAACCACTGGCCACTATTTCTTCTTGCATTCCCATTAAACAGTGGTAATGTGGCCCGCGTGCGGCGCTCACGCGCCTGTTCTTTGACATTTTGCAGGGGCTGAGGGAGAAGGGGAAAGGACGACACGCCTACGCCAGGCTTCCGCCGTCGCTTCAGTGAAGACGGAAGGCCAGACGAAAGGCGGGCTTGGCGCGCCGTAGCCCTGGCGAAGGCGGCACAAGCCGGCGCGGCAAGAGGATGAAAGGCCCTCGCCAAGGCCGTCCAAAGACCCAAACCTGCGGGTGGTTTAAGCCCTGGCCGATAACGATAAAGTTGCAGCTAACGGCAGCTAACGGCAGCTAACGGCAACTTGGCGCTTAACGGCAGCGGGCGGTCCAGCAAGGGCTGCGGGAGGCGAAGGCGCGGGGGGAAAATCCCCTTTGCCTCGCTGCCTCTTCGCGCCTTTTGGGCCTGCGGCGGCGGATCGTTGGACTGCTTGCGAAAACCGTCGAAAAGCCCAAGCCAAGGGTGCATAAATCGCAAGTAATCGCAGGCTGTCGCAAGCTATCGCAAGTTGGCGTTTAACGCAAAAGCCGGTCCAGCAACGGCTGCGGGTCTGGTGGCTTACGCCAACTTACGGTGACTTTCGGTAACTTTCGGTAACTTTCGGTGGGGACACCCCCCAACGGGCCGTGAGAGCGGTCCCTTGGGCAGGGAGTCCCGGCTTCAGCCGGTCTGAGAGGAGGGACACACCCCATCAGGTCGTATGAGTGGCCCCAGGCCCTTGGAGGCGGTATTTTCACGGTAAAATACCGCCAAATACCGCCAAATACCGCCAAATACCGGTGGGGGACACCACCCCAACGGGTCATATTTACCGGAAATCGCGGTCAGTGGAGGGTTGCCGTTGCAAGGGTTAATTTTAGCGCAACCAAGCAGGAATGCTTTCGCCGGCCCATAGGTCTTCCAGGCGCTGGCGGCGGCGGACCAGGGCGGCGCGGGCGCCGTGGACCAAAACCTCGGCCGCCAGCGGGCGGCTGTTGTAATTGGAGGCCATGACGAAGCCGTAGGCGCCGGCGCTGCATAAAGCAAGATAGTCTCCCTCTGCCAGCCTGGGCATCGGCCGGTTCTTGCAAAAATAATCGCTCGATTCGCACACCGGCCCCACCACGTCGGTGGAGACCCGTTTGCCGCCGCGTTGCGTCAGGGGGACGATTTCGTGGTAGGAGTCGTAGAGGGCCGGGCGGATCAGGTCGTTCATGGCCGCGTCAACGATGACGAAATTCTTCCTGCCGGTATGCTTGACATATTCGACGCGGGTGAGCAGGAGGCCGGCGTTGCCGACGATGAAGCGCCCCGGTTCGACGAGGATTTTCAAGCCGGTCGGCGCGAGCAACGGGGCCAGGCGGGCCGCATAGCTGGCCGGGGTCAGGATGCCGCGGGCGGCCGGGGAAGCCCACCATCGGGCCGCGCCGCTGGCCAGGGCCGGACGATAAACGATGCCCAGGCCGCCGCCGATGCTGAAGAATTCCAGGCCATAACGCCCGGCCAGGGATTGCACCAAGGGCAGGACCTTCCTGACGGCCAGTTCAAAGGGCCGGACGCGGGTCAATTGCGAGCCAATGTGCATCTGAATGCCGCGCCAGCGGAGGTTCTTGAGCCGGGCCGCGCGCTCATAGACGCCCTGAACCTGTTCGAGCTGGATGCCGAATTTGTTTTCGTAGGTGCCGGTGGTGATCTTGGCGTGCGTATGGGCGTCCACGTCCGGATTGATCCGCACCGCCACGGGGGCGAGGAGGCGCAGGCGCGCGGCCACCCGGTTGATGCGGGCCAGTTCCGGCTCGCTTTCGGCGTTGAGGCAGTAGATGCCCCGGCGCAGGGCAAATTCAATCTCCTCCTCCGTCTTGCCCACGCCGGCAAAGACGCACCGGGCCGGGTCGCCGCCGGCGGCGATGACGCGGCGCAACTCCCCCTGGCTGACAACGTCAAAGCCGGCGCCCTGGCGGGCCAGGAGGCGCAGGACGGCCAGGTTGGAGTTGGCTTTGACGGCGAAGCAAATGCAATGATTCAGCGGTCGCAGCGCCGCGTCCAATTCTCCGTAGTGGCGGGCCAGGGTCTGCTGCGAATAGACATAGAGCGGCGTGCCCAGCCTGGCCGCCAAGGGCCGGAGGGGGACCTGTTCGCAGCAGAGGCTGCCTTTGCGGTAAAGAAACGAGTGCATTGGAAGAGGTTCGGATTTTGCGCGGGTAAGTGTCAAATAAAAATCCCGCCGGCGTTTCACCCCGGCGGGAGGACAGGGCGGCGCGACTACGGCTCGGCGATGATGCGGGCGCGCTCGGTGTGGTATTGCATGGGCGTGATTTCGTCAGCCTCATAGCGGCGGAGAAGGTCGGCCAGCTTCTGCTCCTTGGTTGAGGGCACGGTGGCGGCGGGAGCCGGTTGGGTGCGGGGCATCTCTTGGTGGAGCTTTTCGACGCGCTTGGCGACTTCTTCCTGGGCTTTCTTGCGCTTGGCGGCAGCGGCGGCGCTTTCGGACGGTTTGGCGGCGGCGAGCTTCCGTTTCTCTTCTTCTTTCGCCAATCTGGCGGCGGCTTCCTCCCTGGCTTTGGCGGCTTTGTTTTCCTGTTCAACCTGCTTGAGCCTTGCGGCGGTCTCTCGTTCCTGTTCGGCGCGGAGTTTGGCCTCGGCGGCTTTGCGTTCGGCCTCAGCGCGACGATTGGCTTCGGCCTCTTTGCGTTCCTGCTCGGCGCGCAGCCTGGCTTCGGCCGCTGAACGTTCCTTGTCGGCGCGGGCTTTTTCCTCGGCGGCTTTGCGCTCCTGCTCGGCGCGACGTTTGGCTTCGGCCTCTTGGCGTTGCTGGTCGGCGCGGAGTTTGGCCTCGGCAGCTTTGTGTTCCTGTTCAGCCCGGAGATTGGCTTCGGCCTCTTGGCGTTGCTGTTCGGAGCGGAGCCTGGCTTCGGCCGCCGCGCGCTCCCTGTCGGCGCGGGCTTTTTCCTCGGCGGCTTTGCGCTCCTGCTCGGCGCGACGTTTGGCTTCGGCCTCCTGGCGTTGCTGCTCGGCGCGGAGCCTGGCTTCGGCCGCCGCGCGCTCCCTGTCGGCGCGGGCTTTTTCCTCGGCGGCGAGGCGGTCGGCTTCCTGCCTGGCTTTGAGAGCCTTCTCTTCGTTTTGCGCTTGAATCTTTTGGGCTTGAATCTCCGCCGCACGGTTCGGTTTCTCCGCTTTGGCCGGATTCTTTTCAGCTTGACGGAGTGCTTCCAGCGCCTGGTCTTGAGTTGCGGCGGCAGCGGGCGCGATGGGAGCCGCCGGGGCTGTTGCAGGCGCGAGGTGCTCGGCCTGGCGCAGAGCTTCCAAGGCGCGGGCGTCGTCGGCCGGGGAACTTGGAGGAGAAGCCACGGGCGCCGCGGGAGCAGCGGCTGCCGGCGGCGTAGGCGTGGGGGACGGCTTTGCTTGTTCCGCTTGACGCAACGCTTCCAAGGCGCGGGCGTCGTCGGCCGGGGAACTTGGAGGAGAGGCCACGGGCGCCGCGGGAGCAGCGAAAATGGCGGCGGGCTGTCCATGTTCGGCCTGGCGCAAAGCTTGCAAGGCGCGATCCTGGTCTTCGGGTGAAACCGCCGGAGCGGACAGGGGCTGTTGCACCGCCGGTGCGGCCTGCTTCTTCTCTATTTTGGAGTGTTTCTTTTTCGATTTTGCGGGCTGTTCGGATGGTTGGGCGCGTTCGGCCAGGCGGAGAGCCTCCAAGGCCCTGGTTTGATCGCCCGAATTGTTGGAAGGCGACTGGGCGCGGGCCAGAGGGCCGATGCCGACGGCAAGACAACAGGCCAAAAGGGAGAGCGTTCGGTATCTCATGGGAGTTTTCTACTGGAAAAGGGCGCGGGAATCAACTCCATTTCCTTGCCAAATTGCGCGTTCCAGGCGGCCGGCCAGGGATAGAGAAGGATCGAGCGCAGGATGAGGGAACGGAGTTCCGGGCGGCTGACTTTGATGCGCCGAGAGTCGTCGAGCAAGTTTTCGCGGCGCAGCTTGCGCAAGGTGCGGGCGCCGATCAAGGCCGGCCACGCGCAGGCCAGGCGCAGGCGGGCCTGGGACTTGGGCAGCAGGCCGGTGTATTCCCAACCGGCGGCCAGATGGCTTTGGGCGAGGGCCAGGAGCTGATCGAGAGGGGGCTGGAAGCGCGATTGGTTTTGCGCCAAAAGGAGATCGCGCGGGGCCAGGCCCGCCGCCGCCAGGGATTGCGCCGGCACGTAGCAGCGTCCGCGGCGCAAATCTCGGGGGAGGTCGCGGAGGATGTTGACCAATTGCAGGCCCTGGCCAAAGCGCACGCCCTTGCGCTCCAGGGCCTGGTTGTCCAGCGGCGCCCCGGGCCACAGGCGCGCGGCGCAGAGCCGGGTCCAGAATTCTCCCACGCAGCCGGCCACGCGGTAGGTGTAATCGTCCAACTCGCTCTGCGCCGGCAGCGCGACGATGCGGCTGCCGGTGGCGGAGCCGAATCGTTGCAGGTCCAACTCCTGGCCGCCGATGATGATGTCCAGAACTTCGCGCACGAGCCGGCGGTCGTCCGGGTCGAGATCGCGCAGCAACCGCAGGCTCTCAGGGCAACGTTTCAGCAGAACTTGCTCCGCCGGGGTCGCCTGGCTCGAAAGGAACGGCTCCAGGGGGAGCGGCGGGTCGTCAGGGCCGAGAATCTTTGCGCGCAGCGCCGCCAGCGCCCGCAGGCGGGAGGGCACGTCGGCCAGCCCGGCGTCGGCGATGGTGTCGGTGGTGCGGGCCAGGAGGTAGGCGAGACTGATCTGGCGCCGCACCGGGCCGGGCAGCGCGCGCATCGTCAAGTAAAACGAGCGGGACACGTCGCGCAACAGGGATGTCAGCAATTCGTCGGACACGGGATGTAAAGCGTTTTATTTTCTTCGATAACCGCTCTTGAACTCAAGTGGCCGGCTCTTCAATCCACGGGGCGGCGCGTCAGGCGCCGGAGAAGATTTTTCGCCAGCGGGCCAGTTGGCGGGCGACCTGCGCCGGGCCGGGAGAGCCGGGGAGATTGCGCCGCGCCAGGGCCTTGTTGAGATCGAACACTTCCAGCGCGGCGGCGTCGAAGGCCGGGTCAATGTCGCGCCATTCCTGGGGCGTCAATTGGTCCAGGGGCCGGCCGAGGCGGGCGGCGGCGGCGACGGCGGCGCCGACGAGTTGATGGGCGCGGCGGAAAGGGAGGCCTTTGCGCACCAGGGCGTCGGCCAGGTCGGTGGCCAGGAGGGCGGGGTCGGCGGCGGCGGCGCGGCATTTAATAGTGTTGACGGAAGTGTTGGCCACCATGCCGGCCATCAGGCGCGCGGCCGCGCGGACGGTGTCGGCGGAGTCGAAGAGCGGCTCCTTGTCCTCCTGCAAATCGCGGTTGTAGGTCATGGGCAGGCCCTTCAAAAGCGTCAGCAGGGCCATGAGGTTGCCGAAGACCCGGCCGGCCTTGCCGCGGGTCAATTCCGCCACGTCCGGGTTTTTCTTTTGGGGCATCAAGGAGGAGCCGGTCGTGTAGGCGTCGGAGAGGGTGATAAAATCAAACTCGGCCGTCGTCCAGAGAATCCAGTCCTCGGCCAGACGCGAGAGATGGACGGCCAGCAAGGCCGTCGCGGCGCAGAACTCGACGGCGAAATCGCGGTCGCTCACGGCGTCCATGGAGTTTTGGGTCAGGCGGGGGCGTCCCTTGTGGTCCACGAAGCCGAGCAAACGGGCGACCATTTCGCGGTCCAGGGGCAGGGTGGAGCCGGCCAGGGCGCCGCTGCCCAGGGGACAGACGTTGGCGCGATGGAAGCAATCCACCAGGCGGGAGCAATCGCGCTCGAACATCTCCAGGTAAGCCAGCAGATGATGAGCGAAGCTGACGGGCTGGGCGCGTTGCAAATGGGTGTAGCCCGGCAAAAGAACTTTGGCATTCTTTTCGGCCAGCGCGAGCAGGGCGGCCTGCAAGGAGCGCAAGGCGCGGCTCAGATCGGCGATTTCGTCGCGCAGCCACATGCGCAGGTCCAGGGCGATTTGGTCGTTGCGGGAGCGACCGGTGTGGAGCTTGGCCCCGGCGGGAGTGCGGGCGGTCAACTCCGCCTCGATGTTCATGTGGACGTCTTCGAGGGCGGGGTCCCAGTGGAAGCGGTCCTCGCAAATTTCCTGGGCGATGTCATTGAGGGCGGTTTCGATTTCGAGCAATTCGGCCTTGGTCAGGACGCCGATTTTCTGGAGCATGGTGGCATGGGCCAGGGAGCCGAGGATATCCTGTTCCCAGAGCCGCCGATCAAAGGAGACGGACTCGGTGAAATGGGCCACGTCGGCGTCCGGGGCCTCGGAGAACCGGCCGCCGCGCGAAACTGGAGAGTGTTCTTTCAACTGGCTTCGCACTGTAAAGTGAAATCCGGCGGAAGTCACGCCCGAAAAAGGCGAAGAAGGCGTGCCGATTCGGGCCGGCACGGCCGGTGGGAAATCCAGGATAAAATGCGACCCGAAGCGTTTCCGTCCCAAAAAGCGTGTGCTCTTCGGGGGCATGGGGCCCGCTGATCTCGCTAAACCCTCGTTGGCTGCTGATTCCGGGGCCGAGTCAGCGATTGTGGCGACGGGGATCCCGTTTTGGCGTGGCAACACAATGGATGGGAGGGAGCCCGAATGGCCCGAACTGGCTCTTTTTTGCCATGAAAACATTTTTTTTGGTGCTAATTGGTGCTAATAGGTGCTAATAGGTGCTAATTCTGCTTTCCTCTTGCGTCACGGGGATGGTTTCTCTGCGCCTCCGGCTGTTGGCGACACAGTGGCCGCGAAGGGGGTCCGAGCGCCCCGGACTGGCTCTTTTTTGCCATCAACACAATTTTTTTGGTGCTAATAGGTGCTAATTCTTTCGAGCAAGGCCGTTTCGGAACGCATCAGCACCTGCCAGCGTTGATTGAGAATTTGGTCATTGAAAATTGGTCATTGGCCATTGAATTCCGCCTCCCCATCCGCTCAATGGCCATTTATAAATTCTCAACGGCCAATTCTCAATGGCCTTCAAGATCGCGCTTCCAGAGCGCCGACTCGATCATGTTTGATCTGCGCCTCGAACATCCCGCCGCCGTTTCCCGGTCGCAGCCTCCGGGAAATCCCTTCCGCGAGGCCGTCAACATGTCAAAGAACATGCCCTGACTTCGGCACTATACCACACTTTTGTGGTTTCGCACGTTTTTATTTTATTTTTTTTTGCGGCGGGGAGCCGCCGGCACTTCGCCTCAAGACGCTGGTTTCGCTTGCACGGACGCCGGAATTTTCAGGTTTCCACGTCCGGCGCGGTTTCCGCCAGTTTCATGCGCCCGGCGTTGAGCCGCTTGTTCTCGCGACTTTCAACTTTCCTGATGCTTTCGGCCACCGGCAAATTCTCCGGCATCGTGCCGCCCAGTTCGTGAATTGTTCGGCGGACTTTGCGGCCGACGTCGTTGTGAATGCGGTTGGCGAGGTCTTTGTCCCGCACGTTTTCGCGGCGCAACTTCTCCCCGGTTTGAATGGCGCGGAAAAGGTTGGCTGCCAGTTCCGTGCTGCCCACGTGGTCCAGGACGTGTTCCTTGGGCTTGAGCCGCATCAGGCAAGCCCAAGTCCCGAAGGGACGGCTGAGGTCACTCCCACAAATAGCGCTCGTCGAAGGCAATGCGGTGTTTTTTGAGCAAGTCCAAAAACTCCTCTTGAAAGGTTCTCTTCCGATGGTGCTCCTCCTGGCTCTTGATATATTGAATGGTCTTGTCCAATTGCGAGACGCTGACACTAAACGCGCCATATTTTACCTGCCAGCCAAAGAGCCGGTGTTCTGGGAAAGTCTCATGCACCCATTTGGAGGAGCCGCCCTTGATGAACTGCAGCGCTTTGGCGACCGACAGAGTCGAGGGCAAAGACAGCAGGATATGGACGTGGTCCTGCACGCCACCAATCTCGATGGCCTTCATTTCATGGTTGCGGGCGATGCCGCCCAAGAACGGCCAGAGCCTCTCACGCAGCGAGGGTGGGATCAGCGGCCGGCGTTCTGTGGTGCTGAAGACGCAATGGAAATAGGCACTGACGTATGACATGCCATCCATTCAGCCGTCCCTTCGGGACTTAGGCAACGCCGAATTTGCGTCCCCAACGTTGAAACGTTGGGCTATTCCCGGGTTGTCCCTCCGGGACAAGAGCACACCTGAGCTTCCCAAAGCCCAACGTTGAAACGTTGGGCTATTCCCGGGTTGTCCCTCCGGGACAAGAGCACACCTGAGCTTCCCAAAGCGTCCTGATGGTTACCAGCCGTTTGGCGGGGACTTTTGGGCGGGGGGGTGCATCATGGGGGGGTGAACGGCGAGAATT
>Ga0326728_10000701_pt1 | contig 127930 bp, 144 predicted proteins | sample MB3enrmetagenome_FD_207602 | JGI IMG/M metagenome (GOLD analysis project Ga0326728, IMG submission 207602) | Lab enriched peat soil microbial communities from McLean, Ithaca, NY, United States - MB31MN | ecosystem: Environmental > Terrestrial > Soil > Wetlands > Peat | place: USA: New York...
TGATTGCCTGGGTTACCGCTGCGGCAGCTACGGTTGATGAGACATCATACGTGGCTGCTGCTGCGAGCCGGGCACTCGGCATCTCGACAAGGAGCATCTTGCCGCCGCCGACCTTGGTGATCTTGGTGTCATCGCCTTCAATGACCTGGACCATGTCCTTGATCGCCTTTGAAAGGGAGTCACAGTCCTTGACACAGTCGGTCCTGACGACCCGTCCGAGAACCTGGTTGCCCTTGCCGCCGACCTTTCCGGTCTTGAGCTGGTCGTCGATACCGCCGAGGTTGATCGCGACCGTCCTCTTGGTCAGGTCAATAAGTTTCAGTACGCCCTTGTTGGTGAGCGGGCTGATCTTATCGAGAGTGACACCGCTCTTTAAGAGCTTACCCTCGTCATCATAGAGGTCAATTGTTTCTTTATATTTCGCCATTATAATTCCTCCAAATTTTGTTTAACTCCGATACAATACGAGCACTGAACGATAGTATTTGCTAACAGCAAACACTGGTAATGACTGGAAGTCACTATTATTGCACGTCCCCTGAATCGGGACATTGTATCCTAAAATGGGATATTGTATCCGAAAATGGGGTATTGTATCCTAAATTGGGGCATTTATCCTAAATTGGGACATTGTGTACTTCACAATATGCCCATATAAGCGTTCCGATATCTATTGAGGATCTCGAATAACGTAATCGAATTCAGGGTTATCGGTGCTGTTGCGTTACGGGACTTGACGGGAAGGATATCCCCGGAACCCTTCAATGTCAGGTATTTAAACGTCCCCGTGGGATGTACCGGAACCCGGGGAGACATAATCTTATATAGCTGCGTGGTGGAGGAAAAATTTTCAAAATAAAAACAGGAGATTATTTTTTACCCTGCTTATTCTCCCGGCGCACCTTGTCCATTGCATCATCCGGCAGCTGGACAAGCGTACTGCCACAGACAGGACAAAGGCCGGTCTGGTTTCCACCCATATCCTTATATTCCCTTTTGCAGACGGGACAATAATTCACGGTTGCTCCATAATGATTTTTTTAAATGATCAATCGGCCGCTGTTCCCTTCGGTGTTCTCTTTTTCTGGCCTGTACATAATTCTTTTGCGATACTGAGAATGGCACAATGGTTATCAAAGAACCATGCACATTCTTTCCCGTTACATGGGACTTCAACGAGCAACCCCTCAATATTGACGACCGTTCCGAATTTCAGGGGACAACATTTCTGCGATGGCATAAAGAAGAGTCTGTTTTGACATAATGAAACTTTCTTACGGGACGTTATTTCGGGAAATCCTCGTGTGGGGGAGATCCTGTCAATGACCGGCATTTCCCTCAGCGAGACCGGTACTCCTGACAATGATGCACGGTTTGAGATCACGGTACCGAAAGGAGCATTCCGGTTCATGGAAAAACCGGCACTCTCATGAAATCCGGTATATCCCGTTCACCCCCGTTGTCACGCATTGTTTTATCAACAGGCAAAGGAAGTATTGACTATGTCACCGCGACACGAACCCAGACCACACCCCCGTGATCCGCAGTCCCACCTCAGGTCACAACCCGGCCAAGATAAGGAACGTCACGAGGAAGAGGACCGGCACCACCCGATGGATCATCCGCATCCCCACCCGGCCCACCACCCGCAGGCCAGACCGGCCCTCCCTCTCCGGCACGATGCCCATTCCCATCCCCATGGCGATGAGCTGCCGGCCCATACCAACCCGCCTGGGCCCATCAAGCCCTCCAAGAAGATGACAAAGACCGGGAAATCCTGATCACGTGCTTTTCGATCAGGGGCAGCGGATCCCCACGATTGGTGAAGCAAAAGGATTTTTCCTGTTTTTCCAGGATGGAGAAATAGAGTACTAAGAACACCACAATAGTGGTTAAAGAAAGGATTGCCATATGTTACGCCCTGAAGATGTTGAAACGATCCTGACGACACACGATCTGTCCGTGTATCTGAAGGATATGGTGCAGAAGGAAGACCGCGATCTGAAAATTAACATCGATTACGAATCTGGTGAATTATTCATTAATTGTCCGGGCTTTTCCGAGGGTCTCTCGGTGAAGACTGATTCATTCGGCGTATGGGTGATCAGCGAAGTGGTCTCACAGGAAAACAAGGGAATTTTTACCCAGAACGGGAACGTTCACAAGACCGAGACGACCATGACGGTACTCCGGGCAGTTGCCAGCTGGATCCGGGACCTCGAAGAGAGCACCCGGGCGTCCTCTTAAAAAAACATTCTCAGTTTTTGTCAAGGGAAAGGAGCGTTCAGGATCATATATATGGTGCCGTGCGATCTGGTATGGGCATGACGGGGTGCATATCACAAACTGCGCTGATTGTGCCCGCGGCCGGTACGTTTCTTATACGGCGCTGATAAATCCGGTGGCATAAACCGGCATATGTTCCGGAACTACGACCGGGCCTTTTTCCCCCTGTTGCTTTGAGTTCCCCCATAGATAAACATATGAGGCCACGAAGCAATTTTAGCCCATCACGGCATGGCGCGATGATTTCTCCCGTATCAGCCCGGTCGGGCCGATGACGTTCTCACCAACCGGGCAGGATACCAAGTAGGCGTAATCTCCAGATATGATTGGACTTTACATAATGCCTGTGCGTAAATCCAGAGTATCGGGAATCCTGAAACCAGCAATGCAGAAAAATGGGAGTATGAATGGCTTTGCCGGAATATCAATAATGAAAATAAAAAACGAGGAATGACATGTCACAACAACTTGGCGGACAACCTATTATTATTCTCAGGGAAGGTACAACACGAAACCGTGGGCAGGAAGCCCAGAACAGCAACATCGCCGCTGCAAAGGCGGTGGCAAACGCAGTCCGGTCGACACTCGGGCCAAAAGGCATGGACAAGATGCTTATCGACGGCATGGGCGATGTCGTTATCACCAATGATGGCGCCACCATTCTCAAACAGATGGATATCGAGCATCCTGCAGCAAAGATGATGGTCGAGATCGCCAAGACCCAGGACGATGAGGTCGGCGATGGCACGACCTCGGCAGTCGTCATTGCAGGAGAACTCTTAAAGAACGCAGAAGGTCTGCTCAGTCAGAAGGTTCACCCGACTGTTATTGCCGAAGGATACCAGCAGGCCGCGGCAAAAGCACTTGAAATCCTTTCTGCAATCGCCATAAACGTGAAGTCGACCGATAGTGCACTGCTGAAAAAAGTCGCAGAAACTGCGATCAGCGGTAAGGGTGCAGAGGCGTACAAGGACCTGCTCTGCGGTATGGTTGTACGGGCGGTAACGATGGTTGTGGATCCTGACGGGACGGTGGATATCGCGCATGTGAATGTACAGAAGAAAGTTGGCGGTAAAGTGGAGGATACCGGGATCATCGAAGGTATGGTCATCGACAAGGAACGGGCACATCCGGGGATGCCCAAAGTTGTGAGGAACGCAAAAGTCCTCCTCCTCAATGCGGCGCTCGAGTACAAAAAGACGGAGGTCAACGCAAAGATCAACATTTCCCGGCCCGAGCAGGTGCAGGCCTTTCTTGATGAGGATGAGAAGATGGTCCATACCATGGCAAACAAGATCGTAGCAAGCGGAGCAACGGTTGTGTTCTGCCAGAAGGGCATAGATGACATCGCCCAGCACTACCTCGCAAAATCCGGCATTTTTGCCGTTCGCCGGGTCAGGAAGAGCGATATCGAAAACCTTGCACGGGCCACCGGTGCAACGATTATCAACAGTATCGATGTCATCACCCCCGGAGATCTCGGGGCTGCCGGCCTTGTGGAAGAGAAAAAGATCTCCGGAGATGAGATGATCTTTGTCTCGAAATGCAAAAACCCCAAAGCGGTCTCGATCATTATCCGGGGCGGGTCTGAGCATGTAATCGATGAGCTTGAACGTGGCATGCATGACGCGCTTATGGTTGTCAGTGATGTAATCAGGGACAAAAAAATTGTTGCAGGAGGCGGGGCACCGGAGACCGAGCTCTCGCTCCAGCTGCGGCGCTATGCATCAACCGTTGGAGGCCGCATCCAGCTTGCGATCGAGGCATTTGCATCTGCGGTCGAGATTATCCCGCGGTCTCTTGCCGAGAATGCCGGGCTTGATCCCATCGATATGATTGTCGCGATCCGGGCTGCGCATGAAGCCGGAAACAGGACCTTCGGGCTTGATGTGTATAAGGGCAAACCGGTCGATATGCTCAAGGCAGGCGTCGTGGAACCCCTGCGGGTGAAGACACAGGCAATAATGAGCGCTGCCGAGGCTGCGGTCATGATCCTGCGCATTGACGATGTTATCGCATCGTCAAAGGCAGCAGGCCCTGCCGGCGGTATGCCACCCGGTGGGATGGGCGGGATGCCGCCGGGAATGGATGAATATTAAAACAAAAACCATTTCCGGTTTTGGAGAAATCCCGATCTAAAACCGGATTGTCCTGACGACCGAAACAGCCGATAGTACCATTAATCCCGCCTCTTCATCCGCTACGTTATATCTCACTGTGTCGCTGCGAGAGCGTGACGGTTTTAACGTGACCGGCGTTTTCCTGGTTATGGTTGTTTTTTGGAATTCATTTTTCTTGTTATATAACCGGCGACGCGGTTCCGGACTCGTTTGCTCCCAATGACCGCGGAGGCGGAAAGCTGCTGTTTGTTCTCATCGAAGTTCTTCGTAAAGTACTCCCTCTGCCTGGCCAGGAGTGCAGTACCGAGATTTTTAATATATGACGGTTTGATTCCCATGTAAAATCCCTCAATGTTCTCTTCTTTAAAGGTGATTTGAGGTGATAATGATGCTCCCGGCATTATGGGGATCCCGGTACGGTACAGTTTCACACCGTCCCGCCCGCCGGGGTTTCTTCATCCGGGCCCCAAATACTGTTTCAGGCCGGGTAGGGCATTTCGCTTTTCACGAGCACGATGCCGGCAATGAGGACCGCGAGCAGCACTACTATGGCAAACGTCTGGATCGGGTCCGCGCTGGCGGTATTGTATACAATGACCTGCCGCACAAGGCCGGTGAACCCGGCGACAAGAAGGGTACGCACGTCAACGTGTCTGGTCCTGAAATAGACTGTCACCGTCTCGAAGAGGATAATAATCGTGATCGTGAGCAGGAGGGCGTCGATCGCCTGGACAAGACCGTTTGCAAAATCATGGGAGACGATCATCGCGCCGATCATCCAGATGGCCTCATAGACAGAAAATACGGCAATGAAGGTGAGCAGTACGGCGACGACCATGTACAGCGCCATGGGGACGAGCGAGAATAACTGGACGATATAATCAAGCGTCGTACGGTTTTCCTGCATGGTATATCTCTCGTTCTTTCTCCATAATGAAGCCATACGGCGCATAAAGCGTCAGGTCGCGCCTGCCCTTTTTGGATCTTCTTCCGGAATACTTGTTTAACGATGGCGCTCCTGCCGGGCGATTACCGACCCGGCCGTGGCGGCAAAGCCCCGCCATGCGTTCTCGTTGGCATTTATTAGAATCAGACGGGCGGTCCTCCGGAACACGGATTCAAACCTCGATTCCAGCGGGGTTTTTTCGTTCCCGCTACTTGCCGATATCGTTGAAAAAAGGCAGAACACCCACTATTGCAGAGGCATGGAAACGGTTTTCCCGTCTCTGTTTTGCATTTCAGAGCATACAGAGTAGTATATTAGACAGGTCTTCCGGCCACTGCTTGAAAAGGCATAATATGATTGAATCTGAACATTTTGCCTATCGAAAGATATATGGGATCATGACATTACTGTGGCCGGGTACGATGGGAGATCGTTGCCAATGACAGGTGGAACGATAACCCCGGATACGGCAGCAGAATCGCCAAGACCTGCTTATGGATCCATGTCCGGGCTAACAAGTGTCGAGGTCATTGAGCTCCGGCGACAATACGGCTTCAATGATCTTCCCGATGAAAAAAAGCACCCCCTGCTCAAATTCCTGTCCTACTTCTGGGGCCCGATCCCGTGGATGATCGAGATCGCTGCAATTCTCTCGGCCGTTATTTCTCACTGGGACGACTTTGCTATCATCCTCCTCCTACTCATGACCAACGCGGTCGTCGGATTTTTCCAAGAGCGGAAGGCGGAGAACGCTATTGAACTCTTAAAAAAACGGCTCGCGCCAAATGCCCGCGTGCTCCGGGACGGGACATGGCAGGAGATCCCTGCCCGCGAACTTGTGCCCGGAGATATTGTCCATATCCGGCTTGGGGATATTGTGCCAGCAGATGCCATACTCGCCAACGGGAAATACCTCCTTCTTGATGAATCGGCACTGACCGGTGAATCCCTCCCGGTGGAGAAGAAACAAAGTGATACGGTATATTCGGGATCCATTGTCCGTCAGGGCGAGATGGGTGCGAGGGTAACCACCATCGGGGGAGACACCTTTTTTGGTAAGACAGCTCGGTTGGTTCAAGAAAAACCTCCGCGAAGCCATTTCCAAGCAGCTGTCGAACGGATCGGGAATTATCTCATCCTCCTCGCTATAGTGCTGGTGAGCCTCATTTTTATCGTCGCACTGCTGAGATCTGAATCTGTTCTGGAAACGCTTCAGTTTGCCCTCATCCTTGTAGTAGCGGCAATTCCCGTAGCACTTCCCGCGGTACTGACGGTAACACTCGCAGTCGGGGCCGTTGCCCTTGCAAAAAAGGAGGCAATTGTCAGCCGGCTCACTGCCATTGAAGAGATGGCCGGCATAGACATCCTCTGTGCTGATAAGACCGGGACAATTACGCAGAATTCCATCAGTATCGGTGAAATCAGGACTTTTCCCGGGGTTTCGGAACGGGATGTCATTAATGCGGCGGCACTGGCCTCCAAAAAAGAGAGTAATGATCCCATCGACATGGCGATTTTTTCACGGTATGATCATCTCACGCCCCTTCCGGATACCGCCAGTCCTGAGACCTTGGATTTTGTTCCTTTCGATTCTGTCTCCAAATTCTCCAAGGCTTCGATTCGGGAACGATCGGGCAGGTTGTTTGAAGTAGCCAAGGGGGCGCCCCAAGCGATCGCTTCCCTTGCCGGTACTGATGGGGCTCTCGCCTCCACGCTTGATGGGTGGATAACGGGATTTGCGGAGAAAGGGTTCCGCGCTCTTGGGGTAGCGCGGACCGACAGTTCCGGGACTTGGCATTATCTTGGCCTGATAGGGCTTTTCGATCCGCCCCGCGAGGATTCTGCGGCGACGATAACTGAAGCAAAAAAACTTGGTGTGAACGTAAAAATGGTGACGGGGGATCATATTGCTATTGCAAAAGAGATCTCCGCGCAAGTGGGCCTTGGCCAGAACATCCTTCCCCGGATGGCATTGATTGCCGGTAATGGAGAAACGGTGAGGAAACAGTTGGAGACTGCCGACGGGTTTGCCCAAGTTCTTCCTGAAGACAAGTTCCAGATCGTGAAAACCCTGCAGGAAGGCGACCATATCGTTGGCATGACCGGGGATGGCGTGAACGATGCGCCAGCACTCCGGGCGGCAGATGCCGGCATTGCGGTTGCCGGCGCGACCGATGCAGCAAAGTCTGCCGCGGATATTGTTTTAACCAAACCAGGGCTTTCGGTCATCATCGATGCGATCGAGCGGAGCCGGGAAATATTCCGACGGATGGAAAATTATGCAGTATACCGGATCGCCGAGACCGTCAGAGTTCTGATCTTCCTGACACTCTGTATCGTATTACTGGATTTTTACCCGGTTACGGCACTCATGCTCGTCGTGCTGGCGATCCTGAACGACCTCCCCATCATGATGATAGCATTTGATAACGCGCCGGTCGCGGGAAAACCCGTGCGCTGGCAAATGAACCGTATCTTGACCCTCGCAAGTATTCTCGGGATACTGGGGGTTGTCTCAAGCTTTATCCTCCTCTGGCTGGCAAGGGAGTATTTCCATCTTGATGCGGGTGTCATACAGACGCTCATCTTCCTCAAGCTGGCCGTTGCCGGTCACATGACGATTTATCTCGCCCGCACTGGCCAGCAACATTTCTGGGAACGGCCGTTGCCAGCGTTCGCTCTCTTTGGCACAGCAGAAATAACTCAGGTAGCCGCTACGCTCATCGCTATCTTCGGTCTCTTCATGACGCCAATCGGATGGTTACTTGCCCTTATTGTCTGGGGCTATGCACTGGGATGGTTCTTGATCAATGACCAGATCAAGGTATTGTTATTCAGGAAGATCCATCCATATTCATGACTTGTCCAAATCCAGCCTCTGGTTTTGCATAGGACCCAATGCTGTGAAGGAAAGTAAAGTAGGGAAGCAAAAGAAATCTTGGAAACAGATACGGGAAGTTTCATGCCGGACCTCTCACCTCAGATAGCGCCGTACAAGCGGCTTGTTCTCATCGCTACTATAATCGGCATTATCTCGGGGTTCGGTTCGCTCCTCTTTTATGAAGGACTCAAGCTCGCGATGGCCTTTTTCTGGGGGGATCTCCTCGGCTATGTTTATCCGAGAGAAGGCGAGACTCTTGCCCAGATCGCGCAATGGTCACTTCCGTCATCGCTCCTTCTCCTGCTTCCCATTCTCCTTTTTGGCAGTCTTATCTCCGGGATCCTGTTGACTAAGTTTGCGCCTGAAGCCGAGGGTGATGGTACCGAAGCGGCAATCCAAGCTTTTCATACTGACGGCAAAATACGGAAACGCATCCCGCTATTGAAAGCGGTAACGTCGATTCTCACGATTTCGACTGGGGGGAGTGCCGGCAGGGAAGGACCGGCCGCCCAGATCTCGGCCGGATTCGGGTCGATCGTTGGCGATATGCTCGGCCTGACGCCCCGAGAGCGCCGCATCGCTCTCGCCACCGGCATCGGCGCTGGGATCGGGACGATGTTTAAAGCGCCACTTGGCGGTGCGGTACTTGCCGCGGAGGTCCTGTATACCCGGGATTTTGAATCCGAGGTTATTGTCCCGGCGTTTCTTGCATCGATTATCGGGTACGGGATATTCGGGTTCTTTGAGGGGTACACCCCTCTCTTTGCGCTTACGGCGATCAGCTGGACTATTCAACAACTTCCCTTTTTCCTGATTCTCGGATTTTTCTGTGCAGCGTTTGGCTTTTTCTATCTCTCCACGTTTTATTGGACACAGGAGAAGTTCAGTGATCTTTCCAACCGGTACCACATCCCTCAGTACCTCAAACCAGTATCCGGAGCACTCATTCTCGGATTGTTTGTACTCATGCTCGCGAGCATATCACCTGATGTGGAGATCCTCGGTTTTGGCGGTTTGGGAGCAGGCTACGGCTTCACTCAGCTCATCATTTACTCGATGGTTCCCTTGGCGGTCCTTCTCCTCCTTCCGTTCGTGAAGATACTGACAACCTCGTTAACGCTTGGTTCTGGAGGCAGCGGCGGTGTCTTTGGTCCGGGTCTCGCCATCGGAGCGTCTGTCGGCGGAGCCATCGGGATCCTCCTGCACCTGCTCACGCCGGCTCTTGTCCCCGTTGAATCTGTCCCTGCATTTGTTATTGTTGGTATGATTGCCCTTTTCGGTGCGATTGCAAACGCACCGATTGCGGTCCTAATTATGGTCGTTGAGATGGTCGGTAGTTTTACTCTCCTCGTTCCGGCAATGGGAGCTGTTGCCGTCTCCAAGCTGTTCCTTGGTGACACCACCATCTTCCGTTCGCAGGTCCCCACAAAAGCCCAGTCCGGTGCCCATCGTGGGGAATATAACCGAGAAACGCTCGAAGGGATTCTGGTTCGAGACGCCATGATCCCGCGGGAGGCTGTCATCACATTCTCCCCATCAGATGAGCCGGCGAAAGTCCTCGACTCCATTGCGTCAACGGGGCATACCGGTTTTCCCGTAATCGAGGCCGGCCGCTTAGTAGGGATTATCACAAATCGGGATGCACAATCTCTCCGCACCGAAGAGGGATCGTGCCTGCCCATACGGCAGGCCATGACTCCAGCTCCGTTCGTTGTCCATCCGGAAGATACCCTTGAGGTAGCACTCGCGATCATGGTCAGCCATAACTTCAATCATCTTCCGGTTGTACGGGCAGAAGCACCGGATACGCTGGTCGGTTTTCTTACAAGATCAGATATTTTGAGAACATATGTCCAAGCAAGCTATTTGACAGCCTGCCAGAAACCAGATAAAGTTACTAACAATTGAAACCGCTCTGCCTGCAATCCCCACAGAATCGGTATCCGTAGGTTCTGTTGGCGTTTCTCGTTACTCTTACAACCTTAATCTGGCAGTATCATTCCCACATACCGGGCGGAACTGCCAGCCAATTGCTTGCCATCGCTGCTTATCAATCGCGGTTTGTTTGATGAGCGCTCGGTGCATCGCGGCATGCGTTTCTGTAGGCTACTATTGGTTTCTTCGATCACAAAGGTTTGAATTATTGACGGAAAATAAATGAGCTTCCTTGCGAACAAGAATATAAAATATATTATGATCCCGGAACGACTTTCGCATTTTCCACCGGAAGGGTAAAAGAAAAGAGAAGGTTTTGGGTGAGTCTCACCCAAGGCCCCGGGAGGATCGCCCGGGTTTTTTTTTGAGAGGTCGGGGAGGACCGGCGGGCCGGGACTGGCACCCGGCGCCCTGTTCCGGGGTTTTCTTGTCCTCCTCACACTATGGGTCGTTTGGCCGGGGATTTAAGGCCCGGCCGTGCACCGCGAAAGTGCGTGCCCGGTCAGCCGGAGGTGAAACAAGGGGGCAAAATATCCGGTATACCTTCAGGACCGCAGGGATATGGGGAGATATGATAAAGTTTAAATAACAAAATGTAAAATATACCTTACATAGGTCTTCCGCAGGAAACTGCGCCAGCACCGCGTGAAGAAAGCACGATAAATAACGGGAGTTCTCCATGACACAAAAAGGTTTGGCGATCCTCATCATCTCGATCGTCGTAATAGCGGCAATCCTTGTGGCGGGGTGCACACAAAGCTCAGAAAGTTCCCCGGACCAGGGTACCGCCGCCCCGGCGTCACCGCCGTCACAGGGTACTGGCGCACCGGCAGCGGGCTCACCCTCCCAGTACCACGGGCAGAGTTTCCTGACCAATACCACCCTGCTCACGGCAGCGGCACAGACCCTCGGGGTATCCGAGAGCGATCTGGCAACTGCCCTGACCCCTACCGCGGGTGCGCATATGAACCTCACGACCGCGGCAGCACAGTTATCTGCGGAATATGGAACCACGATCACCGCGGCCCAGCTCAGGACTGCGCTGGGCTTCCCCGCCGGGGGCTATATGCACCGCGGCAACGGGACATCATATTCCGGGACCCCACCAGGCTCCTGACGGTGGCCTGTCACGACCATCCGGGTCCACCCTTTTTTCGTACCCATAGATTAAAACTGCCGGCAGCCCCGGCGTTGCCGGTATCGCGTGAGGGAGGTGCCGTGAAGATGCCGTTCCCGTTTTCTCCGGTGAACCGTGCCGGTTTCACGGCTGGTTGTTCCCCGTATTGGGTCTCACCGGGTGCGTGTGTTCCCGTACCGGGCATTCCGTGATGAAAACTGCACCGGGAATCCATGGGGATTATCCGGCGGGTCATGCGGCCCTCCGCGTTCCGGTCAGGGTCCGGGAAGTAATCCCCTGGCATTTCACCACGAGGTTTTGTCATGGGACCCCCGGGCCTTTTTCGGGCCCTTGTTCATTTGATCTTTATAATACCGGAAAATTTATCGTTTCGTCAACATAAGGTAAGGTTGAACCAGAAATGTCTCCCGGGGGGAAATTCAGGTTCGAGGGGTTTTTACAGTCCGGGGCGCTCAGGATCAGCATCATCTACCTTGTCCTCGGCCTGCTGTGGATCTGGTTCTCGGATACCGTCACCTTTCTCTTCTCCGCGGACAAGAGCCTCTTATGGACGATCTCTGCCCTTAAGGGGTCCGGCTTCATTATCGTAACGGCCATCCTCCTGTATTTTGCAATCCGCCATTACCTCCGCCAGCTCGAAAAGGGCAGGGAGCAGATCCTACGGGTAAACCACAAGCTCGTCATCCTCAACAACCTCACCCGGCACGATATCTCGAACCAGCTCACCGCGGTCCAGAACTATCTCGACCTCGTCAACCGCAACCGCGGGGACGAGCCGAAGGTAGCGGAATACTTAAAAAAGATCGACGGCTCGGTCCAGACGCTCCGGCGCCTCGTGGAAGTGTCGAGCGAATACCAGGACGTCGGTGTCAACGCCCCCCGGTGGCAGGACGTCAATGCGGTGATTGAACGGGCTTCCGGGATGCTCAGTCACGATGGCGTCCAGATCGTCTCCGCTATCAAAGGGATCGAGATCTGTGCCGACCCGCTGTTCGAGCGTGTCGTGTTCAACCTCATGGACAATGCGATCCGGTACGGCGGGAAGACCCGGACGATCCGGTTCTCTTCCGGAGAACGGGACGGCAGCCTCATCATTGCCTGCGAAGACGATGGCAACGGCATCCCCCCGGACCTGAAGGAGAAGATCCTCCAGCGGAAGTATTTCAACAATACCGGCCTTGGCCTCTTCCTCTCCCGCGAGATCCTCTCCATGACCGGCATGAGCATACGGGAATGCGGGGAATTTATGAAAGGGGCCCGGTTCGAGATCACGGTGCCGTCCGGCCAATTCCGGACGGCGGGTGCCAATAAGTAAGACTGCCGGATACTCCACGATAAGGGGAGGGGTCTCTCTCCTGTTCCTGCGTGGGGTTGTCCTCGTAATCCGGATTTTTTCAGGTGCTCCCGGACCACCGGGTTTACTGTACCGGCAGTGCAATGAATTCTCTAAAAAAAAAATCCCCGGACTTCCTTACAACCTCGACTCGTCCCGTGGCTTTGCCATGCCCCGGGCGCTGTGCTCTTTCGCGCCAAGGCCGAGCATGGGGTCCCGCTTCTTCTCCTTTCTGTGCCCGCCACTGCCACTACCGGCTGTATCCGCAGCCGGCCCCTTGGCAAGGAAGCATTCCACCGGATCGCGGCCGCCTGCACAGGTCCGGTCAAGGAATTCGCTGCACTCTTCGCAGCTGGGTACATGGCTCGGCAGCAGCGTGGGGAAGTGGTTCTTCCAGAGAGTGGCGTCAATCTTTCCTTCATCGAGGAAACGCCGGATGTGGCGGGCGGTATATTTCATGGATGTAGTATGTGGGTTGTGCGGGGATTTATGGGCTTCTTTGGTTCTGTCAGGTTGCCGGGAGCCAGGCTTCTTCCCGGATCCCCGTCAAAATCCGGGAGCTGATGATGGGGCGTAGACAGGAACGCTTATACACTCGAAGAAGAGTGTGTATATTGTCACCACCCAGTGGATTGAACTGACCAGAATGGCTACCCGATTGGGAGCGTCTTAGATAAAAGTGGTGACCAAAAATAACGATATAATCTTGTGTTTCTGTTTTAGGAATGGTCAGCCCGATAGGACTTTCGTATCACACGGCAATGTATGATCGATGAAACTTCGAACAATACAACAGTTAACTGCTTTAAAAGCGGTATATAATTTGAGTAAGGGAAACATAGCAATCCCGGTGTCATTGATTACGATTTGTAACGAACTCAAATCATCTGATAAAGTGGTGGTTTCAGGTGATTTACGGTATTTGGAGGATAACGGATACCTAAATCACACCGGATTTATTTATCATCTCACTTCATCCGGGCTTCGTTATATTGCAGATTTACCGTAAAAATACGTTACATGGATACTATGGGTTCAGCGTTTGTTCCGCCGACAGATCCCGTAGCCCGGGAAATGATTATCGCCAGCACCAAACCCAATTCTTTAAAGAGGAAAATAAAACTGGCACTATTAGCGTTGAACGTTGGCAGAAGAGGGATATTTTCTCCCTGTATTTTATGGCTGTCACATAAAAAGAATTGACGATCCTCTGGAACAGACGTTGTTTGAGGTTTCCGCGGCCCCTGAACTGAGAACCAGATGTAATAATGGGGAGCCTCGTTGAAGGCTGGGTTATTTATCCCCCACCTTACGCTGATGTGATTTTATGGATCCGGAGGGTTGTGCCGGGGAGAGGCAGGTATTGAGGGAATGGTAAAGAAAAAGCGGGAGCAGGGGATTGCTCCGCTGCCCGTTGTTTTTAGTACCCGCCCATGTTGTCGAGTATCCGGTCCTAGATGACGAGGAGTCCCGGGATTATGAGGTTAGCGAGCACTCCTGCGCCGGTTCTGATGCATCTTCGAGACTCTTTAAATACTAGACTGATGTCGATATCGACGGAGTCATTTCCGTAAGTCCCGTTAACGCACCAGAACCCCCGAGACTTCCAGCCCGGTACAGGATGAACATTTCTCCCTCGTGAATCTTGACGTGGACACGTACGAGAGCACGAAAAAATCCCTGGAGTTCTTCTACCCGAGAATGAGCGTGGGCGGGGTCATCATCTCCCACGATTATCTCACGGTACCGGGTGTACGGAAGGTACCGGGTGTACGGAAAGCCGTGGATGAGTACTTTGCCGATAAACCGGAACCCGTGGTGGAGACCGCAGGTTCGCAGTGCCTTGTAGTGAAAGTATAAGACGGTACTTGAGGATGTTTTCCCATGCGGTTTTCCCCTATCCTTGACTGCGGAAACTGCGAGTTTTTTTATGTCATTAATGGGTAACATAAAATAACTCGAACGATGGTGAAACTGCACCTACCCAATCCCCAGTAAGGAGACATAAAATATCTCATAGATGTAAGAATTGTAACTATGAGTAATTGGAGTTCTTGCATGCTCTAAAAAGAGGGTCCTTGCTCTAAAAAGAAGGTTCTGGTACCACTCTCAGCTGTAAGCAAAAGAGAATTATAGTATATCATCTCACCGTGGCATTTGCATATGGGTCAACCCGCTGTCAGTGTCCATGCAAAAAGAGGTCGTAAAAAGAAAAGACATGCCGGAGGTCGCCCGTCAAAGTTCTCCGCTGAGCTGGTTGTTTCCATCTGCAATTTACTGAAAAAAGGATATTTTCGAAAAGATGCGTGCATGGAAATCGGAATCACCTACCAAACAATGTTCCTCTGGCTGAAAAGGGGCGAGGCAGAAAAAGATATGGAGGAAATTGAAAGATCAGATTACTTTCAATTTTGGGATTCTGTGCAAGATATTGAATCCAGTAAAAGGGAACTCTGCGAGGTTTCAAAATCCGTAAACTATTCAGATTCGCATAGGCCGGGAGTCAGTGAGGCGCTGGAATCATGTCCGACAGTTACCGAGGAGCAATATCAAATACATTGTTATGATGAGATAATAAATAAAAATCCATTCATTATTAAAGTCCCGACCGATAAACAAAAGCTCTTTTTGATGCAGGGTATTCCGAAAAGAAATGTTCAGGGAGCGGGAATTACTCCTATCGAAGTTTTTTTCAACGGAGCCTTAATACTCCGGTAAAACTACGGGTTTGATCATGGCTGCATTGCAGTATGTGCACGAAGCGAAATACCGGGCTCTCCTAATTCGTCCTGATTACAATACCCTTGAAAACGGTATTATGAAGCACGTGAACAATTGGTTAATAAATACCAGTGCGAAGTGGAAAGAGAAGAATCTCACTTGGTCATTTCCCAACGGGGCCCGGCTCACTTTAAGCTATCTTCACGATGGGAAAAAAAATCACAAATTCTCCGGTAGGAATTACCACTTTATTGGATGTGATGACCTGACAGGGTTTAAGAGAGAGGAATATATGAAACTCCGCACTTTTTTATCCCCTTCACCCAACCCCTGGCTCCCGTTACGCGTTTTTTCGACCGGAAATGCCTTTAGCGGGCCACATGTTGGATGGGTAAAGGAACGGTTTATTACAAAGTCAACAGAAGAAATAGCCCGGTACAACAGATATACCATTTCTGCGGTGATTGAAGATAATCCGCATATCAATTCGGTTGCAGTGAGAAGGCGGTACCATAGGCTGAATCCGTTAGAACAAGCGCAGCTTTTTGATTGTTCCTGGGATCTTGAAAACCCGGGTCTGTGACGGCTTGTTTTCTATTAGTTGCACGATGCTGGTTGCCGATACGCGCCAGAATTATCGATAATCATTATCCCCTGAGCGGGACATTTGCTCATTGATACAGAAATCAAAGTGGGGTCACGTATGGAAGATACTGCCGAGTGGCTCAAATACCGGGATGAAGTATGTTATCCGGTCGAAAAATATCTCCTTGGCTTTGCGGTCCGGAACAAGGAACGACTTATCAGTGCGATCATCAGCAACGCTTTCACCAATGAGAAGGTTGAATTTGAACAACTCAGGAAGATCCCCGAGGATAAGAGCCTGGAAACGATCGGTGATTTTGTCCTGGATTATGCGATCATCGAAAATTTTCCCAAAAAAGAGAGCACGACCCCGAAGGAAATTAATGATTTCCGGGAATTTTACGGGAATAACAAAACCCTTCACTGGTTCGCGAAAAATTGTATCCGGTTACAGAATTACATCCTCTGGGGGCCGGATGAAAGAAATCAACAGAAATGGGACCAGCCGACAACGACTATTTTGGCGGACCGTTTTGAGATGCTGGTTGGCGTAATATATCTTGAAAAGGGCATCGATGCGGTCAGGGAATTCTTGGACCGGCACAAATTTTTCGAAGAGATTGGCAAATTAAAATAAGAGATCTGACTGCAGGAGATCCGTACTGTCTGTGGTTACAGGAGGCCCCGGGCCCCGTCAATCAGTTCTATTTTGAACCGGTGGGGGTAATCACTCTTGGAGAAGGCCTGTGTTCCCAGGATATAAAACCCGAATCCCGCTCTCCTGATGCGATTGCTGTACAAAAAGTTCAACAGGGAACTGATAGATCTGCAGGATCCCCCTTTGAGGTGATGAAATCGTGTAATATCCCGTGCAGATACCTCGGCATGAGTGATATGTTTCTTGAGTAAATAATCGCAGATGAGAGAGGCGAAATAGTATCGTTGTTCGGAATCCATCCTCATGTGCCCCATATTTACTCCTTTTCTCCTTATCTCGTATATGTTTGTTTTATCAGGCAATATAGTTACGTATCACTCTTTAATTGGAAAATATCCTTTAAATAACGCCCCGGTATTTCGTACCATACGCCCGTAGAAGGGGCAGGGAAAAAGGCAGGGAAAAAAAGTTCCGGTTAAATATAGCGGTTCCTTCGCAACCATTCCGTCTGGGGCCTGAGGTACCGGTAGATAATATCGCATTTCTCGTCCTGGAAACTCCAGGGAGTGACAATGAGGGTATCCCCTTCCCGTATCCAGGTCCGTTTCTTCATGGATCCCTTGATCCTGCCCATGCGTGTGACCCCGTCAATACACCGGACACGGATATGGTTTGCGCCCATCATCAGTTCAGCAAGGGCGAATTGCTCCTTATTCCATTTCTTGGGCAGCCGCACCCGGATGACCGGGGTGCCGTCTGCATTGACTGCGTTCGGGTTCGGTCCTGTACTATTTTTCTTCTGGTATCCGCTCATTCAACCAACTTCGTGCGTAGGTATGAATGCTGGCTGACGCATTGAAGGTATGTATGCAGGTGGTCGGGCGCATCGCGCGGCTGGAGATGACCCCCTCCATCCCGAAGGTACGATACAAAGATACTGGTGCGCTGGCGGCTGACGGGAGAATCATAACGACGTGAAATATCTGTCATTAACCGCAACCGCACCAGCACCGGGGAGATCTGGCGGGGTCGAAAAAACCCGGCGTTCAGGTTACCAGGACGACCGCAGGGATCAGGAAAAAGATCGTTCGGCCTATACTTTCACCACAAGGCACTGCGAGCCCGCGGTCTCAACCACGGGTTCCGGTTTATCGGCAAAGTACTCGTCCACGGCTTTCCGTACACCCGGTACCGTCAGATAATCGTGGGAGATGATGACCCCGCCCACGCTCATTCTCGGGTAGAAGAACTCCAGGGATTTTTTCGTGCTCTCGTACGTGTCCACGTCAAGATTCACGAGGGAGAAATGTTCATCCTGTACCGGGCTGGATGTCCCGGGAAAGATGCCCTTGTAGAAGAATACGTTTGACTCCTTTGCGAGGTAGGTCTTCACGTTGTCATAGGATGCGGCAAATTTTCCCTTATAAAACGGCCAGACCGCGTCGACGTCGTCTACGTTTGGCAGCCCTTCGAAGGTATCGAAAAGGTGAAGGGGCTTGTCCTCTTTTGCTGTACAGATGATCTTTGCCGAACCGCCACGGTAGACCCCGACTTCCGCGATGTGGCCGGGCACCTTCTGCGTGCGTTTCACTGCCATATAGATATGGTACGCTTCGATGTCCTCAAGGAGAATCTCGGTGCCGGCGCGGATCTTTTTCAGGTCTGCAGAAAACTGTTTGCGTTCGGCACACCCGTAATGTGCAAGTCTCCCCCGGCTCGCGATATCGTACCCCACAAATGGCTCGAACAGCAGCAGTTTCCTGAACTTGAGCAGGTATTTGCTGGGTGCAATCGAATCAAAGAACCAGATGAGATCTTTTTTGGGGAGGAGACTCATGTCCAGTTATTTTTGCCGTGTCAGGTTATACCTTTCTCCCCTTCTCCTTCCAAAGCCCTGTCAGCGTACCAGAACTCAAAATCCCGTTTTATCAATACATCTCTTTATCGTATCCCCCCGCCAAGTAAACATCCGCCTTATGCAACCTACCGAAAAAAAGATTAAAATAATCCGTGAGAAGTTGAGCAGGATTGGCACCGGGGAAAAGAACCCTGGCGATGGGGCCATCCCCGCGCCGTACAGCACCAGCAGGTACGGCAGCCTGCGTCCGGCCCCCGGGACACCCGGTAACCCGTCAGGATCTCACCGGGGGAGGTGATGGTGTGCAAAAGGACGAGTTACTGCACCTCCACCTGTTGATGTTCCACATCAGGAAGCATTATGAAGAGATCACCCATGACGAGATCCCCACCGGGCGGTACGATTCCCTGGAAATTTCCCCGATCCATATCCATAAAGATAAAAAAGCCCACAGCGATGCCCTCCTCACCCTCGGGGACGAGATCGTGTCCCACATCCACGCGAGGAAACTGCCTGCGGGGATCTGTTCTCACGTGACTGCACCCTCTCAGGTTGCAGTTGAGCCGTGACTTTTTTGATGTGGTGCTGGAGGTCTCTGGCAATGGCAAAATACCGTCATTTTCTGGTATCCGGTAAAAACACCGGGAGCTAATGTCTTTTCATTCTCTGGCCAGAAAGGCACCCACCTTATAAATACTGACATACGGCATGTACCTACATGCAGGCCAATCCCGAGTATTCACTTCATATCGAAAATATCGTCGCGTCAGCCAAGGTGGCCGATCACCTGGACCTCCCGGCTCTTGCCTCCCAGATCAAGGATGCGGAATATAACAAGAAACGGTTTCCCGGCGTCGTGATCAAGATGAAGAACCCAAAAATCGCGGCGCTGGTTTTTGGATCCGGCAAGGTTGTGCTCACCGGCGCAAACAGCATCGACCACCTCGCACGGGGACTGGCGATCCTCGGGGACCTGCTCCGCGACCAGGGCATTGACATCCCAAAAAAACCTTCCTTCACCATCCAGAACATTGTCACCTCTGCGGACCTTGGGACGGTCATCAACCTCAATAAGCTCGCGGTCTGTTTCAACCTCGAACAGATCGAATATGAACCCGAACAGTTCCCGGGCCTTGTCTACCGGCTGAAAGACCCAAAAGTTGTCCTGCTTATCTTCGGCTCCGGTAAAGTGATCATCACCGGGGGCAAGGTGCCGGATGACGCGAAAAATGCAGTGGTAAAGGTCATCGCGGATCTTCGCCGCGTTGGCCTGATGTAACGGTTTTTGTGCAGCATTATCTTTTTGACTTGCGTGCCCGGGGTCCGGAACCACGTGACAATGCTACGATAATGCACCGGAACTGCACCGGTCTGCAGGAGTTCCGGTGCATCGCGTGACTTTTTAACCTGTTCCGGATAATATCTCATACATCATAGTTGCGAGGGGTCCCGGTGCTGAAAACATTACCAACGTTTAACGGTCGCAGTGAATTCAAATATACCTGGACCGAGGATAATAAGATTGAACTTCATTATGGCCTTGAATTCCAGCACACATTTTCTGTCGATGGAATCGTCTACGACCAGTTGATCCGGGCATTCAAAGGCAAGACGGTCCGGCTGAACCATAAACGCCATGAACAAAATATAGAAGACTGGTTAATCGAGAAAGGGATAGAAAAACCCGGCATTACATCATACCTGGGATCTATTCTGGATTACGAAAAACGTGCTAAAAAGGGCACGAAACGGGGAACGATAAAACGAGGAATCATAACATTTTAAGAAAATTATCTCCCGCCTGCCAACCGGTCCTTGTAACTTAAAGGCTGGTCTCCATTTTTTCATGCCACACCAAATTCCCCGGCAACCGGCAACAGTTATTCCAGCAGACCGTTTTGAGATGCTGGTTTGCCGTACTCTATCCTGAAAAGGGCATTGATGCGGTCAATGAATTTTTAAAAAAAGCATACATTTTCCGGAGAAACTGACAAATTAACATACGTAGCCGGGCTTACCCCCGCGATACCTCCCGGACCGCGGCATCTTCCGTATCATAGATGGAAAGAATATTCGCAAATCCTGACATGCCAAAGAGATGGTCGACAAACGGGGAGAGAGAGAAGACCCCGAACGGTATCCGGGCAGCTTTTGCCGTTTTTGCGATAAGGAGGAAGACCCGGAGACCGGAACTGGACACGTATTTTGTCCCGGAAAAATCCAGGAGAAGCGCTTGGGGTTCACGGCGGGCAAGTTCCCGGAGTTCTTTTTCCACCGTCATTGCCACAATATGGTCGATATGAGGAGGCAGCGCTGCAATGGTAACAGCTCCCTTCTCCCGTACCGTGCACAAGGTCATGATCTCCTCCCGTGGCCGTTTCTCATATCCTCTTCTTTTTTAGGGCAATAAGCGTTGAGCATTTTTCATGATAGTATTCCCTGAGTGGAGGCTCTTAGGCTCACCGGTTGCGATGAGAATGGATGCGGCCGGACCCGTTCCCTGCAGCTGGTGAAACCGGGAGGCCGGGTGGATCTCAAGTGAGGAAGTACGCCGGGACAGGAGGAGATTATTATCCCATGAGGATATAATCAGGGTGATATGCAGACGTGGGTAATTTTCCGTCTCCTGGTTATCTGCATGGGGGTGATCGTTATTGCCGGATGCACCGGCCCGGAAACGATGAACACGACTCCGCAGGCAACGACGGTGCCGGCTACGCCGGTGGTGACAGCGACCACGAACGCACCCGTGACGACAGAACCCACGGCGACCCCGAACCAGACGGCCACCGTTCCCCCGACAACGGCGACCACGGTCCCCATCACCCGCGTACCGCCGACGATAACACCGACCACTATCAATTATTCCGGCGAATCAGGATGGACATCGTATACCGATTCGTACGACGGCTTCAGCATCTACCTGCCAACGGACTGGAACCTTTTATCGTCAACGTATACCGGAGAAAATGTAACGGTGACCTCACCGGATGGCCGCGAGCAGGTCGTCTTCACCAACGAGACGTGGCTCCCTTCCGTGGCAAACAGTCTTGCGTCAACCAACACCTCCCACCAGCCCGGGACAGGAATTTCCGATGACCTATATGCAGCCTATATCCGGAATGTCTCCAGTTTCGGCTATTCTCCCCTCTTCAGGGTCATCTCCGTGACGCAGGACAAGAGCGGTTACCTGCTCAACGGGAACCCGGCCCGGCACCTCTCCCTGATGATACAGTACGGCAGCAGCGCCCCGACCACGCTTGACGGGTACCTCGTCGCGTCCGGGAATACCTACTTCTCCGTGTACTGGGGTGCCGGCAGCGCCGGGATCAGCCCCGGGCCCACCCAGGCCGACCAAGACAACGCGGCCGGCATCGCAAAGACTTTCACGACCGGCGGCGTCAGCGCATTGTCACCGGCAACCACAAGTGACCAGAGCCTGAGTATCGTCGTCCATTACGGGTAATCCTGCGTGGGGATAACACTTTAGCGCTGAATACCATGCGCCCGTGATCCTGACTGTGTGCGCGATGAATCGCGCCATGACCATTGCGGCAGAGCGGTGAATATGCACACCCCTGATTTTTGTCTTACGGCCGGCAGACCGAAATGGGTAACATACGGCAGGATACATTCTTAATGAATGGCAGAAGAGAAGTTCAAGATCGTCGTTTTTGGCGCGTTTGGCGCCGGCAAATCCACGCTGATCCAGACACTCGACCCGCAGACCCGGCACATCGAGGCAGAATGCTCGACCGGCACCACCACCACGATCGCGCTCGACTATGGCCGGGTGCAGCTCGGTGAGCGGCGCATCTACCTGTACGGGACACCGGGCCAGGAACGGTTTGAGTTTGCCCGGGAGATCATCGGGAAAGGGATGGACGGGGCAGTCCTGCTGATCGATGCGACATCTGAATACGATGACTTTATTGACCACCTGTACTCGTCGATCCGGCAGGCCGGGATACCGTACGCGGTCTTCCTGAACAAGTGCGGGACCGTCGGTGCAAAACCGGCAGAATTGAGGGACCGGTTCACGGGCGCCGAAGTGAAGGAAGTATCGGCAAAGGACCGGAAGCAGGCGCGGGACGCCCTGAACGCGTTCATCGGTACGCTCCGGCCCCACGCGTGAGGAGGCATCCGCGATCATGCCGGGCTTTCCGGCCATTCATGTTTGACCGGGCGACGGCCACCGGCAGGGACTACGTTTTTCCGGGCCGGTCCCGGTAGAGCAACCTGCATATCCAAAAAAAAAATCCCGCCAGCGCCAGCATTATACCCGTTCCCGCTCTACACGATACTATCCCACGCTGGTGTACGGGTGCCCCGGCTGCGGAATTGTTACCGGAACACCATGATGGAGGATCCAACTGGAGATGATACGGCAATGAAAAGCATTCCCCTTATCTGTACCGCCCTGCTGGTCCTGCTCGCCTGCACGGTCCCGGCCGGCGCGGTTGTCCTTGAAGTGACCGTCAAAGGTACTGTCGCTGATCTCTCACCTGCCAACAATACCCTGACCCTCGCAGGCCCCTCGCGGTATGGCTGCGACTATGGCTCGGGCACCTCCGCCCCGGTCTGTTCGTGGACGCCGCTGAACGCCACGGCCCTGACCGGCACCGTCCCCGACCCGGCGGTATTCTCGGTTGTTGCCAGAAACGATCCGGTGGTCGCGGTCAGCCTCGGCGGGACCGGCGGGACCTGGATCGCCTTTGCAAAGCTGTATGGCGCTGCTCCTGCCGCCGATAATGCTACCGATGAAATTGGCGATATCGGCAGCCTTCCGACCACGCTCACAGGGGATTATTCGGTGACCGGGGTTGAGGCCCCGGACTGCTCTGCGTGCACCGGGACCAGCTGTACGGCAGCCTCCTCGGATGTGACGATCAAGAGCGGGACGATGGCCGTTGCACACCAGACCCTCCTGCCCGGCCAATCGCTCTTGTATACCGGCAGGAACGATGCCTCGAGCGTCAATGTCATGTTCGTGAACGGTGAGGCCTCATCGGAAACGTGCCCCGGGAGCAGCGGGCTCATCGGCGGAGTCCAGCCGGTCTCCGATTATATCGTGCATGTCGTCCCCCCGCTGGGGATGACCACCGCGGCGGCGGGTGGGGGCACATCGCCTGCACCGGCAACAACCCCCGGCCCGTCCGGCACAACGACCCCCAAGGCCTCCCTGCCCTCTGGCGAGCTCGGCGTCCTTGGCCTTGGCATCGCAGCCCTCGCAGCCTGCCGGCGGGGCAACTAGTCTTTTTTGGTCGCACACCCGGGTCCCGGGTCCAATCTCCGGCCCGGTAGGGTTACCGTTCCGGGATCGGTCGAACAGGATCTAAAAAATATCAGCCCATCGTCGCGTGAATGATGCGCACGTCCTGGAGCGGGCGGTCGCCGGCACCGGTCCGGGTCTTCCCGATCCGGCCGGCCACGTCCATCCCTTCGACCACTTTCCCGAACACTGGGTGCCGGTCATCAAGGAAGTTGTTGTCCACGAGGTTGATAAAAAACTGTGAACCGCCGGTATCCGGGCCGGCGTTTGCCATCGCGATGGTGCCCCGGTCGTTCCGGTTATGGCCGGAGAATTCGTCCCGGATCGCATATCCCGGCCCGCCCCTGCCGGTACCGGTCGGGTCGCCGCCCTGGATCATGAAGCCGTCGATGACGCGGTGGAAGATGGTGCCATCGTAATAGCCTTTCTCCACGAGCGATGCAAAATTGCCGGCAGTGACGGGCATCCCGGGATCGAGTGCGATCGTGATGGTGCCCATGTTCGTCTCAAGCCGGACCAGTTTTTGGGTTCCCTGTGGTGCTGGTGTCATGGTTGCCGTTTCCGGGCGGTGGCCCGCCAGTTGAGCCGGCTGCACCCTGCCGGAACAGGAGAAGGGCGGTTGAACATGAGCGCCGTCCCCCGGTACCAGGTCGGAAAGTGCCGGCCGTACGGAAATAAGGTAGGTTCTGGTAGTACTTCTGCCCTTTGCTCTTGTCATCCTTGCGGGGCCTGCTCCCGCAGATAAGGATTGTCCCGGCTACAAGGAGGAGAAGAACGCGGGAAAATTGCCTAACCCCTCCCACGCCGGAAAGTGGCATTCTCCGTCCATAAGGTTTTAGATATTTGCTATAAATGATTAGAAAGGTGCACCATGAGGTACTCAGGTTTTCTGTTCATTGCACTTCTCATTATTCTTGCCGGCTGCATTACTCCACAATCGCCATCGGGCCAGACTCAACAAAATTCTAACAATCAGCAATCCACTTCAAACCAATCATCAAACTCCCAACAATTATCGCAGATTTCAATCGTGCAAGGCCCCACCTTTGAATGTAACCTGTTTGAAACTCCCCCCCAGAATCTGGGGATCGCCGGTGCAGATCTTGGAGTACCCATAGTGGAGGGTTCTTCGCAATGGCTCATATTTGGGGATACGATGTCGAAACCTGCAGTATCAATGGCGGGTCCCAGTCATGCTACCGGCGCAAGCTCAGTGATACAATCCAGCATTCCGTTCAGCTGCTCCCAGTTCTCCTGGGTAACCTCGGGCGCATCGTACTTCAAGCCTTTGACTTCGAAAAGGATCGTGGGCGTGGACGCATCAACTGTCCCGGCCGGAGCGATATCGTTAAACGGCATCATCTACCTTTATGCAATGCGCGTGACGCACTGGGGGACTACCAGCGACCCCTCGGTCTCCGGTTATGGTGTTCTTTTCAAACAGGAGCCAGACGGTTCGTTTTCCCAGATAGCAAACTGGGGGATAGACCAGATACAGGAAAATACTGCACCTGTCCTGGGCACTCTCCCGGACGGAACTCCTGCGGTATTCATGGCCATGTCAGGCAAATACCGGGATTCCCCGGTTTATCTGGCGTATGTGCTGCCCTCTGACATCGAGAACCCGGCAAAATATCACTACCTGACGGGATATGACCAGAACGGTTCTCCGCAGTGGACATCTGATATCTCACAAGCCGAACCCATACCCGGTTTCGGGAATCTCTTGGTGGGGGAATTATCCTACATATATGATGCTCCGCTCAGTAAATACCTGATTTTCTTCAAGGATTACAATCAGAATCTGTTCCTTCTCTATTCTGCTGATTCTCCCTGCGGGCCCTTCACTAAAGTTGCAGGATTCAATCCTTGCGAGACACCCACCGGTCGCCCTTCATGGATGCAAAGCGGATGGGAAGGGTGTTATGGCGGTTACCTGATACCTGGAGATTTTGGCCCGGATGGTCATGAACTGCATTTCACCCTTTCAGTCTGGGTACCGTACACGACCATGATGATGAAAATGGAAATGAATACCCTATCCAAAGTTCCTGGTTAACATTCTGCATATGCAGGATGTAAACTCATGATATGCCCCTGATAAAAACCAGCCATTACATCGGCTCCGGAGAAATCATTTTTTAACCAAACTGACCGTTATTCCACTTTTACTGTCACTTTTTATTTCACGTCTGAACACGAAGAAAACCTGATCACCACTTGAGAATATACTTTTTTTAAATAAAAATGAGGAATTCTCCAGAGCCTGATTATCTATAACCTCTCCGGATAGATTTCCGGGTCGGCGAACCCGGAACAGGGGATCTTATCTGATTTGCGGGGTAACACTGATACATAAAATGGATCTTTTGACCCCTGCTCTGATCGGCATCTGCCTCTCGATGGACTGCTTTGCGGTCGCCCTCATGATCGGTGCAACAACAAAAATTCGTCCCATTTACGCAGCGGTGATCATCGCGCTCTGTTTTGGCGCATTCCAGACAGGTTTGACCATAATTGGCTGTTTTGCCGGGATCAAAATCATGAATCTTATTGCCGGCTATGGCAATGTGATCGCCTTCATATTACTCGTATTTATCGGTATGAAGATGATTCTTGACGGGTTGAGCAGGAAAGAGGAGTGTATCGAAATAATACAGCCGGTATCAGTGATTACCCTCTCAATCGCGACGAGTGTTGATGCCTTTCCTGCCGGGTTGACGCTCGGCATCCTTCAATTCCAGGTGCTTATTCCCGCATTGATCATTGGCGTAGTTGCTTTCACGCTTTCTTTTACCGGCGTCATGGCCGGTAAGCGGTTTGAACGGATTTTTGGTAACAAATCTGATATCGCCGGCGGCATTATTCTGATCCTGATGGGTATCTGGATTCTCACGGGGATCCTGCCCGGGTAACCCATCCCATCCATTTTGGATATTTCAGGTTTTCTCCCGAGCCGGAAATAGTGCTGATTATGTGATGCTGAATGTACGGAAAGCAACCACGTACCCGAACTCATCACGGGGTCCTGCACGACCGGATCACCCGTGCAAGCCGCCCCATGCCCTCCTTGATCTTCTCCTCGCTGGCGTTGGAGAAGTTGAGCCGGATCGTGTCCGTGCCGCCGCCATCGATAAAAAACGGCGTGCCGGGCAGCACTGCGACATTGTTCTCGATCCCCCGGTAAAAGATCTTCATCGAAGAGAGCCCGGGCGGCAGCGTCGCGGTCATGAACATCCCCCCCTGCGGGGTCGTATGCCGGAGTTCCGGCAGGAGATCGTCGAGCAGGTCGCACATCAGCCGGCACTGCCTCCCGTAGACAGAGACGATCTTCCGGATATGGGCATCGAGGTCGTGTGTCGCCAGGTACCGGTGAAGTATCTTCTGGCAGAGGAAGTTGGAATGCAGATCTGCTGCCTGTTTTGCGATATTGAACGTGCGGAGGACCTCCTGCGGTGCATACAGCCAGCCGATACGCATGCCCGGGGCGATGATCTTGGAGAACGATCCCGAGATCACCGCCTGTTCCGGCAGGTACCGCGTGACCGGGATTCTCGGTCTCCCATCAAAGAAGAGTTCCCCGAATGCATCATCTTCATAGAACAGCGTGCCGCTCCCTACAAGGGCCGCGGCTATCTCCCTGCGCCGGTCCTCCGAGTACGTGCATCCCGAAGGGTTCTGGGAGTTCGGGATACCGTAAAAGAATTTTACCGGTGCTGATTTTACCATATCCCCGAATGCGGCCATCTCCGGCCCCGCGTCATCGAGCGGGACGGCGTGGAATACGGGTTCATAGAGCGAAAAAGCCTCTATCGCCCCGAGGTACCCCGGTCGCTCCATCCCCACGTGGTCGCCGGGATTGAGGAAGATCTTCGCGAAGAGGTCGAGGCACTGCTGGGAGCCGTTGACGATCTGGATCTCGGCCGCGGTTGCCGGGACTCCCAGCCGGTGCCGGTACCGCGCCGCGATATACTCGCGGAGCGGGAGAAACCCATCGGTCGTCGAGTACTGGAGGGCGGTGCGTCCCTCTTCATCCATGACCTGCCGGGCAGCCGCCGCCATCCCCTCCACATCGATCAGCGCGGATGACGGGAGCCCCCCGGCAAACGAGATGATCGCAGGATCGGACGAGACCCGGAAGAGCTCCCCGAGAAACGATGGCGGCACCCGGGCAATCCGGTCGGCGAAATGGTACTGCATGACATCCCCCGGCATCCTTTTTCCTGGCTGCCGGCGTATCCCTCACCGGTATTGGCGACCCGCAGCGAAAAATCATTGCATGGGTGTCCCGCCCCGGTCCGGATCGTGCCGGCCGGTCTGGCGCCAGCCTCCGGAGGACCCGGTCTGTGCACAATCCCAGACGATGTCCAATCACGGGTTTTTCTGGGTCTGTGGCGCAGTATCGATCAACGAGGCGTAATGCCGGTAGAACCAGATCTTCGCCACTTCCACCAATGCCAGGTACGCAACGACCAGCACGATAAGGATACCGAAGAAGGAGAGTGGTGGAGGCACAAACCCGAAGATGCTGCCAAGTACCGTGAACGGGAGCACGCAGGCTACCGCGATGATGAGGATCGTGCTTGCCATCAGGTACCTGCTCGGCCTGCTCGTGTAAAATGGTACCCTGCGCGTGCGGATGACGAAGACGACCGCCACCTGCGTGCAGAGCGACTCGATAAACCATGCGGTCTGGAAGAGGGCTACCGACGCGTTAAAAATGACGAGCAGGACAAAGAACGTGATATAATCGAAGATCGAGCTGATCGGGCCGAAGATCACGATAAATTTCCGGATGAAATCCGTGTTCAGCCGTTTCGGGCGCTCTGCATACTCGCTGTCAACTTCATCAGTCGGGATCGTGGTCTGCGAGAAATCATAGAGAAGGTTGTTGAGCAGGATCTGGATCGGGAGCATGGGGAGGAACGGAAGGATGAGCGACGCACCGGCGACCGAGAACATGGTACCGAAATTCGAACTCGTGCCCATCATGATATACTTGAGGGTGTTGCCGAAGGTCTTCCTCCCTTCCCGGACCCCGTCGAGGAGGACCCGGAGATCGTTTCGTAAGAGGATGATGTCTGCCGACTCTTTTGCGATATCCACGGCATTGTCAACGGAGATCCCGACGTCGGCGGTGCGGATCGAGGGCGCGTCGTTGATCCCGTCGCCCATGAACCCGACCACGTGCCCGTTCTTCTTGAGGGCAAGCATGATCCGGTCCTTCTGGATCGGCGTCACCCGGGTAAAGATATTGGTCTTCTCGACGACGCGGGCGAGGGCCTCGTCGTCCATCAGCGCGATCTCCGGGCCGGTCAGGACGCCTTTGATCTCGTATCCGAGCGACTCGCAGGTCTTCTTCGTGACCAGTTCATTATCGCCGCTCAGGATCTTGACATCAATGCCTGCCTCGTGCAGGAGCCGGAGGGATTCACCGGCAGTTGTTTTGGGCGGGTCGATAAAGGCGACAAAACCGATGAATGTCATGCCGGCCTCATCGGCAATGGTGTACTGCGTCCTGCCGCCATCCACGTGCCGGTACGCCACGCCCAGCGTCCTGAACCCCTGGCTGCTCATCTCCGTATAGTGGCCAAGGATGTCCTGCTCCAGATCCTTCCCGAGCGGAACAACCTGGCCCCCCTCCTCGCAGGAACTGCAGACCTTGAGCACCTCCTCGGGAGCGCCCTTTGTGATCAGGATCTGGTCCGTGCCGGTGCCGACGACGATCGATACGCGCTTCCTGATGAAATCGAAGGGTATCTCATCGATCTTCTTATAGGCACTGGTGTCGAGCTCGCGGAAGCTCAAAATCGCCGTGTCCAGCGGGCTTTTGAGACCGGTCTCATGGAAACTGTTGAGAAACGAGTAAAGAAGCACACGGTCGCTCTCGTTCCCATGCGCATCCACGTGTCGTACGAGCGTGATCCTGTTCTCGGTGAGCGTGCCGGTCTTGTCGGTGCAAAGGATGTCCATGCTCCCGAAGTTCTGGATCGATGCAAGGTGCTTGACGATCGCCCCCTTCTCCGACATCGCGATCGCCCCTTTCGAGAGGTTGATCGTGAGGATCATCGGGAGGAGTTCCGGTGTCATCCCCACCGCGAGCGCGACAGCAAAGAGGAGCGATTCGAGAATGTCATGCTTGAAAAGGGCGTTGATGAAGAAGACGAAAATAACGAGGAAGAAGACCAGCCGCATCATCAGAAGACCGAACGCGTTGAGCCCATGCTCGAACTCGGTTTCCGGCGGCCGCTGCACAAGGGTCTGGGCGATCCGGCCAAACTCGGTTGTTGCGCCGGTCTTGGTGACGACCGCCGTTGCGGACCCGCTGACGACCGACGTGCCCTGGAAGATGGTATTCTCCCGCTCGGCCGGCTGGTCCGTTGGTTTTGGCGGGGCGTTGGTCTTCTCCACCGGGTACGGTTCGCCGGTCAGCGCCGACTGGTTCACGAAGAAATCCTTTGACGCGAAAAGCCGGGCGTCTGCCGGGACGATATCACCGGCCGAGAGGAGAATGATGTCGCCGGGCACGAGCCGGCTGATCGCCACCTCCGCTTTTACACCGCCCCGGACCACCGTTGATGTCGTCGTGATCTTCTGCTTCAGCAGCTCGACCGCATTTCCCGCCCGGTATTCCTGGTAAAAGTCCAGGCAGACGCTTGCAAGGATGATGAAGATGATGATGGCCGCATCCGTCATATCGCCCGTAAAGACCGAGATCGCCGCCGCGATCAGGAGGATGATCACCAGCGGGTTTTTGAAGTGCGTCAGGAACTGGACGACGGGACTGGGCCGCTTCCGGGAGACTTCGTTGGATCCGAACTGCTGGAGCCGCCGTTCCACCTCACCCGGGCTGAGGCCGTCCGGCGAGGTCCCGAGCTGCGCGAGCACCTCATCGATCCCGAGGGTATGCAGGGGTTCCATGGATCAACCGTGCAGGGGTACGTGCCTCCCGTTCAGGGAACCGGCCGCCTGTCATTGCAAAAGAAAAGGTGTTGCGGAATCATCAATCCTGCGGAAGTTTTTGTGGCGTGGGCCAGCCGGGCAGGTGATCCGCGAACTATTGACAGGAAACGGGAATAATAGAACCGCGGGGTGCACATTATCCGGGTATGGAATCCCACCAAACCCGTGAATCCAGGTAGTTACTCCCGGTGCGGGAGTACATTTTACCACAAAAAAGCCTGTCTGCCCGATCAGGTCGAGAAAAAAAAAATAAAAAGATTATTGGGGGCCGTGCCCCTGTCGCGAACGAATGCTACGCTGCGTCGGCCACCTCGATCTTTATGATCTCGGAGGTGAGGGACTGGATCGTCCGGTGCAGTTCCTCGTACTGGGCCTGCTGCACCTGCCCGATCTCATTCTTGAGCCGGGCGAGCGCTTCGCCTTTGTTCGCACCTTTGCATACTGCCCCCGGGATCTCGACGCACCGGGCTGTATAGCCCCCTTCGCCGGGTTCGAGGACGATTGTGTATTGCATGGTTATAAAAATGTGCGCCGGGGGTATACAGCCTTTCCTGTCGGCAATACGTGCGGTGCTGCGGGGAAAAACGCCTGGCCGGCCGGTCAACCTTCAAGAGCAAACCGTTTCTGGATCCACGCGGCTACGCTGACCCCGTGCTGGTCAAGTGGCACGAGCCGTATTGCGGAGGCGGACGTGACGCCGACACCCAGTTCGGCCGCGCGGGTGATCTGGTCCATGGAAAAAATGGCTCCGTGCATCACTTCCGGTGTCGAGCCGTACGACCGGAGGAGAGCGACTGCTGCGGCATCGATCGCGACCCGGTCCCGGCTTGCAAGGAAGACGCCGGGGGAGATCAGGTCACCCTTCTCCGGCCCTCCCGTGAGGTACCCTTCCGCTGCGTCCATCACGATCAGGTCGTTCCCGTAGAACCTGTTGATCTCCGCAATCATCGAGCGCTGGTGCGGCGACTGGTGCAGTTCGCTCATGTAGTCGTACGGGTCCCCGGGAACACGGCGGGCGACAAGGCCGACGGCATTTTTCAGCGCGCCGGTGAAATGTCCCCCGAACCGGTGGGTCTTGAGGCAGCAGGTCTGGATCACGCGATCCGCGTCGGTGAACAATTTTGCGATGGCAAATCCCCGTTGCCAGTGAAGATCCGGATCACTGATGATCTTCCAGCCGCTCCTGTCCAGTTCATCGAGGACCACGACATCAAACCCAAGCTCTTCCCCGAGATCAAAGACACCTCGCCTTTTCAGGACGTCCTTTGTCTTGTCCATACCGCTGCGTTCGCCAAGGGTAAGATGGGCGCATTTTTCGTTGATTGTCTCGATCGCGAGAGCGCGGAGCGTATCGATATGCGTGGACGCGGGATACGGGTCGGCACTGTTGTAATTAGCCTTGAGGGCGACGGTCGAACCACGGAATTTCGATGAAATGCACTCGCGGAAGATCTTCCGGATGGCTTTTCGCCGGTCACCGGCATCAACGATATAGACTTCTGCGGTACGGCCCATAATGTTCGTACGTGAATTCTCTGCCTTCGGATTATATGAAATCTCGCCTGTGTTTTGGTTCCGGCCTCGAAAAAAATGTGCCCGGGTCCGTGCAGGGGTTCCCCCCCGCGGTGCGATGCACCGGTCGTGCCCACCTCCGATGACTGGTAACAATGAAAACTCCGGAACCAGATCACCCGCTGCTCCGGCCATATTTGCCGTAATTATTAAATCGATCGAAGCGGAGTACGCATAAAAGAATAAAAATACAGAGACCTTCATGATATTCAACTGGATAAAACGTGTTTCAGGTAGCCCTGACATTAAAGCGATAGCTCTGGGTGTCGCGCTCTCGTTCGCATTCGGTCTTATTTTACTGGGCCTTCTCAGGGATGTCCTGATCATCACGCCTCTTCTCTTTTATATCCCTATCATCGTCGCAGCATACTGGTATCCCCGGAAGGCCGTACTCATAGCCGTCATCATCGGTGCGGCAAATATCCTGGTGGTGTATCTCTACAGCTACCCCAGTACTATTAACCTGACCTACACAACCGCAACTGCCAGTTTTTATGTCCTTATCGCGGCGGTACTCATCATTTCATCCCTGACTCAGAATCTGAAGGCCCAGGAGGCGCGGTATCACGGTGTTTTCAACTACTCGGATATCGGCATTTTTCTGGCAGAGCCAAAAAACGGCGATCTCATCATCACGGAGGTGAACCGCAAAGGTCTCTCGATTCTGGGATTTGATTCGGACACTATCACGGGCAGCCCCCTCTCCCGAGTCATGCCGGAAACCCTGTCCCGCAGTCTGGCAATGGATCAGATCCGGAAGGACCGGGGGATGCTGATTACCGAATCCATATTCACCAGAAAAGACGGCACGACGGTTCCGGTCCTTATATCCGGCGCACAGATGCCCAACGGGATGATTATCCTGAATGTAATGGACATCAGCGACCGGAAAAAGACCGAAGATCAGCTGCAACGATCCCTGACCGAAAAAGAGATCCTGCTCCGGGAAGTGCATCATCGTGTTAAAAACAACATGCAGGTGATTTCGGGCCTGATCGAGCTGCAGTCTACGCAGGTCACCGACCCGGAGATACGCCGGTTCTTCCAGGAAAGTTATAACCGGATCAAAACCATGGCGCTCATCCATGAGAGCCTGTACCGTTCGAACGATTATGCACGGATCGATTTCTCCACGTATCTCAACGAGCTGGTCTCCTACCTGCTCGTCTCATATGGACGGAGCCGGGCGGAGATCTCTGTGGACATACAGCTTGCGGTTACACACATGAGCATGGACATCGCCGTTCCGTGCGGTCTGATCGCAAATGAACTCATATCAAACTCTTTAAAACATGCATTTCCTGGCGGGAGGCACGGTACTATCGTTATCAATCTCACAAAGACCGGTGAGAACGAGTGCGAATTTGTGGTCAGTGATGACGGGGTGGGGTTCCCTGCTGGTCTTGATTTCCGGAAAGCGTCTTCATTTGGTCTCCAGCTCGTCAACGGTCTTGCTGCCCACCAGATGCGGGGGAGTGTGGAACTCCGGCCGGGAAAAGGGACCACATTTGTCATCCGGTTTCCCTTCACGCCGTGATCGCGTGAACAACCCGGTTAACCATCCAATGAATAATTTATCTGATGCAGGGATCACGTATCCGGAGGATTGGCGGGCAATCCGGTGAGGCCCGGCTTGCGTGGATACGTGAGGAGAGTTATTCCCTGAGGGTTCTCAATTTTGCCTGCTGCCGGGGTCGCCCGTCCCTCATGAAGCATAGAGGCGCGCAAGTTCAAAACATCGTTCTGCCTCTGAATCGCTGCCGGTTTTTTTTAATAATACTCCTTTTGCATAAAGGATCCGGGAACTTCTGGGGTGTATCGAGAGTGCTTGGTTATAGGCATCCAGCGCCTCTTGTATCCTGCCGAGCTTTGCCAGTGCGGTACCTTTCCCGTACCAGGACTGGTAATTCAGCGGATTCATCGAGATGGCATTATCGTATGCATTGATCGCATCATCATACCGGCGCAGGAAGAGGAGATAATTTCCGCGGTCATACCAACTGGTTGCATCGAACGGGACTGCAGGTTCCTGTATCCGTCCTTTCTGTGTTTCGAATGCAATGCTGATCTCCCGGACCTTCGAACTGTCCTGTCCGGAGGATTCCTGTGCCCGTCCCGTGGAGATGGAGGCACTGGTCTTGGGATAAAGAACAATGACCGCCCCGCTGATCTCTCCCCTGCTGTTCCTGATAGGAGAGGCGAAGCTCTCTTCGATCAGCAGGCGGATCATTTTCTTTGAGAGTATAAAAGAGTCATCGGGAATAGTGCCAATAATGCCCTCATGAAGAACAGGTGTCATGTAGTAGTGAAAGACCTGCCCGCTGATGGGATCAACAAATGTCAGGACATTATCCAGCGGCTGCTCATACGCCTCATTATTCGTCCATCCGGTCATCTGCTCTGCAGACTGGTTGACCAGAATGACCTTTCCCCCTGCGTCGATGGTGATGATCCCCTCCGGTAACGAGCTCATGGTGCTGTCGAGCCAGAAATACCGGTCATCCATTCTCCGGTCAGCGGTTTTTTTGTTCAGGGCCACCCTGATCGTGGCTGACAGGGTATTCTGGGAAAATGGTTTGATGATATAACCGTACGGTGCAGTGACAAGTGCCCGTTCGAATGTCTGGCGGTCAGAGAACGCGGTAAGAAATACTACCGGGATGTTGAATGCGGAATGGATCTTTTCAGAAGCCGTGATGCCGTCCATCTCCCCCTGCAGGTGGATGTCCATGAGCACGAGGTCTGGTTTTTCGCTCCCCGCCTTCGCCAGTGCATCCTCTCCTGTCGCTACCAGACCTGCAATGGCGTAGCCAAGGTCGATCAGGTTCTTCTCGATGACTTTTGCTACGATATAATCATCTTCGACGATCAGTATCGATTCCTTCGGCATGACTGTCCTCCCGTACAGATGTAATTGTTCGGCTGACTGATATCTTTACTCCCTGTAACCGGTCATCGCATATCGTCAGGCGCCGTCGCGCCGGCCTCCCGGATCCTCTGTACCGCACGCTCGCAGTAGCGACGGTCGATCTCGATACCGATCCCGCGCCGCCGGCACTGCAGCGCAGCGACAAGTGTGCTCCCGCTTCCCATGAACGGGTCAAGGACGGTATCACCGACAAACGAGAAGAGCTTCATGCACCGGAGCGGAAGCATCACCGGGAAAGGAGCGGGGTGCCCCACGCGGGTCCGGCGTTCCCCGGAGAATGTCCAGAGCCCGTTTGTCCATTCCATGAATTCCCCTTTTGAGATGTCCGATTGTCGTGAGCCGCTGGTCTTTTTCCACGATTTTTTATACAGGACCACGATGAGTTCGACCGGTGCGATGACATACGGCGCTGACGCGCTCGCCCACGAGCCCCACGCGGTCCGGCGCGAGATATTCCCTTCGTTCCAGACAATGGTAGCATGATAGGAGAACCCACATTGTTTCGCAAGGGCGGTGAGGTCGGCACCGACGCTCTGCTGCCCGCCCTTGTTCTTGTCAAGGGGAATATTCAGGCAGAAACGCCCGTCGTCCCTGAGCCAGCGGTGGCAGCGGGTCATCCAGCGTTTCGAGAAGTCCCGGTACTCGTCATACGTGATCCGGTCGTCATGGTTGCCGTACGGGATGCCCACGTTGTAAGGTGGCGAGGTGACGACAAGATCGATACTCTTCGGACGGACCCGCCGCGTGGTAAAAATATCCTCGTTGATGATGGACAAGCCACAGTCGCTGAAAAATACCCCTTTCCCCATGTTCCTCCCGTATAGACCTTCGTTCTTATCTCCTAAAGAATTTCGCTGGCAGGTACCCATCCCCACTACCTCCCTATCAATCATGATAATCCGGAAGGTCATGCAGTATCGTGAACTGATCGTGAAGCCCGCACGTTCCCGGCCACGGGACACGGTTCCCGTGCCCATGAAAATACCGTCTCCGGAACGACGGCAGTATGTGCAAAGGGGAACTGAAAGGATTTATGTGTTCGAAACAGAATTAATTCATATCCTTGGACAGGATCTTTTCGGCTCTGTTATCGAACCGCGAAGGTCGGTAAACAGACCTCTGCCATCACATGAATATGAGAGCTGAAGGCATCAAAAAAAAGAGCGATGTATCCCCAAAAGGGCTCCCTCCAATCAGGTGAATTCGGGATGAATTTGATCCGGGTAGTAATGCTCACTGGCGCATGCGCACTCCTCGCCGCTGTACTTCTCGTGCCGTTTGCGCATGCAACAGACGTTACCACTGTACCCAATTCCTCTGATTCCTCATTTGACAACCTCGCGCAGGTCATGGCGCTCAAGACCCACGTGGCCTACGTCGGCGAGGCCCAGCAGGCCCGCATGGACGGCGTGATCCGGTATATTGATGCCATCAGTAACGGGACAGGTTCATTTGGCCTCAGGATGATCGAGCAGAACTATATGGCTACGGTATCATCCGTCCCCCTGATGTTTACCGCGTCCGAGGTCGGGGACGCCCGAGGCACCCTGCAGGACCTGAGCCAGAAGTTCTCGGACGAGACAATGGCGAAGATGAACGCCTTCAACGGGAGCAGGGAAGGGCTGGAATCGAGTATCAACAGATCGCTCTCCGCGTTTGACGATTCCCTCGCGTCGGTACCGGGTCCCCTCTGGCTTGCACAGGACAGCGCACGGTTAATCGTCTTCAACGATTCCTCCCGGCAGCGGGGGCTCGTGCTCGCGTGGATGGGAGCCGCTGGCGTGGACACCACGAAGGCACAGCAGATCTCAGGCATGATCGATGCAAAGTTTCCCGATGTAAAAGCCGCGATTGCCAGCGGGCAGAAGGGGGCGATCCAGGAGGTGAACCGGGCCATCTGGGACCTCTCCCAGCAGTTCCGTGCGGCGATCGAGGAATACCAGAACAGCCTGAAGGCACAGGCTGCGGCAGCCTCAATACTGGCAATCCCTAGTTAACGGCTTTTTCTCATCTGTCGTGCACGGGGTTTTTCTTGCGATTCATGCCGGGGTGCACCTTTTTTGCCATCCACGGCAATCCATGTGCATGCAGGAAACACCCCGTGAGTCTTTCACTTATATTCCGATCGGGATCATTCATTCGCCGTTTGCCGATATCGCCGGCATGCCCATTCAGCCTGGCGGTGCCCGGGGAATCCGGGGTTCTGTTGAACTTTATCCCCGGTTTCTCGCCGGGCTCAAGGACCTGGATGGTTTTTCCCGGATAATCCTGCTCTACGCATTTCACCAGTGCCAAGGCTATAATCTCGAGGTCACGCCTTTTCTTGATCCTACGCCACGGGGCGTGTTTGCAACGCGAGCGCCGAAACGGCCGAACGCGATCGGCCTGTCGGTCGTCCGCCTTGTCGGGGTAAACGGAAGTACAATCACCATCGAGGACGTGGATATCCTTGACGGCACGCCGGTACTGGATATCAAGCCCTACGTCCCTGCCTTTGACTCCTACGGCGACGCAAAGGCCGGCTGGCTCGACGCGGTCTCCCACCATACCGGATCGGCCAGGTCTGACGACCGGTTCCGCTGAGCATGGCGGGGATGCGATCCTCTTTTTATTTCCGCAATTCTTATGGCAGTTCCCATGCATGTTGGTATGACCATGACAACAAAACAGGTATTTACGAGCGTCCCGGGCATCCTCCGCCCGTTCAAGGAATATCTCCAGTCGGCCGGAATCGGGGAAGGCGACCAGATCGCCTATTTCGGGTGCGTGGGTACCTGCACCCCCTTCGTGGAGTTGCTGGCATTCGCGGTCCGCGGCCTGTTGGTCCGGCAGGTCTTCGTGCCCCTGCTCGATGAGACAAAGGCCCGGACCGTCCATGACGTCCCCAATGTGGGTATGCAGGCGTCCGGCGAGCCGGCTGCCGTCTCGCCACGGGTGGTCGTGATCATGGGCGGCCTTGCGATGCCGGGCGTCCCGGTCACCAGGGAGCAGGTGAGGGATCTTGTCGCCCGTCACCCGGCAGTGAAGGTGATCGGTGTCTGCTTCATGAGCATGTTTGAGAAGGCCGGCTGGATCGGCACCGTCCCGTTCGATCTCATAATTGATGCCACGATCGATCCGGTGACGGTCACGAAGATGGATGGGTGAGCAATTCTTTTTCCGCGTTCCTGATAGTCCGGTGAAAAGATCACCGTACTGCATCGTAAAAGGCGTGGCAGGCCGGGCACCACCAGCCGACCGGGACTGCGTGCTGCTTCCTCTTCGTGTCATAGATCTTTATGTACGTCCGGGACATGTGCTGCCGTTTCTTTTTGCCAGTGCCGGATACCGATTGGCAGCCGTGAGGGCAGGGAGGACTTGTGCACATACGATCAGATCCCTCACGGTCTGGAGAATAAACCTTTGTGCCAGCCGGCGTTTTTCCGGTCACACCATGTGATAGCTGGCTGCTGCCTCCCCGGCATCGGAAATGTCCGGCAGGAACTATTTAGAAAAGTCATGGCATACAGGGCAGTATGCAGCAGTTCCCGAGGGACACGCTCAAAGATACGCTGGGGCTTGGCACCCTGCTCTGGCTGATCGGGTACCTTGCATCGATGGCCCTCTACTTCTCGCCCCTCTCGTACACGTTAGGCTGGGTCATCCTCGTCATCTTCACCCCCTTCACCATCTGGATCACCTGGTGGTGGTTTAAGGCGCGGGCCCTTTCGATCTCATGGTACGCGGGCGTGGGGATATCATGGACCGCGATCGCGGTGATGCTCGATTATATCTTCATCGTCCTGCTCTTCCATTCCCCGGATTACTATGCCATGGATGTCTTCATTTGCTATGCCCTGATGTTTTTTATCCCGGTGGGTGTCGGTGCCTACCTCCGGCATGCGGGACGCCGGTGATACCGGGCCAAAGGAATGCCGGCATCCTTTCACCCCCACCCGGAGATCCCGTTTCCAACAATTTATATCGTCATATATGAAACCGCTCATGATGGCCGGCATCTCGACATACTGCCTCATGGACAGGCCGCTTGAGGAGGCGCTGGACCGGCTTTCTGCCATCACCAGCCTGATCGAAGTGGTGGACGAAGGCCCGCACTTCATTTCCGATGTCTCGATCTTTGCGAATTATTCCGGGAAGTTTATCCTCCACGCGCCATACCACGGGATGAACATCGCTTCATCCTTCGAAGCGATCCGGCAGGCCAGCGTGAAGGTGATGACCGACTGCTTTGCGGTCGCCGCGGAGATCGGGGCCGGGGTTGTCCTTCACCCGGGGTACTATGCCTGGCAGCAGGAGCAGCAACAGGCAGACCGGCAGTTCAGGGTATCCCTGCAGGAGCTCCGCGATGCCGCAGCCGACCGCTCGGTCACGTTCTCCTTCGAGAACATGGGGGACATGAACTTCTTCAACCTCAGGACGCCGGCCGATCTCGGCCTCATCGACGGGGCCTGCTTCGCCCTCGATGTCGGGCATGCAAACCTCAATGGCTGCCTTCCCGCGTTCCTTGGGACAAAGTTTTGCCATATGCACATCCACGACAACGACGGGAGAAAGGACACCCACAGCCCGGTGGGAGAGGGGAGCATCGATTTTGTGCCGGTGCTCGCCGCACTCAAAAGGAACGGTGCGACTTCGGTCATCGAAGTGAAATCATTTACTGGGGTCCAGGAAAGTATCCGGGCACTGGACAGGATCGGGGCGGCGTTCTGATACCCGCATCATTGCCTGGCCCCATGCCCAAGCAATAAAAACCAATGGTTCCTAACCACTGGTACAGGCCTCAACCCTGCCGGTCAACGGGCGGTTCCATGCACGTCATCGACACACACCATCTCACCAAGAAATACAACACAATTACCGCGGTCGACGACCTGAACCTCGCGATAGAAGAGGGGGAGGTCTTCGGCCTGCTGGGCCCGAACGGCGCCGGCAAGACCACCACGCTCCTGATGCTGACCACGCTCCTTGCCCCGAGCGCGGGGACGGCCGTCGTGAACGGCTTTGACATCACCCGGCAGCCCGACCAGGTGCGCAGCTCGATCGGGATTGTCTTCCAGGACCCGAGCTCGGATGAGACCCTGACCGGCTACGAGAACCTGAAACTGCACGGCCTGCTCTACGACATGCCGTCCGGGCTCCGGGAGGAGCGGATCCGTGAGGTGCTCTCTCTCGTGGAGCTGACCGGGCGAAAAGACGAGATGGTGAAGAGGTACTCCGGCGGCATGCGCCGGCGGCTGGAGCTGGCGCGGGGGCTGATGCACCACCCGAAGGTTCTCTTCCTTGACGAACCGACGCTCGGTCTCGACCCCCAGACCCGGGAGCACATCTGGGAGTACGTGCAGCGGCTCAAGACCGAGGAGCGGATCACCATCATTCTCACCACCCATTACATGGACGAGGCAGACCGTCTCTGCGACCGGCTTGCCATCATCGACCACGGGAGGATCGCGGTGCTCGGCGCCCCGGGCCAGCTCAAAAAGGAGCTCGGGGGGGACATCATCCGGCTCCGGGCACCTGCCTGCGATCCCGGCGTGTTCCGTCACCTTGCCTACGTAAGCGATGTCCGGCAGGATGACGGCGGGATCAGCCTCACGGTGAAGGACGCGAACCTGCACCTGCAGGAGATCCTGCTTGCTGCCGGCACCGTCGACTCGGTCGAGGTGCGGCCGCTCACCTTGGAGGACGTCTTCCTCCGGTACACCGGCCGGGGGATCCGGGAGGGGGCTGCCGAAGGAGGGTGGGCCGAGAAGGTGATGCACATGAGGTCGGGACGATGAGCGAACTGGCGGGGATCTACGCCCTCTGGTACCGTGAGATCAAGGTCTTCCAGCGGGAGCGGTCCCGGATTGTCGCGTCCATCGTCAACCCGGTCCTCTGGCTCCTGATCATCGGCGGCGGGCTCGGGTCGGTGGTCTCGTTCGGCAACGTGAACTACCTCACCTTCATTTACCCGGGGATCCTCGTCCAGACCGTGCTCTTCTCGGCGGTCTTTTTCGGGGTCTATATCGTCTGGGACAAGAAGATCGACTTCTTGAAGGAGGTGCTCGTCTCCCCCCTCTCGCGCCGCTCCATCTTTATCGGCAAGATCCTCGGGGGATCCACTGACACGCTCCTCCAGTGCGCCATCATGCTCGTGATCGGGTATGCATTCGAATCGACCGGAATCCTCAGGGGTGTCAGTTTCACGCCAGTCTCCGTTGCACTTGCCGCACTCTTCCTCTTCCTTGTCACGGTCGGGCTGGTTGCCATCGGCCTCATCATCGGTTCCATGATGGAGAGCCCGGAGGGGTTCCAGCTGATCAGCAGCTTTTTGATCTTCCCGATGTTCTTCCTCTCCGGGGCGCTCTTTCCCATCGCCAACCTCCCGGGCTGGCTTGCCCCGTTCGTGCTGGTCAACCCGGCGACGTATGCCGTCGACGGCATCCGGGGGGCGCTCCTCGGCATCCACCTGTTCAGTCCTGTTGCGGACATCCTCGTCCTCGCCGGCTTCTCGCTCGTCATGATCGCGATCGGTACTTATGCCTTCAAGATCATGAAGCTCTGAAGGGAAATCCGATCATGGCATAAAAATGCAGGTGATATGACATGGATTACAGCTGTGGTGCAGTCCATAAAAAAAGGACCTTGACCTTCTAACCCTGAACAGGTAACGTAGGTAACCGATCGCGGAAGTGCCAGAAGAGAAGTGCCAGCAGGACATAAACGACCGCCACAAACCACCCGAATTCCCCGAGCATCATATCTCCCGCCGGGGTCGTCACCGTAAGAGCCGGGTAAAACTGCTGGATGAAGTAGTTCCAGAACCCATGGAAGAGTACTGGTACCCATACACTGCCGGACATCAGGCGCAGCCATGCAAGGATGAGCCCGGCTCCCATAACCGAGGGGATGAACACGGCAAGCGAGTACCAGACCGGACCGCTGCCGTGGTACGTGCCAAAGAGTATCTCCGGGAAATGCCATATCGTCCAGATCGCAGCGGAGATGAGGGCAAGGGTCGTGAATCCCTGGAACCGGGCCAGTTCAGGGACAAGAAAACCCCGCCAGCCAAACTCCTCTCCTGCTGCGGCAAACACGTTGAAGAGTATCCCGTACATAAAGACGGGAACGAATGCTGCCGAGACGACGGTGGCTGCCTTGTCAAGGTTGAATGGCGCAATGCCGGAGAGCCATGCGGAGCCGAACATACAAAAGCCGACCGTGACAGGGAGCAGAATCCCGACGGCAAGCCAGAGAGGCTTTCCCATGCCCATTGCAAAGCCGGATAGACTATGCTGGAAGAGGAGCCGGGTTACCACTGCTGCGAGCGCAGGGCACCACATCGCACCGACAGTATACACCACCAGCAGGGTGCGGTTCTGAGCGGTAAGCGGTGTCTGGGAGGTGAGGTACCAGAAGACCGATGAGAAGAGGAACGTGAAGATGACGAATGTGATGACCATGATCATGGGGTTGGTCGCGTGATCGGGTGGTACCTGTGTCGTTGACGATATATCTTCAGCCATAGAGGAATTCGGGAGCCGGAAGGCCTTAAATTCACCCATTCAAGTACACTATTCTCGCAATGCGGGTCTATGGTACCAATCTTTGTTCACTGGTGAAAGGGAAGTTCTGCCAGACCCCTTGAACGGGCAGAATCTCCTACTCTCAAAAGGCCTTGCAGGCTATGTTGATACGAAGAGTGGGAAGTGGCCCGTCTTTGCCATACACGTCAACAATGTTCCGCTCACGGGTGGTGTGCGACACCCGCTCTGTCGATCCGAAATTCTGGCTCACTGACCACGGGGAGATCACCGTAACGAAGGCATAAGACCGGACACACTTTTTTCGCGTACACATCATTGCAATGAGTTGCGGCGATGAGAAAAGAATCGATCCAGTTCTTGGAAAAACGCTCGCAGAAAAACAAAAAAATTTAGATGTAGGGGTTCCGGAGAGCCTTGCCGACACCGAAGGTCTTGCGCGCCTCAATCGTCGCCTTGTTCTTCGTGATCTTCTCGTTAGCGAGCTTGGTCACGAGTTCAAGGCCGGGCTTGACCTTCTCGATCGGCTGGGTCTCGAAGCACCCTGCCGCCATTGCCTTTGCCCAGACCGCATCGCCGATCTTGGACCTGACAAAGACGGTGCTCCACCCATCGGGGCTGCCGACGGATCCGGTGGAGATATCACCGAGGTTTGCCACGTAGTCAAGACAGACATGGCAGCCGGGCTGCTCGTACTTGTGGGTCACCTTGAGCGGCAGCTGGATAACCTGTCCGCGCTTGCCGTAGACCCAGAACTTACCCTTGCCGATCTCCATCTTCTTGACCGACTCCATCTTCATCGCCGCGTGGTCTTCCACGAGCTGGAGGATGCTCTGGTACGGGAAGTTCTCCATGCAGAAGATACCGACTGCAAGGGCGATGCTGGCGCCAACGTCACGCAGGCCGATTGGGTAGAGTTGTCCCTTACGGACTGCCTGCATCTGGCAGGGTGTACCGACAATACCGATCTTATCAAGGCCGAAGCTCCGGGTCGCTTCCTTGATCAGGGAAACATTCGGGCTGATGTTGTACTTGGTGCCTGCCGCCGCAAGCAGCTCCGCCTTGGTGTTGACGATCGCGGGGATAGGTCTCCAGGGCTCGATCATGTCCCAGTTCGAGTTGTCCCTCATGATCTTTGCCGGGTGTGCCTTTGCAAATTCCTTGGTTGCAGCGACAATCGCGCCATCAATGATGCCCTCATCAAGCGCAAATCCCAAGAGGGTCGTGACGATACCGCCGTCCTGGGCGTGCTTGAGGATTTCCTTGTTGGTGGTGCGTGCCGAGACACATGATTTGTATTTACCGAGTTCTGCTCCCATTTCAATCACCTTCACTGGAGTGCCGCCATGATGGCCTCGTTGATCGCCTCATAGTTCTCGACAACATCGAAGCTGAACCAGCTCCGCGGGCACTGGTTATAGCAGGCGCCGCACTTGATGCACAGGTCGCGCTCGCCCTGGGGCTTGCCGTACTCGTGGGTGATCGCATTGACCGGGCAGGCTGCCGCGCAGCTGCCACATCCCATGCAGAGGCCCTGGTTGATGACTTCGGTCATCAGGTCGCAGAAGCACGCCGTCGTGCCTCTCTGTGCCGCCATCATCAGGGGCTTGAGGAACGCGGTTGCGAGGTCTTTTTGTTCCTTCGTACCCTTGAGGAGCAGGTATGCCGCGACCGCGACGTTCCGGATCATCTGCGGAGTCGGTGCGCACCCGGGGATGTACACGTCCACTTTGATCAGATCGCCGATCGGCAGGTATGCCTCGTGCTGCGGCTGGTTCTGCTGACCGCCACGGGAGAACCGAGTGATGTTGCCATAGCAGGCGCAGCCACCGAGTGCCACGACCACCGCTGACTTTTCACGGGTCTCCTTGATCTCCTCCACTGCGAGTTTGTCATTAATACAGACTGAACCCTCAACGAACGAGACATCGACCTTCTGGATGTGCCGCACATCTGCAAGTGTCGGCATGTACTTCAGATCGACGTATCTGTCGAGAAGTGTCAGCAATCCGGCGTAGTTGTCTGCTAAGGCAACAGTACAACCGGTACACCCGCTCAGGTGTGTGTAGCCTACTGTAATCTTGTCTGCCACAGGCTTAACCTCCTTTTTCGTTGTATCCACTTTTTGCGCTACGTCAGCTTTTGCTGGAGCTGCTGCAGGTTTCTGCACCGGCTCCGGGCTCGACGTCTTCTTGAAGACATTTGATAGTAGTCCCATAATCCACCCCTATTGTTTCCAGTACGATCTGTACTGTTCTGGGTATGGCCTTGCTAATCTCATCAGAGAGCCCGATCTCCATCTCGGGATCGGTCACACGTTTGGGCTGGCATCCGACGACCGTAACCTCGATCCGGTCCTTTATCCGGTGAAGCGGTTCGGTGAGATCCCACGAGTGGGCATCGCGATATGTGCCCGGCGGGAGATCCTCAACCCGGAACTTCGCGATCGATCCGGGTTCCGCCCCGAAGTCTGCGACGTCGATGATCACGAGCTTCTTTGTCACGTCCGGGTCAAGGAGCGTAAAAATAAAGTGCGGGCCGCCAAGGCCTGCATCGATTATTGTTACATTGTCGGGAAGCGTAAGCTTCTCCAGTTCCTCAACCACTGCCGGACCAAACCCGTCATCGGCAAACAGGGGATTTCCGCACCCTGCGATCACGATCTCCGAATACAGCATCCGTGATACACTCACTGGATGAGCTTCTGGGCCACTAGCCTGTTGTCCTCATCGATCACGATCATGTGGGTTGCACATGACACACAGGGGTCATACCCGCGCATGACAACCTCGGCGAGCTGCCAGGGGGCACCGGTGAGTGCAGCGCTGCAGGTCCCGAAGTTCCACGTGGTCGGGACGAGCATGGAGAAGTACTGGACTTTCCAGTCCTTGACACGGCAGATGTGGACATCGGTGCCGCGCGGCGCCTCGTTGGTCGCCCAGCCGAGCGAGCCGTCGCCGTCAGGAACGTAATCTGCCATGACCTTGCCGTTCGAGTCGAGAGCGTCGATGCAGTCGATCATCTCGTACAGGCAGTCCTGGTACTCCATCTGGCGTGCGACGTTCTGGCCGCAGGTGCCCTTTTCGTCATAGTTCTTGTAGGTGACGAGACGGGCACGCGGGCCGACTTCAACGGGCTGGCCGTCATACATCGGGATGCCGGTGCAGGCCTCCATCTGCGGGTTGACCTTGGTGCCCATCTTGGTGGTTCCGCCGACCGGGTAGCGTGGCTCCTCGAGGGAAATGTCCATCTCGCCCATATACCAGTCCCACGGCCGGACTTCCTTGAACCGGCTGAGGTCAAAGTCGGGGCATTCCTCAAGGCTCGAGCAACCGTAGAATGCGTGGGTGGCAAGGTAGCCCTGGTTGTGGAACCCGAGGTCCTTAGGCATCGGTACCTTCATCCCGCCGACGTCTACGAAGTCCCTCTTATGGAAGTTGCGGATGACCGCGATCATGAACTCCGACTGTGCGTGGGCAAGGACAAGTCCTTCCTTCGCGAGGTCGTACATCTTGGTCTTGGCCTGCTCGGAACAGTTCCGGTACATGCCGCCGACCTTGGTATTCCTCGGGTGGATGCAGTCGCCACCGGCAATCTGCCCGATGGTCTGGCCGATCTCGCGGATCCGCTGGATCCGCTTTGCGACCGTGCGCACCGGCTCTTCTGCCGTGAACGGGTTGATCTTCGTCTCGGTGCCCGGGATATAGTAGTCGGGCAGGAGCAGGATGTTGTGCAGTGCAATGCTGTGCAGGCGGTTTGCCAACTGGAGGATGTGACGGAGCATCTTTGCGTCTTTGGGAATCTCGCACTTGATGGATGCTTCCATCGCCTCAGTTGCCGCAAGGTTGTGGGCTATCGGACAGATACCACAGACGCGGGACGCGATCTTGGGGACCTGCTCGGGGGTCTTACCGACCGCGAGCTTCTCAACGCCCCTCACCGGGGTAATGGAACACCAGTTACCCTTCTCGATGATACCTGCGTCGTTGACCTTCAAGACAAGTTTCGAGTGTCCCTCATGTCTTGTGGTTGGGGAAATCTCTACAACTTTCGACAATATAATCGCCTCAGTAATGTTGAGTTGTTCGTATTGCGATACAGGATTACTCTATACATCTCTCATCTCTAGAGATAATTGACCGTACAAAGTACGTTCTCTTCTATCTTGTACGAACCATTTTATAACGTTTATTATCTTATCTCCGGGTCGGCCGGAACAGGAAAAATGCGATAAAATCCTTCGGATCTAAAAAATCTCCTTTGTCCTGCCCGATCAATTTTCAGCCGGCCCGCCATGAAAAATATGCCCGGTTAATTTAACGGGTATTTTAATAAAAGGAAAGGGATTTATTCTTCGGAAAATTTCTTATCGCCGTTCATCTCGTCCAGCAGCTCGGCAAGAGTTGCGCGCCGCTCGGCGTAGGCGTCGTGCTGGTGGATGCTCTCCTCGTTGGTCTGCTTGATGGTCACCACTGTATCCCCGGGAAGGTAATCGAAATCCGTGATCACTTTCCTTGCCATCTCGCGGACGCAATCCTCCACGAACCGCGGGTTTTTATGCGCGGCGAGGACCACGGCGCTCTCGTCCCCCCGCTTCAGGAGCTCGTAGATGCCCGCACTCATGGACTCCTTCAGGATCTGGATGACCTTCTCGAGGTCGACATGCTCGTCGTCATCGATCTCGATGCAGAGAAACCCGCGCCCCCGCTGGTTGTGGGTCGCCATAGGAACCTCGGCGAAGAATGCATCGATCGTCTCCTTTTTGACCCCGAGGCCCTCGAGGACATGGTTCGCCCGCTCCAGCATGATGTTCTGGGCGCACGGGCAAGCCGTCATGCCAGTCACCTCGGCGCCGATGCTCTTCCTGACGATGGGGTCCCGGAACGTCCTGCGCGCGATCGCCCGGGCATGCACCTTCACCACCTCGTGACAGGCCGTATGGCTGACCGGTGTCTCACGCTTCACCATGAACTCGCTACGCATCAGCACCTCCGTCCGGTCCGCATACTCGTGGCGGTCAAGAAGCTTGCGGGCGACCGCGCTGCAGAGGTTCTCGATCTCCTTGACCTCGCCGTCGATGGCCTGCTGGAGCACCTCATCGATCACTTCGAAATTCCGCGAGAGGTTCGCCCCTTTGAGGCTCCCGGGCAGGTCCACGTAGACATTAAAATTGGAGATGAAGATGACCGGGCGCTTGTCGGTGCGGGAGACCTCAACGAGTTTCTTGACATTCTTTACCCCCACCCGCGTGAGGTTGATCCTCACATCCGGAAGGGTCGACTGCACGTCAGGCAGCTTTCCGCCGAAGGGCTCGGCCTTTTCGTCATCATCCATCCCGGGAGTGAAGGTCATCGGTCCCTGCTGGCTATAAGTGTGCTACTGTGTTTCCCCATATAATATTTATGTGCTTTGTTGCTGATATCAAAGGGATTAACCTATGCTGAAGAAATACTACGAATCGGATGCTGATCTCTCGGTGCTGAACGGCCGGCGGATCGCCGTAATCGGCTACGGCTCGCAGGGGCGCGGGCAGTCGCTGAACCTGAGGGACAGCGGGCTCGATGTGGTCATCGGGCTGCGCAAGGGCAGGAGCTGGGACGCGGCGACAAAGGACGGCATGAAGGTGATGCCCGTCGCCGACGCCGTGAAAAAGGCCGATATCGTCCAGGTCCTTGTTCCCGATGAACACCAGGGGGCGGTCTACCGTGGCGAGATCATGCCGCACCTTTCCGAGAACAAGTGCCTCATGTTCTCGCACGGGTTCAACATCCACTTCGGCCAGATCGTCCCCCCGCCGACGGTCGATGTGGTAATGGTGGCGCCCAAGGGCCCCGGGTTCATGGTGCGCCGGCAGTACGAGGAAGGGAAGGGCGTCCCCGCGCTCATCGCGGTCCAGCAGGACCATACGGGTAAGGCGCACGATATCGCCCTTGCCTATGCCAAGGGGATCGGCGCCACCCGCGCCGTCGTGCTCGAGACGTCATTCCGGGAGGAGACCGAGACCGACCTGTTTGGCGAGCAGGCCGTACTCTGCGGCGGCATGACATCGCTCATCAAGGCGGGCTTCGAGACGCTGGTCGATGCCGGGTATGCGCCCGAGATGGCATATCTCGAGGTGCTCCACGAGACAAAGCTGATTGTGGATCTCATCTACGAGGGCGGACTGACCAACATGCGCCACTACGTCAGCAATACCGCGCAGTACGGCGACCTGACCCGCGGCCCCCGGGTCATCGGCCCGGAGGCTTACGAGGCGATGCAGGAGATCCTTGACGAGATCCAGTCCGGTGAGTTCGCAAAGGAATGGATGCTGGAGAACCTCGTAAACCGGCCGGTATTCAACGCGCTCACGAAGGCGGATGAGGAGCACCTGATCGAGGAGGTCGGGCGTGAAGTCCGGGCGATGATGCCCCAGTTCAAAAAATAATTTATCACCTGCATAAAAAATTATATTTTCAGGGTGACCTCTGGCGGATACGTACGTTGTCAGGTGGTTCAGGGAAACCCTCGCAGCCAAACCTTTTTTTGTTGCAGTTCTCACGAACTGTATATGAAAGTCTGTATTATCTACCACAGCGAGACCGGAAATACCCGACATGTTGCCCAGCACCTTTCTTCTGCCATTATCGACAGCCACCTCATCGAGGTCTTCGACCGTGCCCGCTACTCCTTCCTGACGCGGTTTTTGGTACGGTGCAAAAAAGCCCGCAGTGAAGATAAGACCGATATCGAGCCATCGCACCTTGACGTTGCCGGGTTTGATCTCATCGTCTTTGGCTCACCGGTATGGGCGTTCAAACCGACACCGGTCATTCATACTGCCATAGATTTTCTTAAGGGGTGCGAGAAAAAACGGGCAGTGGCATTTGTAACGCATGGCGGCCGTCCGGGCCAGTGCGAAGAGGTGTTCAGAACATGGATTGAGCAGCGCGGCATGCAGTTTTGTGGCTTTTTGGGGGTCAACCAGAAGGAGATCGAGGATGATAAGGTGAACGCAGCGCTCCTCGCCGTGGTCACCGCTGCCGGCAGGAAGTAACCGCAAAACGCCGCCTCACTTTTTTGCTGTCCGGGTTCTGTCAAGTCTTCGGCATCTGATACAGTCTCACTGAAAATACCCGACAACGTTCCGGAAGAACCGCATGTTCATGGATTCCCGGGGAAGGGGTATATTCCCGCGTCGCAGGATCTCTTTCTGGAGCGGCCAGTCGTACAGATTTGAGAATTCCATTGCCCGTTCAGGATGCGGCATCAGTCCGAGGACCTTCCCATCAGCCGATGTGATGCCGGCGATATCAGCCATCGAGCCGTTCGGGTTAAACGGGTATTCGCCACCTGCAGGGCTTAAGTCCTCGCGGCAGTACGTGAACGCGACCATCTTCTGCCGCGTGATCTTCTGCCGGATCCCTTCAGAACAGGAGAAGTTTCCCTCCCCGTGAGCCACGGGACAATACATCCGTTCAATTCCCCGGGTCCAGAGGTTATCTGCCGCGGGCTTCAGAGTGACAAACCGGCATTCCAGCCTCCCACCCCGGTTGGGCATCAGGGCGATCTCGCGGGCACAGTCCCGGTTAAACTTTGGGATCAGCCCGAGGTTTGCGAGGATCTGGAAGCCGTTACAGATCCCGAGAACCAGGTTGTCGCCGTCTATGAACGTGAGGAGCTCGTCCCAGAGGTTGTTTCTCAGCCGGTTTGCATACGCGTTGCCTGCGCCGGTATCGTCCCCATACGAGAAGCCCCCGGGGAAGACCAGCAGCCGGTACTCCGACAACTTCTGTCTCCCTGCGATCAGGTCGTTGATATGGACGATGTCGGCATTCATTCCTGCACGGGCGAGTGCCTCCTTTGTTTCCATCTCGGAGTTGATTCCGTAACCGCTCATGATGAGCGCCTTTTCGGGGATTATGGTTTCCGCGGCATATGATGTGCGGGCGGCCGGCGATTTTTTGATCCTGCGAACACCAGCCATGATGTTAGTACCCCCTGAATGGCGCTTTATAGGCGCTCTCCAGTTCATCAATGCCGATATCCGCAAGAAGGTTCGCCCCGGTGATAGTTATGCGGGTGCCGCCAGTGCGGCCGAGAAGGTGGGCATCGGGGCCGATGGCACGTTCGAACGCCCGTTTATTGGCCGGATCGATGGTGACCACGAACCGTCCGAGCGACTCCGAGAAGAGGAAATAATCGGGGCGCATCTCCGCCGGGATGGTGAGATCCATCCCGAGCTTCCCGGCGATAGCGATCTTGGCGAGGGCGACACCAACGCCCCCGTAGCTGACCGGGAACGCGGACGCCAGAAGATCTCTGGCGATCGCATCGGCGAGCTTGACGTAGCGTGCTCGTGCAACGGGGGCGTCGAGGGCCGGCACGGTGTTCCCAGCATAACCCAGGTGGGCGAAGTATTCCGATCCCCCCAGTTCCTCTGCCGTCTCTCCGATAACGTAGACAAGGTCCCCCGGAAGCTTGGCATCCATCGAGACCGCTTTGGAGACGTCCCCGTGGATCCCGATTGAGGAGATCAGCAGGGTTGGCGGAACAGACACCTTGACCGGGAGGTTCTCCCCATCGAATCCGGAGAAGTCGTTGAACATACTGTCCTTCCCTGAGATAAACGGGGTCCCGAATGCCTTCGCGGTGTCGTAGCATCCGAATGCCGCCCGCTTCAGCTGCCCAAGGCGTTCGGGTTCGTCTGAGGAGCACCAGCAGAAATTATCCAGGATCGCGATCGCAGCGGGATGGATGCCGAGTGCGACAAGCCCCCGGATCGCTGTATCAATCCCGGCGCAGGCCATCCGGTAGGGGTCGATCTCCGAATAGGGGGGAAAGAGAGCCTGCGAGAGTCCGACGCCCTTCTTCGAGCCGAAAACGACCCTGGTCAGCGTGGCCGCGGCCTGCACCCGGCCCTTTCCCTGTACCGGCCCAAAAACGCAGCCGCCCTGCACCGTGTGGTCGTACTGGATGGAGATGAACTCTTTTGAGCAGATGTTCTTCCGCTTCAGCATGGCAAGAAGCGTGGCATCGAGGCGTTCCGGGCAGGGGGTATCCGGCTCCGGAAATGTCTTCTGCGTGTAGGTCGTCCTGAGGTGTTTCTTCGGCAGGCCGTCGTGCAGGAACGAGAGTTCGATATTCATCACATTCTGTCCCCGGCAGTCCACCACGCACCGGCCGGAATCCGTAAAGGTGCCAATCACGGTCGCCTCCACATCGCGGCGCTGCATCAGATCCATGAACTCTGCGCACCGGTCCGGCGGTACCGCAAGCGTCATCCGCTCCTGTGATTCTGAGATCCAGACCTCCCATGGAGCCATGCCGGGATACTTGAGGGGAACCTGGTCAAGATGGACATGGCAGCCATTGCATTCTTTCGCCATTTCGGCCACCGAACAGGAGAGACCCCCCGCACCATTGTCCGTGATACTCCGGTAAAGCCCGCGGTCTCGCACCTCCTTGACGATGACATCGGAAAACTTCTTCTGGGTGATCGGATCGCCGATCTGGACCGCCGTGACCGGGCTTGCCGGATCCAGTGCCTCTGAAGAGAACGTGGCGCCGTGGATTCCATCTTTCCCGACCCGGCCGCCAACCATCACGATGAGGTCCCCTGCCTCCGCTCGCTTCTTGGCAAGGTTCTTCCCGGCTGCTGCCCGGGGCATCACGCCGACTGTGCCGGCAAAGACAAGAGGTTTTCCGGAGTACCGGTCGTTAAAATAGCAGAAACCCTGCGGCGTCGGGATGCCGGAGCAGTTGCCACCAACGCCCACACCCTGGACGACCCCATCGAGGATCTGGCGGGGGGCAAGCACCGGGTTCGTCCGGTTCTTCCCGCGGAAGAGCGCCGGGTCCGATCCCGGGTCGCCAACGCAATAGCCATAAACATTGATGCAGGGCTTCGCCCCGAGGCCAAACCCGATCGTATCCCGGTTCACCCCGACAATTCCCGTCAACGCCCCGCCGAACGGGTCGAGAGCCGAAGGGGAGTTGTGGGTCTCGACCTTGTGGGTCACGATGTACTCGTCATCGAAGATGATCGCGCCAGAGTTGTCCGAGAAGACCGAGACGCAGATGTCTTTGTCTCCTTTCTCTGCCCGGATCTCGTTTGTTGCTGCCTGGATGCAGCTCTTGTAGAGCCCGTTGGGGACGTCATCGTCCATTGCGGAGGCAAAGATCGTGTGCTTACAGTGCTCACTCCATGTCTGGGCGAGCGATTCGATCTCGACGTCAGTCGGTAGCCGGCCCACCTTCCGGAAATAGTCCCGGATTGTGTGCAGCTGGGCGAGATCGAGCGCGAGCGGTCCCCTCCGCTGCTTTGTCTGCGGATCCCTGATCCCCTCTTTCCCAAGGCGTGCGAGCTCCCTGTCGTCCAGCTCGAGGTCAACGGTCTCTGCCGTTGCAAGCTCATGCAGGTGGACCACCGGCACGACACGGTCCATCCCTTTCTCCCCATACTCCTGCCGGCCTTTCACATGCACCCGGTTGATGAGGGGGTTTGCCAGTGTCGTCGCAAGTCTCTGCACGTCATGTGGGGAGAGCTTCCCCCGGACAAAATAGAGCTGCGAGCTGTAGACTGCCTCGCCCTCACAGAATTTCTCCGAGAAGTAGTCCTCGATGGTCTGCCGTGCCGTGGTTCCCACGTTATCGGTCACGCCCGGGAGAAATCCAACCTCAATTGCGTGATCGAACAGGAGCCTTGTTGCTTCGTCCACCGTGAACTCCTGGACAACCGGGTTGATCAGCTGGTTTCCTATCCGGATCAGATCGTCGCGGGGGAAGTCCCGCCGGGTCGTGACGACCGTATACACTTCCGCGAGCTGGATTTCATCGACGGGAAAGCCGAGAGAGCGTACCCGGTCCCTCCGGGTCTTCAGCCGGGGGTCCTTGGTGTAGTGAACTTCTATACGGTGAACGAAAGAAGCCATGGGTACTGGTTTGCCGGGATGGAGAAAATAATATCGAACAGGTATTCTGGTGGTAAGGTTCCCGGATGGGTGATTCCGGGAAAGTATTTTGCACAATTGCCGCCTTTATAGTATACAAGTATGACGGACCCCTATGAAGATCTCTTAAAAAAAGCATATTCCCATATATCAGAAAAAAGTGAATCTTCCGAGCGTTTTGTGGTGCCTGAAGCAAAGGCCTACATCGAAGGCAAGACAACGGTCCTTGAGAATTTTTCCGAGATTGCGGACAAGGTCCGCCGGGACAAGGATCACCTCATGAAATATATGCTCGGCGAGCTCGGGACATCCGGGAAGATTGACGGGAACCGTGCGATTTTCAACGGCAAATTCGAGATCTCGCTGATCCGGATGATCATCAAGAGTTATGTTGATGACTACGTGATCTGCTCGGAATGCGGCAAACCGGATACCCGGCTTGTCAAGGATGACCGGGTGCTCCTCCTCCGCTGCGATGCGTGCGGCGGGCACCGGCCGGTCAGGAAACGGAAGGTGCGTACCGAACCGGTCTCGGAAAATCTTGAGGAGGGGCAGATCATGGATGTCGAGATCCAGTCCCTCTCGAAACGGGGGGACGGGGTAGTGAAGATGGGGCGCTACATCATGTACGTGGCTAACGCAAAACCCGGCCAGACCGTGAAGATACGCATCTCCCGAATATCCGGTTCGATTGTTTTCACCGAGCGGGCAGAATAGAAGTACCGGCCGGGGTCTCGCTTAATTTCTTATAAAAAACAGTAAAAAAATTGAATTTATTTCTGTTTTGCCAGAGCTTTGAGAAGACCGTCACAGTTCCCGGAGATGCGTTTGCAGGCCTTCTTTATCAGGGTGAGGGGATTTTTCCTGCTCTTGGTCGTCACGAGCAATTCGGGATCGGAGAACTGGAACTCGATGGTATATTTTGCGACATCTACATCAGGATCGCACAAGAGTTCTTCGACAAGGGCATTCATGAATGTATGACCCTCCCCCCTGATAATCAGGCGTGCCTTGTCTTTTTCGAGCTCGAGAACTTTTACAATCATGCACCTATCTTTGGTCACCTGAAAACTATTAAGGTATGGGTGACCGTAACGTAAGACTGGCAGCGCCGCTCATTATGCTGACGGCCGGTTAGGACCATTCCGGGTAAAATCAAACACCTCGCCGTCATGTGCAAGGTGCGGGTACTCCCACGGCATGACATGACTGATATGGACGCACCGGTACTCTTTTGGGGCGAGCCGCTCAGCAAGGGTGCATGCATCGAGATAGTTCATATGCTTGGTAATCGTGATATGGGATGGCACAAGGGCATCGATAAGCAGGAGGTCGAGGTCCCTGAGTAGTGCAAGACTTTTTTCCGGAATTCTGATATTGGTATCAGAAGTAAACCCCACCCGTGTGCCATCGGATTCAAACACAAACCCGCACGTGAATGCCGGCGGGTGCCTGACTAAAAATGGCGTGACCGAGATGCCGAACAGGTCAAACGGCTGGTACGGCTGTACCGCGATCCGGTCAAAGGAGAGGAACCGGAAGAGGTCGCCGCAATATTTCAGCACCGGTTCGGCGGCGTATACCAGGGGGATGTGCTGCACCCGGTAAAATTCGCCAAACCCCATGAAGTGATCGTAGTGCCCGTGCGTCCAGATGACCGCATCGATATGTGGTGATCCACATCGGAGCAGCTGCTGCCGGAGATCCGGCGATGTATCGACAAGGATATGGTGTGCGTCATTCTCCAGCAGGAGTGATGTCCGCAGGCGGCCCCCGCCGGTCTTTTTTGCACGTTCACACTGGGGGCAGTCGCACCCTACCTTGGGCGTGCCGATCGCGTCGCCGGTCCCGAGCAGCGTGAGTTTCATTTTTATAACCAGTTCAGGTGCCGGATTGCTTCACGGTTCCTGATCATGCTGATACCCTTGTCGATATCCTTTCGCTCAAGGGATTCCCGTTTATCGACCAGCGCTGAAAGGAGCGCCTCTTTAACCATCAGGCGGATATCGGCACCGGAAAAACCTTCGGTCTTCGCGGCCAGCTCCTGAATATCGAAACGGCAGTCCATCGACGAGGTGATGCCCCTGATGATCTCCCGGCGCATCTCTTCTGCCGGCAGCGAGAACTCGATCACTTCATCAAACCGCCTCCATGCCGCCTCATCAAGCAGCTGCGGGTGGTTGGTTGCGCCGATCAGGAGCACACTGTCCCGGATAAGGCTTATCCGGTCAATATTTTTCAGGAGCGAATTGACCGCGCGCTTCATCGCGCCATGGTCGTCGGTGACGCGGCTTTTGGCGACAAAATCAAATTCATCGATAAAGAGAATGGAGGGAGCGAGTTTCTTTGCAAGATCGAAGATCTTGTCGATATTCTTTGAAGTCTCCCCGAGGTACTGGGACGTGACCATCGAGAGCCGCACCTCGAGGACCGGCATATGCATGGAATGGGAAAGGGCAAGGGCAAGGGATGTCTTCCCTGTGCCGGGAGGACCCACGAACAGGAGTTTTCCCACTTCGTAGATCCGGTGGCGGTGCAGCAGGTCGCGGTGGTGCAGGGCATGGTGGATCTTTTCGATGATGGCGGTCTGTTCCGGCGTACAGACAAGGTCCTCCATCTGTTGTTCAACCTCATCCGGCGCGCTGACGATGACAAGGTCAAGCGCCCCGCGCAGTTTTTCGTCCTCGCCCAGCAGGCGGGAGATCTTTGCATCAAGACTGGCCTTCGTATCCTCGTAGGGCGGGTTTGCCCGGCGGACCGACTGGTAAGCGACCCCGCTGTTATTGTTCGATTCAAAGAAGAATGCAAGGGCGGGATTGTGGTTAACCAGGGATTTGCCGCCCTCTTTGAGGAACCAGTCTGCCGCGGGCCTGAATGCGGTGATCCGGAGCCGCTGCCCGAAGTCTTCATATGTCACGAACGGATTTTTGGAAACCTTCTGGTGCGCATCAGCGATGTCGAGCGAGCGTTTGATCAGGCCGTCGCTTACATAGACCGGGCGTTTCAGGGTTTTTTGCTCCCCGGAACAGAATACCTCCCGGCATGCCGGTGTCAGGTCGTTGATATCGAGTTGTGGGTTCTGGTTGAAAATCTCAGCGGTCAGAAGGATCTCCATGATACGAAGGCTTTCCGGATCTCCAGTCATGGCTGTAACTTTTAATATTTCTCACCGGCACCCTTATATCTATCTCAGCGGGTTGTCACAGTGCAGCCATCCTCCGTGACGATCATCGTATGCTCGTGCTGGGAAACAAGCGAGCCTGCCACATCTGAGAGGACCGGGTACCCGTGGAACACCTGCGCACGCACGAGGCCGGCGAGGGCAAGGTCTGTCTTCCTGCCCTTGAGCCAGCGGCGGGCAAAGGGGAGTCCGCGGCGATCGTTCACGGTCTCAAGGACTTCCCGCGCCGCGGGACTCCGGACGGGTTTTACAGCCATCTGCGAGAAGATCTCGACCCGCGTTTTCTCTCCGACATGCCCGCTGCCGGTGCTTGCGAACGGCTCGATGGCAAAAACCATCCCCTCCGCGATCACCGCACCGCCGTTTATCCCGACATTAGGGATGGTCGGGGTCGTGTGGATCACGAACTGGTCGAGCCCGTGCCCGGTCAGGTTGGCGACCGGGCGATATCCACGGCTCTCGATCTCATGCTGGATGGCCCCCCCAAGCTCACCGGCAGTGATACCAGGGCGGACTTTTCTCACCGCCGCCTCCAGCGCCTCGCGTGATGCGTCCAGTAAAAGGGTATTGGACCCAAGGTCGACCGTGGTCGCGGTATCGGCAATGTAGCCCCCGATATGGACCCCGAGGTCGAGCTTGACTACATCACCCTTTGAAAATACCCGCGCATCTCCGGCAGATGCCGTATCGTGGGCTGCGTCCTCGTTGAGCGAGACGTTCAGCGGGAATGCAAGATCCGCGCCTTCTTCCCGTACGCGGCTCTCCACGAACTCGACCAGGTCCCGGTACGATGCCCCGATCCGGACCGCCAGCGCCCCTTCCTGAAGAATTTTTTTTGCGATAACCCCGGCAGCACGATAGTTCTCAAGGATGTCCTCCTTCATATAATCAGTTCCTCCGGGAACCGGGTGAAATCGGAAAATCCCGACGCAGTGACGGCACCCATGTCCTCCAGTCTCACGCCACCAACACCGGGATAATAGAGACCCGGTTCAACCGTAATGATATGGCCGGGTTCCAGTACCCCGCCGGCCGGACCAACGGTCGGCAGTTCATGGACCTGCAGGCCGACACCGTGGCCGAGGTTATGGACAAAGCCCCGGCTGTTGCTCTCATATCCCTGATCCCGGAAATAGTCGACCACGGACTGGTGGACATCGGCCCCGGTAATCCCGGGTTTTATCCGGGAGATGCCCAGCCGCCGGGCCTCCCTGACCGCAGTGTACATATCCAGTATCTGCTGATCCGGTATTCCCTTTGAAACGGTCCGCGTCATGTCGGCAAAATATCCGGTCGTTTCATCCTGCGGGAACATGTCGATCACGATCGGCTGGTGTTCCTTAAGGGGCCCGCTTCCGATGATATGAGGAAGCGCGGTGTCATTCCCGCAGGAAATGATCGTTTCCACCGCCCGGCAGCCATGGTCCATGAGGTGCTTGTGCACCGCGGTCCGTACCGTTTCCGATGTGAGGGGTACACCGCCATGGTACAGGATTCCCTTTCTTATCGTCGCATTCCGGATGAGGGTGATCGCGACTGCCATTGCATCATCCGTATTTTTCTGTACTTTTTTCAGCAGCCGGATCTCTGTTCTGCTCTTTTTTGCCCGCATCTGTTCCACGGTACCATCGTCGACGAGGACGCGCGTGGTCTCCCCTTCCAGTGCCCGCAGGAGGGCCGCGGGAAAATGCGGGGAGACAAGGACTTTTTTTCCGATTTGGGCGGCGATCATCTGTGCGGTCGACTTTGCGGGATTTTTCTCTTTTTTTAAGATATCCGGGAGGCCTGCCTGCGTCCGTGTCATTACGGCTGCAGTGGATTCCCGGCAGGCACGTTCGTATTCCATCTGGGATACGATGATGATCCCGGGCTGCCGGAGCTTTTTTATAAAAATGAACGGATCATGCATCACGATACGGGTGAGATAGCGCATATCGGCGTCATCCGAGGAAGCGTAGATCACAAAAGCATCAGCGCCGCTTTTTTTCAATGCAGCATCCAGTAAATCCATGGCACGTACTTTTGTGCGCTGAAACGTCAAGTACTTTTATTCCGAAGCTGACATACGAGAGATGGACGAAACCGCCAAAAACCAGTTCAAGTGGAAATTTTACGGGCTGGCAGTCCAGCTCAATGTCATTATCCTGCTCTTCGCGTTGTCGGTCGTCGCATTTTTCCTCGTGAGGATCCCCTACCTCATATCAGCTGCTATCGGTATGGTAATCATTGCGCTTGTCCTGTCGTGGGATTTCTCGAAAAGGTACCGCTCGACAAAAGCATGGCTTGATGAACATTCTCAGGAAAGGTGAAAGTACATACCGTAGCAGAGCGCACGTAAAAGGATACCATGCTCAAGAAAATGAAAGATGAGATCGAACTGTTGAGCCGTCATATTGACGTGGCACGGGCGGTCTCGGAGCACCAGCCTATCGGCATAATGAAACTTGCCGAACTTCTCGATCTTCCCTCCCACCGGATCCGGTATTCCCTTCACGTACTGGAACAGCTTGGCTATATCCGCGCCTCATCGGACGGTGCGGTGGCAACCGAACGGACACGGGAGTTATTTGTGCACCTGAATGAAGACATCGATGATATTATCCTGCTCCTGAACGCGATGAAAAAACCAGATGCAGGAACACCGGCCCCGCGATCCCGGTGAAGCATTGCAGAGCTCCTGCAGGGGTCGTCACTGCCCCTGCGATATCGTCGGCTGCTTAGTTACCTTTAAAAAGACTCAAAAAGAATCTAATAAGGCGCAGAGGCTATGCCGCCATAACTCAGTTGGTAGAGTGGCTGGCTGTTAACCAGCATGTCACAGGTTCGAGTCCTGTTGGCGGCGTTTTTGGGCCTGTAGCTCAGTCCGGTTAGAGCGCCCGGCTCATAACCGGGCGGTCATGCGTTCGAATCGCATCAGGCCCATTTCCCGGCCCGGTTTTTCCATTTTCTTTCCTGCTGCCGGTGATGATACCAATTGGCAAAGTATCTAATATAACAAATCTTAGGGAGGACTATGAAATGTCCGGTGTGCGAAATGGATTGCGTCCGGTCCGCAAAGGACGTCCTCGCAACGCTTCCCACCATTTTTCTCCCGTGCGATGATTGCAGCGTCCGCTATCTTGACAAAGGCGCACCCCTGCCGTCCCGGACGTATGAAGAACCCTGTTCCTGCGGAAAACGGTTCATCGATGAAGTGTTCGCGCACATGTATGTCATCATGCAGGAAGAGGGGGATCTCGTTCCTATGGATCCTCTCCTTGCCGTCGGTTCCCCGCTGGTCCATCCCGGGTTTGCGATGGATAAACCGCCGTTCCTGCCGGAGAGATCCCTCGTTCTGATGTCACAGCGTGTCTCAAAAAAATCAGCCACCCGGATGTTTGCCGAGGTTCCCGAAGTACGGGGGGTGGTCAGGACCGGAAATTTCATCCCGGGACTTGCGACCCATGACCTGAATACCGTGCCGCGGGCATATGAACTCCTTGCCGGCTGCGATGTACGGGCCGATATCTACCCCCTTGCTACCGGCCCGCTTGTTCTTTACAAACAGCAGTCCCTTATCCATATTGAATTCCCGCGCGGGGGTTATCCCAAGCTGGAAGCGGTCACAAAACATGTCGGGAAACCACCGGTACCGTTTTTCGTGGATGCATGTTCCGGAGCCGGGACGCTCGGCCTTGCCGCTGCATGCCTGGGCGTGCCGCACGTGATCATGAATGATGCCTGGTATGCGTCGGCATTCTGGTCTGCGTTCAATCTTGAAGTGAACCGGGATTACCTGAAGCTGGACCGGGTCAGGATTTTTGAGCAGTTCGAGGATATGGCCCGTCATCCGGTCAGCAGGGATCCCATCAAGATCGCAGAAACCGAGGGGGAACAGGTTATTGAAGTGTACCAGGGCGATTTCCGGAAGCTGGACCTGGTGATCCCGAAAGACAAAAAACCGGTGGCGGTGCTCGATATCTTCGAGAAAAACAACCGGGATGCGGCAGCGGCCATAATCCGCGACTGGCAGGAGCGTATCGGCGGCGACGTGTTCATCCCATAATCCGGCAGGAACGAAAAGAGCGGGACACCGGAACCGGTAATAAAAAGCATTTATTGGCTGGCAGAGAAAGGTATATGGGGACTAGCCCGGGTGGTTCGGCGTCACCTGTAACCTGAAACCGTCGGTACGCGGGGGGCGAAGTTTGACGAAGGCTGCAACGGCCTGCCGGAGCCTGCGTGTTCTGACGAAGAAACCTCGTCCCATGAGGTCGATGGACAGGAATCAAAATTCCGGAGGGAATGGCGACCTGCTGCTATGGGGACCGGTTCAGGCCCGGAAGGGAGCAGACTTACCATAGACATCCGGCGCCCATGGGGTAACGGGGCGGAGGATGGATACTTTGGCAAAAGCAGTAACGTACAGTCAACCGAGAACGCGTCCCCACTGATGCTATCATGTCAAAAGTCACCATCATCGGTGCAACCGGCAATGTCGGGATGTTTGCAGCCTACGCGATCTCCTCAAACCCCCATGTAAACGAGATCCTTCTCTATGGCAGGGAGGGGCGCGAATCGCTCCTGAAGGGGATTACCCAAGATTTTATCGATTCGTTCGCAGCACGGGGAACCAACATCAGGATCAACTGGACGACCAGTCTCAGGGATGCTGCAGGGTCAGACATCGTGGTCGTTGCTGCAGGTAACCCCCGCAATCCCGGGCAGGATCGCCTTGATCTTGCGCTGGGAAACGCCCGGATCATCGCACCCCTTGCAAAGACCATCGGTACGGTTGCTCCCGATACAAAAATGATCATCGTGACAAATCCTGTCGATCTGATGACCTGTGTTGCCCTGAAGTATTCAGGCCTGAAGCCAAGCCAGGTATTCGGCCTCGGGACCCACCTTGATTCGATGCGGCTGAAATCGCTTATCGCCACGTACTTCAAGGTGCATGTCAGTGAGGTCCACACCCGGATTATCGGGGAACATGGTGACAGCATGGTGCCGCTCTGGTCAGCTACGACCATCGGCGGTATCAAGATCTCCCGCCTGCCGGCATTCGCCCACCTGCCGGTGAACGAGTTTATTGAGACCGTGAAAAGCAGCGGAGAATCGATCATCAGGAACAAAGGATCCACCGTATACGGGCCAGGGGAGGCAATTGCATCACTGGTAAAAACAGTTCTCGGCGATGAAAACCGCATCCTGACCGTTTCTGCCTATGTAAAAAGCGAAGTCCATGGTATTGGCGACGTCTGCATCGGTGTCCCGGCGCGGATAAACCGGAACGGTGCGTTTCCGGTCACTATCAGGATCGACGAGTCGGAAGTGATCGGGTACCAGGAATCGGTCGAGAAGATCCGCACAAATACGCAGCAGATTTTTGAAAAACTCGAACAGGAAAAAATAGTTCCGGCGTAAAAATGACGGGAGAAAAACCCGTTCAGGTCAGTGTCACTTCAACAATTTCCGCCCGTTCTACACCATCGATCTGGCCGATCGACTGCTCGATGACATCGGTTTCACCGCCGGCGTCGTTGACGATCGCGGCAAGCTTGAGTGCCTTTAACCCGAAACCGATCGGTTCTTCCCTGATATCCTGGATACCGGGAAGTTTTTTCCTGAGTGCAGTTTTGAGTTGTTCAAGGTCGACCTCAGGGGACTCAGGCATCACCCTGACGATCACGGCGACACTGCCCATGCGTTACGGTCCCCCGAATCCGCATTTCGGGCAGACGTAGGGGATACTCTGCTCCCTGCACCGGTAGCACCGGTTAATCTCGACGCCGCACGCGGGGCACCCGAAAACGGTTGCGCCCTCTTCTGCAAGCGGAGCGTTGCAGGACGTACACTTTTTATCTGACATCGTATTACTCCTTACGGGGATTCCTATAGTATCTCTCTTGTAACCATTAAAATGTTGTACCAATGACCGTTCCCGGAACCATTTCCCCTTCCAGCCACCGCTTTACCCGTTCCGTGTTCATTCCATTGATGAGGTATGCACGGACACGGTTTTTCAGAACAAACCGGATGAAACAGGGATCAACCACATCAGAGACCACCGGCTTACTGACCATGGGAAGGAGCACACCCCTGCGGGTGATGCCGTCGACGGATTTGAGCAGGAGAAGATCCGTACCGAGCATGCTGGCGACCCACGCGGCAATCGTGTCCGACGTGACATCCCATGAATGCGGCAGCGGATCACGCTCCCGCATGACACGATAGGGCAGCAGGACGCACGGGCGGCCGGGGATCTCAAGCAGATCGGTTGTCCCGATCCCCCATGATGCGAGCATCCACCCATACTGGTCCATAGCCGCAATTGCCATCCAGTGGGCAGCATCGTCATTGACTGCCGAGTGCCTCACCATGTCGGCAAAGGTTCCGCCGCCCGGCACGATGAGTAATGGACGGTGGCTGGATCGCACGACAGAAACAATCTCCGCACCCTGGTGCAGGAGGCTCCCCCCGATCTTTACTACGACCGGTGAGAGGCGGTCAACCTCCGGCAGCTGGTTTTTCCGCGATGCCATCTCCCAACATTATATCGTCACATTATAAAAGGGGGATGGAGATACGGTTTTTTCATGCGCCGGGTCATTGCCATTCTCTTCCTCTGCATGTGTATTGCCCAGTGCGAGGCGGTGCAGATCGTTGAATTCTGCCCGGATCCGTATCTCTTCGAAGATGCGGATGAATACCTCGTGCTCTCCGGTAATGGCACGCTGGATGGCATTTCGATTTCCGATGGCGGGGGAGGATTCCGGTTTCCGGCGGGAACCACGATCAGCGGCACATTGACCGTCGCCCGTAATTCCCGCGCGTTTGAACAGACTCACGGGAAACTTCCCGATTTTGAGTGGCAGGATTATTCGCCGGCAGTCCCGGATGTGATTAACGGCAAATTGCTGCGCATGGCAAATGCCCGGGATTCCCTGATGCTGTACGATAACGGAAGAATGGTACAGAAGATTTCGTGGCCAGAAGACGTCCATCCCCGCGAGGGGCAGGTCCATTTCCTTGAAGACGGGGTGTGGGATCCCCGCCCGCTCCTGCTGGGACAGTCCCGTCTGCAACCCGCCACATTCAGGGATGTCACCGTCACCACGTTCGTATCCCCAGACTGCTCATCTGATGTTTTCTTTGCTGCCGTGGACCGGGCACGCAGCACGCTGCTCGTCAATGTATACGAATTCTCCAGCACCAGTATCTCCTCGGCGCTGGTGGGGGCAAAAGGGCGGGGCGTTGATGTCAGCGTGCTGGTGGAAGGGGGGCCGGTGGGAGGGATCAGCCCGGAAGAAAAAACGGCGATCTGGCATATGAACCAGAGCGGCATCCCGGTGTGGGAGATGGCAGCACCCACCGGCGGGCATGCACCTTACCGGTTCGACCATGCCAAATACGTGGTTGTCGATAACCGCGCGGTGCTGCTGACCAGCGAGAACTTCAAACAGAGCGGGTTTCCCCCCGCCGGAGTCTCAGGAAACCGGGGGTGGGGTGTCTATCTGGAAAATCCGGAACTTGCCGGATATTTTACCTTGGTCTATCGCACGGACGCAGCCGGATATGCAATACAGCCGGTATACGGCGCCGATGGCCCCGTGGAACAGGTTCCCTCCACGTCATACGCGGTAAAATTTGCTCCTGCAACCTTTTATAACGCGACTGTAACCCCGGTCATCGCTCCTGATACCAGCTGGCAGATCACGCAGCTCCTGAATTCCGCAGAGACGAGCATCGAGATCGAGCAGGCATATATCACCAACGAGACGGCAACGGCCCTGAACCCGTATCTTGCCGCGGCAATCAACGCTTCGAGACGCGGTGTGAAGGTGCAGGTGCTCTTGGACTCCTACTGGTACAATGTCGAAGACGAGGCGGATAATGACGAAATGGCCGCCCTGATCAACCGGATTGCCGCACAGGAGCACCTTCCGCTTGAAGCGCGGTGCGCAGATCTCGCGGCAGGCAATATTGAAAAGATCCATAACAAGGGAGTGATCGTCGATGATCGCCAGGTGCTCGTGAGCAGTATCAACTGGAACAGCAATTCGCCGAATTTCAACCGCGAGGCAGGCGCTATCATCGAACATCCCGGGACAGCACAGTATTTCCGTAAGGTTTTTGACGATGACTGGGCCCCGGCGGTCCGTTCACCGCGCCAGCAGACAGATTACCTGAAAGTGGCAGCGGTCATCTTCGTGCTCGCTCTCTTAATCGGTTTGTACTACCGGCGTCATTTACGGTAAGGCAGGTCATCGGTGCGAGGCATTCATGGCTGCAGACCGAAAAGATCCGGCGGACGGTAACGAAATTGGACTAAAATACCTAAAATAGCGTGTAAACAAGTCCAATAAGGCTCTTTAATATTTTTTCATCGCGCACTGGCACACGTCGCAGAGGTTGATATCGCTCTCACCGGTAACGACGGCAAGTGCCCAGCGATCGATCATCGCGTCCAGTTCAGATGACAATTCTATCGCTGATGTGCCACGCTTTTTACTCATGTATTGTGATACCGCTGCTCTCGTGACGCCGAGCTTTTTTGCTGCATCGCTCTGGCTCAGCCCCTCATTAGTGACCAGCCTGATGACCATCTCCGCTCTCATGGGTGGCAGGAGGTTCCTGACCATCGTGTCGCAGTGCATGAGCGTGCAGGTTTGTCTCGTCATACGATCGCAGGCTGGTACTCGGAAGTTGTGGAAGGCCGGTTCTGGTAGATGATCTGCCGTGCATCACGGAAGTTGAACTTCTCGATGATGAGATGGCGTTCTTTGAGCTTTTTCAGCGCGTACCGGACGGTTCGCGGCGCGAGCCGGCTTCTCTGCACAAGGTCCTTGTGGGTCATGGCGCCACCGGTGCCAAGTATCTCCAGCACGGTCCTTGATGATGGGGGTAAGGCATGTTGATACATGATGATAATGTTAACAGTGTTAACATATCAATCTGTCGGTAATTTATAGCACCGGTATCAACATCCATCCATGTTCATGCGCCAGGAGCGCGTGGCCCTCCTGCTGCTCGTCGGCGTCGCGATCAGTGTTATTGCCTGCCACCTGCTGTTCATATCGATCGGAAAAGGGCCGTTTGCCTCTGCCTTCTCGAACCGGTCTGCCGATGGCGAACTGGTCATGGTCCATGGAGCCATAGAACAGGTCACCATTCTTGCAAACGGTGGGCACGTCCTGCTCGAGATCGATGGTGCGACCGTGTTTATCCCGGCGCAGGTTGCCGGGGACCTCTCGTTTGCCCGGGGGGCAGACATTTCCCTGTACGGCACCGTCCAGACATTCCGGGGCAAAAAAGAAATTGTCGTAAATTCGGCAGATGACCTGCAGATCATGACGTGAGATGCTCCAACGACGGCATGAACCATTACAATTTCTGCAAAACCATCGCGCTATTGCGATTTTTGTTCCGGTTTTTCTGTAACATTTGTTGTTTTTATCCCGGTTATGATGTTAAGTGCCTCCTGCGCCGCCGTGCGCGTACCGGCATCCGGATCGTTGAGAGATTCGCTCAGCGCGGGGATCGCCCGCTTGTCGCCGATCATGCCAAGCGCCCACGCGGCAGTCTTCCGCACCCCCCTCTTGGGGTCTTTCAGCAGCAGGATGAGCGGATCGACTGCACGTGCATCCCGGAGTTTTCCCAGAGCCCACGCGGCGCCGGTGCGGAGCCATTTTTCACTGGAGTTGAGCACGGAAAGCAGCGGTTCCACGGCCCGTGGATCCCCGATCTCTCCAAGGGATTTTGCGGCAAGCCAGCTGACATCGACATAGGGATCTTTCAGGGCAGCAATCAGCGGTTCGACCGCGATGGGATCCCGTTCCCTTCCCAAGGCTTCTGCTGCCCTCCAGCGGTAATGGAGATAGTTGCTTTTTAGCAGACCGATATATCCAGTGACCCGGTCTTTGCGGGCTTCTTCAGCTGCGGCAAGCTCTTCTGGCGTTGGCTCATGCTCCTGAACGGATTCCTGCACCGGTGTCTCCGAATCCCCCATTCCACATCCTCTTTAGCCTCCCGTATGCCACAAAGGACTATTAAGGTTATCATACGGATAAGGTCAGAGATTCGGGCTTTATGACCGGGTCAGCGTTCGAAACGGAAACTCCCGTTTCTTTAGCCTTCGTTCATTTCGTGAATGGTATCCACCCTCCATCCATCCGCGGTTCCCGAATCTTCAAAAATCCCCATGATAAATTATCGACCAGATCAGAAAATGTTGTTTATGAGAAAATTATGGCACGATCTCAAGGTTTACGGAAAAATTCCTGACCGAATGCGTGAGTGCGCCGAGGCTGATCACATCGGCTCCGAGGTTGGCATACATCCCGATATTCCGCTCGTCGATTCCCCCGGACAATTCAATGGTGACGTTATCACGGCGCCCCTCCCGTATGAGGGCGCCGATCGTCTCCCTGATTTGATCCGGGGTCATATTGTCGAGCATGATAATTTCTGCCCCTTCCCGTGCGGCGTTCACCGCATCCTCAGGGGTCTCGACCTCGATCTCAATCTTCCTGTACGCGGTGGCCTTTTTTGCCGAGCGGAGGGCTTCAGGAAGCGGTACGAGAAGAAGGTGGTTGTCCTTGATCAAAATCCCGTCACTCAGTCCGGACCGGTGGGGATCCCCCCCGCCGAGGAGGACCGCCTTTTTATCGAGCGCCCGGCAGCCGGGACTGGTCTTTCGGGTTCCTGCGACCCGGCAGCGGGGATTTGCAGCCGTGACGATATCAGCCATCTTCCGTGTCTGCGTTGCGATGCCGCTCATTCTCCCGATGATGTTGAGTGCCGTACGTTCAACAAGGAGGATGGTTTTTGCCTTTCCATCGACAGAAAGGAGTGTTATGCCACTCCTGACTCGTTCCCCGTCCTTGACGTGGATTATCACCGTGGCGCCGTTGTAAGAAAAAAGGGCTGCTGCTTCTTCGAGGCCGGCGATAACCCCGTCCTGTTCAGAACGGATGACCGCGTGGCAGCTGATGTCTGGTATGATCGCATCCGATGTCACATCCCCCAAAGGCGCATCTTCGCGAAGAAACTGTAACAGGTATTCCGGTACCGGCATCACATTTCACCGCCTGTGCAGTCAGGTCCCCACGACCATCGGGTTGTCGAGATTTTTCAGGAGGGAAAGGATGGAGAGGGCGGCAAGATAACTCGTTGCCGGGTTCTCCGGGCTTGGGACATTCGTGACCTTGATATAAGCCTCCCCGAAATCCCCCTCGATATACAGCTCGTGGATGTTGCGATCGACCCCGGGATCGGCCCAGAGTTCCACATCCGCGTCCTGCCCGGCCGCAAGGCTCATGGCGACGGACACGTTCACGTTCTTTGGGTACTCCCGGATGCATTCATGTGCCTTCCCGGAAAAAAGCAGCCGACGTGACCCTGTGGTGATGCCGATTGAGTCCGGGTTCTTTGTGGTTCTCAAGAGCAGCCTGCGGACCGGGGAGATCCTCCCGATCTTGAGATTATCGAGACCGAATATCGCACCGCTGGGGATGTAGATCTTCCGGCCGGATCTCCTCGCCAGCTCGCGGAGTTCTTCCCTGAATACCGTGTCGGCAAGCGCACCGACACTCATGATGACAAGGTCTTTTTTGTGGGACAGGATCGTTTTCGCATAGCCTCTCACTGCACCGACCGATGCCGCTTCGACGATGATATCGACATCCTCTGCAAGGAACGATTCAAAATCTTCATATGCCTGCCCATGGGAGATATCTGCGATCTCCTGTGCGCGTTTATGGACTTTATCATAGACAGCTGAGATCTCGAAACCATCTGCGTGCCGTGCAATGATGTGCCCGATATTGCCGCAGCCGAGCAGCCCGATCCTCATCATGGTAAACAGGTTATGAGTACCATCGGTTAATGGTTATGCATATGAGAAAAGTGTGAACGGGGGAAAACTGACCGGCAATGAGGATTCCAAAAGGATCAGCGGCTGTTGGAACAACACCCCGAACACCAGAAAAAACCGGCCTGCTCATTCGGGATGGTGCCGTATTCGAAGCATTCTCCGGGAAGAAAGTGTACATCGAAACGTACGGATGCCGCTATAATTTCGGGGATACGGCAAACATGATCGAGGTGCTCCGGCACAATGGATGTTTTCCTGTTGCTGATCCGGAGCAGGCAGATGCGATCATTATCAACACATGCACGGTTGTCGGGCCCACCGAGCGGCGGATGCTCCGGCGTCTGGTACAGTTCCGGGACAAACCCCTTTTTGTGACCGGGTGCATGCCGATGGTCCAGCGGGAGACGGTTTTTGCCGTGTGCACGCCAACGCTCATCCCGCCGGCTGCGATCCGTGAGGCGTACCGACGCGTGAAAACGGTCTCACCTGCCAGCGTCGGCATTGTGCAGGTTGCGCAGGGCTGCAGGGGGACCTGCACCTATTGCATTACGCGGAAGGCACGCGGCCCTCTGAAAAGTTTTCCGGAAGCCGAGATACGGGAACAGGTCCACGCGTTCATCCGTGCCGGGGCGGTCGAGATCCAGCTGACCGCACAGGACGTGAGTTCGTGGGGGCGGGACCAGGGAGAGTCTCTCCCCCGCCTGCTGGCAAACGTGAGCCGCCTTCCGGGCACCTACCGGATCCGCGTCGGCATGATGAACCCCGCGACGGTCATGGACATTATTGACGATCTGCTGGATGCGTATGCCGGTGACCATATCTTCCGGTTCATCCATCTTCCGGTCCAGTCCGGCTCGGATCCGGTCCTTGAGCGGATGGGGAGGGGATATACGGTCGGGGATTTTGAACGGGTGGTCGCTGCGTTCCGGGCGCGGTATCCGGGGATTGGTTTTGCCACGGATATCATCACTGGCTTTCCCGGGGAAACCGGTGAGGATTTTTCCCGGACCCTTGCCCTTGTTGAACGGGTGCAACCCGTCAAGGTCAATATCACGCGATACTCACGTCGCCCCTTTACCGGCCCGGTTCCGGGAAAAGACTTTCCCGATGCCGTGAAAAAAGACCGTTCGCGGCTCCTGCACTCCTGTTCCGAACGAATATATTCTGCCATCAACACACCATATCTTGGCACGATTGTGCCATGCCTGGTTACGGAAAAACTCCGGTCCGGCTCGGTGATGGCCCGTACGCCAACGTACCAGGGGGTCGTCATCCCCCAGGATCTCCCGCCAGGGTTCAGCTGCGACGTACTCCTGAAAGAAGACCGGAAGTACTTTTTTACCGGGGAACTGGCCAGTTGATACTGCGGCGGTATCAGCGCCCCAATCACACGACAAGACCCGAGTGGTTTTATGGCAGGAATGGTAATTACTCTTGTTCGTACCAGATGGCGATCGGGTCATGGTGACCGCGTATGGATGAGATCGAGGCCGGTTTTAACAAAATAGTTCAGAGGATCGAAGGACTGAAACAGAAGGATTCCGCGCTGTCGGATGAGGTCAGGCAGCACGACGGGGAGCTCCTCGGGCGGATGGCGGCGACCGCAATCCCGGTCATAAAGTCCGTCGGCATCGCCCTGCTGAAGAGGGGGAAGGAGGACACCAAGAAAGAACTGTACGATGCCGAGTACTACCCGGAGAAGATGCTTATCCTGGGCAAAACCGATCCGGCTGCATTCCGGCCGGACAACCCGTCGAGAAAAGTCGATGACCAGTTCTGCGTCATTTCGGCAGAGGGAAAGCTGTACGAGCTGATGTACAGTTCTGACGGTTTTGTCACGGATTCCTACCTCAGCCCGATAGACCCGAATGCCGCTATTGAACTGTATGGTTATGATATCATGTTCATGCTGTACCGGGCCATGCATGAGTACCTGAAAGCGGAAGAGGATCTTATTGCGGCCCTCGAAAAGGTGATTAGCTATATCTTCGCCGGTTCGCAATAACCGTATCTTTTCACGATTTCCGGCAAATGGAAGAAGTACCGGTCTTCCGGGGAAGAACCGCACCGGTGATCCATGAAATCTCTTTCCAGGAAGTGCAGGAGCGCCAAAATTCTTTAAAAAATGAACGATGGGCCCGATGCGATTCGAACGCATGACCTCCCGGTTATCAGCCGGGCGCACCACCGGGCTATGCTACGGGCCCAAAAGATTGCCTGAAATTTACTCTAGTATGTAATCCATGAGAGTTTTTATAGGTTGTGAATACAGGATCCGGCACAGGGGTTAATTAGATAGGGATATGTGCCCGAAAGATACGTAGTTTGTACGGATATGCGATCATGGAACGACTCTATCTCCTCGGGAATGAAGCCATCGCCCATGCATGTCTCGAATCGGGCGTCGGTTTTGTGAGCGGCTACCCCGGCACGCCATCGTCGGAGGTGATCGACGTGCTCCGTGCCGAAAAAGACCGTTCCTATCACGTCGAATGGTCGGTCAATGAGAAAGTTGCGCTGGAAAATGCGCTAGCCGCCGCATGGTGCGGGCTCCGGGCGGTCTGCACGATGAAGCACGTGGGGCTCAACGTCGCGGCCGATCCACTCATGACCAGTGCCTATACCGGGGTGACCGGCGGCCTTGTGATTATGAGTGCGGACGATCCGTTCGCCCACAGTTCCCAGAACGAACAGGACACCCGGTGTTACGCCCATTTTGCCCGGGTGCCCTGTCTCGATCCGTCTGGCGTGCAGGAGGCGCATGACATGATGCGCGACGCGTTTTCCCTCTCCGAAGAGTTCGGGCTCCCGGTGCTGTTCCGGCCCACGACCCGGATCTGCCATTCGAAAGGGGACGTGGAACTGGGCGAAGCAGTTGCCAGTACCAGAAAAGGCGAATTCCATAAAGACCCGAAGCAGTACGTCGTCATACCGGCCCATACCCGGATCCTGCACAAGAAACTGAACGAAAAACAGCCCCGGCTCAAGAAGCGTCTGGTGGAGCTCGGGTACAACCATTACGTCATCAGGGGAAAGACTGCCGTGATTGCGAGCGGGATCGGTGCGTCTTACGTGCAGGAACTCCTGCCGGCGGATGTCTCTTTCATGAAGATCGGCGCGTACCCTATAGATGAGGAATGGCTTGCCGGGTTTATCGGCAGGCACGAAAAGATCCTCGTGATCGAAGAACTGGCACCTGAAGTCGAGGAGGCTGCCCGGCAGGCAGCAGGCTGCGTGCCGGTCCTTGGAAAAAAGAACGGGTATGCGCCCTACGAGGGTGAATTATCCCCGCAGGTGGTCGCCGCGATCATGGAGAAGGCGGGGTTTTTACCAGGGAACCGGGATACGGCGCCGGAGCCGGTTCAAAATCTCCCGTTGCGTCCTCCGATCCTCTGCGCCGGCTGCCACCACCGTGCAGCATTCTATGCAATAAAGCGGGTGTTCAGGGATGCGATCTATCCCAGCGATATCGGGTGCTACACGCTGGGGCTCCAGCTGGGGGCGGTCGATACTACCATCTGCATGGGGGCGTCGATCACCGTCGGGAGTGGCATTGCGCACTCTGGAGATCCCCGTGATGTTATCTGTACCATCGGCGATTCGACGTTCCTGCACACCGGTGTTCAGGGACTCATGAACGCGGTCTATAACGGCGCGAAGATGACCGTTGTGATCCTCGACAACCGGACCACCGCCATGACCGGTCACCAGCCAAACCCGAATACCGGTACCACGGCAACCGGTAGCGAAGTGCCACCCGTATCCCTCGACGCGGTGTGCCGCGCCTGCGGGGTGAATTTTGTCGAGACTGTTGATCCTTATGACCTGACCGGGACAATCAACACCCTTGAGGCAGCAAAAAAGAGGGATGGAGTGAAGGTGATCATCGCCCGGCAGATGTGCGTGATAACGGCACGCCGTGCCGGCGTCAGGCGCGGGCGCTATACGGTCGATCCGGATACCTGCACCGGGTGCGGCACCTGCGTCCGGTTCGGCTGCCCGGCGATCGAGTTCTTCGACGAAAAGGCGAACATCACCGATCTGTGCAGCGGGTGTGCAGTGTGCGCCCAGCTCTGCCCGGCCGGTGCGATTCTCCGGGAGGGGAAACGATGAGCAGCAGCTTCGATATCCTGATCGTCGGGATCGGCGGCCAGGGCACCATTCTCGCCTCCAATATCCTCGGGGAGGCCTGTCTGGCGGAAGGGAGGCATGTGAAGGGTGCCGAGACCCACGGCATGGCGCAGCGCGGGGGTTCGGTGGATACCCAGATCCGGATCGACGGGGAGTACGGGCCCCTGATTGCGCCCGGCACAGCAGATCTCATCATCTCGTTTGACCTGCTCGAGGCGCTCCGCTATGCCTATTACCTGAAAACCGGCGGGAAGATGGTGGTAAACCGGCACGTTGTACTGCCGACCTCGATATTCTCCCAGAAAATTACTGCACCGACTGACGAGGAGATCATCGGGCAGCTCGGGAAATACCGGCCCTGCCTTGTCGACGCTGACCGGATCGCGTCGGAGGCCGGCAGCACGCTTGCCCGGAACGTGGTGATCCTCGGCGCTGCATCGTGGTCAATCCCGCTCAAGCCCGGGTCCCTGCTGTCAGCGGTGAAAAAGCTCGTCCCGCCAAAGACCGTGGAGGTCAACGCGAAAGCCTTCGAAATGGGCAGGGACGCCGGCAAATCGTGCTGATAATAAAGCGCCGGCATGATGCAAAGAGGAGCGGAATTCGGGCAAAAACCCTACGCTGAGGGGGGGAATTGAACCCCCGAGGCACTTTCGCACCACAGGCTTTCCAGGCCTGCGCCTTACCGCTAGACTACCTCAGCAAAAAGTGTATCCTAGTTGTTTGCAGGATATTTTTTTAATGCTATCTCTTTTCCCGGGGCACGGTTGCGGGGCGCTCATCCCGGCATTGCGGCTTCCAGCCCCGGGGATATGTCCCGGGCTGGAGGAAGACCGTGGTCATGGCGACGACGAGGCCGGGCTGGCCTGGCGTGAACGATGACGACGGCACCAGGCTTTTTCCCAGACCGATAAACTCCTTTTTCCGCGAGAGAACGGCGACGGTCTGGTCCTTTTTGAACTCGCCGCAGGACACGACACCGACTCCGGCAAGCACCGCACCGTGGCAGAGCGCGTCAATCGCGGTGTCGCGCACGACCACGGCCGGGAGGTCTGGTACAGCCGCGTCGACGGAAAGGATCATGGATTCGAGGGCCCCCCTCGTACCGCCCTGCGCAGCTATACAGGCATCCTGCATCTTGTGGAGGGTATGGGCCGAACGCTCATCGAAAACTCCCGAGCGGGTCCGGCGCAGCTCCTGCATGTGCGCCCCGACACCGAGGGCAAGCCCCATGTGGTGACAGAGCGAGCGGATGTACGTCCCCGCATCGCACCGGACGCGGAAGAGTACCAGCCGGCCTTCGATGCCGAGGATTTCAAGCTCGTGAACGGTGCGGATGCGGAGGCTCCGTTTCACGGCGCTCTTCCGCGGGGGGCGCTGGTAGATACGGCCGGTGAATTCTCCGGCAACCGATGCAATCCGGTCTGTACCAACGTCGCCATGCAGCCGCATGAGGCAGATGTACTCTTTCTCGTGCCTGAGCAGGAGCGGCGCAAGGCGCACTGCATTCCCGAGCATGACCAGAAGGACACCGGAGACCCGGGGATCGAGTGTGCCGGCGTGCCCGACCGGGCACCCCAGCATCGTTCCAACCCACGCCGCGACCTGGTGGCTTGACGGGCCGCGGGGCTTGTCGATGACAAGGATCCCGGGGCCATGCCAGAGCGGGACCGGTGCGGGCTGAGGGGTGTTGCCTGCCACCTTATCTCCCCCGTTCATCCAGGAACCGGTTCAGCGCCACAAGCGTGCCTTCGAGCGACCCGTCACCCACAACCGCCGGCGGGTTCCCGGCATTCTGCATGGCAGCTGCCGTGACCTCCCCGATTGCCATCACGACCAGCTCCGGACGGGGTGTCCAAACCGCTTTTGTGAACGACATGGCGCTCGTGAAGAGCACCGCATCGGCCGCACCGAGATCCAGCGGTGTCCCGGTTGGCACCAGCCGGTAACACCGGTATTCGTGGGCGTACCCTCCCGCCGCGGTGATTGCGTCGAGGAGTCCGCGATTGGGGACATCCGCACGCGGGATACCGATGTGCCTGCCCTTGATCCAGTCACCCAGGTACGGTACGAAGTCCCGCGAGTAGAAACCGGGCAGCGTCTCGCACTCGATGTCGAAGCGTTCCAGTTCCTGCGCGGTCTTTGGGCCGATTGCGATCACCCGGGGGAACCGGTTGAGGAGCGGGGCGATCAGTTTTGCCGGCAGCGCGCTGGTGAAAAAGAGGCAGTCGAACTCTCCCCGATCCACGGCATCGACAAACGCGGAGATCTGCTCCTGCCGGATCCCGGAACTGAGCGGGTTGACACTGTAGCAGGTGTGCCCGAACCGGGCGCACCGTGCCGCGTCGCTCTCTTCTTTTCCGGCAAGGCGGGTGACTGCAATCTTCATGGCGGGATTTTCGCCTCTGTATCATATGAGGGTATGCATTTCGGTTGATTTATGTCCATTCTCCCGCACCTCTTCTCCATGATCGAGATCCTGACCGGGACGCTCCTTGGCGTGATCCTCGGGAGCATCAGCGGGCTTATTCCCGGCGTGCATGCAAATACCCTCGCCGGCGTCATGCTCAGTGTCCAGGCAGCCCTTCTGGCTTTCTTCGGCCCGGTCGCCCTTGCGGGTGCGATGTTTGCCGCCCTGATCACCCACACATTTGTTGAGTGCATCCCCGGCACGTTTCTCGGGATTCCGGATGCCGATACCTCCCTTTCCGTGCTCCCGGCGCATGCCCTCTGCCTCGAAGGGAACGGTGAGGAGGCCGTGCGCATCGCCGCGCTGGGGAGCGCATGCGCGATCATCATCGCCGTCCCGCTCTCCGTGGCCTGTTTCCTTTTCCTGCCCGCACTCCAGCCGTATTTTGACTGGGGCATCGGCATTCTCCTGATCGCGGTCATCGTTTTCATGATCGTGATGAGCGAGTCCCCCGGTTGGGCGCTTGGCGTCTTTGCCGTATCCGGCCTGCTCGGCATCTTTACCCTCCGCTATGTGTTTCTTGGCTGGCACACGCTTGCCGGTGGCAGCGCTCTCTTAATGCCGCTGTTGACCGGGCTTTTTGGCATCTCGATCCTCCTTACCTCCTCATCGGGAGCGTTGCCGGCGCAGCATTTCCGGGGTATCCGCCTTGAGGACAAAACCGTGGTGAAGAGTTCCTTTCTTGGAACCCTCGCCGGCATCGCAGTAGGGTGGCTGCCGGGGCTCTCCACGGCAACTGCCAATGGCGTCCTTGCCTCGGTTATCCGGTATGACCGGGACCGCAGGGCATATATCCTCGCAACAAGCGCGGCAAATACCGCGAATGCCTTCATCGGGCTGGCCGCCCTGTTTGCGCTGTCCCGGATGCGCAACGGGGTGATGGTGGTACTGTCGGAACTGCCCCGGATCTCTCCGGGCGAGCTTGCCTGTGCCGGTGTTCTTGCGGCGTGCGCCGCGTATGTCATCACAGTCACACTCTCGCGCTCCGCCGTTCGGCTCAACGGTATCCAGAGGCGGACGATGAACCGGGCGGTCATCCTGTTTGTGGTGGGATTATGCCTTGTTCTTACCGGGCCGTTCGGCGGTTTTGTTCTCGTCCTCGCAACGCTCGTCGGCCTCGTGCCGCATCTCGTCAACATTCCGCGGGTCTCCTGCATGGGTGCCATCATGGTGCCGGTGATGCTGTACTCGCTGGGCATCGCATGGGTCTGAGCCTGCAGGTCCCGCGATCCGTCGTTTTTTTACCCGTGCAGTCCCTAGATTTTTATCATGCAGTCCTACTGGTTCGGTGATGTTGATGGCGGGCGCTGCATACCGTTTGAGGGTGACCCTGCCGCCGCTGCTGCCCGCATCCGCTCCCTTGTGGCTAGTATGGACACGTATGACCCCCCTGACTGGCAGCAGGCGGTGGCATGCGGTGTCTGCCGGGATCGCATGGAATATATCTCGTACCTGCAGAAGGTGTGTATCGCCGGCGCTGAAGAGTCTGTCAGGGAGCAGTACGCCCAGAAAGACGTGGAACTGCTCCAGATGACCCGGACGCTCGATGAGATGGATACGGTTATCAACCTCCTCTCCGAACGGGTGGCGGACTGGTACCTGGTAAAGCACCCGTCCTATTCCCGCAAATACCGGCGGACGCCGGTGCACGCGCTGGTAAAAAACGTCGTCCTGCGCGACCGCGGTGGAGCGCTCGGCGAGGTCGCCCGGGAGGTCGCCCGTCTCGGCGAGGCAAGATCCGCACTTGCACAGGAAGTGTCCGGGCGGGCATGTGACGTCATGCCCAACACCAGCGCCCTGATCGGGGGCCTTGTTGCCGCGCGTCTCCTTTCGCATGCAGGGGGGCTCCGCCAGATGGCCCGGCTCCCGGCGAGCGCGATCCAAGTCCTTGGTGCCCGGACGGCACTCTTCGCCCACCTGCAGGCACACGCGCCGGCGCCCAAGCACGGGATCCTCTTCCAGCACCGGCGGGTGCACAATGCCCCCCGCGCCCTCCGTGGCAGGGTTGCCCGCGTCCTTGCCGGCAAAGTGGCGATCGCGGCACGGCTGGATTATTACCGCGGCCTTCCGGTGCCTGAATTTCTCGAACACGCTCAGGCCCGCATCGACCGTGCTGGTACGGAGGATATGGAACCGTGATCTGGGTCGGCGATGTGCTGGTATCCCGGGGCGAGGGGGGGGTATACGGGGAAAGGATGATCGGCGATGCACGGGTCTGGGACCCGTACCGGAGCAAACTGTCCGCGCTGTACCATGCCGGTACCGGTGTCGAACTCACGCCCGGTATGCGGGTGCTCTATCTCGGCGCTGCCCATGGCACAACGGTCTCCCACGTGGCGGATTACGTAGACGTAGTCTATGCGGTCGAGTTCGCCCCGCGTCCCGTGCAGGATCTCCTCGAGGTGGCGCGGCGGCGCAGGAACGTGATACCGATTATGGCAGATGCTGCCCGTCCCGAGGTATATGCGCCGGCGGTTGAGCCGGTTGATCTGGTATATCAGGACGTGGCGCAGCCGGACCAGGCTGCAATCGCCATCAAAAACGGCGTCTTTCTCAGGACAGGTGGCGACCTGATCCTCATGCTCAAGACGCGGAGCGTGGACGTCCGGAAGGAACCGGGGGAGGTATTCTCCGAGACTATGGGATTGCTGGGTGCAGCAGGGTTTTCCGTGCAGGAGAGCGTCTGGATCGCGCCATTCCACCAGGACCATGCCGCGATTGTCTGCAAAAAAGAACGACCGGAGATGAACAGTGAGTAATGGTATAAGATTTTACTCGGCAGGGTCACTCCCGGTCATTGCCATTATCATCATTATCGGGCTTATCCTGATCATCGTGCCGCTCCTGTTTCTCGGTCTTGCCGGCGCTGCATTTACGCGGCTGGGTTTTTCCTGGATTGCAGCGATCGCGTTTGTCCTGCTGATGATCCTCGGCAGTTTCATCAGCATCCCGCTCGGGAAAATCCGGCGCGATACCATCCGGCTTGCACCCTCTGAAGGAGTCCCCTTCGACAGCCTTGTGACGGCATCACCGGCCAGCGGTGTCTGGGAGACGGTGGTTTCCCTGAACCTCGGCGGATCCGTGATCCCGCTTGCGCTGTCGTGCTACCTTTTGTTCCGTGCATACCCGGTTGTCGGACCGGCGCTGCCCGTTTTAGTCGGAACCGGGATCCTTGTTGTCACTATCGTCTCGTATGTCACGACCCGGCCCCTGAAAGGCTACGGGTTGCGCTCGCCGTTTTTTATGCCCGGGCTGACCGCACTCCTTGCCGGGCTCCTTCTCTCCGGCGGCACCGGCCTCTCTGCGGGCGTGATTGCGTTTGTCAGCGGGACGGCGGGCACGCTTCTCGGCGCAAATGTTGCGCACGTCCGGGATCTCCGGGATCTCGATGTCCCGGAGGTGAGTATCGGCGGTACCGGTACGTTTGCAGCAATTTTTATCAGCTGCATCCTCGCGACGCTGATCGCGTGAGCCGGCCCTGCGAATCGTGCGGGCGGGTAAGATGGCATGGCAGACTCAGGAAAAGAAATAGCCCGGAGCAGATTCGAACTGCTGTCGCGAGATCCAGAGTCTCGCATGATTGACCGCTACACTACCGGGCTGCGTGTCTCGTACTTTTTGCCGCTGGTGCTTAATTAAGGTGACGGACTTTTCGGCCGGTCAGGGGGCCTCCGCCCGGCCGCATTTCCGGCAGAGGCGGCAGACCTCCGGTACCGGCTGGATGAACCTGCCCTGCCCGCAGAACGGTTCGATGTCGTTGATGTCCCGGACATAATAGATGTGGGGGACAAGCGAGATGTGGGTATAGGTGCCGCAGGGGACGCCAAGCTGGTCAGCGATGTATTTCTGGAGCTGCACCAGCGCGTACATGTTTGCGCCCGCCGCGGTGAGCATGTCGTTGCTCCGGAACACGACCCGCATGGCGAGTTGTCCCTCCCGGAGGATGCACTGGACGAGCTGCAGGCAGGGGCAGTCGTCAAGTTTTTCGTCAATCACGGGGTTCCACGTGATGGCGACTGCACGCCGGCTGACCGGGGATTTTTTCAGTTTGTCGATGATGTACGCAATCTGGTCGACATGCACCGCCCCGCCGTCTGCCGCGAGCCGCTCGCCCCAGTCAAACAGCCGCCCGTGGTAATCATATTCGAAGGACGCATGGGATCCCTGTAAGAGGTCGCGGGCGTACTGCTCGACAAACTTCTGCTGGAAGCGGGAGTGCGGGCTGACGAGTGGTGGGGCGAGGGGGGTATCGACCTGCAGGGCGGTCTCCTCGAATTCGATGGTCGCCTCGTCGTCCTCTGTCTGGAGCACCCGGCCTTTTTCCAGGATCATCTTCACGACCAGTTCGTGTGCCCGCCCGATGCCGGGCGCCCGGATAACCCGCATGAAAAGGTGTTGCGGCTGATAGTTTGTATATGTGTTGAATTGATGCGTGCCGGAATCCCGACGGGTGGTGGACAGGAACCAGAACGGCCCGGAAATCTTATCGGAAGTCCCTGAAAAAATCCAGTAAGATTAACAATCATTTTCAAAAAAAATCCGGAAAAATTATCGATCATCTCTAAAAAAGGCCGGCAAGGTTTGCGGGAATTTTAAAAAAAGTCCGGAAAGATTTCCGGCAATTTCTAAAAAGGTTCAGCGAGGTTTGCGGCAGTTTCGTAAAAAAATCGGGTTCAAAACTGACACTCCACCGTCTGAACCTGCATGAAGCCCAACCGGACGTTTCAAAAAAAGTCCGGAAACGTTTCCGGCAATTTTTAAAAAGTCCGGCAATCGTATCAAAATTTTTCAAACCATCGTGCCTCTTCCCAAAAAACAGTCCGGGTAATGGCGATAGGGGTGCCCCTAAAAAATCCGGGATGGGGAAGGGGGGGGGAGTATCCCTGCCACCCTCCGCTCCTGCCGGGATCAGATCTCTCCAGCCCCATGACCCCCGCCCGGAATTTTTCCGAAAGGGTGGGGGAGTTCGCTATGACCGTGATCTGATGCCACGGGTCCCCCTGCCGGAATGGATGCCGGGTATCCGCCGGCAGCTTTCCGACCTGCCGTTAACGGCAGGGGGTGCCTGATTGCGCAGCCTCTTGGGGAACTACAACCCGCAAAATATTTCGTTGCCTGTTTTTATTTAAGGGGCAAAAAGAAGCATCCAAAGAATAATTTTATCTTGTTGTATTATGCTGTACAATTATACAAATAAGTGCGCGATTTTTTGCGTATAATAAAGTACCATATGATCTACTGGGTGCGGTCGGAACGATTCATATGTGCGGGTCAAAACCCGTTTTAAATCCCCGGATTCGCAAAATGGGTCTCTTGCAGCCTCAAAACAGCCTGAAAATTCAACCACAAAGGATATATTAGGTCTTTTACAAATATTTGCATCATATTCCGTTTAAACGGAGTATGGGGCTCGCAGAATCGGTATTCGGCATCTGTCGAAACGGTTCTCCGGCTTGCAATGTATGATGTAAACTTTGGAGGATATGAATGACTAAGCGATTAACGATTGCACTGATTGCACTCGCGGTAGTCTTACTGTTCGTGGCTTTGCCGGTATCGGCAAGAGTCCAAATATCAATAGCGAACATTTCGACACCGGGTGCAAACGTGTTTATTGGTGAGCAGGGTTTGAACCTGACCTCTGCTCAGCTCAAAGTAGATCCCACGGGAACTTCAACTACGATCGGATGGTATGCATCGGCAGCAGTAATCAACACCACGCCGCCGACAAAGACCATCTCGATCCTTGGACGTAACAACTCGTTCATGGTTACTCCTTCTGACTTTGTCGGATACACGGGTAACTGGTATATGATCCAGGCAGGTACTGGCTACATATACAACCAGGCACTTATCAACGTCAATGATCCAACCATGGACGTCAGGATCTGGGATTCATCCTATCTCGCCAGCCAGTCCGGCCAAGATGTAACGGGTGGATCTGTAATCCAGGGCGACATCCTTCAGTTCCGCGTTGATACCAACATCTACTCGGCCTACAATGGGGCTCGTTCTGATACAAACAGAGATGCCAATGGCATACCTCTACTCGCAGCTCCAATGGGAAACACCGTCCCGGGAATTGATGTCAACAACGGAACCACCAAGGATGGCTACATCGATATCAAGGTGAAGCCCGCATCAGGCAACACGCTGACCGCAATCTGGAACAGTTCATATGCCGGCGGCGCTATTACCAATTATCTGTCCCCCTTGACGTCCCTGAACGTTACCTACCAGCCTTGGTTCTGGGGATTGGCTGCCGGCACTGGAGTCACTTATAATGGGGTAGTCCCAACTGCTCTCCCAGGCAACTGGTCGACCGGCGCAATTGATCAGACCGGCCAGCAGGCATACCCGGCAGGAACCTACACCGTCACGGCAACCTCGTACCTGAACGCGATGTACGATAACTACCTGAACGGCGGTGCCTACTACACCGACAAGACGGTTTCCGAAGCACGGACCGTGACCCTGGCCTCGAACACGGTGTCCATCACCGCAAACCAGGATACTGTCGTCCGCAGCAAGGCGTTCTCGGTCACCATCACTGGCAGGCCCAACACAGTGTACCACCTATGGCTCAAAGACAGCAGCTCGATGGACGGCACCTACGACAACCAGCCGCCCGTAATCGCGCAGAGCCAGGCTGGCGTTGTGTTTGATAACATAGTTCCAGCTACAGGCGTGCCTGACCTGTCAATCCCGCCGAATGCCGGCAACAACTTCATGAGCGATGGTGGGAACTACACGTGGCAGAACGGTGGCGGAACGACCATCTATTCGGACGTTGCCCACGGTCTGAGGTTCGGAGCACCTCTCGTGAACCAGCCAGACACAGCAACCGCCCTCGGCAATGGTACTTACCTGTATGCCAACGTCACGCTCGACCAGACCGGTAGCCGGACAGTCGGGTGGGCAACAACCAACTGGACCAAGGCCCAGCAGTACACCATCCGTGTCGAGCAGAACTTTGGTGGCGCAAACGGATTCAAGAGCGACGAGGTCAAGGTGACCGTCCAGAAGGGCGCCGTCACGATCGTCGCTGCCGGCGACCAGAGCTACTACCTCGGCGAAGAGGTCGACTTCTCCGGTACCAACACCGAATCGACGACCACCAACCTGTTCATTATAGGGCCCAACCTGCCTACCAATGGTGCACAGATCGCCCAACTTAACCCGCGGGCCTTCCCGGTAACGGATGGACAAGCTTCAACGTTCCAGCAGGCCGCTGTTCTGGGTGACAACACCTGGAGCTGGAACTGGGGAACCGCGACCGTCGCCCTCGATGCCGGCACGTACACGGTCTATGCCGTGAGCCAGCCCGAAGGCGTGGACCAGCTTACAAACACAGCCTATGGCACGGTGTCCATCATCCTCAAGAAGCCGTTTGTCAGCGCAACCGCTTCGCAGTCAACCGTTGCACAGGGCGATGAGCTTATCGTGAGCGGTACCGCAGAGGGCCAGCCCACCGTGGGCGTCCAGCTCTGGGTACTCGGCAAGAACTATGCATACATCACGACAGAATCCGTGAACTCCGACTCCTCATTCAGCCACACGTTCAAGAGGACGGATACCCTCAACCTCGCCAGCGGTCAGTACTTCTTAGTGGTACAGCACCCGATGCAGAACGACCGGTTCGACATTATCCCGTATCCATCACAGACCACCCCGACGTATGTTATCAACTTACAGTCACCGCAGGCAGTGTCAGCCAGTAATCCAAGTGGTTACCAGCAGATGTTCACGCTCAGTGGCTCGGGAAGCCTGCAGGGATCTGACGCGGCAGAGGCGCTTGTCGAAGCAATCAACAGCCCGAACGTCGACGATACCTACACCAAGCTCCAGTTCCTCGTCGAAGTGCCGGTTATCACTCTCGACCCGATTGGCGACCACCATGTTGGTGACCAGTTCACCATCACCGGAACGACCAACCTCGCCGTAGGTGACGACGTTCTCTTCGAAGTCTACTCATCATCATTCACGCCGACTCAGAAGAGCCAGAGCGGTGCATTCAGTGGTGCAACCGGAACCGTCCAAGTGACGGCAGGAACCGGTGGCCTCAACGCCCTCTCGTTCCCGATTGACGCATCCACGTTCAAACCGGACGAGTACCTCGCGAAGGCAACTGAAGTCCTCCAGCCACAGGCATCCGGTACTGCACTGTTCAACGTCCTTGAAGGCGCTGCCCCAACCGCAGCCCCGACAGCCGCCGTTGTAACGACTGCAGCCCCGACCATGGCCGCAACCGTGCCGCCGACCCCAGTAGCAACAACGGTCGTACCGACCCCCACCAAGACCCCCGGTTTCGGTGCAATTGTTGCCCTGATCGGCCTCGGTGCAGTTGCGTTCGTGATTGTGCGCAGGCACTGAAAGCAAAATCCAATCTCTCTTTTTTTGAAGTAGTTCCTCAAAATGCAACGCGTTCTTACGCGCTTTTTGCTGCCCCCCCAAAATCCCGCTGACGCCACTGCCCATGTGCGATTTTTTATGATCGGTGCTCCTATGTACTGGTAACGGGGATGCGCCCCCCGGAGAGTATCGTCCCGTTAACGGAGGCACGGCACATGAAATTCAGTACGAAAATCCTTGACATAGCAAAACGAGGTGTTCTGCTCAACCGGCTTGATGCCCGGAGCCTTGGAGTGCTCGACGGCGACCGCGTTCAGGTCATCAATCCTAAAAATGGCATATCGGTAGCCGCATTTGTCGACACCACCTCGACACTCGCAGGGCAGGGCACGGCCGGTGTTTACCGGATTACCAACGAGCGGCTGAACCTTGCGGACGGCTCGGAGATTGAGATGCGGGAAGCCGGCCGGCCGGCATCCCTTGACTTCATCAAAAAGAAGATGGACGGCGGGAAACTTACCAAGGATGAAACGCTGACGATCATCAGGGATGTCGTCAACGACGATATATCCGCAGCGGAGGTCACGGCGTTCGTCACCGCTTCGTACATCAATCCCCTTGACATGGATGAAGTCGAGCATCTCACCCGCGCCATGGTCGAGACCGGTGAACGGATAAAGTTTGCCTCACACCCCATCGTCGACAAGCATTCTATCGGTGGCGTTCCCGGCAACAAGATATCGCTGCTGGTCGTCCCCATTATCGCCGCAAGTGGCCTTAAAATCCCCAAGACGAGCTCCCGTGCCATTACCGGCGCAGCGGGTACTGCGGATCTCATGGAGGTACTGGCACCCGTTGAGTTCTCCGCCTCCGAAGTCCAGCAGATGACCGAAAAAGTCGGCGGTACAATCGTCTGGGGCGGTGCTACCAACATAGCACCGGCCGACGACCGGATCATTATTCAGGAATACCCCTTCAAGATCGATGCACGTGGCCAGATGCTCGCCAGCGTCATGGCAAAAAAATTCGCCGTTGGTGCAAACCTCGTGGTCATCGACATTCCTGTCGGCCAGCACACCAAGGTGCTGACCATGCAAGATGGCCGGAAACTGGCGCGTGAGTTCATCGAATTGGGAGAACGGCTTGATATGAAAGTTGAATGTGCCCTGACATACGGTGATACTCCCGTGGGGCACAGCATCGGCCCGAAGCTCGAAGTGAAAGAAGCGCTCCATGTCCTTGAAGGGGCAACAGAGCCGAATTCGTTCATCCAGAAGAGCATATCGCTTGCCGGCATTGCACTGGAGATGTCCGGAAAAGCCGCCCGGGGCACCGGTGCCGCACTGGCGCAGGACATCCTCATGAAAGGCAAGGCGCTCGAAAAATTACGGCAGATCATCGCGATACAGGGTGGCAACCCGAACGTCAGGTCGGAGGACATCCTGCCCGGGGAGCACGAGTTCGTGGTGAACTCCCCCGCATCCGGCTATGTCATCGAGATGAACAACCAGTCCCTGATCACGCTCGCACGCTTGGCAGGTGCGCCGCATGATCCGGGAGCCGGTATCCTGCTTCATGCAAAAAAAGGCAAACTGGTCAAAGCGGGCGAACCGATCTTCACCATCTATGCGGACCGGGTATGGCGGCTCCAGAAAGCGATCGAGGAGGGGCGCCGGCTCATGCCCGTGATCGTTGAGGGAATGCTCCTCGATCGCGTGCCGTCTACCTCTCAAATCTGAACCGATGGACTCAAATACGTGCAGCCGGGATAATTGATTATGTATATCCCGAAAATTCGTTTCCTTTTTGCTCTGTTGTGCCTTATCCTGCTCTGCAGCGCAGTACAGGCAACGAACCTGCAGATCACCGTGCAGGACAGTATCGACAATACTACAATTCCCCATGCAATCATATACTTGGATGGCGCCAACATCGGCATGACCAATACGCAGGGACAGTACCTGCTCACCTCAGGACAATCTCCTCTCGACATCCGTGTCTCCTTGGACGGCTATTATGATTGGGAGAATGCCTCGGTAGACGCGAGCCAGACCTCGCTTCTCGTCCTTCTCAAACGTCAGAGCCAGGTATTGAAGGTGGACCTGCTGGATTCCAATACCCTTAATCCGGTATCCGGTGCGACGCTTACCCTGACATCCGGCAATTTCACGCAGACGAAACAGACGGACACTACCGGTTCCGCCTCATTCGGCGTGACTGCTTATACCTATTACGCCCTGAATATCTCGGCACCGAATTACCAGCCACGGAGCGACACCGTCAGTATTGCCGGAAAGGATCAGGAGATCCAGTACTGGCTCCTGTCCCTTAACCAGTACTCCTTTGTGGTCGCGGATAAGGACACTCTGTCACAAATACCAGGTGCAGTGGTTCAGATCAATGGAATCCTTGTAGGAAAGACCGATTCGCGGGGTATCCTGATCACGCCGGTGACCCGCGGGAGCACCGTAACCGTTGCGGTTAGTGCAGACGGGTACCAGACGGTCTCTGAGTCAGAGACCATCGGTCCAAATCAAGCCTTTGAGACGGTTTACCTGACCAAAATCCCGGTCAGCGTAGTTATCTTTGTTTCCGATCAAAATAACCAGCCGGTCAGTGGTGCCGATATATCCATCAACGGTACTTCCGTTGCGAATACAAACCAGTTCGGGCAGGCCGTGCTCTCGAACATGGTTGCCGGCGGTTATGCGGTGTCGGCAGCGAAAAGCGGGTACATGACAACGACCCAGCAGATCAATATCATAAACCAGTCGAATGAATTCAACATCGCGCTGCCCTTTGGACAGGCCGATCTTACAATCCTTGTCCATGATACCGATCAGAAGAATGTGCCGAATGCGACCATCATTCTTGACGGAACTACGCTGGGCGTAACGGATACCAACGGCCAGTTTATCGCGCCGGTCACCTACAACACGTCCTATAACATTACGTCCACAAAAGACGGGTATCTGCCTGCTTCGATTCAGGAACAGTTCCCAACCGGCAATTCGACCCCGGCGGTCACCATTACCCTTCAAAATGGCACCGATTGGGGACTCATCACCACAATTGCGATCGGGGTTATCGCCATCCTCTTCCTGTTTGCCGTGGTCCGCATGTTTGGCCGTCGGAGACGCCGGCATGTGATCAGAAAAAATGAAATATAGACCGGCACTGCCGATCAGCGTAAATTTTTCCCTTATTTTTAAAATAAAAAACAATTTCTGTTTTTGAATGTGCCGCAGCACCGGGGTTAAACCCCCCGTGAACGTCCGGGCTCTTTTCCGGAATTCCTGAATAGCCCGGGATCCAGTAATTTTTTTCAAAACAGAGCGGACCCAGCGGGAATCGAACCCGCGTCCTTGGGTCCGAAGCCCAAGAGGATATCCTCTACCCCATGGATCCTTCCAATTTTGTATCTATCAAAAGATATTAAGTATTCTCTACTGATAACCTAATGAATGATCCTGTCTGCGCACGAGATAGCCCGGCGACTTGGAAGTATGTCGGCTGAAGAAAAACTGGTCATTGCACCCTATAGTCAGGAGTGCCAGCAACCTGCCTCCTACGATCTCCGTGCAGCAGACCATGCGGTTTTACCGCGGGGCAGCTGCACTCTCGTACCCAGCCTGGAATGGGTTGAACTCCCCCCGGATGTTGCCGGGACCCTCCGCTGTCGCTCTTCTTTTGGCAGGCAGGGTGTCCTTATGGGAGCGGGTTTTATTGATCCGGGCTTCCGGGGTCAACTGACCCTTTGTCTGGCCAATATGGGAAACGATGATATCCGGATCCGGAAAAATGAGCGTCTCGTGCAGATGATCCTTCAAGAAGTTCGAAACGGGAATCTCCGGTATAACGGCCGCTACCAAGACAGTTGCGGAATCGTGGGGGCCAGGGACAGATGATACGAACGGAACGAAAATATATCGAGATCCTCCGTATCCTCAAAGAACACCGGGATCCGGTCGGGGCAAAGCGCCTCTCGGAGCTAATGGCGGAACGGGGCTTTGTGCTCAGTGACCGGGCGGTACAGTATTACCTGAGCTATCTTGACGCAATTGGGTTTACGGAAAAAGTGGGCAACCAAGGAAGGGTACTCACACCGGCGGGGTTCGATGAGACGGACAACGCACTTGTCGATGACCGGATCGGTTTTGTGATCTCAAAGCTCGAACGGCTCGCGTACCGAAGCACTTTCGATCCCTCTACCGCTACAGGCGACGTGGCATATAACCTTTCCATCCTTCCGGAGGAATCGCTCGACCGGGCTGTCAGTGCATTCGATGAGGTCGCAGCATCCGGATGCGGTTTTTTCAGTTCCTACCGGATTATCGATCATGACCCGCGTATCCCGCCAGGATCGGCAGGGGTGATAACCATCTGCAGCATCTCGATGGATGGCGTGTTCCAGAGAAATGGTATCCCGGTAAAAATGGCATACGGTGGGCGACTTGAAATAGAAAAAAATGTCCCCCGGCGCTTCCGGGACCTGATTGGCTACCGTGGAACGACAATAGATCCACTTGAACTCTTCATATCGTCCGGCCTTACCTCCATTCACACATTTGCCCGGACAAAAAGCGGTATCGCACTGGTAAATGTCCGTGAAGTGCCCCCATCTGCACAAAAACCGGTCGAAGAAACCGTGCGGCTCATGAACGATTGCGGCTTTGTTTTTCCGGTTACTATGGGCAATAAGGTCTTCAACCTGCCGGAAAACCCTTACCGTCTTTCCATTATTGCGTTCAGCGGGCTGAATTACATCGGCAACTGTGTCGAGCAGGGTCTTGAGATCAGGACCGAGATCGGCGCAGGAAATATCCCGTTTTCAAAAGTGATGGACAAGAATGGTTAGATCCATTACAGTTCGTCATCATCGTCAGGCTCAGGCTGCTCCTTTCTTTTACCCGGCGGGGCTGTGTCCCTCCTTGGGGGGGCTCGTGAAGGCTGCTCTTTACTGCTCCCATAATCGATTGGACTTTTGCTTTTTTTCATTTTCAGTTCGGTGTGTAAAAGGGCATCGTCTTTCACCTGAGGGGCATCTTTTTTCAGGACAAGTTTTCCCTTGAGAATGTCATCCCGTGCCTGCCGGATCAGATCCTTCAGCCCGATTTTTGCTACCTCGGCTTTTTTCTCCACCTGATACTCGGCAGGGTGATTGACGATATCCAATCCGGTTCCGGAACCGGGATCCGGCACAGTCTCCCCGGTTTGTGCTGCTCCCCCTTCTTCTTTTGGCGTCGCTCTCTTCTTTATCCTGATGATGGTTCTCTCTTCGGGCGGGGGGAGCTCGGCTGGCTTAGCAGAGACCTCCCCGGGGCCCGGTGTGGTCGGTTCTGGTTCGGTCCGGGATTGTCTCCTGACGATCTTTTTCGGCTCCTCTGCAACCGGAGATGGCAAACCGGATGGTGCACCGGCAGGCTCCTGTTTCTGCCTGCGACCGCCGATTGCGATCATCCGTTGCCTTTGCAGTTCCTTCTCAATCCTCTGGCGATCCAGTTCCCTGCTCTTCAAACGATCGCTCATCATACGGGCGGATTCTTCCATCCCGCCCCCATGTGAGTCTGGAGCAGTCTGTTCATCACCGGTTCCTGCTTTCGATGCGGCGGGGATCGATGTGCGGGGCAACCGGTGTGCCGCGGATTCGCGGCGGGATGTCCCCTGCTCCGGACTTATGATTACGCGGTGTTTCATGGGATGTGGAGGCTCCTGCCGCGCTGAATCAACAGTCACGCCCGGGCCCTGGGGGGTGATCGGGGATACTGGTGAAACCGGCACATCAGGTTTGCCGGCAGGGGCTGTCTTTTCCACCGCATCATCAGCAGGAGATTTTCCCGGTTGTTCTCTGGGTTTGAGGGAAATCCCCGGGATCTCCTTTCCGGCATGCCGCTCCCTGTCCGGGTAGAGTACAGGTGGTTCGCCGGTTTTCTTTGGACGATCCCGATCCATCACGTCTGCCCGCACCTTTTTGCCGGGGAGAACGAGCATCTCGTCTTTTTTCTGCAGTTTTGTCGGAAGCGCAGAACCATCCGCACCGGTTCCGCCGGCAACAGGTGTATGTAGTGCGGTCGCGGCTTCAGGAAGGGATCTCATCTCCTCCGATGGGACCTGGCGAAGCCCGGCATTATATTGTTCTCGGATCTCTTTGAGCTCCGTCAGGCGGGGAATATTTTCAAGACCGGAGAGCATGATGATGATCGCGACATACTTGGTATTCGTCACCGGGTAATCGCCGGATCGCGTTTCCAGGCCGGCAATACTGCGATCAATCCATTTCCTCACCGTCATGAATCCTTTCAGTGAGAGCTCATGCGACGGGCCGGCGATCAGGATCAACGCCTTGGCCGCGCTGGTGATGTCGCAGGGCGTCGATATCTCCTGGTAAATCGCTTGTTTTGCAAGTTCTACGATCCGGGAAGCGCTTTTATTCGATTTATCAGAAAACAGACCTGCCGGCCGCAACCGTAAAAGGAAACTGAGCGGATGCGGGGGGGATAGGGGCTGCACCGCATACCCGATCGTGATGAACCCCATCCCTTTTATCGTATTGAGCACCTCGCCGGAGTCCATCACGACTTCTGCGAGATCAATTCCACCATCGGCTTTAAATTCGCCTGCCCTGAGAATGAGGCTGACCCTCCTCACGATCCCTTCATTCAGCTTCATTTGCTGGTAATCCTGCGGGGACATCTCTTTTTTCTGCTTCTTCTTCAGTCCAAAGATCCCGCCCCCTTTTAAACCCGTTTTGGCAGGGGTTTCCTGGTGCGGCGGCATTCTTTGTGACCATGTCTCGTTGTCAAAAAGGATCACGCCGTCAAGGAGCGGAGAAAGCATCTCGATATCATCCGCCGCTTTGGCAGACCGTTTTCCGCCCTCCGATAAGCGGGGGAGGGTTACCAGGCCAAAAATCGGCTCGGTTGTTGTTGCCCTGAGTGCCGCGATCACAGGGGGTGCAACATCCACCATGCTCCCGCCGAGTCCGCAGCAGATGAAAAGCGCGTCTGTTTCCGAAAGGTCCATATTCTGGATGCGGGAGGATATCTCGCCAATATCGACTATGGCCGTCTGTGCGCCATCACCGGAATCGCGGGATAAACCAGGTTCAACCGACGGGAAATATATCTTTGACCGATCCGGCAATGCACCGAGCTGCGCGATCGTTGCCCCATCGATGTCGACAGCAAGCGCTTCAACACAGGCAACCTTGCTGCTGCGCCGGTCGGTTTCATAGAGTCTGGCGGCTATCCGGCAGCCGGCTCCACCAAGTCCTAGTGCGAGTATCCGCATATCCCACACCCTTTGCGGATTCCGATTGGACGTCCCATAATAATTATATTAATACCATTAACCCCTGATGTTCAATATCTTATAGGATAGTACAATCCGGGAGAAAAAATAATTATCATTGGAATCCTGCAATTGGGTCCTTCAGCCGGAATGATATGATTTGTGAATATTACGGGATTTGGCGGAAAAAGCACAAACAATTCACAAACTCTGTACAGGATGTGGTCATAGATCATCCGGGAGGAATCCAGTATACCCCGAAATAGATATACCGCGAAAAATATCACGAGCGAACCGGAAAGGAGGAAAAGCTTGGTTATCCTTTTGAAGGGGAAGGTTTTCCTGCTCTCTCCGCCAGATTCGGCTGCTCTTTTTCGGCATTAAATAGATTAAAAAACGAATATCCGCCTCAATTACATGCCGATTAACCACGGTACCCAGCGTTAAATGATAATTTATTTATGTGCGCGGACGGTAATATTCTCACTGAGGTGAACAAGCCTTGTCATACGGAATCGAATTTGTACCAGGAAATGTCAATGTCAAGCAAGTTGTCAACTTCTGTAAACTTGCAGAATCCAAAGACATTGATTACGCATGGATCACTAACCACTACAACAACCGCCACTGCTATGCCGTCCTTGCCGCTGTAGCACAGGCAACCAACACCCTGAAAATGGGCCCGGGGATCATGAACTCGTTTACCGACACCCCGGCAGCCATTGCATCGTTCTTCTGCACATTGAATGAAATCTCTGACGGCCGTGCAACGCTCGGTATCGGGCCCGGGGACCTCTCGACGCTCCCGAAGATCGCTATCCACGGTGATAAGCCGGTAGGCCGTCTCGAAGAGGCAGTCGTTCAGATCCGGAAGCTCTGTGCCGGCGAACAGGTTAACAAATCCGGCATGAAGTTCTTTGATTACGATGGAGCTAAGCTGACCGGTGTCAACCTCCCGGACAAGAAGAAGGGCGTCCCGATTTACATCGGTGCGCAGGGACCCAAGGTCCTTGAGCTCGCGGGAAAAGTCGGCGACGGTGCGTTGATCAACGCGTCCAACCCCAAGGACTTCCAGATCGCTATCCCGATCATCAAGAAGGCAAGTGACGCAGCCGGCAAGAAGAATTTCGATGTCGGCGCATACACCGCGATGTCGATCGACCGGGATGTCAAGAAGGCACGCAACGCAGCAAAGATCGTTGCCGCATTCATCGCTGCCGGCTCACCGCCCGAACTTCTCACCCGCCACGGCCTTGACCTCAACAATGTTGCGAAGATCAAAGCGGCGCTCGGGAAGTTCGACTTCAAGACGGTCGGGGAACTTGTGGGAGACAAAGAGATCGATGCATTCACGATTGCAGGCACCCCTGAGATCGTGAAGCAGAAGTGTGCTGAGCTCACCAAGGCCGGTGTCACGCAGATCATCTTCGGTTCACCGCTCGGTCCCGACATGACCAACTCTATCCGCCTCCTCGGCAAGTATGTCGTATAAGCGTGACAATAGCACGCTTTCTGGAATACTGCCGAAACAGGACCTCATGTGCCTTGGCAGATAGTCAAAATTCTTCTCTTTTTTTCCTTTGTGAACTATCGGCGACGAAGTGTTCGATGTGCAAACGACTATTTGGTAGTGTCCGATAATATTTCCCTGACAGGTAATGTTCGATATTTTTGAGATCGCCACCAAAAAGGGAGTCCTGCAGTACCGCAGGGAGCACTTCACCGGCCTGCGGTGCAGGATCAGCCCGGAACGGCTGAAGCGGCATATCAATCAGTCCATTCAGCTACCCGCCCGGCACGAGTCCTGTCCATTCTGCCAGGAGAATATCTTTACGGTCACGCCAGTATTCCCTGACGGAAACCGGATCCTTCGGGGTGAAAGTGTCACGTTCCCGAACATGTTCCCCTTTGCCGAATGGCACACAGTAACAGTCATCACCCATAAGCATAATGTGGACATATTCAGCCGCAGGCAGATTGCAGATGCGCTCCTCGCACAGGTCGAATCTATCAGGTGTTTTGACGGATACCCCAGCATTAACTGGAATTATCTTCCGTCATCCGGCGCGAGTATCATTCATCCGCATATGCAGGGGCTCTCCGATCGACACCCGTCATGGATAGTTAATCGATATCTCTCCGCCTGTAAACGCTACCGAACAAAAAACAGCAGGATGTACTGGGATGCTGTGCGGGAGGAGGAGCAGTCTTCTGGACGTTATCTCTTCGGTGACGAGATCCTGTGGGCTGCTCACGCAGTGCCGGTGGGCGAGCGTGAAGTCCGGGGGATCCTGCCAATCGCGACTCTTGAGGATATGGAACCCTATGCAGACCTGCTGGCACGAGGGATATGTGAAATCTTGGCCATGTACCGGAGACTTGGCACGCATGCATTTAACATGTCGATCTTTTTAGACCGGGCCAGAACAGATGACGGCTTTCGAGCATTCTGTTCGATGATATCCCGGATAAACCCGAATTCATCGTCAACGAGCGACTCTGCATTTATGGAACGGCTCCATATCGAGCCGGTCATCCTAACCCTGCCGGAGGATCTTGGAAGATATTACCGAAATGGAGTCGATGAAACAAACACCGAGAAATCGGAACAATCCGTTTAAATGGAAAAAGAGAGGGGAAAAATTTACTCGGGCTTGCTCATCAGTTTCACTTTGGAAACGATGACACCATCTTTCTTGTGGGGCTTGCGGATGACACCGTCACCGGCCTTCTCGATCTCCCGAGCCTCATCACAAAGGGCTGCTGCCACACGCATCATCTCGTGGGCGCTGCAGACGATCGGGACATATTTCTCCCATTCTTTAGTCATGAAGCAGCCCTTGACGTTCACATTGGCAACTGCCTGCGCGATCTCGTAGGCTGCGCGTGCCTTTGACATTGCATAGGCGCTGGTGAACTCCCCGTCAACCGCCTTGTCTGAGGTCATGATGACCTTCGGGAGCTCGAGCTCTGCGCCCTTCTTGCCAGCCTTGACTTGGTCGATAACCTTGTCGAGCGCCTGCTGGAGTTTCCTGAATGCACCGGTCAGGGCGAGCACCTTGACGAGGTTGCTGTTGTAGTCTGCCATCTCGATGGGGTCGAGGAACTCCCGGCGTGCACCGATCATGGAGTCTGCCTTCATGATGATGTACCCGAACTTGCTGTTCTTGACGTCTTCCCACTCTTTCTTCGTGGTCACGTCATCGGTGATGATGACAACCGGGATGCCTGCTGCAGCGAGCTGCTCGCGTGCGCCGGTCGGTCCGGGAAGAACCCCGTTCGGCGAGACGACAATACAGAAGTCCGGTTTCCATGCCTTCATATTGGAAACGACACGGTCGATGTCCTCCGGCTGGAGCTTTGTCCCGCTGGTCGCCATGAAGGTCTGCATGTCTTCACGGTCTGCACGCTCATCAAGGAGCAGCTCTGCCATCACACCGCTCGCAATATTGCCCAATTTGGCAACTCCGACTTTAACAACCATTGAAATCACCTCTATTTTTTTATAACACGTTATTATGACCCGGTATTCTTATAAAGATTTTGAAACCTTTTTTTCCCGTCGAAAAACAACTTCGGGGTTTTACCCTGCCGGAAACGTGGCCGGGATCGCTCCCGAACAAACCGGGAAGAGCAGAACGATGTTAACGAAAGTTGTTTAAATTCCGGTGAGGAATGCATACTATGAAAGATGGTCTGCTCACCGATCGGCAGAGAGAGGTACTACGTTACCGTAAGCAGGGTATGACCCAACAGCAGATCGCTGACATCATTAATACGTCGAAGGCAAACGTCTGCACCATTGAGAAATCGGCGATGGAGAACATACGACGGGCAAAAGAAACGCTGGAATTTTTGTATACGCTTGATGCCACCCATCTCTGCACCATTGCATCCGGTACGGACCTTTTTGAAGTGCCTGCCATGATATTTGCCGAAGCAGAGAAGCACAATATCAAGGTAAAATACGATACCATCTCCCTCATCAACCGGTTGCGTGAAGCCCGTCCCCAGTCGTACAAGGCGCGGCGCATCTGCGAGGATGTGCAGATATACATTACGGACGAAGGTGAGATCTATTTCGGTTAACATGTACCCTCTGCGAATGTCGGATCGGTACTGGCGGATGGCAATAAACCCAGAAATGAACGAAAATCTGGCATAAATATATATGCGATTTTAATCAATAATTACGGAAGCCGATATGGGATTATCCCGCAGTGCATTCCCGGTCGGGACAGCATACCTGACCTGTCAAGTGCATTGTTCCGGCGGAACTGGACCCGAAGGACACGGGGGGAACAATGTTCTGCCGTGGGTATTTCCCGGTTGGTGGCTCCCGCTTTATGGCGGGAGGATACCCGGAAGGAGTTGTGATCCGTCACAACGGGCTGACAGAGTTGGATCTGACCGTGGCGTACAGGTGGACGTTCTGACGAACGTGCCTGTTCTTCCTGCTACGAAAGAACGGAAGATACGTCGGTGTCAGGATCTTCTTACGCGAGATGAGGAAATGCCGGCAAAATCGTGCGAAGCGGCGAGGGTTCGCTTACCGCTTCCGTCATTGCCGGAATAACGAGGAAAAGAGATCAGGGGGATGCACAGGGATCCGTTAGCGGATGTCCCACAGTGCCGTCCATGACCTCCGGATGCTCCAAATCGCATGTTGGCTTCAAACGGGCAGGCGATCTCATGATCGTCCCGGATTAATCGCAATTCGTGTCGATACGAGAAATCATGCACGAATAAAAAGGATTGATTGACACATGCCAAAGATAAACAGACCACGCCGGGGTTCACTGGCATTCAGCCCGAGAAAGCGTGCCAAGAGCCCTATACCCAGATACAAGTCCTGGCCGGAATACAGTGGTGCACCAGTACTCCAGGGATTTGCAGGCTATAAAGTGGGAATGACGCATGTTATGATGGTTGATGACCATAAGGACAGCCCGACAGAAGGCAAGGAGATCATGGTGCCGGTCACCGTCATCGAACTGCCTGCTATGAAAGTTGCCGCAATCCGGGCATATTCGCAGGATACTTATGGCAGACATGCGTTCACCGAGATATGGGCCGACCAGCTCGATAACATGCTTTCCCGCAGGATTACCCTGCCCAAAGACTATAACCGAGAAGCGGCGCAGAAGAAATTCGCGGATGCAGTCGCAGTCGGAACGGTCGCCGGAATTTACGCGCTTGCCTATACCCAGCCAGCTACCATCACTGGTGTCCCTAAAAAAGTCCCGGATCTCATGGAGATCAGGATCGCCGGTGGCGACTGCGCAAAACAGTACGAATTTGCACTTGGGCTGCTTGGCAAAGAAGTCCGTATCGAGAACGTCATCCAGACCGGCGCGTACGCGGATATCACCGCGATCACGACAGGCAAAGGTACACAGGGCCCGGTCAAGCGCTGGGGTGTGACCCTCCGCAAGCGGAAACATGCTGTCGGCGGAAAAGAACGCCACGTGGGAACGCTCGGTCCGTGGAACCCTCACCATATCCGGTGGGAGGTGCCGCAGAGCGGCCAGATGGGATACCAGCAGCGTACCGAGTTCAACAAGCGTATTTTGAAGATCGGCGATAATGGCGCCGAAATCACCCCTGCCGGTGGTTTTCTCCATTACGGGCTCCTCAAAAGCCCGTATGTCCTGATCAAGGGGTCGGTCCCCGGCCCAGTGAAGAGACTCGTGCGGATACGCCCGGCCATACGCCTTGGCGAACATGTCGTGAGAATGCCCTCGATCCAGTTCGTGAGTGTCGAGAGCAAACAGGGGTGATCAGAGATGAAAGCGCAGGTCAAGACAATTGAAGGCGAAGTGGCAAAGGATATCGAGCTTCCGGCCATGTTTTCCGAGGAGTACCGTCCCGATCTGATCAAAAAAGCCGTACTAGCACTCCAGAGTACACGGAGGCAGCCACATGGCACCTACCCGTTTGCGGGTATCTGTTCCTCCGCAGTTGGCTGGGGAAGCGGCCGGGGTGCATCGCATGTGCCCCGTATCAGGAATGGTTCCCGGGCGGCAAAAGTCCCGCAGGCAAAAGGCGGGCGTGAGGCGCATCCACCCGTTGTTGCCAAAGTTCTTGTCAAGGAGATCAACCTTAAGGAAAACCGGAAGGCATTCAGGTCCGCGGTTGCGGCGAGTGTCCGCATGGATCTTCTGAACGGGAGAGGCCACCGGTACGAAGGCCCGGTACCCGTCATCTTTGAGGATAAATTCGAATCGCTCGCCCGGACGCAGGATGTCATATCTGCACTGGACTTGGTGGGCGTTTACCAGGATGTGGAGCGGGCAAAAGAGAGCCGCACGGTCCGTGCGGGACGGGGCAAGATGCGGGGACGCAGGTACAAGCAGCGAAAGAGCCTGCTCATCGTCACATCAGGCCCGGAGTTCCGGGCGGCACGTAATCTTGCCGGTGTTGACGTTGTTACGGTCGACCAGCTGAATGTGGAGCATCTTGCACCAGGTATGCAGGCAGGACGCCTGACGGTCTGGACGGAAAGCGCAGTTGCCCGCTTGGAGGAGAGATAAAATGACCCTGAAACATCCGTTCGTCACAGAAAAGGCCATGGTACTTCTGGAGAACGAGAACAAGCTCCAGTTCCTTGTCGACAACAAGGCAACAAGGCAGGACATCCGGCGGGAAATAGAAAAAGCGTTCGACCAGAAAGTGAAAAACGTCCGCACGCTCATGACCATGCACGGCGAGAAGAAGGCAATTGTGAGCTTCGAGAACGAAAAGGCCGCCGAGGAGATCCTCAGCCGGCTTGGCATTATGTAGGTGGGGAAGATGGGACATCGCATTACGACACAGAACCGGGGAAGGGGAGGCCCGACCTATCGCGCACCATCCCACCGGTACAAGGCTGACTTAAAGCACATCGGGGACGGCACGACAAAGATCACCGGATCTATCATCGACATCGAGCACGATCCGGCCAGGAATGCCCCGGTCGCCCTCGTGAAACTTGAAGACGGGACAAAAGCCTATATGCTCGTCACCGAAGGAATCGGCATCGGTGAAAACGTAGCATGGGGCGCAGATGTTGACGTGAAGAATGGCAATACCCTCCCGCTCCAGAATATCCCGTCGGGATCATTCATCTGCAACATCGAGTCACGCCCCAACGATGGTGGCAAGTTTGTCCGTTCCAGCGGGGTCCAGGCAGTGGTTGTCGATAAGATCGGGGAGCGTGTCGGCGTCCGGATGCCAAGCGGAAAGACCAAGTGGTTCAACGCACGCTGTCGTGCGACCATCGGCATTGTCGCTGGTGGCGGGCGCGTGGAGAAACCGTTTGTCAAGGCCGGTAACAAATCACACAAGATGAGGAACACCGCATCCAACTGGCCGCGGGTCCGTGGCGTCGCGATGAACGTGATCGATCACCCGTTCGGTGGCGGCGGCCACCAGCATACCGGCCGCCCCAAGACAATTGCGCGGGGTACATCGCCAGGAAGGACCGTAGGACATGTGGCTGCACGGAAGACAGGTAAGAGCAGGAAGTGAACGGTATGGCAGCACCTAGAAAGACCCAGAAAAGAATGCCCAGACGGCGTGAGGAGTTCACCTATCGCGGGCACCGGATTGACGAGCTCAAGGCGATGGGGATGAGCGAGCTCCTCCCCCTGATGCCAGCCCGTGTACGCCGCAAAATCACTCGCGGGTTCAATCGCAGTGAGGAGACACTGCTCGCAAAGATACGTGAGGGGGACGAGAAAGTCCGGACCCACGTCAGGGACATGATCGTCATGCCCGAGATGATCGGCAAGCCGATAGAGATTTACAATGGCAAGGAATTCGTGAAAGTGGAGTTCCAGCCGGAATCAGTCTTCCACTACCTTGGCGAATTCGCACTCACCAGAAAGAAGGTTACCCACGGCTCCGCAGGAATCGGTGCAACGAGGGGCAGTAAATATGTCCCGCTGAAGTGATGGAAATGGCACGTATTGCATATTCCACAAAGCTAGAAGGCGATAACATCGCCAAAGGAAAGGCAAACGAACTTTCCGTCTCTCCCAAACACTCCATCGAGATCGCGAATTTCATCCGGCACCGGCGCGTGAACGATGCGATTGCATATCTTGGTGATGTTGCAGCGCTCAAAAAGGCGATCCCCTTCCGGCGCTTCAACCGGAACGTGGCGCACAAGCGCGGGCTCCCCGGCAACTGGGACGCCGGCCGGTACCCGGTAAAGGCTTCCCGGGCCTATATCCGGATCCTTGAATCGGTCAAAAAGAATGCCGAATATATCGGTCTCGATGCAGAAAACCTGGAGATCATCCATGTCACGGCAAACCGCGGCCGGGCCCAGAAATCATCCTTCCCCCGCGCAATGGGAAGGGCATCGCCCAAGGTCCGCGAGACAGTGAATATCGAGATCATCGTCCGGGAGGTGGCGTGATGGCGGTCGAACGGAAATTCATCGTAGAAGGTGTCCGCAAGGCCCGCGTCGAGAAATACCTGACGAAGGAACTCAAACGTGCCGGTTATGGCGGCATGGACATTGCGCGCACGCCGCTTGGCACTCAGGTGGCCATCTTTGCGGAAAAACCGGGGATCGTCATTGGCAAAGGTGGCAAGCTCGTCCACCAGCTGACCCAGGATCTTGCTCAGAAATACGGGGTTGAATCCCCGCAGATTGAAGTCCAGCAGGTCTCTAATCCCAGCTTCAATGCCCAGATCATGGCGGAAAGGCTTGCCAATGCTCTCGAGCGGGGCTGGTACTTCCGCAAGGCAGGTTCGAGCATCCTCCGCCGGGTGATGGACTCCGGTGCACTGGGCTGCGAGGTCGTGATCGCCGGCAAGTTGACCGGCGCACGCGCCCGGACCCAGAAATTTACCGAAGGCTACATCAAGCACTGCGGCGAACCGAGCAACACCATCGTTGAGAAAGGCTATGCGGTGGCCATCAAGAAACTCGGGGTCATTGGTGTTCAGGTAAAGATCGTGCCTGCGGATGCAAAGATGCCGGACCATTTCGCTGTCATCGAACAGGAAAAGAAGCAGCCTGTCCCGAAGGTAACTATAACGGAGATTGGGAATGTGGATGCCGATGAGCCGGCATTACCGGATGAGGTGCCTGATGAGGAGGTCGTGTAATGGCAATATTACGGGCCCGCGAAGTACAGCAGCTCTCTGATGTCGAACTGGGAGAACAGCTGGGCAAACTCCGGATGGAACTTGTCCAGCACAACGGCAAAGTCAGCGCCGGTGGCGCAACGGAAAATCCCGGCCATATCCGGGAACTCCGGCGCACCATAGCCCGCATGATGACCGAGCAAAACCGCAGGAGAAGGGCATGATCTCGTTCCAGAACGTCCTCCGGCACGAATTGATCGGCCTTGACGTTCTGGTAGCAGGAGCTACAAACCCCCTTCACCGGGGGATATGCGGACGCATCATCGATGAGACAAGGAACATGTTTGCCGTCCAGACGGTGCAGGGAATAAAACGCATTCCAAAACTTCACAGTATATTCCGGCTGCACCTGCCGGATGGAACACTTGTTGAGATTGACGGTTCTGCACTGGTCATGGCTCCTGAAAGGAGACTCAACCTGCAGAAAAAAAAGAGGATACCATAATGGCACGAAATATTGGATTGAACGTCCAGGCTCCCAAGCAGGAATGCAAGGACGTTAATTGTCCGTTTCACGGCACTTTACCGGTGCGCGGCCAGGTGATCACCGGTAAAGTCGTGAGCGATAAAATGATGGGAACGGTCGTCGTTGCACGGGATTACCTGCACTACGTCCGGAAATACAACCGGTACGAGAAGCGCATATCAAAACTTCACGCCCACAACCCCCCCTGCATCCAGGCAAAGGTCGGGGACCTCGTGAAGATTGCTGAATGCCGACCGTTGTCGAAGAGTACGACATATGTCGTTGTCGAGGTGCAGCAGCCATGAAGGCAAAGCAGTCCAAGACGCCGCGTGCGCTTGCGACAGGAACGAGACTAGCATGCGCTGATAACACAGGCGCCAGGACTGTGCAGATCATCTCGGTCTTCGGCTACCACGGTGTTAGGCGCCGGCAGCCCAAACTGGGCCTCGGGGATCTCTGCACGGCGAGCGTCCAGAAGGGCACTCCTGACATGCGCCGCAAGCTGGTGCGTGCGGTGGTTATCCGCGCGAAGAAGGAAATGCGCCGTCCGAATGGCATTCGCGTGTCCTTTGACGATAACGCCGTCGTGGTCGTTGATGAAAAGAACGAGCCGAAGGGCACTGAGATCAAGGGGCCGGTAGCCCGTGAAGTGGCAGAACGGTTCCCCAAGCTCGGCTCGATGGCAACAATCATCGTGTGAGGTGGCTGCATGGTAAGAATTGAAAGCAGACAACCGAGAAAACAGAGAAAGGCGCGATATAACGCACCCTCCCACATGAGAGCAAAATTCCTCGACGCGCCTCTCTCGACAGAACTGAGGGAGAGGTATTCGAAACGGACCTTTCGCGTGATCAAAGGGGATACGGTCAGGGTTACCCGTGGAGACCATGCCGGCGAGGAAGGACTTGTCGATGCAATCGACGCCAGGAATCTCAGACTGATCGTTCACGGGGTTTCGTCGACCAAAGCGGACGGCACCGAGGTCCCTCGGCCGGTGGATGCGTCCAAGGTGGAGATCACCAAGCTGAAACTTGATGACAAGCTCCGCGTGGAAAAACTCGGGGAGAGTGAATAATGTCCCATCACCTGAAGCGACTGAATGCGCCGGATTCGTGGCATGTCGCACGGAAAACCACGAAGTTTATCACCAAGACAGCTCCGGGGCCGCACAATGCAAACGCAATGCCGATCGCGGTCTGGCTCCGTGAATACATGGGGCTTGCCAACAACATGAAAGAAGTCAAACAGATCCTGAAGCAGAAGGATGTCATCGTCAACGGGCGGCCCTGCAGGGACCCGAAGATGGGCATCGGGATCTTCGACATCATCGCATTCCCCCGTATCGGGAAGTACTACCGGATGTTGCGTGACCTGAAAGGCCGCCACAGGACCGTGGAAATCGATGCGGAAACCGCCCAGAGCAGACTGTGCAAGATCGAAAACAAGACCATTCTCAGCGGCGGCAGGGTCCAGCTGAACCTCCGGTACGGAGCTAATATCATCGCAGACAACTCATTCAAGCCGAACGACTCTGTCGTGATATCACTCAAACCCGAAGACCGGTTCAAGATCTTGGATCACTACCCGTTCGCAACCGGCAACATGGCGATGATCATCGGCGGCAGGCATTCGGGGAAGGTTGCCCGGATTATCGAGATCGTCAAGACCTCCGGAAGCGTCCCCAACAAGGTCGTACTGGAGGAAGAGACCACAAAGACACGGTTTGACACCATCACGCCCTACGTGTACATGATTGGAAAAGCAACGGCCTCACCGGCAGACTGGGGGATTGGACAGTGACGGCAATGCGTGATGTCCATATTGACAAGATCGTTGTCCACATGGGTGTGGGAGAGAGCGGTGAAAAACTTGTCAAGGCCGAAAACATCATGAGGACGATCACCGGCCAGACTCCAATACGGAGCGTCGCCAAAATAACGCAACCGGCATTTTCCATCCGGAAAGGCGCTCCTATCGGCTGCAAGGTCACGCTCAGGGGAAAACCGGCATTGGAGTTTTTTAAAACTGCGCTCAATATCGTGAACAAAACGGTCTTTGAGAGCCAGTTTGATAAGAGCGGGAATTTCTCGTTCGGCATAGAAGAGCACACGGATTTTCCCGGGATGTCCTATGATCCGCAGATCGGGATCTTCGGCATGGACATCAACGTGGTGCTCGAGCGCAACGGTATCCGGATTACCCGCCGGCGCGCGGAACAGAAGAAGCTCCCCGCAAAGCAGCGCGTAAAGAAAGAGGATGCAATTGCGTTCCTTAAAAAGGAATACGCGGTGGAGGTGCGCTGATGGGTGGCGAACGGAAGAAGATCTACGGTCGCGGTGCAAACGAGTGCAAGATGTGCGGGCGCAAGCAGGGGCTTGTACGCCGGTACCACATCATGTTCTGCCGGCAGTGCTTCCGTGAATGGGCACGAAAGATGGGCTTCAAGAAGATGAGCTGAGGAGTGACGGCACAATGACACGACTGAATACGATTGCGGACGGGATGAGCACGTTAAAGAATGCCGGTGACACCGGAAAGACCGAATGCATCATCGAGCCCGCGAGCAAGCTTCTTGGCGCAATGCTGCGGATCATGCAGGATGCCGGTTACATAGCGGGTTTTGAATTTATTGAAGATGGCCGTGGCGGGCAGCTCAAAGTGCATCTCACCGGCAGGATCAACAAATGCGGGGCAATCACCCCGCGTTTCTCGGCCCAGCTGGATGAAATGGAATACTGGGAGAAGCAGTATCTGCCCGGCAAGAATTTCGGCCTTTTGATGCTTTCCACTTCTCATGGCGTCATGTCGCATGAGCAGGCACGCAGGGAAGGCATCGGCGGCGAGCTGCTCGGGTACGTGTACTAGTGGGTGCGGATCATGGCAACAGTACGAAAAGTCAGGATTCCCGCCGGCGTCAAAGTCCAGCTTGACGGGACGAAGTTGCGCGTTACGGGACCAAAAGGGCAGCTGGTAAGAAACGTCTGGTTCCCTCAGGTAACGATAACCAGCGACGGAAAAGAGATCAGCATTTCCACAGAGTCCCGGCGGAAGGAGATCACCGCTATGGTCGGGACATTCGAAGCGCATGCCAAAAACATGTGCAGGGGTGTTTCTGAAGGATTTGAGTACCGGATGAAAGTGGTGTACAGCCATTTCCCGATCCAGCTCAAACTTCAGGGAAACCGGCTTGAGATCGTCAACTTCCTTGGGGAGAAAAAAGCGCGGTACGCAAACATCGTGAACGGTGTTTCGGCAAAAGTGGCAAATGACGAGGTTGTACTCACCGGCATCGACCGGGAACTGGTTGGGATCACGGCATCAAATATTGAACACGCAACCCATATCCGCGATCGGGACCCCCGTGTCTTTCAGGACGGCATTTATATGGTACAGAGGGGCTGAAGGACAATGACGACAGAAATCAGGCGGTTGATCCGCGTGCGCAGTGATAAAGGTGCGGTGTTCAAGCGCGACGGGTTTGGCAAAAAACGGCAGCTCTCCGCCTCGTGGAGAAAGCCTCGCGGACAGCACAACAAACAACGAGAGCAGAAAAAGGCAAAAGGGGCACTCCCGAAACCAGGGTTTGGAAGTCCCGTTGCCGTGCGGGGTATGCATCCGAGCGGGTATTTCGACGTGCTGGTGTTCGCGGAAAAGGATCTCGAAAATCTCGACCCGAAGACTCAGGCAATCCGCATTTCTGCCGGACTCGGTTCACGGAAACGGGTATCCCTACAGGAAAAAGCAATCGTTGCCGGGTTTAAGGTTCTCAATTCCCGTGTCGTGAAAGAACCGGCGAAAAAAGAAGAAACCCCTGAACCGGTAAAAGAAGACGTCAGGAAGAAGAAGCCGGAAAAACCGAAGAAAGAGGCAAAACCTCCCCGGGAAAAGAAAGATACCAAAGTGGCCCCGAAAGGAAAGGAACCTGGAAAAGGTTCAGAAACCAAAAAACCGGCAAAATCCACAGCACCGTCCAAACCCAAGGAAAAACCGGTGAAGAAACCGGCTGAGGAAAAAGAGGCAAAACCGGAGAAGAAAGCCGCAAAGCCGAAAGTAAAAGAAGCGGCAAATACCTCCAGAAAACCTGCCAGACCAAAGGCTGAAAAATCCCCGGCGCCAGCTGCAGAAAAACCCAAGGCAGAGCCAAAAGCAAAATCCAGAAAGAAGACCGGGTCAGAGGTGAAGAAGAATGACTGATCTCGCCAGCCAGAGGAGGGTCGCTGCATCGATTTTAAAGTGCGGCGTCAACCGCGTCTGGTTCGACCCTGCGCGTCTCACGGATATTGAGAATGCGATCTCACGGGAGGACCTGCGCGGGCTCATATCGGACGGTGCGATAAAAGCACACCAGAAAAAAGGTGTGAGCCGCGGCAGGGCACGCATCCGGACCGCACAGCGTGCGTACGGGCACCGCAAAGGTGTCGGGAAACGAAAGGGAGCTGTCGGGGCGCGGACCCCGGGTAAACGGGCATGGATCCAGAAGATCCGCGCCATCCGCAAGGTACTTGTCGCGCTCCGCGATGCCGGCACCATCGACCGGCACCTGTACCGTATCCTGTACCGGAAGGCGGCCGGGGGGCAGTTCAGGAGCGTGGCACACATGAAGGCCCAGATGGAGATCATTGCCGGGAGGATGAAGTAACATGGCGACGGGATCACGGTATTTTGTTCCCTTCCGGAGGCGGAGGGAAGGTAAGACCGATTACTACCAGAGAACCCGGCTCGTTGTCGCAGATGCGCCGCGCATGGTAGTGCGCCGGACAAACCGGCATATCATCGTGCAGCTGGTCATCGCAGAGATGGATGGCGATCGTACGCTGGTCTCGGCAAATTCCGCGGAACTGGAAAAATACGGGTATGCAGGTTCCACGTCCAGCACACCGGCAGCATACCTGACGGGAATGCTGTTTGGTGCAAAAGCAAAGAAAGCGCAGCACAACCGTGCGATACTTGATATCGGGCTCAACCGGGCCACGCCGGGCGCGCGGGTGTTTGCCGCGCTCAGGGGCGCTGTTGAAGGCGGGCTGGAGGTGCCGCACAGTGTGGAGATCCTTCCCGCAGACAGCCGGGTCAGGGGTGAACATATCGCCGCGTATAATAAAAATGCCGGTGATATTACCAAGAATGTGGAAAAGGTGGCAGACGCGATAAAAAAGGAGCTGGTGTAAATGGCATACGAAAAAGCCGAATGGCGCCCGGTCACCGGTCTTGGCAAACTTGTCGCTTCGGGAGAGATCAAGAGCATCGATCAGGTTCTGGAAAGCGGCAGACCGATCAAGGAACCCGAGATCATCGATACGTTCCTCCCCGATCTTGAAGACGAGGTTCTTGATATCGCCATGATGCAGCGCATGACTGACTCAGGCCGCCGGGTACAGTTCCGTGCGGTTGTTATTGTCGGCAACCGGAACGGTTACATCGGGTTTGGCCAGGGCAAGGACGTTCAGGTCGGAGACGCGATCAAAAAGGCGATCGTGAAGGCGAAGATGAACATCGTCAGGGTGCGGCGGGGGTGTGGCAGCTGGGAATGCGGGTGTAACACCACGCACTCGATCCCGATGCAGGTTGAGGGTATGGCCGGCAGCGTCCGCGTTACCCTGAAACCCGCGCCGCAGGGTATCGGCCTCGTGACCGGTGATATCAGCAAGAAGGTACTCGAGCTTGCCGGAATACGGGATGTCTGGACATTTGCACGGGGGCAGACCCGGACAACCATCAACTTTGCGAAGGCGACGTTCAACGCCCTTAAAGAGACCAATATGATCCGGACAGGGGGGTCCAGGTAATGTACGCCGTTGTGCAGGTCCGCGGAGTGATCAACACTCGCCGGGATATCAGGGACACGTTAAAGATGCTCCGTCTGCATCACATCAACCACTGCGTTCTTGTGGCAGATACCCCGGAGAACCTCGGCATGATCCGCAAGGTAAAGGACTACATCGCCTACGGGGAAGTGGATGCGGCGACCATCGAGTCGCTGCTCCGCACCCGCGGCAGGGTGATCGGTGACATGCCACTGACAGACGACTATATCAGATCAAACTCATCGTTCGGTGGTATCGTCGATTTCGCACAGGCGCTGGCAAGCGGCCAGTCGAAGTTGCGGGATATCCCGGGACTGAAACCGGTCCTGCGTCTTCACCCGCCGCGCAAAGGATACAAGACAACCAAACGCACCTTTATTCAGGGTGGAGCGCTTGGCTATTATGGTCAGGAGATCAATACTCTCCTGTATAAAATGAGGTGACGGGATGCCAACCAACAAACGTTCAAAGTACCGCGGATCGCGAACCTGCGGGGGCGGCACCCATAAGAACCGGCGCGGTGCCGGGAACCGCGGCGGGCGCGGGCGCGCCGGCATCAATGCCCATCACTTTGTCAAGTGGTACATGGAGATGGGGGGACCGGTGTTCGGCAAAAATGGTTTCTTCCATAATCCTTCTGTTACGGTCAGCGTGATGGATGTCGGGATCATCGACCAGATCATACCTTCGCTTCTCGCGCAGGGGATTGCAAAAAAGGAAGGCGATGTCGTCGTGCTGAACGCGTCCGATCTCGGGATCGAAAAGGTGCTGGGCAGTGGGAAAGTCACGAAAAAACTCAACATATCAGCCGCTGCATTTTCCGGACAGGCGAAAGCAAAAATCGAGAAGATTGGTGGAAAGGCGCAGGTCGTCTGACCCACCTGATTTTTTGGTGAAACCATGGGAGACCTGCTGGATCGGATGGAGCCAATTCTTGCTGCGATGCCCGCAGTCAAGAGCCCCGAAGGACACGTCCATTTCAAGAACAAACTGTTATGGACGTTGGGCGTATTAATCCTCTATTTTGCCCTCACGAATGTTCCGGTATTTGGCCTGAGCTCCGGTGGACAGGATATATTCAATTATTACCGGGCCCTGCTCGGTGGAGCCTACGGGTCCATTGTCCACCTCGGTATCGGGCCAATCGTCACCGCATCCATCGTCCTCCAGCTCTTAAAAGGTGCTGATATCCTCCATATCGATACGAGCGAGACACGCGGGCAGGTCATGTACATGGGCCTGCAGAAAATCCTCATCCTTGTTATGATCGTTGTCGAAGCTGCTCCGAACATTGTCGGGGGCTTCATGCAGCCGAACCCGGCGATTGCGCAACAGTTTTTCGGGGGTAACCTCTTTGCCGTCTCGATCTTGATCTTCATCCAGATCTGCATCGGTGGTGTGCTGATCTTCCTCATGGATGAAGTAGTCACCAAGTGGGGTATCGGTTCCGGTGTCGGGCTCTTCATCATTGCCGGCATCTCGCAGGCCCTTGTCAACGGGTTTATCAACTGGACACCGGTCAGCGATCCCTACCCGGTGGGTTTTTTCCCGCGCCTCGTTGCCGTGGTGTTTGACGGTGCCAACTTCCTCCAGTATTTCGGTACCAACCTCCTCGCATTTGCCACGACAGTCGGCATCTTCCTGATCATCGTTTATGTCGAATCAACCCGTATCGAGATCCCGCTTGCCCATGCACAGGTCCGGGGGGCCCGGGCACGCTTCCCGGTCAAATTGATCTACGCCAGTGTCCTGCCCATGATCCTCGTCAGGGTTCTGCAGGCGAATATACAGATGCTCGGGATGTTCCTCTCCAATATCGGGATCACCGTGCTTGGCAAATTCAACGGCCAGACACCCGAGTCCGGCCTGATGTATTTCCTTGCCCCGATCAATGGTCCCAGTCAGTGGATGTGGTGGACGACCGATCTCGGCCATGCGCCATTGGAGGTTCTATTACGTCTGGGCATCGATACCACATTCATGGTGGTCGGTGGCGCGATCTTTGCCCTCTTCTGGATCAAGACCGCGGGCCTTGATTCAAAGGATGTGGCCCGCCAGATCCAGCTCTCGGGCATGTCGATCCCCGGCTACCGGAGGAATCCGCAGGTACTGGAAAAATATCTCGACCGGTATATTCCCCGTGTCACGGTCATCGGCGGCGTGTTCATCGGTGTCCTGAGTGTGATCGCAAACCTGTTCGGGGTGATAGGTGCGGTGAGCGGAACCGGGCTTTTGCTGACGGTAAGTATCACTTATCGTTTGTATGAGGAGATCGCAAGCCAGCAGATTATGGAGATGTACCCGTTCATGCGGACCTTCTTTGGCAAGGAATGACAGGAGGAAGAGACTACAGATGGCAGGCAGAAGGGTCATTATCACCGGCGTGCCGGGTGTTGGTAAGACGACGGTGGTCAATGAGGCATTAAAAAAACTAATGAGCGAAGGTGTCGAGTACCAGTCCATCAATTTCGGCACCTTCATGTATGAAGTGGCAAAGAACGAAGGTATCGTTCAGGATCGCGACCAGATGCGTACGCTCGATCGCGCTGTCCAGAAACGGTTGCAGCAGCTTGCCGCTCAAGCTATTACAAAGATCTCCGGCAACGTAATCATTGATACGCATGCATCGGTCAAGACTCCCAAGGGGTACCTCCCCGGACTTCCCGAATGGGTCCTGCGCGAGATCATGCCGGACCTTATCATCCTTGTTGAGACCGATAATGACCAGATCCTGATGCGGCGGTTATCCGATGAAACGCGGACACGGGACAAGGAAGGATCGCGTGCGATCAAAGAACACCAGCAGTTCAACCGCTCCATCGCCGCGGCCTATGCAATGATGACCGGTTGTTCCATCAGGATCATCGACAACGCCGACCACCTGCTGGATTACGCAGCTCTTGAGATGGCAGACGTTCTCCGGTGAACCCATGAACTTCGGAAAATTCTGGGAAAAATACGGGTTATATGTCGCCCTCCTGTTCATGATGCTGGTGATGTTCTTATACACCGTCCAATGGTTACGCACCGCGATCGGGCAAAGTATCGACATGGTGTTCGCGCCGCTGGTCGAGGATTTCAGGATATCGTTTTTCATCCTGATTGTGATCCTCTCCGCCATTACCGGCCTCTACTCATCCATCATCCAGAAGTACACGATAGATTATGAGCGGATGACGGAGGTGCAGGAGCGGATGAAGGTGTTCCAGAAAGAGTACCGTGAAGCCCAGCTCTCGCAGGACGAGAAGAAGATCAAGAAGATGGATGCAAAGCGGGACCGGGTCATGAAGGAACAGCTCGAACTGTCCCAGCAGCAGTTCAAACCGATGGTTTACATACTCGTACTGACCGTTCCTATTTTTCTGTGGCTGCTGTACCGCCTCAGCCAGCTGCATACCACGATCACCCTCCCTTACTACGGGATACATAACCTGACCGATCCCATTATCTGGGTCATTCCCGCGTGGATGGTCTGGTACATGATCTGTTCTATCACCATGAGCCAGGTTATCAGGAAAGCCCTCAATATCGGGGGGCTCTGATGCGGATTACCGTGAGCGGTCTTCCCGGGAGCGGGACGACATCTCTCTCACGGTACCTTGCAGAGCGTCATAGTCTTGCCATGATCTCGGCGGGAGAGGTCTTTCGGCAGTGTGCAAAAGAGCACAATATGGAACTTGCGGAATTCGGCCGGCTTGCCGAGCAGGATCCCAGGTACGATAAAATGATTGATACCCGGCAGAAAGAGATCGCGGAACGGCAGGACAATATCATCGTGGAAGGCCGGCTGTCCGGCTGGATGGTCAAAGAAGCTGATCTTAGGATCTGGCTCTTTGCTCCCATAGGTTGCCGGCTCAAACGGATTGTATTCCGCGATCAGGTCGCCGATGAGGAAACAGCAAAAAAGATTACCCTCGAACGCGAACGGTGCGAGGCGGCGCGGTACTGTACGTATTATGATATCGACATTAACGATCTCTCTATTTATCACCTCATCCTCAACTCGGAACACTGGAGAGTTGAGGCACTCGGTGAAATTGTTGGCACTGCAATCGGGCAGCTGAAATCACATGAGCCGGTATCCTGACAATCCATGGTTGATGCACCACCGGGCACACACTCTATCGGGAATCTTTTTTCAAGCGGGGGTCATCACTGGCAATGAATGATGACCGTGGCATCCGCATCTCACTTGTCCGTTCATGGAATGAGACTGAGATACTGGACCTGTACCGGACTGCCGGCTGGTGGAAAGAGGAATACGATCCTGCAGAGATCCGCCGGATCATTGAAGGCAGTTTCGGATTTGCCGTCGCAATTGATACGGCCAGCGGCCGGGCCATCGGTATGGGCCGTGCAATTTCCGACGGTGTATCGGATGCCTATCTCCAGGATCTCATCATGGATCCCCGGTTCCGAAGGAGGGGGATCGGGAGATCGATTGTGTCGGTGCTGGTCGCGTACTGCAAAAAGTCCGGCATTTCCTGGATCGGACTCATCGCCGAACCCGGTTCCGAAAATTTCTACATTCCGCTCGGGTTTGGCCGGATGGAAGGGCATGTCCCGATGATTTACCGGGGAGACCGCTGATGCTTGAACAGGAAGATTTCCGGCCGGTGACACTGGAGGACCGCGAATTTTTCGCCCGCCATTATGCTCTCTATCCCCAGACCCACAGTGATAATACCTTCACCAACATGGTCTGCTGGAACCACTTCGCCCATTACCGCTACGCATTCGTGGAAAAGAACGTGATCCTCGCCAGTACTATAGGAACCCTGACGAGATTCCGTCCGCCGATCGGCCCACGTAATCCGGCACTCCTGAGATCGCTTGTACGCCTTGCGTCGGATATCAGTGACAATGAACCCATCGTTCTTATCGACACCGATACCGCCCGCTGGATGCAGGAGACATGTCCCGGGCTGAACCTCGTGCCGGACCGGAACCATTTCGAATACGTTTACCGGTCGGAAGATCTTGCCCGTCTTCCGGGAAAAAATTACCTGAAGATACGAAACCAGATCAACAAGTTCCGTCGCAACTGTACAAATACCGTCGAACCGATCACGGCCGAAAACCGGGATGAGGTGATGAGTTTCCTCGTTAAATGGTGCGAATGGAAAGGCTGCGAGAATGATCCGGTCCTCGCCCACGAGAAGGAGGCGGCATTCTTCGCCGTCGAACATTTCACCGAACTCCCGTTGCGCGGGCTCATAATCCGGGTGGATCAGCATATCGGCGCTATCTCTCTCTTCGAACGGCTCAACGAGGATACCGGACTGGTTCATTTTGAAAAAGGTCTGCCGGACTGCGAAGGGATTTACAAAGCCATAAATGCCGAAACCGCGGCAGTCCTTGCACATGAAGTGGCGTATATCAACCGGGAGAGCGATCTCGGTGTTGCCGGCCTACGGGAAGCAAAATTACGGTACCATCCCCACCATATGGTCGAAGTATATTCCCTGAAACGCGATTCCTGATACGGTTATTGAACATTCCGGGTACATTGAGCACTGATTATTGAGAATCACCTACTTTTTTGATCTTTGTTAATTAAGGGAATACCGGAGCTATTGCAACCGCCATTACGGTTGTATACGCCTCCCTCTTACTACCAGTTAACGGGCAGGTTTGATAAAAGGGTAGCAGGGATTTTATACCATCGCCATGATACCGGCGAAGATAATCTTGACGGCAATCGCCGCGACGAGCATGCCGAGTACCTTTCCCATGATATCAGTGATCATATCGCCAAGGACCTGCCGGATATATGCTGCATAATAGAGGATGATCCAGGTGGCGGCAAGAGAGAGCGTGATGGCGATAAAGGGTATCAGGAGCCCGTATTCATTCGACAGGAGCATCACCGTGGTGATTGTTCCGGGCCCGCAGAGAAGCGGCGTGCCGATCACGACCCCTGCCGCAGTCGCGGGGCGATCCTTGCATTTTCCAATATCGATCCCGAGAGTTTCCTGCATGCCGAGCAGGAAGAGCAGGATCCCCCCGGCAATCTGGAAGCTGGGAAGGTTCAGGTTGAGAATCTCAAAAATCGTCGTATTAAAAAGGAGGAACAGGTACATCAGCACACCGGCAACGGCCACCGCGATGAATGCCTGCTTGTGAACCTCCCTTGACGTCTGCCCATGTGTCATGGCGGCAAAGATCGGTACGGACAAGAGCGGGTCAAGAATGATGAAGAGGGCAGCAAATGAATAGAGGGTCGAGGTGATGAAATCCGCCATGATCAACCACCCGATATATGGGTGTTCCGTGCGGATAAATTGGCGGGGTTGGAGAATCCCGTCAGGGGGCAATGCGTTCCTGGAGAAGTATTTTCACTCTCTGTATGTCACCCCTCTTTGCATCATTCAGAATATATATTATCCGGTAACTGCCATCATCTGCTATTGCTGGCCTTTAAGTAAAGAACGATCGTGATCCAAGGGGCCGGCACGGAGATGTTCTGATGGCACCCACTAAGACCAAAGCGGGAAAGGCCGGATCAACGGCCAGAAAAATGACGGTCAAGGCAAAACCGGCCACGACCAAAAAGAAAACGATCGTGAAAACAACCGTTAAAAAATCTTCATCAAAGAAAACACCCGTTCGTGAGATGAAACGGTACAAGTGCCGCCTCTGCGGGTATATCTATTCCCCGCTGCGGGGCGAACCGCATAACGGGATTCCGGCAGGTACTGCATTCGAGGATCTGCCGGACGACTACAAATGCCCGGTCTGCGGGTATCAGGGCAAGGGAAAGATCGGAAAGTGGGGATTTGATGAATGGAGCCCGACGAAGTATGTCTGCTCGATCTGCGGGTATGTTTACGACGAGGCTCGTGGCGAGCCGCACCGCGGCATCAGGCCCGGGACCAAATTCGATGACCTGCCCGATGATTATACATGCCCGGTCTGTTTCCTTGACACCAAGATTCGCACCCGGTTCGGGAAAGTTGGCAAAGAGGGGTTCGGTCCGCTGGATATTGCCTGATGCCGTGTTCACAACGATGTGCGCCGGCATCGCACGAACCCTATTTTTCCGGAATACTTATCCAAATTGCCTGCTTTTCTCTCTCTCCGGTGATATCCGGTGAAAAGAGTGGATATTATTATCTGAGACGTCTACCCTGAATGTGAACAAAACACCAGCAATCACGTCGGCTGGATAGAGGGACGGGGGCCTCATGCAGAGGAATCTGGATCCGGTGATGCAACGGAAACGCGAAGCACTCGCAAGGTTTCTTGCCGTGGATCCTGATGCCCTCCGCGAATCAAAAGGGACCCTGTACCACTACAAGGCTTTTTTTCATGGGAGCGATGCAGCATACCTCGTGCTTTCCGACAGCGAAGCGAATGATGCGGCGGCAAACGCGGTTCAGGAGAAACTCTGGTTCATCTGTCTTGAAACGCTTTTTGCCTATTTCGATATCGATTCGTACCCGTCCGACCTGCTTGGGAAGATCAAGACCCATGAGATCCGGCAGGCAAACGATGAGATCAGGAAACTGATCTACAATACCTGCGGGATGGAGGTTCTCAAAAACAGGATAATTGGCTGGGGCAACCGGAAGAACCTGCTCGCCGATTACGATCAGACAGAACACGAGCAGGACGGATTTTTTATATACCGGCTCTACTGAAGTGCCGGCATTGAGCCCCTGCGTGTCAAGAGACTGTGAAATTACGGCTCTGTAACATCCTGAGGAAGATCTCCCCATTTGTCAGGAAATCTGTCATTGTAAAAAAGCAGGAATGGATTGGAGAATAGACCGCAGGGCTCTCATGATACTTTGCTCCCGCCGCTGACACACGTCCCCCTGATGTGTTTACCATAAGGTATTATCCATGCCGGGTGGTATGATACAATGAACGGATATGGATATTACGGCCATGCTCGATACGGCGCATCACCTTGCCCGGACCGGACGATACGATGATGCACTTGCCCAGTACGATAAGGTTCTCGAAGTGGACAATAACAATACGACGGCACTGGAACAGAAAGGCGAGGTATATTATTACCTTGGGCGACACGAAGATGCCATTGCCTGTTATGACCGGGCACTTACCATCAACCCCGGACTTATGACGGTCTGGTACGAGAAGGGATATGCACTGCGCAAACTCAACCGGTTTCTGGAGGCGATTACCTGTTTTGACCGCGCCCTTGCTATTGATCCCGACTACACGTTTGCGCTGGCGAATAAGGGTTATGCATTGAACGCGCTGGGGAGATACGAGGAGGCTATTTCCTGCTTCGATCGCATCCTCGCGTCAGGCCCGAAGAATATCCGTGCAATGACCGCCAAGGGTATCGCCTTGCGGGAACTGGGTAAAAACAAAGAGGCGATTCGATACTTTGACAAGGCGCTCGAGTTTAACCCCATCAACTCATTTGTCTGGCAGAACAAGTCGATCGCCCTGCGCAACATGGGGCGTACAAAAGAAGCCGACGAGAGCCTCCGGCATGTGGTGCAGGTACCTCTCAACCTGAAAAGCACGTGAGTGCGGGGAAGTCCCCGGCTTCGATGCCCTCAAAAGACGAAAAACCATGGAACGCGTTCAGGAGAACCGGCCGGAAATAGACAGTCGTCTCCGGGCTCTGGACCAGCGTGTGCTTTGCCAACACTGCCCTGCACGGGCTGACGGATACTGCAGGCCGGTGCAATTCCGATCATGGGAGAGGCACTCGTTTCGGAATGGTGCATGACTGGGTCCTCAAAGTATATGTTTATATTTTTTTCTCACATATCGCATTCCTAGGTATCCTGCATCTGTGATAACACATTGATACGACGATACCAGGAAGATCGGGGATGTCGACCGTTAAGGAAAATATGCGTCTCATGCAGACGCTGGATGATGCCTGGAATTCCCAGGACTGGGTAACGTTTGATAAACGCCATGCAGCAGATGTCGATGTATTCTGGCCCGGGCAGCCACAACCGACGCACAGCCGCCCGTCCCACCGGGAAGAGGCGATTGCGTTTTTCAAGATCTTCCCGGATAACAAGGTCGGGAACCGGCCCTATAAGGTGCTGTTCGGGCAGGAGGACTGGACATGCTCGGTTGCCGATTTTACCGGCACATTCAAGGGCCCGATGACCACGCCGGACGGAAAAGTTATCCCGCCAAATGGCAGGAAATTCAAGGTGGAGTTCTGTACCGTCGCCCACTGGAAGAACGGGGAGATCGTTGAGGAGAAACTATTCTACGATAAGATCTCCCTGATGCAGCAGATTGGCCTGATGTGAAAACACAGTTAAGATTGTTCTCCTCTTTTTAAGGAGGAACAGGAGAGACACAGAAGCGGGGATCTTCATGATCCTCCCAAAAACAGTTAACCCGTTTCAGACAGGTTTCATATCATATATCAAGGACGTTATCCGACCATGACAGAAAAGGCAAAAAAATCCCCGGAACCAAAAAACGATCTTATGAAGATCACCGTGAGCAAAAACGGCCCCTATATTGTGACCGGGAATGTTCCGCTCATACAGGAGGAGATCTGCAATGATGACGAGGGCTACTGCCGGACCTGGCGGGTAGCAAAGCGGTTTCCCGTTCAGGAGACCTATGCCCTCTGCCGGTGCGGCAATTCGCAGAACAAACCATTCTGTGACGGGACGCACGCGAAGATCAACTTCAACGGCACTGAGACGGCCGGAACCGAGCCGTATCTCCGGCACCCACGTGTCATTTCAGGCCCGGAACTGGAACTGGACGATTACGAGAACCTCTGCGTCCATGCCCGGTTCTGCATGCGAGCCGGCGGGATCTGGGGCCTCACCGAGCAGTCGGATCTCCCGGAGGCCCGGGAAACGGCAATAGAAGAGGCCTGCAACTGCCCGTCCGGCCGGCTTGTCATCAGGGACAAAAAAACCGGCATGCCTATCGAACCGGAATTGGAAAAGTCGATTGTCGTTATCGAGTATCCGGCACGCGGGGAACATGGACCATTATGGGTGCGTGGCGGTATTCCGGTGGTATCTGCTGACGGCAAACCGTACACCATCAGGAACCGGCTCACCCTCTGCCGGTGCGGGAGATCGCACAACAAGCCGTTCTGCGACGGAAGCCATCTGCAACATTGACCGATATTTTATTGAAAGGCTATTGATCAACGGAAAGATCGGAAATTTTCCGGGTGCTCTCCTTTGCAAATGTCGGGGATAACTCAGCTGAATCCCCGTTTTGTTTTGCCAACAATCTTTGAGAAAAAATAGTGACTCCCTTTTTGATAAGGGATTAAATGAGGTACTGGATCGGGTGATGCGTGTCCGGTTTGACATCGATACCCAGCGATCGCATTGCCTCAAGCGTTACGATATCCATGTATGCCTGTGCCGTGATCATCGGCTCCACGTTCTCAATGGGGCCGTACATGATCAGGTTAGCACCGAGCGTGCTGGCGATCAGATTGCACCCGATATCGGGCGCGGACCATGCCGCCTGCCTGATACCCGCCATGCCACCAAGGTAGTGTTTGGACATTTGCTCGAGGAGGAGGGGTTTGTCCTTGTAGCCCGCTTCTAGTACTGAGGGGGTCTTGCTTGTCCCCTTCCAGCGCTTGAGCCAGGTCCAGGCGACCGTCATGTTGTGGTATGCGCCGCCGGTTGGGTACCCGAAGATCGCCTTGCAGGCAAGTATCTCACGGTATGCTCCCCCGGACCCAAGACCGAGCGGGGTCGCAGCGGTATCCAGGATCGGCCGCGTGATGCCGCACTCCTGTGCGATCGGGATCATGCCCTTCTTCTGCCCTGCAACACCTCCCTCGGCAAGCACCTTCTGTCTCCCGGGGACGGATGGATCCGCAGGGTTGAAGGCGAGGACGATTGACGCGTCCACATCACTGTTTTTGAGGACTTCAATCTCCTTGTCGCTGATTGACCCATTGATCGAGTTGTAGATACAACGGTTCGCGAGTCCGACTTCGGTTACCCACTTGCATGTATGCATTCGGGCCTCAGGAGCTGAAGAGTCCAATAAGAATGCGGTCTTCTTGTCGACACTGTCAAACCATGAGATATAACTCTCGAAAGCCGGTCCATATTCCGCCATAATCTGGAGCATGTGTGGAATACCGGTCTGGTCAGAGAGTTCCTGACAGCGGCTCCAGAGCGCTTCAGCTAACGGCTTGTTAATTTTTCCTGTCTTCTCGTCTAGCACAGCCTCATGTTTGTTGTAGAAGATTGAGGCTGCCAGTACGGTCGGGTACTCCCCGGGTTGTCCACCGAGTTTGGTGCCGTTGAAGTCCCAGACACTCTGTTCTTTCTCGAATTTGAACATTCTTTTACACCTCCATTACACCAATGCCATCAATTTCTGGAGCATGAACAACAGCATCACAAATACGACTAAACCTGCAACGAGGCCGTACAGTATGCCGATATCCCGTCCGATCTTTCGCCCAACACGCTGTGCCACTTCTGCGTCAACGAACTCGAGTTTCTTCTCGATCTTGTCCAGTCTCTTCTCAAGTTCGAGGAACTGGGGGTTTGCGCCTGCAGCGGCGACTTCCATAGCGCCGGCAGCTTCCTTGACTTCGACGACGATGGGGTCGGCTGCGAAAGCGCCGGGATCTCTGGCCTTGAGTTCGTTGATCTTGGCCTTGATGGTGTTGAGGTCCTCACTCTCCATGATATTGACGACTTCGATCTGCTCCTGGAAGCGCTTGATCGCCGCGTCATTAAGGTTCTCGATGAAGGGGATAGCGCCTTCCGCGCCAACGACCCTGCCATCCTTGACACCGCCTTTGTGGAGAGCCATCATGGTCTGGCCGGCGAGGTGACCTTTGACCTCGGTACCGCAGCCGAGCATGAACCGGATGTTGGGGTTGGCGATGTAGTTGGCGATGACCTTTTCAAGGCCGAGGTTTTCGGTCTTACAGGATCCGCACATCGCAGCGCCGGCTGCACAGAGGCCCTCTTCGTCGAGGTGAGACCCGAAGGTGACGACAGCGACACAGCTGTTTGCATCACCCGAGTGGAAGTCACCCTTGACGAGCGGCCATCCACTTGCTGGAGATTTCTTTTCTGCCATATCAGCTCACCTTCACCAGCTGGAATGCAATGACTCCTGCAAGGAGTAGTCCGACAGCAAGACCATACCAGAACGGGCTGATGTTGCCGCCAATCTTGAGGGCTTTCTCCCGGTTCGGGAACGATGCGAGGAAGTTCCCCTCTCCCGAGAGCATGTTGACCAGATCTTCGGTTGTCCCTTCAAGGATGGCTACCTGGTCAATCACGGGCGAGAGCGATTCGCCGGCAGTTGTAACCAAACCGACTAGCGGGTCAGCAACAAGTCCGTATTCCGGAAGAACCTGAATATATGCCATTTAGTGTCCCTCCATTTCAGGAATCGGTTTTGCATCGACCCATGCAAATGCATCACGCTTCGAGAGGACGATGTAGTGCTTGTACGTGTACAGCCAGCCGACGATTGCCACGATCAAGGAGATCACTGCAGATCCCGCACTGACCATGGCAAACGACATCACCGCTCCCACGACCATGCTCAAAAATCCGCATTCTGCGGCCAGCATCAGCATACGATCCTGTGTCCAGCCGGGTCCCAGGCATGCATTGAACGGGTGCTGGATGGCCATTGCCCCGAGCAGGAATGCCGTTGCAATGAGCCCGCCCCCGATGAACGAGATCTGGTAGCTGGGCATCGAGAGGACGCCAAACAGCGTGACAGTTCCGCTGGTCAGGCCGGTAAACGTGAAGCTGCCGGTGATCAGGACTGCAAAGCCCATCAGGGTGAGTGCACCGACAACCGCCAGCTCCGTGAGGGCCTGGACCATTGCCGGGATCTTCATGTTCAGGACATCGTTTGAAAGGTACCCGATGATGAGCCCGACGACTGCTGCGAGGATCAGGGCCACGATGGGTGCCGCAAGGCCGAATTTTGTTGCAAGCAGCATCGCGATAACCCCGGAGCCGAATGCAATCATACCCGCAGACGGGACACCGGTACCAATACCGTAGCTGCACAGGACCTTGATGGTGTGGCTGCCCCAGACCAGTGCTGAGACTGCGGCAAGTCCACCAAAGAACGAGAACCACGCAGTGCTGGTTACCACATTGAGATAGGAGAGGTACAGGCACACGATGGTGCAGACGATCCCCGCAATCAGGATCTTCTGGTGCGGGACGCCCCCTTCGATTACTTCAACTTTTACGGTCATTTCACCACCTCAGATCGTCACGATCAGGATCGCGACAAGACCGCAGAGCGCTGTTGCGACCGCGGATGCAACCACTGCACGTGGCCAGCGCTTGAACTTCGGGTCGTGCGGGCCCTCGATCGTTCCCGTGATGTTATATGCCGTCAGGACCGCGTTGACCAGGAACATGCCGATCGCAAAGATACCGGCAGTGGAGACTGCAACCGGCAGTATCTGTGCTGCTGTTGCATTCATCAACGTCGGAAGTGTTGCCTTATAGAGACCGAGCAGCTCGATGTAGATGAGCGTACCTCCTGCCCCTCCGAGGATACCCCCGGTAACCCCGCCGACAAATGAGACGAACGGGAGGCCGTGTCCTTCAGTTCCCTGCGATTTGTATTCCGGCTGTGTGTCCCCGGTGATCGGGTCCTTTTGCACCTTTCCCGATGCGGCAGGTATACCCATGCCAAACACGTAGACGAAGTTCACCATCATACAGGTGATCGCCATCATCAGTCCGCCACCGACTCCACCGGTGATGACTGCAATGGCCAGACCCTTGTCCGCCGCCCACGCTCCGCCGAAAAGCCCGGCTAATCCTGCACCGGCTGCCAGCATCGCAACACCCGTCGCGATACCTGGTGCCTGGCCCATTGCTGCGGGCGCACCGCCGACCGGTACAAAGTGGACGCCGAATCCGATCAGGACACCGCCAATGATAATGCCGATCAGTGCCATGAGCCCGAGTCCCGGTGAAAGGACATACGCAATCGCGACCAAGATGATCAGCAGGACAATACCGATCCCCATTGCGGCCGGGTTCATTGCTGCCCCTGCCTGGGGTTTTGCTGCGACCGCGGTCATGGCGCCCCCTCCTTAGTGGGTGTAGCGTAGGGTCCGTATGTCTTGCGTGCCCAGACCTCAATATACCGGTCAATGACCGCGAAGATGAGGATTATCAGGATACCGATCACGATTGCACCCCACCCGGCGCCGATCGGTTCGAAGACGATGGTACGCCAGAGTTCGAGGAATACGATCAGGCCAAAACAGATCCCCGATGCGGGCCCGCCGAATTTCGCGGTAAAGAACCCGTTGTCAAGAGAGTTGCGCTCGCCTGCCTCTGCATAGCGGACGATGTTTCCCGACGCTGCAATCGGCACGCCGGCACCGAACTTCTGGTTCTGGTACTGGCGTTCCTTTCCATAGAACGGGTTACCTGTTGCAGAACCTGCTGCACCGAGAGCGATACCCCAGACGAACCCGAGCAACGGCAGCGGGAACGGGTGCCCCAGTGCGTTGTTGATCAGGTAACAGAGGGTTACGGTACAGAATATTGCAACGAAGGCATGTGCCATGGTCACCGTTGTCATGGACTTCAGTATGTCCACGTAGACCGGCTGACCGAACTTGGCGAGACTTGCCGTCCTGCCAAGGTAGGCGGTTGTTGCGTATACGCCCTGCACGAAAACTGCAAGAATGCAGCCGAGGACGATTGCAAGGACCGCGTTGAAATGCATCGCCAGAAATGCCCATGCAAGCCCTGCGCCCAGGGCACACCACAAGCCGTATGCTGGTGGCTCACCGGCAATTGCCTTGTTGAAGATGCGGTGAACATATCCCATCTGCGGGGCGAGCTGAACCTGTGAGTTCGGGTCTCCCTGCGACCCGATGTTGGATTCAGTATCTTCCGCAGAACCGGCTATGGTGGCAAGAGCTCCTGCCAATGCAGTAATTCCAATGCCAAATACAATTTGTTCCATTTAGCCTCCTCCCCTGCGTGCGAATGCACGAGAGTATTCAAAATGCAATGCCACGCACATCGAGTTAAAACTCTTTGTGGTTAGTGTAAAATTAGTGAGATCTCAATTAAAAGGTTTCGAAACTAAATCTGCGAGATCGGGGTATAAAATGCCCGAATTATAAAACTGGCACTGATAGCGGGTTATTTGCTCAGGTAAATTTACTTTAATGAAAGAAAAGTTGAGTTGAATTCAAAACGCCGGTCAAAGAGTGTCCTGTCAAGCCGGCGATTACCGGCTGATTTTGCGGGTCTTCCTTGCGACGACGTGTACCAATGGATTTATGAATGCTGCAAGCCGTTTTTATATCGGGAAGGTAATTTTGCCGGCCACATCGGGTTGCTTGTCAGAATTTACCATCGCTGCTGACGGGGATGGGAGAGATGATGCGGAACAGCAGTAACATCTGTACAATTATGGTCGTGCCGAAACCCCCGATCAGGGATGAGGGGATGGGGGAGAAACATGGCTGATACCCCATCGTCGGAAGTGCAAAACGCAGCCGCACCATCAAACGCACTCATCGCTGCCGGCAGCCGGCCTGAAGAGTTCCTTACCGAACGGGCATGGCGGTGTCTCATAATCGCGAGTGCTGCTGCTGTCCTGCTCATTTCTGTCTATTGCCTTTCACATGGTATCACGGGTGTCTTCATGCACCTGTACTATTTCCCGATCGTACTGCTTGCATACCGGTACCGGTACCGGGGCTTTGTGCCTGCCTCGCTCCTTGCCATTGCCTATGTCGGGCTTGTATACTTCTATGACGTTGGGCAGGCACAGGTTATCATCGAGGCATGGTACCGGTTTATCGTATTTATCGGAATTGCTGCTGTGATTGCATACCTCTCAGAGCGCCTTGCCGCTGCCCTGAAATCTAGCCGGGAAGCTGCAGAAGTGAAAGAACGGTATATCTCCATTGCACCGGCAATCATCCTTGCACTGGATGCCCGTGGTGTAATAACGCTCCTCAACGAGCAGGGCTGTATCATCCTTGGATACCGTCGCGAAGAGGTGATCGGGAAATCATGGTTCGACCTGTTCATGCCGGAAAAAGACCGTGACCATATCCGTGATATTTTCCGGCAGCTGATGGCCGGGAATGTTGAACCGTACAGGATCGTTGATAACCCGGTACTGACCCGGAGCGGTGCAGAAAAGCTCATCCGTTGGCACAATACTGTGATGCACGACGAGACAGGAGCTATCTCCGGAACACTCGGGTTTGGCGAGGATGTCACCGAGCGTAAACGAACGGAAGAGAACCTCCAGCGCCTTGCAAACATCGTTGAATCGTCCGATGATGCCATAATCGGGAAAACACTTGATGGCATCATTGTCTCATGGAATACCGGCGCAGAGATGTTGTATGGATACCGCGCACCAGAGGTTATCGGAAAGTCGATATCCCTCCTTATCCCCCCGGGGAAAAAGACGAACTGCCAAAGATACTCGCGAATATTCGGAATGGGGAAAAAATCAGCCATTTTGAAACGAGGCGCATGACAAAAAGCAGACGAGTTATTGAGGTATCTCTCACCATATCGCCTATCAGGAATGCGGAAGGCACCCTGGTTGGTGCATCAACGATAGCGCGTGATATTACCGAGCGCAAACGGGCAGAAGAGGCTCTGGAGAAGGCCAGTAAAAAGATCAGCATGCTCTCCTCGATCACCCGGCATGATATCCGGAACCAGCTGACAGCGCTGGGCGCTTATATCGAAATCTTAAAGGGGTCTGTGAAGGATGAGGAACTCCTTAAGTTTATCATCCGGGAAGACAGGATTGCAGAGGCGATCGGCAGGCAGATCGAGTTCACGAAATACTATCAGGATATCGGTGTGAATGCGCCGAAATGGCAGGGTATTGCGGAACTGATCCTGTCGGCAAAAACCTCCCTTCAGGAGCTGAAGGGAATTGAGGTAGCTGTCAATATTCCCCCGGTACAGGTTTATGCAGATGACCTTATTGAAAAAGTGTTCTTCAACCTAATGGAAAATTCACTCCGCCACGGGGAGCATGTGACAAAGATCAGATTCTCGATCCGTGAGATAGCTGATGGTGCCATTATCACGTACGAGGATGATGGGGTCGGGATCTCGAAAGAGGATAAAAAGCACCTTTTCCAGAAAGGGTTCGGGAAGAACACCGGTCTTGGCATGTTCCTGTCGCAGGAGATCCTCGCGATCACCGGTATGACGATCCGGGAGACTGGTGAGCCCGGGAAGGGCGTGCGGTTCGAGATCACCGTTCCGAAAGGCATGTGCCGCTTCCCGGGCGGGAACCAGGAAATGATGTAAGGGCAGAGCAAGATTTCCTTGACCTCTTGTTCTTATTGTTCGGTTGTTCCTCCGACTTTTTCCTATGTGGCCGGGAACCCGGCTCTACGCTGGTCCAAGAACTTCTCTAATTTTACTGCATGAGGTATCCTTTGTCTCACTCTACCCACCTCATGTTGGACCTAGCGATTGCTGTGCAGCTGATCACAAAAGCAGCATCGTTAACCTGTTCTGGATCACCGGGATTTCCCAGACAAGAAGGAAGTCCTTGGAGAAAAAAAGAGTATCCCGGTCGTTTACCGCGACACGATCGTCCGCATCAATGCCATCACACCCGTCTTCTGCAGATTCCGTACTGGCGGTGCGCCGAACGACCCCGTCTCCATCATCGGGCCTTCGAACATTTCGTTGTTGAGCCGGTCGTTGATCTCGTCGAATATCCTCTTGTAGGCAACGCAGTGGGGATCCACTCCCTCAAGCGATCCGCCCGAGGGAGCAATCGCGTTATAGGGACACCCGCCCCTGCAGTACCGGATGTGGGGGCATGTCGCACATGAAGTATTGACAAATTCCCGGAACTTCTCCATGCGCTGCCCGGCGTCGGACTGCATGAGGCTTTCTTTCGTCGGGTGATCCCGCACGTTGCCCATCACCCACTCCGGCATGCCCACGAACCGGTAGCAGGGATAGATGCTCCCATCCGGTCCAACCGCAAAAGTGGTTCCCATGCAGTCCACGAACGTGCAGACCGAACCGTGGCGGGTGAACACGCACCGGCACAGGTCGTTGATGTTCATCACCTCGACAATGCCGAGGTTTTCGAGCGACTTGTCGAGAAGATAGACGAGGAGTTCGCCATATTCCTGCGGTTCGAGCGCCCACTGCTTCGGGTTCTCGGAGCGGAGCGACGGCAGGGCGGGATGGAGCTTGAGGATAAACCCTTTCTCCTTGAAGAATTCGAAGATCTCTTCCTTGTGCTTCACCGACCGGTTGGTGAAGGTGCAGATGAACCGTACCGAGAGGCCGTGGGCTTTTGCGATCTCGTACCCACTCATGCACTTTTCAAAGTAACCCTTCCCCCGCTGGGAATCCGTGATCTCCTCCGGGCCGTCGATACTGGAACCGATAGGGACATGGTACTCCGCGAGGATATCTGCAATCTCGGGGGTCATCCTCCAGAGGTTGGTCTGCATCGCAAACTCCGGTGTCATCTTTTTGAGCCCTTCGGAGAGCATCGGGAGTGCGTGCCGGTAAAAATCTGCGCCGGCGAGGAGCGGTTCCCCGCCATGGAAGGTGATAGTGACCCGGTCGTTTTCAAAATCTTTGAGCCACGCGACGATGTCCCTGACCGTATCGATGCTCATGATCGGAGATCCTTCTTCCGAACTCCAGCAGTAGCTGCACTTGGAAGGGCAGCCCAGCGTCGGGATGAGCATGATGTGGAAGGGGTTTTTCATTGACCAGATCTACCTTTTTTCACGGTATAAGGGTTTTCTTTTCGCCATATCCCCCGATAATCGGGGGGATGAGATCTGAATGGAGGACGCCATTACGGAATCCCCAAAGCGGTCATGGATGGGAAAAGATGGATCTGAAGAGGGTCCGATCATTGATTATATTATGCTCTTTTCAACGCTTTTCCGGTTTGCCGGTAAGAATGGCGCCGGCAGCGTTTATTTAGAACCGGCTGCCCCGACGACAATCTTCAGCGCACTGACAAGCTCGGGAAGCATTTCCGCCGGGAGACCCATGACCATCTCGTCATCGGCGATGCCGGAGTACCGTCTCGAGCCGTCGCATCCCAGCGAAAAATTCGGTTTTCCCGAGAGATAGGTCTGGGCCGTAGCATCTGCACAGACTGACTGGATACCAGAGAACTCCGCAACAATGCGACCTCCCAGCCGGAACAGGGAGCTCTGGGCAAGTTTGAGCATGTTCCGGGGCGTTGTCACAATTACTATGACATGGGGCGTAAACGGCGTCTTCTCCAGCGGAGCATACAGGGTTGCATACGTGTCCCCGGTATTGAGATGGGGGACACGGTCGATAGTCCGCTTGCAGGCCGCAGCACTGTCAAATTTTCCCAGCTTGAAGTAGAACTCACCGGTCTTGAGCGTCGGGGTGATCTCCCGGAGACCCAGTGACCAGGCACCGCCATTGCACTCATGTTTTCCGGCAGTCGCGTAGAATATTTTTCCTTCGTTCCTGGCAAGGTTCACCATCGAACAGTGCCGGATTGTCTTGTCGAGTTCTTCAATACCTTCCGGGATCTCTTCTTTGGTAGTCGCGAATTTTATTGCAACCGGGGATCCTTTCAGGCTGAGGACGGTTTTGAGCGTCCGGGCTGCCTCTGCATAATCGACGGATATTTTCATCGGTTCATTGCTCATATCGCTGCCTTCTGGCACCTCGTTTTGCAGGAGCCACAATTACTCATATGAGCAAGAACACTTAAACTATCGTCCTTTGACATGAGATCTCTGCAGGTCCTGCCTCACTGCACCAGAGTGAAGTTCCGTGCCGGCAGCACTCAAAAGCAAAAATCTATCCATTCCACAATATGAACGGTATTCTATGCCCCCTCATCTCTCGCTTGTCGTGCTCATTGATAATCACACGCTCACGGACCGGTATTTTGGCGGCGAACCCGGGCTCTCGTTTTTTATCGAAACCGGAGGGAAAAAGATCCTGTTCGATACCGGTTACTCGGGGTTGTTCCTCGCCAATGCAGAGAAGATGGGAATCAGCATGAGGGAGCTGGATGTCCTCGTGCTCTCGCACGGGCACCTCGACCATTCGGGAGGCCTTGTTCCTCTTGTCCGGTACCTCACGGAGGCAACGATCGAACATATGGCGCACAAGGTGCCGGAACTGGTTGCCCACCCCCTTTGTTTCTGCCCGAAAGAAAAGCCCCCGCTGCAGAATAGTGGTTCAGTTCTCGGTGAGGCAGAGGTGCGTCGCCAGTTCCCGATGAACCTCTCCGCCCGGCCGGTCTGGGTCACTGACGATCTCGTCTTTCTGGGAGAGATCCCAAGGAGATTCGCGTTCGAAGCGACCGATCCGGGGAAGAGGAGGATCCGCCTTCCCGATGGCAGGACGGAACCCGACCAGCTGCTGGACGATTCCGCGCTCGTATTCCGCTCCCCTCAGGGGCTGGTGATCATCACCGGCTGCTCCCATGCCGGGATCTGCAATATCACGGAATATGCACGGGAGGTCTGCGGGGAGCCCCGGGTCGTTGCGATTATCGGGGGACTGCACCTCCTCCGGCCATCGCCCGGACGGATGGAGGAGATCTGTGCCTACCTGCGGGAACTCGCACTTGAAGCGCTGTATGCCTGCCACTGCACCTCCCTCTCAGCAAAGATCACCCTCGCCGGGGCCTGTCCGATCCGGGAAGTCGGCGTGGGGCTGAACCTCTCTTGGTAGGTTGCCGCTGGTTTTTTTCACGCGATTGGGCATTACGGTTTTCGCACTGACGATCTCACAAAAAATCCTGCAGGGATGTCACACATTTTCAAAAAAAATTCGCGAAATTTTCCGGCAACTGTAAAAGAAATCCGGAAAAGATTTCGAACATTTGAAAAAAGTCCGGCAAAGTTTCTGTGTATTCCAAAAAAAATTCGTCAACAATATTGAAGATCTCTTAAAAATTTCACCGGTAGCACGATCAAGGAGGTCATATGAGCCCGACGCCCGGGTAAAAACCGCAATATTTTGTCTGTTCTCAAAAATAAGCGATTAAAACGTTTTTTTAGCACCCTCCGTACAAACGGCCGCCAAGGCCATTTCCTTGGCAGATCTCCCCTCAGATCGATCTAAATCACATCCCAAAAATAGGTGTCCTTAAAACGCTTCTGTATTGCAGGGCTAGATCCCCCGCAAATTGGATATTCCTGCAAAAGAGGCGATTTCCAAAGACTTTTCCGTGGGCGTGGACATCGTTTCCACTCCAGCCGGAAATCGGGATTGTCCGTTTGGCAATCCGGGTGTTTTACGGGGTTATTTCTCTACAGGTCTTCCAATGCCTGAACCAGTGCCTATGCTGGGGGGTTCATGCCTCAAAAAAAAATCCCTGAAGGCAGCGCCGTGAGCTTTAATAAATTACATCGCGGTTATCAGCAATTTTGAAAAAGTTCACCAAAGACTTTCGAAAATTCTCAAAAAAGTCCGGCAACGCTCTCAGAAATGTTGCAACAAATCCGGCAAAAAAAGGTTGGGGTTATGAGATTACCTGGCCGGGATGACCAGAGAGCGCTCCCCAGCGGGCATGAACTCGCGGATTGCACCCTTTGCGAACTCGCGGCGGATTTCTGAGAAGTCGAACTTGAGCGACGGGTCGGC